>Ga0209512_1000016_pt1 | contig 473335 bp, 357 predicted proteins | sample frozenSSSSmetaG_FD_184142 | JGI IMG/M metagenome (GOLD analysis project Ga0209512, IMG submission 184142) | Glacier valley bacterial and archeal communities from Borup Fiord, Nunavut, Canada, to study Microbial Dark Matter (Phase II) -... | ecosystem: Environmental > Aquatic > Freshwater > Ice... | reverse complement strand
GCCCCCTTCCCTCAAGCCCCCCCCGCCCTCCACCATTGATTCGCTGCGCTCCCCCTCCGGGAACTTCGTTCGTCTACCTCGCTACGTTCGGTTCCACTCCTGCAGTAATCCTGAAATTCTGCCATCCTGTTAATCCTGTCCATCTACACCGCCTCGCACTCCACCGCCCCCTTCTCTGGCCATAAAAAAAGGGCCCCCATCTCTGGAGGCCCCCTTTGAACTTTTGAATCTTCAGCCAATCACTTGGTGGCCGCCTTAAACGCGATCGGAATAATCAGAATCGCCAGGATGTTCACCACCTTGATCATCGGGTTCACCGCCGGGCCCGCCGTGTCCTTGTAAGGATCACCCACCGTGTCGCCCGTCACCGCCGCCTGATGCGCAAAGCTGCCCTTGCCGCCGTGGTTGCCTTCTTCGATGAACTTCTTCGCATTGTCCCACGCGCCACCGGCGCTCGTCATCGAAATGCCCACAAACAGACCCGTCACGATCGTGCCGATCAGCACCCCGCCCAGCGCTTCCATGCCCAGGAACGACACCGCGATCACAAAGATCAGCGGCAGCAGCGCCGGCACAATCATCTGGCCCAGAGCCGCCTTCGTCACGATGTCCACGCACTGCGCGTAGTCAGGCGTGTCCGCACCCGTCAGGATGCCAGGCTTCGCCGTGATCTGGCGGCGCACCTCGCGCACCACCGCACCCGCCGCATTGCCCACCGCGCTCATGCAGAAAGACGTAAACAGGAACGGCAGCAGCCCGCCGATGAACATCCCGATCACCACCCGGTGGTCCATCAGGTCAAAGCTCACCTTGTGCCCCACAAACGCCTGCAGATCTTCCACATACGAGCCAAACAGAACCATCGCCGCCAGTCCGGCGCTCGCGATCGCATAGCCCTTCGTCACCGCCTTCATCGTGTTGCCCACGGCATCCAGCTCGTCCGTGATCTTGCGCACGCTCTCCGGCAGACCCGCCATCACCGCGATGCCGCCCGCGTTGTCCGTGATCGGACCAAACGCATCCAAAGAAATCACAATGCCCGACAGCGACAGCATCGACACCACTGCGATCGCGATGCCATACAGCCCCGCCAGATCATAGCAGCCCCAGATCGCCGCGGCGATCGCCAGCACCGGCAGCAGCGTCGCCTGGTTCCCGATGCTGATCCCCGCGATGATGTTCGTCGCCGGGCCCGTTTCAGAAGCCTTCGCAATCAGACGCACCGGCTTGTGGTGCGTGCTCGTGTAGTAGTTCGTGATCCACACCACCAGCAGCGTCATCACCAGACCCACCGCCGCGCAGTAAAACAGGTTCGTGCTCGAAACCGCCATCTCACCGATCTTGATCCCCTGTGGGAAGATCGCCGCCGTGGACCACCAGAACAGCGCCGAAGCCACGATGCCAGACACCGCCACCCCGCACACCAGAGACGCCGTCGCCTCCTGCTTGATGAAGTTCACCCAGCCGATGCCGATCAGCGAAGCAATGATCGCCAGACCGCACAGCACAAACGGGTAAACCACCGCCGCCTCCGTGCCCACCGTCAGGTGGCCCACCAGCACGCCGCCGATCAAGCTCACCGCATACGTTTCGAAAACGTCCGCCGCCATCCCAGCGCAGTCGCCCACGTTGTCGCCCACGTTATCAGCAATGGTCGCCGGATTGCGCGGATCATCCTCATTCAGGTTCTGCTCATTCTTGCCCACCAAGTCCGCGCCCACGTCAGCCGCCTTGGTATAAATACCGCCGCCCAGACGTGCAAACACACTGATCAGCGAGCTGCCAAGGGCCAGCCCCACCAGCGAATCGATCGCATGCTTCGCGTGGTCCACGCAGCCGCGCACCACCAAGTAAAACACACCCACAGACAGCAGGCCCAGCGCCACGACGAGCAAACCCGTCACCGCACCGCCATTGAAGGCCACCTTCAGCGCCGAATGACTGCTCACCGAGGCCGCCTGCGCCGTGCGCACGTTCGCCCTCACCGCGATCATCATCCCGATGTAACCCGCCGCCAGCGAGCACACCGCGCCCACCACGAAACCCGCTGCCGTCAGGCCGCCCCGCAGCCACCAGACCGCCGCAAACACCACCACCGCGATCAGGCTCACCGCCATAACCTGCCGGTTCAGGTACGCCTTCGCCCCCTGCTGGATCGCCAGGGCGATCTCCGTCATCTTCTCATTCCCCGCATCCGCCCCCACGACCTTTTTGATCAGGATGAAAGCAAAAACAAGCCCCACAACAGAGAGGGCGATGGCAAGGGCGATGCCGTTGGTCAGCAAAAAGGATGGAGGCATGAGTTAAGGTGGGTCGGTTGGTTGGTCCGTGGCGGGTAAAGCCGCGCACTTTAGCAAGTCGCAAATTACAGGCAAGAACTTGCTCCGAGTTTTCTGCCCCCTCCCTTTTTTCTCACCCACCACCCTCCCAGCCCCCTCCCTAAATCCAAATCCCTCCCCACCCAGCCCCTCCCGCCCCATTTTCCATTCTCCCATCCTCACCGCACCCGCCACAGCCACAGCCCCCGAGCCACCCAGCGCAGCTTCATGGAGCCCAATTTTCAATTCTCAGTTTTCAGTGCCCAGTTTTCAGTCCCCCACATGGCCCAAAGAATCAAAAGCCCCGCGTTCTTCCCGCCGCTCCAACCCCTCCCCTTTGCCCCCACGAATCACTGGCAAACGCAACCCCAACTGCTACTTGATTTTTTGCCCCCTCTCAACCAATGTCCCCTCATGAGCTTAGCCGATCAACTGCGGGAATCCCGCTCCAAGCACACGTTGAAGAGCTACGCCGCCGCTGTGAAGCAGCTGCACGTGTTCAAGGCTGCCCTACCCATTACCTCGAAGAAATTCGCCTATTCCGAGAGTACGCGGGTGAAAGAGGACACTACCTCACGCACCCCCTCGAAGTACTGAGTCGTCCGCCCGATGATGAGGGCAACGAGCACGAAGTATGGTTTCAGGAGGACAGCAATACCTACCTCAAGATCACTTGGCCGGACTTCTTCGGCATGCTCGTCATGCATCGGATGGATGTAGAAGATCGCGCCTCACCCATTGCCTACCTGGAACGCTGGCACCTGCACAATGAACTCTTTGGCGACAGCGTGGAGTTCCTTGGTGTGATTGAAGAACACGGCGTGCTGCGGATGGTGATCCAGCAAAAAGCCATTGAGGGCGTGCCTGCAACGCTGCATCAAATCAACGACTTCTTCACCCAGAGTGGCTGGAAGCGCTTCTTCGCCAACGACGAAGTGGCCTACTTCGACCCGCTGCGGAAAGTCGTCATCTCCGACACCCACCGAGGAAACATCATCCTCATGAATGACGGCCTCCTGGCCCCCATTGATCTCCGCGTTCAACCGCTCAGCGGTGCACTGCTTGACTACGTGATCAAAGCCTGCCGCGACTGATTGATCGTTGATCTTCGTTTACTTCGCGCCGCTCTGTTGTCCCGGGTTCACTTCGCGGCTTCGCAGCAGCCGGATCTGGGTCTGAGTACGTAGTTCGGGCTTCAGCCCGTCTGGCCTCATCTCCAACACTTACTCATCACCTGCCTTCCCGCAAAAACTCACCGCTTGTAAACAAAACGGCCACCCCTTCAATCCCATCAAACTGGATCGCATAATCCGGCCCCACAGCCGCACACTCAGTCAGCAGCTTCTTCAAGACCACCTCGGTCACCGGCACCGAAGAAACAACCGTCACGACATGCCCCGGATCCACATAGCGGCTCGATGAAAAATCCGCATCCCCATCAAGCCCACCCTCACTAAACGATCCCACCCCCGAAAGCGCGGCCTTCACTAGATCATAAAACCGATCAAAGCTTTCAATTTGTTGCTCAGGATTCAACGATGCATCCAGTCACTCACAGGCTTTACCAAACGCTTTCATCCGGGCCTCAAAAGCCTCTTCCGAAAGTGTCTTAATGTTCAGGCGTGGCTCATTGTGCATAATAACAAAAATGAAAAAGCTGGCAGTCGCAGCAGCAATCAATGCAGGAAAGACTTTCACAATCTGCTGAGTTACAACCCGGCTGGATAAAGATCAAGCCCCCCCCTCACGGCTCAAACACCGCCCCCAGGAGCAAGACAAACATCATAAAGGCGCACATGAACCAGCCGAAAATGAAGAGGCTGAACATCGCCGAGTTCTCTTCTTTGGTGTAAGTCCCGCTGCTGGTGCGGACTTTGCCAGTGAGCAGGCCTTTGATGGCCAGATATAAGAACAGCGAGGCGAAGAGAACCGGCAGCAAAATAGTGCCCATCCTGGACTGGGCCAGAAGCGGGAGAAGCTGAATTCCAAGCATGGGGCATCCAATCATCACTTCACCTGTTTGCCAACGTTCAAGGTGACCGGCCATGCGCCCAATCCCAGGCGCAGACCTTTACACCAACCCACTTCAAAAGGCCGCGAATCGCCGTGCCGCGGAGCAGGAGCAGCGCCTATTCAGAAGCGGCACCAGGGCCGATACCAGATCTGCGCGGCTCAGGCATCATACGCTTGTTCCTTGAGTCAGCTCACATTCATCCCCCGTAACGAACATGAGATCAAGCCGCCACTACTACCTCGAAGCCCTCATCGCCAAAATGTCCAGGGACGACGCCAGAACAAACCGGGAAATGGGCACGGCCGCCGCACCCAAAGGAGCGCATGCCGGCAAGGAGGTCTCCAACCCCAGCAAGAACTCCGCCGGACGAGAGCCCTCCGCCCGCTAGAAAAGAGGCCGGGCATGCAGGGCGCCCGGCGAAGGACAGGCCGCGTGGTTTTGGGTAGTTGGTGACACCAAAGCCACGCGGCAGCCGGCACTGGGAGCGCCGTTTTTTAAACGGCTCTGGCGCAGCCCCCTGAATCACGAAGCTCCAACCAGCTTCATTCCGCGCCGACGTGGCAGGGACCTTCGCTCAGGGCCGCTAAAAACATCGGCGCTCCCAGTCTCACAAGTCCTATATCAGCTCTGCCCCGCACATCTCAGCGGCATCCCATCATCTCCTCCTCACCCCCGCACCTTCGCACGCCTCTTCATCCCCGTCAGGTGCTCCCGCCTCGCCGCGCGCTTGTTCGTCTCCTTCACCAGATCCACCAGCGCCGCATTCGCCGCCGCCACCTCCTCCGGCTGCAGCAGCACCTCCTCGATGCCCGTGATGTAGCTCGTCAGGCTCGTGTCGATCACATACTCCGGCAGCTCCGTCTTAAACACCGCTCCGCCCATGAAAAAGATCACCGATCGGAACTTCGACTCCGGCAGTTTCAGAAACTGCGCCAGCGCCCGCAGGTGCAGCTTGTTCTGCCAGATCGGATTCTGAAACGTGAACTTCCCCCCGGAGCCAAACGTCTGCGTCCACTTCGCCTGATGCTCAGCGCCGTAGATCCAGCCCGTGTAGTTCTTCGTCTCGATCACAAAAATCCCGAACGGCGACACCACCACATGGTCCACCTGCGTCAGCCCATCCCCGTCCGGGCGCGGCACATACAGATCGCTGAAGCCCCGGTACAGCGCCCCGTCCAGCAGCCGAAACGTCCCCTGCGTCACCAGCGCCTCCCCCAGCGACCCTTTGAAGGACGACTTGTACCGCCGGTAAACAAACCGCATCATGTAAAGCCCACCCACCAGCAGAAAGAGCGGCAGCGCCGGTTTGACGAGCGTGGTGAATAAATCGTTGGGATCAGTCATCAGCATCACTCTCCGCAGCAGGCACTCCGCCACAAGCCCAACCCCCGCTTCCACTCTGCGGCGTCCCTGAATGTTCGGCGAAGATACAGCACCATCTTCGCATCGCACCGGCAGGAACGCCGCAGAGACCTGAGTTCGGACCCCATCGGCTGCACAGCGCAGCACCCATGAGTCCGGCACCGCGTTTCGCCGGTGCATGAAAACCCGGATCCCGGACCGCTCTCACGCCGCAGACTTCAGCACAAAGGCCTCCGTCACCTGCAGGTTTTGCGGGCCCTTGTATACCACTTTCCACTCGATGTCGGCATTCTCCATCAGGCGCACATTGACTGCACGCCATTGGGGAGCCTTCGGATGGGTGTCGCCAACGTAGAGTGGGGACTTCAGGACAAGAGGATCGGATGAAGGTTTCACAACGCAGATGACATCGCACCTCACGCCCAGACGTGTGTCGGGATCTGTCCCGAACACTCCATCAGGCGATCCCCCCCTTCCCTGCCCGGCAGGAGAGGGATCATCTTGATCCCTCAGCGCAGCCCCCCCCTACACCGGCCCCATCTTCTGAATGTCCGCCGCCTCGCGCAGCTGGCTCAGCCGGTTCTCGATCCGCTCCTTCGCCAGCTCTTCCATCAGGGACATTTTCACCTCCTCCTTCACGCTTTCAAACGGCCTCGGTTCAGTCTCGCGGATGTCATCCACCCGCAGGATGAGGAAAGTGCCCGGCTCCTCCAGCACCGGGCTGATCTCACCCTTTTTCATCTTCGCCATCACCCTGGCCACCGTGTCATTGATGTCAGACAGTCGCGTCCACGGCCATTCACCGCCGTCATCCGCGCGGCTGTCGGCGCTGTTCTCACGCGCCATCTCCGCAAAGTCTCCCCCGTTCACCATCCGCGTGCGCAGGCTCTCCGCCAGACTGCGCGCATTGGCCGTCTTGCTCAGGATCGTCAGCGTGTGAAATTTCACCGCCTCCGTGGCGCGCCAGCGCTGCAGGTTCTTGTCATAATGCTCCCGCACCATCGCGTCCGTCACCTCCATGTTGTTCGTTATCCGCGCCCGCACCGCGCTCACGATGATCATCCGCTCCCGCAGCTCACGGTACTTCTCAAAGGACATGCCCATCGCATTGATCTCCTCCATCAATGCCTTGCGGTCTCCCTTGAAAGAGAGCTTCGTCACCTGCCTCTCATCATTGTCGATGTCCTCCTGGTTGATGACTCCGCCCAGCCTGAAAAATTCATCCTCCAGCAGCTGTAAGTCGATGAGCTCATTGAGTGCATTTCGCCTCACATCCGCCAGCTCCTTCTTTAGTCGCGCCGGATCATCGGCAAACTGGGCCAGCAGCATTCGCTCCTGCGCTTTCACCATTGTCTCGAGGTCAGAGGCATAAATCGGCATCCCGTTCACCTTCGCCACCACCTGGTCCTTCGGCAGGTCCTTCGCCTTGTCCGCACCCAGCGCGCCAGACTTCCCAAATCCCGCCAGCGTCATCAGCAGCCACAGTGCAGCCATGCACACCGTGCGTGCGCGGCCTGTCAGATCCATCCTGCATCTCACGCGTCGCTTGCATCCCAAGCTCACCTGTCGCAGACGATGATCCATGATTGGGGTCATGTTCATGTGAAAAATGTATATCAGTTGCATGTTTGCAGTCGAGCCTCACTTGATAGGTCTTTTCCCTAACTCAGCCCAAGGCTTCGCCAGACTTATTCCAGCCACTTCCGCGCCTCCAGTGCCGCGCTGTGATCGAAGTATTTGATCTCCGCCTTCGTGAACGGCTTGCAAAAGGTGGCCATGCCCTGCTCCCATCTCGAATTTCCCACCATCGCCAGCCGCTCGATGCTGCCGAAGTGGTGCAGCGCAAACTTCGTGTCCTCCCACAGCGCGCCCGCTGTCCAGCCGTGGAAATCCGTCATGTCAAACAGCACCCTCAGCTTGCCATGCAACGCCGCGAGGCGGTCAAACTCCGGCACAAAGTGTTCGTAGTCCTCTTTGACCAGCTTGCCGCTGACGAACACGGAGACCGTGTTCCCATCGTTTTCTTCTTTGAGTTGAATCGGCATAGGAGCCTCCTTTGCAAGGGTATCGGTTCTCACCCTCCTCAGCGGCTTAACAATCGCGACCACAGGCCCATCTGTGTTTGAATTTTTTTGTCATGGATTCCTCGACAGAAAGGCCGGTGCCTGCGCTTCAAACGTGTTCATTTTCATGCGCCCAGTACCCGTCGCTCCCGTAATGCCGGAACAGCCCGCTCTCATAGTCACGGGTCACCAGCGCATCGTCCGTGTACTCCGGTGACGCCTTGATGGCCTCACGGCTCAGCTTCACAAAGACCTTCATTTCACTCCAGCTCACACGCTCGATCCACTGCGGTGACACCAGCACCTTCTTGCCCGGCCACCAGTTCCGCGTGTCCACCACCAGGTAGCGAATCGCCCAGGTCTCATCATCGATGATGAAATCCGCCACATGGCCGATCTCGCCATCCGTCGCCTGAATGTGGTGCCTCGTCACCGCATCCGTGCTGCGCAGATGCGGATCCCAGGAATGCTCAGGCTCATCCGGTGCGCTCCACTGCTCGGGATCACGCACCAGGTAAGGGTACGCGCCCCACATCAGCGGACCGCCCCAGTACATCGGCCAGCCATAGTAGCCATGGTAGTCCGCTTCAAACTGGCGCGACACCGGCTTGTCGCTGTCCCATGACGGGCTGTCCTGAATCTGCTGCTGCGTCAGATTCACCGCGATGGCTTCATCCTCCTTCACCGCGCCCACCAGCGCATACGGCGAGATCAAAACCAGCCTGCCATTGAGCCACCCGCCCGTGTCTGCCACCAGATAGCGAATCGTCCAGTGCTGGTCATCGAAGTAAAATTCACTGACACTGCCGATCACGCCATCGAGGCAGTCCAGCTTGAATCCTTTGAGTGCGTTTGCTTTGAGTAACATAACGGTGGAGTTGGGTTGCCAGCACTTCATGAGGCCTGTGCGAAACCCATCCCTGCTGGATGGGTTGTGACTTCTTTGTACCTATCATAACGCCGCAGGAGGGGCTGGTTGGTTGTGCTAATCTCAGGCCTGTCTGACGGCTCCGCCATGGGGTAAAACCCCACTAAGTGCCGGTCTCTGCTTTTCCTGGTGCCGCATATGCAGCTTAATCACGCACATCATCCACACCTTCCGGCACCTCGGCAATCAGCCGCTGCATCGCCGCCACCTTGGAACCGATGAAGAGCACATTCATCAGATCAATCTGCTCACGCGTGGCACCCGATGTCCGGATCTTCATGTCCCCGGACCCAAAGCCCAGCAGCCAGTGCCGGAAAATATCATCCCGGTGTTTCTCCAGCCCCATGCCCTGCGCGTTGTAGCTGTTGGACCCCGTGCCGAAGAGCATCTTGTGCGTCAGCTGCCCCGGCGTCACCTCCCAGTAGCTCAGCCGGTCAAACACAAACACCGTCAGAAACCAAGTGATGAACATCAGCGACGAAAACCAAAAGTACGCGCCCATCGTCAGGTGAATCGTCAGCTGGTCAAACCACCGGAACACCTCGTCCCACCAGCCCACATAAGCCAGCACCACCGTCAGCAGCGCACCACCCATGATCACCATCCCCGATGCCAGACCGCGCACCGAAAAATTCGTGATCATGATGATCAGAAACAGCGTCAGGAAGTAGATCACCCCCAGGTTGTTGCCGGGATGCACCCACTCCAGCATCCGCCCGGTGGACTCATGCTGCTCCTGCCCATGCAGGTACGTGAGACCCGCCATGACATACCCCACCACCCACACCGGCCACCAAAACAGCAGCGGAGAGTGGCTGTAGATGCGGATGGTCGTCTGACCACGCCGCAGCGCCGGATTGACATCCGCTGGCAAAGGATGCGTGCGTACCTCCGCAGCACCGGTCGTTTCTAAAGGCGACGTTGCAGGGACTTCGGTTGAGTGATGCTCGTTCATGGTAGTTAGATTTCGCTGAACCCTCAGCCCTGCTCCGGTCTTGATGTGTCGATGTTGAATGAAAGGGCGTTCCGCAAACTCACGCGGCCGCCGCCTCCGTCATGATCTTCACCAGCGTGTCCTCCACCTCCTTCGCCACGTCGTCCAGCTGCGGCGTGTTAAACATCCCCAGCAGAGTCGTCGGCTTCAAGGTGGCCAGGACGGTTTTGCCGCCTTCCTCATACACGGAAATCCGGCAGGGCAGCGCTGTGGAGATGCTCATGTTTTCATCCAGCACCTGCTTGGCCTTGTCTGGCTGGCACACTTCAAAGATCAGGCATTCATGGTCAAACACCACGCCCTTTTTCCACATGGTTTCTTTCAGGTCATGCACCTGCATGACGCCGAATTTGTTGGCCGGTACCGCAATCTGCAGCGCCGCCGCCGTTTCCTTCACTGTCTTGTCCGTGTTGAGTTGGATGAGCATAGGGTTGGTTGGTTGGTTAAGATGTGGATCGCATGCCTGCGGAAAGCGGATTCATTTTTTCGACAGCTCCCTGATTGCCAGAAGCAGCAGCACCACCAGCAGCGTGCCGGTGATCGCCCACGTCCACATGCCCTCGGCCATCCATCCTTCGCTTGAGTTCATTTGCAGGATGCGGAGGGCGGTGAAGCTCACCTGTCAGAGGTGAATCGTTCCTTGGCCAAAAAGGCCGCGCGTTTCGCCGCTCTGAAGCCAGCCGTGGCTTCCAGCGTCTTGTTCGAGCGTTTGATGGCTTTGTCCACCACATCCACCATGGACGTGGTCGAATGGGCGGCGGGTTCCAGGATTTTCCAGACGTGTGCTTGCATGATCGTGTCTTGGTTGATCCATCACCAGCGGAGGGCGGAGCCACCCCACCGGCTTTTGGAACTGAGGCTTGTTGACGTCTCCGATTTACCACCGTTCACCAGCCCTTCACCATGGGGTGAAACCCTACCGCATATGCCACCGCTGCCGCCACCGGCCTAAGTGGGTGTTCACCCCATGGCAGAATCCCCCTCTGCACGCCATGCTCGCACTCCCCTTCATGTATTTTGGTGATCTTTGCCTCCGTGCCCTTGGATGACTCCTTCCTCTCATCCTCCCCCCACCGCCGTCTGGCAGCAAGACGGGGAAGGCGTGAGCCTGACCCTCGCCGGAGACTGGCTGCGTGAAGGCCCCGCCGTCAGCGTCACGGGCACCGCCCCGGATCGCGCACCCACTCGTTACCAAACAGACGCGCTGGGCTCCCATGACTCCACGCTCCCCGCCTTCATCCTCGCTCACCTGCGCACGCTGAAGGCCCCCACCGAGGGCGATCCGCAGCCCGCACCGCTGGATGGACTCCCCGACAATCTGCGCTGCCTGCTGCAGCTCGCGCTCGCCGTGCCTGAGGATGGTGGAGCCCACCCGGACATACGCCCGCAGTCTCGTCTGGAAACCATCGGCAATGCCACCCTCAGCGCCTGGCAGAGCGGCATTTCGCTGCTGGACTTCGTCGGGCAGGCGGTGCTTTCACTTGGCCGCTTTGTGCGCGGGCGTGCGCGCTTCCGCACCTCAGACTTCTGGATGACGCTGCAGCAGTGCGGCGTGGAGGCCCTGCCCATCGTCTCGCTCATCAGCTTCCTCATCGGCCTCATCCTCGCCTTTGTCGGCAGCGTGCAGCTCGCGCACTTCGGTGCGGATCTCTACGTCGCAGATCTCGTGGGCATCTCCATGGTCCGTGAGATGGGCGTGGTCATGACCGCCATCATCATGAGCGGCCGCACCGGCGCCGCCTTCGCCGCTCACATCGGCAGCATGAAGGCCAATGAAGAGATCGATGCCCTGCGCACCTTCGGCTTTGATCCCTTCGACTTCCTCGTCCTGCCACGCATCCTGGCCCTGGTGCTGATGATGCCCCTGCTCACCGTGTATGCAGACCTCGTGGGCATCCTCGGTGGCATGCTGGTCGGTGCCGCCTCGGGCATCCCGCCCGTACTTTACTGGACGGAGACCGTCGCATCCTTAAACATCACCAACGCCTCCCTCGGCGTATTAAAAAGCCCCTTCTTCGGTGCCGCCATCGCCATCAGCGGCTGCATGCAGGGCATGCGCGCCGGCAATTCCTCCGCTGCCGTGGGAGAGGCCACCACGCGCGCCGTCGTCACCGCCATCACTTCCGTCATCGTGCTGGACTCCGCCTTCGCCGCCATCTTCACCCTGCTGGACATCTAACCATGGCCGCCAAAATCACCGTCCAAGATCTCACCATGGCCTACGGCGACCTCGTGGTGATGCATGACCTCAATTTCGAAATTCAGGACAAAGACATCTTCGTCATCATGGGCGGCAGCGGCTGCGGCAAGAGCACCCTCCTGCGCCATCTCATCGGCCTGCGTGAGCCCGCCAAAGGCTCCATCCTCTACGACGGCAAAGACTTCACCGCCACCCCTCTCGCAGAGCGTGGCCCCTTCTTCCAGCGCTTTGGCGTCATGTATCAGTCCGCCGCTCTGTGGTCATCCCTCACCCTCGCGGAAAACATCTCCATGCCGCTGGAGGAATCCAGCAAGCTCCCGCCCAAAACCCTGCGCGATCTCGCCTGCTACAAGCTCTCCCTCGTCGGCCTCTCAGGCTACGAGGACTTCTACCCTTCGCAGATCAGCGGCGGCATGAAGAAGCGCGCCGGCATCGCTCGCGCCATGGCGCTGGACCCCGACATCCTCTTTCTCGACGAGCCCAGCTCCGGACTCGATCCCCTCAGCTCCCGCCGCCTCGACGATCTCATCCTCGGCCTGCGCGATGGCCAAGGCTCCACCATCGTCATCGTCACACATGAGCTCGCCAGCATCTTCAGCATCGCCAACAACTCCGTGTTTCTCGACACCGCCACCCACACCCAGGGCGCCTTGGGCAATCCCTCCGAACTCCGCGATCACTCGGACAATCCCGCCGTGCGTCTCTTTTTAAATCGCGGAGACACACCTCCATCCACACCATGAGCAAAACCGCCAGCCCCACACTCATCGGCATCTTCACCCTCGTCGGCATCGTGCTCGCCGCCGGGTCCCTCATCCTCTTTGGTGCCAGCCGCTTCTTTGAAAAGACCAGCCGCATCATGCTCTACTTTGATCAGAGCGCCAATGGCCTCCTCGTCGGCTCAGAGGCACGCTTCGGCGGTGTCCGCATCGGCCGCGTCGCCTCCATCCGCGTGCTGGTGGATTCCAAGGAGAACCGCAAGATCATCCCCGTCGTCGTCGAACTCTCCGAGAAAGACCTCCGCTTTGTCGGCTCCACCACCGGAGACAAAATCGACTTCACCACCGATGAAGGCGTGAAGTTCGCCGTGGCCAATGGCCTGCGCGCCCGCATGAAGCAGCAAAGCCTGCTCACCGGCCAGCTCTACATCGAGTTCGACATCGCCCCGGACAAGCCCGGCTTCATTTTCAAGCCCGAGCGCACACCGAACTTCCCCGCCGTCCCCACCATGGGCACCGAGCTCGATGCCATCATCTCCGGCATCTCGGACGGCTTGAAAAAATTCAACGACCTCGATCTCGCCACCATCATGAAGGACCTGCGCGATGTCCTCTCCAACACCAAGGAGCAGATCGCCGCGCTCAATCTCAAAGCCATCAACGACAACATCCTCGGCATCACCACGGATGTCCGCGCCCTCACCGGCAACAAAAAGCTCGGCCTCGCCATCGACACCCTTGCTGATGCCCTCAAGAGTTTTGATGAACTCTCCAAGAAGGCCAATCAGGGCATCGATCCCCTGCTCAAAGATTTGGAAAAAGTCATGCAGCAGGCCACCGCCGGACTCGCCAAAATTCAGGAAGCCTCCGCCGACATCTCCAACGTCACCAATCCCCGCGCCCCCGTCCTCATGCGCCTGCAAAACGTATTGGAAGAGGCAGAGCGCGCCTCACGCGCCATCAAAGAACTCGCCAACGAGCTCAAACGCAACCCCAGCACAATCCTGCGCGGCAAAGACATCTCCCCATGAACATGCGCCACCTCACTTGCAGCCTCCTGCTGCTGACACTCACCGCCTGCAGCGTGCTCCAGCCCGTCAAAGACACCGCCACCCAGCACCTGCTGGAGCCCCTCGTCCCTGACCGCAGCCTCACCGCCGCACGCCCCTCCATCGCCGTGGGCCGCCCCTCCCTTCCCGGTTACCTCGACAGCAACCAGCTCGTCACCCGCGCCAACGGCCAGCTCATGGTCAGCAAGCACGACCTCTGGGGCGAGCCCCTCGACTCCGGCATCTCCCGCGTCATCGCCAGCAATCTCAGCCGCCTCACCGGCTCCATGAACATCCAGCCCGTGGAAAGCTTCACCACGCTCGATTACACCACCCTCCTCGAATTGAAGATCGCCCAGTTCGAACCCGACGCCGCAAACCAAATGGTCCTGCAAGGCACCTGGAAACTCCAGCCCGTCACCGGCCACGAAGCCCCCACCCACTTCTTCCGCCTCCTCATCCCCGTCCCCCCCGATCCCACCTCCTTGCGCGCCCGCGTCACCGCCATGAATCAAGCCCTCGAACAGCTCGCCCGTCAGATCCTGCGCGGCCGGTGATAGCGGCTGATGGTGGAATCAATGTGGACAGCAGCCGCTAATGCTCTGGTCCAGTGTTGCGAGCCTTCAGAAGGCGAGAACAAACGAGCGCCGATCATCATCAGGAGGATCGCGGTCTCGCGAATGACGGAGCCGTGGTCACCTGTTCATTCACGTCAGCTTCACCACCATCTTTCCAACGTTCTGGCCGGAGAAGAGGCCAAGGAAGGCGGTCACCGCATTTTCGATTCCATTCACCACGGTCTCCTTGTGCTTGAGTTTTCCCCCTTTGAAATACGCGCCGGCTTCCTTTTCAAACTCGGCCTGCTGATCCATCCAGTCGCGGGCGAGAAGGCCTTTCATCGTGAGCCGTTTGGTTGTCATGTTGAAAAGATTGGAAGGCCCCGGCTTCGGCTTCTCTTCATTGTACCCCGAGATCCCGCCGCAGGCGATGATGCGGCCATGCACGCGCAACGATGAAAGCGCCGCTTCAAGCGACTCCCCGCCGACGTTGTCAAAATAGACATCGATGCCTTCTGGTGCGCATTCCTTGAGATGTTCCGCCACGGTGCCGTCCTTGTAGTTGAAGGCGGCATCATAGCCGCACTCATCGCGCAAAAAGGCCACCTTCTCATCGGAACCGGCGGAGCCAATGACACGGCAGCCCTGCAGCTTCGCCAGCTGCCCCGCCACACTGCCGACAGCCCCCGCAGCTCCCGACAGGTAGATGACATCTCCAGCTTTCACCTCGACCAGCTTGAGACCCGCCCATGCCGTCATGCCGGTCAGCCCGAGCGCGCCCAGATAAACCGAGAGCGGCTGAATCTCACGGCTCACGTGGTGCAGCTCCTTGGGCATGGCGATGAATTGCTCCCTCCAGCCGTAGTTCGAAGTGACCACATCGCCCTCTTTGAAAGCCTCGGCCCGTGATTCCACGACCTCCCCCACCGCACCGCCTTCCATGGCCTTGTTCAACTCAAAAGGCGGCAGGTAGGATTTCACATCGTTCATGCGGCCACGCATGTAGGGATCGACCGAAAGGAACAGATTGCGCACAAGCACCTGCTGATCCTGAAGCGGCGCGAGCCTGGACTCGGCAAGTTCGAAATCGGCGGCGGTGGGCATTCCCTTCGGGCGGGAAATGAGGTGGACTTCACGGGTGGTTTTTTCTGACATAATATTAAAGGTAAAGAGGCTGTTCAGGTCATGAATTCGCTGCTACAACAAACCGTGGTCCGTGACCTTGCGGCATCCAGGATGGATCAGCCGCATCTGTTTTATCGGCCCTGCGTTTCGGATGGGTCGTTATCAAGATCGGCAGCCCCGCTGGAGTTATTTGGAGCTATCTGCCAGCTCTGAAAGATGCTGGCACTTTGTCAGAATTCCCTGCCGTAGCCATGGGGTGAAACCCGACTCTCAAAAGCTTTTTTGCAGCATGGCGTCACCGGGCCAGCCTCAAGCCTTCTTCTTCCCCGCATTTTTCTTGGCGGCTTTCTTCGCCGCTTTTTTCGCCGCCTTCTTGCCATGCTTCAGATCGTCCAACTCCACACCATTCGCAGTTTCAGCCTCGATGGCACGCTGCGCGCCAAACAACAGCGGACGCATCTCACCGCTCGCGCTCAGTGTCTGACCCACGGCCAGGCTGAGCGCCCGAGCACCGTGCGGCTTGAGGTGCACAAAGTCACCCGTGTCCAGCACCGCACCGTTCACCTCGCCATGCAGCGCGTAGTTCAGCCGCTGCACCTTCCCCTTCACCTCGGTCTTCGGTGAGAGCTTCACCGTCTTTCCTCCCACCTTGATCCCCTTGAGTTGGAAGACAGGATGCGCCGCCTCGTCATGCTTATGCAAGGCGTCCGCCTTCAGGCTCACCTTGCCGCCAGCCTTCAGCGTGTCAGCCAGCACGGCCGCTTCATCCGGCTCAAAGTTCACCTGAACCGTCCCTTTCTTGGTGGTGATGATCAGGGCTTCATAGCCGCCCTTGGGACTGAAATTGAAATGAGCGAGTGTTCCTTCGATGTTCATAGAAGCTTGGCTAATGGATGAAGACATCCATCACAAGCGATTGCGGCCCAGTTAGGTAAACACCCCATATTGCCACGCCACCTCAGTTCGGATCTCCCTCATTCCGCCACGCCGCCATCGCCTGCGCATCCGTGGGCGGTTCTTGCGCACGTTTCAGCATCGCCCCTTCCACGTATTCCGGCGAATGCTGGATATCATCCCGCGTAAGGTTCACCGAAATGTTCGACTCCCCCCAGTTCACGCCTTCGATCGACTTCGGAGAAATCAGAAACCTTTTTCCCGGCAGCCAGTACCGTGTGCTCACCACGACATGCGCGATCTCCCAGGTCTCATCATCCACGATGAAATCCTGCACATGCCCGATCTCGCCGTCAGTCGCCTTCACGTCGTAGTCTGTGACCTCAACCGTGCTGCGCAGATGCGGATCCCAGGCCCACTTCCCGTCCACGGCGGAGTTCCACAGATCGCGGTCCCGCATGATGCCGGGATAATTCCCCCACATCTCCGTGCCGGCCCAGTACGTCGGCCAGCCATGGTAGCCGTAGTAGTCTTCTTCGTACTGACGGGACACAGGCTTGTCGCTGTCCAGAGAGGGGCTTTCCTCGATCTGCTTCTTGGTCAGGTTCACGGCGATTTGCTCCTTGTCCACCATCACGCCCACCAGGGCATGCGGAGAGATCAAGACCTGCCTGCCCGTCAGCCAGTTCCCCGTGTCCGCCACCAGGTAGCGCACCGTCCAGAAGCGGTCATCAAAGTAGAATTCGCGCACCTTCCCCATTTCGCCGTCCAGGCCTTCCAGTGAGTATCCCTTGAGTGTGGTGGCGGAAATGAGCATGGTCTTGAGTTTCTGAGTTGAGTGTGAAAAGCAAAGCATCCTGCCTGCACCCCAGCTACTCCGAAATGGGGTGAAACCCCACCTGCACCTTCACCTGATCAAAAGCGAAGCCGATGCTGGAAGTCCCAGCATGGATCGTGCGGATGCAGCCCTCATGCCTGCAGCCTCGCTCAGCCTTGTCCATCCTTCGGCTTGTTCAATGCGGCGCTCAGACGCTGCTCCTCACCCGCCTCGTCACTGCCAGCATCCACAAGCTGTTCCGCAATCGTCGCCTCCTTTTCAGCAGGCTCGGCAGCCACACGGTGGCCTGCTTCGTCCGCACTTTCATCCCATGCGGTGATTCGGTCATTCCCCGGCACGGTTTCCGGCTCCAGCAAATCCTGGCTGTCGTTCGCCGCAGCATCCTCCATCACCTTGTCATTAAGATCGACTTCATCCCGAAGTTTCTGCGTCGTCCTGGTCGTGGGTTTCATAGGGGCAAACTCTTCATCGCGCTCGCCCATCCAGCCATGGGGCCTTCACCCCAAAAGGAGAAGGATCATCTGCCCATCCAGTCCCTCACTCCCCCTTCTTGCTCCGCTTTGCCCGGCTCACTTCCTTCCCCAGGGGGATCACCGCACGGATCGTCGTCCCCTTCCCGCGCTTGGACATGATGCTGAACACACCGTTGACCATCTCCACGCGCTCGCGCATGCCGGTCAGCCCGAGGCGCTGGCTCCACTGCGGGGAGGAGAGCAGGTCCACGTCAAAGGACTTGCCATCATCCGTGATCTCCAGGCACACACCGCCGCGCGCAAGTCGCAGGCTCACTCCCACATGGTGCGCCTGCGCATGCTTGGTCACATTCACCAGCGCCTCCTGCGCCACGCGGTAGAGCACCGTGCGCTTGTCATTGTCCAGGGCCTCCACATCCGGCGACGCGCTAAAGTCGATCTGGCGGCCTTTGCGCTTGGGAATTTCATCAATGTAGGTGCGCAGCGTCGGGATCAGCCCAAGCTGGTCCAGCATCGCCGGGCGCAGCTCACGCGCATAGTCATGGACGATACGCACGGACTGCTCCACCAGTTCACGCACCGGGGCCATGGCCTTTTCATCGACCCCCGCCGTGCGCGTAAAAACCGCCAGCCGCACATTGATGCCGATCAGTACCTGGCTGATTTTATCATGCAGCTCATGGCTGATCTCCTTGCGCTGATTTTCCAGGGCAAGGAGGCGCTGGTGGGATGCCTCGCGCAGCTTTTTCTGCAGCAGCCGCGCTTGATTCAGCAGATCATGGGCATGCTGCTCGCTCATCGTCAGCGCGGCCTCCACCGCCTCACGGCGGATGATCTCCTCCTTCAGCTTGGCATTGGAGGCAGCCAGCACCTCCACCCTGCGCTTGTTGTCCTCCGCGATCTTGCGCTCCGTGATGTCAGAAAAAAAGCACACCACGCGGTGGTCGCCGGATGGCAGCGTGACACGCTGGATCTGCCATTCATAGGCTTCCGTCACCTGGGTGTCCTTGCGCCTTTCCACAAACTCGGGCGATTGGTACGGCTCCCCCGTCTTCAGCGTGTGCCGGAAACGCTTCTCCACTGCATCCGCCACCCGCTTCGGCCACAGGATGTGGGTCACTTCAGCAAAGCTGCGTCCGATCAGCGGCTCGATGTTCTTGAACGAAGGCAGCGCCATGGGATTGACCTGGACGATGCGCATCTGGTCATCCACGACATAGACGCCAAAGGGGGCTTGGTTGAGCAGGGCGGCGAAGAGCGCTTCATTCCGGCGCAGGATGGCCTCGGCCTTTTTACGGTCCGTGATGTCCATGACCACGGCGTGGCATTCCTTCTCATTGATCTGACGCTTCGCCGCGATGTTGACGATGAGGGGCGGCTGGTCATGGCGCAGCAGTTCAAAGTCGCCTGACTGCTTCGCATCATCCACAAAGACCTGGGAGAGGAAGTCATTGAAGCCCCGGCGGGCCTGGGGATCCAGCAGCACGCCAAAGCGCTGGCCCAGCAACTTGGAGCGCTGCACGCCGACCATGCTGGTGCCGGTGAGATTGACCTGCTGGATGGTGCCATCACTGGTCAGCGTAAAATAACCCACGGGCGCGAAGTCGTACAGATCCGTAAACTTCTCCAGTCCTGCATCCACTTCCGCCTTCGTGAGTTTCAGCTCCTCGTTTTGCAGCTCCAGCTCGATCTGGTGGATCTGCAGCTCTTGGAGCATGCGCTGCGCATCGGCATGGTCTTCCGCTGAGAGCTTTTTTGCAGGCTGCTTGCGCAACTGGCGTTCAGCACGGCGGCGCAGATCGGCGGCGGATGGTTTCATGATTTGGATTTCCGTTTGGGAGCGGCCACGCGGCCGCCCTTGGGTTTGCCGAGGGCTTTGTCCAGGGCGCGGCCCTGCACCACGGCCTGCTGCGTCAGCTGGCTGTGCTGCTCACGCAGCTCGGCCTCGATTTTCTTCGCCGCAGTGATGTCCGCAAAAGTGATGACCACACCGTCGATGCGGTTGTCCATCGTGCGGTAGGGCATGATGCGCACTGTGAACCAGCGCCCGTCCTGCGTGGCGATGGAGCGCTCGCTGAAGACCAGCGTGCGCAGCACCTCCTGCGCGTCCGTGACCAGTTCGGGATAGAGCAGGTCGGAGGCCAGGTCCGTGATGGGCCGCCCCACATCGCTGGGGATGAATTTGATGATCGTCTTCGCCTGCAGCGTGAAGCGGCGCACATGCAGGTCGTTGTCCAGAAACACCGTCGCGATGTCCGTGCTGTTGAGCAGGTTCTTCATGTCGTTGTTCGTGCCGGAGAGCTCGTCCAGCTTCGCCTGCAGCTCCGCATTCACCGTCTGCAGCTCTTCATTGAGCGACTGCATCTCCTCCTTCGAAGTCATCAGCTCTTCGTTGGTGGACTGCAGTTCCTCATTGGTGGACTGCAGCTCCTCATTCATGGACTTCAGCTCCTCCTGGGAGGTCTGCATCTCCTCACGGCCCGCCTGCACCTCATCACGCGCATGCTTCAGCTCGTTCTGCAGCTCACGCTGCCTCGCGCTGCTGGAGGATGCGGCCTTGCCCATCGCACGGCTGGGCGGTGCGCTGGCAGGGATGACGGTTTCAGAAAACACGATGAGGATCATGCCAAAGAGCTCCTTCGGCTCCTCAATCGCCTGCACCATGATGTCCACCGCGCGTGTGTCGGCTGGCGGGCCTAGCCTGATGCCACGGACGCTGACCGTGCCTTTTTTGCGAATGACCTTTTGCATCGCGCTGGAGAGCTCCACGCGCAGCCCGTCATGCGCCATGGCGATGACGTTCCAGTTCGCCTTGCCGGCGGCGGGCTCCAGAAACTTACCCGTCTTGCCGCTGATGTAGAGGATGTCGCCATGCTCGTTCACCAGCACGGCCGGTGGCGCGTAGCGCTGCTGCAGCATCTGATCCGCGATCGCCTGCAGGCTCGGTGCCGGCACACGCGCCGCCAGTTGCGATTCCTGACGGTTCGTGCTGGCGGGCACATACACGGCGGGGAAGTCCAGGTGGCTGCCCTGCATGGCCGTCTCGTTGCGCTGAAAAATGCGCTCCTTCAGCGCCAGCGCGGTGAACAGGTGCGTGAAGTTGCCAATGCTCTCCGCACTGCCGAGAAACAGCACCCCGCCAGGGTTCAGGCTGTAGTGAAACAGCGGGAAAAGCTTCCTCTGCAATTCCGGCGTGAGGTAGATAAGAAGGTTCCGGCAGCACAGCAGGTCCAGCTTCGTGAACGGCGGGTCCATGATCAGGTTCTGCGGCGCAAACACCACCATGGAGCGGATCTCCTTGTTCACCCGGTAGCCGTTTTCCTCCTTGATGAAAAAGCGCGTCAGCCGCGTCGGTGAGACATCGGCGACGATGTTCTCAGGAAAAAGGCCCAGCCGCGCCTTGTCGATGGCGTCCTTGTCCAGATCCGTCGCATAGATTTGCAGCGAGACGTGGTCCGCACACTTCAGATGCTTCAGCGTCTCCTTGAAAATCATGGCCAGCGAGTACGCCTCCTCCCCCGTGGAGCACCCGGCCACCCACGCACGCAGCGTGCTGCCTGCGGGCCGCCCTTTGAGGAGCAGCGGCAGCGCCTTGGTGGCCAGCTGCTCCCAGGCGGTTTTGTCACGGAAGAAATTCGTCACGCCGATGAGCAGTTCCTTGAAGAGGATGCCCAGCTCCTGCGGATTCTCCTGCAGGTAGCGCACATAGCCGCTGATCTTGCCCACCTGATGAATCCCCATGCGCCTCTCCACGCGGCGGTACAAGGTGCTCCGGCGGTAGAGCGTGAAATCATGCCCGCTGTGCCCGCGCAGCAGGATGACGATCTTTTCCAGCGCGCTTTGCACCTTTTCCTCCAGATGCAGCTCGGACTTGTCCAGATGGGGCAAATGCCGCCGGTAGGCGATGAGCTTGTCCGGCAGTTCTTCTGCCGTGGCCACGATGTCCGCCAGCCCCGCATCAATGGCGCTGCGCGGCATCGCGTCAAACTTCGCCGTGGCAGGATCCTGCACCAGCACGATGCCCGCCTTCTCCTTGATGGCGCTAAGCCCCAGCGTGCCATCGCTGCCCATGCCGGAGAGGATGATGCCAACACTATGCTCCCGCTGATCTTCCGCCAGCGAGCGCAAGAAGAAGTCGATCGGCAGCCGCAGTCCGCGCATCTCCAAGGGAGCCATCAGGTGCAGCACACCACGCAGGATGGACATGTCGCTGTTCGGCGGGATCACATAGACGCAGTTCGGCTCCGCCTTCATGCGGTCCTTCACCTGCATCACCTTCAGCTTCGTGGCACGCTGCAGCAGCTCCGGCATCATGCCCTTCTGCGTCGGGTCCAGGTGCTGCACTATGATATAGGCCATGCCGCTGTCCTTGGGCAAATGCTCAAGGAACTGCACCAGCGCCTCCAACCCGCCCGCTGAAGCACCGATGCCTACGATGGGGAACGCAGGGGATTTTTTCGGCTGCGTTTTCACGGGCGCAAGATCTGCTTTTTTGGCCGTTCGTTTCGGCGCTGGAGGTGGTGCTGGCTTTTTCATGAATCGATCACGAGCCCCGCTTTTTTGCCTCGGTAGTGGCTCTGCCTTCAGCAGACTCCATGATCGACACCTTGTCGAGCACGGTCAGCACCTTGTGCGCCCGGAGAAAACACCCCGTGGCGGCTGGCGCAGAACACAGCGGGCATGCGAAATTCATTGCCCCTGGTCACGCCTCTGCTGCAGTTCGATGAGATGATCCGAGAGAATCGGCAGCAGCGTCCGCTTGATCAGCGCCTTCGCCGCTTCGGAAACGTCCTCGCTCGCCAGCGCGTTTTCATACTGGCTGATGATCAGCTCCTCACCTGCCTGCAGGTTTTTCAAAACGGGTGATTCACCAGTCAGCGCGTCAGACTCCTTCAGCGCCTCTTCAATGCGGGCCCAGGTTCCACCGGTGGCTGCAGGTTCCATCGCGAGGTCAGAAATGAACTGGTTCAGCTCAAAGACATTCGCCTGATGGTCGGCACGAATGCGCTCCAGCGCCGTGTCGGTGCCCTCGGGGTCATAGTGGTCAATCACCTGGCTGTAGGTCTCGACGGCGGCGTTCTCCAGCGTCAGCAGTGCGTTGCACATGTCAAAGGTCGGTTCAGTGGCACTCATGGAATGGCAGGGTATGGTATTTGGGGTGGCTTGTGGCGTGCTCTCGCAGCGCCAAAAAAAAAGCTGTGGCAGCAGGGCGGGGGGGCGCCTCAACTGCCACAGCTTGTTGCGGTGCAAGGTGCGTCAGGAAATCAGACAAGCCGGTTTCCTGCCCCTTGAGCGCAAATTACTTGGCGGCAAGTTCTTCGGCCTTGGCAAGGTGCGCCTTGAGAGCTGGGAGCATCTTTTCAGCCCAGCCCTTCACGTCGCTGTCCTTGGATTCCTTGGCGGCTTCTTCGAACTTGCTCACGCACTTCTTGTGGCCGCTGATCATGTTGGAGAGGAATTCCTTGTCGAAATCAGCCTTGGTGGCCTTTTCCAGCTTCTGGAATTCTTCAGCGTGTTTTGGGCTGATCACAGCGGAGACTTCCACGCCTTTGGTGGTGGCCAGACCAGCAAGGTCCTTGTTCGCCTGCGTGTGGTCGGTGACCAGCATTTCAGCGAAGGCCTTGACGTCCGCACGCTCAGCTTTTTGCACGCCCAGTTCGGCGATTTTCACCAGAGCAGTGCCGGCGGCGGATTCGTTCTTCACGAATTTGACGTCAGCAGCGTCGAGGGTGTCCTTCGGGGCGGCGTTGCTGTGGGAAGTGAAAAGCATCGCTGCGCAGAGTGCGAGTGTGGATGCGGAGAACAGGGTGGTTGTTTTGGATTTCATGGTCGTTGTTTTTTTGGTTTTGAGGACGCTGTTGTTGCTGTCATCGGAGGCATGCTAGAGTTCCCGCGCCGCATTCGCCATGGGGTGAAACCCCACTCTTTGTATTTCTCGCCCGGGCTGCCCATGACATGCCGCCGCCGCGCACAAAAAAGCCCTGCATCCGTGTGATGGGACGCAGGGCTGGTGGGTGAGCTTGCGCAGGCACTCAAGTGCATCCGCGCAGCACAAAGAACAGCAGCAGCACGGGAATGGGGATGCCCAGCAGCCACAGCAGCGCCCAGCCGATTTTACCGGCTTCTCTCTTTCGCGTGATCAGTTTTTTCATGGAGTGCCTTGGTGTTTGGGTTGGGATCAGGCGCTGGCTTTCCTGCTGCCCGCGGCCGGTTTTTTGTCGGCGGCGTCGGTTTTGGCCTCGGTGTCAGACTCGTCCAGCGCTTCGTCATTGCTGCGCTCCACAGCCAGATCAGTGAGGGCGGCGTTCGCGGCCTTCTCCTCGTCCAGGATTTCCTGCAGGATGTCAGCCGCCTTGTCATTGCCCAGGCGCACCGCCCATGCATGCAGGCAGCCATAGGAAGCGATTTCGTAATGCTCCACTTTCTGCGCGGCTGCGATCAATGCGGCGTTGATGGACGGTGAGTCGGCGTATTCCTCCGCGATCTCATCTCCCTCCTCCAGCAGGCCCACCGTGGCCTTGCAGGTTTTGCCCTTGGCTTTTTTGTCAAAGCATTCGAAGACCTGCTCGACCTTCGTCACATGGCCTTTCGTTTCCTCCAGATGCGCAAGAATGGCATCTTTCAAATGGGTGCAGGTCGCGGCCTTGGCCATCTTGGGCAAAGCTTTGACCAGCCGGTGCTCGGCGTCATAGATGTCTGCGAGTTCGCCGAGAAATAGATCTTGAAGTGTTTTCATGTTCGTTGGGGGGATGATGTTTAAAGTATAAAAAAAAACCTGCGGCCAGGCTGCCCTGACCGCAGGAAGGGTTTCTATTTAGGCCCGGCGATCCGCCACTTCCGGCGTGGTCGCTTCACTCGTGGTGCAGATGTCTTCTGCCCCGGCATGGGTAAAGATGTCCTTGGCACAGGTTATTTCGTCGCCGTTCTCCGTGTGGACGGAGATCAGGATGTTGCCTTCGTGAATCTTCCCCTCATAGCGTTTGGCCTCCAGTTCAGGGATGCCCATGCCGATCAATCCACCGGTGATGCCGCCGGCTGTCGCACCGATGGCCGCGCCGCTCAGCGCCGCCATGATGGGGCCTGCGGCGATGAAGGGGCCGAACCCCGGAATGGCCAGCGCGCCAATGCCGGCGATCCAGCCCAGCGCGCCGCCGATGATGCCGCCGGTGCCTGCACCGGTGACGGCTCCTTCAGGAGCCTTGGTGTTCTTCTCGTGGGCGAAGTCGTGGCTGGTTTCTTTGTCAGCAAACAGCGCCGAGATGTCGTTGTTGGAGAAGTTCGCCGCCTTGAGTTGATCAGCGATTTGATCAGCCTGGGCGCGTGAAGTGGCAATGCAGAAGACAGATTTTTTGGACATAAGGGTTGGTTTTGGGGTTGGTTTTGGTTTGGCTAAAATGGGTGTGTTTAAAAAAGGGCGTGATCAGTTGCTGTTGGTTTTCACTTCCAGCTGGTTGGTCACATTCCCGGCCTTGGCCACGCGCTCGGCGATTTCACCGATGATGCGTTTTTCCTCTGCGGAATTGACTGGGCCACGCAGCGTGACTTTGCCGGTGTTGGTGATGATCTTCACGTTCTTCGCGTTCATCGACATGTCTTTCCCGCCGATGATCTCCTTGCGAATCTGCGCCGTGGTGTCCAGGTCAGGCTGGCTGTTGCCTTGGTCCAGCGGGGTCAGGGTGCGGGCATCACGGTCGCGCATGTTGCGTTCGGTGTTGTCAGCATCCTTCGTCGTGCGGGTGGCAGGGCTGCCATTGAGTTCTTCGGCCTGGGCCAGATGAGCTTGGAGTGCTGGCAGCATCTTGGTCGCCCACATCTTCACATCATTGTTCTGGCTGTCCTTCGCGGCGTCTTCAAAGCGGCCCACGCATTTCTTGTGGCCGCTCACCGCGACATCGAGAAATTCCTTGTCGAACTCAGTGCCGCTGTACTGCTCCAGTTTCTGAAACACTTCAGCATGCTTGGAGTCGAGCACCGCAGACAGCTCCACGCCCTTGGTGGCCGCGAGTTTCGTCAGCTCCGCATTGGCGGCGGTGTGATCTTTGACGATCATCTCGGCAAAGGTCTTCACCTCCGGGCGGGTGGCTTTCTTCACGCCGAGTCCGGCGATCTGCACCGTCGCCATCCCGGCGGCGGCCTCATGCTTGACGAATTCCACATCAGTGGCGTTCAGGGTGTCTTTGTCCGCAGCCACACCATGCGGTGCGAGCAGGAACATGCCGCACAAGACGAGCGTCGTGGTTGACAGGAGTGTGTTTGATCTGGGTTTCATAGAGGGTTGTTTGTTTTTTCCTGCGAAGTCATGTTGGACTCACAGGCCGCATTGTTATGCGACAAACAACCCTTTATCCATGGGGTGTTACCCTACTCTTTTATTTTACACCCTTGTTGTAGTGCCGTGGCAGCACCACACGAAACGTCGATCCAGCACCCGGGCTGGTCTCCAGTTCCAGGCTTGCATCCAGCAGCTCGCACAAACGCTTCACGATGGACAGCCCCACGCCTTCTCCTGGCAGCTGGCTTGCAGGCAGCGTGCTGGACTGCGCAGGCACCGTGGGTGCATTCGCAAGATCTCCCTCCGTGCGGTCCTGGGCGTGAATGTCATCCGCCGCGTGCGCCGTTTGCGTGGCCTCATAAAGCTGCCGCGCCAGCGGTGCGCCGGGTCCGGCGTCCAGCCCCGGACCGGTGTCCTGCACACAGAACATCCAGTCATTCGTTTCACCTCCTTGGCCAGGACCCCAGATCACCGTCACCCCGCCGCTCTGCGTGTACTTCAGCGCGTTGAGCAGCAGGTTTTGCAGGATGCGCTGGATTTTAGCACGGTCGCCATGCACGCGCATGGAGTCCGGCCCCTGCATCTTCAAATACAAGCCGCGTGCCTGCGCCAGCGGCGTGGACGTTTCACAAAAATCCGTCAGCAGCACGCCCGCATCAAACGGCACCACTTTGCGAGTTTCCAGTCCGGCATCCAGCCGAGCCAGACTCATCAAGTCTTTGAGCATGTCATGCAGGGATGACACCCCCTTCTGCAGCAAGTTGGCAAACTCATGCCGTATCGGTTCCGTCACGTTTTTGCGGTCCAGCACGAAAGTCGCCCCGGACACCACGCTCAGGCTGCCTTGCAGATCATGCGTGGCTTCGCGCCACGCGGCCGCACGCGCCCGGTCCAGATCGCTCAGTGTGGCCAGCGCCTGCTCCAGCTCACGCACATGCCCGTTCGCCTCCGCTTGGTGCAGCCGCCAGTATTGCGTCGCGCTGTCGCTGATGCCGTCCCAGCACAGTTGCGCCCACGCCCGCCGTGCCGCCGGCAAAACCGCAGGCTCCAAATGGGGGTTCGCGGGTGCATACGCTTCCAGCTCCTCCATCACCGCCATTTGCAGGTGGCCCCACTCCTGCGTCAGCTCGCGCAGCTGGTAGCCCTGCTGCCAGCGCTGCAGCCCGTGCTCAGTCACCTGGTCCTTTTCATTCTGCTGCGCCTGCGGGCTTTCCACTTGCGGCCACGCGCGCAGCCTCAGGGCAAATGAATCCAGCACGCCGGGAATGTGATCGTTGAACTGCAGACGCGTCAACGAAGAGGCGATGTGCAGTTCCGCCACGTTCTCCGTCGCAGCACGCCAGCGTTTCAGGATGGCATCCCGCTGCACTCCCAGATGCGCCGCTAGCGCGCTCAGCTGTTCCCGGGTTTTGACCGTTTTCTGGGCAGCGCTTACCATTTGATGCGCCCCTGGTGAATCTGATCCTGCATGCTCAGCTGCGACCACAGATATTCCTCGGTGGCATCAATCATCATCTCATCAATAAAACGATGCATCGTCGTGGCGATGAACAGCGTGGACGCCGCACCGAACTCTGGATGCAGTCCTTCAAACTGACGCAGGTGGTAGATCAAAATGGCGCGCAGGTGCATCAGCTCGCGCAGCATTTCTGGCAGTTCATACCCCTGCCGCAGCCGGGTGGCACCGTGCTCCTCGGCATCTTTGAGAGACTTCTCCGCCACGACATCGCTGCCGTAAAACCGCAGCGTCTTGACCAGATTATCAAAAATTTCAGGCAGGTGGTTTTTCAGCGCCACATTGTTCAGGTTTTCGCTCGCGAGGATGGTCGCGTCGCCATGCACCCGCACCATCCATTCATTGATGATCACCTCCTTCTGTGTGCCGAGATGGTCGGCCAGCTGGACATTCACACTGGCAGGAGGAGACTCGGGGGTTGGTATCGTGGGTGCAATCATGGGGGTTGGGGTCATCACGTTGTTAACAGATCACAGGTGTGGTTGGTTGGCTGCGCAGCACTTGCCTCGGCTGCTTCCAAAAATTAGGATGCGCGCCCAGCGCCCGCCATGGGGTATAACCCGCATTGCCGCGTGAACCCTGCGCTGCTGTCTGAATGCTGGAGGCCTCTTGCTCACCCCCGTTCAGCCCCTCTCAATCCAGACACAACCGGAAACGCGAGGATCTCCGTGGCTCGATTGTCCTCGGGATCCGCCATCGCTCTTTGGGTGCAGATGCCCTGCCCTCCTGCATGGGCAAAGATCACTTCAGCCTGGGTGATTTCGGCAGAGTTCTCCGCATGCACGGAGATCAGGATGCTGCCGTCCTGAAGCAGGGCGGAGTCATATTGATCATATCGGTCCTCTCGTTTCTGGATGCTCCTGCCGATCCATCCACCACATATTCCGCCAAGGATGGCACCGATCGCCGTGCCCGCCATCGCAGCCAGAATGGGGCTCGCATCAATGAATTCGCCGAAGCCCGGAACAGCCAGGACACCGATCCCTGCAATCCAGCCCAGTGTCCCACCGATGCCCAGCCCAGCCACGGCTCCTTCAGGCACATGGGTCCGCTTCACCTGCGCAGCGCCCTGCTCCGTCAGCAGTGCGGAGATGTCGTTGCTGGAGAATCTCGCAGCCTTGAGCTGATCAACGATGTATCCCGCCTGGCTGCGCGAGGTGGCGAAACAAAAGACAGAGGTTTGAGGCATGGTGGTTGGGGCGTTAAAAGGTTGAGGGCTGGACTGTATTCGCAGCTGCGCGGTCTGGTGGTCGGGTCCGAATGCGCCCGCGATTCGCATGCCACACCATGAACTGCACCCCGCCGCTTCACCATGGAGTGTTCACCCCATTGGCGGCTGCAGCAGATGCGCTAGTCTTGCCCCATGAGTTCCTCCACACCCCGACGCTCCAGATCCACCGGCTGCCTCTTCACACTGCTTCAGCTCCTTGCCGTCTATCTGCTGAGCCACGGCCCGGTGATGGCCCTGTATTCCAGCCAGCGCATCTCAGGCCCCGTCCCCGGCGCGGTCACCACATTCTACCAGCCCCTCACATGGCTTTACCAGAACACCCCTCTCGGCACACCGATGACCGCCTACGACGGCTGGTGGAAGAATCTGCTGAAGAAGTCCTGAGCCCCCATCATTCAGCAGGCACGACTTCAGGCAAAGCAGGGTTTCACCCCATGGTGGCGGAGCACCACGCACACGATCCTGCTTCCGGAAAACCACCCCCATCCGACTCATGCACACGACTCCTTCCCTTCACCACACCGAGCAACCGCCCAAATTCAGTGTCGAGGCCGCACGCCAGCTGCTGGAGGAGGCGCTCGAAGCCGAAAAATCAGTCGAAGACGCCGAGGCTGATCTCGCCCACAAGCGCGCCATCAATGCCTACACCGGCGCCTCCGCCCTCATCCCACCCGAGGTCATCACCACTCCGGCCACCGCTGCGCCAGAGCAGAAGCAGGCAGGTTGAACGAATCTCGGCAGGTAGGGTTTCACCCCATGGTTTATCAGCCGCTGCTGGCCGATACCTGACGTTCAACAGTCATTCCTGCCAGGGATCAAGCCTCGATGCCCTGCGTGCTGTCTTTCCAGAACAAGCATGAGTGTATCCCTGTTGAGTCAATTGTCCGCCCACTACCTGGCGGCACTGCGCACCCATTTGGAACAAGGCCACCAGACGAGCCTCCTGCCAGCCCATGAACTGGGCATCGAGGCGGTGAATGCCGGTCTGGAGACGCTCGATCTCGCCAAGGTTCACCATCAGGCGCTGGACGCCCTCATTCTGCCTGATTGCCCGCCCAGCACTAGCGATGAGATGACTCTGCGTGCGCAGGTGTTTTTCACCGAAGCCAACGTCCCCATCGAAAAAACGCACCCCTCGGCACTCGATGCCGATGCCGGACTGCGGCAGTTGCAGGAGCGCCTCGGTCAGCGCACCCTCGATCTCGCACATTCCAATCGTGACCTCCAGCAGGGCATCACCGAACGCATTTCCGCCGAGACCGCACTGGAGGACAGCGAGCGCGCCTCCAGCCAGCTCCTTCGCGAATCCCGCCTGCTCGAGCAGCAGTTGAAGGGCATGACGCGCAATATCATGTCCGCAGACGAGGCGGAGCGCAAGAAGATGAGCCTCCAGCTCCATGACGACATCGGTCAGACCTTGCTCAGCATCCACGTGCGCCTGCTCACTTTGAAAACGCAGATGGTCACCAGAGATGCGGGCATCGCCCAGGAAATCGCCACCACCCAGCGGCTGGTGGAGGAGGCGGTGAAAACCATCAACCAATTCGCCCACGAGCTCGGCATTCCCCATGAAAAATAAGCGCACGGATCTTTCGCGTCTCTACCACGCAGCTTTGCAGCACTTCCTGAAGGAAGGCCCCTCGGCCAGCATGGCGCCCGCCCATGAGCTCGGACACCAGGCCATCGCCCTCGGGCTGGAGACATTGGATCTCGCGCGCATGCATGAGGTCGCCCTCGTCTCTCTCGTTCTGCCCGTTTACTCCTCCAGCACCAATGATGGTTTGATGGGTCGCGCAGGCCTGTTTTTTGCCGAAGCCATCACCCCCCTTGAGGAAACCCACCGCGGCGCACGTGAGGCGAACATTCACCTCAATCAAATGGTCCAGACCCTCAGCCTGCGCACCCATGAGCTGGCCACCTCCGTGGAGGAGCTCAAGCAGGAAGTCGCCCAGCGCAAGGCCATGGAGGAGTCCCTCCGCATCAGCCAGCAGACCTCCAGCGATCTGCTCAAAAAATCCCGCGAATTGCAGGAGGAGCTCCGCCAGCTCTCACGCCAGCTCCTCTCCGCGCAGGAGGAGGAGCGCAAAAAAATCAGCCGCGAGCTCCACGACGTCATTGCCCAGACACTCACTGGCATCAATGTCCGCCTCGCAGCCTTGAAGACAGATTCCACCGTCAGCAACAAGGCGTTGCAGGGCAAGATCACCAGCACCCAGGAGCTTGTGGAAAAGTCCGTGGACATCGTGCACCGCTTCGCACGCGAGCTCCGTCCCTCCGTCCTCGATGATCTCGGCCTCATCCCCGCGTTGCAGTCCTTCATGACCGGCTACATGCAGGACACCGGCATCCGCGTCAGCTTGAAAGCCTTCGCCGGCATCGACCAGGCGGATGGCAACACCCGCACCGTCCTCTACCGCATCGCCCAGGAGGCGCTCACCAATGTGGCGCGCCATTCGCAGGCCAGCCAGGCAGACATCAGCGTCCAGAATCCTGACAGCGGCATCTGCATGGAGATCACCGACAACGGCTGCGGCTTTGCCGTGGAAGGAAAGAGCAGCGCGAAAAAGAACAACCGCCTCGGCCTCCTCGGCATGCGTGAGCGCGTCGAAATGATCGGCGGCACCTTTTGCGTGGAGTCCTCCCCCGGCTGTGGCACCACCATCCGCGTGGAAATCCCGGCTGCGAGCCATGGCGAATCCCCCCCGTCCCAGAAACTCTCCACCGACACCCCCTCTATGGCATGCCTATGAACCCCATCACAGTCCTCCTCGCGGATGATCACACCATCGTCCGTGAAGGCCTGCGCGCCCTGCTCGCGCTGGAGGATGACATTGAAGTCGTCGGTGAAGCCGTGAACGGTCATCAGGCCGTCGCCTTCGCCAACAAGCTGGCCCCGGACATCGTCGTCATGGATCTCTCCATGCCCCTGCTCAATGGACTCGACGCCATCCCCCGCATTCGGGAGTGCACCCCGGCCTCCACCAAAATACTGGTGCTTTCATCCTACGATGAGGACAGCTATATTCAGCAGGCCAGGGCGCTGGGTGCCTCGGGCTATCTGGTCAAACAAAACGACGCCCACGCGCTCGCCACCGCGATCCGCGAAGTTCATCAAGGCCGCCTTTACTTCAAGCCCATTCAACACGCCACCCTGCAATCTCCATGAACTCCATCAAAGTCCTGCTCGCCGAAGACCACCAGATCGTCCGCGAAGGCCTGCGCGCCATGCTGAATCTGGAGGCTGACATCAAGGTCATCAGCGAAGCTGAGAATGGCCGCCAGGCCGTGGAAACCTTTGCCCGGACTCGCCCCGACGTCGTCGTCATGGACATCGCCATGCCCCTGCTCAATGGCATGGAGGCCACCCGCCAGATCCTCCAGGCCTTCCCCGGCACCAAGATTCTCATTCTCTCCGCCCACAGCGATGACGCCTACGTCGCCATGGTCATGGCCATCGGCGCCTCAGGTTATCTCATCAAGCAAACCGCCGCCCATATCCTCCCTGAGGCCATTCGCGCCGTCCACCAGGGCAAGACCTACTTCAGCCCCATCATTGCCAAACGCCGCAATCATCAAAAACAGAAGGACCACGATCAGGGCGAACTCCCCGGCAAGACCGTCCCCACCCTCAGCACACGCGAGATGGAGGTCCTACAGCTCATCGCCGAAGGCAAGGCCAACAAGGAAACTGCCGACGAGCTGAAAATCAGCGTCAAGACCGTCGAAAAACACCGCCAGAGCCTCATGGACAAGCTCAACATCCACGACACCGCCGGCCTCACCCGCTACGCCATCTCCATGGGCATCATTGAGAACAGCGTCCAGGTCACCATTGTCTGAACGGTGGCATCTCCGTGGGGTAAAGACCCCATGGCCAATCCGGTGTCAGCGGATGATCATCATTCCATGACACCCAGCCCCGCACACACAGCGCGTCACCACCCCGCCGGCAGTCCCGGCTCCGCAGCGGCAGCACGGCCTCCGCAGGATGTTTTTGTTCCCTCCGCAGAGGCTGTGGCACGCCGCGCCCACCTGCTCTTTGAAAACCACGGCGAAGCCAACGGTCGCGATATGCAGGACTGGCTCCAGGCCGAGGCAGAACTGACCGCAGAGTGGCAGTGCATCGGCAAATGAATTCCCGCCCACCCCAAATTTCATGACTACCCCTCCCTGCACACCAGCCCAGAGCGTCATTGCCATGGCCGCCTCCGCCGGTGGCCTGAATGCCCTCTCGGTCATTCTCGGCGGACTCCCCGCAGACTTCCCTGCGGCCATTGCCATCGTCATGCACCTTTCTCCCGTGCACAAAAGCCTGCTCGCCGAGATCCTGAGCAGCCGCTCCCTGTTGGAAGTGAGGCAGGCACAAACCGGTGACGTCCTCTGCCATTCCAGCGTCTTTGTCGCCCCGCCCAATCATCACATGTCCGTCGTCCAAGGCGGTCGCATTTCACTCTCCTCAGACGAGGCCGCAAAAGTTCATTTTGCCCGCCCCTCCGCCGAGCCCCTCTTCGCCTCCGTCGCCGAAGTCTATCAATCCCACGCCGTTGCCGTGGTCCTCACCGGTGGCGATGGCGATGGCTCTTTCGGCGTGCAGATCATCAAAGATCGCGGCGGCAGAGTCATCGCTCAAGACCGCCCCACCTCCCAGGATTTCAGCATGCCTCAGACTTCCATCGCCACCGGCGATGTCGACTTCATCCTGCCGCTGACCGAGATCGCCCCCATGCTCATCGAGTTGATCACGCCTGGCAAGGCGTGAGACCATGCGCAGTCGTGCAGGTGTGAACGGGTATTACACCCCATGGTTCTTGTCCCGGGAGCAGGCACCTTGCCTCCTCCATGAATTCCCCTAACGAAGCAGCCGCACTGCCCCCGGAACCTGATCCCGCATTGCGCGCCTCAGAACTCAGCTATCGCCGGTTGTTTGAGGCTGCGCGGGATGGCATCCTCATTCTGGAGGAAAACACCGGACGCATCACGGATGTGAACCCCTTTCTGACCGAGCTGCTCGGCTTTACACACGATGAGATGGACGGAAAAACCGTCGGCGAACTCAGCCCCTTCAAGGACATCGAATCCAATCAGGCCATGCTGGAGCGCCTGCAGAAACACGGCTACGCGCGCTATGAAAACCTGCCCCTGGAAACGCGGGATGGCCGCCACATCGCTGTGGAGTTTGTCAGCAATGTCTATCAGGCCGGCGACCACAAGGTCATCCAGTGCAACATCCGCGACATCACCGAGCGCAAACAAGCGGAGGATGAAATCCGTCGCCTCAATGCCGAACTGGAGCAGCGCGTCACCGAGCGCACCGCACAGCTCCAGGCAGCCAATCGCGAACTCGAAGCCTTCAGCTACTCCGTCTCCCATGACCTCCGTGCGCCGCTCCGGCACATCATGGGTTTTGTGGACCTGCTGCAGCAGGACGCCGGCCCTGCCCTCTCTGACAGCAGTCTCCGCCACCTCAGCACGGTCACGCAGGCAGCCAGGCGCATGGGCGCTTTGATCGATGATCTCCTCGCCTTCTCACGCATCGGACAGGCGGGCATGGAAAAGGTGGAATGCAGTCTTGATGACCTCGTGCGCGAGACCTTGGGGGATTTTCACAAAGAAACCATCAGGCGAAACATCAACTGGGTCATTCATCCTCTCCCCGTCGTATGGGGAAACTGCGCCCTGCTCCGCCAGGTCATGGTCAATCTCATTTCCAATGCCGTGAAGTTCACCAGCGAATGCGCAGAAACCCGCATCGAGATCGGCAGCTCCAATGTCGGCGAAGATGAAACAGTGATCTACGTCCGCGACAACGGCGCAGGGTTTGATCCGCGCTACGCCGCCAAGCTCTTCGGCGTGTTTCAACGCCTCCACAGCCAGGACAAATTCGAAGGCACCGGCATCGGACTCGCCAATGTGCAGCGCATCATCCACCGCCATGGCGGCCGGGTCTGGGCAGACGGTGCAGTGGACGCCGGCGCGACTTTTTACTTTTCCCTTCCCACACCACCCCGTTCAAAAGAATGACCCCGCCTGCAACCCTCAAGACCATCCTGCTGGTGGAAGACGATCTCCAGGATGTGCAGCTCATGCTGGCCGCTCTCGAACAGCACCATCTCGCCGACCGTGTGTTCGTGGTGCACGATGGTGCCGAAGCCCTCGATTATTTGTTCTATCGCGGTGCGTTCGAGCACCGCTTGCGCAACGACCCGGTGCTCGTGCTGCTGGATCTCAAGATGCCCAAGGTCGACGGTCTCGAAGTCCTCAGGGTGATCAAAGCCGACGAACGGTTGAAGCACATCCCCGTGGTCGTCCTGTCATCCTCACGTGAAACCTCCGACCTGGCCGAGTGCTACCGCCACGGCGTGAACGGCTATGTCGTCAAGGCCATGGATTACCAGAGCTTCATGACCTCCGTCCGCCAGATCGGCGCCTTCTGGGGAAAGCTCAATGAACCGCCACCCTACTTAAGAACAGGCAGCGCATGAGCTGGGAATGCATCCCTGTCAGAACCACAATCTACCCAGTTTATATTTCTACAATTCCTCTATCTATTGTCGCACAATAACCTCAGTCTATATCCGCACAGGTCACCAACATGAATACTTACGAATCTTCCACCCGCCGCCGAGGATTCACGTCACATCGTAAACCGTAACGCTCGCGCGTTAAGTTCGCTGCATGTCAGCTGGCGGGAGTTAAAGCCTTGGGAGGCTTATGTGGTTGCTCTCGTCGTCACGGCCATCGCGCTCAGTTTGCGCCTTGTGTTTGATGAGGCCCTCGGCGGTCAGCCAACTTTGGTGATCTTCACCATGCCCATCATGGTCAGCGGCTACGTGGGCGGGTTGCGGGCCGGGTTGCTCGCCACGGCGGCCTCCTATTGTGCCGCGAGTTACTACTTGTTGCCGCCCCTCCATTCCTTCGCGGTCGACTCAAATGTCGAGCGCTTCCAGCAGTTCTTCGTCGTGCTGGCAGGCGTCCTCATCTCCGTGCTGAATGAAGCACTGCACCGCGCCCGACGTCGTGCAGACATCTTCAATCGCGAGCATCTTCAGGCCAAAAACGCCTGGGACAAAGTGGAGTCGCTGCAGACGGCCATCTTCCACAGCGCTTACTTCTCCATCATCGCCACGGATGAAAAGGGCATCATTCAAATTTTCAATGTCGGCGCTGAACGCATGCTGGGCTACACTGCCGCCGAGGTGGTCAACAAGATCACCCCCGCCGAAATCCATGATCCGCAGGAGGTCATCGCCCGCGCCACCGCGCTGAGTCTCGAGCGGGGCAGGCCGATTGCGCCAGGCTTCGAAGCCTTGGTTTACAAGGCTGCCCGCGGCATTGAAGACATCTACGAGGTCACCAAGGTCCGCAAAGACAAGAGCCGCTTCCCGGCCATGCTCTCAGTCACCGCCCTGCGTGACGCCCAGAACACCATCATCGGCTATCTGCTCATTGGCACAGACAACACCGCACGCAAACACGCGGACGCTGAACTGCAGCAAGCCAATGCGAATCTGAAGGCCTGGGCTCAAGCCCTGAACTCCTTCGCCATCGTGGAGGAAACCAATCCCCAGGGTCGCATCACCTACGTCAACGATCCCTTTTGCCAGATCTCCAAATACTCACGTGAAGAACTCATCGGCAAAGACCATCGTGAAGTGGTGAACTCCGGCACTCATCCCAAAGAGTTCTGGAAGGACATGTGGAGCACCATCAGCCACGGTAAAATCTGGCGTGGCGAAATCAAAAACCACGCGAAGGATAAAACGGTCTACTGGGTTGACACCGTGATCGTCCCCCTGCTCGGGCCGGATGGCTGGCCTGAAACCTACCGGGCCATCCGTTTTGTCATCACTGAACGCAAGCTGGCTGAAGAAGAGTGGAAGCGCGCGGAGAAGGAAATCCAAACTCTCAATGCCGACCTCGAGCACCGCGTCGGCGATCGCACCACCCAGCTGAATGCCGCCAACAAAGAGCTGGAGGCCTTCAGCTATTCCGTCTCCCACGATCTGCGCGCCCCATTGCGTCACATCTCCGGTTTCGTGGAACTGCTGCAGAGAGAAGCCGGCACCTCACTTTCAGAAAAGAGCCTCCGCTATCTCACCACGATTTCCCAGTCCGCTCAGCGCATGGGAGATTTGATCGATGACCTGCTGACGTTCTCGCGCATCGGCAAATCAGAACTGCAGAAAACGGATGTCAGTCTTGATGTTCTCGTCCGGGGTGTGCTGGGGGACTTCCAAATGGCCACGAAGGGGCGTGACATCCTCTGGGACATCCACCCCCTGCCGGTGGTGCAGGCAGACCCGGCGCTGATGCGTCTGGTGCTCGTCAATTTAATGTCCAATGCAGTGAAATTCACCAGCAAACGCGAGGACGCCAAAATAGAAATTGGCAGCACCTCCAGCCCCGATGGAGACACCGTGATCTTCATTCGCGACAACGGCGCCGGTTTCGATCCGCGTTATGCAGACAAACTCTTCGGCGTGTTTCAGCGCCTGCACAGCCATGACGAATTTGAAGGGACCGGCATCGGGCTGGCGAACGTCCAGCGCATCATTCACCGCCACGGCGGCCGCGTATGGGCGGAGGGCGCGGTGGACGGCGGCGCAACCTTCAGCTTTTCAATTCCAAAACAACCCACGCAGACCTGAATGAACACGGCAAACATGGAAGTCACACACATCAAAAACATCCTCCTCGTTGAAGACGACCATCGGGATGTGGAGCTCACCCTCGCGGCGCTGGAGGAGCAGAATCTCGCCAATCAGGTTTTCGTCCTCCACGACGGTGCTCAGGCCCTGGATTATTTGTACCACCGGGAAAAATTCACCGACCGCTCTGGCGGTAATCCCGTCCTCATTCTCCTGGATCTCAAAATGCCCAAGGTCGATGGACTGGAGGTTCTGAAAATCATCAAGGCTGACGAGCAGCTCAAAACCATTCCCGTCGTCATGCTGACCTCCTCACGTGAAACACCGGACCTCACCGAATGTTACAAGCATGGCGTGAACGCCTATGTGGTGAAGCCGGTGGACTTCACGGACTTCATGAAAGCCGTCAGCCAGCTCGGCATTTTTTGGGCCGCGATCAATCACCCACCGCTTCCTGCAGCCAAAGAGGAAGCGCCGGATCAAACCAGTGAGGTCATGTACCTCGGAAAGAAAGAGGTCAAAAATGAACATACCACTGAAAATCCTGCACCTTGAGGACAGTCCTGAGGATGCCGCTCTCATCCAGGCCGCCTTGGAGGCCGGTGACATCGTCTGCACCACCACCTGCGTCCAAACCCGTGCCGAGTTCGGCACGCAGCTCAGCCGCGGCTGCTATGATCTGATTCTCTCGGACTACTCCCTGCCAACCTTCGACGGCTTGTCCGCCGTTGCCATCGTTCGCTCTCAATATCCCGATCTCCCCTTCATCCTCGTCTCCGGCACCATGGGCGAGGATTTCGCGATCGAGTCCCTCAAAAGCGGCGCCACGGATTATGTCCTCAAGACCCGCCTGTCACGCCTGGTTCCAGCCGTGCGCCGCGCCATGCTGGAAGTCACCGAACGCGCCGAACGCGGGCGGCTTGAGGCCCAGTTCATCGAGGCGCAAAAAATGGAGGTCATCGGCCAGCTCGCCGCCGGTGTGGCCCATGACTTCAACAACATCCTCGGCGTCATCATGGGCTACAGCGACATCATGCTGATGAAGCTCGCCACCGCAGACCCCATGCGGAATTACGTCGGGGAAATCCGGCGCGCCTCAGAACGTGCCGCCGGCCTGACACTGCAGCTCCTCGTCTTCGGCCGCAAACAAACCGTCCTGCCCGTCGTCATCGATCTCAATGTCGTGCTGCGTGATCTGGAGCAGATGCTGCAGCGGCTCATTGATGAAAACATCACCCTCACACTCGTTCACGGGAGCCAGCCCGGCAATATCATGGCCGACCCCGGCTACATCGGCCAGGTGCTCATGAATCTGGCGGTCAATGCCCGCGACGCCATGCCCGAAGGCGGCAGCCTCACCATCACCACCAGCAGGGTCACGCTCGATGAGCATTTCACACGCACCCATTCCACCATGCCGCCGGGAGATTACATGCGCCTCAGTGTCAGCGACACCGGCACCGGCATGAACGAGGAAGTCCAGGCACGCATCTTTGAAGCCTTTTACACCACAAAGCCCGCAGGCAAAGGCACCGGCCTCGGTCTGGCCACCTGTCAGACCATCGTCCAGCAGTCCGGCGGCTGCATGTCTGTCTTCAGCGAGCTGGGCAAAGGCACCACTTTTCAAGTTCACTTCCCCTGCGTCGAGGACGCTCTGGATGTCGCAGCCGCCCCGCCTGTTCCGTGCGGCCGGCTGCCACGTGGCACTGAAACCCTGCTGGTCGTGGAGGATGATCCCGCCGTCCGCCAGCTCGCCGTGGAAGTGCTGCAAACCCAGGGCTACCGCGTGCTGCCCGCCTTCAACGGCCAGGATGGACTCAACATGGCGCACGCTCATCAAGGCCCGCCCATCCAGCTCGTCGTCACCGATGTCATCATGCCGCTCATGGGCGGCAAGGTGATGTCGGAGTGGCTGAAGGTCAATTACCCGGACATCAGAGTGCTCTTCACGTCCGGCTACACCGATGATGCCATCTCACACCACGGTGTGCCGGATGACGGTGTGGACTTCCTCCCCAAACCCTACACCCCAGCCACCCTGACCCGCAAAGTACGCGAGCTGCTGGACGCCTGACACCCCCATGCCAGCGCCCCTGCCCTCAGCCGATGCTTCACAACACCGTTGCGAAGCTCTCGAAGCTGAACTGCGCGAAACCGCCGCCCGCCTCAGCCATGTGCAGGCGGAGCTGAACTGGAAATCCGCCTTCATGGATGCCCTGGCAGACTCCGCCAGTGACGGCATCATCGTCGTGGACCCGCAGGGCCGGAAGATCCTCCAAAACCAGCGTGTCGCTGACATCTTCAAGATCCCACGGCACATCGTGAACGATCCCGATGACACGCTGCAGGTCCGGTGGGTCATGGACATGACCAGTGATCCCGCGCAGTTCATCGAGAAAGTGATCCATCTCTACTCCCATCCGGATGAAATCAGCCACGATGAAATCGAACTGACCAACGGCACCGTGCTGGATCGCTACTCCTCCCCCGTCCTCGGCAAAGACGGAACCCACTACGGCAGAATCTGGACCTTCCACGACATCACCGAGCGCAAACGCACGGAGGAGGCGCTGCGCGAAAGCAAAGAACGCTTCGCAGGCGCGTTTGAGCACGCCCCCATCGGCGTTGCCCTCGCCTCCCCCACCGGCCGCTGGCTCAAGGTCAACCGCGCGCTCTGCAGGCTCGTCGGCTACACCGAGGCCGAACTGCTCACTCGCAGCTTTCAGGACATCACCTGTCCCGAAGATCTTGCTGACAATCTTGAGTCCGTCCGCCAGTTGGTCGCTGGCGAAGTCCGTTCTTACCAGACGGAGAAGCGCTACATCCATGCAGCCGGGCACCTCGTCACGGTTTTGTTGAATGTCTCGCTGGTACGGGATGCACAGGACCAGCCACGCTACTTCATCGCTCAGATCCAGGACATCACCGAACGCAAACGCACGGAGCAGTCCCTGCGTCTTCTCAGCTCAGCCGTGAAGCAGTCAAAGGAGTCCATCATGATCACCAGTGCGGAACTGGATCTCCCCGGCCCCAAAATCATCTTCGTCAATCCCGCCTTCACCCAGATGACCGGCTACACAGCGGCAGAAGTCCTCGGTCAGACTCCCCGCATTCTCCATGGCCCGCGCACCGACCGCGCCGTGCTCGCACGCTTGCGCCACAATCTCGGACAGGGAGATCCATTTTCCGGCGAAACGGTCAACTACCGCAAAGACGGCACGGAATTCGATCTCGAATGGCAGATCGCTCCCCTGCGCAATGCGGAATGCGCCATCACTCACTTTGTGGCCATCCAGCGTGACATCACCGGGCGCAAGCGGCTCGAGCTCCAGTTGCTTCAATCGCAGAAGCTCGAAACCGTCGGCAAACTCGCCGGTGGCGTGGCCCATGAGTTCAACAGCATCCTCACGGCCATCATGGGCCAGAGCGACCTGCTCCTCGCCGATCTCCCGGCCAGCAGCCCGCTCGCAGGTAAAGTCACCGCCATCAGCCAGGCGGCAGGTCGCGCCGCCATCCTGACACGGCAGCTCCTCGCGTATGGCCGCAAGCAGACGCTGCAGCCCGAAATGCTCAATCTGAACACGGTCCTCGCCGGCATGGCCGCCCCGCTGCTCCATCTCGTCGGTCATGCCATCGATATTCGCACCATTCCCGCGCCCGGACTCCGCATGGTGAAGGCGGATGCCGGCCAAATTTCACAAGTCATCATGAACATGGTCATCAATGCCCATGATGCCATGCCCGGCGGTGGCAAGCTCACCCTGGAAACAGCCAATGTCACCTTCGCCCCCTCCAGCGCGGAGTCCTATCCCGAACTCATTCCCGGTGACTACGTCATGCTCGCCATCACCGACACCGGCTCAGGCATGAGCCCCGCCGTGCAGGCCCGCGTGTTCGAGCCCTTCTTTTCCACCAAAGGTGTCGGTGAAGGCACCGGCCTGGGCCTCTCCACCTGCTACGGCATCATCAAACAAAGCGGCGGGCACATCACCGTCTACAGCGAGCCCGGACTCGGCACCACCTTCAAAATTTACCTCCCCCAGGTCGCGGCCACGCCGGTCGTTTTTCCCCAGCGCACCGCCTCCCCGGGCATGCCACGCGGCACGGAAACCATCCTGCTGGTGGAGGATGATCCCGCCTTGCGGGAAATGGCGGCGGCCTTGCTGCAGCGCCTGGGCTACACCGTGCTGGCAGCCTCCAATGGCATCGAAGCCCTGAGCCTGCGAGATGCCCACCACCCCGGCCACATTGATCTCCTCTTCACCGATGTCGTCATGCCGCAGATGAACGGCAGTGAAATCGCGGAGCGGATACGTACGCTCAATCCGCACACACGCATTCTCTTCACCTCCGCCTACACCGCCAACGCCATTTTCCATCAAGGCGTTTTAAATCAGGGCGTGGCCTTGCTGCAAAAGCCCTTCACCCCCTCCGCCCTCGCGCAAAAGCTGCGCGACGTGCTGGATCTGCCCCCGCCCCGGCCTCAATCCCTCGCCGGCGAAAATCTCTCCTGATGGGGCAAACACCCCATAACATTTTCCCGGCATTGCAGCGAGGATGCATCGCCACATCTGCCCCTTGGGATGTCCGCACGGAATCACCATGACCACATCTTCAAGGCTCATCACAGCCACCGACACTTCTGCGGCAGCCCCCCCTGCAAGCGTCACCGAGCGCCTGCACAATGACGCTTTCCTCAAAACCGGCGCCTTGCAGGACGCCATCCTCAACAGCGCCAATTTCTCCAGCATCGCCACAGACGAAAAGGGCGTCATTCAGATCTTCAACGTCGGTGCCGAGCGCATGCTCGGCTACGCCGCCGCCGATGTGCTCAACAAAATCACCCCGGCCGAAATCTCAGATCCGCAGGAGGTCGTCGCACGCGCCGCAGCGCTCAGCCTGGAGCTCGGCACCACCATCGCCCCCGGCTTCGAGGCTCTCGTCTTCAAAGCCTCACGCGGCATCGAGGACATCTATGAGCTCACCTACATCCGCAAGGACGGCAGCCGCTTCCCCGCCGTGGTGTCCGTCACCGCTTTGCGTGATGTGAATGACAACGGCAGCATCATCGGTTATCTCCTCATCGGCACGGACAACACCGTGCGCAAACAGGCCGAGGCCGAGCAGGAAAAGCTCGACCAGCTCCTGCGTGATCAGCAGTTTTACACCCGCTCCCTCATCGAATCCAACATCGATGCACTCATGATGGCCGATGCCTCCGGCATCATCACCGACGTCAACAATCAGATGGAGACTCTCACCGGCCGCTCGCGTGAAGAACTCATCGGCGCCGCCTTCAAAAACTACTTCACCGATCCCGCACACGCCGAGGCCGCCGTCAAACGCGTGCTCAACGAGGGCAAAGTCACCGACTACGAACTCACCGCCCGCGCCAAGGACGGGACCGAGACGCACGTCTCCTACAACGCCACCACCTTTCATAACCGCGATGGCATTCTGCAGGGCGTGTTCGCCGCAGCACGTGACATCACCGAGCGCAAACGCTGGGACAAGGTGCTGCAGGAAAAAACCGTCGAACTCCAAAAGGCCAAAGCCGTCGCCGAGAAGGCCAATCTAGCGAAGTCCGACTTCCTTTCCAGCATGAGCCATGAGCTGCGCTCTCCGCTCAATGCCATCCTCGGTTTCACCCAGCTCATCGAGTCGGACACGCCACCGCCCACCGCCTCGCAAAAAGCCAGCATCGATCAGATTCTCCACGCCGGCTGGTTTCTCCTGGAACTCATCAATGACATCCTCGACCTCGCTGTCGTCGAGTCCGGTCGCCTCTCTCTCTCGCTGGAGCCCGTCTCGCTGCCGGAGGTCCTCATCGAATGCCAGGCCATGATCGAGCCCCAGGCGCAGAAGCGCGGCATCAGCATGTCATTCCCTAAATTTGAAGCCCCCTGCTTCATCCAGGCCGACCGCACCCGCCTCAAGCAGGTCCTCATCAATCTGCTTTCCAACGCCATCAAATACAACCGCGCCGGTGGCACCGTCGTGGTAGACTGTGATCTCACCCTCCCCGGACGCCTCCGCATCGGCGTCAGAGACACCGGTGCCGGACTTTCACCAGAACTCCTCGCGCAGCTCTTCCAGGCCTTCAATCGTCTCGGCAAAGAAGCCACCGGCGAGGAAGGCACCGGCATCGGCCTTGTCGTCAGCAAACGCTTGGTGGAGCTCATGGAGGGCACCATCGGCGCGCACAGCACCGTCGGCACCGGCAGCGTGTTCTGGATCGAACTCGGCTCCGCCGTGGATCCCCACATTGATTTCATCAAATCCGTCAGCACCACGCTCACCGCCATCCCCGAGGGCACTGGCAAGCGCACCCGCCTGCTCCTCTACATCGAGGACAATCCCGCGAACCTCAAACTCATCGAGCAGCTCATCGCCCGCCGTTCAGATCTCCGCCTGCTCACCGCACAAAATGGCACGGACGGCATCAGCCTCGCCCACGGCTATCTGCCGGATGTCATTCTCATGGACATCAATCTCCCCGGCATCAGCGGCATCGAGGCCATGAAAATCATCCGCCTCGATCCCACCACCGCGCACATCCCCATCGTCGCTCTCAGCGCCAATGCCATCCCGCGCGACATCGAAAAGGGCATCGAAGCCGGCTTCTTCCGTTACCTCACCAAGCCCATCAAAGTGAACGAATTCATGGAGACCCTCAATGTCGCACTAGCCTTCGCCGAGAACGGGACTGAACCTTCTGCCTGAGAATTTGGGGTAAACACCCCATGGCAGCAGTGAAGCCAGCTTTGGAACATGGGCCACCCCATGAAAGCCAACAAGAGCAACACGACCGCGAAAGGCAGCACGCCCGCAAAAGCCACCCCCAGCACCAAAAACGTGCCAGCCGCCAAGGCTGCCCCGGGTCCCAAGCCCAAGCAGGCCAAGGCCTTGCCTCTGGTTGCTTCACCACCCCAGGACAGCGCCACGCCGCCGCCCGCCCACTCCCCGGATGAAGTCGCCCTCAGGGCATATCACAACTTCCAAAAACGCGGCTCAGCAGACGGCGATCATCATGGCGACTGGCTGCGTGCCGAAGCAGAACTCACCGCAGAGCGGAGTCTCGTACGCGCCTGACCTTCACCTGACTCACCACCATGAACAGCCGCCGCCCCAAGCCTGACTGCACCATGACATGCTCACTGCGCAACAGCACCCAGTGCGTGTGCAATCTCATCGCCGTGCACAGCGAAAATTCGCCCATCTCGCACGGCCTCCGCATCGGCCTCGGCCACTACTATGGCGGTCGTTCCCTGCCTCCCTGCATACGTGGCACTCTCGGCTCGTCTTATTGGTCCACCGCCACGCACAGCAGCGCCGCCATTTCAGCTTAATCCCCCGGCAGCACAGCCAGACGGGACGCCGCATCCGTTGCACAGGCATGCTCATGCCTGCCGAATGTTATGACCAGCATCGTTGACATCTTCGTGGGCCTGCTGCTGGCCGTCGTCATTCTGGCGCTTGTCGCACGCAGGCTTTCCCTTCCTGCTCCCATCCTCTTTGTACTCGGCGGTCTGGCGCTCAGCTTGATCCCGAAGCTCCCCGAGGTGCGGCTGGATCCCCATCTCGTGTTTGAGTTTTTCCTGCCACCGCTGCTGTTTCCCGCCGCGCTCTTCACCTCATGGCGGGACTTCCGGGCCAATCTCCGTCCCATCACGCTGCTCGCCGTCGGGCTCGTCCTCTTCACCACCGGGGCCGTCGCCTTGCTCGCGCATTACTTCATGGGCCTGCCACTCGCCGCAGGCTTCGTGCTCGGTGCCATCGTCTCCCCCCCAGATGCCATCGCTGCCTCTGCCATTGCAGACAACTTGAAGATCCCGCGCCGCATCGTCACGATTCTCGAAGGCGAGAGCCTCGTCAACGACGCCACCGCCCTGGTCGCCTACCGCTTCGCCGTGCTCGCCGTCGTCACCGGCTCCTTTTCACTCCCGCATGCAGCCGGCCATTTTGTCATCATGAGCCTTGGCGGCATTGCCATCGGCCTGCTCGTCGGCTGGCTCGCCGAGCAGTTTCACAAGCACGTGGATGACGCCCCCATCGAAGTCACCGTTTCACTGCTCACACCCTTTGTCGCCTATCTGCTCGCAGAAAAGCTGGAACTCTCCGGTGTCCTCGCCGTCGTCATCGCCGGACTGTACCTCGGCTGGCGCATGCCCGAGCTGCTGAACTTTAAAACGCGCCTCCAGGGCGGCCCCGTCTGGGAGATGGTCGAGTTCCTCCTCAATGGCTTCGTCTTCATCCTTATCGGCCTCCAACTCCCCGAAGTTATCGAAGCCCTTTCAGCCCAGGCCATCCCCACCTACCGCCTCGTGCTGTATGCGCTGACGACCAGCCTCGTCGTCATCCTCGTTCGCTTTCTCTGGGTCTTTCCGGCCGTCTATCTGCCCCACTGGATTTTGCCGAGCCACTCCAGGAGCAATCCCCTGCCCCGCTGGCGGCATGTCATGATCATCGCCTGGACCGGCATGCGCGGCGTGCTCTCCCTCGCCGCCGCGCTCGCCCTGCCAATCACCCGCCAAGATGGCACCCCGTTTCCCGGCCGTGATTTGATCCTCTTCCTCACCTTCACCGTCATCATCGTCACCCTCGTCATGCAGGGCCTCAGCCTGCCCCCGCTCATTCGCTGGCTCGGTGTCAAAGAAGACAGCTCATCCGCCGTTGAAGAACGCAAAGCACGCCTGAAGGCCAACCAAGAGGCCTTTGCCAGCCTCAAGGAGATCGATGAAAAAGATCCCGCCAAAGCAGATGCGCTCAAGCGTCTCAGTATGGAATACGAAGACCACATTCGCCAGGTGGAAGGCGCCGCCTCCGCCAGTGCCGGCACCCCGCTGCGCCGCTTCTCCACCGAATACGAGCGCCTCTCTCTCGCCGCACTCGTGCAGGAGCGCCAGACCATCATCCACCTGCGCAATGAAAACGTCATCAGCGACGAAGTCCTCCGCCGCATCCAGCGCGACATCGATCTCGCCGAAGCACGTCTAGGCCACCACCAGTGACGCAACAGCACATGGAGCAGTTTCCGAAACTGACTTCCTAAAAGCGAGCGTGCCCCTCCATTCGCCATGTCGTTTGAAAGCCGTAGGAACCTTCGCCCCTACCGCAGAGGGGCGGAGGCCGCGCGAGCAGAGAAACAACTCAATCTCTGCCACCTCTGCACCTTGGCTCCACTGTAGCAAACCTAACCTCCCCAAGCTCTCCATTCCGAAAAATCCTGAAATTCTGAAATTCTGTGAATCCTGTCAAAGAAGTCACCGCAGGACCTATGAGAAAAAGGAAGCAGAGAATCAACTCAATCTCTGCCACCTCTGCACCTTGGCTCCACTACGGGAAACCGAACTTCCCCAGGCTCTTCAATCCGAAAATGAGTTTTGCATGTCGCTATAGCACGCTCCCTCTTCACTCCTCATCCACCGCCGCGATCCCCTTCAGACTGTCAAAGCTCACCTTCTTCATCGTGGCAATGAACTCCCGCATATACGCAGTGCCAGCGAGAGCACGCGTGGTCGCCGCATTGAGATTGGAAAACAGCCCGCTCTTGCGGACCGGCCGCTGCGCCACATAGCGCCGCTCCAGGTACGGCTGCACCGCCCACCCCGGCATCGCAGCGATGCCACGCTGGCTCGCCACCAGTTGCAAAATCGCCACCGTCAGCATCGCCGTGCGCCGCACCGGATTCACCCCCAGCGGCCCCAGCACCTCCCGCACCACATCGATGCGATCATCCGGAATCGGATACGTAATGAGAGTCTCCTTGGCAAAGTCCTGCGCCGTGAGGAATTTCTTCTTCGTCAGCGGGTGCTGATGCGCCAGCAGCGCCAGAACCTCATAGCGAAACAGCGGATGATACACCACGTCCTTGCGCGGCGGCGCTTTGGAAACAATCACCAGATCCGCCTGATCTTCCACCAGCAGCCCCGTAGGATCAGGCTGAAACCCTGAGACAAGATCCATCTCCACCTCCGGCCACGCGATGCGAAATTCATCCATCGCCGGCATCAGCCAGTCAAAGCACGAGTGGCACTCCACCGCGATGCGCAGCTGCCCTGCCTTCCCCTCAGCAATGCGCGCCACATCCCGCTCACACTGCCGCATCTGCTTCACAATCTCATGCGCCGTCCCCAGCAGCCGCTCACCCGCAGGGCTCAGCCGCAGCGGGCTGCTCTTCCTCTCAAACAACGGCACCCCCAGATGCGTCTCGATGCTCTTCACCTGATGCGACAGCGCAGGCTGCGACAGGTGCAGACGGCGCCCCGCTTTGGAAAGGTTCCCCGTCTCAGCAAGGGCGATCAGGGCATGCAAATGGCGTATTTCGATCATGCCCCCATCATAACCAATTTCGATGATGATCCACAAAACTCTCTGGATTGTTAATGCTGAATCCAGCGATAGTTATTTCGTCGCTATGAGCGACAACATCATTCACACACACAATCTGGGCTACCCGCGCATCGGCGAGCAGCGCGAACTCAAAAAAGCCACCGAAGCCTTCTGGCACGGCAAACTCTCACGCGAGGAGCTGGAGGCCACCGGCCGCCGTCTGCGCCGGGACAACTGGGCCAAGCAGAGCGCCGCAGGCATCGACCTCATCCCCTGCAACGATTTCTCGTTCTACGATCAGATGCTCGATTTCTCCTGCCTCATCGGCAACGTGCCGCCACGCTTTGGTTGGAAAGGAGAAGACGTCGACCTCGACACCCTCTTCCTCATGGCGCGCGGTTCACGCGGCGAAGGCCACGAAGGCTGCACCCATGGCTGCGGCACGCATGAGGCGGCCTTTGCCTGCGAAATGACCAAGTGGTTCGACACCAACTACCACTACATCGTCCCCGAGTTCCGTGCCGACACCCAGTTCCGGCTCGTCGGCAGCAAAGTGTTCCGCGAATTCGCCGAACTCAAAGCCCTCGGCCTGCGCGCCAAGCCCGTGCTGCCCGGCCCCGTGACCTATCTTTCCCTCGGCAAAGTCCAAGACTCCCAACATTCCGACTTCGACCGCTGGTCATTGCTCGACGGACTGGTGTCAGTCTATGAAAAAATACTGCAACGCCTCGCCGCGCAAGGAGCCGAGTGGGTGCAGATCGACGAGCCCGTCTTCGCACTCGATCTCTCCCCGCAGCAACGAGACGCCATCGTCGACGCCTGGCGTCGGCTCGCTGCCGCCGCCCCCGGTTTGAAAATCATCGTCGCCACTTACTTCGGTGCCCTGCGCGAAAATCTGCCGCTCTTCCTCTCGCTCCCCGCGCACGCCTTCCATGTTGATTGCGTCCGTGCTCCGGCAGAGCTGGATGAAGTGCTCGAACATCTTCCGCAGGATAAAATCCTCTCTCTCGGCGTGGTAGATGGCCGCAACATCTGGAAAAACGATTTCACCAAATCCCTCAAGCTGCTCACCGCCGCGAAGACAAAGATCGGCACACAGCGCCTTTGGGTCGCCCCTTCATGCTCGCTGCTGCACTCACCCGTCACACTCGCCTCCGAGCCCGCGCTCGATGCACAGATTGAAAACTGGCTGGCCTTTGCCGATGAAAAACTCACCGAGGTCGTCACCCTCAGCGCCCTGCTGCGCGGCACCTCCCGCAGCGGCGTCTTGGAAAACAATCAAGACGCCATCCACAGCCGTGCCACCAGCCGTCGCACGCACAATCCGGAAGTCAGAGCACGCCTCGCTCTCATCACCGCACAGGATGCGCGCCGCCGCTCCCCCTTCCCGCAGCGGCAGCTCTTGCAGCACGCCCGTCTTGCCCTGCCGGAGTTCCCCACCACCACCATCGGCTCATTCCCCCAGACCGCCGAAGTCCGCTCCATGCGCGCCCGCTGGAAGAAAGGAGAGCTCACCACCGCCGAGTATGAAGTCTATCTGGAAAATGAAACGCGCGCCTGCGTTGCCTTCCAGGATGAGATCGGCCTCGACATGCCCGTGCATGGCGAATTCGAGCGCAATGACATGGTCGAATACTTCGGCGAGCAGCTCGACGGCTTCCTCTTCACCGCCAATGGCTGGGTGCAGAGCTACGGCACCCGCTGCGTGAAGCCGCCCGTGATCTACGGCGATGTCAGCCGCCCCGCCCCCATGACCGTGCGCTGGGCCAAGTTCGCGCAAAGCCTCACCTCCCGTCCGATGAAAGGCATGCTCACCGGCCCCGTCACCATCCTGCAGTGGAGCTTCGTGCGCGATGACCAGCCGCGCTCCGAGACCACACGACAGATCGCCCTCGCCATCCGCGATGAAGTCGTGGACCTCGAAGCCGCAGGCATCGCCGCCATTCAGATCGACGAGCCCGCCATCCGCGAAGGCCTGCCCCTGCGCCGCATCGACTGGGCCTGGTACCTCGACTGGGCCGTCACCGCCTTCCGCCTCAGCGCCAGCGGCGTGCGTGATGACACCCAGATCCACACCCACATGTGCTACTCCGAGTTCAACGACATCATCGCCGCCATCGCAGACATGGATGCCGATGTCATCACCATCGAAACCTCCCGCTCCAACATGGAACTCCTCGGTGCCTTCGTGGATTTTAAGTACCCCAACGAGATCGGCCCCGGCGTCTACGACATCCACTCCCCGCGCGTCCCTTCCGTCAGTGAAATGGAAAACCTCATGCGCAAAGCCGAGGCCGTCATTCCCCTGCGCAATCTCTGGGTCAATCCCGACTGCGGCCTCAAAACACGCGGCTGGGCCGAGGTGAAAACCTCCCTCATCCACATGGTGCAAACCGCGAAAAGCCTGCGCGCAGCGAAACTGCAACCCACCGCGTAACGCGCATGCACATCCAAGACATCCTCTCCGCCGCACGTGGCACCACCACGTTCTCCTTCGAGTTCTTCCCGCCCCGCAACCCCGTGGCGGTGAAGACGCTGCAAAGCACGCTCGATCTCCTCGCACCGCTGCGTCCCGCCTTCGCCAGCGTGACCTACGGCGCAGGCGGCAGCACGCGCGAGCTCACGCAAAGCCTCGTGGCCGAGATGACGCAGAGCGATGTCTTTGATCCCATCCCGCACCTCACCTGCGTAGGCCACAGCGAGTCTGAAATCATGGCTCTGCTCACCCGCTACGCCGCCGCCGGAGTCAGCAACATCCTGGCTCTGCGCGGCGATCTCCCTGCGGGCCACACAGACAGCGGCGTCTTCACGCACGCCGCCGAGCTCGTGCGTTTCATCAAGCAGTTCAACGAGCGCGGCCTGCACCCGCACCCACGCGGCTTCGGCATCGGCGTCGCTTGTTTTCCTGAAGGCCATCCCGCCACGCCCAATCGCATGACCGAGATGGACCACCTCAAAGCCAAGGTCGATGCCGGTGCCGACTGGCTCTGCACGCAGTCCTTCTTTGACAACGCCACCTTCCACGACTTCCGCGACCGCTGTGAGCTGGCAGGCATCACCGCGCCCATCCTCGCCGGCATCCTCCCGCTGACCACCGCCACCGGCATGAAACGCATGGCCGAACTCGCCGGCGGCATGCGCTACCCTGCCCGCCTCATCCGCGCCCTCAACCGCTCAGGCGATGATCCCGAAGCCTTCCGCCGCATCGCCCTCCACCACGCCACCGAACAATGCGCCGACCTCCTCGATCACCACACAGACGGCATCCACCTCTACACCCTGAACCAGGCCCAGCCCGTGCTGGACATCTATTCAAGACTCGGTCTCTGCCGCCGCTGACACGCCACCAGTCTCTCAAATGGTAGGTGTACACCCCATCGCGGCACCCCTCTCCAGTGCCTAGTATTGTAGCTATGAAAGACCCCGTCTACAAAACCATCGAACTCACCGGCACATCCTCCACCACCATTGAAGACGCCGTCAACAAAGCCCTCAAGCGCGCCCACAAAACCATCAAGGGGCTCCGCTGGTTCCAGGTGACTGAGACACGCGGCAGCATCGACAAAGGCCAGGTGCATCAATGGCAGGTCTCCCTCAAAGTCGGATTCGAAATCGAGGACAAATGAAGCCCGGACGTCCCCACATCTGCACCCAACAAGTGAAGGTCTAACAAGGTGCTTCCATCATCTGAACATGTGCAAGAAGCTCTCCGGCTGCGGACTCTCATGCTCATCGCCGCCATCGCTGCAGGCATAGTCCTCTGCTATTTGCTGGCGCAGCCTTTTTTGCCCGCAGTGACCTGGGCCATTGCCCTCTCCGTTCTCTTCACGCCATTTCAGGGATGGCTGGAGTCGAAGCTCAAGCATCCTGGCCTGGCCGCCATCATCGCGGTGGTCGTGATCGCCTTTATCGTCGTCGTCCCGGTGCTCTTTGTCGGTCAGAAGCTCATCGGCCAGGCCGCTCAGGGCGCACAGCTCATCGAAACCAAGGTTGCCACCGGCGAATGGCGGCGTGCTATTGACGCACAGCCGCGTCTCGCTTCGGTGGCCGTGATGATCGAGAATGAACTGAATCTGCCGGCCACGGTGAAATCTCTCACCACCTGGTTCAGCACCACTGCTGGGGCCTTCGTCAGCGGCTCCATGTTTCAGGTCATCAGCTTTAGCCTCATCTTCTACCTGCTGTTCTTCTTTTTGCGGGATCGCCGCGGGGCAGTCGCATCGCTTCACCACCTCTCACCGCTTTCCAGAGAGGAAACGGAAAATCTCCTTCTCCGCGTCCGTGATACCATTCAGGCCACCGTCTATGGCACGCTGGTCGTTTCCATCATTCAGGGCCTTCTGGCAGGCCTCATGTTTTGGTGGCTGGGTTTGCCCGCTCCTCTGCTGTGGGGCGTGGTGATGGCCATTCTCTCCGTCGTGCCCATGCTCGGCGCTTTCGTGGTCTGGATTCCCGCCGCGCTTTTCCTGGCTCTGGAAGGCAGCTGGGGAAAGTCACTCATTCTGGTCCTTTGGGGCATGCTCGTTGTGGGAACGATCGACAATCTCTCCTGCCCCATCCTCGTCGGAAATCTGCTCAAGCTGCACACCGTCCTCGCCTTCATTTCCGTCGTGGGCGGATTGATGCTCTTCGGCCCCGCCGGACTCATCCTCGGCCCCGTCGTGCTCACCATTACCACCGTTCTGCTGGAAATCTGGCGCAGCCGGTCTGCTGACGATCTGGGCACCCAGTGATAAGGGAGTCCTGCTTCACGAGTATCCCCAGCTTAACTCTCTCTCATGGCCGAATCTCCTCCATCTCTGCTTTCGTCACTCTGGCGGCGCAAATCCACGATCATCGCCGCGCTCGCCCTCATCGGCATCCTCACGCATCTCGTGCTGCGCTTTGCACTCAAGGCATCGCTGAATGCCCAGAACCTGCCGCTGCTCATCACGCTCATCGTCGGCGGTCTGCCGCAGCTCTACGATCTGCTGCGCAAGCTGCTGCGGCGCGAGTTCGGCTCCGATCTGCTTGGTGGCGTCTCCATCATCACTTCGCTCCTGCTTGGCGAATACCTCGCGGGCTCCATCATCGTGCTCATGCTCGCAGGCGGCGAGGCCCTGGAGAGCTACGCCTTGCGCAGCGCATCCTCCGTGCTCGCCGCCCTGGCAAAGCGCATGCCCTCCATCGCGCACCGCAAAGCCGGTGCAGATATTGCTGATGTCGCTTTGGCTGACATCGCCGTCGGCGACACCCTCGTCATCTACCCGCACGAGATCTGCCCTGCTGACGGCATCGTCACCGAAGGCCACGGTGTCATGGACGAGTCCTACCTCACCGGCGAGCCATTCCAGATCACCAAGACCACCGGCTCCGCCGTCATCTCCGGTGCAGTCAATGGCGAAGCCGCCCTGACCATCCGCACCACCCAAGTCGCCGCCGATTCACGCTACGCGAAAATCATGGAAGTCATGCGCGAGTCCGAGAGCAAGCGCCCGCAGCTCCAGCGCCTCGGCGACCAGCTCGGTGCCATCTACACGCCCGTCGCTCTCGTTGTCGCACTGCTCGCCTGGTTCCTCAGCGGAGATCCACTTCGCTTCCTCGCCGTCCTCGTCATCGCCACTCCCTGCCCTCTCCTGCTTGGCATCCCCATCGCCATTGTCAGTTCCATCTCGCTCTGCGCGCGCCGTGCCATCATCGTCAAAAGCCCCGTCGTGCTCGAACAGATCGCCGGATGCCGCACCGCCATCTTTGACAAGACCGGCACTCTCACCTATGGCGAGCCCAAGCTCACCGAGCAGCTCCTCGCCACCGGCTTGGATCAAAAAGAAGTGCTCACCCTCGTGGCCAGTCTGGAGCGCTACTCAAAGCATCCCCTCTCACGCGCCATCATTGCCGCCGCCAAGGAGCAGGGCCTCACCCTGCCCGAAGCCAGCGAGGTCAGCGAGCAACCCGGCCAGGGACTGCGCGGCACCGTCGCAAGTCATCAGCTCCAGATCACCAGCCGCAACAAACTCATCCCGCAGAACCTCCCCGGCACCGATCAAATGCCTCCCATCTCTGGCGGGCTCGAATGCGTCGTCGCTCTCGACGGCCATTACGCCGCCACCTTGCGCTTCCGCGATGCACCCCGCGCCGAGAGCCGCAGTTTCGTCAATCACCTCGGTCCAAAGCATCATTTTGATCGCGTCATGATCATCTCCGGCGATCGCGAATCCGAAGTGCGTTACCTCGCAGATCAAGTCGGCATCTCTGAGATCCACGCGCAAAAAAGCCCCGAGGAAAAACTCACCATCGTCCGCGCGGAAACCGCCAGGGCCAAAACCCTCTATGTCGGCGACGGCATCAACGACGCTCCCGCCATGATGGCCGCCACCGTCGGCATGGCCATCGGCCAAAACAGCGACGTCACCGCCGAGGCCGCCGGCGTCGTCATCATGGACAACTCGCTCAAAAAAGTCGACGAGTTCATGCACATCAGCCGCCGCATGCGCGTCATCGCCCTGCAAAGCGCCGTCGGCGGCATGGCACTCAGCCTCATCGGCATGGCCTTCGCCGCCACCGGCCATCTCCCGCCCATCAGTGGAGCCATTGCGCAGGAGATCATTGATGTGCTAGCGGTGTTGAATGCTTTGCGCGCTGCGTTCCCGCCGAAGGTCATCCATGATCTGTAGCCGCATGGCCTGTCATTCCGGCATGTGAAACACGGTCGCTCAGTTTGGGGTCTCGACCCCATGGTGAAGACGCGCTGAGGGTCCTAGCCTTCGCCACATGAAGCCACCAAGCCTCATGCAACAAACCAAACAACACCCGCCAACCTCATGAAAAACCGTTCCACCACACTCCTGTCGTCCTTCTCGCTCGCCCTGTGCAGCATGCTTCTCCTCACCCCCGCCAGCCAGGCCGAAAACAAAAAGAGCCTGATCTCCGACACCGAATCCACGTTCATCCAAAATGCCGCCATCTCCAGTCATGCTGACACAGAATTCGCAGAACTGGGCGTCAAGAAAGCTGAAAACGCCAGCGTGAAAGCTTTTGCCGAAACGCTCGTCACAGATCACAAGGCGCTGAGCAAGGAGTTCAAAAAACTCGCCGACGCGCAAAGTGTGGAGCTCTCCAAGGAGATCACCCCGGAGCAAACCGCCACTCTCCAGAAGCTTGAAAGAGCCACCGGCGCAGAGTTCGACAAAGAGTTCCTCGCTGCTTTCGCAGACGGCCAGCAGCCGCAGATCAGCAGCTACGAAAAAGCCTCCAAAGACCAGAACGACCTGGAGCTGAAGGCCATCGTGGACAAGACCATCCCCGTCCTCAAGGCGCATCAGGCCACGGCCATCGCACTCGCGGCGAAGTAATCCCCCGCCCCTCCACTGCGGATGTCATTCCTTATGACATCCGCTTTTTTGTGCCCATGAAACACGGCCAAATATAAAAGGCAGGCGGGCATGCAAAAGCATCACAGCTTGAACACCGCGCACCCGCCCCCGCCTCAGCCGTTCCGCGTCGTCTCGCGGATCACGCTGCTTCGCTTCGGCATGATCAGACTGAACACACAGGCCCCCACGGCGCTCAGTCCGCCTCCCATGAGGCCGCCTTCCACTGCGCCCACCATCCAGCCCATCATCGGCTCCGCCACCATCAGCGGGCCCGCCCCTTCGTATTGAAAAAACGTGGAGCCATACAGCCAGCCCCACACCCCGCCCCAGAAAGCTCCCAGGCCGCCCCAGCACTTCACACGCCCCAGCGTACTGAAGCCACACACCACAGTCTCATCCGCGCTGCGTTCACACCCCGCAAAGGAGAGCTGCTTCATCTCACAGATGCAGCGCTGAAAATCCCGCGTGCTGGCCTCGGACTCCACCGCAGGCATTGAAGCTTTCAGGTCGGCTTGGACTGGGGGTGATGCATTCATCCGTATAGCTGGGTAGTTTGAGGTTCTGACCACACATTGCGAAGCATGCGCGCGAATTGCGATGGGGTGTTCTCCCTATAGTCAAACACCTTGAATAGCCCCACTGTGCCAACCGATTGGCAGCGCGCAGAGCGACTGGCCGAATCGGGCCTCCCTATGAAGCAGCCAATTCCCGCGCCACCTGAACACCAGGAGTCCATGGTCTGCTCACCGCGTCGCTGCATCCTCTTCCACGTCACTCGCAGCCTCCTCTCCACCGCGCTGCTCATGCTCGCTGCATGTGTCGGCAAAGGCCCGCATGAGCTCGCGGAAGATTCCGTGCCCGTGCCCGGCAAGTGGCAGCACGGTTCCTCCACCATCCGGCCGCTCGACACCGCCGCACTCCCCACCTGGTGGCGGCGCTTTCATGATCCCGTGCTCGATGCCCTCATCACCGATGCCCTCCGCTCCAGCACCACGGTGCGCTCGGCCCTGGAAAAAATCACCGAGTTCCGCGCACGGCAAAATGTGGAGGCGGCCAATCTCTTTCCCACTCTCACCGCCAATCAATCCGGCGCAGGCACCCGCACAGACAGCCGCATCACCGGCAGCACCTTCAACTCCGAATCCTACAAGGCATCCTTCAACACCAGCTGGCAGGTCGATCTCTTTGGCAAACAGTACCAAAACCTCAAAGCAGCCGGCGCAGACCTCGAAAAAGTCAGCGAAAACTACTACGGCGCGCAGGTCACCCTCGCCTCAGACGTCGCCACCGCCTACGTCGCCCTGCGTTCCGCAGAGGGCCAGCTCGCCGTCGTTGAAAACAGCCTCATCACACGCCGCGAGACCGTGCAGCTCACGCAATGGCTTGAGCAGGCCGGCACCGGCGATGCCCTCGATACCCAGCGCTCCCTCACCACGCTCGAGCAGGCCCGCACCACCATGCCCGCGCTTCGGCTCAGCATCGAGCAGGCGCGCAATCAGCTCGCCTTTCTCTCCGGCCGCACCCCAGGTTCTTTGGATGCTCAGCTCGCGCGCCCGCGCAGCGTGCCGCAGATGCCTGCAGGCATGGCCACCGGCATCCCCGCAGACACCCTGCGCCAGCGGCCGGATGTGCGTGCTGCGGAGCGCGCTCTGGAGGCCGCCTTTTTCCGCGCCCAGAACGCACGGCGTCAGCGCCTGCCCTCCCTCACCCTCACCGGTTCCATCGGCATGGAGGCCTTGAAGCAGGGCCACATCTTCTCACCCGAGTCCATGCTCGCCAGCATCGTCGCCGGATTCGCCACACCCGTCATTGATGCCGGTCGCCTCCGCCAAAACGTCCGCATCCTCACCTCCCAGCAACGGCAGGCCCTCATCGCCTACGAGTCCACCGTGCTCAATGCCTTCACCGAGGTGGAAAACGCCCTCGCCGCCGTGCAGCGCTACAACGAGCAGCTCCACATCCTCAATCACGCCCTCAGCGCCGCACGTGAGGCCGCCAAGCTCTCCGCCCTGCAATACGCCGCCGGACAGGTGGACCTCCTCGTCTCGCTCGATGCCCAGCGCACCCTGCTCACCTTTGAGCAGCAGCAGGTCACCACCACCGCCCAGTGCGCCAACGCCAGCATCCAGCTTTACAAGGCCCTCGGCGGCGGCTGGACGCACCTCTGACATGAAGACTTCCACACCCTTGGCCCCCGCAGATCTCGCCGCCGCCATCCAGGCCGGCGCATCCGTCAGCCATTTCAAACGCAACGCCATCCTCCTCCTCATCGCCACCCTTCTCGGCGGCGGTGCTTGGTTCTGGTATGCCAGTATTCAAAAGGCCCGCAATGCCCTGCCTGCCTACGTCACCGGGCCCCTCGTGCGCGGAGACATCAGCCTCACCATCACCGCCACCGGCAATCTCCAGCCCACCAATTCCGTCACCGTCGGCAGCGAGCTCTCCGGCATCACGCTCGAAGTCCTCGCAGACATCAATGACCGCGTCACCAAAGGCCAGCCCCTCGTCAAGCTGGACACCACCAAACTCACCCAGCAGACCGAGAGCAATCGCGCCGCCGTCAAAGCCGCGCAGGCCAATGTCATCCTCGCCGAGGCCACCGTCACCGAGACCGAGGCCCTCCTCGCGCGTCAGATCGAGCTCAAGCGCCTCAGTGGCGGCAAGGTGCCCTCCGGCTCTGTCATCGACAGCGCCTACGCCACCGCGCAGCGCGCCCGCGCCAATCTCGCCAGCACCCAGGCCGCCGTCGCCACCGCCGAGGCGCAGGTCCGCATCAATGAAAACGACCTCAACAAAGCCGTCATCAAATCCCCCATCGACGGCATCGTCCTCACCCGCAGCATTGAGCCCGGCCAGACCGTCGCCGCCAGCTTCACCGCGCCGCAGTTGTTCGTCATCGCGGAGAAGCTTGAGCGCATGATCCTGAAGGTCACCATCGCCGAGGCAGACATCGGCCACGTCACCAAAGGACAGAAGTCCACCTTCACCGTCGATGCCTGGCCGGACCGCTCCTACACCGCCACCGTCTCCGTCGTTTCCTACGGCTCAGCCGTCACCCAAAACGTCGTCACTTATGAGGCCGATCTCGACGTCAACAATGACGATCTCAGCCTCCGCCCCGGCATGACCGCCACCGCAGACATCCGCGTGCAGGAGAGCAAAGGCGTCTTCCTCGTGCCCACCGCCGCGCTCCGCTTCAATCCAGAGGCCGCCGTCAAGTCCGCAGGCACCACCAAGAAATCCTTCGTGCAGAGCCTCATCCCCATGCCCACGCGCAATCGCTCCCGGCCAGACTCCACCGAGTCCGCAGACAAGACCAAACCCACCGCCCGCATCTTCATCCTGCGTAATGGCACAGCCGAGCCCATCGCCATCAAGACCGGCATCACCGACGGCCGCCGTACCGAGATCTCCGGCCCCGGCCTCACCGAAGGCATGCTCGTCATCACCCGCAACGCCACCCCCGCCTCATGAGTACCGCACCGCTCATCGAGCTCCGCGGGCTCACCAAAACCTACGGCAAGGGAGACGCCGCGTTTCAGGCGCTCAAAGGCATCGACCTCACCATTCACAAAGGCGAATTCGTCGCCATCATGGGCCCCAGCGGTTCCGGCAAGTCCACCCTCATGAACGTGCTCGGCTGCCTCGACACCCTCACCACCGGCAGCTACAAATACGAAGGCATCGCCGTCGAAAATCTCGCCACCGATCAGCGCTCCCTCCTGCGCCGCTACGCCCTCGGCTTCATCTTCCAGGGCTTCAATCTCCTCGCCCGCACCAGCTCGCTGGAAAACGTGGAGCTTCCCCTGCTCTATCGTGGTATGTCCCGCAAGGATCGCCATGAGAAAGCCGTGGCCGCGCTCAATTCCGTCGGCCTCACCACCAAGCTCAACCGCACCCCCGGCGAGCTCTCCGGCGGCCAGCAGCAGCGCGTCGCCATCGCACGCGCCATCGTCACCGAGCCCAGCACCCTCTTTGCCGACGAACCCACCGGCAATCTCGACTCCGTCACCACTGGCGACATCATGGAGCTGCTCAAACGTCTCAATGAAGACCGTGGCATCACAGTCCTCATGGTCACGCATGACGACCACGTGGCCACCGTGGCCAAGCGCAGAGTCGTCATCAAAGACGGCCTCGTGGAGTCAGACATCACCGCACCGCCATGATCTGGAACGCCTTCGCCATCGCGCTGCGTGAGATCAGCCGGAATCTCACCCGCGCCTTCCTCACCGTCCTCGGCATCTTCATCGGCGTCGCCGCCATCATCACCATGGTCACCCTCGGTCAGGGTGCCACCCTCGCGGTCAAGGCGCAGATCTCCAGCCTCGGCAGCAATCTCCTCACCCTGCGCCCCGGTGCTGGTTTTGGTTCACGCGGTTCCTCCGCCGGCGTGCCAAATTTCACCGAAAAAGATGCCGAAATTCTTGGTGAGCAAATTGCCGCCATCGCCGCCATCACTCCCGTGCGCACAGCCACCCTCAGCACCATCTACCAAAGCAACGCCCGCACCAGCACCATCACCGGCACCACTCCCGTCTACTTCCAGATCAACAAATGGACCATCGCCGACGGCCGCTTGTTCACCGATGCCGACCTCCGCTCCGGCAGCGCCGTTTGCGTCATCGGCAACACCGTGCGCGTGGAACTCTTTGGCACCGAGAACCCGGTCGGTGCCAGCATCCGCATCGGCCGTGCCTCCTGCGAAGTCATCGGCCTCCTCGCCACCAAAGGCCAGGCCGGCATGGGAGATCAGGACGACACCATCATCATGCCGCTCTCCTCCCTGCAGCGCCGCCTCATCGGCAAAACTTCCGAGCACAGCATCAATCAGATCTCCATCTCCGCGCAGGAAGGCACCGAAAGCCTCGCCCTGATCAGCGACATCACCGAGATCATGCGCATTCGCCGCAATCTTCACAGCAATCAGGACAACGACTTCAACATCTTCGACACCCGCCAGATCGCCGAAACCCTCGGCTCCACCACCCAGCTCATGACCATGCTCCTCGCCGCCGTCGCTGGCGTCTCCCTGCTCGTCGGTGGCATCGGCATTATGAACATCATGCTCGTCTCCGTCACCGAGCGCACCCGCGAGATCGGCATCCGCCTCGCCATCGGCGCTACCGCTGGCGAAGTCCTCCTGCAGTTCCTCATCGAAGCCGTCACCCTCTCCTGCATCGGCGGCCTCCTCGGCATCCTCCTCGCCTTCGCACTCTGCTACGGCCTCGCACAGGTCATCAAAGTCCCCTTCAATTTCAACGCGCAGATCAACGTCATCGCCTTCGCCTTTTCAGCCATCGTCGGCGTGCTGTTTGGCTACATGCCCGCACGCAGGGCCGCAAAACTGAATCCCATCGACGCTCTCCGGCATGAATAGCGCCGCCGCATCAAAGTAGGTTTTCACCCCATGGCAGCGATCCGCCCTCCGGGTGCAAAATGATCTTGCCATGATGACGCACAGCAAACCACACATTCTCGCCCGTCTTGAAATCGGACTCCGCACCGATGCCAAATGTTTGACCAAGCTGGAGGACGAATTGAGGCTCGTGCTTCAGCGTGGCCGTGGGCTCGGCACCGAATACGGCTCCCCCGAAGACTGGAGCAATGCCTGGGCTCATCATTGGGATCAGGTGGAGACAATCTTGTGCCGCATTCATGACCTTGTCAGTCAAGTCCAGGATGGCATCCAAAGCCATGACACAAATCGTCATGAGAAAGCCCTGGAGACCTGGACCAAGCTTCAAATCGAAGACACCCACCTGGAGCAGACTCTCCACGCCCTGCAAGGCCAGGCCGTGGGTCTCAATGCCTCAGCTCAGGCAGAATGGGCCGCCATAGCCCAGACTCTTGAGGCGCATCTGAACGTCATTCACAACTGCGCCGATGCCCTGCACATCAAACTCGAACTGCTGAAAAACAACTCCAGCGTGGAGGTCGATGAGCATGTGCAAAAGCTCCTCGTCCGTCTCTCCCGCCCGCCTCACTCCCCAAGTGGCAGCTCCATCAACAGCAACGAGGAATACCAGCACGCCGCCGTCGAGCTCCAGCAGGAGAAAAACAAATTCATGGGCTTCATCGATCTCGTCAAATGCATGTTCCTCTGGACCGACTCCACCCAGGAACGCGCCGACAAAAACACCCTGCAGGAATCCTTCTGATCCCGTCCCCCCAACCTCAAAAACACCCCCTTATGAAAACCAACATCGGCCTGTGGATAGACCATCGCAAAGCAGTCATCGTGCTCGAATCCATCTCAGGAGAAGAGATCCACGTCATCCTGTCAGACGCCGACCGCCAGCCGGGCCGCATCGATGGCGAACGCTCCACCGCCTCGTTCGAAGCTCAGAAAGTCAAAGCCGACGACGTCTCTCAGCGCAAGTTCACCGCCGATCTCCACCATTACTACCAGGAGGTGGTGGCGCACGTGCGTCATGCCAGGGAACTGCTGGTTTTCGGCCCCGGCGAAGCCAAGGGCGAGCTGGTCAGAGAACTCGAACAAGTCCTGCCCAAAGACTTCGCCATCGCCGTCGAAACCGCAGACAGAATGACCGACCGCCAGATCGCCGCCCATGTCCGCGATCACTTCAAGGCAGCGAATGCCGTCATCGCACTTCATTAGCTTCACCCGCTTCGCATGAAGACACTTTCTCAGCCTGAGATCACCGCATCAAAAACTGCGGAAGTCTGGTCCCCTGAGTCCGTGCTGGCCATGAACATCTTCCTGCTGCAGCATCCTTCGCTGGATCTGCAGCCTTGGTTTGAAGATCAGGTCGTTTTACATTTGGGGTGTTCACCCCATGGCAGGCGCGTGGATTCCTCGCCTATCGCTTGAGTCATGAAACTCAAGCTCACGCACACCCGCAACAGCCTCCCGGAAAAGACGAGGATCAAAATCACCGCGCTGCTGCAGGAGCGTCTGACCGAATCCATCGACCTCATGATGCAGGCCAAGCAGGCGCACTGGAATGTGAAGGGCCACAATTTCATCGCGCTGCATGAGCTCTTCGACAAAGTCTACACCGACACCGGCACCTACGTCGACCTCATCGCCGAGCGCATCGTCCAGCTCGGCGGCATCGCCCAGGGCACCGTTCGTATCGCCGCCAAAAAGTCCAGCCTCCCGGAATACCCGCTGGACATCACCAGCGGCAAAAAACACGTCGCCGAACTCGCCCGCGCCATCGCCTTCTACGGCGAGCTCATCCGCAAGGCCATCGACACCTCCACCCAGCTCAAGGACGCCGACACTGCCGACATCTTCACCGAAGTCTCACGCGGCTCCGACATGAACCTCTGGTTCGTCGAAGCTCACGAACAGTCCGAACACTAACCACCCGCTCATATGAATGCTCTCGTTTATCATGGCGCTGGAAAGAAGGCCCTTCAGGACATGCCGAAGCCTGCCCTGCAGGAGGCCTCGGATGCCATCGTACGCATCACCAAGACCACCATCTGCGGCACCGATCTCCACATCCTCAAAGGAGATGTACCCACGGTCACCGAAGGCCGCATCCTCGGCCATGAAGGCATCGGCATCATCGAAGAGGCAGGCACAAGCGTCACCCGCTTTCGCAAAGGGGACCGCGTCATCATCTCCTGCATCACCTCCTGCGGAAAGTGCGAGTACTGCCGCCGTGGCATGTGCTCCCATTGTGAAAAGGGCGGCTGGATTCTTGGCAACACCATTGACGGCACCCAGGCCGAGTTCGTCCGCATCCCGTGGGCGGACACCAGCCTGCACCACATCCCCGAAAATGCTGACGAGGAGGCCATGGTCATGCTCAGCGACATCCTGCCCACCGGCTACGAATGCGGCGTGCTCAACGGCTGCGTCAAACCCGGCGACACCGTGGCCATCATCGGCGCCGGCCCCGTCGGCCTCGCCACCCTGCTCACCGCAAAGCTCTACACACCGGCAGACATCATCATGATTGACGTCGATGAGCATCGTCTCGATGTCGCCAAACGCCTCGGTGCCACCAAACTCATCGACAGCACGGACGGCCGGGCCATGGCCAAGATCATGACCATGACCTACGGCCGCGGCGTGGATGTCGCCATCGAGGCCGTTGGCATCCCTGCCACCTTCGAGCTCTGCCAGTCCATCATCTCCCCTGGCGGGCACATCGCCAATGTGGGTGTGCATGGTCAAAGCGCGCCGCTGCATCTCGAAACTCTCTGGTCGCAAAACATCACCATCACCACCCGGCTCGTCGATGCCGTCACCACGCAGCTCCTGCTCAAGACCATCATGTCCGGCAAGCTCCTCCCCAAGCAGCTCATCTCCCACCGCTTCATGCTCGGAGATGTCATGAGCGCCTATGAGACCTTTGGCAATGCCGCGCGCGATCAGGCGCTGAAGATCATCCTCACCAACTCCTGACCTCAGGCGCAGACCGAACGGGGTAAACACCCCATGGTTCTGCGTCGGCAGCTGTTCCAATATACCACCGCAACACATCCACCACTCCTCTCCTTATGAACATCATCGTTATCCTGCTCATCCTTCTTCTTCTTGGAGGCGGTGGCTACGGCTTCAGCTCCGGCAACCATTTTTTGGGCGGCGGCGCCAGCCTCCTCGTCATCATTCTCATCGTCCTTCTCGTCACCGGGCGGCTCTAACAAACCCAGCGCCCAACGTCCCCGTCCATACCACCATGAAACTCACCTCATTCCTTTTCATTCTCCCCGTCGCTCTCTGCCTCGGCATCTCCTCCTGCGTTGACACCGGCTACGCGGGTGGCGGCGGTTACGGCGGCGGCTTCAACACCTACTCCACCCTGCCCAGCAACTACAGCGGCAGCGCCTACAATTACAACGGTCGCTACTACTCCGGCGGCAACTATCAAACCGGCAGATACAGCTATCAGGGAAGACCCTACACCAGCAGATACTCCCACAACGGCCAGTACTACTACGGCGGCAGCCATCAGCACTACACTCCGCAGCGCAGCAGCGGCTATAATTCCAACGTCCGCGTCAACGCCCCCGGCCTCCAGCAGCACTCAAACATTCAGATCCTGCCAAGGCATCGCTGAGTGAACTCCGCAAGCTGCGTTTCATTTTCACGCAGAAAGCTATAGGGGGCAGGTCCAGATGACCTGCCCCTTCTGCTGCGACTCCAGGCTTTCGTCCTGCTGCTTGGGATCATTCCGCATCAGCACCCTTTTCGTGATGCACAGGAACACCGGGAGCTCCAGGCAGTTCAGCCTGCGTGAAAAAAGAGCGGCTGACTGGTGCCTCCGCACCCAGTTCCCTCGCCACCGCCTCGGTCTTTGGCAGTGAAAGCTCGGTGTTTTGGATTCCCGCTGAACACGCTCGCACGGCAGTGATTTGGAAAATCAAATCCTGCTTGCCGAGTAGTACTAATCATTTCATTGTGTCCTCATGCGATTGACCAAACGTGGAGAATATGCCTTACGCACCCTGATACGGCTGGGCATTGCCGAGAGACAGAAAGAAGGAGTGATTTCAGTCTCCTCCTTGGCCGAGCAGGAGCACCTGCCTTTTAAATTTCTTGAGGCCATCTTGTTTGAGCTGCGCACTGCCGGCTACGTGGAAAGCACGCGGGGCAAATATGGCGGCACGCGGCTGGCCAAGCCGATGAAATCGATCAAAATGGGTGAAATCGTCCGCCTGATTGATGGCAAGCTGGCCCCCATCGGCTGCGCCAGCGAGACTGAGTATGAGAAGTGCAGCTGCCCGGATGAGACGCATTGCGGTTTGCGCATGCTCATGATCGATGTCCGCAACGCCATCGCCAACATTCTGGACCGTTACACGTTGGAAAACGTGGTGGAAGTCACGCTCCGCAAGCAGGCGCAGTGCGCCACCGTGCCCAAAAAAGCGGCCAAGAAAAAAGCCAGCGCGCGACATGCCGATCCATCAGACGGCTTCCTGGCCGTGCTGCTGGACTCTGTGGCATAAAGCCTGAAAGCACTGGTGATTCATTCTTAGTGCGGGGTTCGCTTCGCAGCAGGCCGTCTTGCCGCAGGCTCTGCGCATAAATTTTTGCGACACTGCACCGCAGCAAGGGCTTCATCCGGCTCCGCATGATCATGCCTGCAAAAAACCTTTTATTCCTACTTGCACAGTGTATATTCGAATTTAATACATTCCTCGTGTTACTTCAGAGCTCCTCACACTTGGAAACACCGCAATACGAACCTCCCTTCCCGCATATCATGTCTCAGCACACCGCAGAAATTGAAGTCGAGTCCTGGATCGACATCGTCAGGCAGAAGGTCTCCGCACTGAGGTTCGGCTCCGTCCAGATCATCGTCCACGAAGGCCGTGTCACCCAGGTCGAGAGCACGGAAAAGACCCGTCTTCCCAGCGAGCCCCTTGCCGCTCCGGCCAGGAAATAAGCCCCGCTTTGCCTCCCCCATTCCACCAGACACACAAAGCCATGTCCTACCACACCAGCATCGTTGACGCCATCGGCCACACCCCTCTCATCAAGCTCAACCGCATCTCCGCAGGGGTAAATGCCACCATCGCCCTCAAAGGCGAGTTTAAAGAGCCTCTCGGCAGCGTGAAAGACCGCATCGGCCGCGCCATGATCGAAGCAGCAGAGGCAGATGGCCGCCTCAAGCCCGGCACCACCATCATCGAGCCCACTTCCGGCAACACCGGCATCGCGCTTGCTTTTGTGGCCGCCGCCAGAGGGTACCGCCTCATCTTGACGATGCCTGAAACCATGAGCCTGGAGCGCCGCACACTGCTGGCGCTGCTCGGCGCCGAACTGGAGCTGACCCCCGGCCCCAAGGGGATGAAGGGCGCCATCGAAAGAGCGAACGAACTGCATTCCTCCACACCAAATTCCTGGATTCCCCAGCAGTTTGAAAACCCCGCCAATCCCGAGATCCACCGCAAAACCACCGCCGAAGAAATCTGGGCGGATACCGAGGGCAGGATCGACATCTTCGTCGCAGCCGTCGGCACCGGCGGTACGATCACCGGCGTCAGCGAAGTGATCAAATCACGCAAACCACTTTTCAAGTCCATCGCGGTGGAGCCTGCTGCATCTCCAGTGATCACGCAGACGCTGAACGGCGAGCCGCTGGTGCCAGGGCCGCACAAAATTCAGGGCACTGGGGCAGGCTTCGTGCCGAAGAATCTCAACATCAAAATCCTGGATGAAGTCATCAAGGTCAGCAACGAGGACGCCATCCTCACGGCGCAGCGTCTTGCCCGTGAAGAGGGCCTGCTGGTGGGCATTTCCACCGGTGCCAATGTCTGGGCCGCGCTGCAGGTCGCCGCACGTCCGGAGAATGCAGGCAAGCTCATTGTCACCGTGGGTTGTAGCACGGGTGAACGCTACCTCTCCACCGCACTCGCCGACGCAGCCCGCAACAAAGTTGGATCCTAAACACCATGTCAGCCCTTCCCTCATCACTCCTTTACACCGGGGACAGCATCCCCCGCCCTCTCACACGCCGCCGTCATTTCGTGCTGCGTGAGCCCTCGCCCGAAATCGAGCGCAGCACCTTCATTCCAAAGATCATCTCCAAGCCGCTCCACCCAGGCTTTGGATTTAAGTTCGCCATCTTCGCCGGCATCCATGGCGATGAGGAAGCAGGCACCCTTGCCGCCTTTGACCTCATCCGCTGGGCCTCCGAGCAGCCGGTCGAGCTCCATGACTACGAGCTCCACATCTATCCCGTCTGCAATCCCACCGGCCGCCGCTCCCACACCCGGCACTCGGGCAGCGGCATTGATCTGAACCGCCAGTTCTGGCATGAATCCAACGAGCCTGAAATCCAGTACCTCGAAGGCGAGCTGCGCCGTGAAAAATACGACGGCATCATCTCGCTGCATTCAGATTCGGACAGCGATGGCGTCTACGGCTTCGTCGGCGGTTCCTTCCTCAGCGAGCATCTGCTCAAGCCCGCACTGCGCGCAGCTTCAAAGATCCTTCCGCGCAATGACTCCCAGGTGATCGACGGCTTCCTCGCCGACAAAGGCATCATCCGCGAAGGCTATTTGGGCATGCTCACCGCACCTCCGGAACAGTCCACCTCCGCGTTGGAGATTGTCTTTGAAACTCCCTCGCTGGCTCCCATGCCCTTGCAGGTCTCCGCCACCGTTGTCGCCGTCAAAACCATCCTCGCGCGTTATCGCCAGCTGCAGTCCTACGCCCCAAATCTCTAACGGCCTCCATAACCGGGGAAAGTTGTATGCGCAGGCACCGGTGCGCCCCCGCCCCGGCCTGCCCACTCCATGCTGCTGTTCTTTTTGCTCACCTGCGCCGCCAGCCTCGGCGTATCGTTCTTCTGCTCTCTCACTGAGGCGGTGCTGCTCAGCCTCAATCCGCTGGATTTAAAGCTGCAGGAAAAGAAAGGCGTTCAGCACGCCGCCCGCTGGCTCCTGCTGAAGAACCGCATCGAGCGCCCCATCTCCGCCATCCTTGCCTTCAACACGCTGGCAAACACCGGCCTTGCCACACTCGCAGGGGCGCTGTTCACCTGGATCTACGGTGCAGAATGGCTGTGGCTGTTTTCCGTCGTCATGAGCGTCGCCGTTCTTTTTGGCGGTGAAATGACCCCCAAGATCATCGGTGTACATCAGGCCGCCCGCTTCGCCCCCCGGCTGATTACGCCGCTCACGTGGATGATGTTTGTCTGCCACCCGCTCATCCTGCTGATGGAAAAATTCTGTGAAAAGCTCAAGAGCGGCGCCGGCGATGACCGCAGCCAGAGCGACCACATCATGGACATCATCACCCTCGTGCAATCCGCCCGCGCGGAGCAGCTCCTGCACAATCATGAAGAGATCATCATGATCCATGCCGCCACGCTCAGCGCCCGCCGCATCAAGACCGCCATGGTGCCTCATGCTGCGGTGAAAATCTTCGATGCCCGCCAATCCCTCCTGGAAAACGTGCAGGCACTCGGGCCGAAGCTGCACCGCAGCTATCCCGTGAGCAGCAACGGCGCTGCGGACCAAATCACCGGCTACATCCGCGTGCGCGAGCTCTTTCTTCAGAACCTTGCCGAACCCGGCATCGACTGGACCACCCTCATCCGCCCCGTCCTTCACATCAGCAGCATGGCCTCTCTCACCCATCTGCTGACCCTGTTTTTAGAGCAAAACGAAATCGCCTCCCTCGTAGATGATGCCACCGGCAAAATGACCGGCTGGATCACGATGGACGACGTGATGAAAGTGCTCATGGGCGCGAGGGTGTGAGTCTCACACGGGCGCGGCGTGAAGCCCACCCCGAGAGAACACATCGTTTCGTGTCATCTCAGAAAAAGCATGCATGTCATACTTGACCAGTAGGATTTTAGGCTGCATCTAATTCCACACTGTTTTGTGAATATTATCACGCGGCCTTGATGCCCGTGAGATGGGCTGATCCGACACCACGGAAGGCTGTTGGACAAAATCCCTGTGCCGCGTGACCGCCAATAACGGAGCCCCGGCAGCCACGCCCAAAAACATGCCTCTCCTTATCCATCGGCAGCCATGGCTGTCATTCGCTTTCATCCTCAGTCTCTCGCTGGCTCACTCCATAACCTTCCCCGCCGCGCACGCCGCCACGCTGACCTGGCTGGGAGATGTCAATGCCAGCTGGGGGGCTGGCACCAGCGGTTCGGAAACGAACTGGGCCGGCAACATGCTCCCCAAAAATAATGACAGCCTGGTTTTCGATCTCACCACCGCAGGCGTGGCGAATCTCTCCAGCACAAACGATCTCACCAGCCTCACGCTCGGCGGCACCAATGCACTCACTTTCACCAACGATGGCGGCACCGGCACGGGATTCACGCTGACCGGCAATGCGATCACGCTCGGGGGGAACATCACCTCCAGCGGCACCACGGGGACCCACACGCATTCTTTAAGCCTGGGGCTGATCCTCAGCGGCACACGCACCCTGACGGCGGCGACGGGCACCACCTTCGTGATCGACGGCACTCTCAGTGAAAGCGGCGGCTCGTTTGGCTTCATCAAAGCAGGCGCGGGTTCCACCACGCTTTCAGGGAGCAACTCCTTCACGGGTGCGATCTCCGTGAACCAGGGAGCCCTGACCATCGGCAGCATCGCCAACAGCGGCACGAACAGCGCCATCGGTGCTGGCAGCGTGATCAACCTGGGCAGCGGCACCACGACTGCGGGCACACTGACCTACACCGGAACGGGCGGCTCGACGAATCGCACGGTGAATCTGGCGGCCACCACCACCGGCGCAGCCACGATCAACAGCAGTGGCACGGGCGCCCTGATCTTCACCGGCGCCTTTGCCAACGCTGGGACGGGCGCGAAGACGCTGACTCTGGGCGGCAGCAACACGAACAACAACGAGATCCAGAGCGTGCTGGGCAATGGCAGCGGTACACTTTCCCTGGCCAAGAGCAACGGAGGTACCTGGCTGCTCTCCGCCCTGAACACCTACACCGGGATCACCACAATCAACCAGGGCACCCTGGTGATCAACAGCATCGCAGACAGCGGATTGAACAGCGCAATCGGTAGGGGAAGCGTGATCAACATCGGCAGCGGCACCACGACGGGCGGCGTCCTCACCTATCTGGGAACAGGGGGCGGTACAACCAACCGCACAGTCAACCTCGCGGCCACCACCAGCGGAGGGGCCACGATCAACAACAACAGCGTGAATGGCACCGGGGCGCTGATTTTCACCGGAACCTTCTCCAATGCAGGCACGAGCGGTGCGAAGACGCTGACCCTGGGAGGCACCAACACGGACAACAATGAAATCCAGAGCGCCCTGGGCGATGGCGGCAATGGAGGAACGCTCGCGGTCACAAAGACGGCTGGCGGAACCTGGGTGCTGTCAGGGCTGAACTCATACACCGGAAGCACCACGATCAATCAGGGCATCCTTTCGATCAACAGCATCGCGGACGGCGGAACCAGCAGCGCGATCGGTGCGGGCAGCGTGATCAATTTCGGCAGCGGCGCGCAGACAGGCACGCTGTTTTATTCTGGCGCGGCTGCCCGTACGAACCGCACGCTCAATCTGGCTTCCGCCGGGGCAGGCGGGGCCACCATCTATGCCAGCGGCACGGGCGCGCTGTTATTCACCGGCAGCGTGACCAACATGGCCACGACAGGCACGAAGATCCTCACCCTGAACGGCACGACCACGGGAAATGATTTTCAGGGCGTGATTTCTGATGGCGGCCAGGGTGGCGTGGTGGCGGTGACCAAGGCCGACACGGGCACATGGCTGCTCTCCGGACTGAACACCTTCACGGGTGCAGTTTCGATCAACCGCGCGTCGCTCACGGTCAACAGCATCGCCGACAGCGGCACGGCGAGTGCGCTGGGTGCCGGCACCACGCTCAATCTTGGCAGTGCAGCACAGACCGGCACGCTCATCTACACGGGCACGGGGGGCTCCACGAATCGCGCGATTGTACTCGCATCCACAAGCACAGGCGGTGGCACGATCACGAACAATGGCAGTGGCTCGCTGCTGTTAACCGGCTCATTTGCCAACACAGGCACCGCCGCGAAGATCTTCACCCTGAATGGCACGAACACCGGCGCTAATGAGATCCAAGGCGCCCTGCTGGACAGCACCAGTGGCGTGCTGTCGTTTGTCAAAACAGGCATGGGTGCATGGACTCTCTCAGCCACCAGCAGCTTTACCGGAGCACTTTCAGTGAACCAGGGCACGCTGACCATAACCTCGCTCGGCGCTGCGGGAGTGAGCAGTGCCGCAGGTGCAGGCAGTGTGATCAATCTCGGCAGCGGCACCACCGTCGCGGGCACGCTGATCTACACCGGCGCTGCGGTGACGACCGATCGTGCGATCAACCTCGCGGCCACCACGGCGGGAGCCGCCACCCTCAACAGCAGCGGCAGCGGCGCGCTGATCTTTACCGGCGTCATTTCCAATACAGGCACCGGCACGAAGACGCTCACACTCGGTGGCAGCTACACCGGCACCAATGAGGTGCAAAGCGTGATCGCGGATGGCAGCGGCACGCTGGCGCTTGCCAAAGCGGACGCCGGCACATGGATTCTCTCAGGAGCGAACACGTATTCCGGCATCACCACGGTGAATGGCGGGACGTTGAAGCTTACCGGGAGCGGCAGCATTGCACCATCCTCCACTTTGACGATCAACGCGGGCACCTTCGATGTGGGCGGCACGGCGGCGACGGTGGGCGGAGCGCTCACCCTCGGCAATGCGACCACGACCGTGGCCGGACAAACCTCAAGCCTCATCAGCAGCACCAGCGGCGGCAGTTTCACCCTCGGAGGCAATGTGACCTACAACGCGGGCTCGGCAGGTTTTGAAAACGGGCAGGCCGTCATCTCGGCCAATCTCGTGCTGAACGCAGACCGCAGCATCGTCGTCAATGACAGTCCCAATGCGGCGGTGGATGTGCTGGTGTCCGGCGTCATCAGCGGCAGCTTTGGCCTGGCGAAGGGCAACGGCGGCACGCTGCGCCTGAGCGGCACCAACACCTTCACAGGGCAGGCACAGCTCAACAACGGCGTCACGGAAATTTATGCACTGGGAAACATCGGCGAGGCAGGAGCACTGGGCACGGCGGACAAGGACGCGACTTCAGGCATCATCCGTTTTGGCAGCACCACCAACACCAGCGCGCTGAGCTACCTCGGCACCGGAGACAGCACGAACCGCCGAGTGCAGGTGGGCAGTGGCACAGGCGCAACGGCCACCGGTGGCGCAACCATTCTCAGCAACGGCAGCGGCGCACTCGTCTTCACCGCCACCACACTGAACAGCGCAGTGAACGTGGGCGTGTCAGGAGGGAGCACGGCACGCACGCTCACTCTCGGTGGCAGCAACACCAGCGCGAACACGATCCAGGGAGCCATCGTCAACAACACCGGTGCGGGCTCCAGCGGTACGAATGCCGTGTCACTGGTGAAGCAGGACGCAGGCGTGTGGATTCTCGCCAGAGCCAGCACCTACAGTGGCGGCACCACGGTGAGTGGCGGCACCCTGGTGGTGAACAATGTGACGGGCTCTGCCACGGGAACGGGCTCGCTCACCATCGCCAACGGCGGACGCCTCGGGGGCAATGGCACCGCAGGATCGCTTACAGCGGGCGTGGCCCTGACCCAGCAGGCTGGTGGAGTCATCTTCGCGGGCCAGAACGGAGTTCAGGATGCGCAAACCCTCACGCTGCAGGCTGCAGCAGGCTTCACACTCAGCGGCAGCATCGAGCTCGACCTCATCGGCGGTGCCGCCAGCGGCACACTGAATGCGCCGGGCGGCAGCAATGATCTCCTCGTCTTAAGCGGCGGCTCCGTGACGCTCAGCGGAGCCACGCTTGGCATCCACAGCGCACTCCCATTAACTGACGGCGCATGGGTGCAAGGATCTTCGTGGAATCTCATCGACTGGTCCTCCGTCTCCGGCACTTTCGAAACTGTCACCGGCCTGCCGGATCTCAGCACACTCGGCCTCGCATGGGACTGGAGCCAGTTTTACTCCAGCGGCACGCTCAGCGTCATCGCCGCACCCGAGCCTTCCCGCGCTCTACTGATCATGTCCGGCCTGTTCTGGCTGCTGTTTCGTCGCAGGCGTTTCCTGGCATGAGCGGGCACCGGACACATGCCCTGGCGCAAGAAATGAAAAAGTTTTAATTCCTACTTGCCGTATGTAGTTAGCGGGAATATACAGTCACCACATGGCCGCAGGAACCCCGCACGGATTCCCCGCCTTTCCAATGACTGACCGGTCCACCGGAAGTGCTCGAGACTTCATCGCCTTCCATAGGGTTTGTGGTGCGATTCTCCATTCGGGCTCTTTCGGCTTCAGATCATTCCCAACAGAAACACCGGCTCCAAACCTTTTACAATCGCTGCCCATGTCCCCTCTTAAAACCTCCAAAGCTTCCCTGCTTGGCCTGCTTGCATTCATTGCCTCTGTCGCAAACGGCGCTGATGAAGGCTCCCCAAAAACCACCCGCGGCACCTATTATCAAAACCCGCTCAGCTACAGCACCACGCGTGATCCAGATCCGCCGAAGTATGTGCGCAATGCGAGCGAGCTGGGCGTCGACTCGCTGCTGAACGTCAAATGGCTCGATGTGGGCCTGGACTACCGCTTCCGCTACGAATACCGCGACAACGACCTGCGGCGTGCGCAGAAGGGAGTGGACCAGCCGCTGCTCCACCGCACGCGTGCCTACATCGGCATAAAGGACCTCCTCGACCCCTTTCGCTTTGCGTTTGAGATGCAGGACTCACGCCGCGAAAACAGCCATTATGCACGTGACAACCGCGACGTGAATGAGTTTGAGGTCATCCGCGCCTACGTGGAGCTCTATTTCAAAGACCTCTTCGGACATGACGCCATCGGCAACGCCCGGCCCCTCAGCATCCGCTACGGGATTCACAACTTCGAATTCCTCGACCGCCGCCTCATCGGCAACAACCAGTGGCGCAACACCGCAAACGCCTTTCAGGGCTTTCACGGCAGCATTGGCCAGGAAAGCAGCGACTGGCAGATCGACCTCCTCGCCGTGCAGCCGCTGAACCGTCTGCTGTATCAATTGGACCGGCCGGTGGAGCAGCAGTGGCTGTATGCCCTCATCGGCCATTTGCGTCAGTGGTCAGACATCATCACGCTGGAGCCTTATTATCTCGCGCTGCATCAGTCCGCCTATCGGGGCGTGGCAGAACGAACGGTGCATAATCCCGGCCTGCGTGGCTACGGCATCATCGGTGCCACGGGCTTCGACTACGACGCCAGCATGAACTACCAGTTTGGCCAGAATGGCACCAGCAAGGTGCGTGCCTATGCCGGCACGGTGGAGGTCGGGTACACGCTCAGCTCCAATCCATGGAAACCGCGCGTCAGCCTGTTCTACGGCTATGCCAGCGGCGACCGCAATCCGAACGACACCACGGACAACCGCTTTGAACGCTTCTTCGGCTTCGGCCGCCCGTGGTCGGCGAACGACTACATCGTCTTTGAAAACATCAGCACCCCAAAAGTCCGCGTTGAACTCAAGCCGCGCCACAATCTGCGGGTGGACTTTGGATACAGCTACTACTGGCTCGCCAGCGCCACGGACCGCTTCAACGCGGCCAACAACGCCCGAGATCGCACGGGCCGCAGCGGCAGCTTCCTCGGCCAGGAGTTTGACATCCGCGCCCGCTACACCTGGGACGCAAAAACAGAGCTCACCGTGGGCTACTCCTACTTCGCAGCAGGCGGCTTTGTGGAGCGCCAGCTGCAGCGCCCCAGCACCAACTTCGCCTACTTTGAGTTCAGTCATCGCTTCTTTTGAAATGTGAAAGGGCAAACCTCGAACTCCCCGATCCACCGCATTCAAATCTCGTCATTTCAAATTCTTCCCTCAAACACCATGAAAACACGCCTCAGCCTCCTCTCCGCCGTCCTCCTCGGCCTGACCGCAAACGCAGCCGACTTTGAGCTGCTCAACGTCTCCTACGATCCCACCCGCGAACTCTACTCGGAGTTCAACAAAGCCTTCGCCAAGCACTACAAGGAAACCACCGGCAAAAAAGTCAGCATCGACCAGTCGCACGGCGGCTCTGGTAAGCAGGCCCGCGCTGTCATTGACGGTCTTGAAGCAGATGTGGTGACGCTGGCACTCGCAGGAGACATCGACGTGATCGGCCAGCAGGCCGGCTTGATCGCGAAGGACTGGCAGAAGCGACTGCCCAACAGCAGCGCGCCTTACACCAGCACCATTGTGTTTGTCGTGCGCAAGGGGAACCCGAAGAACATCCAGGACTGGGACGACCTCGTCAAAGAAGGCGTGAACGTCATCACTCCGAATCCGAAAACCTCCGGCGGTGCGCGCTGGAATTACCTCGCCGCCTGGGCTTACGCCCTGAAGAAAACCGGCAGCGAAGCCAAGGCCAAGGAGTTCATCGCCGCGCTCTTCAAGAACGTGCCGGTGCTGGACACCGGTGCGCGCGCGGCCACCACCACCTTTGCCCAGCGTGGCATCGGCGATGTATTCCTCTCCTGGGAAAACGAAGCCTGGCTCATCCAGCGTGAGTTCCCCGGCCAGACCAAGATCATCGTGCCCTCAATCAGCATCCTCGCTGAACCAACTGTGGCCGTGGTGGACAAGAACGCCGAGAAAAAGGGCACAGCTGAAGTCGCCAAAGCCTACCTCGAATACCTCTACTCTCCCGAGGCGCAGGACATCATCGGCAAGAACTACTATCGCCCGCGTGATGCCGCAGCCGCTGCGAAATACAGCACGCGCTTTCCAAAACTGAACCTCGTGACCATCGACGGCGACTTCGGCGGCTGGGGCAAGGCGCAGAAGAAGCACTTCGATGAAGGCGGCATCTTTGACCAGATTTATCAAGGCAAGTAAGCCCACCGCCCGGCCCTGTGAATGCGCTTCTCATCGGTGAAGCGCATTCACATTGCACCACACGCTCATTGATAACCAGCCTGCTTCATTCCCCTTGTCTCGACCACGCCACATCCTTCCCGGCTTCAGGCTCTCGCTCGGTTTCACCATCACCTACTTGAGCCTCATCGTGCTCTTTCCGCTGTCCATGCTTGTGTGGAAGGCCACCAGCGGCGGCTGGGAGCACATGTGGGCCACCCTTACCCAGGCACGCGTGATCTCCTCCCTGAAGCTCAGCTTTGGCACGGCCTTCGCCGCCGCGCTGGTGAATGCCGTCTTCGGCCTCATCACCGCGTGGGCGCTGGAGCGCTACTCCTTCCCCGGCCGCCGCCTGCTGGATGCCATGGTCGATCTCCCCTTCGCGCTGCCCACCGCAGTCGCGGGCATCGCGCTGGTCACACTCTATGCGCCCAATGGCTGGATCGGCGCATGGCTCGCGCAGAATGACATCAAGGCCGCGTATGCGCCGCTCGGCATCACCATCGCGCTCACCTTCGTCGGCTTCCCCTTTGTGGTGCGCACCCTGCAACCCGTCATCGCCGATCTCTCCATGGATGTCGAGGAAGCCGCCGCCTGCCTCGGCGCGAACCGCTGGCAGACGCTCACGCGCATCGTCTTTCCAGCACTGCTGCCATCCACTCTCGCCGGCATGACGCTCGCCTTTGGCCGCGCCGTCGGTGAATACGGCAGCGTCGTCTTCATCTCCGGCAATCTGCCCTTTAAAACCGAGATCGCCCCTCTGCTCATCACCATGCGTCTGGAGGAATACGACTACTCCGGCGCCGCCACCATCGGAGTCGTCATGCTCGCGGCGTCCTTCACCATCCTCGTACTCTCCAATCTACTCGCGCAGTGGAGCCGCAAACGCACCGGGCGCTGATGCAGCAAAACAGCCTCTCACTCACTTCCTCGTTCTCGTCCTCGATTCCCAGCCCCGCACCACACCCAAGACATTCGCGCAAAACCAGGCACGTATTGTAGTCCCGCCTTTAGGCGGTCCGGTTGGCGCGTCCCAATTCAGCTGAAGCCAGCAAACCAAACAGAGCCATACCACTCGGAATCCTCTCACGCCCGCATCCCGCATCCCGCATTTTAAAAGCATGGCCGCCATCATCGACATCGCCCCCGCGCACTCCTCCCGCCCCCGTAAAGCCACCTCCGACTCCCTCGTCTCCCGCACGCTCATCATCGGCACCGCCGTGGCCTTCATGGGGCTCATGTTTGTGCTCCCGCTCGTCGTCATCTTTCAGGAAGCCTTCCGCAAAGGCTGGGAAGGCTTCATCGAGGCCTTTGATGAAGGGGCCACCATGCACGCCATCTGGCTCACGCTGAAAGTCGCCGCCATCACCGTGCCACTGAACACGCTCTTTGGCCTCGCCGCCGCCTGGTGCGTCTCGCGCTTCCAGTTTCGCGGCAAACGCTTCCTCACTTCTCTCATCGAGCTCCCGCTGTGGGTCTCCCCCGTCATCGCCGGCATGGTCTATGTGCTGCTCTTCGGCGCGCAGGGTTTGTTTGGCCCCACGCTGAAAGAGCACGGCATCAAGATCATCTTCGCTTTGCCGGGCATCGTGCTCAGCACCATCTTCGTCACCTTCACCTTCGTCGCCCGCATCCTGGCACCGCAGATGGAGGCTCAGGGCCAGGCTGAAGAAGAAGCCGCCATGACGCTCGGCGCGAACGGCTTCCAGATGTTCTGGCGCGTCACCCTGCCCAAGATCAAATGGGGCCTGCTCTACGGCATCATCCTTTGCAACGCCCGCAGCATGGGCGAGTTCGGCGCCGTGTCCGTGGTCAGCGGCCACATCCGCAACAAGACCAACACCGTGCCGCTGCACATCGAAGTTTTGTACAACGAATACCAGTTCGTTCCCGCCTTTGCCGTCGCCTCCATGCTGGCCTTGCTGGCGCTGGTGACCCTGATTTTGAAAACTCTGACGACCACCCGCCGAGGAGCAGCATGAGCATCCACATCCACCACATCTCCAAATCCTTCGGCAGCTTCAATGCGCTGAAAAACGTCGATCTCGAAGTCAAAACCGGCGAACTCGTCGCCCTGCTCGGCCCCAGCGGCAGCGGCAAGACCACGCTTCTGCGCATCATCGCCGGACTCGAATTCGCTGACGCCGGCGAGGGCAGCATCCAGTTTCACGGCACCGACGTCACCAACCGCAGCGCCTACGAGCGCAAAGCCGGCTTCGTCTTCCAGAACTACGCCCTCTTCAATCACATGACCGTCGCGGAAAACATCGCCTTCGGCCTCCGCGTCATGCCACGTGCCACACGGCCCGACCGCGAAGAAATCGACAAAGCCGTCGCGGAACTCCTGCGCCGCATCGCTCTGGAAGGCTACGGAGATCGCTACCCTTCGCAGCTCAGCGGCGGTCAGAAGCAGCGCGTCGCACTCGCCCGCGCCCTCGCCGTCGGCCCGCAGGTCCTCCTGCTCGATGAGCCCTTCGGCGCCCTCGATGCCAAGGTGCGCAAGACCCTGCGCAAATGGCTCCGCCAGTTTCATAACGAAACCAAGGTCACCACCCTCTTCGTCACCCACGATCAAGACGAAGCCTTTGAGCTGGCGGATCGCGTCGTCGTTCTGCACGAAGGGGACATTCAGCAAATCGGCTCTCCGCAGCAGCTTCGCGAGCATCCGAAGAACGAGTTCGTCGCAGACTTCCTCGACTGCGTGATGATCTGAGGATGTCGGGGGCAAGCCTTCGTGAAAAGCGCCCCAAGGCAGGTCCATCGAGTGTTCGTGGGCAGGATCGCTGACTTCTTGTCAGCGCAGCGCCTCCCACTCATTGCACCCGCGACGCTTCATTGAGCGATCCGTGCCTTTGAACAAGCGCCATTCCGCACTGGCATGAAGTTGATTGCCACTTTTCATCGTGAACTCTTTGTACTTCAAAGAGTGGTGCTCGGGAAGGGACTCGAACCCTTAAGCCTTTCGGCACAAGATCCTTAGTCTTGCGCGTATACCAATTCCGCCACCCGAGCAGGTGTGAAAAACAGGGGCCGCGAATATAGACGCCTGAGTTTTTATGCAACCACTGTTTTGCATTTTCGTGCACTTTTATGCGCCGATGCAAAAGACGATCACTCTTGCCTTTGCCGTGCGTTTTGGCTGTCATCCCATCTCATGCGCACTTCCCTGCTCCTCTGCCTGCTGCCGTCCCTCCTGCTCGCGGCCTCGCCCTATCCTGAAAAGACCCCCGACACTCCGGGAAACAGGCTCATCGACCGCTACTTCGCCGAGCAAACGCGCGAGATCACCGCAGAAAACGGCCTCTCGCAGATCACCACCGCCGCAGACTGGGAAGCCAAAGCCCCCGAATACCGCCGCCAGCTCTTTGAGATGCTCGGCCTCGATCCCCTGCCGGAAAAGACCCCGCTGCAGCCCACCAAGACCGGCGAGCTCAAAGGCGACGGCTACATCGTGGAAAAAATGCACTTCCAGTCCATGCCCGGACTCTACGTCACCGCGAATCTCTACCTCCCTGAAAAGGTGGATAAACCCCTGCCAACCATCCTCTACGTCTGCGGCCATGCCGTTGTGGTCAAGGACGGCGTCAGCCTCGGCAACAAGACCGGCTACGAGCACCACGGCGTGTGGTACGCACGCCACGGCTACGCCTGCATGATCATCGACACCGTGCAGCTCGGCGAGATCCGTGGCGAGCACCACGGCACCTACAGCAAAGGCCGCTGGTGGTGGTTCTCACGCGGCTACACCCCCGCCGGACTGGAAGCCTGGAGCTGCATCCGCGCGCTCGACTACCTCGAAACCCGCAAGGAAGTGGACAAGACCCGCTTCGGCGTCACCGGCCGCAGCGGCGGCGGTGCCTACTCCTGGTGGATCACCGCGCTGGATGAGCGCATCAAAGCCAGCGCCCCCACCGCCGGCGTCACCGACATGCAGAATCAGGTCATCGATGGCTGCGTCGAAGGCCACTGCGACTGCATGTTCTTCGTGAACACCTACCGCTGGAATTTCGAGCGCATGGTCGCCCTCGCCGCCCCGCGCCCGCTCCTCGTCGTCAACACCGACAAAGACACCATCTTCCCCATCGACGGCGTCTTCCGCATCTACCAAAACGTGCGCAAGATCTACACTCTCCTCGGCAAGGAGGGGAACATCGGCCTCCAGGTCGCCGAAGGTCCGCACAAAGATCTGCAGCCGCTGAACATCGGCGCGTTCCATTGGTTCGAGCGCTTCCTCAAAGGTGCCGACTCCATGGCCGTGCTCGATGAAGGCGCCAAGAAAACCATCGAACCCGCCTCACTCCGCGTCTTCACCGAAATCCCCAAGGACGAGATCAACACCAAGGCCGACGAAACTTTCGTCCCCATGGCCAAAGCCCCTGCACCCGCCACCAATGCCGCCGATTGGTCCAAACAAAGCGACACCTGGATGCAGGACCTCAAAGACAAAGTCTTCAACGGCTGGCCCAAGGACATCGCCTCCGTCAATCCGCAGAAGGAAAGCAGCGCCGAAGTCGATGGCATCCGCATGACCGCCTACGACTTCGACAGCCAGTCCCCCTTCCGCCTCCGCCTCTACATCGTCCATCGCGATGGCCTCCGCGCCGAAGACCTCCAACTCGTCGCGCTCAACGTCCTCGACGAAGCCGGCTGGGATGAATTCTGCGCCACCTACCACAGCCGCTTTGGCAAGCTCATCGAAGTTTTCCCCGGTGCCCCCAAAGACGACGACGCCTTCAAGCAGGAAAAGGCCATGTTCATGAACAACAAATGGGGCATGGCCTACATCTGCCCGCGCGGCGTCGGCCCCACCGCCTGGACCGGCAGCGCCAAAGCCCAGACCCAGCGCCTCCGCCGCTTCTACCTTCTCGGCCAGACCCTCGATGGCATGCGCGTGTGGGACATCCGCCGCACCCTGCAAACCATCCGCGCCATCCCCGGCTTCGGCGAAACCCCGCTCTGGATCCAGGCCCATCGCGACATGGCCGTCGATGCCCTCTACGCCTCCCTCTTTGAAGACAACATCAAGCGCCTCGATCTCCACGACATGCCCCTCACCCACAACGGCACCGTCGCTGGCGATCCCGAGTCCGTCGGCCCCGCCATGCTCAATGTCCTCAAATACCTCGACATCCCACAGGCCACCGCCATGGCCGCCATGCGCAGCAAAGTCGTCGTCTACGCCCCCGACAAAGCCGCCTGGGACTACCCCGCCACACTGACAAAGAACCTCGGCAAAGAAACCCAGTTCCAAGTCCGCGTCCCCGTGAAGCCCGAAGAAGTGAAGGAAGAGCCGAAGAAGAAAGAAGACCCCAAGAAGTAGTCCGCAGTCACCCCCACCTCCGAAAGCCGGCTGGCCTTCCACAATCACCTGCCCGCTGCCGCGAGCGCGACAGCGTTTTGGAACCGAAGCGCAGCGTAGGTAGACAGCCGCAGGCTGCCCGAAGGGTGAGCGTAGCGAATCAATGCGGTCACGAAGATGCAAGGCGCAAGCCTGCATCGCAGCTACCGCTTTCGCGGGGTATTCCGTATTCTCAGGCCTACCCTGCCGTCCGGCATGCAAAAGCGGCGTCGCGCCCAAAGCTTTCGGCCAGCGCCCCCCATCCCCCCTCGTCTTCAAAAAGCCGAAACCCGCTTACCAATAAAAGACTGACAAGCCGCCTCATTCATTAATGATCTCAGGAACTGGAAATTCCGTTCCCCCATCGTGCAAACCCTCCTGTCCATTCTCCTCGTGTTCACCCTCAGCGCCTGCGGCCCAAACCACACGCGCGACGAGATCACAGGAACTCAGTCAGAGCGCATCACCCGCGCCACCTCCATCCTCTCCAAGTACTGCAAACTTCCCGGCCCGCTCCTTGATGCCCACATGGCCGAAGACGTCATCAGTGGCGGGCTCGCTCCCGGCCCTTCAAATTCCACTCTCACGGGCGTCATTTCTTTTCCAGCTTCGGACCTCCCCAAGTGGCAAAAGGTACTTTCTCCACGCACGAGCCCCGCTGATGCTCCTCTTTTTCTCGGTCACTTCAAAGCCCCCGCCTGGTGGCCCGCCGCAGCCGCCTTCAAAGACTGCGAGTTCTACGAACCCAAAAAACTCACCGGCCGCACATTCGGCTTCGTCGCTCTCTCACCTTCCGCTGCGGCCATATATTTTTCGACCGGCTCAAACTAAAACCCGCCTCATTCCGATTCATCAAACCATGAACCGCAAGAACCCCGCCGTCGATGAACACATCGCCAGCGCCAAAAAGTGGCAGCCGGAGATGAAGGCCCTGCGCCGCATCCTCCTCGACACCGGCCTCACCGAAGAGCTCAAATGGGACCAGCCCTGCTACACCCACGACGGCCACAACATCGTCCTCATCGGCGGCTTCAAGGACCACTGCAGGCTCATGTTCTGCAACGGCTCCCTGCTCACCGATCCCCGCAGCCTCCTCCAAAAACCCGGCGAGCACACCCAGGCCGGGCGCTTCATCCCCTTCACCAGCGTGGCTGAAATCAAAGCCCTGGAGCCCGAGCTGAAGACCTTCCTCCACGCCGCCATCGAAAACGAAAAAGCCGGCGTCAAACCCGTCTACAAAACCAACCCCGAGCCCATCCCGGAAGAGCTGCAAACCAAGCTCAACAAAAACCCCGCGCTGGACGAAGCTTTCGCCGCCCTCACACCCGGCCGCCAGCGCGCCTACCTGCTGCACTTCAACGCCGCCAAGCAGTCCGCCACCCGCACCTCCCGCATCGAAGCCTGCACGCCCCGCATCCTCGCAGGCAAAGGCATCCACGACTGCATCTGCGGCCACTCCCAAAAAATGCCCACCTGCGACGGCTCGCACAAGCACCTCTCCTAGACACCCTTTCCCCGGCAGGCCGTAGCCGGGTCCGAGGTCACGTTAGTGTCAAACACCATCGGAGAGGTAAGGTTTGGTGCCAAGGTGCCAATACCTATATATAGGTATTGGCACCTTGGCACCAAACCACCGCAGGGCCATGAGGGCCAAATGACCCCATTTTGGCCCTCGTGACCCTGACCCCAATCCATCAATGGCGAAGATAATTCCCCATGCCCACATTCGCGCTACGCGGTCTGCCGTGAGGTCAGGTATTGGTGGGGCACCGGCGGTGAGTGTCAATTCACATTGGAGTGGTAGGGTTCAGGCTCACAGGCTCACTACCTATATATAGGTAGTGAGCCTGTGAGCCTGAACCCGCGAAGGGACATGAGGGCCAAATGACCCCAATTTGGCCCTCGTGGCCCTGGCCCCACCACCCTCGGCCAGCTATTTCATCCTCGCTTTTCCCACGCCACCCGCTTAAAATGACCTGCGTGAAAAATGCCTCCTTCCTAATCGCCATCCTCATCTCAATGGCGCACCTGTTGCGCCCTGCCGCAGTTGCCGAGGAGGCACCCGCCGCAGGCAGCATGCGCTCCCTCACCGTCCGTGTCGTCGATGAATCCGGCGCGCCCATCCCAGGGGCAAACATCCACAGCGGCGTCTGGACCAGCGCCAAGTTCCCGCCCAATTCCGACTACACCACCGACGCCCAAGGCTCCGTCACCTTCCAGCTCCCCGCGCAGGTCCGCATCCTCCGTCTCTGGGCCAGCGCCAAAGGCCACGTCCCCATGTTTGCCAACCTCAACGCCAGCAAGTTCGGTGGCGATCCCGCACCCAAGGACTTCACCTTCACCCTGCCACCAGGCACCACCATCGGCGGCTTCGTTCACGACGACATCGGCGCTCCCATCCCCGGAGCCAAAGTCGAAGTCAGCATCGATTCCCGCGAGCCGGGCCGGGGCGGCAGAGGTGAGGCGGTGGTGAACCATTGGCTGGCGGAGGCAGAGGACGCCTGCGTCACCGACGAACACGGCTTCTGGGCCCTAAGCAACGTCCCCGCCGGCCCCGACTGGCGCATCGGCCTCCGGCTCCAGCACCCCGACCATGTGGGCGATCAGGAATGGCGCGGCATGAGCGGCCCGCCCTTTTCCCTCCAGCAGTTCCGCGATCAAACCGCCATCACCGTCATGCAGACCGGCGTGCTCGTCACCGGCACCGTTACCGGCCCCGATGGCAAACCCGTGGCCAAAGCCCTCGTCATCTGGGGAGACAAACCCTACCACAACAGCAACGTGCAGGAAGCCTTCGCCGATGACTCAGGCCGCTTCCGCCTTCCCCCGCTCCTGCCCGGCAAGACCCTGCTCACCGTCATCGCCCCGGGCCACTCGCCCTTGCTCAAAGAGATCCAGCTCACCGCCAAAACCCACACGGAAGACCTGCAGCTCCAGCCCGGCAAGACCGTCACCTTTCGCTTTGTCGATGCCGCAGGCAAACCCGTGCCCAAGATCCTCGTCAACATCACCGGCTGGCGCGGCAAAGAAACCCTCTTCAACTGGCGTCACCCGAACGTCCCCTACAGCAAGATCCCCGACCAGGCGAACGACCAGGGCATCTACACCTGGACCTGGGCCCCCGACGACGCCGTCGATTACCTGTTTGGCAAAAAAGGCTCCAAATGGACCCAACGTCCCACCTTCACTCCCGGCGAGCACGAGATCATCGTCGATGCACCGTCTGTCCCTTAGCCAAGTGGCAGCACTTTTGAAGTTCTGAAGCGCGGCCCCCAGAATAGGTCTGTCCTGACGGCACCTCCCACGCTTACACCCTCACAAGGCTTTCGATCTGCGCAGCCGCAAACGCATGCCCGCCCATCGTCAGTCTCAGCGCCTTGGCGGAGCTTCCAGCAGGTTCCTCCACCACACGCAGCAGCCCTTCCCGCTCCCGGGCTTCACCGCGCAGTTGCACGCGCACCAGCTTGCCCAGCGGCACACCCCAGCGTTTCTCAAAGGCGCGCCTCTCCTTCTCCGCCTCCTCCTTCCAGCGGGCAAAGCCATCCTCGCTGGTATGTACTGGCAGTTCCTTGTTCCGGCGTCGCGCTTCTTCCGCTGCTTTCTCCGCAGCCATCTCCGACCTCCACGCAGAGTAACCATCCGCTTCAGCCGCAGGCGCCGCCTGAAAAAGCTCCAGCCCCTCGGTGATCTCCGGCTTCACCCCACGCTCTGCCTCAGGCACCGCAAACCGGCCCGCCACGGCCCACGATCGCTCCGTAAAAAGCGGGAGCGCCGATGAGTCTTCACATTCGTCCTTCATCATCTCCGTTCTCTCCTCAAGAAACAACTGTCAACAATCGTCAACCACCGTAAACAACCGTCAACTCCTCTTCACGCCGCCCGCGTCACCCGCTTCCAAAAAAAGTCCAGCTCGCGCGCCAGCACGCTCATCACCTGCGCAGGCGTGGCTTCCAGAGCACCGCTTTCCGCTTCCTTGATGATCCGCTGCATCGCATACAGTGCCGCCACGTTCTGAGTGTCCAGGTGGATCGGGTCCACGTGCTTCTTCAGCTCCTCGGCGAACGCCGTGCTGTGCTGCAGGATCGCCCAGCTCTGCTGCTCACGGTCCGTCTTGAACGTGGTGATCTTCAAGCGTGGCACCGAGGTGCCCGTGGACTGCGCATCCTGGTTCAGCTCTGCCAGCCTTCCAGCCGCAAAACCCGCCAGCGTGCGCCAGTAGGAGCCGTCCGCGAAATTCGCCAGGCCAAACACGACCTCCAGCCCCTGCAGCGACCAGCACATCGCATACCGGCCCGTCATGCCCGGCAGCTCATGCTCGCTGAAGCGCACCAGGGGAAAACGCTTGCCAGCCAGCCGGATCAGATCCGCCAGCTTCGTAAAATCCAGCGGCAGAGACACCGCCTCCGCAGCCATTTGCAGGCGCAGCGCCTCGTAGCGACCCAGCAGCGCATCACGCTCCGCATTCTGCGCAGGTGGCGCAGCCGTCACCGCAGGCCGGGATGAGGGTACAAACGCCGGTGGCATACCCACCGCAGCAGACGGCACAGGCAATTCCGCAGCAGCCGCAGCCACTGCTGGCTCGGGTGGTGCCGCAGCACCCAGCACATCTGCCAGACGTTCGGCCACGGAATGCGCGCCATTCGTCTCAGCAGCATGCGGCGCACTCGGCTGCCGCAGCTTGCCCAGCATCTCACGCAGATTTTCAAAAGCACCCGCCGAACTTGGTGAGAACTGCGCCGGTGCCTCATCCGCCTCGCTCGCGCCCGTATTCCCGACCGCGCTCTGCGGCGGCAGATGCGTTCCATTCACACCCGCAGGCGGCGGCAGCAGCGGTGCCTCATTCTGCTGCGGCAGCGCCGGCGTTGGTTCCGCCAGCCCCTCCGCCATCAGCTTCATCTGCGCCGTCGTGCTGGAATCAAAAATCGAAAACTCATCCGGAGCAGGCTGATTTTCTTCCGTGCTTTCAGCCACCTCCTCCGTCATCAGCGGCAGCACCCCCTCATCCGCACTCATGGTCTGCAGAGAGATACCACCTTGCATCACAGGAGCCGAAAGCGTCTGCTGAAAAAAGTCCCACTGCTTGGCCGCATGCCGCAGAAACGTACGCGCCGAGACCGAGCCCAGAGGCCGCCCCAGGAAATAACGCTTCACATCCAAAAAATTCGTGAACTCACGTCCCGCATCCACCGGGATGCCCGCATGCTGCAGGCGCAGACGCAGCAGCGTGGTCGCCTCGCTCTCGCCAATGCCGCGCAGCAGCATCTGCGAAGCCGTCAGCCGGTCCTCCATCGCACTTGGGAGATGATGCCCAAACGTCGCCTGCCACACATCCTGGTTCAGACTCAGCACCACGTGCACGCCATCCATCTCAGACATGTCCAGCAGCAGCGACGCAATGCGCAGCCCCGCCTCTGGATTCCGATAATACGCATCCAGATGATCCACCAGCAGCACCACCGGCCTCCACAGCCCCAGCAGTCGCAGCCACGTCACCGGGCCTTCATTCGACTCATCCGCCGCCAGCATGCGCAGCACCGCCATGTGGGACATGCCGCCATCCAGCGCGTGGTTCAGCATCGCATTCACCCACGACTCCAGCGCCGTCGGGATCGCCGGCACACGCTTCATCGCCTGCTCCGTCATCGGCTTGCGCAGCTGCCCTTCAAAGCGCCGCACCCAGTCGCCGATCAATCGTGCACTGCCTTTCTCGTCAAACACCTCGATCGGATCACCGCCCAGCACGCGCAGCGCCTGCTCCGGGTTCGCACACGGCAGCGTGCCGTTCTCGATCAAACGCCGCACCAAAGTCGCGCACACACCCGCACAGGCCTCACGCAGCTTCGTCCAGCCCTCACGCGAAGCCTCCGCCCGTGCCATCGACTCCAGCCCGCGCACCGCCACCGCCGAAATACCGATCGTATCCTCCAGACGAAACGCCAGCGGCACCAGCACCACCTGCCCGTTCGCCGCAGCCGCCAGTCGCCCCAGCAGATGCGTCTTGCCATAGCCCGCACGCGGCGCCGTCAGCAGCAGCAAAGGCTGCCCGCCAGCACGACCCGCGCTGCTTTGACGCTCATCAATCGTCGTCGTCAACTGCCCTAAAATGTCCACGTTCAAACCCGGCACCGAGCGATTCTCCGCCACGCCAAACGGCCCCGCGCAGACATCGTCCGCAAACGGATTCAGGCTCTCCCCCTGCGGCAAAGCGGGAGGCAGTCCAGACGCGGACGGTTGCAAATTTGGTAATGGCGATTCTGGACTTTCCACAATGAATCCGGTTTCAGGGTTCTGATTCAGGTCAGATACAATGATATTTATGCCAATTCATACTCCACAGAAAGTAAGTTTTTTGCCTTTGACGTTATTCTCGAAAACGAGAATAACCGTACACACCGATAGAACGCCTCAGCCCACCCGCCGGACTGGCTGAAAAGCACAGCTCTTGAGTACGATGGACACTCCTGTCCGTCGATCAGCGCTCCCTCCATCACCCAAGGCCCACACACCACCATACAGTCCCGCTAGCTTGTCCAGTTAGATCAAGACGCCAGCAGCCAACCCATCCTCAAAAACTCTTCCTCACCTCCAGCCACTCCTCCCAGCAGCGCACCGGGTCGATGTCCTTGTACCCGCGCTCCGCATCAATCTTCGCCGCCACATCCCGCGGCATCGCCACGGCCTTGCAGCCATTGCGGATTTCGACCACCTCCTCCTCCGTCAGCGCACTGCCCTTCTCCTCCTCCCGGTTCACCAGGATCGAAATCAAACTCGGGATCGGATAAATCAGCAAGGGCTCAGAATCACTCATGTCGTGGGGTGGAAAGTTCCAACCTCCCTTTCACTCCTCCGCATACGGGTCAAGCCCGAGAATGAATTTATGCTCAGACGGCTTCACCTCCAGCTGCTTGGTGTGAAACAGTGTTCGGATCGTCGTATCAGAATACAAATCATGGTGAAGGAATCGTTGAAGGATGCTCCTCTTTCCTCTCTGTCCTGCCAAGCCCCAGCGGCTCAAGAACAAGATGCGCCACCACCGCAATGCCCGCAGGCTGCAGCCACGCCCAATCGAACGGCTTCCCCACGCGATCAACAAAGAAGATGGACGGCTGAATGACTCCCAATACATCCACCAACACAATGATCTCGATAGGAGTAATGGAAATGAAAAAGTAGCCGCTGCGAAAAAACAGCCAGACATATAGCGCCACCGTCACCCACCCCAGGACGGCGGGATAGACAAACGCCAGCGTCTCAAACTGATCTACCAGCGCTCTCTGCTCATGCAGCAGCCAGACTCCAAACACCGCCAGCCACAGAAAAGCCGCCACACGCTCACGCCGGGTATGTTTCTTGGACAGCGTGAACCACGACCAAAACAGCGGCAGCACAAAGACACCGAGCCAGAAGAAGAACTGCCTGCGTTCGTCTTTGTTGATAAGCGGCTGCAGTGTTGGATCAGTCGATGTCATTGCGGTGTGTCCCATGCATTCAAATCAACAGCCGTTCACTCCCCATCCGGATCAATTCCCAGCCTGCGCAGTTCCTGCCGCTGCCCCTCATCCAAAGGCCTGCCAAGACCGGCGGCCAGCTCTTCCATTTTCCAACGCTGTCCGTTCATGAAAGCCAGCGAAAGCCCCAGCCCGGCTTTCTTCACAGCCTCACGCAGTGGCGACCCCACATCCAAGCCATCATGCACCACCTTCAGCATGTCGCACAGACGGTGCAGTTCGTTTTCGTCTTCGTCAGTCATGCGGCATATAGTTCGTTTCTGCTGGTTCAAGCCGCCACCCCCACAGCTTCAAACACCCTGAGCTCCCGCCTGAAGGGACCATGCCAATCTGTCTTCCACTTCTTCTTTTCGCAAAACTGGAGCAGTTCGCCTTCGTCAAGAATGCCCTCCTTGGTCAGCACTTGATGCGTCTCTGCATTGATCACAACCCCATTCCAATCTTTGTCCGCCATCTCAAAGTAAACGCATGCCGCTCGAATGTGCGCAAAATTCGCGCTTCGTTCCAATGAAGATCCTGTGAGTTCGTCGTGCCTGATTTTCAGCCGCTTCACCCGCTGTTTCTTGAGGTTCTTCTGCGTGCTCTTGAGCTGTTCGCGAAACTCCGCACGCAACAATCGGGCGTCTTTGCAGTCGCGTACTTTCCGGTACACCGCTTCTGAATATTTGAGATAATCCGCAGTGCGTGCCCCTGTTGGCGACTGAATAGATTGATTGACCCACTCGCAAACCTTGGTGCTGCGAACCAGTGTTTCGAGCACCTTTTCACCTCCCAGCAACCCCTCCCCCGTCATCTGCACTTTGTCGCGTTTGCCTACACCTCCGAGCAAATATTTGGCCTTGTCTTTTTTCGTCCGCAGGATGGTATGAAGCTGGCTGGCCTTCACCCATACCGCTCCTCGCTGGTCAATCACAGACGCCGCAATCCAGGCGTTGAAAATTCCCTTCAAGGTTCCTTGGGCCAGTCCGCCCTCATGCTCAAGAAACTCCAGCCCGAGCTCTTCACCTTTGATCTTTTGATGAGTGAGCGAGTGCATGACTAAGAGGTCATTTCCTTGTACATCATGGCCAGCTCATTCGCTGCATCATGTGCTTTCGGATGGTGGCTCACATCGGGATGGATTTGCATCGCAATCCGGTTCCGCCATTGTTTCGCAAGCTCAGCGTCCCGATAATGCGCCTGCGTCAGCCCCAGAGCCCTCTGGCGGCTCTCGCCATCTAACTCCACCAGCGAATAGATCAGCCGTGCAGATTCTGAAACAAAATAGTCATTCTCGGCCAGCGGCCTGCCGTTAATCGGAAAGGCACTGCGATGCAGGTATTTCCTGGCCTTGCCATCTTTCACTTCCAGCATTTCAGGACCACCACAAAACGCTTTCGCAGCAGCCGTCGCTTCAGCAAGGGTGTAATGTTTGAGTTTCGTCAGCGCTTTAACCAGATCAGCTTCCTTCCATAGGACCGCCCCTTTTTCCTGACTGGTGCGCTGAACCAAATCAGCCAGCGCATCTCTGGCAGACAATGGCGGATGCTCTGCTGCAAAAAAGAAAACGACTCCACCGCTGCTTTTTTGGACGATCTGCCCCTCTTTTTCCAATTCCTGCAACGCGGCCTGCTTGTCCAGCACCTTGCCCTTGCCGATCAAAGAAGATCGCATGCATCCTGATGCGCCTGCCTTTTGAAGCTTCCCCAAGAGAGCTTGGGCTGTTTTAGAATTAGCTGGCATAAGCAGAGTATTTAGTCAGTCGGATGACATTAGAGCATGGAAAATGCGTGTAGCAAATACTACACCCACACACCCCCATTTCCTCCGTGGTTGCGCCGCCCCCACTCTCCCCTTCCTTCCCCCACAGTCCCCTCCCCCACCTGAAAGCGGGTGCGCTCCGTGCTGCCTGCTGTAAAGGGTCATGAAACATCCCTCACGCCCCCGCAAAGAACCCCGCCTGCGCCGCGTTAAGCTTTCACCCCTCTCATGAATCTCGCCCTCCGTCCCGCCACGCACGAAGCCTTGCAACGCTTTCGCCTGCGCCGTCAGCAGTTGCTGCGGCTGCGCGCCCTGCTCTGCGGCGCGGCGCTCGCCCTCGCGGCCTTCGCGCTCATCGCCCTGCTGGACCGCGCGTGGTTCATGCCGGATGCGCTGCGGCCCTGGGTCACCCTCATCGCCTACGGCGGCGCTGCGTATGCCGCATGGCGCGTGGCCTGGCGCTTCATCGCACAGGCCAATGGCAAAGAAGGCACCGCCAAGCTCATCGAGGCTGCTGAGCCCGCCCTGCGCGAGCGCCTGCTCGCCGCCGTCGAACTCGCCGATCCCAAGGGCGGCGTAAACGTGAAGGACTCCGTCGAGTTCCGTGAGAAGCTCCAGGACGATGTCGCCGCATCCATCGAAGGCATCGACTGGAATGCGAAGCTGCCCACGCGCACCCTGCGCCCCTGGTTCATCGCCGCCGGCTCAGTCGTCGCCGCCATCCTCGTGCTCTGCCTCATTCCCGGCCTCCACCTCGGCGGCTTCATGGCACGTGCCGCCCTGCCCTTCGCCAATCTCGAACGCCCCGCCACGGTCAAGATCCGCATCCTTGAGCCCCTGCAGGCCAGCACCCTCGCCCCCATCGGCTCCGAAGTGCCCCTCATCATCGAAACCGAAGGCCCGCAGCCCGCGCAGGCCACGCTGGAGTTCGCCGTCGAAGGCTCCAAGCCCCGCCGCACCGAACTCTCCGCCGTCGGCACCGCGCGCTTTGAAGGCGTCGTCCCCGTCGGCCAGACGGACGTGCGCTACCGCATCCATGCCGCAGACGCCATCACCCCCTGGCGCACCCTCAGCGCCCGCGCACGGCCCCGCATCGTTGAGTTCACCAAGACCATCGTCCCGCCCGCCTATTCCGGCTGGCCGGAGTCCCAGGTCAAAGCCGACCAGGGCGACCTCGAAGCCCTCGACGGCTCCACCATCAAACTCACACTCAAGACCAACCAGCCCGTCTCGAAGAGCGACTTCCAGTTGAACCCCGATCTCCCCGAGAAAAAGACCCTGCCCTCCACCACCACACCCGAAGGCCTGCTCACCGCAGACATCGCCGTGCAGGCCGTGCACAGCTCCTGGCAGGTCACTTTGAAGTCTCAGGAAACCGGCTTCACCAATGAGGAAAGCACCCCCTGGCGCATCACCACCATCCCCGATCTCCCGCCCACCGCACAGATCAACGAACCCGCCGAGCAGATCGAACTCCTCGCCGATGAAGCCGTACGCCTCGCCGGCCTCGTCACAGACGATGTCGGCCTCGGCGCTGTGAAGCTCTCCCACGCCATCAACGGTGCCAACTGGACCGAGCGCGATCTCCCCCTCACCAAATCTGCCAAAGAAGCCCCCGTGCAGACGCTCCTCCCGCTCGCCCCCCTCGGCGTGAAGACCGGAGATGCCCTCCTCATCAAGCTGATCGCCATCGACCTCAAAGGCCAGAAGGCCGAGTCCCCGGCCATCCGCGTCATCATCCTCGAGCAGACCATCGATCCCCGCCAGCGCGACTGGGCGGAAAGCCAGCGCCGCCTCGCGCTGAAGGCAGATCGTCTCGATGAACAAACCCGCGAGCTGCGCAAGGACCTCGAAAAGGTGCGCAAGACCGAACGCAACTCCCGCAAAGACCCCGAGAAAGCCAAGGACGATGCCGCCAACGCACTCGCCTCCGCGCAGGAAAAACTCGAGCAGGTCAAAGCCCAGTCCGAAGAACTCTGGACCGCGCTCAAGGACGCCGCACGCGATGCCCCCAATCAGCTCGATGCCTCCGAAGCCCAGCTCCTCGGCAAAAAGCTCGCCCAGCTCCGCCGCGAACAGCTTCCCGATCTCGAAAAGCTCAACTCCGACGAGATCGAAAACACCGAGCCCCTCAAGCGCGCCGCCAATGAAGCCGCCGGCCACGCCAGCGTCATCGCCGATGCCCTCCGCGCCTTCGCCGCCGAAGACACCGCCAAGATCGCCGCGCAGGAGTCCCAGCAGCTTCAGCGCCAGTCCCGCATGCTCACTGAGACCTCCCTTCAAGCCAATCGCGACTCCGAGCAGCGCCCCAAATGGCAGGAGCAGCAGCGCGCCCTCATGGCCCAGGCCAAGACCCTGCAGAAGGATCTGGCCAAGCTCGATGAATCCCAGAAAGGCCGCTTCCATGGCCCCGTGCTGGAGATGGACAAACGCATCACCGAAACCTCCGCAGATCTCGCCAGCAGCCTCGACAAGCCAGACCAGACCAAGAGCCCCGAGCACCTCTACGGTGCCTCTGACAATCTCCGCAGCCGCTTGCAGCAAGCCTCGGACATCACGCGCGGCATCGCCGAACAAACCGCCAACGAAGCCACGCAGCGCCGCGAAAACCTCACCCGTCAGGACAATCCAGCCCTCGCCAAACTGGAGGAAGCCCGCAATCACCTCGCCACCGCCGAAAACGTCACGCGTGATCCTCGCCAGAACAAGCGCCCGGATCAAGATGGCCTCACTCCCATTGAGAAAGCCGAGAAGTTCCTCACCCAGTCCGCCAAACAACTTCAGGATCAGGCCGAGCTGCGCGAGCAAAACCAAGCCACCAACACCCAGGCCGCGCTCGACATGAATCGCGCCAGCCGCGCTGTGGACGAGCTCGCCCGCCAGACCGCCGAGGCCAAAAAGATCCCCCTGCTCTCACCCGAAGAAGCCGAGAAAGCCCGCCGCAGCAATGCCCCTCCATCCCCCGCCACCAAGGCCCTCGCCACGCTGAAGGATCAAGCCGCACAGCTCTCCCAGGCCGCACGTGCCCTGGAGGCGGACGCCCTCGCGCAAGACGCCGCACAGGCCCTTGAAGCCGCGCAGGTGGAATCCATGCGCCCGCAAAATCAGCAAGACCTCGCAGCCACAGCCGCGCAGGCCAAAGCCGCCGCCGAGGCCCTGCAGCAGGTGCCGGACAAGATCAATCGCGCCCGCATTGCCGATGCCATGCAGCAGAAAGATCCGCAGGCTGCCAACAACCTGCGTCAGGCCGCCCAGCAGGCCAGCGAGGCCTCACGCAACGCCGCCGAACAAAACAAAAACCTCGCCCGCGAAGCCTCGCAGCAGCAGCCCGGCCAGCAGCTCAATTCTCAGCCCGTGCAGCAGGCCACCGCCGATGCGCAGAAAAAGGCCAACGAACTCGCCGCCCAGCTTCAGCCGCAGATCGATGCCGCACGCGCCCAGCTCGCATCACTCACTCCCGAAGTCAGCGACATGATGAAGCGCGTGGCCGCAGATCTCAAAAAGACCCAGCAGGAAACCCAGACCGCCGCCGATGCCGCCAAGGCCGAAAAACCCGTCGCTGAAGTCGCCGAAAAAGCCCAGGAACTCCGCCCCGAAGCCGCCGAGAACGCCGAGAAAATGGCCGCCCTGCAAGCCGCCCTTCGTCAGGAAGCCAACGCCTCCGATCTCACCAAGCAGGCCGAATCCCAGCTCGCCCGCACCGCCGATGTCGCCCTCGCGCAGATGCAGCAGAAGACCCCTCAAATTGCGCAGAATTTGAAGCAGGCCGCCCAGGCATCGCAGAGCAAGCCCCAGGCCCAGGCCCTGCAGTCCGCCGCCAATGCCCAGCAGCAGACCGCGCAGGCACTTGAGCAGCTCGCGCAAAACATGCAGAAGGTCGAAGACGGCCAGGAGCTCACCGAAGCCGAGCAGGCCTCCATGCAGCAGATGGAGCAGGAGCTCGGCGTGCAGGAGCCGCTCGATGAAGCCTACCAGCGCGCCCAGCAGCTCGCCGAAATGGCCAAGGACGCCACACAAAATCCGCAGGCCGTGCTTGAGGCCTTGGAAAAAGAACTGCCCAAAAATCAGTCCATGCAGAAGGCCCTCGCCGAGACCGCGCAGTCCACCGCGCAACTCGCCGAGCAGGCCGTCGCCAAAGAAACCCAGCAGGCCGTGCAAAACGGCATGGCGCAAAAACAGGCCGCCAGCGATCTCGCCCGCGTCTCACGCCATCAGCAGCGCCTCGGAGATAAAGAAGCCGCCGAACAGGTCGCGCAGGCCAGCAATCAACTCCAGCAGGCAGGCCAGAAAGCCGAGGCCACCCAGGCCAATCCCGTGCCAAATCCGCAGGCCTCTCAGCAAAGCCTCGCCAATGCCGCTCAGGCAGCCAAAGCCGCCGAAGCCACCGCCAGCAAAACTTCTCCCGCCATGCTCGCCTCCCCCCTCGAACAGCTTCAGGGCCAGATGCTCGCCCAGGCCCTTGATCAGCTCGATGCACAGCTTCACCCCATGCAGGGCAACCAGCAGCAAAATGGCCAGCAGCAGCAGCAATCGCAGGGCGGCAAGCCCGAAGGCGGCCAGCAATCCGCGCAGCAGAGCCTGAGCGACGCCCAGCAGGCCCAGCAGCAAAGCATGGCCGACTCCCGAAATCAGGGCCAGGCCCCCGGCCAGAAACCCTCCCAGCAGCAGGCCCAAAACAACAAGCAGCAGGGCCAGAACTCCCAGGCCCAGTCCGCCGAAGGCGGCAATCAATCTACCCAGCTCCAGGACGGCGTCCTCGGCCAGGGCACCATCCTCGTCAAAGGCGACTGGGGCCACCTCCCCCAAAAGATGGCCGACGACCTCACCGAAGCCACCCGCTCCGAAGCCGCCCCCGAATACCGCGCCGCCATCGAAAGCTACTACAAAGCCATCGCCGCCAAGGCGAAGAGGTAAGCGTGGTTTTCCATTTCTCCATAGCATCGCTCGGAGCAGGCCTATCCGTCGCATCGGTCCTATTCGTCCTATTCCGGCCCCCTTGACGTAATAACATTCGTAGCTACACTATTGACATGGTTCTCGAACTCAAGCTCCGCAAAGTCGGCAACTCCGTCGGTCTCGTCCTGCCGAAGGAAGCGCTCGCTCATCTCAAAGTGGAGGAAGGCGACACGGTCACGCTGACCGAATCCCAAGACGGCATGCGGCTGACCGCGAGCAATCCAGAATTTGCCAAGACCATGGCGGTGTTTGAAAGCCTGAACCGCCGCTATCGCAACACGCTGCGCGAACTGGCCAAATGAAGAAGCCGTACTGGCTGACGCGTGACGAGTGCCTCGCATTGCATGACATGATGCTCTCATGCTACGGAGGCATCGCTGGAGTGCGTGATGAGCATCTGCTGGAGTCTGCCCTGGCCCGGCCACAGCAGTTGTTCCATTACGGCAAGCCCACCCTCGCAGAGATGGCGGCAGCCTATGCCGCAGGCATCGTAAAGAACCATCCCTTCCTCGATGGCAACAAGCGCACCGGCTTCATGCTCGGCGCAGGCTTTCTCGAACGCAACGGTCACGAATTCCACGCCACCGAAGCCGATGCCGTGCTGCAAACCTTGGCCTTGGCTGCGGGAGAGATGACGGAAGCATCGTACGCCGAATGGCTGCAAGAAAACTCAAAACGCGCCTGATGGCAGTCCTGTGAAAAAGGCCGTCTCCAGCCAGCTCCACACCAAGCTTCATTAAGCAGACCCGAACTGAAATTTTTCGCTGCTTTGCTCCACCTTTTTGCATCCCTTCTTTGCGTCTTTTTGCGGCCATTCAATTCTGGTCATTCACCATTGCACACCGCCCTCTCCGCGCTCCTGTCACACGCCGGAGAGGCACGTGGCTTTTCGCTGGGCTGCCCTTCCATGAAACCTTTCCTTCTGCTGGCCACATCTCACACGCCTGATGGCGCGGAGCTGACCCTGCATTCGCACGATTCGAATTTCTTCCTGCGCGTCAACCGCCAGCCCCTCATGGGCACCAATGCCTCCGAGTCCGAAAAGGTCCTCGCTGAGCTCGCCTGCGCACGCCTTGGCTCCGGCCCGGCAAACGTCCTCATCGGCGGCCTCGGCTTTGGCTTCACCCTGCGCCGTGTCCTCGAACTCATGGGCCCCGCCGCACACGTTCAAGTCGCGGAGCTTCTGCCGCAGGTCGTCGCCTGGAACCGCGAATACCTCACCGCCGTCAACGGTCAGCTCCTCGATGATCCGCGTGTCGAGATCACCGTGGACGATGTCTTCCAGGTCATCAGCCGCGCCCCCAAAGCCCACTACGACGCCATCCTCCTTGATGTGGACAACGGCCCCATCGCCATGGTGCAGGACGGCAACGCCCGCCTCTACCAGACCCAGGGCTTTTCCGCCATCACCCACGCCCTGAAGCCCGGCGGCCGCGTCACCTTCTGGTCCGCCAGCACTGATCACGCCTTCGCCAAGCGCCTCACCAAAGCAGGCTTCAAAGTCGAAACCGTCGCCGCCAAAGCCTACCCGCAGGCCAAGCGCTGCACGCACACGATCTTTGTCGTGGAGCGGAAGTAATCGACCTCGTTCCCGAAGGCTCCATGTGACTCCATGTGACTCCATGCATCACTGCGCCTGTCACATGGAGCCAGTGCTCAGGAGCCGTTAAAAAAGTCAGGGGACCGTAAGCATTATTTTAGTGGCGCTAAAGCGATGAAAATGAGATATTTATCAAATAATCCATTTTAGCAAAAAATGCTAATCCAACACAAAATTCAGACGGGATTCTTTGCAGCGTTGGTCTTCCTGCTCCTCACCGGTGTGAGTGCGTGGTGGAGCGGGCAGCAGAATATGGCCACCTTTGACTCCTTTGACCACACCCACAGCGTCAATGACGCACTCGATGAGATTCTCGTGGAACTGCTCAACGTGGAAACGGGAAACCGCGGGTTTGCCATCTCGGGCGACGAAGCGTTCCTGCGTCCCTACCAGGTCGGAATCGTTGCAGTGCCAAAAGCATTCGCGCTAGCGAAGCGTTTGATGCGGGAGAACCCCAGACAGCAGCAGCGGCTGGCGGTGCTTGAGCCATTGATTCAAGACAAAATCAACCATGCCGCCGAGGTGATCCAACTGCGCCGCAGCGGCGATGCCGCCGGCGCACTTCAGCTCATCACTGAGGGCCAGGGCAGGCATACCATGGAAGAAATCCGCCAGGTGATTGTCACATTGAAGGGCGAAGAGAACGCTCTCCTCCCAGGCATCGAGACCAAGGCGAGGCAACTCTCCCGCACGACCATGGCCATTGTGGCCTTCGGCGGCCTGCTCTCCCTCGGCATGATAGGCTTTGCCAGCTTCATCGTGAGGCGCGATTTCGAAAGACGGCAGAAGGCGGAGGCAGAGCGCGAGCTTTTTTTCACCGTGCCGCTGGACATGCTCTGCATCATCAAAGCCGACGGCTATTTCAAACGCGTCAATCCCGCCTTCACCCAAATCCTGGGCTGGAGCGCCCGGGAGCTGACGACGCGGCCCTACATCGAGTTTGTGCACCCGGATGACCGCGCGGCCACTGAGGCCGAAATTGCACGACAGCTCGCTGAGGGCAAAGGCGTCCTCCAGTTTGAAAACCGCTGCCTGCACAAGGATGGCTCTTCGCACGTGTTCTGGTGGAAGTCCGTGCCGCAGCCGGGCGGGCTCATCTTTGCCACCGCACGCGATGTGACAGAGCAGAAAACCGCCGATGAAGCCCTCCGTGACCGTGAGGAAAAGCTGTCTGTCACACTGAATTCCATCGGCGACGCCGTGCTGGCCACCGATGCGGAGCGGCGCATCACGCGCCTGAATCCCATCGCGGAAATGCTCACCGGCTGGACGCAGGCCGAGGCCCTGGGACGCCAGGTGGATGAAGTCTTCCGCATCATCAATGAAGAGACCCGCGAGCCTGCCGTCATCCCGGTGGATGACGTGCTGAGCACCGGCGAAATCCACGGCCTGGCCAACCACACCGTCATCATCTCCCGTGACGGCACCGAGCGGCCCATCGCAGACAGCGCCGCACCCATTCGCGACCTCGCAGGCGGCATCATCGGCGTGGTGCTGGTCTTCCGGGACGTGACCAAGGAGCACGAAATCGAACGCATCCAGCGCAGCAGCGCGGCTTTGAACCGTGCCGTGATCAATTCCATGATGGCCAACATCGCCGTCGTGGACCGCCACGGCACGATCATCGCCATCAATGATGGATGGGAACGTTTTGCGCGGGAAAATGGAGCTGATGCCACGATGTCCACCGTGGGCGTGGGCGCCAATTATCTGAATGTCTGCCAGCAGGCTGTGCAGGAGCCAGGCGGGGAAGCGCAGCAGATCATGGACGGACTGCGCGGCGTGCTGGACCATTCCAGGCCGACGTTCAAACACGAGTATGCCTGCCACTCGCCCACCGAACACCGCTGGTTCACCATGCAGGTCTCCGCTTTGGCCCGGGAGGAGGGCGGGGCGGTCATTGTGCAGATCAACATCACCGAGCGCAAACGGGCCGAGCAGGTGCTGGCAGATTTCAAGGCCGCGCTTGATGAGCACGCCATCGTCGCTGTCACGGATGCAAAAGGCGTCATCACCTATGCGAACGACAAGTTCTGCGCGACCTCGAAATATCCGCGCGAAGAGCTGATCGGCCAGGAGCATCGCATCATCAATTCCGGACATCACCCGAAAGACTTCTTCGGCAAACTGTGGCAGACCATCACCAGCGGGCGTCCATGGAAAGGCGAAATCAAAAACCGTGCGAAGGACGGCTCCTTCTACTGGGTGGACACCACCATCGTGCCCTTCCTCGGTGCAGACGGAAAGCCCGCGCAATACATCGCCATCCGCACGGACATCACCAGCCGGAAGCATGTGGAGGATGAAATCCGCCAGTTCACCACAGAACTCGAGCACCTCGTCGCCATGCGCACCGGTGCGCTGCAGGAGCGGGAGGCGCAGTTGCGCGAGGCCCAGCGCATCGGCCAGATGGGCAGCTGGCAGCTGGATCTGCACACCAACCAACTGAAATGGTCGGACGAGATCTTCCGGATCTTTGAGAAGGATCCCGGGCTGTTCAAGGCGTCCTACGAGGCCTTCGTGGAAACGGTGCACCCGGATGACCGCAGCATGGTGGCCCAGGCCTACGAGGAGTCCGTGCACAACCACACCGCCTATGAAATCGAGCACCGGCTGCTGCTGCCCGGCGGCCTCAAATTCGTGCAGGAGCGTGGCGAGACGGTGTATGACGCTGCCGGCAAGCCCCTGCATTCGTTCGGCACCGTCCAGGACATCACCGAGAGAAGACTGGCTCAGGAGCGGGATGCCGCGCATCTGCGCAAGCTGCGCCGGCTGTCCGAATTGAGCATGCAGCTCTCGGGAGATCCGGGAGCTGTGTTTGAGGAGGTCGTTGGCATGGTGGCCACATTGTTTGACGTACCCTTTGTCTGCCTCTCCGAGATCGTCGGCCATGAACTGCGGTTCAAGGCGGTGTATATCAACGGTCAGATTCAGCGGGATGCGAGCGGGTGCCTGCTGGCCGTCACCCCTTGTGCTTCGGTGCAAGCGACCAAGGATTTACGCATGTACGAACGTGTTCAGGAACATTTCCCGCAGGCGGCGTTTCTCCGTGACCACAACGCGAACGCCTACTGCGGCGTCCCGTCTTTGGACGCCCAGGGCAACGTCGTCGCCATCACCTGCCTGCTGGACTCCAAGCCACACGAGTTCACCGAGGAGGATCAGGAGATGATGCGCATCATCGCCCAGCGTGTCGCGATGGAACTGGAGCGCAGCCGCAACCTCGCCGAGCGCAAAAACATGGAAAGCCTGGCGCTGCGTTCGCAGCGCATGGAGGCCCTGGGCACACTCTCGGGCGGCGTGGCGCATGATCTGAACAACGCCCTCGCCCCCATCTTGATGGGAGTGGAGTTGCTCAAAATGAGGTATCCCCAGGAGTCGAAAATTTTGGATCTGTTTGACACCAGCGCCAGACGCGGTGCGCAGATGGTGCGCCAGCTCCTCACCTTTGCCAAAGGCGCCGAAGGTGAGCGCGTCGTCCTCCAGGTGGAACGTCTGGTCCACGAGTTGGAAAGCCTGATGACAAGCAGCTTCCCCAAAAACATTCACCTCGTGGTCACCTGTGCGCCCGAACTTCCCACCGTGCTCGGAGACGCCACGCAGATGCATCAGATTCTCCTGAACTTGTGCGTCAATGCCCGCGATGCCATGCCCACAGGTGGCACCCTCACTCTCGAAGCTCAGCCCCTGGAGGTTGATGAAGCCTTTGCCAGTACAGTGCCCGACGCAAAGCCGGGTTATTACGTGACACTGCGGGTGCATGACTCCGGCACCGGCATTCCGCAGGACATCCTTGATCGGATCTTCGATCCCTTCTTCACCACCAAAAGCCCGGACAAAGGCACGGGTCTCGGCCTCTCCACCGTCATGGGCATTGTGAAAAGCCACGGTGGCTTTCTGCATGTGGCTTCGCGGCCAGGCCTGGGCACGACCTTCACCGCCTTTCTGCCCGCCCATGCGGCAGACCGTGCCATGGAGCATTCCCCCACACCGGTGGCATCATGCCAGGGCCATGGCGAAACCATCCTTCTCGTGGATGATGAAGCCGCCGTGCGCGAAATGGCATGCGTGGTCTTGCAGCGGCTGAACTTCAAACCTGTGACCGCCACCGACGGCGCGGATGGACTGCAAGTGGCCATGCTGCACCAAGCCGATCTCCGTGTCATCATCACCGATCTGAACATGCCCCACATGGACGGCCTCGCCTTTGTCCGCGTGCTGCGCCTGCTCCTGCCTGACGTCCCCGTCGTCGTCGCCAGCGGACGCATGGAAGATCCCCAGGCCGCGGAGATGAAAGCCCTGGGCGTGACCCATCGGCTCGACAAACCCTTCACCGAGGGACAGCTCGCCGAAATCTTGCAGGACATCCTGTCGCCACACTCGAACGCCTGAGCTACGGCACACGCTTCCACTCCGTCCCGTCAGACCGCCTCAGCGTCTGCCCGTCCTGCGAGATGTGGAAGTGCTGCACGTCATTGTCACCCTTCACCACGACGGCCTCGTCGTCGGACTGCACCATCCATTTGCCATCCCACGGGCGCACCACCCAGTCCTCGTGCCAGCGTCCGTCATCGAAAAATTCCAGCGTGGAGTCACCGCGCTTCCAGTGCGTGTGCTGCCAGCGCGCCTTGCGGGCGGCGCTCACCTCCTCTTTCGTCACCGCCTTGCGCAGCGCCACCAGTGAGGCCTCCGGCTGCGGGCGGCTTTTCAGGCAGCAGTACCGCTGCTCCCCCTTCCCAGGCCAGTTTTGAATCACGAACCCGCTGTGGTCCGCATTGAAGACCAGCTTGCGATCCTGCGCCAGCCGCAGGGTCTGGCCGTCCTTCACTGCAAAGCGGTGCATCTGCCTTTCATCCGGCGCTTTGAAAAACCGGAACTCGCGGCCGCTGGCGCGGAACGTCACCTCCGCAAACTCCGGCTCATTCTCCGCCTTGCTAAAGCTCCACGTCGTTTCATCCAGGTAGTCCAGAAGTTGCTGCGCCGTCATCTTCGTGTCTCCGGGCAGCGCCCCGCCTGCGGGCCGCAGCGTGTAGTCATCCGGCAGGCGGCGGACCTCGGCCTTCAGCAGGCGCGTCGTCGCACCGCTGGGGCAGAGCAGATGCCCCAGCCCCACACGTCCGTCGCGCATCCGTTTCAGCGGCGGGAAAGGCTCCAGCGTGTCATAGGCCGTGCAGTCGGTGTACACCTTGCAGCCGTTGACCGCATACGTGATGCGCCCGTCGTGACAGGTGATTTCAAATTCGAAACGCCCGACGCCATCCCCCAGCAGCGCATCGTCCACCGTCGAGTCAAACTTACCGTCCAGCATCTCCACCCGGCTCCCTATTTTTTCGAACTGATGCACGCAGCTGACCCAGCGCGCCGACTCCTCATCGCGCCCGTAGCCAAGCATGACCCCCATGCCCGCCTCGGCACGCGCCCCCTTGATCTCAAACTCACCGCGCACCTGAAAATCATCGCCAATTCGTCCGTTGTGCAGGATGAATGCCGAATCCCCCATGCCCACGTTCGTGAGCACGCCCTCCTTCGTCGCGGTCCAGTTGCCTTTGTCCAGCTGCCAGCACAGCAGCCGGGGTTCAATGTTGAGCGACACCCAGCCGCCCTTGGCGAACTCCTGCTCAAACCGCACGGACGCGAGCTTGGAGGCCACCAGTTCGTTGTCGCTGCCACCCGGCTTCGTCAGCAGCGCCTCATACAGGCGCGCCGCTTCCTCCAGTTGTTTGGCCTTCCACGCAGACTCCGCCTTCTCCCAGTCATTTTTCAAATCGTGGGCGTAGAGTTCGGACTCGCCACGGATGATTCGCTCATGGGTCTTGAACGGCAGTTCCACGATGATGGCAGGCCGGGCAAACTTCTTCGGCTGAGATTTGAGCACCTCCGTGGCCCGCGCATACTCTTCACAGGCCCAGGCATGGATGCCCAGCAGGGACAGCGCATTCTCCCGCTGCACCTCGTTCCGCGCATCCTTCACTTTCTGTTCAGACAGCGCCATTGTGGTTTCTTTGACGATGACATCATTGAACACCATCCTTCCCATGGTGGAGTCATCCAGCACGTCTCCGAGGATCTTGAAAAAGTAATACGGCACCTGCGTGTCGTAGCGGTGTGTGCGCGCGCACATGATGCCAAAATCCAGCATCTTCTCATGGCTTCCTCCCCAGCGCGGCAGCAGGCCGTTCAGCCATGCCTTGTAGGCAGGCAGATAATCAAACTGCGCGGTGAGCGCGCGGTTGAACCACTCAGTGCTCTCTTCCTCGACCGCTCTGCGCGCCACAATGCTGATGTCCAGCATGTTCGTGGCGGGCTGCGGATACTGCGGCTTCATCTCCCAGGCTGCGCGGAATTTTTCAGCCGCTTGATTCATGTGCTGCACGCCCACCGATCCATCAAATGGGTCATTGGCCGATCCTTGGCCCTGCCTTGCCTTGCGCAGCTCAAACGCTCCCTTCAGCATCAGCTGCGCATACTTCGACTTCAGCGGCGTCTGGCAGATTTCCGCCATCTTCTTTTCATCCGTGGTGAAGACCTCCTCATAGAACAACGGCACCAGATTTTCAGCCAGCATCTCCTCATCTTCCTCAAGGTAGCTGCCGTCCAGCAGCGAGAGCCTCGCACTCTCCATCAGCGGCCGGTCATAGGTCCTGTCATCTCCCTTTTGCCCGGCATCGCGGCGGATGTCCTCAAAGGTGACGATCAAGAGGTAGCGCACGGCAGGCAGGATCGTCTGCGCCAGCTTGTGATTGTAGCCACGCTTGAAAGCCGCCGCGCATGCAGGGAAATCACGCGTGCTGTCATGGATGGCCCAGCATTGCAGCCAGTAGAGGACCGGATCATCCCCCCCCTGCTTGATCAGTTCCGCGCAGTCAGTGGCCAAGTTCGCAGAGCTGTAGCTGAAATCACGTTCCGCATGATTTCTCAGCAGCGGAATCCCGCGCCGCACCACCTTCACCGCCTGCTCCTTCACTTCCGCGCTTCCTGCCAGCCTCGCCGCAAACGGCTGGATGCAGACCCGCTCGCACCACGCCAGCCACTTCGTTTCATAATCAACCGCCAGCCGGCTCCCCGCCGCCTGCGCCAGCTCCGGCAGATCACTCCGGTCTTTGATGAACTGGCTCAGCGCGCTGATTTCCATCAGCGCCAGTGAGCCAAAAATGAACAGGCAGGTCTTCTTCATCATCGTCAGTGCAGTTGGCTTCCCCCGCCATCTTGGGACTCCGCCAACCTCCGGCAACCTGTTTTAATCCAACCTCTCACCGGCAAGACGCTTCTCCTAGGGCACCACTTCCACCGGCGTGCCCACGTGCACCTCCCGGTAAAACTTCTCAGCCATGTGCCCCGGCAACCGGATGCAGCCATGCGATGCGGCGTAGCCCGGCAGATAGCCCTGATGCATGCCCACCCCGCCATAGATGCGCATGAAGTAGTACATCTTGGCCCCTTCAAACCGCGTGCCCGGCGGCTTGCGGTCTTTGCGGTTGTCGATGTTCTGCATGATCACGTTGCCCTGGTAGTCCTCGTAGTCGCCGTAGATGGAGGATTTGTGGTCGATGTCTTTCTCCATCACATGGTACCTGCCCGGCCGCGTGTCGTACCCCTCCGAGCCGGAGGAGATGGGCGAGCCGCCCGCGAGCTCGCCGCGCTTGAAGAGATACACCATCTGCTCGCTGAGATTGATCACCACGCTGGGCTTGCCGCGCATTTCATCCGCATACCAGAAGGAGTTGTCGTTCGGTCCAAACAATCCCGTCACCCCTTTCCACACAAAGCGCGAAGCTCGTGGGATGTCGCTGGTCACAAATCTGCGGCTGTAGTGAAAAGCATTGTTGCCCGTGTTTTTCACGGTGTTGCAACTGACAAGACTGAGCGAAAAAAGAAGAAGCAGCCGGAGTAACCTCATGCAAAACAGCAATGCTGCCAGGATTGCGATTTGCAACGCGGGAGAGCTGAAACTTTCAGGAAGATAGGGGTAGGGTCGGCGCGATGAACGCCGCCCCTCCCTCCGAACCGGACTGGCCGGTTTCCCGCCTCCGGCTTTCCAGTCAGAAGTTGGCTGCTGCACGCAGACTCATGAGTTCCAGTTTCCGGGCCTCTTCCAGTCTGAAGACGCCCAGCCTGGCAAAGTAGTTGTTGGGCCAGCGGCGGTGGTCGAGTCCTCGCCCCTTCCCTCTGCCTCCAGCTCGTTTGCGCAGGATGCTGCGCAGCCGCCCTCTCACCCATCCGTCCACCTCCGCCAGCGAACTGACAGTAGCATGCTTGAGCCGACCGAAGGGACCTACAACCGCACACGCAAGTCCCTTGATCAGAGAGCAGGAGTTCCGCTCACCGGCTCAGCTCCAGCATCCGCAGAATCGGCTTCTCAGCACGCTTCCGCAGATCCTCAGGCATCTCCACCTGCGGCGAGAGATCGCGCAGGCAGTCATGCAGCTTTTGCAGGGTGTTCAGCTTCATGTAGCGGCAGTCGGCGCAGGCACAGTGCCCCGTGGGGCCGGGGATGAATTTCTTGCCCGGCACCTCGCGCTCCAGGCGGTGCAGCATGCCGCTTTCGGTGACGATGATGAAAGTACTCGCGGGGCTGTTGCGGCAGTAACCCACCATCTTCTCCGTGCTGCACACTTCATCCGCCAGAATGCGAACGGCATAGGTGCATTCAGGGTGAGCCACGACCTTGGCGTCCGGGTATTCGTCCTTGATCTGCTGGATGCTGTCGCGGGTGAACTCCACATGCACATAGCAGGCGCCCTTCCAGAGATCCATCTTGCGACCCGTGCGCTCCATGACCCATGATCCAAGGTTTTGATCAGGTACAAAGAGAATCGGGCGATCCTTCGGCGCAGCTTCGACGATCTTGTCGGCGTTGCCGCTGGTGCAGATGCAGTCGCTCAGCGCCTTCACATGGCCGCTGCAATTGATGTAGGCGATCACATAGTAGTTCTTGGCGGCATTCGCTTTCAAGAAAGCCTCCAGCTGAGGTCCCGGGCAGCTCTGCTCCAGCGAGCAGCCGGCGTTGGCATCTGGCAGCACCACGATCTTGCCGGGGTTCACGATTTTGGCGGTTTCCGCCATGAAATGCACGCCGCAGAAGACGATCACGTCTGCCTCAGTCTCCTTCGCCTTGTAGGCCAGGCCGAGGGAATCCCCCACAAAGTCAGCGATCTCCTGGATGGCCTTGTCCTGGTAATTGTGCGCCAGGATCACGGCATTGCGTTCTTTTTTGAGGCGGAGAATTTCTTCGGTAAGGCTGGGGGCTGTGGTGGCGACCATGGAAATGAGGTGAAGGAGAGCGTAAAACGGAGCGGAACGAGGTCAAGAGAGCTTCGCGCACGCTCGTCCTCGTTCTCGTGCTCCTACTCGTCCTCGATCATCATACGCCCGCTAGCCACTGCGGAATCGAGAAACTGAAAACTGCGGACTGGGAACTGAAAATTGCAAATTGGCCAGAGGCGGAGTGGTGTATCGTGCATTCCCTCCTTGATCGTATCTCAAGGCCATCCCTCTCCCGCTCCGCCAATTTTCAGTTTTCAATTTTCAGTTCCCAGTTTGCAGTGATTGCTCCCCGCGTTCGCCATGGCCGAGAATGGAGCACCAAGATCGAGGACGAACCAGCGTCCACACACATTCGTCGTTCGACATTCCGCCTTCATCATTCCAAAGTTCCGCGTGACCCAAAAACAGCCGCACCCCCTTCTCGATCTCGCACTCACCGTCATCCTGCCTTCCATCGCCTTGGAAAAGCTCAGCGCGCCAGACCGGCTGGGGCCGCTGTGGGCGCTGATCGTGGCGCTGCTCCTACCGCTGGGCTTTGGCATCTGGTGCTTCATGCAGAAGCGCGGGCTGAACTTCTTTTCCGTGCTCGGCCTGATCGCCGTCATCATCACCGGCGTGCTGGGCCTGTGGAATCTGAATGCGACGTGGTTTGCCGTCAAAGAGGCCCTGTTCCCCATCTTCCTCGGCATCGCCTTCCCGCTGAGCCATCGCTGGGGCAAGCCGCTGATCAATGAGATGCTGCTCAACCCGCAGGTCATTAACCAGCCCGCCCTGCATCAGGCGCTCGACACCCCGGAGAAGCACCACAACTTTGCGCTGCTGCTCAAAAAAGCCTCCTGGGGCATGGCCGGGACGATGCTGCTCTCCTCCATCTCCAATTTTGCCCTCGCCATCTACCTGCTCGGAGACAAAGCCCCCGGCAGCGAGGAGTACACCAAGGCCATCGGCCGCCTGAACTGGAGCGGCTTCCTCGTCATCGGCATCCCCCTCATGGGCGTGACCTTCGGCCTGCTGCTCTGGCTGCTGCGTTCCATCACCCGTCTCACCGGTTTGGAGCGGGACGATTTGATGAATCAGGGCACCACGGTGCGCAAGCAGGTGAACAACAGTTGATTTCCTTGCCAAAAACCGTTTGCCCAATCCACCGAGGCCGTTTATAGACTTCGCCCCCGGACTCGCGCGATTAGCTCAGTGGTAGAGCATTACCTTGACATGGTAGGGGTCACAGGTTCGAACCCTGTATCGCGCACCATCTTCGATTGAAGATTTCAGTCCACAATCCCTCGGCATCCCGTGCTGATAAACTCAAGCCGCAGAGCGCGAGGTTCGAACGCCAGCGGGCTTGGCATTGCGCAACGGAACAAACCGAATTTCGACGCGACGATGGAGTGCTGCGGCAATGCGGGTGAGCATCGCCAATGAATGCCCCTCGTACTCAGCGTCTTCCAAGCGGCAGATGACGGAAGCGGTGGTTCCCACCAGTTTCGCAAAAGCTCGCTGAGAAAGGCCTGCCTGAACGCGCAGATCATGGATTTTGCGTGCGACGGCATCATCAGCGCGAATCTGCTCCAGTTCGGCCATTCTTTCCGGTTTGCCTGCCACCAGACGGCGATGCAGAATTTCAACGGCATCACTGGTTGGTTTGTTTTTTTTCTTGGTCATCTTCATCTCTCCTCAAATGTGTGTGCTTTGGGGTTTATCTCGAAATTCTTCCGCCGCTCAATGGCTCGCGCTATTTCCACGGGTGGCACCCGGTCCTCCTTCACGATCCCGTGCGAAACCACCGCCGCAACGTTCCCATGAAAGAAATATAGAATGCGATAATGGACGCCTTGCAGGCTCATAAATCTTGTCTCTCAGCAAATCGGCTTCAGGTCGGCGTAGTTCATGCCCTTCCTGTTTGAGTCGTTCAAGCTTGGCGAGGCATTTCAACTGCGCCTTTGAGGGAATACCATCCAGCCACTCCAGCGTGGGAACAGTTCCATCTTTCTCCTGATAAAAGACGACTTTGGTTTGTGGCACAGATTTCCTCCCTTCATATCGTTACCAAATTTGCGAACACATGTCAATGAATGACTGCATACTGTGCATCACCCTTCACCCCAGCGGAATCTGCGGCACCGTAATCACAAACTCCGCCCCCTGCCCCGCGTCACTCTCCACCGCCACGGTGCCGCTATGAGCTTCAACAATGGCTTTCACCAAACTCAGCCCCAGGCCAAGCCCACGCTGCGTACGGCTTTTATCGCCGCGATAGAGGCGTTCCCAGATGTGCGGCTGATCAGTGGCGGGGATGCCCATGCCGGTGTCGCGCATGGTAACAGTCACTGAGTTATCAGCCGCCCGGCAGACCAGATGCACCTTGCCCCCCTCAGGCGTGTACTTGAGGGCGTTGTCGAGCAAATTGGCGAAGGCCTGGCTCAGGCGTGTGGGGTCCACGGAGGCCTGGCAATCAGTAGCAAAATCAGTGGTGATGGAGATGTGCTTTTCCTCGCTGATGAGGTCGTACATCTCGATCACCTTCTGCAGCAACACAGGGATGGACGTCAACTCGCGGTGCAGCTTCATCATGCCGGCTTCGGCTTCGCTGATGTCCATCAGCGCTTTGAGCATGGTGAGCACGCGGTCGGATTCTTCCACGCAATCGGCCAGCGCCTCGCGCGCGACGGGATCGGGCGTGGTCTGCACGGCGGCCTCGGCGGTGCCGCGCAGTCGGGTCAGCGGTGTGCGCAGGTCATGCGCCACGTTGTCCAGCGCATGGCGCATGCCTTGAATGAGCGACTGGTTCTTGTCGAGCAAGCGGTTGAATTCGGTGGCCAGTTCCTCCAGCTCAGCCTGACTGGCGTAAGCAGTAACGCGGGCGGAGAAGTCGCCAGTGTCTGAAATGGTGCGCGCCGTGGCCACGACCTCGCGCACCGGCTGCGTGGCACGATGCGCAAAGTAGGCGCCGCCCAGCACGGCGAGCAGCAGCGTGGGCGTCATTACCAGCAGGAAGTTTCGGCGGAAAGGCTGCAGCACCGTCTCGCGGCTGTTCGTGCTGCGGCCCACCTGCAGGATGGAGCCATCATACAAACGGGCAGTGGCGACGGTGAGATCACGCTCGTCATCTTTCGGAATGCGCAGCCAGTCAGAGCGTTCGTTGTCGTTCTGCGTTTGCAATGAAGCCGCATCCGCCTGCAGCCAGTCGTTGGGTACATTCACAAACAGCACGCTGCCGAGATTGCCCGTGACACGCACAAAGAAGGACTTCGATTTGCTTTCATCCGTGCTGTTGAGCTTCACCAGATTGCGCAGCGCAGACAGGCCGCCGCTGGAATACACCGCGGCGCATTCCTTCAGCCGCGCGTCGATGACCTCGCGGTCCTTGCGCTCCAAGGCGGATGCCAGCAGCACGTAGAGCAGCCCAAAGAGCACGACCGCGCTCAGCGTAAAAATCATCGCATAGCCAAGCGTCAGCCGCACGGCGAAGCTGCGCCCCCAGTGCTTAAACAGGTTTGAGGACATAGCCGACTCCGCGAATGGTTTGAATGAGTTTCACCTCGAAGTCCTTGTCCAGCTTGGCCCGCAGGCGGTGCACCAGCACGTCCACCACATTGGTCTGCGGATCGAAGCTGTAATCCCACACATGCTCCAAAATCATCGTCTTGGTGACGACCCGACCCGGTGTGCGCATCAGCAGTTCCAGCAGGGCAAACTCCCGGCTTTGCAGCTCGATGCTGCGTCCCTCACGCCTCACTTCACGCGACAGCAAATCGAGGGTGACACCGGCGGCGGTAAGAGTCGTCGGCTCGACCACATGGGTGGCGCGGCGGATGAGCGCCTGCACGCGGGCCAGCAGTTCGGAAAAGGCAAAGGGCTTCGTCAGGTAGTCATCGCCACCGGCTTGCAGGCCCTTCACGCGATCATCCACCGTCGCCTTGGCACTGAGGATGACCACCGGCGTGTTAACCTTCTCTTTGCGCAACTGCCGCAGCAGCGAAAGGCCGTCGAGCTTGGGCAGCATCAGGTCCAGCACGATGCAGTCGTAAGTGACCGTGCAGGCCAGATCCAGCCCCTGCTCGCCATCGGCGGCAGCATCCACACCGAAGCCGTTTTGCTTCAGTCCGTTCACGATGAACGAGGCGATCTTGCTGTCATCTTCGATCACTAAAATGCGCATGGCTGGCGGGGTGTGCATATGGGTAGCTGCGCTGAGAAGAGTTGTCCAATGTTCGGGCTCATGCAGAAAAAACCCGCCCCAGCACTTTCGCACCAGGGCGGGCTTCCTCGATACCACACACATTAACCAGCTTTGCTTTCATCCACGACGATGAAGCGGGTGCCTGCACGGCTCCAGACCTTCACCAGCGTGACTTTGGTCGCAGGCTTTTCGCACAGGGCGGTGGCCTGCTCGGCGTTCTTCACGGGCTGGCGATTGATCTCAAGGATCACATCGCCCTGACGGAGGCCCGCATCATACGCCACGGAATCTTCCTCCACAGAGGAGACGACAGCGCCTTTGATCTGCGAAGGGATCTTGAGCTGCTCACGCGTCGCTTGGTCGAGGTCCGACACACCGACACCATGCAGAGCGTCATCCACATTGCCTGCGGCAGGAGTGGCGTCAGCCAGCTTGTCGCCGGGCAGTTCTTTGACGGTCACGGTGAGAGTCTGAGTCTTGCCATCGCGCAGCACGTTCATGGGCACAGCGACACCGGGAGTGGTGGAGCCGACCTGCAGCTTCAGATGGCGGCTGTCAGTGACAGGCTTGCCATTGAAGTCGGTGATCACGTCGCCGCTTTTCACACCCGCTTTTTCAGCAGGGCTGTCAGGCGAGACACCCGACACCAGCGCACCTTTGGCAGCGTCCAGCTTGAACTGCTGTGCCAGCTGCGGAGTCAGGTCCTGGATGTTCACACCCAGGAATCCACGCTCCACGCGGCCTGTATTGACGAGGCTTTCCATCACCCAGCGGGCCAGGTTGGTAGGCACTGCAAAGCCGACACCTTGATTGCCACCGCTACGGCTCAGGATGGCCGTGTTCATGCCGATCAGGCGGCCTTCCACGTCCACCAGCGCACCACCGGAATTGCCGGGATTGATCGCTGCATCCGTCTGGATGAAGTCCTCATAGTCGAGGCCCAGAGTGGCGCGGCCTTTCGCACTGATGATGCCGGTCGTCACCGTCTGGCCGATACCAAACGGATGCCCCACGGCCAGCACCATGTCACCGACTTCGATCTTGTCGCTGTCGGCAAAAGCCATGGCAGGCAGGTCGGTGGCCTCCACCTTCACCACGGCCACGTCCGTCTTCGGATCGCGGCCGATCACCTTGCCGTTGAACTCGCGTCCATCGTTCAGTCCGACTTTGATCGTGCTGGCGTTTTCCACCACGTGATTGTTGGTGAGGATGTAACCGTCCTTGGTCACGATGATGCCGGAGCCCACGCCCTGTTCCTTGGGCGCGTGGCGTTGCTGCTGCTGACGCTGACCGTGCTGTCCTTGCTGCTGCTGAAATTCTTCAGGCATCTGGAAGCCCGGGCCAAAGAAGCGGCGCAGGTCAAATCCTTCGGGCATTTGCATCTGGCTGACCTTGGCCTCGCTCGAGACCGAGATCTTCACCACAGTTGGGGCAACGGCTTTAACAATGGGCGAGAAGCTCGGGAAGCCCCGGGCTGCGGTGGACAGCGGCGCATCGCTGACCTGAATGCGAAGCGGCTCCGCCTTGGTGCCCGCCGCGTCTTTCGCAGACGTGAAGGCCACCAGCGAAGCGCTCAGGACACACACAGAGCCGAGAACGGCCGTGCGCTTCCAAATCGACGGGTTGGACGTTGAATTTTTCATAGGAGTATCAATGGGGTTCATGGGATTGTGTTGGGTGGATCGATTTCCACCGCAATCAAAGCACCCCACGCATGCCCTTTGTGTTACTGGAGCATTACAAGCGTGTAAGGTTTGCCTGTTTGCCGCAGTGAAGTATAAATAGTCACCATTCATGTCTCAGATCGAGCCGCCAGATAACAAGGCCCAGCCGTTGCTCCGCATTCTTGTGGAGGAGATCCGGCATGGAAGGATTCAAGCAGGCGATCCACAAAGCTTCCCAACCTATTCTTTCCTGCTCGAGCGACTTGGCCGGCCCTCACCGTCTTTTTATGCCGGGAGGCGTCTGAAAAAACTGGGGCTTACAAGTCTGAACGATTGGACGCTCCAGCACAAGGAGTTGCCAAAGATCACTGCATTGATCGTGAGCAAAGGAAATCACCTGCCAGGCAAGGGCTTTGCCGAGTCTCATGGGCATTTCGGCGAACTATCCTCATGGAAGAGCTGGTGGCTACAAGAGGCGGATCGTGCCCTCCGCTATGATTGGAGTACGTTTCTAGTCTCAGGACCGTATGAATCGGAACTGGAAAAACACTTGGAGTCGAAGGTGCGTGAAGGTGAGGATGAGACCGATATTGGCGGCATCATCGTCATGAACCCGCCGCCTGCCAGGATCCGCCAGAGTGACATCACGGTGGCCGAGGTGCTGCAATGGCTGGCGGCAGGAGAGTCGGAAAAAGAGATCCTTCGCCTGCATCCCGGCCTGCAAAAAAAGGACATTCGTGCCAGCCTCGTATACGCGGCCGAACGTGAAATGCAGTCCGCAAAGGCAACCAAATTCACCACTCGCTGGACCGGAAAGTTTGCGCTGCCAGAGGCTGATCCTGAAGACCCACGGCTTACCTACCTTCTGGAAAAGTATGAAAGGACCAACGAGTGAAGATCCTCATCGACTGCGATGTACTCCTCGATGTTGGCACTGGCCGCGTGCCACATGTGCTGGACAGCCAGCAAGTTTTGGATTGGTGTGAACGTCATCCCGGCAGCGGCTTCATTGCCTGGCATACCATTGCCAATGTTTATTACGTGTTGCAGAAGGGCGGCAAGGCCGTGCAGGCACGACAGTTCATTCATGATCTGCTGATGTTCGTCGAGGTGGTTCCCTCCGGCACCTCGTCAGCCAAGCACGCACTGGCGCTGCCGATGGCGGACTTTGAAGACGGGCTGCAATGCGCAGCGGCTGTTCAGGCTGGAGCGGATTTCATCGTGACCCGCAACATCAGGGATTATGCAGCGGCACCAGTCCCGGCCATTCTGCCGGGTGACTTTCTCACGCAAGCACCCGCGTGATCTCTGCAAACAGGCTTACGGTTCCCCTCACGCCAAAATCTCACTCACCACTCGCGCCTGCGGATTCTCCACCAGCACCTGCTCCGTGCCGTTGCGGCGGTAGCTGAGTTGCTTGGCGTCGAGACCGAAGAGGTGGAGGAGGGTGGCGTGGTAGTCGTAGTGATTGACGACGTCCTTCACGGCGTGGTGGCCGAAGTCATCGGTGGCACCGTGGATGTGGCCGGACTTGAAGCCGCCGCCGGCGACCCACATGCTGAAGCCGTAGGTGTTGTGGTCGCGGCCCACCGTGGTGCGGTCCTTGGAGCCGGAGCGGTTTTGAATGACGGGCAGTCGGCCCATCTCACCGCCCCAGTGGACGATGGTGGTGTCGAGCAGACCGCGCTGCTTCAAATCGATGACGAGGGCAGCGGCTCCTTGATCCACATAAGTGCAGGCGGCAGGCAGCGCGGTACGGATGTTTTGATGATTGTCCCAGGTCTGATTCCCGGTGAAGAGCGAGACGCAGCGCACACCGCGCTCGACGAGACGACGCGCAATGAGGCAGCGCGTGCCGAACTCGGCGGCGGCGGGATTGTCGATGCCGTAGAGCTTCTTGGTGGCGGCGCTTTCTTGATCGATGTCGAGCGCTTCCTTCGCGGCGGTCTGCATGCGGGCGGCGAGTTCAAAGCTCTGGATGCGCGCTTCGAGATCGGCCTCGCCGGGGCGGGCTTCGAGGTGCTCCTTGTTCAGGCGCTGCACAAAATTGAGGTAACGCGCCTGCGCATCACCCTTGAGGCTGAGGGGCGCGTCGAGATTGGGAATGCGCGGTTCTTTGGGCCGAATGACGGTGCCCTGATACAGCGAAGGCAGCCAGCCGTTGCTCCAGTTGTCCACGCCGAGCACAGGCAGGCCGCGTGGGTCGGTGAGGGCCACATAGGCGGGCAGGTCCTGATTTTCGGAGCCTAGGCCATAGGTGAGCCAGCTCCCCAGTGTGGGGCGGCCGCCGGTGACCTGGCCATTGAGCAGGGCATAGATCGACTGGCCGTGATTGTTCACTCCCGTGTGCATCGAGCGGATGAGCGTGACGTCATCGACGATGTTGGAGAAGTGCGGCAGCAGCTCGCTGACATCCATGCCGCTCTGGCCGTACTGCTTGAACTTCCACGGGCTGCCCATGCACTCGCGGCTGGCGCCGGCGGCATCGTCGTATTTCACTTCGCCGGGGAAATCCTTGCCGTCGTACTTGGTGAGTTCGGGCTTGGGATCAAACAGATCCATGTGGCTCGGACCGCCCTGCATGAACATGGAGATCATGGCCTTGGCCTGCCCAAAGCCGTGCGGCATCTTGGGCTTCAAATCGAAATGCTTCGGCCCGAGCTGCTCCGGGCTGGCGAGGAGGTTTTGGTCTCTCAGCAGCGTGGCCAATGCGATGCCGCCGATGCCGTAGGCGGAGCGGTGAAGAATGGAGCGGCGAGAGAGCATGACTTACCTACGCAGCGAGTGGAGCGGTTCTTCCCCGGTAAGAAGCACAGATTTTTACACCGCAGAGGCTGGAACGCCGCAGAGATTTGTTCTGAAGAAACTCTGTGGCGAAGCAAAGTACTACCGAACTTTAGTTCGTTCTGGAAGGCGCGGAGCTTCCCAGAGTGAGCTAAAGCTCACGAGTACTTTCTCTTAACACCTCTGCGGCGTTCCCGACTCTGCGGTGCAAATCTTTTCGTCCCTATCCCTTCACCACGCTCCTCACCGTCCCCTGCGCCAGCCGCGTCAGGATCTCATCCCCCGGCTTCACCTCAGCAGCATCCTTGAGTACTTTCCCCGCCGCATTCGTTGCGAAGGAAAAGCCACGGGCCAGCACCGCCTGCGGGCCGATGTGTTTGAGCAGTTCCGCACGTGATTGCAACCGGTCCGCCAAACGGTCCAGCCGATGCTGGAGCCCCTGCTGCAGGCGGCGCGCGCTCGTCTCCGCACGGTGCACGGCTTCGGTGAGCTGCACACGGGGATGATGCGCGGCGAGAATATGCTGCTTCTGCGTGAGATCGTCGGTCCAGGTTTGCAACCTCTCGCGCAAGGTGTCACGCAGGCGGGATTCGTGGTCATCGATGCTCTGCTCCGCCTGCTGCAGCAAACGGTCCGGCGCATGCAGCAGCGGGCCTTTGGCGGTGAGTTCGATCACATGCTGATGATGCTCCAGCAGCGTGCCCACGCGGGCTTTCAGCGTGCGGGCAATGCTGTCGAAATGCCGCTGCAGCTCGGTGCTGTCCGGCGCGAGGAGTTCCGCCGCCGCGCTGGGCGTGGGCGCACGCAGATCCGCCACGAAGTCGGCGATGGTAAAATCAATCTCATGCCCGACGGCGGAGATGACGGGGATGGGACAGGCGGCGATAGCGCGGGCGAGCACCTCTTCATTGAAGGCCCACAGGTCCTCCAAGCTGCCGCCACCGCGTCCCACGACGATGGTGTCTGGCACCGGCAGGCCGAAGTTTTCGGCATCGCCCAGAACTTTGAGCGCCCGCACGATCTCCAGCTCGGCCCCCTGCCCTTGCACGCGCACAGGAAAAACGAGAATGCGCACCCACGGCGCACGCCGGGTGAGGATGTTCAGCATGTCCTGGATGGCCGCGCCCGTCGGTGACGTGACCAGCGCGACAATGCGCGGAAAGCGCGGAATGGCGCGCTTGCCCTCCGCATCAAATAAGCCCTCCTCATGCAGCTTGCGCTTCAGGGCTTCGAACCGCTCCTGCAGCGAGCCCTTGCCCTTCGCCTGCACTTGTTTGACGACCATCTGGTACTGCCCGCGCGGCTCATACACGCTGATCTCCCCATGCACCTGCATGAGCGCACCGTCTTGAATGCGGGCGCTGCTGCGCGCGGCGGCCCCGCGAAACATCACGCAGCTCAACTGCGCCCCGGCGTCCTTCAGCGTGAAGTACTGATGCCCGGAGGACTGCAGGCGGTGGTTGCTGATCTCCCCCTCCACCCACACGCTGCCGATGCGGCTTTGCAGCACGTCGCGGATTTCGCGCGTGAGCTGGGTCACAGAGAGGACATCAGGATCTTCAGGCATGGGCACCGTCCATTGACCGAAAAGCGGGCAAAGTCCAGCCGCAGCTCAGAACACCAGATGCCACAGCCAGCCGACCATCCCAGATGCCACCGACCACCAGCAGCGCGCCACTTCCATGAAACCCAGTCCGGGAGAAGGCGATGAGGCGAGAAACAGCGCGATCAGCAGGAAGGCATTGATGAGGAAGATCAGCATCATGGAGAAGAACTCCCCATTGCGCTTGAGGTCCCCCTGCTCAGCGATCACCGTTTTGACCGTGTAGGTGGCGTGAAAGCACCAGGTCAGCCCGACCAGCGCATAGAGAAAGCGCATGGGCTTCAGATGCACCGTCCATTTCATGAGATGCACGTCATGCGACTGCTGCATGTCCAGCGCCAGCCCCACCAGACCAAACACCAGCATGATGATGAGCGTGTAAAATGGGATCAAATAGGGAGCCAGGGTGATCCACGTGTTGGACTTGTCCGTCTCCACATAGCCGCCCTCAGCGCTGACTTTCCAGTCAAAGATGCGCCCGCCAAACATCCGCGCCGTCATGAGGTGGCTGAGTTCATGGCCAAAGACATAAGCCGTCACCGGTCGCACCCCGGCCAGATAGGCCAGGGCCCAGACGACGCCGCCAAAGGTGAAAAAGATGAACTCCTCGGACTTCAGGAAATCCATGCGGGACACTGCGCGCCAGAGCATCATGATCAGCGTGATGGCCGTCACCAGACAGGCCGGAGCGAGCACGGCACCCCCAATCCACCGCTTCAGGAGCAGGAGATAGTGATCCCGCTGCACATCGTGCCGGTTTTTGATTCCAGCGGGGCGATTTCGGGTCTCATGGAGATGTCTGCGCAGGTTCGCGGTGGACATGGGAATGATGAGTTATTTAACCTTTGTTAAACATCTTCACAATTTGAAATGTGAATATGTGAACAAAATGTGCCGATCTTTTCACAATCTCCAGCAAACGACCAAGCCGATTAGAACGAAAAAACCGATGCCAATGGCCTCCCATGACTCCGGATCAGGCTTGTAGAAACCCAAACTGAGCAATCGCACGGTCCATGACCCGAGGTCGCCGAGCCGTTCGCCCAAAAAGCTCTCCGTGAAGCGGTTCATTTGCGGAAAATGAAGTACACCGCCCCGCACATGCAGAGGGCCGCCCAGAGGTAATCCCATTTGAGGGACTCCTTCATGTAAAACACCACAAAAGGTACGAATACCATCAGCGTGATCACCTCCTGAATGATCTTGAGCTGCGGCAGTGTCAGCGCAGTGCTGCCGATACGATTGGCAGGCACCTGAAGCATGTATTCAAAAAACGCGATCCCCCAGCTGATGAAGGCGGCGATGAACCAAGGCTTGGCCTTCAAATCCCGCAGATGCGCATACCATGCAAAAGTCATGAAAATGTTCGACCCCACCAGGAGTCCCACCGCTTTAATCACAGGCCAGTTCATGCGTCCATGAGAGCATAGGAATGCCGGATGCCAAGCACAGGAGGATAGGCCTCCGGCCTGACTACGGCCTGGGGCGTCTCGCCTCAGTCTGATCTGAAAAAAAAGGCGAGACGCCCCAGTCCGCTGACAGGCCAAAGGCCTATCCTCCACCCATGCGATCACGCCCCGCCTGCCAGCGCCGAACCGCGCACCAGCAGGTCGAGGAAGCGCTCCTCAAAGGCCTCGTCACTCGTCACCTGCATGAAATCCACACTGTGGCTGGCGCATTCACTGGCGAGGTTGCCCACGAAGGCGTCAAAGGTTTCCACATAGCGCTGCACATCGCGCTGGGTCAGCCAGAAGCGGCGGCGCTCGCCGGTTTCGACCTCGGTCAGCTCCAACTCACCCTCGATCTCTGGCTGCCTCTCATCCGGGTGCACGATCTGCAGAAAGTGGTTCTCCCCCGGCCAGGCCGCCACGCGAGACACCGCCTCGGTGGCACTGCCAATCTCCCGGCCAAAGAAGTCGCTGATGATGAAGATGATGCCGTAGCGCTGCTTGCTGGGGCGGAACTCCTCAAAGCAGCGCTTCATGTCGGTAAGGCCGTCAAACTTCAGCTTCAGCACCGCCTGGATCACTTTTTCAATGTTCCCCTGCCCTCGTAAAGGCGGCAGTTCCTGATGCACGCCGCTGCTCATCGAGTACAAACTCACGCGTTGCTGCGCACTCAGCGCCAGATAGGCCAGCGCCACCGCGAAGCGCAGCGCCTGCCGCCGCTTCTCCGGAAACGGCTGCGCCATGGAGGTGCTGGTGTCCAGCATGATGTGCAGGTTCAGCTCCTGCGTTTCTTCATAGAGACGCACAAAGAGTTTATCCAGCCGCGCATACAAACGCCAGTCGATGGCCCTGTAGTCCTCACGCGGCGTGTAGTGGCGGTAGTCCTTGAACTCCCGCGTGAAGCCCGTGGCCGAAGTCGATTGCGACCCGCGCCGCATCAACTGCCGCCGCTTGCGCAGGCGCAGCGCCAGCACCCTCAGCCGGTCCAGAAAGGAGGCATCGAATAGGTCTTCGCGTTCGAGGGTTTCGGGCATTTAGGTGTGTCGGATCCGGCAATCTTATCGAGAAGTGTGCTCCACGCTCGCGATTGCTGCAAAGATACTCAACGGAATCAACAGGACAAAAATACGCAGCAACCAAAGGAGAATGTCAGACTGCGGCTTGTGCGCATGCGCCATGATTCCCGCAGCGCGCTGCGCACCCACCACCGAAGCCAGCAGTTCGGAGGTCACGTCCTTGCCTCCCATGCAGTTGGTGTAAAGCGTCTGGATGGTGAAAAAAATGCCCCAGGGAATGCCCCACCAGCCCACCACCAAGGAAAGCAGGGTCCATGGCCACGCATGCGCTCCAGGCCCATGACCCGCACGAATGTATTGAATGCCCGAGCTCCGCTGGAAGCTGATGACGATGAGAGAGAAATTGTAGCGGAAAATCCGGAAGCGCCCTCCCCGCAGCACATCGTCCTCGATCTGCTGGATGCTCATGCCTTCCGTCCCTGACATCGGGCGTCCTTTGTCGAGCAATGGCTGATTTAAGTAAGCGGAAACGTCGTCTTGAGACCAGGTATCGGCCGTCGCGGGCAAGGGAGGTGCTGTGTTCATGAGGAGTGGCGAGTCCTGTTTGAAGCAGGTTTTTTCAGGCATGGCAAGAATCTCTCTTGCGGTGGCTAAGATTATTTTGGTAATCAGTTACCTGCATGAAAATCCGCCCCTTAAATCACCCGCCGGGCTTCATCAGCCTGGGCTGCCTTGGTTACTTTATTGTCATCGCCCTCCTCTGGGGTGGCTGCCAGGGGGTCTACACGGCGTTGAAGAACCGCCAGCCGCTGGAGATCACGGTGAGCGATTACGTGGCGAAGAAGCCGAATGCCGAATGGGTGACGCTGAAGGATGCGCAGCTGAATCTTCTCGAAGCAGCCCACAAGGAGCGGCTCGGAAAAATCTCCGAGATTTTCATTCCCGTGCGACCCAGGGGGGAATCCACGGATGGTCCAGTGCACATCCTGCTTTCCACCAAAGATGACGCCATCGTGGCGGCACTGGAGGACCTCAACAAATCCTCCGGCACCATGAAGGAGGCGCTGAATGCCGCCTCACGGCATGCGGACAAGCTCTTCATGCAAAAAGACGTCTCCGGCCTGATCCGCTTCGGCATTGATTCCGACGACAAGACACGGGCCAAACTGGCCAAGCTGGACATGAAGCTGGCTCCAGATTTCGTGATCATGAACGACGGCGCAGCCCCCAGCCTTTTTGGCAGCATGTCCATGCTGGGCATCGGCCTGGTGATCGGGTTTTTCATGCTGAGAAAAGCAGGCAAGAGTGAACCTGCCGCCCCACCGCCACCGGCACCCAATTTGCCACCACGGGTTTAAAAGCATGAGGATTGAATCTCTCATGACGAGGGCTCAGGAAGCCACGTGAAAATCCGTCCCCTGAACCACCCGGCGGGCTTCACCAGCCTGGGCTTCCTCGGTTATATTGCCATCCTGGCCCTGCTGATCATCGGCGGCCAGGGTGTCTATGTGGCGTTGAAGAACCCAGAACCGCTGGAGATCACGGTGGCCGACTACCTTGCAAAAAAGCCGAATGCCGAATGGATGACGCTGAAGGACGCGCAGATAAGTCTGGTGGAGGCAGCCTACAAGGCACGACTGGGAAGAGTCGCGGAAGTTTTCATCCCGATACGGCCCATCGGAGAATCCAGGGATGCACCGGTTCACATCCTCCTTTCCACGGAGGATCAAGCTGTCGCGTCCGCATTGAAGAATCTGAGCCAGTCCAGCACCACGATGAAAAGGAAAGTCGCTGCCGCTTCACAGCAGGCGGACAAACTGTTCATGCGGCAGGACATCACCGGCCTGACCCGCTATGGCATCCTTTATGACCTTTTCATGCGGGCCCGACTGGCCAAGCTGAACATGAATCTGGCGGAGGATTTTGTGATTTTAAATGACGGTGAGTCCCCCAACTTCACGGTGAATGTCTGCATGGTGGGCGCAGGTCTGCTGATCTGGTTTCTCATGCTGTGCAATGCGATGAGTGGCGCCCTCTGGCGATGGCGCAGGCGGCGGGCTTTCTACCGCCAAAGAAATCAACAGTGAAGAACAGCCTTCCTCACGCCGCCTGCTGCGCCGGTGTCTTCACCTGATCGAGCAGCTTGGTGATGATGTCGTCCACTTTGATCTGACCGGCTTCGCCTTCGAAGTTCAGAATGATGCGGTGACGGAGAGAAACGTGGGCGATGGCACGGATGTCGTCGGTGGAAACGGCGGTGGCACCTTGGATGGCGGCCCAAACGCGGGCTCCACGAATCAGGGCCTGCAGGCCGCGCGGACTGGCTCCGTAGGAGACGTAGCGCTTCACTTCAGGAAGCGCATCCGGCTGCTCGGGATGGCTGCTCAAAATCAACCGCGACGCGTAATGAGCCACGGGATCAGCCACAGGAATTTTGGAAAGCTGCTGCTGCATTTCGATGAGCTTGGGCCCGTTGGTCATTGTCGCGAGCTTCGGCTCGGTGAAGCCGGTGGTGCGGCGGGAGATTTCGACGAGCGAATCGAGATCAGGGAACGGCACCTTGATCTTGAACATGAAGCGGTCGAGCTGCGCCTCGGGCAGCGGGTAGGTGCCTTCCATCTCCATGGGGTTTTGCGTGGCCAGCACGAGAAAGGGTTCCGGCACCAGATGGCGCTCGCCACCGGTGGTCACGCAGCGCTCCTGCATCACTTCCAGCAGCGCGGCCTGGGTCTTGGGTGTGGCGCGATTGATTTCATCCACCAGCAGCAGGTTCTTGAACACCGGGCCTTTTTCATAGCGCAGCGTGCGGTGGCCTTTCTCGTCTTCACCAACGATGTGCGTGCCCAGAATGTCCGCTGGCATCAAGTCGGGCGTGCACTGCACACGACCGGGCTCCAAGCCGACCACCTGCGAGAGCGTGCGCACGAGGTAAGTTTTACCGAGGCCGGGCACGCCTTCCAGCAGCACATGCCCGCCGGAGAAGATGGCGACCAGTACATCACTGAGAAGTTCATCGTAGCCGACGATGGCTTTTTGCATCTCGGCCTTGAGGCTGGTGAACAGGGTGCGGAAGTCTGCGTGGTCGGACATGGGGCGATTCTCGCCAGCGGCTCCGAATGCGCAAGGGTGGTTGTCACCTTCGTAGTGATTTCACTTTTTGGCACCGGAAGGCTTGGGAGCCTTGGGGGGTGGTGCTGCTTGCAGCGGCCCCGGTGTACGCAATGGCGTTGACGCCACCGGCTTTTGATAAATACCGCCTGGCTGCTCCGTCACAGGCGGCAGTCCCAGGGCCTCCCGCAGAAACTTGAGCGAGCGAGGTTGCGATTTTTCACTGGCTGCCAGCAGAGTCCTGACCTCGTCAGCGATCGATTCCACTTCGGCCGGCTGTGACTTGCGCAGCAGGCTCAGCAGCACCAATCCCAGCAGCGCGTTGTCGCGCTCCAGTTGCAGAATTTTCTCGTTCGCATCCTTCAGAATCTGGGCATGACGCACCGAGGTGGATCTGGCGCTCAGCTTCGCGTTCTCAGCCTCATACACGGCCTTGTCGATGCGTGAGTCCTGAAACAAGTCTGCGACATCACCAAAAAATAAGCTGCTAAGTTTCATCACCGCAAAGAATTGAGGCTGGCGGCAGGTTGTCGATTACAAAGTAACCAGCGGGATTCTCCCCACCCGCTTCTTGCGGAGCAAGGGTAGTTCGCGCGTTGGGTGAAAAGATTGTGTGGGGATTACAGTCCTTGGCACCGGCTTTAGCCGGTTCTGGATAGCGCACTCGATAGCCCCACCGGAACCGCCTAAAAACGGGACTACAAAACATGCTTTGCGTGCTGCGGCTCGATGGGCCTAGAATGATTTCAGTGACTTAAATCATGCGTGCAAGCCGGAGGCTCGCACTACTTCCAGCCAAAGGATCAATCCATCTGCACCAAAATCTCACGCGGCTTGGCGCCTTCGCCGGGGCCAATAATCCCGCGGTCTTCGAGGATGTCGATCATCCGCGCAGCCTTGCCGTAACCGAGGCGCAGGCGGCGCTGCAGCAGGCTGGTGCTGGCTTTCTTTTCCTGACGGATGACTTCAAGGCACTTCTCCAGGCATTCCTGCTCGTCGGAGCTGACGCCATCTTCATCCCCGTCTTCATCATCTCCAAACTCGCCGCTCTCGTCATCAACTTTGACATCAAAGACCGGCTTGCCCTGCGCGACGCAATGCTGCACCAGCGCATGGATTTCGTCATCGGTAACGAGCGCGCCCTGGCTGCGGATCGGCTGCGCACCACCGGGCGGCACGTAAAGCATGTCCCCTTTGCCGACGAGGTTTTCCGCACCTTTGCGATCAAGAATGACGCGGCTGTCCAGCGCCGAGGACACCTGGAAGGCGATACGCGTCGGGATGTTCGCCTTGATGACGCCGGTGATGACGTCCGCACGCGGAGTCTGCGTGGCGACGATGAGATGAATGCCGGCCGCACGCGCCATCTGCGTGATGCGGGCGATGGCCACTTCGATGTCCGCAGGTGCGGTCTGCATCAAATCGGCCAGCTCGTCCACAATGACGACGATGTAGGGCATCGTGTCAGGAATAACAACCTCCTGCCTGCGCGGCGGTGGGGCCTGGGAGTCACCCAGCCAGGTGCCGCTGGCATCGCGCAATTCGTTGTCGCCATCCACGGTGCCGACTTCAGCGGTCTTGGGTGGTGCGTTTTCCTGCGCAGCCTCTTCAGCGAAAGCGGCAGAGACACGCGCGTCATCCACTCCGGCCTTGGTTTTCGCCTTGGCAGTTACGGTGGCTGCAGGCACGGGGGCCGCAGCAGCAGCAGCCGCATTGCGCGCACGGGCGGCGTCTGCCTCGGCCTTGCGTTTGATATTGCGGTTGTTGAAGGCTTCGAAGTTACGGCAGCCCTCCTGCGCAAAGATCTGGTAGCGGTTCTCCATCTCCTTGACCACCCAGCGCAGGGCCAGCAGCGCCTTCTTGGGATCCGTCACCACCGGCAGCGCCAGATGCGGCAGTTCCTCGTAGTTCTGCATTTCCACGACCTTCGGGTCGATCATGATGAAGCGCAGCTCATCCGGAGCAAAACGGCAGATCAGGCTGGTGATGATGCTGTTGATGCACACGCTCTTACCACTGCCCGTGGCACCCGCGACGAGCAGATGCGGCATGGCCGCGAGATCGCCGATGATCGTCTTGCCATACACGTCCTTGCCGAGTGCGACAGGCAGCTTGGACTTGCCGTTGACGAACACATCGTCCTCCAGCAGCTCGCGCAGCGGCACGATGGTCTTCTCCGAGTTGGCCAGCTCGATGCCCACGGTGTCTTTGCCTGGAATCGGCGCGAGGATGTTGATGCGCTCGGCGCGTGTCGCGCGGGCGATGTCCGCATCCAGATTGGCAATGCGGCTCACGCGCAGACCATCCACGGGACGCACTTCATAGCGGGTGATCGCCGGGCCACGGGTGATGTCCCCCGGCTCCACGCTGATGCCGAAACTCGCCAGCGCTTTGACGATGGTGGCCTGGATGCCGAGCAGCTCGCTCTTGTCCGTGGGAGCACGATTCGTCTCCTCCGGCCACTTCAGCAGCTCCATGGAGGGCAGCTTGTAGTCCTTGAAAAGCTTGGTCAGATTTCCGAGCGAACCATGCGGCGCCTGCTCCATCTTCTGCGCACGCTTCTGTTCCCACACCTCGGCCAGCTTCGGCTTGTCGCTGCGGTCCTCATGCGCACGGGAAACGGAGGAGTCGATGATCTTCGGCGGTGGCGGATCAAACTTGAGCGGCAGCTCCATGTTGGTGGCGGCAGCAGGGGTGTCCCCGCGCAATTCCGCCGTGCCTTTCTTCTTCCGCCGCAGCCCTTCCGGCACGGGCGTCACGGTGCCAGGAATGGTGTTCGCCGCTTCCTCGGCCAGCTTTTCCTGGATCAGGCGCTGCGCCTCACGCTCAGCCTTCCAGCGTGTCAGTTCCAAACGAATGTTTTGAATCACCGTCAGCGGGTGCTGACCGGTCACGAGGAAGAGTCCTCCCATATAGACAGTGCCGAGGACCAGGGTGGCCCCCACCTTGCCGAGCAGGTTTTTCAGAAGGCCGCCGCCGATCACGTAGCCCAAGCCACCCGCACCGCCCAGAGGTGTGAAATGATCCCGCTCGGTCAGCAGGCTCTGTACTTCCAGCAAAGCGGCACCGCTGATGATCATGATGGCCACGCCCAGCCAGGCTGCGCGCGTGATCTTCATCTTGGAGTGCAGTTTGCAAACGCCAAACCACGTCATGCTGAAGGGCAGCAGGTAGGCCGAAAAACCCATGAGCCAGAGCATGTGCCCCGCCACCAGCGCGCCAATGCGGCCAACAAAATTATGCGTCGTGTCCCCGGAAGATTCCGAGAGCGCCAGAAAGGACCAGGACGGCATGTCACGCGGATCATACGACACCAGCGCCAGCAGCAGCATGGCCGCCAGCATCAGCAGCAGGATGCCGAAGACGTCATTCCATGGGCTTTCCTTCTCGTCCGTAGATCGGGCGCGAGGGGGGCGGGAGGCAGCAGCGGCACGGCTCATGACGACAATCTGGTAATTGTGGCAGACGAAATTATTTAAGGCTACCGAAATATTTACCTTGCCTCACTTTTATGAATCAGCTTCGATCCAGCCCGGGATGCTGCTTGACCGCAAAAAATCCCGCGAACATCTTTGTCCCTTGCTACGTCACACCACAATCATGAAAAACACCCTCGCCCTCACCCTTGCCGCCGTGCTTGCCCTCGGCGTCTCCGTCACCTCCACCACCAGCGCTCAGGACGCAGGCAAAGTGGACTTTGAAAAGCAGATCCTCCCCATCCTCAAGGAGAGCTGCTTCAAGTGCCACGAGAAGGAGCATGAAGACAATGGCAAGATCAAGAAGCCCAAAGGCGGCCTTCGCCTCGACAGCGCAGCAACCATCATCAAAGGCGGCAAAGAATACCCGGATGAAAACGTCGTGGCCGGCAAGCCTGACGCCAGCTGGCTGGTGAAAACCATGGCACTTCCTGACACCGACGACTTGGCCATGCCTCCTGAAGGCAAGGGCGACCGCATCACCCCGGCGAACATCGACCTCATCAAGAAGTGGATCACCGAAGGTGCCAGCTTCGGAGCTTGGAAGGGCGTCGAGTAATTTCTCAGTAACCTCATTCACCACGAAGGGCGGAGCCTAGGCTCCGCCTTTCTTTTTCCCATTCATGAACACACCTTTTCGTTTCACCACCTGCCGGGCCGGATCTGAAGCCACGCTCAAGCGCGACATCGCCAGCCACTTCGTCGGTGAACTCACGCCTGCGTTCATGAAGCCGCAGTTCATCACCTGGAAGGTGAAGCATCCAGGCTTCAGCCCGCCCAAAAACCTGAGCCACTTTGCCCGCGTCAGCGGCATCTCCCTCGGCCTGTGCAAAACACTGGCCGAACTGGTCGAGCACGCCCGCAGCCTCGGCAGCAAGCCGCTGCGCCTGCATGTCTTCCCGCGCATCACCGCAGAGGACGGCGTGGAAGACGCCACCTGGCAGCGCATCGACGCGCTCACTGCTGAGATCACCACCGCACTCGAACAGGCGGGCATCGCCCTCGAAACGCAGCAGCCCCTCGCCCAGGGCGATCTCATTCTCGACGTCATCGTCGGCGAAACGAATGAAGAGCCTCTCTTCCTCGGTTGCCATGAGCACCAGCCCGGCATGCACACCCATCCCGGTGGCCTGCCCCGCATTTCTCTTCCCGCAGATGTCCCCTCACGCGCCTGGCTCAAGCTCGAACAAGCCCTCGCCTGGCGTGGCTGGGATCAGCTTGATCTGAGCGGGCAGACCGCCCTCGATCTTGGCTGTGCTCCCGGCGGCGCCACCTATGCGCTGATCCAGCGCGGCATGAACGTCCTCGGCATCGATACGGCTGAAATGGACCCGCGCGTGCTCGAACTCGCCAAATCCAAAGGCGTCCGCTTCGACCACTGGCGCACCGCCGCAGGCCGGCTCAATCTCACCGCCCTGCCGAAAGAAGCCGCACTGCTGCTGTGCGACATCAATCTCGCCCCGCCGCTGGTCATTCCCGAAATCCAACGCATTCAGGATGCCGTGCAGGCACGGCGGCTGATCCTCACGATCAAGCTCAACACCCCTGCCCTCGAAGACCGCGCCCACGAGTTCATCGACACCATCCGCGACTTCGCCCCCGCCCCCGTGTTTGCCACGCAGCTCGCGGGCAACCGCCGGGAGATTTGCGTTTGCGCAGGTTAAGCCCGCAGCGGCACCACCTTGCGGTCCAGATCATGCGTGGCGTGGATGCGGCGCACCGTGCCGCTGCGTGAACGCATCAAAATGGAGTGCGTTTCCACGCGATGACCGACGAGCCGACATCCGGGCAGCAGGGGGCTGTCGCTGATGCCCGTGGCGCAGAACAAGGCGCTCTCTCCCACGATGAGTTCATGCACGCGGAAGACCTGGTCTATCTCAGCGGCAGGCGTGTACGCCGCGACTTCGGCGCGGTGGGCTTCATCATGAAACCACATGCGCAGTTGCATGTCCCCACCGAGACATTTCAGCGCAGCAGCGGCCAGAATGCCTTCGGGAGAACCACCCATGCCCACGTAGAGATCGCAGTTGGACTCCGGCATCGAGGGCGCAACAGCCGCAGCGATGTCGCCATCCGTCACCATTCTCAGGGCAGCGCCTGAGCGGCGGATCTGCTCGACGATGTCGTGATGGCGCGGACGATCCATGGTGGAGACGACGAGGTCGCGTTCACGCTTGCCCAAGGCTTCCGCCACGAAGGTGATGACCTCCTGCAGCGGCATGTCGAGGAAGCAGCGGTCTCCCCTGCCCTCCAGCGCCTTCTTCACGGCCGGCCCGTAGGCGATCTTGTGGCTGTAAAAGCTCGGAATGCTTTTCATGGCGCAGGGCGCGCCATCAGGAATCTGCGCCGCCGCGATGACGGAGATGCTGTTTGGCAAACCTTTGGCAATGTTGCTGGTGCCGTCGATGGGATCGAGAGCGATGTTGAATCGCGGTGTGCCATCGCGCCAGGTGCCCAGGTGTTCCCCCACGAAAATGCCGGGTGCGTTGTCCTTGATGCCTTCGCCGATCACCACCTCGCCACGAATGTCGAGGATGTCGAAGACGCCATAGATCGCGCTGCATGCCGCACCATCTGCGAGTTCTTTTTCGCCCCGGCCAAGCCAGTGAATGGCCTGCAGGGCCGCGTTTTCCGTGGCACGCACGAATTCAAATTCTAGGACACGTTCTAAATCGTGAGCACTGCGCAGCGGTGGAAGTGACGTGGACATGGCTCAGCAATGTTGAATGACGAATGACAGAATGACGAACGAAAGAATCACAACTTTTTTGCCCTTTCCATCAACAAGCTTGGTGGAATCGCCTGCCAGCGCCACTCGCGGTTGATTCGCGCATCGCTTTGGATGCCGCCTACTTCTGGCAGGTCGGACAAAAAAACGTCGAGCGCTGCCCCTGCACGATGCGTTTGATGGGCGTCTTGCAGACGCGGCACGGCTCGCCCGCACGATCATAAACGCGCAGCGTCAGCTTGAAGTAGCCGGGCTCGCCGCTCTCGTTCAAAAAGTCCCGCAGCGTGGTGCCGCCCATTTCGATGGAAGCCGCCAGCACCTCGCGGATGGCCTTCACGAGTTTCCCAAGCTTCGGCTTCGTCACTTTCCCCGCAGCCTGCCGGGGATTGATACCCGCCATGAACAAGGCCTCACTGGCGTAGATGTTACCCACGCCGACCACGACATGAGCATCCATGATGACCTGCTTGATCGCTGCCGTCTTGCCCTTGCAGGCCGCCTGCAAATGCTCCGCCGTGAAGCCATCCCCCAGCGGCTCGGGGCCAAGGTCTTTGAGCAGCGGATGATCCATGGGATCTCCCTCAATCCACAACGCTGCACCAAAACGACGCGGATCATGCAGGCGCAGCTGCTTGCCGCCCTCCAGCGTGATGGCCAGATGGTCATGCTTCTTGAACGGCGTCTCCGCCGGCAGCACCCGCAGATTTCCCGACATGCCCAAATGCAGCAGCAGCGTGCCTTTGGCGGTGCCAAACAGCAGGTACTTCGCCCGGCGCGTACCCGTCTCAATCCGGCATCCTTCCAGCTCATGAATCGTGTCCAGCACCGGCCAGCGCAGCCGCTTGTCCCGCACGATCACTTCCCTCACCCGCTTGCCAAGCACATACGGCGATACCCCGCGCAGAGCGGTTTCGACTTCGGGGAGTTCAGGCATGGCCTACTTGCTTTCTAAAGCCTGCTCCAGCGCACGCCACGCCAGCATGGCGCATTTCACGCGCTGCGGAAATTTTTGCACGCCTTCGAGGAGGATGAGTTCGCCGAGGGCGTCTTCGTTGGCAGGTGCCCCGTCGCCCATGACCACGCGGCGGAAGTCTTCGCGCACGGCGGCGGCTTCGTCCTTGGACTTGCCTTTGATCTTCTGCGTCATCATGGAGGCGCTGGCCTGGCTGATGGCGCAGCCCTGGCCGGTGAACTTGAGGTCTTCGATGTCCCCTTTGTCAGAGACACGCACCCAGACGTCGATCTCATCGCCGCAGGAGGGATTGTCGCCGTGCGCATGGAGGCAGGGCGGTAGGAGTTCGCCGCTGTTGCGCGGGTTCCGGGAGTGATCAAGGATCACCTGCTGATAGAGGTCGCGGAGGTCGTCGGAGAGCATGGTCAAAAACGTATAGCACAGGCCGGCGGCCTGTCTCACGTAAAGAACTTACGCGCGAGGAGCAGAACTTCGACGAGGCGATTGATCTCCTCGATCGTGTTGTAGAAATAAAAGCTGGCGCGGGTGGTTCCGGGCACCTTGAAGCGCTTCATCAGCGGCTGGGTGCAGTGATGCCCGCCGCGCATGGCCACGCCGTGGCTGTTGGCGAACTCCACGAGATCGTGCGGATGCGCGAAATCCAGATGGAAGGCTGCCAGCGCGCCACGGTGGCCGGACTGCGGTCCGAGGATGCGGATGCCGGGCACCTCGCCCATGCGCTGCACGGCGTAGTTGGCCAGATTGTGGTCGTGGCGCTGGATGTTTTCCAGGCCGATGGCTTCCAAATAGTCAACGGCGGCACCGAGACCGATGACACCGGAGATGTCAGGCGTGCCCGCCTCGAAACGATGCGGCGGCGCCTTGTAGGTGCTGCTCTCCATGGTGACCGTCAGGATCATCTCGCCACCGCCATGCCAAGGCGGCATGGTTTCCAGCAGGGCCATGCGGCCATACAGCACACCGATGCCGGTGGGCCCGCACATCTTGTGGCCGGAGAAAACGAAGAAGTCGCAGCCCAGATCCTTCACATCAATGGGCATGTGCCCGGCGCTTTGCGCGCCATCCAGCAGCGTGACAGCCCCGAGGGCCTTTGCCTTGGCAAGGAGTTCCTTGGCGGGATTGATGGTGCCGAGGGAGTTGGAAATGTGAACGAAGGCGAAGAGCTTCACCTGCTCTGTGAGCAGGGTTTCGATGGCGGCGGAGTCGAGCGTGCCGTCATCCAGCACCGGGATGTATTTGAGCGTCGCGCCCGTGCGCTGTGCGAGCAGCTGCCACGGCACGATGTTGCTGTGATGCTCCATGCCGGTGATGAGGATGACATCCCCGGCACGCAGATTTTGCGTGCCCCAGGTGTTCGCGACGAGGTTGATGCCCTCGGTGGTACCACGGGTGAAAATGATCTCGTCCTCGGATGCCGCGCCGATGAAGCGCGCCACTTTTTTCCGCGACGCCTCAAAGGCCTCGGTGGCACGATTGCTGAGTTCGTGCAGGGCGCGGTGTACGTTCGCGTTATCACGCTCGTAGTAGCGCGAAAGCGTCTGGATGACCGCGCGCGGCTTCTGGCTGCTGGCCGCACTGTCCAGATAAACGAGCGGGTGCCCATTCACCTTCTGATCGAGGATGGGGAAATCCGAGCGTATGCGGTGCCAGTCCATGATCTGGGACTCAGGCACTAGCGTGACGCTGTGCGCTGATGCGACGAAACGGCTGCTGCGGGCACCTTGCCGGCGTAGTGGCCACGGCTTTCGATCTCACGGGCGCGTTCCTGCATGGAGGCAGGCTTGCCGTCAGTAGGAAGATTGTTTTCAGAAATGTAGCCCAGCAATGCTGAACCAGTCTGATCCAAAATTCTCACAGGATAGGTGTTCTTCAAAGCACTCCACGTCTGGCTGCAGCTGGTGGAGCAGACAGAGACCAAAAGAAGAAGACTGAGACGGGCAAATTTCATATTATAGAGTCGTGTTTATCATGTTGTTGCTTTTCTGTAAACAACAAGATGTTCAGTGCTTGAAAGCCACCTGAGAGCCGGTGCCGCCATCCGCTGGCAGGATGCCACGCCCCTTCCTGGCCTGCACCTCACGCCCGCGCATCTCCAGCGTCTTGCTGGCAGTGGTCCCCTTGCCATTCTCGTCAGCTAACATCAGGGCATAAGGAGCCAGACGCAGTGCCGTGCCGATCAAACCACAATTGCTCAGCAAAAGGGCGGCGGCGCAGGCAAAGATCAGACGGGATTTCACGGGCATTTGTTGTTATTATCACAACCGTCTCTGAGAGTAAACATATATGATGCCCGCGGGCGAAGGCGAAACTTGCGCTTTGTCTGGCAAACATTGACGCTGCCGCTCCGTATTGCACTGCCCTTTCGTTTCCAACCCACATGAAGAAACTGCTCTCACTCCTCCTCGCCCTCACCGTCTCGCTCCAGGCCGAGATCGAACTCAAGAAGGGCGACAACATCGCCATCGTCGGCAGTGGTCTGGCGGACCGGCAGCAGCATCACGGCTGGCTGGAGTCGCTCATTCACAAAGCCTACCCGGATCTCGAACTCACCGTGCGTAATCTCGGTTTCGCTGCGGACGAAGTGAACGTGCACCCCCGCAGCGATGAGGTGCCCACCACGGAGTATTTCCTCAACATGAAGCCCGGCCTGCTCACCACGAAAGTGGGCGAAACCGAGGTGACCTACACCGCCGGCGCGGACTTCCATGCGAATGTCATCTTCGCCTACTGGGGCTACAATGAGTCCTTCAAAGGCGAGGCCGGTCTGGCGGATTTCAAAAAAGCGCTGGATGAATACCTCAAAAAGCAGCTCAGCGCCGACTACGGCAAGGGCCAGCCCCGCGTGGTGCTGCTCTCCCCCATAGCCCAGGAAAACCTCAAGAGCGCCGATTTCTCCGACGGCTCAGCCAACAACCAAAACATCGCCGCTTACACCGCCGCCATGGCTGAAGTCGCCAAGGCCAACAACGTGCCGTTTGTCGATCTCTTCGCCGCCTCCCAGGCCCTGTATGCCAGCGCCGCCAAGCCGCTGACCATTGACGGCGTCCACCTCTCCGACGCAGGCGACAAAGCCCTCGCCCCCGTGCAGTTCAAGGCGCTCTTCGGCAAAGACGCCCCGAGCATCGACGATCCCTACATCGCCAAAATCCGCGACGCCGTCCTGGAGAAAAACGTCCAGTGGCACCACCGCTACCGCACCGTCGATCAGTTCAACATCTTCGGCCAGCGCTCCCGCATCAAATACGCCGACGCCATCACCAAGACCAACGGCATCGACAACGCCACCATCGTCGGTGCCGAACTCGCCCAGCGCGATGTGAAGACCGCGAACCGCGACAAGGCCGTCTGGGCCGCCGCGCAGGGCAAGACCTTCGAAGTGAAGGACGACAACCTCCCGCCCGTGCCTGCCGTGGCGCCGAACCGCCCTGAGCCCGTCCCTTACCTCGGCGGCGAAGAGACGCTAAAGCACCTCACCACCCCTGAAGGCGTGAAGGTCGACTACATCGCCTCCGAAGTGGAGTTCCCCGATCTGGTGAACCCCGTGCAGATGAATTTCGACACCCGTGGCCGCCTCTGGGTCGCCGCCTGGCCGACCTACCCAGAAACCACGCCAACCACCAAGGTCTTCGACAAGCTCCTCGTCTTCGACATCGACCCCAAGACCGGCAAGTTCACCAAGTGCACCACCTTCCTCGACGGCCTGAACTGCCCCACCGGCTTCCAGCTTTATAAAGACGGCGTGCTCGTCATGCAGTCCCCCGACATGTGGTTCGTCCGCGACACGGACGGCGACGGCAAAGGCGACTGGAAAGAGCGCATCGTCAACGGCCTCGACGCCGCAGACTCCCACCACGAGACCAACTCCATCTGCTACGAACCCGGCGGCGCCCTGTATTTCAGCGACGGCGTCTTCCACCGCACCAATGTCGAGACCCTCAAAGGCCCCATCCGCAATGTGAACGGCGCCATCTATCGCTTCGAGCCCCGCAGCTACCGCTTTGACCGCTACGTACCCTACGGCTTCGCCAATCCCCACGGCCGCGTGTTCGACTACTGGGGCAACGACATCATCACCGACGCCACCGGCAACGCGAACTACTTCGCCCCTGCCTTCAGCGGCCACCTCGACAGCGGCGCACACCCCAAAATGAAGGAGTTCTGGAACCGCCCCTCACGCCCCACGCCCGGCACCGCCATCCTCAGCAGCCGCCACTTCCCGGAAGACTGGCAGGGCACCTTCCTGAACACGAACGTCATCGGCTTTCAGGGCATCTTCCGCGCCAAGGTCACCGAAGAAGGCTCCGGCCTCAAAGGCGAGACGCTGGAGCCCGCCATGCTGCAGACCGACGTGAAGGCCAACCCCAACTTCCGCCCCAGCGGCGTCGCCGTCGCGCCTGATGGCTCGCTTTACGTCATGGACTGGTCGCAGATGCTCATCGGCCACCTGCAGCACCATCTGCGCGATCCGAATCGCGACCACGCCCACGGCCGCATCTACCGCCTCACCTACCCTGCCCGCCCGCTGCTCACCCCGAAAAAGATCCACGGCGAATCCATCGCCAGCCTCCTCGAACTCCTCAAGGAGCACGAAGACAGCGTCCGCCAGCTCGCCAAAGTGGAGCTCGACACGCATGACTCCAAGGAAGTCATCGCCGCCGTGCAGAAGTGGGAAGCCGCACTCGACAAGACAGACAAGAACTACGAGCACAATCGTCTCGAAGCCCTCTGGGTGCACCAATGGCACAACGTGGTGAACATCCCCCTGCTTAAGGCCGTGCTGAAGTCCCCCGAGCCACGCGCCCGAGCCCAGGCCATCCGCGTCGCCTGCTACTGGAGCGACCGCGTGCCCAACACGGTCGCCCTCCTCGAAGCAGGCGTCAAAGACAGCGCCCCCCGCGTCCGCCTTGAGGCCATCCGCGCGCTCAGCTTTGTCAAAGGACCGGACGTCATGAAGGCCATCGAGCTCGCCAAGCTCGTCATGATGGAAAAAGACTACTACATTGACTACTGCTTCCGCGAGACCATGAAGCAGCTCACCTCCCTGCCAGAGGGCAAGGACGTCCTCGGCAAAGAGCCCCTCCTCGCCGCCCGCCTGCGCGCCATACCCGACGCCAGCTATGGCCCCACCGACAAGAAACTCTCCGCCGCCGACAAAAAACTCTACGACCTCGGCAAGGAAGTCTTCAATCGCGAAGCCCACTGCGTCACCTGCCATCAGGCCGACGGCAAAGGCGTGGAAAACATCTACCCCGGCCTCGTCAAGAGCAACTGGCTCGAAGGCAACGGCGACCGCGTCATCAAGATCGTGCTCAAAGGCCTCTTCGGCCCGCTCGACTTCCAGGGCAAAAAATACGGCCCCGAAAAAGGCACCCCGCCCATGATGGGCTTTGGTCCCCTGCTCAAGGATGAAGAAGTCGCAGGCGTCATCTCCTACGTCCACCAGTCCTTCGGCAACAACCTCCCCATGGTGAAAGTCGAAGACGTCAAACGCGTCCGCGAAGAAACCAAGAGCCGTGCCATCTTCTACATGGTCGATGAGATCTTAAAGGAGCACGCGCTGGAAAAGAAGTAGGCCACAGCACTGCAACTCCGCACTCCAGACTCGCGCCAGCGTCATAACCTCGCGTGAGCGTCCTGGAATCGGAGCGAAGCGGAGATAGACATCCGCAGGCTGCCCGGAGGGTGAGCGCAGCGAATCAATGCGCCGGTGCGCCGGCGCTTTCGAACGTCCACCGGCCTGCGCAAAGCTCCAGAGGACTGGAGCACTCCAGGACGCTGTTGCGCCTGCAATGCTCCATCATGAAAAGGCGGTTCAGCTCTCGCGGATTTTCCCAGCGAGTGAATCCAGCGTGCGCTTGAAGTCGTTGGAGCCGTTGATGAGGTTCGTGACGACTTTGCAGGCGTGGATGACGGTGCCGTGGTCACGGCCGCCGAATTCATCACCAATCTGCACCAGCGGAAGCTTGGTGAGCGTGCGCGTGAGAAACATGGCCACCTGACGGGCTTCGGCGATGTTTTTCGGACGACGCGGGCCGGTGAGGTCACTGACGCGCAGATCGTAATGTGTGGCGATGATGCGCTGGATGCGGTCCACCGTGACGGTCTTCGATGGATCTTCATCGATCACATCATGCAGCATTGTCGCGAGCGCAGACTCCGTGGGGACGGTGCCTTCGAGCGAGACATGAGCGGCGACGCGCATGAGCGCGCCTTCCAGCTTGCGCACGTTTACACGGATGCGCTGCGCCATGAAGTCGAGGATCCATGGGTCGAGCGAGACATTGAAGTCGCTCTGCTTGCGGCGCAGGATGGCGATGCGGGTTTCAAAGTCCGGCACCTGGATCTGCGTGGCAAGGCCCCATTCAAAGCGTGAGACGAGACGGCTTTCGAGATTTTTGATCTCGCTCGGCGGGCGGTCGCTGGCGAGGACGATCTGCTTCGCGTTGTTGAAGAGTTCGTTGAAGGTGTGGAAGAACTCCTCCTGCGTGCTGTCCTTGCCTTCGAAGAATTGCACATCGTCGATGAGCAGCACATCCACCTTGCGGTATTTCTGGCGGAACTGGCTGAAGGTCTGGCGCTTGATGGCGTCCACAAACTCGTTGGTGAACTGCTCGGAGGTGACGTAGCGCACGTTCGCACGTGGTTTGCGCGCCAGCACTTCCTGGCCGATGGCCTGCAGGAGATGAGTCTTGCCAAGGCCGGTGGCACCGTAGAAGAACAGCGGATTGTAGATGCGGCCCGGCTTTTCAGCCACCGCCTTGGCCACAGCCACGGAATAGCTGCTGTTGGGCCCGATGACGTAGCTGTCGAAGTTGAACTTGGCGTTCAGTCCGGCCTCGCTGAAAAAACGGATCGGTGCCTGATCAGCAGCGTTGACACGCGCCGCCTTGAGTTCGGGCATGGGCGCGTAGGAAACGGGAGTCGGTTCCGTCGCCACATGAAACTCAATGACGGCAGGCACTCCAGTGACTTCAGCCACGGCATCGGCAACAGCCACCGTGTGATTGCTCTCGATCCAGAGCTGATGGATCGGATTCGGCACGGTGATGATGAACCTGCCGTCATCCGCCAGCCGGCCAGAGGTACCGCTGAAGCAACGTTGAAAGTTGTCACCGCCCAGACGCTTCACCAAAACTTCGCAGACCTGATCCCAAACCGTGGGAACAGGCGTGAACAATTCGCTGTGTGCATGGTGAGCCGAGCCATTGAGGGAAGTGTGATTCGAGTTTTCATCGTTGCGCGCCATGATGAGTGTTTCTGGAAGAATGAGGTCGGGATTAGGTTGGTAAGACGTGTCGGTAGGATTCGAATGGGAGCAATCAGGAGGCCATCGAATATCTTTTTAAACGACTCTTCTTTGTATGTCGAAACCGACACATGAAACAAGCTCTTCTTCGATATATTTTTTGAAGTTTCCATCCAAACGAACAAAACATTCAAAATTAATTTGCATTGAAATGTGAAGATCTATTCAAACACAGCCAACAAGCTGTGAACAGCATGCGAATAGATGTGTGCAACCAGAATAGGCACGCAAAATGCGTGCCTGATCTCATGCGGGAAAAAGATCATTTCCGCATGGCGCAGCCGGCATCAATGAGCCTGCTTCACATGCTCACCGAGCAGATCACGGCCAAAGTCGCCGTCAAAGCTGCGCCACACGCTGTGCACATGATTGGCATTGTTCTGGGTGTTGTCATACTCGAGCAGGAAGGTCTTGCCCTGCACGCGGTAGTAGTGCGGTTCACCGCGCTCCTTGCCACCCGCCCAGGCGAAATAAATCGGACCGCTTTCTTTAAACTCGGCGCGGGCGGCTTCAGCGATTTCGGGACGCATCCGGTCAATGTACTCCGAGATGATGCGCGTGAGCACGCCCTTCTGTTTCTCGTTGAGTTCAGAATCAACAAGACCGGCAGGTGCCAGCGGGCTGACTTTGTGCTCCGCTGCGGTGATCATTTCCTTGGGGGCTTCCGTGGCGACGAACGCCGTCTTGAACTGCTCGGGTGTGAGCGACTTGACCAGTTCACGGCCCAGTTCCTCCTCAACCCCAAGCACGCGCAGTCCGGTGAGCGGTCCCTGGCGGATTTCCCCCGGATTGGTGCCCATGAACGCTGGTGTAGCGCGGAGCATCTGGCCGTCTTTGATGGTGAAATTCAGTGACAGGTGATGCCCTTCCACGCGCCAGCCCCAGGCGCCCTTGTCAGCGGGTTCGCCGAAAATCGAGACAAAGTATTTTTCCGGATCGCGCTTTTCGCGGGTGGCGGCGCGCTTGGATTCATCCGCACCCTCCATTTGATAGAGCACTTCTTCGAGACTCATGATCGTCACCGCCTTGGCGGAGCCACGAAAACTGAGTCCGGTATTCAAGAGGGCGTGGGCGAGCAGGCGCTGCTGCGGCGTCATTTCCTTGAGAGGCAGCCCCTTGCGCTCACGCGGGATGAAGTGCCAGTTTTCACGCTCCTCGGCGGCAAACTCGAAACAAGCCTTCGCTTTTTGCTCCGGTGTCAGCGCAGCCAGAAAGACCTTGGCAATGGCGGACATCTGCGTGCCCGCATCGTGCGCCCCGACCTTGGATGAAGAGAAACTAGAAAAGGCAAGGCAGATGCCGAGTAACGGGACGGAAAGGCGCTGAGCGAGGTGCATGATGGTGGTGGTGAGTCGTCGTGATTGGTTGGCAGGGCAAGTCGAACGCTCATTCCGGGAGCGGTTTGTCATTCATTGTCATCAATTTTCATGTTGCGAGCGCCGAGTCGTTGACACTTTCCTGCGTGAGGTTGTAGTCTGATGATTATCGTAAAATACCGTTTTCACGCACCACCCGCCAAGCAGATCCGAATTCATGTACTCCAATGAAGCATACCTCCTCGAACAGCTCCTGGAAACCGGCCAGCTGTCCGAGCGTGACGTCCAGCATGCAAAAACAGGTCTGAAACCTGGAGAGAGCGCCGTTGCCATCCTGGTCAAATCAGGAACAATCACAGACGAGCAGATCGCCCGCACGGTTGCCGTCAGCTCCGGCATGGAGTACGTCGATCTGAATGGCTTCGAAGCACATCCAGGCCTGAAGGGACTCGTTCCTGTGGATGTGGCCAAGAAATATAAAATCGCGCCGCTCGGGACAAACGGAAGCACCTTGCAGATTGCAGTGTCCGACCCGTTTGACTTCGAAACGCTGGATGCTCTGCCACATGTGCTGCAGCCGGACATTGAGTACTACTGCTCCACCCCGGGTCTGATCAAGACGGTGCAGTCCAATATCTATGGCAATGAAGCCATTCTTGGCATTGAAACAAAGGGCGCAGACGCTGGCACTTCCTCAGACGCGGACGCCCCGGTCATCAGGCTGGTGCAGAACATGCTGATGGAGGCCTTCAAACAAAAGGCTTCTGATATTCACGTGGAGCCGCTGGAGAAGGACATCCGCATCCGCTACCGCATGGACGGCGTCCTCGTGGACGTGGAGCATCACCCCAAACGCCTCCACTCCGCGATCATCGGGCGTCTCAAAATCATGACCGGCTCCATGCAGCTGGATGAAAAGCGCATCCCGCAGGACGGCCGCATCCAGATGCACTTCAATGACAAGGAGATCGACATGCGTGTTTCGATCATCCCCACCAACAACGGCGAAAGCGTCGTCATGCGTGTGCTCGACAAGAGCAGCCTGAAGCTCGGCCTCGTGGATCTGGGATTCCTCAGTGATGACCAGGCCTCCTTTGAGCAGCTCATCACGCTGCCTGACGGCATCATTCTGGTCACCGGCCCCACGGGCTCCGGCAAAACGACCACGCTTTACGCCTGCCTCAATTTCATCAACCGTCCGGACCGCAAGATCATCACGGTGGAAGACCCGGTCGAATACGAACTCGCGGGGATCAACCAGGTCATGGTGAAGGAAGACGTCGGCATGACCTTCGCCGCCGCGCTGCGCGCCATGCTGCGTCAGGCGCCCAACATCATCATGCTGGGGGAAATTCGAGATTTGGAGACGGCATCCATCGCCATCCAGGCATCGCTCACGGGCCACTTGGTCTTCAGTACGCTGCACACGAACGATGCACCGAGCGCCGTGGCACGTCTCACCGACATCGGCGTGAAGCCCTTCCTCACCGCCTCTGCCGTGCGCGCGATCGAAGCTCAGCGACTCGTCCGCAAGCTCTGCCCCGACTGCAAACAGCCCGGCAAACTCTCCACTCACGAACTGCGCTCCCTCGGCCTCGAAGCCGCCCAGATGGCGGAGTCCACCATCAACAGCGCCGTCGGCTGCTCCAAATGCCGCCAGCGCGGCTTCCGCGGTCGTATGTCCCTCGTCGAGATTTTCAAAATCAACGACGAAGTGCGCGGCATGATCAACCAGCAGCTCACCACCCCCCAGCTGCGCAAACGAGCACGCGAACTGGGCATGCGCACCCTGCGTGAGGACGGCATCCGCAAGGTGCTCTCCGGCATGACCACCGCCGATGAAGTGATCGAAGCGACCATGTCTGACTCCGATTGATCCTCTCTCCCAGACTTTCCCAACGAACTTCATTTCTTACAGACGACTATGACTCCCCATAATGTGGTAGAGATGCTCAAAAGCCGGGGCGTGATCGACAAAGGTCTCGCCTATGACATCGAGCAGGATTCCGTTCAAAACGGCAAAGACATTGTCCAGGTGCTGCTGTCCTACGGCATCTACACCAATGAGGATGAATTCTGGGCGCAGGTGGCCGATGAACTCGGTGCCGACCACTTCGATCTCGACAATTTCGAACCACCGCCCTCCGTCATCGCATTGATTCCGGCCGGCATGGCACGCCTCTATGGCGCCTTCCCGATCACTTTGGATGGGCAGGGCCTGCACGTCGCCTTCACCGATCCGCTCAATCCCCAGCTGGTGGAAGACCTGCGCTTTGGGCTCGAAAAAACAATTGTGCCGGTGGTCGCCCGCCGCAGCCAGGTGCTGACCTTGATCGAGAAGTTTTATGGCGCTGGCGCACCCAGCATTGAGGAAATCTTCGGCCAGCTCGGCAAGAGCGGCAAAGACGGGGTCACCGCCGAAGCTGAGGCGAATTCCGCGCCCATCGTCAAGTTCGTCGATCTGGTGATGCAGCAGGCCATCAAGGAGCGTGCGAGCGACATTCACTTTGAGCCCTTTGAGCGTGAGTTCAAAATCCGCTATCGTGTGGATGGCTCGCTGTATGAAATGGCCCCTCCGCCCATTCATCTGGCCACCTCGATCATTTCCCGCATCAAGGTCATGGCGAACATGAACATCGCCGAGCGCCGCATCCCGCAGGACGGACGCATCATGACCAACGTCGGCGGCAAGCCGGTGGACATGCGCGTCAATTCCCTGCCCACGCAGCACGGTGAGTCCGTGGTGCTTCGTGTTCTTGACCGCTCCTCGATCAACATCGAGCTCGATGCGCTGGGCATGCAGCCCTTCCTTCAAGACTACATCGTCGAGACCATCCACAAGCCCAACGGCATCTTCATCGTCACCGGTCCGACCGGCGCCGGCAAGACCACCACGCTGTACGCCTGCCTGCGAAGGATCAACACCATCGACTGCAAGCTGATCACCGCCGAAGACCCGGTGGAATACGAACTCGACGGCGTCATGCAGGTCCCGATCAATGACGCGGTGGGGCTGACTTTTGCCAAGGCCCTGCGCTCCTTCCTGCGTCAGGACCCTGACCGCATCATGGTGGGAGAAATGCGTGACCTTGAGACCGCCCAGATCGCGATCCAGGCCTCCCTCACCGGCCACTTGGTGCTCAGCACCCTGCACACCAACGACTCCGCCGGGGCCGTGACCCGCCTTGTGGACATGGGGGTGGAGCCCTTCCTCGTCTCCGCCACGCTGGAGGGTGTGCTCGCCCAGCGCCTTCTGCGTACCATCTGCAAGAGCTGCCGTTCGCCGTATGAGCCGAGCCTGAGCATTCTCAATCAGCTCGGCCTCACGCCGGAAGATCTCGGTGGGAAGCACTTCTACACCGGCTCCGGCTGCTCCGTCTGCGGCAACAGCGGCTACAAAGGCCGAAAGGGCCTCTACGAGCTGCTGGACGTCACCGACCCCATCCGCGAGCTCATCACGGGCCGCGCTCCCTCCATCGTCTTGAAGCAGAAAGCCATCGAGCTCGGCATGGTCACCCTGCGTGAAGACGGTCTGCGCGGCATTTACGATGGATCAACGACCATCGAGGAAGTCCTGAAATACACCTGATCTCCGCAACGCCGGACGGCGCACCTCCGAGTGCAACTGTACATTATTTGATGGACAGAACGCCCGCCGTCCCGGTATTCTAAAATTACCCTGAACAAACGCCGCCACGATACGCCCCTATGCCCACGTTTCATTACATCGCCCTGGATCAGAACGGACAGGAAACCGCCGGAGATCTTGACGCTGCCTCCGAGGCAGATGCCATCAATCAACTGCGCCAGACCGGCCTCTATCCGACCAGCGTCGCCGCCGAAGGCCAGGGTCAGGCGGCTGCCATCAAGAAACGCGCTAAAACCACTACAAAGGGCAAAACGAAGACTGTCAAAGTCGGCGCAAACGCCAAGGTAAAGAGCAAGAGCCTGATGATTTTCACGCGTCAGCTCGCCACGCTCATCGACTCCGGCCTGCCTTTGCTGCGCGGTCTCACCGTGCTGGGCCGTCAGGAGCCCAATCTGGTGATGAAGGGGACCATCACCACGCTCGCTGACAATGTTCAGACCGGCAGCACCTTTTCCGAAAGCCTGCAGCAGTACCCGCGCATCTTCAACAAGCTCTACATCAACATGGTGAAGGCCGGTGAACTTGGCGGTGTGCTTGAGCTCGTGCTCAACCGTCTTGCCGAGTACCAGGAAAAGGCCCAGAAGCTCAAGAACAAGATTGTCGCGGCGATGGTTTACCCGATCATCGTCATGTTCATCGCCGCAGCCATCATGGTCTTCCTCATGCTGGTCATCGTTCCCCGCTTTGAGTCCATCTTTGATGACATGATCCCGGGCGGCAAAGAAAAGCTGCCAGCGCTCACTAAATTCGTCATCGGTTTCAGCCGTACCATGTACGACTACATCTGGTATCAGGTGGCCGGATTGGCAGCGATCATCGTCGGCTGGCGCATGATGGCCGCCACCAAAGGCGGACGCCGCTGGATCGACCGCTCCAAGCTCAAACTGCCGCTCTTCGGCGATGTGCAGAGCAAAACCGCCATCTCGCGCTTCACCCGCACTCTGGGAACACTGGTGACTTCCGGTGTGCCCATCCTGCAGGCCTTGAACATCACCCGCGACACCGCCGGCAACACCATCATTTCCGACGCCATCACCAAGGTGCATGACGCCGTGAAAGAAGGTGAGTCCATGGTGGCGCCGCTGGAGTCCAGCGGAGTGTTCCCCCCCATGGTGATCTCCATGGTCGACGTGGGCGAAGAAACCGGCCAGCTTCCTGAGATGCTCCTCAAAATCGCTGACGTCTATGAAGACGAAGTGGACAATTCCGTCTCCGCCCTCACCTCCATGCTGGAGCCCCTGATGATCGTCGTCCTCGCCCTCGTTGTGGGTGTCATCGTCATGGCCCTCTTCCTCCCGCTCATCGACGTGATCAAAAACCTCAGCGGCGCTGGCGGCTAAGACTGAACGCCCCCTCCCCCCCCCAACCAACCTTGGAGTCATGAAATCAACCCGCTTGTCATTCCGCTCACGTGCACGCGCCTTCACCTTGGTGGAGATGCTCATCGTGGTCACCATCATCTCGTTGCTTGCCGCCCTGACCATGGGCGGGTACACCTATGCCATGCGCTCCTCAAAACGGCGCCTCACCACAGGAACCTTTGAGGCGATCAAACTCGCCCTCGAACGCTACAACACGGAATTCGGTGAATACCCACAGCCGGCAAACAGCAATCAAATGGTGCAGTTTCCTCCCGGCGTGGGCACCTATGACACCTCCGGGGCTTCATGCCTCTATCAGGCGCTGACGGGTGACGGTTACGACCAGATCAAGGGCGTCACCGGCGATGCTGGAGGTGGATCGGGTGGATCTTCGGATGGCAAAGTGGAAGGCGTCGCCGAAATCAAAAACAAGATGTTCGTCGAAATTCCCCAGACCATCTTCACCCGCAGAGGCACCACGTTCATGCTCATCGACGGCTTTGGTCACCCCTTTCAATACCTGAAAGCCGCGATTCCCGCAGCCGGCGCTGCCCCCGCCACCACTCCCACCACCATCAACACCACGTATGATCTCTGGTCATACTCAGAAGATGAGGTAAACACCACCAAGCAAAGCATCAGTACCCTGACGGACCCAACAATATCCGTGAAATGGATTAAAAACTGGTGAATTGCGGCTGCATCATCTGAAAACGACATCCATTGCGTGTTTCCGGGCAAAGTTTGATCAAATATGCCCATAGGCCTCGCCATCGCCTCCATTCTTACGCTGTTTGTCAGTTTCTGGGCATTGAACATTGCACGTGACCCGAGCGTCTGGCGGCTCTGGTGGATGGATTTGCTCGGAGTGCTCGATGTGGATTCCAATCGGGAGCAGCGGCGCAGCCAGGAACGCCAGATGTCCTTCATCTGCTTTACGCTGTTCCTCCTCCTCCTGTCCACCGGCCTCAGCGGAGCCTTCTGGACGGTGGACTTGGTACGCGATCACAAACGTGACAAAACACGCTTTGAGCGCGCCGAGGAGAGCTCCAACCGCGAAATCGAGAAGGTCAAAAGCCAGCCCCAGAGAATTTCCCGCTAAAGTTGCGGCAGGCCTGAAGGGGTGGATTTTGGTTTGCACGCGGCGCGCATCGCTGCGAAGAAACGTCTCATTCCCCATCCCGCCCCCATGAACCGCCAGGAAAATCTCGAATCCCTCTTTCGCAACGGCAAGACCGTCATCCTTCCCATTGACCACGGTTGCGCCATTCCAGTGCCTGGCTTGGAAAATCCCTTTCAACTCATCGACCAGGTCAATGAGTTCGTCGATGGCTACGTCATGAACCTCGGCGTCGCCCTGCGCGCTGCCGACAGCCTTGCCGGCAAGGGCATCATCCTCCGCACGGACGTCTACAACACCCGCACCACCGGTGAAGGCGCTGGCAGCATCGGCGTCTTCGGCGTCGAAGAAGCGGAAATGGTCGGCGCCAACGCCGTCATGAACATGCTCTACCCCTTCTCCGCCTATGAAAAGGCCAATTTCCAGGAGTGTGCCGATCTCATCCGCCTCAGCCTCGACACAGACATTCCCGTCATCCTTGAGTCCCTGCCCTACGCGCTGGGTGCTCCGGAAAAATACACCGTGGAAAATGTCAGCTTCGCCGTCCGCCTCGCAGCCGAACTCGGCTCGGATGTCGTGAAGACCCCCTACCCCACCAACGGCACGGTGGAAGACTTCCGCCGCATCATCGGCCAGAGCTTCGTCCCTGTCATCATCCTCGGCGGTGCCGCCATGGGAGACGACGCCGGCCTCTTGAAGATGGTTGAAGACGCCATGGATGCCGGAGCCGCCGGTGTGGCCATCGGTCGCAATGTCTGGCAGCACAAAAACCCTGCCGCCATCGCCCGCAGCATCGCGGCCGTCGTGCATGAAGACGCCTCCGCGCTTGAAGCCCTCGCCCTGCTGAAAGAACCGGTGCGCTGAGTCAGTTTCGTTTTCCCCGCCATGAAACGACTGCTTCTTGCCGCCAGCCTGTTCGCCACCTGCTCTCTTCACGCCCAGCAGCTGCAATCTTTCGAGATCAAGGCTGACGACTGGGCCGAAGGCGAGCCCCCGAAGGAAGTCTTCATCGTGGATGGCACCATCAAGATCGCCGCACGCGATGGCAACAAGGCCATCGTCATCGATCCCAATCCCGTCACCGACGCCAGCGCCCAGCTGGCCGTCTCCGCCAGCGGCAATGCCAGCATCGAGGCCAAAATCCTCGCCATCAAGCGTGGCCGCAGCACACCCCGCTTCGGCGTCAGCGTGCATGGCATGAGCGGCCACCGGCTCATCGTCAATCCCGCCAAGAAATCCCTCGACCTCGTCAAAGGCGACCAGACGCTTGTCACCGTCCCCTTTGCCTGGACCAGCGAAGCTTGGGTGAAGGTCAAACTCGAAGCTAAAAAGGGTGCCGGAGACGCCTGGACCATCACCGGCAAAGCCTGGCCTGCCGATGCCACAGAGCCCGTCGAACCCCTCATCAAGCACGAGGACACCAAGCTCAAAGGCCAGGGCAAATGCGCCATCTGGGCCACCCCCTTTTCAGGCGAGCCCGTGTTCTTTGACGACATCAAAATCAGCGTCGAAGCAGCCGCCGCCGCTCCTTAAGGCGCAGGCGGTGCTTTTACCGTGATTCTGGGAGGCAGTGAAGCCGTCGCTTCCTTGCCGCTGAGTGGTTCGAACTTCGTCAGCCGGGCAAACATGAAGCCGACAAAGACACTGGCATTCATCTCGATGGGAATACGCAGCTCATCATCTGAAACCCAGATGGTCGCCGTCTTCATCTTCTTGTAAGCGCTGAGAGCCAGCGTGGTGCGGTCGATTTTTCGAATCTTCAGCCCCAGCTTGATGCAGGGGCGCTTCTGCCCGCCATATGTGATGGTCTCGCGTCCATGCACCTCAAAGGTGGTCAGGTAGGGCGTGTCCCAGGGCTGCACCACCCGCGTGATCTTTTGCCCGTTTTTCAGCTCCAGGCTGCGCACGTAGAGGATCACGGAGAGAATATCATCCATGGGGCCATAGGCACACACGGTTGTCGATGTCGTCGGCGATCCCTTCACCGGCTGCACCTGCGTCTGCGTGATCACACGCTGCCGCTCAAATGCCACGCGGTAGCGGCAGGTTTCTTCACTGTCCGTCTCACGGTGCTGCAGAAAGTGCGCCCGCAGATCACCTCGGTGCATGATGGAGGTCATTTCACAATCGTATTTCCACAAAGAGCGCGCCAGTCCCGTGCTCGCGGCGGAGGCATCGGCACGCCAGAACTCACCCGCTTCACGCACGCTCAGCGTGGCCTGGCCGGCCGTCATCACATGGCTCCAGCCGATGTCAAAAGTCAGCTTGCACGGCGGCACCTTCCGGTGAGTGCCAGCAGTGCCAGGCGTGAGCTCTTTGACCCACTCCGGCGTCTGCGCGCAGGTCAGAGAATGGCTCAGCACACCCAGGAGGAAAACGAGCAGAAAGCGCATGCGCCCACTATTCCCGCAATTTTCCCTTTTGCCAGTCCGTGTCTTTTCCGCCACAGTCCCTTCATCATGCACGATCCCCGAATTGACGCCCTCTCACGCCAGCTTGTCCGCTACTCCACCAAGGTTAAAAAAGGCGACCTGGTCTGGATCGACCTCTTCGACGTGCCAAACACCGTGGGCCAGAGCCTCATCCGTGAAGTCGTCGCCGTCGGTGGCCTGCCGATGGTGCGCATCAATGACGCCGTGCTCACCCGCGAGCAGATGATCCATGCTTCTGAAAAGCAGTACGACATCATCGCGGAAAACAACCTCGCCCTGATGAAGCAGACCGACTGCTACATCGCCGTTCGCGGCAGCCACAACATCACCGAGGCCGCCGACGTGCCAGCGGATAAAATGAAGCTCGTCATGGCCAAGCTGCGCCCCGTGCAGAACGAGCGCGTGAACAACAGCCGCTGGGTCGTCCTGCGCTGGCCCACCGCCTCCATGGCCCAGCAGGCCGGCATGAGCACCCAGGCCTTTGAAGACTTCTTCTTCCGCGTCTGCCTGCTCGACTACGCCGCCCTGCTGCCAGCCATGAAAGCTCTGAAGCAGCTCATGGACAAAACCAAGCACGTCCACATCACCGGCCCTGGCACCGATCTAAACTTCAGCCTCAAAGGCCTCAAAGCCATCGCCTGCGGCGGCAATCACAACATCCCCGACGGCGAGGTCTTCAGCGCCCCCGTCAAAGACAGCGTCGAAGGTGTCATCAGCTACAACGCCCCCACCATCTATCAGGGCATCGCCTTCGACAGCGTGAAGCTTGAGTTCAACAAGGGCAAAATCGTCAGCGCCACCGCCAACAACACCGAAGCCATCAACAAGATCTTCGACAGCGACCCCGGTGCCCGCTACATCGGCGAATTCGCCATTGGCTTTAACCGCGAGATCAAAGAGCCGATGCGCGACATCCTGTTCGACGAAAAAATCGCCGGCAGCTTCCACTTCACCCCCGGCCAGGCCTACGAAGGCGTCGCTGATAATGGCAACCGCAGCCAGGTGCACTGGGACCTCGTCAACATCCAGCGCCCCGAATACGGCGGCGGAGAAATCCACTTCGACGGCAAGCTCATCCGCAAAGACGGCAAGTTCCTCCTGCCCGAGCTGAAGCCGCTGAATTACTAAAAGTCGTCCAGTTGCGCCGCAACTGGAGTTCCTTCTGACCAGTTGCAGCGCAACTGGTCAGCTTCAGTTCAAGCCACAGGCGGCTGATAATTCAGCAGCTCAATCTCCACCGCGTGCTTCCGCTCCGGCAGCAGCTCCACCAGGCTGATGCTGCCGTACTCGATGTTGAAAAACGCCATGTGTTTCAGCGGCATTTCCAGCAGCAGCGCGATCATCACGCGAATGATGCCGCCGTGGCAATAGATGGCCACCTTCTGATGCGGGTGCGCCCGGATGATCTGCAGCAGGCACTCCCGCACCCGCTCCATCAGGCTGTCGATGCTCTCGCCATTCGCGATCCCGTTGTTTTCGATGATCTCCAGCCAGTCAAACGCGCTCGCGTTGAAATTCGTCTGCACCTCATCCCAGCGGCTCCCGGTCCAGTCGCCGAAATCGATCTCCATCAGTCCCGGCATCAGCTCCGGTTCCAGGCCGCTCTGCTTCGCCAGCGGTGCCAGCGTCTGCTGCACGCGCAGCATCGGGCTCGCATAGATCGCCTCCAGCTTCGTGTCCTTCAGCCACGTCGCCACCGCCTCCCCCATCCGCACCCCCAGCGGCGAAAGCCCCATGTCGATGCGCGAGCCACCAAACACCTTGTGATACTTCTCCTCCACCTCGCCGTGGCGGATGAGATAGATCTGCATGGGATGATTCGGAAGATGGGATTTCACACCCTGTCTATGATGCAGCCCGCAGGTGGCCGCAAGCCAGTAAAAAGAAAGGGGCGTCAGAGGGCGCGTGCAGGCGGGAGGCGCATTCCATTTCAGCTAGGTCCCGCCGCATCATCCGCCGGGCATCGACACCCTGAGACGCAGGAAAACCTGATTGGAGGCGGTGGGCGTGCAGGTGGCGGTGCAGTCGATGCCGTTGTACTTCGTGGTGACTCCGGTACCGCTCCACGTCTTGAGATCGGTGCTGGCCTCGACCATGTAGCTGACGTCAGTGCGCAGCGCGCGGAAGGTCATCATTAAAGTGCCGCCGGAGAATGTGGGCTGCAGCGGCCATGGAGAACTCGGAATCGAAGGGCCTCCAGCGCTGGCCACCGGTTCGAGATTGAGGGCGTATTTGATCAGGTTGGGCGTACCTTTGCCGGTGGGGTCGGCCAGCGGGCCGGCGACGCCGGGGTCAGCCAGTTCCGTTTCGGTGAAACGGTTTTGCTGCCACAGGGTGAAGGTGGTGGCGGGCAAAACCGTGAGAGTGGCATAGCCGGTGACGGTGCCAAACGCATTGCTCACGATCACCGCGTAGCTGCCACTGTCGGAGGCCTGCACACTGCGCAATGTGAGCGTGGTGTCAGTGGCTCCGCTGATATCGCTGCTGCCGGCGACGGACTGCCGTCTCCATTGGAGGCTGATGGGCCCGGTGCCATCCACATCGACATGGAAGAGCACATCGTGGTTCAGGTTGGTGTAGGCACTGTAAGGGCCGCCGAGGATGATGGCCGGCCGGCCGGCGATGACCACAGTGTGCATCCAGCCCGCAGCGAGGGCAAGTGTGCGGCCCTGCACGGTGGTGGGGATGGTGGACTGCCCGGCGCTGTCGTCGCCCCAGGCGACCAGGGTCTTGTCGTTTTTTCTGGCCACGGTGTGGTAGCGGCCACCGGCGGCGGCAACGGTATCGGAGAGGCCGGAGGGAACGCTCGACTGGCCGTAGCTGTCGTCACCCCAGGTAATCACGGTGCCGTCGGTCTTCACAGCAATGCTGTGGTAAAAGCCTGCCGCGATGGCAATCACATCGGTGAGACCCGCCGGGACCGTGGACTGACCGTGACTGTCATCCCCCCAGGTGGCGACGGTGCCATCGCTTTTGAGAGCGAGGGCGTGGTACATGCCGGCGGCGATCGCAGTGACGCCCGTCAGCCCAGAGGGCAGGCTCGAACTGTTGTTGCCCCAGACCACGACGGTGCCATCGTTTTTGAGGGCCAGGCTTTGAGCCCCGCCTGCGGCGATGGAGACGACGCCGGAGAGGCCGACAGGGAGATTGGTCTGGCCGTCGGCACCGTTGCCCCAGGCGAGCACCGTGCCGTCGGACTTCAATGCGAGGCTGTGACCCTGACCGGCCGAGATGCCGATGACCCCGGAGCCGGCATCGGTCGGGACGGTGGTCTGCCCGGAGGTATTCCAACCCCACGCGAGAACGGAGCCATTGGTTTTCAGCGCGAGGGTATGCCCCTGACCAGCGGCGATGGCGATCACCCCGCTTTTGGCGACCTGCGGCACGTTGGATTGGCCGAAAGTGTCATCGCCCCAGGCGAACACCGCACCGGGAGGCGTGGCGGGATTGACGGTGAGCACGGCGGGCGCGCTGACAGCGCTCCCATTGCAATTGACGGCCTCCAAGTGGTAGTTGCCGGCGTCGGCCTGCGTGAGGACGCTCACGGACAGCGTGGCGGTGAGGCTGCCTACGATCCGTCCGTCATCAGCGAGTGCGACGCCGCCCTTGTACCATTGATAGGAATCTGGAGGCGTGCCGGAGAGGATGGCTGAAAAGATGGCGGTCTGGCCAGTGAGGCGCACCTGGCTGTGTGGAGGAGTGGTCACCATAGGTGCGACCGTGACCACAGCGAGCGAATGCCATTCGCCAGCGGAGATGGCCCGAACGCAAGTTTGCGCAGCCGGAGAAATCGTGGTCTCGCCATTGGAGTTGTTGCCCCAGGCGACGATGGTGCCGTCACTCTTCAATGCGAGTGAATGTTGATCGCCAGCCGAGATGGCGACGACGTCGCTCAGGCCAACGGGCACAGTCCTATAACCGTAGTAATTGTACCCCCAGGTGACGACGGTGCCGTCGCTCTTCAAGACCATCGAATAATTGAGGGCCGCCGCCACAGCCACGACATTGCTCAGGCCGGGTGGCACGTTGAGCTCGCCATAGTTGTTGGAGCCACCCCAGGTGACGACGGTGCCGTCGGATTTTAGGGCGATGGTGTGATCATACCCGGCGGCAACTGCAATGACATCGGTCAGGCCAGCAGGCACGTTGGTCTTGCCGAAAGAGTTGCTGCCCCAGGCAACGACGGAGCCATCGCTCTTAGCTGCGACGGAAAAATCACTTCCCGTCGCAATCGCGACGACACCGGTGAGCACTTGGCCGCCAAGAGTGACGGGGTTGGCGGTGGTGAAACCCGAACTGGTCGTGCCGGTCACCTCACCATGGCCGTTGGTGCCCCAAGCCGCGAGCGTGCCGTTGTTTCTGAGCGCCAGGATATGGCTGGAATTTGCTCCGCTGGCGATGGCAGTGACACCGCTGAGCCCGACGGGCACATCGACCATGCCAGGGTAGATAGTGGACCCCCAGGTAACAACGGTACCGTTGTCTCTGAGCGCGACGGAGAAGAAGCTACCCGCAGCAACCGCAACCACACCGTCCAAGGCGTTGGCAGGCACGGTGGATTGGCCGTAATTCGGATGGCTGGAAGTGCCGGGCCCGCCCGCCCCCCAGGCAACGACTTGACCCGGTGCTGTGGCACCGGCGACGTGAGGGAGGAACGCGACAAGGAGGCCGAACAGGAGACTTAGGAAGGAGCGAAGTGGCACAGGGTGAATCGGAGGGGGGGGACGATATGACGGAGATGCCGGGCCTGAGCGGCCCTGGGCGTGGAACGCAGACGGTGCTGACGAGGGGCTCTCGGCGATCAACGAAGGAACGATGAACGCGAAGCATGAAAGGGCATGCTCCCGAACTGTCTTGCACCTGAGCTTGGCGCGATGGTGTTAGATCAATACGCGATTATCGCGGATTATCAACGCTTCCAAGCATAGGTCCCCTGTCCGCTGTGCCAAGCTTATTCGGCAGGATGCGCGGGGTCAGGCGCAAGCATCCGTTGAATGGAAATCACCAACGTGCTCAAACAGCTCAGCGAGAACGGCACGAAACCCGTGACGCAGATCGAGCTCCACGGGGAAGAGGTGAACATGACCACGGTGATGCAGTGGCGGAAGCGGGTGATGAGTAGAGAGTAAAGAAAAAGGGCCATGCGGTTGCATGGCCCTCGTGGAAATTGGGTGATTGCAGAATGGACGGACAAGAATGTCCGCCTTACTTCCTTACACCGTGCCGAAGATCGTCTTGCCAGTGCTCAGCAGGTCGTTGCAGGCTTCCTTCATGCGGTCGCAGAGGCCCTGTTCGCCCTTCTTGAGGTAGCTGCGTGGATCGTAGGTCTTCTTGTCGCCCACTTCGCCGTCGATCTTGAGGACGCCAGCGTAGTTCTTCATCATGTGGTCCACGATCGGACGGGTGAAGGCGTACTGGGTGTCGGTGTCGATGTTCATCTTCACGACGCCGTAGCCGAGGGTCTCGCGGATTTCTTCAAGGAGGGAGCCGGAACCGCCGTGGAAAACGAGGTCCATTTCTGCAGCAGCACCGTGCTTGGCGGTGACAGCAGCCTGACCATCACGCAGGATGGTGGGCTTGAGCTTCACAGCGCCGGGCTTGTAGCTGCCATGAACGTTGCCAAAGGTGGCGGCGAACATGAAGCGGCCGATGCCACTGAGGGTCTCATACACTTCCACCATGTCTTCGGGGGTGGTATAAAGCTTGTCGGCGGCGACACCGCTGGTGTCGTGGCCGTCTTCTTCACCACCGACGACGCCGGCTTCGACTTCGAGGATGATCTCGTGCTTCACGCACTCTTCGAGGAGTTCCTTGGAAAGGCGCATGTTTTCGGCCAGCGGCAGTTCCGAGGCGTCGAGCATGTGGCTTTGGAAAAGGTTGTTCAGGCCCGCAGCGCGACGCTTGGCGGTTTCGGCGATGAGGGGCTTGAGGAAGCTGTCCACCTTCTTTGGCTGGCAGTGGTCGGTGTGCAGGCCGACGAGGATGTTGTACTTTTCAGCCAGGCGGTGGGCGGCCTCAGCGAGGACGATGGCACCAAAGGCCTGATCTTTGAGGGAGGTGCCGGAAGCGAATTCGCCGCCGCCCGTGGAAACCTGGATGATGCCGTCGGACTTGGACTCTGCGAAGGCCTTCAGCGCGCCGTTGATGGTCGTGATGGAGGTGACGTTGATCGCTGGGTAGGCATAACCACCCTTCTGGGCGGCATCAAGCATGGCACGGTACTGGGCGGGTGTGGCTACGGGCATCTTTTGGGTATGTGTGGGAGTTGAGGGACGAAGGGAAGCAAGAAACGGGCCGGGTGCAAGAAGCGCTTCGTATTCGGCGGGGGGGATGGTCCCCAGCGGCGCTAAATGACGGCTTTGCCTGCCGCCCCTTGCAGTGCGCATGGAACCTGCTGCCGGAAATGCCGCCTGCGAGAGCTGATTCCCCGCCATTCTCCTCGCACTCGCCGGTTGACGCCCGACTATTAAGGTCTTTTAACTAGCAGCAACTCCTTCTCACGCAATGCCGCCCATGGAATCCTTTCTCTCGCCCGGCCTGCAATACGGCCTCGAACACAGCAATCTCACCTGCTGGATCATCTGCGGCCTCCTCGCGCTTTTCTCAATCACAAGCTGGGCGGTGATCCTCAGCAAGCACTTCCTGCTCTCCCGGGTGCACAAGGCCAACTTGTCTTTTCTGCGCGAATACCGCGAGAGCAATCACGCCCTGGAACTGTATCAACAGCGCGAGCCCCATGAGTTTTCCTCCTTCTACCACATCTACCACGCAGCCTGCCGCGAGATGTCCTGGTACCTTCTGGGCGAGGACGAGCCTGGCACCACCTTTGCCGCACGGCTGCAAGGCGCTGGCCGCATCACTCCTTCACAGATGAATGCAGTGCAGGTGGCCATGGAGCGCAGCGTGGCCGAGGCGGCGCTGCGGCTGGAAGCCCGCATGAGCTGGGTGGCCACCACCCTGAGCAGCGCACCCTTTCTTGGTTTGCTGGGCACGGTTTGGGGCATTCTGGATACCTTCAGCACGATGACGTCTGCCAGCAGCACCGCCACTCTCGCCACCCTGGCACCGGGCATCACCACCGCGCTGGTCACAACTGTGCTTGGCCTGCTGGTCGCCATCCCGAGCATGATCGGTTACAATGCGCTGGTGAACCGCATCCGCGGCATGGTGGTGCGGCTGGACAACTTCGCCAGTGAACTCAACGCGGGCTTTGACCGCACCTTTGTGGACCATCGTTTCAGCAACGAGGCGCTGCCCAGCATGAGCGCCCTCGGCAGTCCGTCCATGCCCGCCTTCAGCGGCAGTTCCTCCCCCCTGCCCTCTTCAATGCACGCCTTACACGCCCGCGCATGAAACGCCACTCCAACAGGCATCAGCTCCGCCTCATCACCGAAATCAGCCTCACTCCGCTGATGGATTTGGTGCTAGTGCTGCTGTTTGTTTTCCTGCTGGCAGCTCCCCTGCTCAAGGCAGACAAAGCCATGCTGACCGCGACAGCCCCCACTCCTCCTCCACCCCCCGCCAGCGCCCCTGCTCCGACGGAAACAATCACGCTACAGGTGAACAGCGACCAGTCCGTCACGCTCAACGGCGCGATGCTCGCGCGCACGGACCTGCCCGTTTCATTAAAACAACTCGCCCAGCGCAAACCCGGCATCGGCATTGAGGTGCGCATGCATCGTGACCTGCCAGTGCAGCAGCTGGTGGAAACGATGCAGCTGCTTGAAGCAGCGGGCATTCAGAAGACCGCCGTCACGACTCATGCCGAGGCCCCCTGATTGAAGACGAACCGTAAACGTCCCACGACGCTGGAGCCCATTTCAGCAGCGATGTTTGTCATCGTTTCGCTGCATCTGGGTGCGGCGTTTGGCGTCTGGTGGTGGTGGCAGAATGTCGGCAGCCTCAAGCGTGATGCCAGGACCTCGCAGCTTGCCTGGATGAACCCCGGTGATTTCAAATCCCAGGTGCCAGTGTCCTCCGCTGTGCCTCGGGCCAAATCGGTGGCCTCATCCCCCAAGGCGGACAAGAAGCCCCCGGTGGTCGCTCCCAAACCAGCGGCCGAGCCTCCGGTGCAGAAAGCCACGCTGATCGCCGCCCCGCCCCAGCAGCATCAGATGGAGCCGGTGCCAAACACCACCGGCGCACCCTTGTTCGCAGGCTCTGCTGTCACATCTTCAAAACCCTCCGCCAATCGCAGCATCACGCTGCGCAGAGCCCCCGAAAAGCGTAGCGAGACCACCCTGTTCGGTGCTCCCGTTCCGCCGATGACCAGCCCGACGCTGATGGACATCGCCCGTCTTAACACCCTGCGTCCGTCGGCGATTCCGCCCTCCGACGGCACCCCTCCAGCCGCGGAGGAGGTGGACTTGGATGCCGTCGATGAAGCAGTCAATGCGGCCTTCCTCATCGTCTGGACCGCGCCCCCCATCGAAAGCGTGCCTGAAGGCCAGCGCGAAGGGCGGCTGAACATCTCCATCGGCAAGGACGGAACGGTCTTGAAGGCGCAGATGAACAAATTTTCCGGCTCGCACGTTCTGGATCAGTCCATTCTCGAGGCCGCCGCAAAAGTGAAAAAAATTTCCACAACGCTGCCTTCTAATTACTCCAAAGACAGCTACGATCTGGAACTCAATTTCCTTCTGCTGCCCTGACCCCCGCATGAACGCCCGCGCGCTGCTTCTCATAATCACCCTCGTCGTGTCCCACGGCACACGGGCGGAGGCTGGCGTCATGGAGAGACTGCGCGGCTTGTTCAGCTTGGGTGGTGGCAAAGGCAAAACCGAGGAAACGAAGAAAACCATGCCTCGCATTCGCGTGGGGGCATTCTCCGGCGGCACAGGTGCCAGCGCCCAGCAGACTCTGCGTCAGGAGCTGCTCGACTCTCGCGAATTCTTCGTCGCCGGCGCGGACGAAAAAGCCGACTACCTTGTGGAAGGCACCTCCTCAGGCGGGCGTGTCACCGGCAAGCTGAAGGATGCCAAAGGCAAAGATCTTTTTCAGCGCAGCTACGCCGCCCCCGGACTCGATGAGAACCTCAAGGCCCTCACGGACGACATCATCTACACCATCACCGGCAGACCGGGACTGGCCACCAGCCGCATCGTCTTTGTGAGTGATGTCAGCGGCAAGCGTCAGATCTACATCTGCGATGCTGAAGGCGGCGAGGTGCATCAGGTCACGCATGACAAGCATGCGGCAGTGGCCCCCTCCCTCTCGCCAGATTCCTCCATGATCGCCTTCACCAGCTATCGCACCGGCTTTCCCATCATCCGGCTGCTGGATCTGAATGTCGGCTGGGAACGCGGCGTCACAGACACTCCTGGCAGCAGCTTTGGCTCGGCCTTCTCACCGGATGGCACGCACCTCGCCGCGGTTATGAGCTTCATCGGCAATCCGGAAATTTTTGTCAGCGACCTCAACACGAACACCGCCGCCTGCGTGAGCGATTCCGTCGGCGCGCCCTCAAGCCCCTCCTGGCATCCTGATGGTCGTCAGCTGGTGTTTTCCAGTGATGATGGGGACGGCCCCAAGCTCTACGTCGTCGAAGTGCCGCAGAAGGAGGGTGAATCCTCACGCCTGTTTCGCTGGCGCACCGGCTACCATTTTTGCACGGATCCCGAGTGGTCGCCCGATGGCAAGCACATCGCCTTCACCACCCGTACCAGCGGTGAATGGACCGTCGCCATCAAGCCCTATCCGAACGGTGGAGTGCGTGTGGTGCAGGCGGGCGGTGCGGAACATCCGTCATGGAGCCCCAACGGCCATTTCATCACCTACGTTCTGCACGGTGAACTCTTTGTGCATGATCTGCGCAGCGGCAACCGTCGTTCCATCCTGCGCGGTTATGGCCACATCTCCGAACCGCGCTGGATGCGCTGAGCCCTGATGAATGCCGCCCTGCCCATGATGAAACGCCCTGCCGCCATTCTTTCGAGCGCCCTTTTAGGCTGCCTCCTGCTGGCCTCCTGCAGCAGCATTCCCATGCCTTCGTTTTTGCGCAATCCCGCCTCTGAGGCGGTCGTCTATGCGCTCGGCCCCCGGGAAGGCTTCACCTCCCCGCTGAATGGCAGCCTCAAGCCTGCCTGCCCTGCCCTGGTGTTTGAGAACGCGAACTTTCAGCTCACCTCTGCACATCAGCAGGCCCTGAACAGCCTGGCACTGGAGATGACCAAGAACAAAAAGGCACGGCTGCTGGTCGCTGGCTACACGGCGCCGAATCTGCCGTCAGATCACGCCCGCTCCCTTTCCGAACGCCGTTCCCTGGCGGTGCGGCAGCGTTTGATCGAACTCGGACTCGAAGCCGCCAGCGTGCAGACCGTGGGATTTGGCAATGACTTCTCCCCCAGTGGGCCATCCTCGGATGTGGTGGTCATTTACCGCCAGAACTGAGGCGGTTCAGGCGAGATTCAAAAGTTGGCAACCTCAGCGGCGAGGTCTGGACGTAAGATCATCGGATTACGCCCGTTCCTTACGACCCCAATCATGCCCAACCGCCAAAACCTCCTCGTCGTTCTCGCCTTGGTCGCGCCGTTTGCCCTCATGTCCGCAAGCCCGGACAAGCCCGCCAAGGGCAAAAAAGACAAGGGGCCTTTCGTCGCAGGAAAGCCCGCCTTCGTTCCCGACCCCACCATTCCGGTCTTCGATGCCTCGAAAGTGAAGCCGGATCATCTCGAACCCAGCGCCTTCAAAGTGCCCGAGGGTTTGGAAATCACCGTCTGGGCCACCTCGCCCCAGTTGTTCAATCCGGCGAACATGGACATCGATCATGCGGGCCGCATCTGGGTCACGGAAGGCGTGAACTACCGCCGCCACTCCGGCCGCAGCCGCGAAGGCGACTGCGTGCGTGTGCTCCAGGACACCGATGGCGACGGCAAATGCGACAGCAGCCATGTTTTCGTGCGCGAAAAGGAGCTCGAATGCCCGCTGGGCGTGGCCGTTTTCGACAATGTCATCTTTGTCTCCAACGCACCGAACATCATCAAGTACACGGATGTGAACCGCGACTTGAAATTCGACCCCGCCGTCGACAAACGCGAGATCTTCCTCAGCGGCTTTGAGCAGCCGCAGCATGACCACAGCCTGCACAGCGTGTATGCCGGACCCGATGGCCGCCTGTACTTCAGCAATGGCAACTGCGGTGCGCAGTTCAGCGACAAAAGCGGCAACACCTTCCGCATCGGCGGCGCCTATCTGAACAATACCTATACCGGTGCCAAGAGCGACGATGGCCATGTCTATGTAGGCGGCTTCACCGCCAGCATTGATGAAAACGGGCACAATGCGCGCATCCTCGGCTACAATTATCGGAACAGCTTTGAAGGCGTGCGCAACAGCTACGGTGACATGTTCCTCAACGACAACGATGATCCACCCGCCTGCCGCGTGAGCCACCTCATCGAAGGCGGCAGCTTTGGCTTCTTCTCCCGCGACGGCAAACGCCAGTGGCGTGCCGACAAACGCCCCGGGCAGAGCATTCCCACCGCCGAGTGGCGGCAGGAAGATCCCGGCAGCATCCCTGCTGGAGACGTCTATGGCGGCGGTGCTCCCACCGGCATGTGCTTCTATGAAAACGGCGCGCTCGGTGAAAAATGGAACGGTTTGCTGCTAAGCTGTGAAACCGGACGCAACGTGGTGTTTGGCTACCTGCCAAAACCGGACGGCGCAGGCTTCAAGCTGGAGCGTTTCGACTTCTGCACCACCAACACCACCGGCGTGTTCAAGGGCAGCGACTTCGTGGGCGGCGCCAACAATCTCTCCGACGAACGCCACACGCTTTTCCGTCCATCGGATGTGTGCGTGGGGGCCGATGGTGCGATCTACATCAGTGACTGGTTCGACAAACGCACTGGTGGCCATCAGGACACGGATGAAACCTGCAGCGGCACGATCTACCGCATCGCGCCGAAAGGGTTCAAGCCCAGGGTTCCAAATCTCAAGCTGGATAGTGTTATCGGACAGATCGCTGCGCTGCAATCACCTGCAACCAATGTACGCCATGTGGCATTCACACGCCTGAGAGCTGCCGGTGATATGAACATGCCTGCCGTCCTCAAGCTGCGTGACCATGCGAATCCTTACATCGCCGCGCGTGCGGTGTGGCTTTTGGCACAGCTTGGAGAACCGGGGCTTATTTCGGCAAGGATCTGGCTGGAATCTGAGGATGCCACGAAGCGCCTGGTGGCACTGCGGGCAATCCGCGCCGCGAGCAGTGATGTCATTGATATTCTCAGCAACCTGACCACGGATCTTTCGCCCATGGTGCGGAGTGAGGTGGCGGTGGCGCTGCGGGATGTGCCGGCGGCGCAAAGTGTGGCACTGCTGTGCAAGCTTTCGCATCACATTGATGGGGGTGACCGTTCCCTGCTTGAGGCCTGGGGCATTGGCTGCACCGGAAAAGAAGAGGCGGTCTGGACGGCCCTCAAACCCGAGGGGGCGTGGGATGATGATTTTGCGCACATCACCTGGCGTCTGCACCCCGCCGCAGCTGTGTCGGATTTGGCAAAAAGGGCCGCCGATGGCAAGCTCTCGGCGGAGCAGCGGAAACTCGCGCTCGACACCCTCGCCTTCATCCCGGAAGCGAGCGCGGCACTGGCGGTGCTCGAACTGGCCAAGGACAAAGACTCGCCCATCCAGGCCGATGTCATGTGGTGGCTTATCAAGCGCAGCACGGATGACTGGGCCAGCTTTGGCATCGCCAAGGAGCTGAAGAAGGCGGGCATTTTTGATCCTGAAAGCGCCAAGCTGGTGACCATCGTCACGCCGCCGGCCATCCCCAGCAATGTGAAGCTGGATGAAGTGCTCAAGCTGAAGGGCAACGCCAAAAACGGCGCGCAGATGGTGACGCGCTGCGTGATGTGCCATCAGATCAACGGCCAGGGGGTCGAGTTCGGTCCGAATCTGGATGGCTGGGGCAAAAGCCAGCCCGGAGACATCATCGCGCAGGCGCTCATTGATCCGAGCAAGGACATCGCGCACGGCTACGATGGGCAGGAAATCGTCACCAAGGACGGCGTGACGATCCACGGCATGATCCTGACCGAAGGTGACATCATGATCATTCGGAGCATGGGCGGCCAAAATCAATACGTCGCGAGGTCCCGGATCAAGAGCCGCCGGAAGCTTGACCACAGCATGATGCTCAGCGCCACCCAGCTGGGGCTGAACGCCCAGGATGTGGCGGACATCGTCGCGTATTTGCGCACCGGCAAATAATCGCGATCATTGGACCTGCGGATGCTGCGAATGCCAGACTCCCCCAAGCCCCCCTTTTATTGAATCATGACCTTTTTTCGCCTCGGCGTTCTCGCCGCCGCCATCAGTCTCAGCAGTTGCAGTTCCACCGCGCCCGAGCCTTCCGAGTTCAATCTTTCGGCTGAAGCTCTTGGCAGCAAGTACCCTGCCACGCGTAAAACCGGCTCTGTGCGGCTCTATGCGCAGAAGATTGACACCACCAAGGACACATGGGGCCGTGAAACTCATGTGGCCAGCGGCGGCGCCGTGATGGTCAAGGACACCTCTCCCCCCATCTGGGTGCTGGCTCCCGGCATTTCCATCACGCCGGAGTTTTCCGAGGCTCTCGGCAAGGCGACGGTGAAAAAGAACGACCGCCTCTACATTGGTCAGAACGACTCTGCGAAGATCCGCATTGATGGTGGTGCCATCGTTCCTGAAGGCGCTGTGACCGTCAGTAAAATTGCGGATGAAGCCGCCGCCGCAGAAGCGAAGGCGAAAGCGGAAGCCAAAGCCAGGGCCAAAGAGGAGGCCAAGGCGAAAGCTGAAGAAGAAGCGAAGGCCATGGCAGAGGTCCAGGCTAAAAAGGAAGCTGACGAAGCAGCAGCAAAGGCGAAAGCCGAAGCAGAGGCCAAGGCTGTGGCGGATGCTGAAGCCAAGGCCAAGGAAGAAGCTGACGCCCAAGCGAAGGCAGAAGCCAAGGCGAAGGCGAAAGCGGACAAGGCCCTGGCAGATGCTGAAGCCAAAGCGATGAAAGTGGCCGAGGCAGAGGCCAAGGCGGCAGCCAGAGCCGAGGCTCAAGCGAAGGAGAAAGCCGAAGCCATGGCCAAAGCGGAGGCCAAAGAAGCAGCTGCGGCGAAGGCCCTAGCCGACAAGGCGAAGGCCCGGGAAGAAGCTGCGGCACAGGCTGCTGCGGAGAACGCCAAAGCCAAGGCGGATGCTGACATGAAAGCAGCGGCTTACGCCAAAGCCGAGAAGGCCAAGTCCGAAGCCAAAGCCCCGGCAAGGACTGTCGACGAGCCCCCGGTCAAAGCCAAGACCGCCTCCACTTCCCAGAAGAAGTCTTCCGGTGAATCCAAACCCAAGGCTAAGACTGTCACCTCATCCAAGCCCAAGGCTGCTCCCGCTGCGCCGTCCAAACCGGCACCGGCGGTGGACCGGGCACGTTTGCTGAATCTCATGAGGGAGCCTACGGAGCGGTAGAGGTGCCTGCATCTGAGCAGAGACAGATGACAGGCATGAATGGCACTCGGTTAGGACGGAGTGTCTTCTTTTTCGTGGGGCTGCCAGCAGCGCTTGGGCCTGAGCGAACGCGTCAGTGTCTTTGTATGTGCGGGGAAGCTGGTCGTGACATCGCTTAGGCGGGCTGGAAGGTGGTTTCAGTACGAAGCGCCTTCTTCACCCCGCGAAAGCGGTAGCTCCGATGCAGGCTTGCGCCGTGCATCTTCGCGACCGCACTCCAAAAACGCTGCCGCGTGGTCTTGTGCACCCAATCTCCAAAGCCAACGCCTCATCCTCTTAACTGAGTGCCATTCATGACACTTATCCCATGACCATGCATTCACATGCAGATCACTCGTGGATTCGATGATTCAGGCAAGAAAGTCGATCGCATGCATGTCAAAGAATGAAGCCTTGAGCCCCATCAAAATGCCCAGCGAAACGGGGCGTTGGGGATCAGTTTGGATTTCGGATAGGCGGAGATGCGCACCTGGTTGTGCGAGTTGCCGCTGAGGAGCCAGACGTTGGTGGAATCCTGCGCATGGAGGAAGCCGATGTGGCCGCTGCCGGCTTGATCCACCGTGAGGGGCTGCAAGATGCAGATGGCACCGTAGGTGGCGACCACCGGGCGGCCCCAGCTCCACCAGTCGGAAACTCTGGCACTGCCTCGTGGCTGGTAGCCGGAGTTCTTCACGCACCAGTTCACAAAAGCGGCGCACCAGGCGGTTTCATCGTGCAGCAGGCTGCCGCTGATGCCGCAGCTCCGCAGGTACTCGAGGATGCGCGGATTGTCCGCTGCTCCGGCCCACTCCTGCACGCCGACCTCCATGATGGCGATCTGCATCCAAGGCGGTGGTGCCGCAAAACTCGTGGGCGCAGCCGCAGCGGTGTCAGGCGCCGCGTAGTCCCCACCGCCGTCGATGATCACGATCTGGCCCGGAAACAGCACCTTCCATTTCCCCGAACCCCAATCAACCAGCGCGGGGTTCAGCTCCTGAAACCGATCCAGCGACATGCCAAAAGAATTCGCAATGTGAGTGGGATTGTCGCCGGGCTGAACAATGTATTGGGCCATGGCCGGGATCATTGCCTCCCGAACTGGAAAAGCCAATGTTCTTTCTGACTCAAGCGGCGAGGCCGTAGTGCTCGCCGATGACTTTGCCGCGGAGGCGGTCGGCTTTGGCGCCGGCCTGGTCGTGTTCGATGACGCCGTCGCGGAGACGGATGATGCGGGTGCAGCGCTGGACCATGCGCTCGTCATGGGTGACGAAGACGAGGGTCTTGCCCTGCTGATTGAGGCCGTCGAAGAGATCGAGGATTTCCTTGCCGGACTTGGAGTCGAGATTTCCGGTGGCTTCGTCGGCGAGGATGACGAGGGGGCTGTTCGACAGGGCGCGGGCGATGGCGACGCGCTGCTGCTGACCGCCGGAGAGTTCGTTGGGCTTGTGATGGAGGCGGTGCTCAAGGCCGACCTGGGTGGCAAGGCGGGTGCCGGTTTCGATCATCTCAGAGTCTTTCGCGCCGCCATAGTACATCGGCACGGCGATGTTTTCGATGACGCTGAGCTGCTGGATGAGATTGTAGCTCTGGAAGATGAAGCCGAGGTTTTTGTTCCGGGCGGCGGAGAGATCGTCATCCTCAAGATGAGCGACATTGAGACCGCCGAGGAAGTAGTCGCCCGAGGTGGGCTGATCGAGGCAGCCGAGGACATTGAGCAAAGTTGATTTGCCGCAGCCGGAGGGGCCCATGATGCAGACGTATTCTCCGGGGTAGATGGAGAGTGAGACGCCCTGCAGCACGTGCTGGGTGGTCTCACCCATCTGGTAGCTCTTGCAGATGTCCACCAGCTTGATGATGGGATCAGTGTCCGGCATCACGGTTTGGCGATCGCCACGGCTTTTTCCTTGGGCTTGGACGGTTTGGCTTTGGCCGGGCCGCTTTCAGGCTCGGGTCTGCCCGAACCTCCCATGTCGGCTTCGGCTTTCTTCGGGAGTGCGAGGGCCACGGCTTCGCCGCCCTGCAGACCATCACGCACCTCGATGAATTCATCATTGAAGAGCCCGGTGCTGATCTCCCTGCGTTCGAGGTTGCCGTTGTTGCTGATGTAGCAGAAATGATGATCCTGCTCGACCTCAATGGACTGGACCGGGACGTAGAGCACATCGGCCAGCTGATCGACGATGATCTCGACCTTGGCGTTCATGCCCGGCTTCATCCAGGGGTGGTAGCCGTTGATGTGAATGGTGCAGGGATAGACTTTTAGATTGGGCGTGTAACGGCTGCTGCTGGAATCCGGAAGAACGGCGAGTTCGGCAACGCGACCGTCCAACTCCTTGCCGGGTTCGGCATCGACGCGGACTTTGACCGGCTGGCCGATGCGCACTTTTTTGATCTGTGATTCATGGACGTTCACTCGGACGCCCATCTGGCTCATGTCCGGGATGGTGAGCAAGGTCTGGCGCAGGCGCACGGTGGCCCCTTCTTCAATGCTGTTGCTGTAGTTGTAGGATGAGCTGGCGTTCAAATCGCCGTAGGCGACCAAGCCGGGCTGCGGGGCTTTAATGACGCAGGCCTTGAGCTGGAGCTCCAGGTTTTCACGCTGGGCCAGTTCCATTTCATAGCGCCGCTTGGCCGTGGTGAACCGGGTCTCCGCCTGGGCCATTCGGGAACGGTTGGCGCGGATGGTGCGCTGCAGCTTGTTGAGCGCCTCACGATAGGCGGCGAGGTAGGTGGCGCAATGCTTGCTGAATTCGTACTTTTTATACAAGGCGAGCGCCGTTTCAGAAGTTTTCACCGAGAGCTGCACTTTGTCGAAGCCCACCGAGTCATTCTCCATCTGGGCGGAGGTGACGAATTTTTTTGCCGCAAGACGCTTGGAGGATTCCACCTTCTGCTTGGCGAGGGCCAGCTCCGAGCGGTGCAGCAGCAGGTCGTCCTCGAGCTGCCGCAGTTTCTGCTGGGCCTCACCGTCGCTCTGCGCCTTCTGTTCAAGGAAGGGGGTGAAATTGATCATCTCGCTGACCGGAGGTGCGGCGATTGTTTTTTTGGCCACGCCGGGCTTGGCATTTTCCCCGCGTTTGGAGAGGGCGGCCTCCGAAGAAACCTGGGCGTTGGCCTGAGTCTCGAGGACGTCCGCGTATTTTTCAAAGGCATCCACGTCTGATGGCAAACCTGCCGTGGTGAGAATAGCGCCGGTGACTTCGCGCCCAAGATACTTCTCAAAGTCCATGAGGGCAAAGATGGCGACCTGCTTGACGTCGCGCACCATGGTTTGGTTTTCACTTTTCTGGATCTCGCGGTTCTCATCGGCGTCGATGTAGTTTGAAACCGTGGTCTGAAAGTCGATCTCGTGGGTCTCGATCTTGGTTTTGAGGTCGGTGCTGTCGAGTTCGATCAAGACCTTGCCGTCTTTGACGTCTTCCTCGCTGATCAGATAGCCTTCAGGAATGAGGCTGAGAATCTTGGTGGGGATTTCGATTTCGCTCTTCACCTCATTGTTTTGCAAGGCGCGGATTTCCCCGCCCTGGAGCACGGTGATCTCGAGCGGGCCACGCTGCACAATGCGCGTGGGCACCTTTTCAGCTGCAGCGCCACCGCCGGACATGCTCCACCAGCCGACGACAGCGAGAACGCTGATGCCTGCGATGATGATTCCTTTGTTGGATTTTCCCTTCTTCATTCTCCTTTTGGCTTCTCCTTGTTCAATACGTCCACCCAGCCGCCGTCTTTCTCAATGAACAGCACTCCCATGTCCCGCCAGAGGCGCAGACGGACGAGCGTGTGATTGATGGTGGTGGAGACCATGAGGTTTCGCGTGGTGTTCATGTCGCGCTGGGCATCGACGAGGTTGATGGCGGTGCCGAGGCCTTCGGCGTTGAAGGCTTCTTCAACCTCCAGACGCTGCGTGCTGATCTCCATGCCCAGCCTTGCGAGTTCGTACTGCTTGCGGGCGAGCTGCAGGTCACGCCAGCCGGTGCGGACGTCGCTGCGGGTGTTTTCTTCAAAGAGATCCAGGGCACGTCTGGCCTGCTGCTCGGCGACGATGGTTGAGCGCAGGATATTACGCTCAGGCTTTTGATTGAGGTTGAGGTCGGTGTTGAGTCCCACGCTGTAGTTCTTGTTGCCGGGGACGAGCCTGAAGTCGTTGTGGTCCGGGTTGTCGAGCATGTTGTAGTTGACCAGGGCGTTGACACTTGGCAGGGCCTGCTGCTTGGCGATGAGCACGCGCCGGCTGGTGTCCTCCACCTGATCCCGCAGGTTCCAGATGTCGAGGCGGTTGGTCATGGCGATGGTGATGGCTTCTTCCAGGGTGCCGGGGGATTCGATGATCTGGAGGGCGTCCTTGTCCTTGTAGTCCACGACGAAACGCTCCGTGACGGGCAAACCAAGATTGACCTTCAGATCATCCAATGCCTGCTCGTAGTCGCGGATGGCGCTGAGCCATGAACGCTCAAACACGATGCGGGACTGGACGAGACGGAAGACGGAGGACTTGGTGCTGTTGGCATTTTCCTTCTGCATGGCGGTCTCACGGGCCACCACGAAGTCGAAGGCTTTGAAGGCGAGGTAAGCATTGCGCGCGGTCTCGCGGGACTGGATGACGCCGTAATACTGGGCGGCGATGTCAACGGCGAAAGATTTGCGATACTGGGCAAAGGTACGAATGGCGTAGAGGACGCTGCGCTCGCTTTGAGTCAGCACTTCTGAGGCGGAGAGATAGCCGGCACCGCTGAGGAGCGGCTGAGCCAGGGAGAAGCCGAGCTGGGAGATGCCGCTGTCTGAGCCCCCGGTGAAGAAGCGCACAAAATTGGTGGTCAGGTTTGTGGCCAGGAGCGCGCCTGTGCGGGTGAGAGCGGAAAAGCCCAGGTTGCCGGTGGTGGTGAGCGTGGAGGTGCGGACGAGATTGTTGATGCCGGTGACGGCATCGGTGCTGGCCTTGGTGACGGAGCCGCCGCCGCCGATGATGGGGCCGTACTGCTGCCGGACGAGGGTGAGATTCAGCGCGGCCAGGTAAACGGTTTCCTTTTGAACCAGATAGGTACGGTTGCGATGCACCGAGTAGTCCAATGCCTCAGCCAGACTAACGACGCGTGCATTCTCCTCCAGGTAGGCGCGATCCCCCAGAAACTCCTCCTTCTTCATGTTTTTGCGGAGTTCCTCCAGCCTTACTGGTGGCGGTGGGGTGATGTCCAGAAACGCCTGCCCTGAGTTTGGCACCTTACTGGCCTTTTTGCTGAGGATACCGTAGGTTTCCTTATCAGCCCATTTTTTGTAAAAACCCGTACTACATGAGCTCAATCCCAAGGCCAGCAGCGTGAGAAACGCGACGGCAGGCTGGAAGAGACGATGATTTGGCATGGGAAGTCTGACCGGCATTTGGGGTGGTTGGGCCGGGGGGGTTGGTTTTGGGGACAATGCAATACGGCCTCCTAAAGGGCGATCTATCGAATGGATGACAAAACGTCGTTGCCTCCACCGAAGCCACCGTTACTATCCAGCCCCCGCATGTCCGACCTCCCGAAAGTCGCTGAAACTGAAGAACTCCTCAAGGAGACCTCTGGATCGCCCCCGACCCGGAAGACACTCATTGAAAAATTGGACAACTGGGATGACTGGGCCAGCTGGGATGAATTTTACCGCACCTATTCGGGTTTCGTCTTCCACGTGGCGCGCAAGACGGGCCTGAGTGATGACGAGGCCAGTGATGTGGTGCAGGAGACCTTCATCGGCGTGGCCAAGAACCTGCAGAAGAAGAAGTTCGACACGAGCCTGGGCTCCTTCAAATCCTTCCTCCTCAATCAGGCGCGCTGGCGCATTCTGGACCAGTTCCGCCGGCGCAAGAAGCAGCAGAGCCGTGAGGCCAATCTGTACGCGGACGAGACGGACGAGCGCCGCACGGCGCCGATCGATCGCTGCGCGGATCCGAATGGCGTGGCGCTGGAGAAGCTGTGGGAGAAGGAGTGGCAGGACAAGGTGATGGACATCGCGCTGCGCCGGGTGCGTGCGCTGGTGTCTCCGCGTCAGTTCCAGATTTTCTCCTGCTACGTGATCAAAGGGTGGAGTCCTGAGCGCGTGAAGAAGGAGCTGGGCGTGAATGCGGCGCAGGTGTACCTGGCGAAGCATCGGGTGGGACGCATCCTGAAACGCGAAGCGGCGAAGCTGTCTGAGGCGGAGCAGTAGGGCGGGCTTGGGGAGTGCTGAAATCGTGGGACGTTTTCAATATCCTCGCATACGGGCGGGCTGTCGCCACGCCCATCCTACGGTTGGGAGCATGTTTCGTCTATTCAACGGACTGATGCCGATACTCCTGCCTGCTATTGAGCTTCGTGAAAGCGCCGGCCCTTCTCTCGCGTAGCGGTATGCATGCGCCGCACTCTCGCTCTCCTGTTATTCGCCGTCTCATCTCTGCATGCAGCGGATCCATCACCGCTTTTCATTGAAGGCTATGCCGGGCAGCGCAGCATCGCGCAGGGGGAGGAAATCCCGATCCATGTGAGTACGACGGCGGCGAAGTATGAGATCGAGGTGGCGCGTCTGGGGGCCACGAGGGAGGTCGTGTGGAAGAAATCGGATGTGCCCGGGGCTGTGTATCCGGTGCCGGAGGATGCCTCTGCGAATGGATGCCGCTGGCCAGAGAGTGTGCGCGTGCCCAGCGGTGCGGCATGGAAAAGCGGCTACTATGAAGTGAGCCTGCGTGCCGCTGATGCGGGCGGCAAATGGTCGCATCGTGGCAAACGTACCGCGGAGAGCAGCACATGGTTCATTGTGCGGCAGGCCCAACCGGGCACGACCTCGAAGATCCTGCTGCAGCTTTGCTCGAACACGTACAATGCATACAACAACTGGGGCGGATTTTCGGTGTATGCCTACAACAGCCTTTCGAATAATCAGGGCCATCGGGCGAGCTTCGAGCGGCCCGGTCCTTCGCAGTTTGCGCGGTGGGAGCTGCCCTTTGTGCAGTGGGCGGAGAAAAATGGCTACGCGCTGGAATTCGCCGCGAATGATGATCTGGAATTTCGCCCGGAGATGCTGACGAGCTACAAGCTGGTGCTGAGTGTGGGCCATGATGAGTACTGGAGCACGCCGATGCGCGACAACCTGGAGGCGTGGATCGGCAAGGGTGGCAATGCGGCCTTCTTCAGCGGGAACACGTGCTGCTGGCAAGTCCGTGCGGAGGACAACGGCCGCGCCTTCACCTGCTGCAAACAGAACTACCACCTGGACCCCGTCTTCGCGACGCGTGACTTCAAAACGCTGAGCACGGCATGGAGCCATCATTTGCTAAAGCGTCCTGAGAACGAACTGACGGGGGTCGGCTTCCTGTGGGGCGGCTATCGCAAAAGCCACGGGCAGTTCATGACTGATCCGGCGGAGTATGAGGTGCACCGCCCCGACCACTGGGTGCTGGCAGGCACGGGCTTGAAGCGTGGCGACAAGTTCGGCGGCAAGGATACCATCGTGGGCTATGAATGCGATGGCTGTGAACTGACGTGGAAGGACGGCCTGCCGTTTCCTACTTTCAAGGATGGGACGCCGAAGACCTTTGAAGTACTGGCCACGTGCCCGGTGCGCTGGCACCCCGATGATGTGGAATGGTATGAGCAGTGGGAGAAGGGACGCACGGGCGCGGCCTGCCTGGGCCTCTACACGCGTGGAGGCACGGTCTTCACCGCCGCCACCACCGACTGGGCGCATGGCCTGCAGGGTGGTGATGCCGCTGTGATACGCATCACGCAGAATGTGCTGGAACGACTGGCGAAATGAGGTGGCGAAGATGCAGGCTTGAGAGCATCTTCTGCTCAGGATCACGCAAGATGCGTGAAGCCACTCCCGCGAGATGGAATACGTTTAATCTGTCATGAATCCTCAAACGCCACCGCACGCAGCCGAACTTTTCCTTCATCAAACTCTGAAGCGAGTGGAAGACTGTGTGCGACGGGAACCCACGAAGGCGGTGGTGGTGGCACTGGGCACTGGTCTTGTCCTGAACCTGCTGCCCTCACGTGTGCTGGCCAGAGCAACGGCGAGCATCGCCACACGGCTGCTGCCACCGGCGCTGCTCGGACTGGGCGTGCTGAAAGCCTTTGAGATCTGCTTTGAAAAGGAAGCCGCAAGAGAGCTGAATTCGAGTCAGCCTGGCTCTTACAGCAAGGGGTCGTCCTCTCCCCAGAGCAGCAGCACGTCTTCAGGATCATCTTCCTGATTGTCCCAGCGCAGACTGCCGTCCGGTCTCACACAGGGTGGCAGATCATGAGGGTAGTACATTGATTTCACCCCGGAGAGTTGCGCGCTGCCGAGATGGCCGCCTAGCACGACGCTCGGCTTCACGAGAAACCGCAGGCACTGGCGGGTGTCCCTCCAAGGACAGACCAGAGAGCATTCCAAGTTGGTGGCGTGCTTGTTCATAGCTGGAGCGATGCACATCCATCAAGCGTGTTACGTCGTGCTGTGTCCATACGCAAAAGCACGTCATCCACCCTGCTGGATTCCAGTATGAAGCGGTGCGGAGGCGAGAACTTTTGGACGCGGACATTGCGTCATTGAAACAGCAGCAGCGCAAGGCCGAGCCAGGGCACATTGATCTGGTTTAACTATCGCGAAACCTGTCTTCAGTGCGCAGCGCTGTGGTCCAGAGACAGCATGACATAGATGCCGTAGATGGCCAGCAGGAGGAAGCCGCGGAAGCGGCCGATGTGGCCGCCGGGACCTGGGATGATCAGCAGGGTGGTCAGGGCACCAAAGAAGAGGCTTGGCATGATCTCAGGCAGGTTCACTTTGTAGGGCTGGATCAAGGCGGCGACGGAGGCGATGAACATCACATTGAAGATGTTGCTGCCGAGAATGTTGCCGAGGCCTACATCATGATGTCCGCGCATGCGGGCAATGAGCGTGGTGGCGAGTTCCGGGGTGCTGGTGGCGACGGCCACGATGACCGCACCGACGATGAAGGGACTCCAGCCGAGGGCGATAGCGATCGTCCTGCCGCCATGCACCACGAACTGGGCGGCACCGATGAGCAAGAGGAGTCCTAACAGGCAGAAGCCCACCATCCGGGCCACCGGCACCTTTTCCGCCGGCGCAGCACGCGTGGCAGCGTGAGCGCGGGCATGAGAGATCACCACCAGCAGCCAGACGAAGAAGATGCCCATCATGATCAAGGCATCCGAGCGGGAGAACCAGCCGTCCATGAGCACGGCATACAAAATGCCCGGCACCAGCAGGGAGACGAACCAGTCCCGCAGCACGCCGCTGTCCTCCGCCTTCATGCCGGAGAACGACAGAACCAGACCGAGCACGAGGGAGACATTGACGACGTTGCTGCCCAGCACATCGCCGAGGGAGATCTGCGGCACGCCATCGTGCGCGGCATGGATGGCGACCATGAGTTCCGGGGCGGATGTCCCGAACGCAGCGACGGTGACGCCGATCACCGCCGTGGGCCAGCGAGCCCATGCGGCCAGCCCGACACCGCCTCTCACAAAAATCTCACCGCCAAACCAGGCGAGCACGACACCGGCGATCAGGTACAAAATGGCTTCATTCATAGAGGTGAAGGGTTGTGGGCCCACCACTCGTCAACAGCGCCGATGGCGGCAAGTGCGAACGCCGCGTCTTTTTGGAATGGACAGCTTCAGGGGGATGCGAGCCAGTCGTCTTTGCTCCTCAATTCTTGCTCACTTCCCTTTTCCCAGCACCGGCAAGACCCGACCGGCGATCTGCTGGCTGAGCAGTTGATAGGCCTGCGACTGCCAGTGGTAGTTGTCGCCAGAGGCGAGGTCGAGGTGCGCGGCCAGCAAGGCGTAGGCGTCGATCACTTCGATGCCCTCCTGCTTCATCACCTGGGAGGAAAGCGTGTTGAGCCGCAGCACCACGTCGTTCTTGTCGCCAAAGGCGGTGACGGGTTTATCGCGCGAGGGACGCGCGGCCGTGTGCGGCGTGGTCATGAGGTAGAAGATTTTTGCCTGCGGTGCGCCGGTCTTGAAGCAGCGCGTCAGCTTCTGCATCCGCTCCAGCACGAGAGCATCAGAGACTTTGTCCGGCGTCCAGCCGAGGGAGTGCAGGCCGTTGTTGAAGACCACCGCGTCAAACTTGAAGCGTCCGGCCATCTCCGTCAGCGCCTGCTCGGGCACGTCACCGCCCACGAAGTGGACGCAGTGGAAGACATAGACGTGCTGCTTGAGCATCTCGGGAATGAAAGGGCCGCTGTAGCCCATTGAGATGGAGTCGCCGTAGATCAGCACCTTGGGCCACTCCGGGTGCTCGATCTTCGGAACGTCCAGCGCCCAGCCTTTTCCGGCCACCGCGCCGCGTGGAAACTCGCCAGTGGTCTCCTTCTTCGAGACGTAGCTGTAGGCGGGTCCGAAGACCTTCACGGCATGCACGGTCACCGGCATGGTTTTGGCCTTCGCGTTGTCGTTGCGCCCGATCCACATGGGTTCGCCATTTGGGACGAGTTCCATGAAGCATTTTTTGATGGGGGCGTCATCGATGTAGAAAGTCGCCAGGCCGTTGCGCAGGGCCATGGTGAAGGTGACGGGCTTGTTGATCTCCGGCTCGTTGCGGCCGTTAAGCGCGCCGCCAACCATGAGGATCTTGTTCACGACGGAGTTCACCTGTCGCGCATAGTAGGGCTTGTCCTTGTAGTTGAAGAACATGGCGAAGCCGTCGTCCTTGTCGCCGCTCTGCTTGTTCATCAAGGTGAAGACAGCATCCTGCACCAGAGCATCGAGCGAAAGAGTGACCTGCACGGTGAAGTTCTTCTGGTCAGGAAAAGCTTCCGCAGGCACGGCGAAGGATGCGCCATCGCGCAGCTTCACCACGCCGTCTGCTTTCTCCACCGTGCCCGACTTGTGCGCTGCAGGGAGGTCGTTTTTGGACAGATCCCAGAGGGCGGGTTCATCGGCGGCGGTTGCTGCGCTGTTGAATGAGAGCAGCAGGACGGTGAGAAGTGTGCGTGTGTGGATCATGAGCGTGTACTATTTGGTCGCCTTGGCTTCGGTTTTCCTGGCTGCAGCAGCCCAGCGGATGCCCTCCAGCACGTGCTGGCGGACGAAGGGGGTGCTCAGTGAGCGCAGATCGTGGCCGAACTCGGTGTAGAAAAAGCGGCCGCCTGCCTCTGGTGCGTGAGTCCATGCGATGGGATGATCCGCGCCCATGGGCTTGCCGCCGCGGGTTTTGAAATAGTCGCGCACGGGTGTGTAGGTGCTCTCATCCACGCGCAGCAGGACTTGGAAGCCGGGCTGGCCGGTGACGGAGCGGTCGTGATTGGTCCAGTCCGCCTCGATGAAAAATTCCGCAGGCTGGCCTTTCACGGCGGGATGATCTTTTGCGGCGGGATCGACGATCACTTTTGCCTTGGAGAAATCCGAGTCGCTGTTGAAGTCGCAGCCGCCCAACTGGTTCAGCCATGGCCAGCCGGTTTGATGCACGAGAGCCGCATGCAGGCCCACGATTCCTTTCTTCCCGCTGGCAAACCATGCCTCCACCGACTGCCGCTGGGCCTCGGGGATGATTTTATCGAGTTCATTGGCGTTGTTGAGCAGCAGCACATCGTACTTGGCGATCACCTGCGGCACGAGGTCTTTCGGGCTCTCGGTGATGTCCACATCGAAGCCGTTTTCATGGCCGAGCAGCACCAGCCAGCGGTTGATGGCGGGGATGTCGGGATGGCGGTAGTAGGCGGTGGCAGAGAAGACGAGGACCTTCATGCGGTCGCCACTGGGTGTGGCGGGAGCAGGGGTGTCGTGAGCGAAGGTGAAGCTGGCGAGGGCGGCGAGGAAGAGGAGAGTGAAGGCGCGGTGAGTCATAGGGGAGGGCATCGGCTAGTGGGTGGAATGGGCTTCCGGACCGGCTGAAGCCGGGACTACAATACGAAGAGGCAGAAGGCGGAGGTGGGGTGGTGATTTGGGATCTTGAACTTGAAGCGAGGCGCTGTGATCGAGGACGAGGACGATTGTGTGCATGCGCGTGTGCGCGGTCAGTTCAGCGCTGGCCGATGACGCTGAAATCGAGGTCGCCTTTGCCGGAGTCCACTCCGGCGCGCATGGCGGCGGCGGTGCAGTCGAGGGCGGGGGTCTTGAGCTTTGCTTCTGCTGCGAGTTCGCGGGCGAAGTCGGCGTCCTTGAGCATGTTGCGGAGGGCGAAGTGGGGCTCGAAGTCGCTCTTGATGATGGCGGGGAGCTTCATGCCGATGAGGGTGGAGTAGTTGGCGTTTGACTCCAGGGCTTCGTGCAGGCGTTCGAGCGAGATGCCGTTGGCCTTGGTGATGTCGGCCGCTTCGGCCACGGCCTCGACGATGACGGCGGAGACGAGGTTGGTGACGATTTTGAGGACCATGGCTTCGCCGACATCTCCCAGAGGCAGGATCTTGGCGGCGCTGGCTTCGAGAACGGGCCGGGCGCGCTCCAGCAGCAGATCACTGCCGCCAATGTAGTAGCAAAGCTTGCCGTTCTGAGCCGCCATCTTGCTGCCTGTGAAGGGGGCATCCAGAAACGCCGCGCCGGTTTCTTCAACGAGTTGGGCGGCCTGCAGCGTGGCTTTTTTGCTGACGGTGGCGTGGTTCATGACGAGATGGCCGGCCTTGAGAGCGGGCTTCATGTCCTCAATCGCCTCGATCAAAGCCGCGCCGTCACGCACGAAGATCTGGATGATGCCAGCGGCCTCGGCCACTTCATGAGGGGAGGCGAGAAAGTTCGGCACGGGGCGCGCGCTGCGACTCCAGACAAACACCTCATGCCCTGCCTTGCGCAGATTGTCCGCCACACGACTGCCGATGATGCCTAGCCCGAGAATGCCAACGTTTTGTTTCATGCCCACGCCCTTAGCGCGCATTTGCCAGAGCGCAACGGCCGCCTCTGGATCAGGTCATCTGCCACCCATGGGGTAGATTCCCCATGGCGGTTGTTGTGATCCAATTTATGGTCTGCCATGCAGGTACTTTCACCGCTCATCTGGCACGCCGCAGAACCTGAAAAAATTGTAACAACTTTGGAGACCGACGCACAGGCCGGACTGAGCGGCAGCGAGGCATCTGAACGCCTGAAAAAGCACGGGCCGAATGAGCTTCCGGAGGACAAGCACAAGCCGCTGTGGCGGGTGTTTGCCTCGCAGTTTGCGAGTCCTTTGATCTACATTCTGTTTGTCGCTGCGGTGATCTCCTTTGCGATGGGACATGCCAGTGATGCGGTGGTGATCCTGATCGTGGTGCTGATCAATGCTCTCATTGGGGCCGTGCAGGAAGGACGAGCGGAGCATTCCATGACGACGCTGCGCAAACTCTCAGCGCTGAAGGTGCGAGTCATTCGGGATGGCAAGGAGTCGATCATTGAGGCACGGGATTTGGTGCCAGGAGACATTCTTTTGCTGGCAGCTGGAGATCAGGTGGGTGCGGATGCGCGGATGCTCGAAGCAGCTGCGCTGGAAGCCACCGAAGCCGAGCTCACGGGGGAGTCACTGCCGGTCGCGAAAAACACTGAAATGGTGCCTGAGGACGCGGGGCTGGGTGACCGCAGGAACATGATTTACTCCGGCACGCACCTCACCGCAGGCCGTGGGCGAGCGGTGGTGGTGGCCACGGGGCTGCAAACCGAGGTGGGAAAGATTGCCAGCATGACGACCAGTGCTGAACAACCCAAAACACCGCTGGAACTGCGGCTGAAGCAGTTTGGGAACTGGCTGGTGGTCGCCTCCATCGTGCTGTTTGTCTTGATTCTCGGCTTTGGCCTTCTGCGCGGCATTCCCTTTGTGACCATTTTCATGGTGGCCATCAGTCAGATGGTTTCGATGGTGCCGGAGGGACTGCCGGTGGCCATGACGATCGCGCTGGCGGTGGGCATGCAGCGCATGGCGCGGCGCGGCGCCATCGTGCGGCGACTTGCTGCGGTGGAGACGCTGGGATCCACCAGCATCATCTGCAGCGACAAGACCGGCACGCTGACGAAGAATGAGATGACCGTCACCCGGTTGATCCTGCCCGATGGAAGGCAAATCGAAGCCACCGGGGCGGGCTATTCGCCGGAGGGCGAGCTGACCGGCGACGGTCATGACGATGCTGCGGTCAGGGCTTTGCTGGAAGCCATCACGCTTTGCAACGATGCCAATCTGGCACCACCCGAAGGGGAGGAAACGCGCTGGCGGCCGCTGGGCGATCCTACTGAGGCCGCGCTGCTTACAATCGCACGCAAAGGGGGCGTGAAACCTGACACGCTGAGCCAGGAGTGGCCACGCGGTGCGGAGATCCCCTTTGACTCAGCCGAGAAGATGATGGCCACGCAGCATGAGCATGATGGGAAGTGCCGGGTGCTGTTCAAGGGGGCGCCTGAGAAGCTGCTCGAACTCTGCGACCCTGCGACGCTGGATTTGGCCAAGCTTCAGCAAACGTCTGACGAACTCGCCGCGCAGGCCCTGCGGGTGCTTGCCGTGGCGGAGGTGTATGATGCTCCACTCGATGTGAAGGCAGGCTTTGAACCGTGGCGCGGCCGGCTGCGCTTTCTCGGGCTGCTGGGACAGATGGATCCACCGCGTGAAGAGGTGAAGGCGGCGGTGGTCGAATGTCAGGCGGCGGGCATCCGGCCAGTGATGGTGACCGGAGATCACAAGGCCACCGGGCTTGCGATTGCAACTGAGCTGGGCATCGCAAAGCCGGGTGATATCGCCGTGGACAGTGCCGAGCTCGAAGCGATGTCAGATGACGAGCTGCGCGGCAGCCTGGACCGCATCTCCGTTTTTGCGCGGGTGCATCCGGCGCAGAAGCTGCGCATCGTGCAAGCCTTCCAGTCGCAGAAGCAGGTCGTGGCCATGACAGGTGACGGCGTGAATGATGCACCGGCGCTGGCCGCTGCGGACGTGGGCGTGGCCATGGGCATCACCGGCACAGAGGTGGCCAAGGGTGCGGCGAAGATCGTCATCACGGATGACAACTTCGCCACCATCGTGAAAGCCATCGAGGAAGGGCGGCTGGTTTATCAGAACCTCAAGAAGGTGGTGCTGTTCCTGTTTGCGACCTCCATTGACGAAGTGGCCATCCTGCTGCTGGCCTTGCTGTGTGGCTACCCACTGCCGCTGGCGGCGGTGCAGATCCTGTGGATCAACATCGTGACCGAAGGAGCGGTGACGGTGAACCTGATCATGGAGGGGCTGGAGGGCGATGAAATGCGCCGCCAGCCCACACCGAAGAATGAGCAGCTCATCACAGGACCGATGCTGCAACGGCTGCTGCTCATGGTCATCACCTCGGTGATGGCGGTCTTTGGTTTCTTCATATGGAGGCAGTCCACCGGAGTGCCGTTTGCCCTGGTGCAGACGGAGACCTTCACATTGGTCGCCGTGGTCCAGTGGTTCAATGTTCTCAACTGCCGCAGCGCCACCAAATCCTCGATCAGCCTCGATGTGCTACGCAACCGGTGGCTCGTCGGTGGACTGATCCTGGGCAACGCCCTGCACATCCTCGTCATCTACAATGCATCGATGAACCGCATTTTCCACACGGTGCCGATCCCGCTGGCGGACGTCGCTCTCCTCGGGCTCATCGGCAGCAGCGTGCTGTGGGTCGAAGAAATCAGGAAGTGGCGTGTACGGCGCCGACTGGATCAAGGTGCCGGTGCAGCGTGATCAATGACCTCCGCGTGATAAACCACTGGCTGCGGCGAGCGATTTCGCAGTTCAGCAAGGAGACTCTTGAGCGCCGCATCGCGCCGTTTGCTGGTCAGCAGCGAGGTGATCTCGGGTGTCACTTCTGCCAAGGCAGGCAGACGTGAAGCGTGGCGCTCAAGGACGAGGATGAGATGCCAGCCGAGCTGGGTCTGCACGGGCTCGCTGAGCTGGCCGACCTTGAGCGTTTCGACCGCCGCGATGAAATCCGCCGGCATGCGCTGCTGCGTGAACCAGCCGAGGTCGCCGCCCAGATTTTTGCTGCGATCGTCCTCGGAATGTTCCTTCGCAAGTTGAGCAAAGGTCTTCTCCTTTGTTAGGAGCTGACGATGGATCTCCCGGATCTCAGCCGCGCGGTCAGGCTTCGCTGAGTCATGCCGGGTGAGGAAAATGTGCGCCGCATGGTGCGCCTGCGGAATGCGCAGCGTCTCCTTGAATTCGTCATGCCAGGCACGCAGGTCCTGCGGCGTGACCGCCTTGAAGCGAGACTGAATTTCCGCCTCAATCCATGCTTCATCGAGTTGCGCGTCATTGATCCGGGCTTCCAGCGACTTTGGCGTGAGTTGCTGGGCGGCCAGGCGTTTGGGAAAATCCGCCGCATCGGCAAACTGCCGCTGCATGCGCTCCGACTCACGTTTCACCGCGTCCTTTGACAAGCCGGTGTCGGGCCCGCTCCTGCTGCGGCAGGCACGCAGGAGGCGATTGTTCACCAGATTCTCCAGCGCCTGCCGGCGTGTCTGCTTGCGCGCCTCTGGGGCGAGACTGGCCCATGCGGCGTTGTGTTTCCAGAGCTGTTCCCGCATCGATTCCTGCAGTTCCTGCTGTGTGATCGGCAGGCCGTCCACTTCCGCGGCCACTCCCCCGCCCTGACTCTGGATCAGCATCGTATGCAGCGGCCCTTTGAAGGCGTACAGGTCAGCCAGAAGGTAGCAGACCGCCACGCATGCGACGGCAAGCCGCCACGGAAAGGGCTGGAAGGAACGAGACATCAGGATTTGCAGCGTAGGACCGGCCCGCCCGTTGGCAAGGCAGCGCTTTGGATGATAATTTAGTGGCGAATCACCGCTTAATTGTTATATTTTCATAATAGTAATAAAATAAAGCTAGATTTATTGAGTGACTATCATAAATTTCATACAACAATGACATTCCGAAGTCTCATCCCCTTGGTATTTGCGGCCTGCACGGTCACGGCAACGGCTGCAACCGTCAGCGTGACTGGACTGGACAACAATGGCGATGCGATTGGCGAGTATGTCATCGGCGGGCAGACCTACTGGTGGTTCTGCATAGAGCCTGGCGCACCCGCTTTGAGCAACACGACCATCACCGCTGACACCTTGTCGTTTCAGGATGGCTGGACGGTGCAGAACATCGAACGCAATAACATCTACCAATCAGATCCCCTCTTTTACGCTGGCATCGTTCCGAAACAGGTCGCCGTGATGGAGTACGTCCTCGACACTTACCTACCCTGGGACACCCTGGCTGGTGCCTCGGGCCGGTTCATTGAGCAGAGCGGCGACTACAATGATTTCGGCAATAACGACACCTTCTTTAATGCGATGTTCGCCATCCAGGACTTCCTCTCGCAGACTGCGGGCAAGCCGCCGAAGTCGGACTTCACGGACCTGAGCGATTATCAGGACTACTTTGCCCCCCTCGGAACTGTCACGGGTGACGCCCGCTCAGCCCTTTTTCAAAGCATCCTGAGCGACGTCGCTTCCATGGATACCCCGGGCTTCTTCGACAGCTACGTGGCCCAGCACCAGTACTTCACCGTCAACACCCTCCTGAGTTCGGCTGACCCGAACAATTGGCAGGATGGCCTTGTGATCGGTGGCTTTACCCCTGTGCCAGAGCCCGGCGGTGCCATCCTGATCGCGAGTTGCGGCCTCGCATGGACACTGCGCCGTCGCCGTCGGATTGGCTGAAGGCGGCCTCTCAGCGTCCGGTCCGCAGCGCCTCAAACCATGACTGGGTGAACTGCGGATGCTGCCTGCCGTAGAAGGCCATGACCAGCAGGGCCTTCTCTTTGATCTTTGGAAACTGCGCCATGGCGCTCCAGAGTCCTTCATCCCCCATGAGCAGGCGTGAGGCGATGGAATTGAAATCCTCTTCCTGACTTGCCTGCGCATAGGCGTGTAGAAAGCCAAGCTCCTGCAGAGCCGCGTCCAAGCGACGGGATGCTTTTTGCTGCTTGATCGCCTGCACCCCGCTGCCGAGATAGTGAAAGTCTGGCGGATTGATCTCCTGCCAGCGCTTGGTGTCGAGGTGCTGAGGCAGATTGCGCAGCAGGATGCTGGAAAACTCCGCATGAAAAATGCCCTCCAGCACCGCATCTGCCGCTTTCCCTGAGTTTGCCAGATAGACCGCGCTGCGGGAATTCGTCCCACCCGTGGGCACGCCGCTGTAGGCCAGACTGCCCACCACATAAACGCGCTGCAGATGGGGCCGAAGAACGACCTCAGGGTATTTGGCCAGCGCCCGTGCCACCAGTTTCTGAGATCGCTCGCGCTGTGCGGGGGGCAAGATCGTGGCCTGCGCATTCACTTTGGCGGTCAGCCAGCTCTGCGGGAAAATATCTGGTCCTGCCGCATCGAGGCTCACTACGGGTCCATCCCCCTGATTGTTGTCTTTTGCGGGAGCAGCATGTGCGGCGAAGTGGAGGCAAAGGAGACAGATCAAGAGAGTGTTCTTCATGGAGACCTGAGAACGTCTAACGGTCCGACATCCTTAAACTCGAAACGAGCAGGCTGTTCGGGCATGGGACTGCCTATGGCTCCGTCTTACAAATACCTGACTTGTGAGTCTATGCTCATTCTAGAAAGTGTGTCGCCAACGAAAAAGGTCGCCTTTTATGCACCACATCTTCATGAGAACCCTGCTTTCCAAGATGCCGCTTGGGGCATGGGCGATGGTGGCTTTGATGCTCGCGCTGTCTGCGCCGGGGCAGGATCTGCAACTGCAGATTGTACCGATGGTGAATGGTCAGGCTCTGCGGCTGGATGAGCCGATGGCTCAGGTGGATGCGGCCCAAGTGACGCGACTTGATTGCCTGCTCTCTGGGCTGGCTTTGCAGAAACAGGATGGCACCTGGCTGGAATCGAAGGACTGGTTTGCGTATCTGAGTGCGGCGGCGGGTCGGCAGACAGCGAAGGTTTCGGGCATGCCTGCGGGCGAGTACAAAGGGATCCGCTTTCGAATCGGTGTGGATGAGACGACGAACAAATCGGACCCGAATGGATATGCGCCGGATCATGCGCTCAATCCTCAGGTCAATGGCCTGCACTGGGGCTGGCAGGGAGGGTATATTTTCATGGCGCTGGAGGGCCGGTTCCTGAAGGACGGCAAGGAGAACGGGTTCTCGTATCACATCGCGAATGCGCCGCAGTTGATGACGGTGGAGGTGCCGGTGGCCTTTCGTGGAGGGCGACCGCTGACACTGGCGCTGGAGTTTGATGTGCAGCGAGCGCTGGCGGGAATCGACTTTGCCAAGGATGGGACTTCGACGCATTCGCGCGAGGGCGATGCACTGGCGGCGAAGCTCAAGACGAACATCGAGCAGGCGTTCCGGGTGCGCAGCATGAACTACGATGTGTATCAGACACCGACGTTTGCCACCAAGCCAGCTCCCCTGCCCGCCGGCACCCATGCGCTGACACCGGCGATGACGCAGCGTTTTCCACAGGTGCAGCTGCCTGCTGATAATCCGCTGACGCAGGAAGGCGTGGCGCTGGGACGGCAGTTGTTTCACGACGTGCGACTGTCGGTCAATCAGACGCAAGCCTGTGCTTCCTGCCATGATCAAACGCGTGCCTTTGCCGATGCGCGGCGTTTCAGCCTCGGTGCGGAGCAGCAGATGGGGAAGCGCAATGCGATGCCGTTGTTCAATCTGGCCTGGCAGCCGTCCTTCTTCTGGGATGGCCGTGCCGCCACGCTGCGGGAGCAGGTGCTGATGCCGATCCAGGATGCGCATGAGATGAATGAGACGCTGCCCAAGGTCATGGCCAAGCTGAGTGCGGATCCGGAGTGCACGCAGGCATTTGCGAAAGCGTTTGGCTCCGCAGAGATCACGCCGGAGCGCATGGCGAAAGCGCTGGAGCAGTTTCTTCTGACACTCGTCTCGCAGGAATCACGCTTTGACCGTGCGGCACGCAAGGTGGCGGAACTGACCGAGAGCGAGAAGCGCGGGCTGCAGCTCTTTGTGACGGAGTTTGATCCCAAACGCGGGCTGCGCGGTGCGGACTGCTTTCACTGCCATGGCGGCACGCTGTTTGCGAGCCAGCCGTTTGCCAGCAACGGGCTTGAACTTGCGGAGGATGACCTCGGCCGCATGGTGGTGACGAAGAACGCCGCTGACCGAGGGAAATTCAAAACGCCGAGCCTGCGCAACATCGCGCGCACGGCGCCTTACATGCATGACGGCCGCTTCAACACGCTGGAGGAGGTGGTGGAGCATTACAGCAGCGGGGTGCGACGCAGCGCGACATTGGACCCGAACCTGGCCAAGCATCCGGAGGCGGGCATTCAACTCACGACGCAGGAGAAAGCGGATCTCGTGGCGTTTCTCAAGACGCTGACGGATGAGAGCTTCACGGGTGATGCAGCGACCGCCTCACGTTGAAGCGGATATCAACAAATCAGAAACCGTATTTGTGGTGGTTACCCCGCAAGGATTCGAACCTTGAACGAGAGAATCAAAATCTCCTGTGTTACCATTACACCACGGGGTAGGAGGTGCTCCGAGCGCGATATTAGAGCCTCCTTTCCGCTGTGCAAGGACGGCTTGGGGCTGAATTTGGCAGTTTAATGGAGATTTGAAGCGTATCCCGTGGGGAGACAGGCGGCTCAACCTAGGGTTTGATGCATTTTTTTCGCGATGGGGCGAATGACGCTCGAAGCCTTGAATTTACTTGGCTCCAGCTCCTAAAGATAACCTTATGTGTTGAAATTATGGAAATATGAAATATTTATTCTTGCAATGTTATCCATATTTACCATAATAACTTTGCAATTAAGAAAATCATTATGAAGAAGCTCATCCTCATCCAAAACGATTATCCTGGCACCGGCAAGAGCACCCTGGCGCTCTGCTTCCACCGCTACCTCCAGCAGTATGGTGTCTCTCATCAACTCCTCTCCCTCACCGAAGAGGATTCCTACACAGCCGAGGGTGTCACCGCCCTTGACGCCGGTTCACTGACACCGCGATCCTTCCTCGCCCATGTGGATGCCTCCCCGCTGACCATTTTGGACGTGAGCACGGGCCTGGGTGAGTTTTTCAACAAATTCTACCAAGGCTGCGAAATGGACCAGATTCTCCAAGCAGCGGGAGTGGCCCTTTCGGTGGTCCTGCCGGTGACGGTTGATCGTGAGAGCTTTGATTCGGTCATCGACGCGGCGGAGGTTTACTCCGACAACGCCGAGTATCTGATCGCCCACCTGGTGACGAGCTGCTATGACGAAGACGACAAGGTCTGGGACACCAGCTATGCCGCGCGTGTGATGGACATGTTTGAAGCCGTGGAGCTGCACATTCCGGAAATCACCTTCCAGGCCGAACTGAGCACCGAGCGCATGAGCCTCGACAGCGCCCTGCAGCACGATGATGCTGAAGAACGTCTGGGCAAGGAATACACCAAATGGCACCGCCGCGTGATGGGCCAGGTGGACAGCGCCCGCCAGTATCTCTTTGGAGATGCCTTCCGCCCCACGATGGCACCGAAGCCAGTCAAGCCGGTGCGCAAGAGCAAGTCCAAGCTCGCTGCATGAGGGCAGAGTTTACGGTGGCTGAACAATCGTTGACGATGGTTGACTGTTGTTTCCAATCCACCGCTAAGAACTGTCAACTGCCGTTTACCTCAACAGCTACTCGAACAATTCGGGATAGTTCCTGTCCGCCACAGCCCGGCTGAGAGCCCGTATCTCGGCCGGGCTGGCGCATGTCAGGACGGCTTGCGCCAAGGCTTCACACTCCGGCACATCGAGACGGCGGACGGCATGCTTCACCCGTGCTATTTGTGTGGTGGCCACACTTAATTCATTCAATCCCAGACCGATCATCAAGGGAGTGAGCGTCAGATCCGACGCCATCTCACCGCACATGCCGATGCGGATGCCCGCCGCACGCGCCGCCTTGACCGACATGCCGATCAGCCGCAGCACGGCAGGATGGGTGGGCTGGTAGAGCTTTGCCACACGGTCATTCAGCCGGTCCACCGCAATGGTATACTGAATCAGGTCATTGGTGCCGAGGCTGAGGAAATCGACTTCCGCCGCGATCAAATCTGCGGACAGAGCTGCGCTGGGAATCTCGATCATGGCACCGATCTCGATCTCGTCCGGCACATCCATGCCTTCCGCGGTGAGTTCATCCGCGCAGTCGTTGAGGACGGCTTTCGCCTCCAGGACTTCCTGTACGCCGGACACCATCGGAAACATGATGCCCACGCGTCCATGCACAGCCGCGCGCAGCAGGGCACGCAGCTGCCGCTTGAAGAGATCCAGCCGGCCCAGTGAGAGGCGGATGCCGCGCCAGCCGAGGAAGGGATTGGGCTCCGGGTCCACGGCGAGACGCTCGTCCACCTTGTCACCGCCGAGATCCAGGGTGCGGAACACCACGCGTTTCGGAGCCTGGGACTGCACCACCTTGCTGTAGGCCTTGGTGAGCTGGTCTTCGGTGGCATCCGGATTTTCCAGGTGCAGGAACTCCGTGCGGAACAGCCCCACCTCTTCGGCGCCGCTGTCCTCCACGATCTTCATTTCCTCGATGAATTCCGCATTCGCCCCCACGCAGATGGCGGTGCCGCAGCGTGTGAGGGAGGGTTTGTGCCGTTCCAGTTGAAAGACATCCTCCCGCCGTTCGGCCTGCTCCTCCCGCAGGCGGTAGCGCGCCAGGGTTTCAGCGGTTGGATTTTGAATGAGCAATCCGCCTTCACCATCCAGCAGGACGGTGTCGCCGCTGTGGAGGTCATCACAGATGCCATGAAGTCTCACCACGGCTGGCAGCGCCAGGGAGCGGGCGATGATGGCCGCGTGCGATACGGCGCTGCCCGTTTCCAGGGCAAAGCCCAGCACTTTGCTGCGATCCAGCTGCACGGTGTCAGAGGGCGTCAGATCATGCGCCACCACGATGACCGGCTCATCAAACATCGGGTGGTCCAGAAGCTCTCCGCGCAGATGGCGCATGACGCGATGCGTCACGTCTTTCACGTCCAGAAAGCGTTCGCGCAGATAGGCGTCCGAGAGCCCGCGCAGGGCGTCCATGTGCTTGCACATGAGCTTGTAGTAGGCCCAGTCCACGCACACCTGCTGCTCGCGCACGGTTTTTTCCGTCTGCTTCAGAATCGTGGAATCCTGCAGGATGAGAAGATGGGTCTCGAAGATCTCGCTCTCGGCGCTGCCGTGCTCCCCGGCCATCACGCGCTGCAGTTCTTCGATCTCTTTGGCGGTGACGGCAAGCGCAGCATGGAGGCGCTCCATTTGTTGAGCTTCCGTCCCGGGCTCGATGCTATCCTCGTCCGGTTCGTCAAAGTGATCCTTAAGGACGTGCACCACCGCATGCGCAACCCCATCGGACACTGCGGTGCCGGTCCAGGTTTTTTCTTGCAAAGGGGGTGATGAAATCATTTCCGCTCCTACCTTTCATGCGGACGATGCGTTTGGCAAATACCACCGTGCATCAAACTGTCGCCAGCACCTTTTCCATGCGCTTTTTCAAGGCGGCGGCCTTGCCTTCCTCGCCAATGATTTCGAGCATGGCGACGTAGTCGGTCCCGATGGCCTCATAGCTGCGTTCTTCCTGGGGCAGCTGGGCCTCCAAGATTCTGAGGCTTTTCTCAAAATGCTGCTGAGCGGCCTCATTATCCTTAAGTTCATGGCATGCCGTGGCCAGATTGCAGAGGGACTGGGCCACATCCCTGTGGTTCTCACCGAGCACCTCAATGCGGATTTGCAGTCCGTCCTCAAACATTTCCTTGGCCTGATCTGGAAAGCCAGCCGCGTAGTACAGGCTGCCCAGGTTGTTGAACACGCAGGCGACGGACTCCGATTTGCGCCCGCGCTTGTTTTCCAAGGTCTCCAGCGCACGCAGGTAGTGCTGCTCCGCCAGGGCAAACTTGTCCATGCACTTGTAGGTCATGGCCAGGTTGTTGCGAAGCTGGGCCGCCACCTCAAGATTATCACCGCCCAAGGCTTCGTGGCTGCTGATCGCCTCCTCGTAATAGGGCAGCGACTCCGCCTCCCGGCCGTTGAAATCCAGCAGTGTAGCGAGACTTGTGCGCACATTGGCCATCACATCCGCCGGCAGTTCCAGATCCTTGCCAGCCTCCAGAGCATCGAGAAAGGACGCTTCCGCTCCGGCGATGTCGCCCGCGTCACGCTGGGCATCTCCCAGCGCCTGAAGTGCGCGCACCAGACCGGGAGCTTTACCGGGAAATTCCTTCACAGCATCACGCTGAACCTCCACCGCCTTGCGAGCGGCATGGATGACAGAATCGGCAGTGGCAGCTGAAGAAGTAATTTCGGGCATGATCTCGACAAAAAGCGGGTCGGGGTGGTGGAGACGTACCTTCGTGGACAGAGCCGCCCCCCGTCAAGTGCCGCGTTTGCCCCAAAGCACAAAACTCGGGCAGACTGGACGAGCCGCCAGCCCCCCGGCTCACGGCTTGAGCCAGTATTCGAAGAAGCGGTAGATCTGTTCGTTGGATTCCTCGTTGGGATCGTGCTTCTCGCGGTTTGTCATCGCCACGCGGCTGGTGACGCCGAGAAGCTGATTCACGGCGATGGCGTGATTGAGCGCGGCCCAGCGTTTGGGCGGGTCTTCGGCACCGCCGGAGACGAGGAAGGGACGCGGAGCCATCAGCGCATGCAGTTCCTGGAGATCGTGACCTTGTTCGATGAGAGTCTTGTAAGCGCCGGTGCGCGGGCTTTCGGCGCTGACGAGGCCCGGCTTGCGAGTGAGGGCTGAGTCAAGGCCGAGATACCAAGGTTCCTGGTAGTTGATGCTGCCGCGTGTTTCATCAAAGACGATGCCCGGATCACTCCACACGGCGCAGGCATACTTGTCCCAGAGGCAGGAGCCAAACAGCGACCACTTGCCGCCATACGAATGCCCGACGATGCCGATGCGCGCGGCATCGACCTCAGGCAGCGAGGCGAGCGCCTGCCACATGTTGGCGCTGATGTAGCCGAGGTAGGAGAGGGGCTGGCACTTGGCAGCCTCACTCAGCACAGGCATCCGTGCATCTCCGCCGGGTGAGCCGATGGAGAGTGTGACAAAGCCGCGCCGTGCGAGCTGCCAGGCGAAGTCGCGCAGCGGTTTCGTGCTGAGGCCGGCGCTTGTTTCGGGATCGTAGTAGGGCACGAAGACGGCGGGGCGCTTGCCCTCATTCGCAGGGAGCAACAGGTAGCCATCGCCCGTTTGTCCGGGGGCGATTTCGACGCGGACCTTGCGCTGGGTGATGTTCCCTTCCCGCTTTGTGGTTTCCAGCATTTCGATTTTTGGTTTCTCAATGACAGCAGGCCATGCGCCCATGACGGCATGCCAGTCCATGAGGATTTCAGCACGGCGTTTGGGCCAGTCTTCTGCTTTCTTCACCTGACTGCCGTCTTTGAAAACGAGGGGTGATTTTCCAGGCGAGAACTGGCCGGCGAATTCGACGGGGACCTGGGTGAAGGGAAGCTCATCGGCATGAGCCAGCACTGCGGCGGCCAGCAGGCCGGAAAAGAGGAAAGGTTTCATGGGGTTGGTATTCCAAGAACGTGACTTCGCGGCGGTTCCATGCGGGCAAGTCGGAATTGAATGGCCGCAAAAATACGCAAACCGGATCCTGAAAAAAAATCTGAGCCCAGAAGCCTGAACGGGCTAAAGCCCGAACTACGAGCAACTGATGCGTTCAGCGCCCGCTTTCCTGCAGATGCTCGCGGAGGACGCGGACGACTTCCTGCACGACTTCGGGGCGCTCGACGCAGCCGTGCCAGCAGGGGACGACTTTTTCGGACTTTGCGCCTTCGAGATGGGCGCTCCAGTAGGGGACTGCGCCGTCGGAGCTGTCGAGGAGGGGCTTACGGCCGAGCTGTCCGATGATGGAGTGGTAAGGCACGGGAATGGGCACGGCGTTCAACCCATCATAAAAGGGGTGCTCATTGGAAAGGGTGCCGATGCTGAGGAAGGCGAAGAAGCCCCAGTCACGAATCTGCGGCGAAAGCGCGTCGGTGTTCCCGGTGAGCAGCTGCTGTGACATGAGCAATGTATCCACCGGCAGGCGAATGAATGAGGCGAGGCGACGCACGATGTTCTTGCTGGCGAGATTGCTGCCGCGTTGCGGCGTGGTGATGAACAACAGACGCTTCACTTCGGGCTGAGACTTGAATTTGAGGGCGCTGACGATGCGCTCGCGCACAGGCTCCGAAACATCCAACTGCTCCGGCGGCTTGCGAAACATGGCGTCCCACAGCTTGTCTTTGGGATCGATGGCCTGCATGCGGCTGAGCAGTCCGCCCATGCTGTGACCGACCAGCACCATCTGGCTCATGCCGGGATCGTTGTGATCAGGATCGAAGTAATCACGGGCCTGCTGCAGCGAATTGCGCAGGCGTGCGGAAGTCTGCGGCACACTCAAGCCGGTGGGGTACAGAAAGTACCAGGGCTGATACTTGGCGCGCAGTTCGGGGTCTGAGCTGATGGCATTGACCGCGTTCAGCCAGATGTGAGGATCGGACATGAGGCCGTGCACAAAGACGACGGGAATGCGCTTCGGGTCATAGCCGTCCATGCAGTAGAGATGGCTGTCTCCCAGCGTGCGTTCGGGATAAAACAACCCCAGCAACGAAAAGAGGCCGAGGGATTTTTTGGACAGGGCCAGATCTTTGGCTGCGGTGAAGTTTGCCGCGAGCAGGCGCTGATCACTCTGCATCTTCACGGTTTCCACGTTGAGGGCATCGTGCAAATGCAGGCGGCAGCGGCGTGGGGTGGCGGGATCTGCGTCATCGTCCGCCATCTCCATCAAGGCGGTGAGGGTGAGGTTGCCACCGTTTGGCGGGAGGAAGGGCTGCTCTTTGCGCGTGGTGTCCGTGCGGTAGATGTGGCCGACAACGGGCACGCCCAGGCCGGACCGCTCCGAGAGCGTATCATCCCCGCGTGACCTCTTCCGTGAAGCGAGCAGGAGTTGATCAAGCTGCTTGGGCAGCACCTCGCGTTTGGCACTCGTCTCGTTGGTCAGTTCGATCTGAAATGACTGCCGCCCAGAGGCAAACTCGGTGCCGCTCTGCCAGTAACGCGGACACTGATGCGCGTCCCATTCACGCAGAAACTTGGCGAGCGCATACTCATAGCGATCCTCCGCTGCCCGCCGTGCGGTGGATTTGCCGTGCTGCATGCCGTCCCAGCCTGACGCCACTTCATCCAGCAGGGCGGCCATGTGCCGCTTTTCGCGCGCAGTGAGCTCGGTCTCGGCGCGCGTGACCTCCACGCGCAGAACGGAGTGGCAGGAGGTCAAGGCTCCGCAAAATGCGAGAGCGAACAGGCGCAGTGCAGAGGTGGGCGGCATCACTTCGGCTCTGTGATCGGAGTCAGCTTGACGTTGCGGATCGCGGCCATGGTGTTGAAGGTCGTCAGCGAGAGCGGCAGGTAGCTTTCGATGGGGCCGGAACGCACGCTGATTTTTTTACCCTCGATGTCTTCGTCAATGATCTGTTTGTCCCCCAGCCAGACGCTGATGTTTTTCGGGGTGACACGCAGCTTGAATGTGTACCACTCGTCATCTTTATACCGCTGGTAGCTGGAGGTGTTGTTGTCGGAGGCGTCCATGCTGTCGATGCAGGAGATGCCGGTGACGCTGCCGCCCCAGCCCCCGCAGATGAGGGTGGCGCAATGTTTGAGATCGCCGACGGGAAAGGTGAGGCCGACGAAGAAATCGACGCCCTGCATCCGCTTGGCTTCCAGCGTGATCTCGTAGTTGGTCGTTGGCAGTGCGGCTGCTTTCTTGTAAATGGCACCGCTCACATTCTCGCCCTGATTGATGATCATGAGACCCCCCTCCAGTTCCACCTCACCGCTGCCGCCGACGTCCACGGACTCCCAGTCGTCGAGTGATTTGCCATTGAAGAGGAGTATCTCCTTGGCAGCCTCCGGCTTGGCAGCGGCAGGTTTGTCTTCAGCAGTGGCAAAGGCGGTGCCGAGCACCAGAAGAGCGGTCAGGATGGGGAATTTCATGGCTTCGGCCTGCACCCTCAGCGTGGCATGCCCCACGGTCAAGCTTCACAAAAATCACCTTCACCCATGCTCCACCCCGATCTAAAAACCATCATCATCATGGGCGTCTCCGGCAGCGGCAAGTCCGTCGTCGGCAGTCTGCTGGCCGCCAGGCTCGAAGGCGTCTTCGAGGACGGCGACGATTTCCACCCGCCCTCCAACAAGGCCAAGATGTCCGCCGGCACGCCGCTGAATGATGACGACCGCTGGCCCTGGTATGCGACGCTGCGCCAGCGCATCGAGGACATGCGCCACCTCACGCCGAACTACGTGCTGGCCTGCTCTGCGCTGAAGCCGATCTATCGTGACAAGCTGCGCGCGAATGATCACCCTGAGACGCTGCGCTTTGTGCTGCTGGAGGGGACGAAGGAACTCATCGCCACCCGTCTTGCGGGGCGCAAAGGACACTTCATGCCGCCCACGCTGCTGGACAGCCAACTCGCCACGCTGGACCCGACGCCCGACATCATCCGTGTTTCCATTGATCAGACGCCCGAGGAGATCGTGAACGACATCCTCAAGAAGCTGGAACACTCATGAGCGCCCAGATCCAGCGGCTGTTCTGGGGCTGGGAGACACCCGTGCTGGACCAAGCCGTGGCACTGCTCTGCCGCGACTGGGATTCTGCGCGTGCGCTGGATCTCAGCAGCACGCTGCTGCTGGTGCCGAACGGTGAAGCCGGACGCCGGCTGCGCGAGGCGCTGGCGGTGGTGACGAATGATACAGGGACCGCAGCCATCGTGCCGCATCTCTGGCTGCCGGAGCAGGCGCTGCTGCCGCAGACGCGCCGCTTTGAAGCAGCGACTGCGGTGCAGTCACAGATGGCGTGGCAGCGGGCGCTTGAACGGGTGCCGCTGGAATCACTCACGGCGCTGTTTCCCAAGGCACCCACTTCTTCCGGCTGGGGCTGGCAGGCGGAGACCGCACGCATGCTGGCGGAACTCAAGATGCTGCTCGGCAGCGGGGGGCTCACCTTTGCCGACACGGCTGACCATCCCGCAGCGCAGCGCGAGGCTGCACGCTGGCAGGACCTGGCGAAGATAGAGCGTGTGTACTTTGCGGAACTTGCTCAAGCCCAAGTGGCGGATGCGCAGGTGCTCAAGCGCCGGCATGCGCATGAACCGGCGCTGCCGGAGGGAGTGCGACGCATTGTCGTGCTGGCCTCGCCGGATTTGCCGCCTTTGCTGGATGACTGGATTGCTGGCTGCGCCAAACGCGGACTGCAGGTGCTGATCGCGATTCAAGCGCCGCAGGCGCAGGCGCACACCTTTGATGCCTGCGGACGTCCCCTGCCGGAATGCTGGGGCGAAGACGCGGGATGCAGCCTGCCGTTTCAAGATGAGCAGATCCATGTGGCGCGTGATCCTGCCACGCAGGCGGCGCTGACGCTGGATCTCATGCGCGAACTCGTGCCGACGGGCCGCACGGCGCTGGGTGTGTGCGACGCGGAAGTCGGCAGCCTGCTGCTGGAAAAGCTCACGCTGGAGGAAGCGCGCAGTTTTGAACCGGGTGGCATTCCGGTGCAGCGTGAGGGCATGTGGCATGTGCTGGATTGTTTCCGCCTGCTGCTCAGCTCAGGTGCCTGGCGTGCTTTTGCTGCGTTGCTGCGCATTGATGAATTTCGCAAAGCCGTCATTCCCGGCAATGAGAGCACTTCCCAACTGCTGCGAGAGGCGGATGACTTTGCCAGTGAGCATCTGCCCGTGACTCTGGCGCATGCGCTGGAGCTGCCGCTGGCGGACTGCCCTGCCCTGCAGCCAGCCATAGAAAACACGCTCGCCTTGCTTGATTCGCTGCGTCGGCTATCTCCAGCCAAAGCGGCGCGCACGCTGATCTTGAAGCTGCTCGGTGAGCAGGAGTTCAATCCCGATGCCCCTGGTGACCGGGAACGCACGGAACTGGCCACCGAGTGGCTGCGCATCACGGAAGAGCTTGAGCAAGAGGCGCAACGTTTTGGATTGCAGCCGAAAGCCGAGGATATGTTCTCGCTGTCACTGGAATGCCTCGCGCAAAGCCGGCTCGCGGAGCCGCGTGGGGACATTGATCTCGTGCTGCAGGGCTGGCTTGAACTGCTGTGGGAAAAGTCGCCCAACCTGATTGTCACGGGTCTCAATGAAGAGCATGTGCCGGGCATCTTCATCAGCCATCCGTTTCTGCCGGACAGCCTGCGCAAGGCGCTGGGACTGCCCTGTCAAAACACCCGCTTTGCGCGTGATGCCTTCATCCTAGCTGCACTGGCGCAGCAGCGTCTAGGTAAACGCGGACGCCTGCGGCTGCTGTGCGGGCAGTGGAGCGAGGATGGTGATGCCATGCGCCCATCCCGGCTGCTGTTTTTGTGCGACAACGCGGTGCTGCCGCAGCGTGTGGCGCATCTGTTTCCAAAGGAGGAGGATCAGCCGTCCGCAGCCGAGCCGCCGCGCACGCTGGCGTGGAAGCTGCAGCCAGACTGGAGCGCGAAGCCGCTGGACACGATCTCGCCTTCGCGCCTGCGCGAGTATTTGAGCTGCCCGTTCCGCTACTACCTGAGCTGCACGAAAAGCATGAGCGCCATCGAGACTGGCAAACGTGAGCTGGATGCTGCTGAGTTTGGCAATCTCATCCATCATGCGTTTCATCGGCTGAGTCTGGACCCCGGCATGCGCGACAGCACGCACCCCGCACACATTGCCGACTGCCTGGAAGCCGCGGCACGTGACCGGGTGAGGGAAATCCATGGACAGCGGCCTGCGCCACTGATCACGCTCCAGCTTGAAAGCATTTTGCAACGCCTGCGGAAAGCGGCGGAGATCGAAGCCAGAAACCGGCAGGAAGGCTGGCAGTGCATTGATGCGGAGCTGCTGATCGGCGACAAGGAGGATGCCATGCCCTTCCTCATCGCCGAGGCTCGATTGAGAGGCCGTATTGACCGGGTGGAACGCCACGTGGACGGCACCCTGCGCATCGTCGATTTCAAAAGCTCGGACAAACCGCGCACGCCGCTGGAGGCGCATGTCAAGGTGATCACGGCCCGCACGAAGCTGACCGAGGCGGATGAATGGAAGTGCTTTGACCTGCCCGATGGCAAACGAGGACTGTGGCTGGATCTGCAACTGCCGCTGTACGCCGCCGCTCTGCAAAAGCGCGGTCAGTCCATCAGCAGCGTGGCCTACTTCGCGCTGCCGAAAAGCATTCAGGACACCGCCATTCTGCCGTGGGAGGGGTTTGATGCAGAACTGATCGACGCCGCGCATCAGTGTGCCGCCGAGGCGGTGCAGCGCATCCGCAGCGGTCAGTTCTGGCCCCCGGCGGAGCGCTCCCCCAACGCCAGTTTTGACGAAATCCTGCTGCATGATCCGCTGCACAGTGTTCAGCCGCCTCTTGCATAATTACGGCGTCCCGTTTATCAACCCCTCTCATCATGTCCGACATCAAACTCCTCATCACCGGCAGCAAAGGCCGCATGGGCCAGGCTATCATCCGTGCCGCCGAGGCTCAAAACGTCACCGTCGCCTCCACCGTTGACGTGGGCGATGCATTGTCCCCGGCGCTCGCGAAAGCGGACATCGTGATCGACTTCTCCTCCCACACCTTCTGCGATGAACTGCTGGGCGAATGCCTCAAGCAAGGGAAGAGCCTCGTCATCGGCACCACCGGCCACACCAATGAGGAGCTGGCCCACATTCGCGAAGCCGCCAAGGCCCTGCCGATTGTCTTTGCCTCGAATTACAGCATCGGTGTGAACACCTTGTTCTGGCTGACGCGCAAAGCCACCGAGTTGCTCGGCCCGGACTTCGATCTCGAAGTCGTGGAGATGCATCACCGCATGAAGAAGGACTCCCCCAGCGGCACGGCACGCACGCTGGTCGAGATCCTCGCGGATGTGCGTGGCCTGGAATATGACAAGGACTGCAAGCATGGCCGCTTTGGCGATGTGGGTGCCCGCACGCCGAAGGAAATCGGCGTGCACGCCATCCGTGGCGGCGATGTCGTGGGGGATCATACGGTGATCTTTGCCAATGTGGGCGAGCGCGTTGAACTCACGCACAAAGCCAGCAGCCGTGATACCTTTGCCACCGGTTCCGTCCGTGCCGCCCAATGGCTGGCGGGCAAGCCTGCGGGGCTGTATGACATGCAGGATGTACTGGGACTGAAGAGCTAAGTTTGCGGTGGCTGAAAAGTTTGTTTTCCAAGCCATCGCTAAGAACTGCAAACCATGAACTTCGGCATCGCTCTTGGCTCCAATCTTGGTGATCGTGCTGAGAACATGCGGCGTGGTGTTGAGCTGCTGATGGCACGTGTGCCGGGCATCAGGCTCAATGCGAGTGCGCAGGTGTATGAGACGGAGCCAGTGGATTGTGCGCCGGGGACGCAGGCGTTTTTAAATACCGTCATTGAAGTCGCGGCTGACTGCCTGCCGCATGAGTTGCATGCTCACCTCAAGGCCATCGAACAGGCGCTGGGGCGGCCGGAGAAGCGGGAGCGCAACTCACCGCGAACGCTCGATTTGGATCTGCTGTATGCGGATGATGTCGTGAGCGATGATCCCGTGCTCACGCTGCCGCACCCGCGCATGCACCTACGGCGCTTTGTGCTGGAGCCGCTGGCGGACATCCGGCCTGAATTGGTGCTGCCGGGGCAGAAGGTGTCGGTGGCCGAACTTTTGGCGGGTTTGGAGTGATACCGGCTTTGTCACACTTCGCGGATTCTGCGTGGCATGGAGCGGAATCTTGCTATGGAATGATGGACCATGACTGAAGCCCAACCCACCTCTGCTGATCCTGGACGCTGGATTCGTTTTGCCCTCGTCATGCTGCCTGTGGGCACCATCCTGCTGGGGATTGCTTCCTTTGGCATCTGGCAGTGGAAGAAGGACCAGGCGGCGGATCGTTCCTTCAAGTATGCGCTGGCGCTGCGGCGGCAGATCAGCCCGGAAGGCATCGAACGGTATGCGGGGATCGTGCGCACGGCTTTGGGCAAAGCGGACCGGGACCTGAGCATCCCGGGCTATCTTGAGTCTACGATGGGCGCTGAGAACATGGGCTACACGGTGCGGCGCGGACGCTTTGGCAGCGAGCAGTCGGTCATCGACGCCGAACTGACGGGGGCCAAACGCCCGCTGGAAATCGTGATGGTCCTGGCTCTCTACGGTGGCCCGGCGGATCAGCAGGAAAGCACGGTGCAAGCCATCGCCGAATCCTTGTCTGTCGCGCATGAGCTGACGGGTGAAAAAGTGGTGCGTTCATTGCGCTTTGCCTTCATCCCTGACACACCGGAAGCGCTGAAGCAGTTGAAGGATGGACTCCAGCGCGATGGTGAACGCCTGATGCATCTGCTGGTGCTCGGCGGCCCCGAAGTGGCAGGCATTGAGGGCATCTCCAAAGCCTTGGACACGACGGCCAAAGGCACGCGCGTCCTGTCCCTGCCTGCCACAAAAACGACCCAGGAAACGGTGCAGTCGGCCCATCAACTTAAAGGCATGCTGCTGGAAGCAGCGGAAATCCCATGATCGTCACGTGCCGCCAGATGCAGCAATGCGAGGAGGCCGCCTTTGCACGCGGTGTGAGTGCGGCGGCATTGATGGAGGAGGCGGGATGTGGCATCGCGAATGTGGTGCGTCAGTTTGCGCCGCGTGCGGGATCGCTGGTGCTCTTTCTCGGCAAAGGCAACAATGCGGGTGATGCGCTCGTCGCGGCGCGTGAACTGGTCGCTGATGGCTGGCAGTTGTACGCTCGGCTGAGTGCGGAGCCCACCGCGATGAAGCCACTGCCGCGAAACCATCTCGCCGTGCTGGGCAGTCTGGTCCGCGTTTTGGAGGATGCCTCGACGTTTGATTTTCCAGCAGGGCCTATCGTGAGTCTGGATGGATTGCTAGGCATCGGCGCCCAGGGACCGATGAAGCCGGAGCTGCAGGTGCTGGCACGCGAAATGAACACGCTGCGTACACAACGGCATGCGGTGACGATTGCGATGGATATTCCATCTGGTCTCGACGGGGATCATGGTGACGCCTGCGAGGACGCTGTGGAAGCGGATGTGACCGCCGTGGTGGCGCAGATCAAAGCGGGGCTGCTGGAAGATGGGGCTGATCATTACGTGGGGCGCATCGCGTTGGTGCCGCTGCCTGATTTGTCGCAGGTCGATGGCGATGCGCAGGCTGAAGTGCTGACGCCGCAGATGCTGCGCTCATGGCTGCCGCGCCGTGCCAATGACATGCACAAGGGCGATGCAGGCCGCATCGGCATCCTGGCTGGCTCGCCGGGATTTCTCGGTGCGGCAGAGCTGGCCTGCCGTGGTGCCATTCGCGCTGGAGCTGGACTCGTCACGCTGCTGGTGAAGGAGGATGTTTATCCGCTGATCGCGCCGCGCATGCCTGTGGAGGTGATGGTGAAGTCGATCAAGGATTATCGCGATGTGCTGGAGATGCGCTTCGACGCACTCGCCATCGGGCCGGGGCTGGGCTTTGCGCATGAAAAGGAAATTCTTGAAGTGCTAAAGCGGTCCAAGACACCCACCGTGGTGGATGCCGATGCGCTGACGATGCTTGCGCAGCACCCTGAAGTGCTTGATGAAACCGGCAGGCTGCCGCGCCTCATGACTCCGCATCCCGGCGAGATGGAGCGGCTGCTGCGGAATTTCCCCGGCTGGCATGGCATGAGCCGCCGCATGCTTGTTGAATCGCTCACGCAAACCGCACCTGGACGCACGCTGCTGCTCAAAGGCACGCGCACGGTGATCGCCACGCATGGCAAGCCGACTTTGTTCAACACGACGGGCCACGCAGGCATGGCGAGCGGTGGCATGGGCGATGTCTTGTCCGGTGTTTGCGCCACCTTTGCCGCGCAGCATCTCACATTGCATCAGGCAGCGGGTCTGGGGGCGTGGGTGTGCGGTCGTGCGGCGGAGAGGTTTGTCATTCAGGAGCGCGTGGCCATGGAGTCTGTGGGCGCGAGCGATGTCACTGCGCATCTGGGTGGTGCGCTGTTGGATCTTAAGGAAGGCCGCTTCTGAGGAAGCGGCTTGGTGCGTGCCCTTTCACGCCAGCAGCTTGTGCAGGACTTTGCCGTGCACATCGGTGAGGCGGAAGTCGCGGCCTTGGAATTTGAAGGTGAGCTTTTCGTGCTCGAGGCCGAGGAGATGCAGAATCGTGGCGTGCAGATCATGCACGTGGGCGGGATCTTCGGCGACGCCGAAGCCGAGCTCGTCGGTCTTGCCGAGGGTCTGACCGGCCTTCACACCGCCACCGGCGAACCACATGGTGAAGGCGTCGATGTGGTGATTGCGCCCGGTCTTGTCGCGGTTTTCGCCCATGGGGGTGCGGCCAAATTCGCCGCCCCAGACGACCAGTGTCTCTTCCAGCAGGCCGCGTGATTTCAGATCGCGAATCAGAGCGGCGCAGGCTTGATCGACGTCTTTGACGACCTTCGGGAAATCGTCTTCGAGGGTTTCGCCTTTGCCACCGTGGTTGTCCCAGCTGGTGTGGTAGAGCTGCACGAAGCGGGTGCCGCGCTCAACGAGGCGGCGTGCCAGCAGGCAGTTGCGTGCGAAGGAGGGTTGCGATGGATCGACACCGTAGAGATCAAGGGTGGCTTTGGATTCGCCTTTGAGATCGATCAGTTCCGGAGCGCTGCTTTGCATGCGCCAGGCCATCTCGTAGGCGTTGATGCGCGTTTGAATTTCGTCATCACCGGTTTCCACGAGGCGGGAGAGATTCAACTCGCGAGCGGTGTCGATGACTCGGCGCTGGCTGGCGGCGCTGTAGCTGGCCGGAGTGGAGAGATTCAGAATGGGCTCGCCTGTGCCACGCAGCGGCACGCCCTGATAGGTGGTGGGAAGGAAACCGCTGCCCCAGAGCACGGCACCGCCACGGGGACCGCGCGGACCGCTCTGCAGCACGACGAAGCCGGGCAGATCGCTCGACTCGCTGCCGATGCCGTAAGTGACCCAGGAGCCCATGGAGGGCCGCCCGAACTGGCCGCTGCCGGTGTTCATGAAGAGCTTGGCCGGGGCGTGATTGAACAGCTCCGTTTTGCAGGTGGTGACGATGCTGATGTCATCCACGACGCCCTGCATGTGGGGCAGCATGTCGCTGACCCAGGCACCGCTCTGGCCGCGCTGCTGGAACTCGCGGCGGGTGCCTAGCAGCTTGAAGCCGTTGCTGGTGCCCATGAAGGCAAAGCGCTTGCCTTCGATGTAGCTCTGCGGGATCGGCTGACCGTTCAGCTCGACGAGCTTCGGCTTGTAATCAAAGAGCTCCAGCTGTGACGGACCGCCCGCCATGAAGAGGTAGATGACGTTCTTGGCGCGAGGCGTGACATTGGACTGCTTCATCACGCCCGGCCCTGCCGCCGCTGCGGCGCTGGCCGCGTGCAGTCCGCGCTCCGCCATCAGCGATGCGAGCGCGACGGAACCGATCCCCATGCCGCACTGGCTGAAGAAGTGGCGGCGGGTCTGGTCGCGGAGCTGGCTGTCGTCCTGAGAAATCATCTAGCGAACTTACGAAGCAGCTGACAGCCATGTTTCAAACAGTCACCCCGAGCGCTGCCAAGGTCTTCAGCACGATGGGTTCCCCAGGCTGGAGTTTGTCGCGTTCTTCAAACAGGAGGCGCGTCACTTTTTCATAGCCCGGGAGTTTGCCGGTGCGGCGCTGGGCGAGGAGGCGGACGTAGCGGACGGCACGGTCGATAAGCTTGTTGTTGCTGGGCTTCACGTAGGTCATGAGGTTGTCGAGGTAGCGGCCCAGACGGCCCATGACGAGGGTGGAGTGGATGTTGATGAGGAGCTTCAGCAGCAGGTGGGCATGGAATTCGTGGATGCCGGTCAGATCGATCTGGTGCTTCAGGCCATCGAACTCCCAGACCATCTCCCCTGCCCCGCCGTCGATGTGAAACTGCAGATGCTCGGCCTGATGGGTGCGGATTTGACGTCGGGCCGCAAGCTGCGCGGAGAAGTCATAGGATGCCAGCACCTCGGCACCGGCGACGTGACGCACGTCCGGCCATTCCAGGGTGCGCGGTTCACGGTGCAGCAGCGCCTGCCATGCAGCCCGCGCACCGGGCTGCTCCGGCATGAGGAAGTGGCACCAGGAGGCCGGGGCGGCAGGATCATCCTGCTTTTCAAACGGCACGAGGCTGAAGGTGGGGGCGCGCTCGGTGGTGTCTGTGACGACGGTGATGCCAAACCGTGCGCTGCTGTAAAAAACATAGGCGCCGCGATCATACACCGCCGCCTCATGCTCGATGAAGGGCACGAGAAACTGGCCATCGCAATGCGCGACGTGGCGCAGCAGTTGCAGCACCTCCCCCGGGGCGTTTTCTGGATCGTGCTGGTGCATGAACGCAAAGCCGATGGCCGCCATGAGCACGGTGCTGGCCTGCAAGCGGGTGCTGCCGGAGACGGCCATGGCACCCACGGAGAGATTGAGTTTGTAGATGGCCGGATTTTCGATGACGCGCCTGGAACGCGCGGCGGCTTTGACCAACTGCTCGTCCGGATTGCAGTAGAGGAACCAGGGGTGATTGGTGGAGAGTTCCGCAGCGCGTTCCGTCGCGCCGATGACAAAGGGCGTCTCGCCGCCTTCGGTGGTGGCGATGAGCAGATCTCCATTGATGAAGCCCAGTTCTTCGAGCTGCCGTGCGCCGTATTCGGGATGGTCCTCAAAGGTTTCAATGGCCTTGATCAGGGCGAGATCCCCGCCGGCCATGAAGGCGACGATGCGCTCCGGATCAGTCACGGGCAGGACACCCATGCGACAGAACACCTCGATGCTCAGCGACAGCCGCCCGGTGGCACCGCAGCCGCAGAGGAAGATCCGGTGCCCGGAGGCGAGGGTGGCGGCGATGGCGCGGGCGAGGTCTGCAAGAGGGGCGGATTTGGCGGCAAACTGGCGCAAGGCGAGCACATCCACCTGATGCATGAGCTTGACCGCCTCCCCCACATCCGTGCGTGCCATTTGCGACAAAGAGGTGGTGAAAGGATGCTGTGATTCCGTATCAAGCGCTCCGAGCTGGTAGTCGGTGGCGACTTTGAGGAATTCGTCGGCAGCATTCATGCAATAGAGGATTCGACTGGCGAGGCGGGAAGGATGTTCACATGTGACTGTTTCCCATCTTGCACGCAGCGCGGTGCGTTTCACTATGCATGCAAAATCGCATGATGGAATTCGCATTGTTCAGGCTGCCCGATGGGCGGGCATGGCTGGGAGAAGGCCCCTTCACCGCGCTGGCCACCGCGCCGGCCGCGGGGGGAGCCTTCTATATCAATGACTTCGACCTGAAGGACCCCAAGCCCTGGAAAGTGCCTGCGCGGCTGCATGAGATCACCGCTGGCAGCCTCGCGGAGACGATTCACCTCAATGGTTCACAAAAGCCTCAGATACAATGGGCTAAACCCGCCACGGAATGGTTCAAGATGGCCTTCCGCCGCATCCGCCGCGAGGTGCAGGCCAAACGGCTGGAGAAAATGGTGCCCGTGCTCACAGAATCCGGGACTTTGACGGCTGGTGACCCGAGGCGGCTGCTGGATGCGATCATGCACGCTCCTGCGAACATGTGGGGCTACGCCCATGTCCAGGAGAGCGGCGGATTTCTCGGTGCCACGCCCGAACTGCTGTTCAAGGTGAAGGCGCAGCAACTGGAAACGATGGCGCTGGCGGGCACGGCCAAGCCCGGCAATCAGGACGCGTTTTTGACGGATGTGAAGGAGATCGAGGAGCATGAGATCGTGGTGCGCTACCTCACGCAGCAGCTGCAGGCTCTAGGGGCCGTGACCCGTGATCCGCGCACCTTGTGCCAGACCTCCGGCCTCGTGCATTTTCAGACCAAACTGAGCGTGCAGCTAAACTCCGCCGCCGATCCGGCGCAACTGGTGCCGCTGCTGCACCCCACCCCGGCGGTGGGCTGCCTGCCGCGCGATGATGAGTCGATGGAGAAACTGCGCGACTACCGCCAGCAGCTGAAGGTGCCGGGCTTTTTTGGCGCACCGTTTGGCTTTGCCGAAACTGATGGCACCACGCACATCGTCGTTTCCATTCGCGGCATCTGCTGGGAGGGAAATCAGATCAGCCTGCCCTCAGGCTGTGGCATCGTGGGTGGCAGCGCCTTTGATCACGAATGGCGCGAACTGCGCCTCAAACGCGAGGCCGTGCTGCGACTGCTGGCTCTTCAATCATGACGCAGACCCAGCTTATTCAACAAACCCTGCACACGATCGCCTACCTCGGGGTGCGTGAAGTGTGTGTGGCCGCCGGTGCGCGCAATGCGCCGCTGGTGTCCGCTCTGCTCGCCTGCAGCGGCGTGAAGATCTGGAATTTCTTTGAGGAACGCAGCGCGGCCTTCTTTGCGCTGGGCCGCATCATGGCCGACCGCCAGCCGGTGGCAGTGGTGACGACTTCAGGCACTGCGGCGGCTGAGCTCCTGCCGGCCGTGATCGAAGCGCATTATCAAAATCTGCCGCTGGTGCTGGTGACGGCAGACCGCCCGAAAAGATACCGTGGCAGCGGGGCTCCGCAGGCCATTGAGCAGGCGGGATTGTTTGGCGTTTATGCGACCACCGTGGGCGACTGGGATGCCACGGATGAATCCCACGAAGGCCACTGCTCCGACGGGCCGATGCACCTCAACGTGTGCCTGGATGAACCGCTGGAGACGAATGTGGCTGGCGTGGATTTTTCCGCCGCTCCGCCGCTGCCTGCCACTGAAGAAGGGCCGCCCGGGGCTCTGCAATGTGATCTCGTGCTGGCAGCGGGTATGCACCCACGTGAAGCCGCTGATGCGGCCGCTTTGCTGGCCCGGATCGGTGCACCGATCATCGCCGAAGCCACCTCGAATCTGCATCGCTTCCCTGAGCTGCAGCAACTGCTGATTCCCGGTGGTGAGCAGGCGCTGCAATCCGCACGCCCGGCGCATGTGCTGCGCATCGGTGCGGTGCCTTCGTGGCGCTGGTGGCGTGATTTGGAGGATCTGCCGAAGATCAAGGTCACCAACATCACCCGCACAGGCTTCAGCGGACTGGCGCGGACGGAGAATGTGGAAACACTGGCGTGGGAGAACATCCGCAGCACGCAGTTTACCCGTGTCGATCCACCCTGCGGCATTCTGCGCTTTGAGCCTGACTTTGAAAAATTCCCGGAGTCCGAGCCGTCCTGGGTTAGCAAAATCGCGAAGGCCATTCCCGCAGGTTCGCGGGTGTTTTTGGGCAACAGCCTGCCGATTCGCGAATTCAATCTGGCGCTGCAGACGACGAAGCCGGGCATCGAGCTTTTTGCCAATCGCGGAGCCAATGGTATCGACGGACTCGTTTCGACCTTTCTCGGCACCAGTGCGGTGCATGGCGGCGAATGCTGGCTGATCCTCGGGGATCTGAGCGCGCTGTATGATCTCGCCGCGCCGTGGGTCATCGCCCAGATGGAGCATCCGCGGCTGCGCATCGTGGTGATCAACAATGGCGGCGGCAAAATTTTCTCCCGCGTGGCCAGCATGCGCGCTCTGCCTGAGGCCGCGCGCAACGTGATCGAAAACCGTCACTCGCTGGGGTTTGAGCCGTGGGCGCAGCTGTGGGGCATGGAGTATCTCCAGACCGATGATGCGAATGATCTCGCAGACCTGCTGCCGATGCCGATGGTGATCGAAATCCGCCCCGATCCCATGCACACGGAGGCGTTCTGGAAGGACTGGCAGAAGCCGGTGATCAGGCCGCGATGAAGTGAATCTCTTTCGTCTTGAGACGAAGGAGGAGGCCACAACAACCTGCAAGCACCCGCGCTCACGCGAGTGTGGAGCGTTTTGGAGTGCGCGCGGCAAGCCTGGGCGCGACGCCGCTTTCGCTGGCTGGACGATGGGCAGAGGTCGTAGCACACGCTATACCTCGCGAAAGCGGTAGCTACGATGCAGGCTTGCGCCGTGCATCTGCGCGACCGCACTCCAAAAGGCTGTCGCACACTCGCAAACGACGAGGCGCTTGCATAGTGCCCCGCGAATCAGGCCACGATAAAGTCGCGGAAGGCGGTGATGATCACCACCACGGAGCAGGCGCCAGCATCTGGGAATCCAATGCAGGCCTCGCCGAGGGTCTTGGCGCGGCCAAACTTGGCCACCATGGCTTTGCTGGCTTCCTTGCCGGCCTCGGTGGCGGCGGCCACGGCGGTGATGGCTTCTGGGAGGGACTGAGCAGCGACTTCTGCGGCCTTGGTGGCGGCTGGCTCCATGGCATCCACGCAGGTTTTGTCGCCAATGGCGGCACCACCGCGCTGCTTCACGCCATCCACACCGGCCTGGAGGAAAGCGGCCAGTGCAGCGGCATCAAAGGATTCCTTGCCGTTGAGGGCTTTGCCGCCATTGCGGAAGAAGGTGCCGAAGATGGCACCGCTGGCGCCGCCCATGCTGCTCATCATCGCCATGCCGACGGTGGAGAAGGCTTTCTCGATGCTTTCGACTTCGCCGGCGTTGAGTTTCTCCGTGGCGGCACGCATGCCGCGCTCCATGCCCATGCCATGATCCCCGTCTCCGAGATCACGGTCGGCCTGGGACAGCATCGGCTCGGCAGCGATGATGCGCTCGCAGGCGAGCAGGAGCATGGCTTTGACTTCGTCTTTGGAAAGGTTGGCTTTGGGCATGGGACCGCGATTGTTGGCGCGCTGGCGGGGAAGTCAAATGCGAAGCCTGCGGGCACAGAGGAGTCCAGGGCTCCGAATGGATGGCAGCCTGCGCCACCGAGAGGCCGCCCATGCGCCCGGCGTCCGCCAAAAAACCCGGCAACTCAAGCCCCCGCTCAGGTTGCCACTTTTTCGGCGTTTATCGGCCATGACGTCTTCCTTTATTTGCACACGCATGCCACACATCGCGGCCGCCTGCTCTCTGTTGCCACGGGTTGCACAGCCTTCGGAAGCCGTGTGAACGGCGTGGTTGCCGGTTGCCACGCCTAAGCACGGCAACCGGCAACCATCGAGGATGAAGAGGCGGGGAGGAGGCCCCATGGGTTCGCTGTGTGGCTGCGCATTGGCACGCTTTGGAAACGCGCCGCGCATCCCAGATATGGAGGTCCTTGGCGCGCCCATGGTGGCAGGAATGGAGTCATCGATGGATGTATTATTATAATACTCGGTTAAGGCCAGCCATCGTCAAAGAGCCTGCGTTTCCCTCAGGCTCTCCATCGCGGTCCGTTGGCAGCGTTTGGCAAACTGCCACCGCGAGCGCGAAGCGTCTTGGAGTGCGTGCGGCAAGCCTGGGCGCGACGCCGCTTTCGCTGGCTGAATGGCGGGCTTGGGGCGGAGAACGTTCTCCACCTCGCGAAAGCGGTAGCTTCGATGCAGGCTTGCGCCATGCATCTGCGCGACCGCACTCCAAAACGCTTCCGCGTGATTCGGATGTCTCAGACCTTCGACACCCATATAAGTGTATCTGCGCCCCCCCGAGGCCGGTTTCCACATGGCAACCAGACACCCTCTCATGGTTGCCATCGTTTTTTAGGGATGAGGCGGATTAACTGCCATTTCATACCATATTCCACCGCTGCTTGCCACGAATTGCCATCCGTTGCACAGCTTTCGAGGGCTGGCGAAAATATGGTTGCCGGTTGCCGTGCTTAGGGGTGGCAACCGGCAACCATGGAGAAAAAAAGATCCGGGAAGCCGCCTACACCTTCGCACGTTGGTCCGCACGGCGCAGCCGGTCGGCCATGCCTTTCATGACGTGGAGGGCAAATTGCGGCATCTCATCGACCATGTAGAGGAAGTGATGCCGGTTCACGGGGAGGAGCTTGCAGTCGGTGCGGGCAATGGCATCGGCGGAGCGTTCAGAATCTTCGATGAGGGAGATTTCGCCAAAGAACCCTTCGGGCCGCACGGTCTCGACGATGACGCCATTGATGATGATGTCCACCTCCCCGCTCTGCACCACGAACATCTCCCCGGAGTCGTCGCCGGCATTGAAGATGGCTGTTCCTTGCAGAACGGACCGCACGTTGGCTGGGCTGGCGAAGATCTCGGGGAGTTTCATGGCATGAGCAGGTTTACAGTTTGGTGTAGCCCACGCTTTCGCAGGGCATGTCCCAGAGTTTTTTCAGCTCGGCATCCAGCTTGGTGATGCTGAAGCTGACGCCGGCCATTTCCTGGCAGGTGACGATGTTGTCGACGATGGTCTGGTGAATCTTGATGCCGCGGGCGTCGAGGATGGGCTTGGCACCGCGCAGGAGGATGAGCAGCTCCATCATGTGCGTGGAGCCGAGGCTGTTGACGAAGAACACGATTTCATCTCCGGCGGCGAGCGTCAGGTCGTCGGCAAACAGGAGGTCCAGGATCTTGGCGGCCAGTTCATCGGCGGTGCACATCGGGATGAGACCCACGCCTTTTTCGCCATGGATGCCCATGCCGAGGCCGATCACATCATCGGCCAGTTCAAAGGTGGGCTTGCCGGTGGCGGGAATGCTGCCGGGCTTGGTGGAAACGCCGACGGTGCGGGTGTTGTCGCAGGCTTTTTGCGCGATGCGGACGAGTTCATCCAGGGAATCCACGGTTTGCGCAGCGGCACCGGCGAGCTTGGTGATCGGCACGAGACCGGCGACGCCACGGCGGTTTTGCTTTTGCGTGGGAGGTGCGGAGCAGACGTCGTCGGCGATGATGACGGTTTTCACAGTGATGCCTTCATCCGCAGCGAGTTCCGCGCCAATGTCGAAGTTCATCACGTCCCCGGCGTAGTTGCCGTAGAGAAAGAGAACGCCTTTGCCACGGTTCACCGCCTGGGCGGCTTCCAGCACGATGTCCGGCGGTGGTGCGGCGAAGATTTCGCCCACGGCTGCGCCATCGGCCATGCCTTTGCCAACGAGGCCGTGATAGATCGGCTCATGCCCAGCACCACCACCCACGAGCAGCGCAGGTGCATCCGGGCGAAGATCATTCATGACGATGGAGCGCGTGCCGACGCGGCGTGCCTTGCCATCATAAGCCAGCACGAGACCTTCAAAGAGTTCGTCGGCGCACTTCAGCGGATTGTTGATGATCTTCTTGGCAGGATTGGCGTGGCTCATGGTTTGAATCGTCGGGGTTGGAAAGGAAACGCCATTTTTACGGCGTGCACCGGGGCTGTCAAAGCCGATTGCCATCCTTCCACCTCCTGCCCGAGTCAATCGAAGCCGTTGCAGATCAGCAGCACAAGCCGTGCAACAATCCAAATTCCCAGCGCCAGGAGCAGGTAGGTCATGCCTTTGCGCACATTGTGAAGCTTGGCCTCCAGGACAATGCATTTGGAATGGACCTGCCCAAGTACTGAGCGTTTGACCCCATCGTTGGACTGCCGGCAGAACAAATCTGCATATTCGTCCCCCGGAATTTTGGCGATCTGGCCTGAGAAATAAAGGTTGGGATGCCGGTTCGTATCAGGGGCTTTTCTCACGGCCCGAGGAAAAGCTGCGGCGATGCCACGCCCGAAAGCAAAACTCATGAAGAGTATGAAAAGTGAGTACAACGCCAGCACGGCATACTCAAACCAGTGCATGCCCGCCCAGCCATGCAGGCGCAGTCCCGGCCCCATGTTCACGATCATGGCCATCAAGACGGCGGAGGTGCTCAGAGTGAGCTGGGCTTTCAAATCCGCCCGGTTGATCTGCTGCTCAACGTCCTGATAAAGCATGTAAATCAGGCGCGTGACATCGACCTGTGTATCCTGCACGAGCGTGGTTACGGTGCCGAGGAGATTGGCTGCTGAGGTGGAAGATGCGGCGGGCTGCATGAGAAGGTACAGCCCCTCATAAACACCAGCTCACCGGAGGCAAGATGGAGGCCTTAAACTGTCAAAATCGTCACCTATCCCTTACCGCCCAGCCATGGATCTGTCCGGCATCTGGAAAGCATTCTCAATAATGTGGACGCGCGGCAGCTCGCCCTCAATGAGGATGACCTCGGCAATGTCGAAGCGGAACTTGATGCGTGGATTGCCCAGCAGGCGCAGCCAGTCCATGGCTCCGCGCTGAATAAGGCGCTGCTTGTCAGGCCCCACTGCATCGGCGGGGCGGCCAAAGGCGGTGCTGGTGCGGGACTTCACCTCGATGAAGGTGAGCACATCGCGATGCCGGGCGATGATGTCCACCTCCCCACGGTTTCCTCCACGGTAGTTGCGATAAAGCACCTTGCGGCCGTGTGTGGTGAGCCAGCGTGCGGCGATGATTTCACCCATCTCTCCGATTTCCCCGCTGCCCATTTTTCGGCCAGCCAGACGACGCTGAAACGCGGCCAGGGGGCGTGCGCGCAGCCAGAGCGCCATTGCTCGCACACGGACATCTCCCGAGACCCGCCGCCGCAGCCAGCGCCACAGACTTTGAGGCCGGGAGAGGAGCCGCTTCATGCCAAATCGAGTTCGAGCTGTGCCACGGGTCTGAAGCTGCGCCGGTGATGCGGACAGGGGCCATGCTGCTTCAATGCCGCCAGATGGGCAGGCGTGGGGTAGCCTTTGTGAATTTCGAAGCCGTATTCCGGGTGTAGCCGCGCCATGGCCACCATGAGGCGATCCCGCGTCACCTTGGCGATGATGCTGGCCGCCGCAATGGAGTAGCTGAGACTGTCTCCCTTGACCAAGGCGACGTGATGCAGGGGGAAACGCTTCACCGGCTTGCCGTCAATGAGCGCCGCATCTGGCACAGGCTGCAAACCCAGGGCGGCACGGCGCATGCCTTCCCAGGTGGCTTGCAGGATGTTGATGCGGTCGATTTCTTCGGGCTCGATGCTCACGCAGTGCCAGCGGATGCGTGCGTCGGTGGTGATCTCCTCGTACAACCGCTCGCGCTTCACTTCGCTGAGCTGCTTGGAATCATTGAGCACGGCGTGCGTAAAATCGTCCGGCAGCACCACCGCCGCCACACACACGGGACCGGCGAGAGGGCCACGACCGGCTTCATCAATACCGGCCACAATGCGATGCCCCGCAGCGCGCAGTGTGTTCTCGTGGTCGATCGTTGGCATGGTGAAAACAATGGAGGACCACGGCCCTGCTAGGGCTTGATCTCAATGGGAAGAGTCACTTGTGCAGGGGCTCCACCTTCAGGTGCCTGCCAGCGCAGCACTTCGGTACCCGGCTTGGCGGGATCTTTGGCCAGCTTGTAAATCCGGATTTCAAGCGCGGCTTTTCCACCCTCCGGCCTTGGCACCGGCTTCATGTGCAGAGTGATTTCGTTGTGCCCGTTGACGAGGCCGCCGATGAGAAACTGCTGATCCAGTCCATCACGAACAGGGTCGTATGTGATGCCGTTCATGATCATGGTCGTTTCATAGCCGAAGCTCTGCAGCTTGCTGCCCGCCTTGTAATCCGGAACACGGCACAAAGGCGGCGGCGAAGGCATGGTGCCGGGCGGCGTGTACTCGGGGGTGTCGAGAAAGTCGGGACGCTTGCCTGCCTTCAGTTCCTTGACCACGTCCGGCGCGCCGTCCATACGGGAGATGCGGTTGCTGTCATACTTCCACACCCCGTTCTCACGGCCAAACTTCAGTTTCAGCAGGTTTTCACGGATGAGATCCTTGTCCTGCCCCATGTCGATCCGGCCAAAATAAACGAGGTGGGCGGTATCACCCACCGCTTGCGCTTCCAGCAGGCGGAGTCCGGCCAGGACCGGAGGCTGCACATCGGAGGTAAAGACGGCATCCGGGAACGTTTTGCGCTCACTGACCACCATGTTGCGAATCACCGTCTGACGGTAGAGCGTGATGCTTGCCGCCCAAGCCCTGGCATCCTTGCGCTGCATGGCATCACTCCATTTGTAGTACACCTTTTCCAGCACCGCCTGCAGCCCGGCCTCGTCCTCCTGTGCATAGGCATGGGGGCAGAGTTGAAACAGGCTTAATCCAAGGAGAAAAGAGAGGAAAGGGCGCATGGCGGTTGCGGTGGGGACTACGAAGAATGGCACGTTTCGCGCAAAAACAACCGGTCTCCATCATTTTATAATTAGCATCCCGGGAAATTTGCTGTGATAGTTTTAATCCAGAGTAAAACCATTTGCTGATTTGGCGATTCTGGTAAACGTCAACGTCTTTACCCCCAAAACATGGAGTCCCACAGTGAAGGTCAGCCCCGCACCCCCCCGATTGATCGCAATCGGGAGTTGCTGAAGACCGCCCGAGAAGAAATCTACAAGACGGTCGGTGGTGTGAACCTCTCGGCTTATATTTGGGAACCCGAGATGGACAAGGCGCCCTCGTACCCGAAATCTGTAGCGGCTTTCTTTTTCAGCAGCGGCTGGGACAATGGCCAGGTGGCTCAGTTTGCCCCGCACTGTGTGTATTTCGCCTCACGTGGCATGACGACGATCTGTTTTGATTATCGCGTGGCCACTCGTCACGGCACAGGTCCGGTCGAAGCCATGGCCGATGCACGCTCCGCCATTCGCTGGATTCGCATGAACGCTGTCGAACTGGGCATCAACCCCGGCAAGATCGTCGGTGTGGGTGGTTCCGGTGGTGGGCATGCCATTGCTTCCTCAGCCATTCTCAGTGGGTTCGATGATCCTTCAGACGCGCTGGACTGCAGCCCGGCACCCAATGCCATCGTGCTGTTCAATCCGGTGATGGACACCTATTCCAAACACGCCTTCGGACGTGACCGCTGGCCGGATCAAGCCACCAGCAAGGCCGCAGACCTCATCCGCGCTATACGCCCCGGCCTTCCCCCCATGCTCATCATGCATGGCACGGGTGATCGCGTGGTCCCCTTTGACGGCTCCTATGAATTTGCGCGCAAGTCGAGCAAGAAGAAGAACCTCTGCCGCCTGATCGAATTTGAAGGCCAGGGCCACGGCTTCTTCAATTTCAATCTCTCCTTTGAGATGTACGAAGCCACCTTGATGGCCATGGATGAGCTCTTCGTCGAGCTCGGCTTCCTCGAACCCGACCCCGAAGCGGGCCTGGGCAAAGTGGAATAGACCGCCGACCGCCTGCGGCGGGAATGACCCATTCCGAAATCCAAATGACGAATTTCCGCTCACACGCCGTTTCGTCATCTGAACACTCGTGCATTCTTTCGTCATTTTGAGTTTGCCACTCGTTACCCTTTCCAACCCAACGCATCGAACAACCATGCTCCGCTCTCTCCTTCTCGCAGCAGTCGTCTCCACAGCCCATGCCGCCGACTGGCCGCAGGATCACAGCGATCTCAAAGCCGATCCCAAAGCGCAGTACGGCACGCTCGAAAACGGCGTGCGCTACGTCATTCTGCCACATGATGAGCCGCCCGGCCGCGCGAGCATCCGCCTTTATATGGATGTGGGTTCGCTCATGGAGCAGGACGACCAGCAGGGCATGGCTCACTATCTTGAGCACATGGCCTTCAATGGCTCGCGGCATTTCAAAGGCGGCGAGATGGTGGAGTACTTCCAGCGCCTGGGCATGGGCTTCGGCGCAGACACCAATGCGCACACCTCCTTCAAGGAAACCGTTTACATGCTCGAACTGCCGAAGGTCGAGCCAAAGTTCATCGCCGAAGGCATTCAGCTTTTCCGCGATGACCTGGACGGCATGCTGCTGAACGAATCCGAGATCGACAAGGAACGCGGCATCATTCTCAGCGAGAAGCTCAGCCGGGACTCCATCGAGTACCGCACGATGATGGCGGGCTACAAGTTTGCCATGCCGGAGTCCATTCTGCCCGATCGCATGCCGATCGGTACGGAAGAGATGATCAAGACGATGAAGCGCCCGCGCTTCGCGGACTTCTACGAGAAGTATTACACTCCGAAGCGCGCCGTCATTGTGGCCGTGGGAGATTTCAAAGACACTGACGCCGTCAAAGCGGAGATCGTGAAGCAGTTTGCCGACGCCAAACCCAAGCACGGTGAAGCTGAAGAACCCAATCTTGGCAAGGTGACCTCCGGCTATGGCATCATCGCCAAGCTGCACACAGAGATGCAGGCCGAGGCGCTCACCCTTTCCATCGAAATTCCCCGCCCTGCCAAAAACAAGCCGGACAATGCGGCCACACGCCGTGAAAAGACGATCCGTGATCTCGCTGACATGATGATCAATCAGCGCCTGTCCAAGCTCTCGAAGGCTGAAGGCGCGCCGTTCATGGGCGCTGAAAGCTACAGCTATGAGTACCTCGAATTCGTCAGCGTGAACGGCATTCAGGCCCAGTGTGATCCCAAGAACTGGAAGGCCACGCTCACGCTGCTGGAAACCGAACTGCGCCGCGCCATCGAGCACGGCTTCACGGAAGCGGAATTTGAAGAATCGAAGGCCACCATTCTCAAAGGAGCCAAGCTGCGCGCTGATCAGGCCGACAGCCGCAAATCACGCGATCTCGCCAGCGGTCTGGTGAGCATTCTCGCCAGCAAGAAGGTCTTCACCCATCCGGCGGATGATCTCGCCCGCATTTCCACGGTGCTGGCCGGTTTGAAGGAAGAGGACAGCCACGCGGCACTTGTGGCCGACTGGAAGGGTGACGACGTGCAGATCTTCCTCGGCGGGAATTTGAAGCTCGAAGGTGATGCCTCGAAGCAGATCATCGAAACCTTCAAGGCCAGCCGTGCCAAGCCAGTTGCAGCCCCGGCAAAGGAAGAGACCGCCGCCTTTGCCTACACTGAGTTTGGCCCTGCGGGCAAGGTCGCCAGCCGCTCCGAAGCAAAGGATCTCGAAATCAGCCAGGCGGTGTTTGAAAACAATGTGCGCTTCAACTTCAAGCACACCGAATTTGAAAAAGGCACCATCCGCGTGCTGATCAATTTTGGCGGTGGCAAGCTCAGCACCCCGACTGACAAGCCAGGCATCATCCCCTTTGCCCAAAGCACCTTCCAGATGGGAGGCCTGGAAAAACATGGTGTGGATGACATCCGCCGCACCTTCGCCAGCCGCACCGTGGGCAGTGATTTCGCCATCGGCGATGAAGCTTTCCTGCTCAGCGGCCGCACCACGCCGGCGGATCTTGAGGCCCAGCTGCAACTGCTTACCGCCTATCTCGTCGCACCGGGGTATCGCGAAGAAGCGGCACGCCAGTTTGAGAAGAACCTCGACCCGCTCTACACCCAGCTGCAGCACACTGCAGAGGGCGTGATGAACAATGACGTGGTCTCCTTCATGCACTCGGGCGATGCACGCTGGGGCTTCCCCAAGATGGAAGAACTGCGCAAGCGCACGCTGGCGGAACTCAAAGCCTGGCTCACTCCGGCGCTCACGCAGGATTATCTGGAAGTCACCGTGCTGGGAGACGTGGATGCTGAAACGGCACTCAATGCTGTGGCCAAGACACTCGGCGCGCTGCCGAAGCGTGCAGAGAAGAAGCCTGCGTATGAAAAAGAACGCATGGTTGCCTTCCCGAAGCCGGAGGCCAGCAAGACCTTCCCCTTTGACACCGAGATCCCGAAGGCCATCGCCACGGTTTACTGGCCCACGACGGACATGCTCAACATCAAGCGCACCCGCCGCCTGACGGTGCTCGGCTCCATCCTGGACGATCGCCTGCGCATCAAGGTGCGTGAAGAGCTGGGAGACACCTACAGCCCCGCCTGCTACCACGTGGCCAACGACACCTTCACCGGTTACGGCTACATGACGACGATGATCGAGTGCAAACCGGAACTTGCTGTCTCACTCACCAAGCTGGTGACGGAAATCGCCGACAAGCTCTCAGGCGGTCCGATCACCGATGATGAATTTGACCGCGCCATCAAGCCGATGCTGGCCCAGCTGGAGCAGATGCGCCGCGACAACCGCTACTGGTCCATGAACGTGCTGCGCTGCGCGCAGGAACATCCGGAGCGCCTCGACTGGGCACGCAGCTTCGTCAGTGATTTTTCCGGCATCAAGAAGGAGGAGCTCGAAGCTCTTGCGAAGGAATATCTGGGCGCCAAGCGTGCCGTGAGTGCCGACATTATTCCGATCGAGAAGAAGTGATCCGATAGGTGATGGTAATATGAAATATAACCTAACTGAGCAACAGAAAGGGCTCGCGATGGCTATTGCCCACGCCGTTGAAGTCAAAGAATTGCCAGAGACTTTCCATGTGGTATCAGTTCATACAGGACTAGGCACCAATGAAAGCTATATCGCGGCGTGGGGACTGAACAACGAAGATCCTAGCAAACATGGGGCTACAATTAAGGTTAGTATCGATGCATTCTACGCGTTAGCTGAAGCAAGGTTATTAGTGGCGCGGAAAAAACCTGGATCAGAATCTTCGATTTTTTGCACAGTAACAGCTCTTCTTTTAAAAGGCTCAAAGACAGAATTTGTCGAAGACGATGCCATTGCACCTGTATCAACTTTGGCTCAGCCGCACCCCCCAGAGATTACAATATCTCTTGACCGCCTACGGTCCAAGTTCCCCGATCCCAAAAAATTTGGTTTTTTGATTATGCGGTTTACAGCCGCAAAGCCTTATAAGCGAATCGTTGAAATCATTCAGAATGAAGCAGCATCTTTGGGCCTCTCCATCATTCGTGCTGATGAGCATGAATTTCATGGCGAATTGTGGGGCAATGTTCGCACTTATTTGCATGGCTGTGGATTTGGAATCGCCGTTTACGAGCGAATTGAATCCAACGAACCCAACGCAAACATAGGTCTCGAAGTTGGGTATCTAATGGCCATGAACAAACCGGTCTTGTTGCTCAAAGACAAGACCTTGGAAACGTTGCAGGCTGACCTGGCAGGCAAGCTCTACAAAGAGTTTGATCCCCACAATCCTGAGGAAACAATTCCATCACAACTTAAAAAGTGGCTGATCGATTATGGAATTGTAGTCCCGAGTCCGTGACGTCATTACAGCAGAGGGGCAATTCTGTTCTTCAGCGCACTCACATCCGCGCTCACGTCTCCGGCCAGCAAGAAAGCGGACACGACCACCACGCGCCGCGCGCCTGCGGCGATGATTTCATCCAGCCTACCGGCATTCACGCCGCCTATGCAGAAGATCGGCAGCGTGACGCGGCGGTGGACTTCGGTGATGTCATTTAAACCGATGGGCACGTAGTCGGGCTTGGTGCCTGTGGCATAGAGCGGGCCGAAGCCAATGTAGTCCGCGCCTTCCTCCTGAGCGGCGACGGCCTGGGCTAGGCTGTGGGTCGATTTACCGACAAAGCAGGACGGGCCGACAATGGCGCGCGCCTTGGCCACGGCATCGTCATCCTGCCCGACGTGCACGCCTTCACTGCCAATGGCGGCGGCGATTTCGAGATGGTCATTGATCACCAGCGGCACGCCACGGGCGCGGGTGATGGGAAGCATGAGGCGGGCGAGGCGTTCGATTTCCTGCGGTGCCAGTTTCTTGGCGCGCAGCTGCAGCACATCCACGCCGCCAAGGCAGAGCTGATCGGTCATGGACTCGACGTTTTCCGCCGTGACATAACCGAGGTCAACGATGCCGTAGAGCCGTGCGTCTTGAATGCGTTTCATGGGTGCGCTTTGCATGAGTGGTGATGCGGGTCTGTGCAAGCCGAGTTTCCAGTTGCCCCGGTTCAAGTCGGAGCCTATGGAAACCCATGGCGGTGGGCATCCCAGTGGTGTCCCCCGTTTTCTTTATCTGCATGACGCGCAAGCGCCGTGCAGCCGTTCGCAGATGCAGGGAAGGCCGTGAGAACCGGCCACAGTGGCGCTGCGGTATCGGGTAACGACCCTCCATTCATGTCTGCGGACATGGAGCACAGCCAATCGGGAGCAATCCTTGGTGAAGGCGGAGGCGAGGAGCGGTGGTCAAACATCGCGCAAACCCGGAGTCCGAACATCTCGCTGCGAACAACATCATCCGACCCGCCATGTGGCGGTGCGCGGATGATTTCATCGAACCAATGAACACCCCAACGACATGTACCTCCAGAACAACTCTGGTCGCCGCCAATGCGCAGCGATCACGGCGGCGCTCCTAGCCGCCATTCAAATCAGCGCGGCACAAACACCCGCCAAGAAACAGCAGAAGACACAAGACATCCCCGAAGTCGTCATCACCGCGACGATGTCTGAAACGGAATCCTGGCGCACCGCCAGCAGCGTCACGGTTATCGACCGCAAAAAAATCGAAGAGCAGCAGTACCGCTTTGCCGTCGATGCTCTGCGGAATGTGCCCGGCATGACTGTCGTCACCCCCGGCATTCCCGGCAACGTGGCCACCGTGCTTACCCGAGGCACAGCCACCAAGGATACCGCCTTGATGATTGATGGCCGTCCCCTGCCCGCGAACCTCGCCGGTTCCTTCAACCTCGAAACCCTGGCGCTGGACAACGTGGAGCGCATCGAAGTGCTGCGCGGCCCAGCCGCAAGCCTCTACGGCGGACGCACCATGGGCGGCGTGATCAACATCATCACCCGCAGCGGCAAAGGTCTGACAAAGCCCAAAAGCACCGCTTACTTCGAGACCGGCAGCTACGGCACCTTCCGTGAAGGCCTCAGCTCTATCGGTGCTATGGGCGCGCTCGACTGGGGTTTTGAAGCCAGCCGCACAGACATTGACGGCCAGCGCGTCAACAGCCGTTTCAAGCAGACAAACCTCGCAGGCAAAGTGGGCTATCAGCTTGCCGACAGCCTGCGCTTCGACCTCGACCTGCGGCACTACACCGCCAAGGCCGGCGACCCTGGCACCACCTACGGCAGCCCCTTCTTCTCGGACATCAACAACCTCAACCACCGTGTGCTCACCGAGTTTTGGAGCGTCTCCCCACGTCTGGTGTGGGATACGAATGACCACTGGACCCAGTCGCTCACCTTTTCACACTCCCAGTTCCGGCAGGTGGCCACCGGTTACAATGACGCGCCTAATTTCCGGGCCGACAACCGCGTCAGCTCACGAACCGACTTCTTGGAATACAAAAGCATCGTAAAGATCTCGGACCACTGGACCATCACCGCCGGAGCCTGGTTCCAGGACCAGAAGATCAGCCGCTACAACGACACCGCGCAGATGCTGGACATCTCCCAGGCGCAGACGAACTACGCCCTCTTCATCCAGTCCCAAGCGGAGCTTTTTAAAGGCTTCAACCTCGTCAACGGCATCCGCTATGACAAGTATTCGGACTTCGACAGCGCCGTCACCTGGCGCAGCGGCATCAGCTATCTCGTGCCCGTGCTCCAGACCGTGCTGCATGCCAACTACGGCACCGCCTACACCCCACCCACGCCGCAGGATCTGACGCCCGTCTTTTTCGGCAATCCCAACCTGATGAATCCGGAACGCAGCCGCGGTTATGAAGTCGGCATCACCCAGCCGCTGTTTCAGAACAAGCTCTCGCTGCGCGCCACCTACTTCCGCAATGATCTGCGCAACACCTACCAGTATCCCTTCCCCGCCTACATCCCCGTGGCCATCGGCTCCGCCACCACGCAGGGTCTGGAAAGCGGGCTGGACTGGAATCCCAGCGCGATGTTTGGCGTCAATCTGAGCTACACCTACCTCGAGGCCTACGACAACAGCAACCTCCTCCGCCTCGTGCGCCGTCCGCGCCACTCCATCTCCGGCGGCATCCGCTTTCAGCCGGTAAAGGATGTAACGTTGAACCTCAGCGCCGTTTACATCATTGATCGCGAGGACTACGACCCTGCCACCTTCGCTCAGCGCGACCTCGAGGACTGCCTCAACGTGCGGCTCACGGCCAACTGGCGCGTAAACGAGCATCTCGATCTCTTTGCCCGCGTGGAAAACCTGCTCGGTCAGAAGTATGATGAGATCCCCGGCTATCCCGTCATGAGCACCGGCGCGTATGCCGGGCTGCGTTTGCGCTTTTGATCCGCATGGTTGACACTGGGGCGTGAGCAGCCCACCGCCACGCCTCGATTCCCCCGCCGCACTGCGCGAACGTTTCATCCGTCGTGTCAGTGCGGACAGTCCTTTCTACCGGCTGTTCGATCACCTGCCGGATCTCGCCTTCTTTGCGAAGGACAGCGACTTCCGGTTCATGTGCGCGAGCCGCCGGTTCATGGACCGCTTCGGCATCACCGAAGAAGCCGGCATCGTCGGCAAAAACGACTTCGACCTCTTCCCTGCCCGCCTCGCGGAAAACTTCCGGCGGGATGACGAGGAAGTGCTGCGCACCGGCAAGGCGCAACTCAACATCGTGGAGCTCTTCTTCACCGATCAGGGCCTGCCGGACTGGTTCGTCACCAACAAGCTGCCGCTGACCGATGCCAAAGGCCGCGTCATCGGCATCATGGGCACCGTGCAGAGCTTTGAGGGCAAGAAACAAATGCTGCAGCCCTACCTGCAGATCGACCGTGCCCTCGCCTACATCCGCGACCATTTCCGCACCGGCGTCTCCATCACCGAGCTCGCGCAGATCGTCCATCTCTCCCCAAGGCAGCTGCATCGCAAGTTTGTAGAGACCTTCGGCGCCAGCCCGCAGGCCTTCATCATGAAGCTGCGCATCCAGGCCGCCTGCGAAGCCCTGCAGCGCGATGGGGCCAATATCTCAGATGTCTCCAGCGACCTGGGCTTCTGCGATCAAAGCGCCCTCACCCACCACTTTCACCGGCACATGGGCATGACCCCGCTGAGATACCTCCAGCAGTTCCGGCTGCGGCGGGTGTAGGAGGGAGGGAACTATCCTGATCCCCGGTTTGGGGCGGTGGAAGCGTCGAAGGACGGAGGGATCAGAATGATCGCACTTCAGCCATGCAATTTCTGGTTGCTCCAATGCCGAAGCCCGCTTAAAGACTGCGCCCCACGATTTTCGCGCGATTAGCTCAGTGGTAGAGCATTGCCTTCACACGGCAAGGGTCGCAGGTTCGAACCCTGCATCGCGCACCATCTCGTAAGAAGTTTCTTTATCGCCACCGCCCAGCCAACGAAGCGCGTAATCTGCGATATTCCCTTGTGAATCAGTCGCATAATACTCCTCAGGGTCCATTCCTTGTAGGTCTTTTTCTGTAAGTTTCGACTTTTCATCAAAAACTGAAAACACACGTTTTTCGTGTGTTTTGACCCCCTTTTGTGTGTCTGAGTGTGTGTCTGGCGCGGTAATGTTAACATTACTTATCTTCAAAACGGAAGACCTCAGAGGCAGGTGCCCGGCATCCGTATAAATCTTCGTAGTCAGTTTCGCGTCACTATGCCGCATTAATTCCATCGCCTCCCGGAGTGGCACCCCGTTTGATTGCAGGAGTGTGCAGAACGTGTTCCGCAGGGCATGGAAATCGAAGACCTTGCCGCGATCATCAACGTATGGAATCCCAGCCAATTCCAAATCTTGCCTGTAACGCTTGATACGTGGCATCTTGTGAAACACAGGTATGGTCCCATTTGTGTGCGGCTTCGTCTTTTTCTCTATGCGTAAAGCGTCCGCAGCAATGGGGTGCAGTGGCAAAGATGCCTTTTTGCCGTTCTTCGTTGTTGTGGCTCTGGCGTGGATGCAGGGCGTTTCAGTCTCAAGCTCTACGTCTCGCCATTGAAGTTGTTCAAGCTCTCCACGACGCAAGCCTGTGCATCCTGCGACGATGTAAAGAAGGCCGCGCTCTCCCGATGCTTTGACGAGTTTTTGCAACTGCTCGAATGTCACCGCACGACGTTCCCGCTTCTCATAATTTCCTGTTCCCACCTTATCGGCTTGCTTGAGAGGGTTGGAAAGAATGCGGCCTGTTTTGACCATCCAATTCAAAAAAACGTTGGCTGATGTCAGATAATCGTTGAGCGTTTTTGGACTGAACGATTGAGCCGAGCGCCACTTTTCGAAGGAGTCCAGGCTGATGTTGTGAGCGTGTTTCCATCCTGCATCTTTGGCAAGGCATGTGAGTTGCTGCTTGATGCCGATCACGTATTTATGATTGCGTGCAAGCCCTTCTCTGCTTCTCAAAAAATCTTCAATCACCGAAGGCAAATCCTTGTTCTCTGTCTCGCGTTGAAGCTTTGGCGGAATGATGCCTTGCCGTTCTTGCTGCTCCTTTGTGATGATGTCGTGAAGCCGTTTTCTTGCTTCTGATTCGTCGGTTGTGTCGAGTGAAACTTCGGTTGGTTTTGTGTCACCGTCGAGACGATAACGACCTCGGTAAAGACGACCTATTTTTACAGAAGCGCCCACGCGACGTTGAGGAAGGAAGACTTGCAGTTGCATATTTTTGGAATGCCCAAAGGGCCTTCGAGAGCACCAGCGAGCCAGCGGAAATCTACACGCTGACGAAGAACACGCTAGAGCCTTCGTGCGGCAACGGGGCCGCTGCGCTGTAACATCAAGGCCACCTCCCCAACGCTTTTTCAGCCCCCAGTAAATCCCCCCTCCTGAAAAACCATTGTGGCCCCTCCTTGACGTTACACCCCTTATGCCTCCAAGCAGCGAGGAGGAGGTTTCACCTCACCTTGTAATGTTGACATTACCTTGTGGAAACAGGGCAGTTTTGCCCAGCGTAGAGCGTTTCGACGGCAGAAAATTGTAGTTGTTTCAATATATACAAGATTAAAGGCGGATTTGAGGGGGGGTCGGGGGCTACGCCCCCTCCACCCCCTCAAACCTCGCCGCTTCTTTGAAGTGCATGAGCCACCTGTAATGTTAACATTACCGTCGTGCTTTCCTCAGATTCCGAGGATTGCCCTGTCTTGTTCAGGGATGCGCCACGTATCCGAAATGAACTTGGCATCTTTGGCCCTTTCCTGCTCGCTACGCGCTTGCCACAGTTGATTCTCCCCCATAGCGTCAGCGACCAGCCCTAGAGCCTTCTTGCCATGCTTCATGCGAATACGGGCGCGTTCCCTGTGGAAGTGTCCTTCCGAACAAGAAAGCGCCAGTCTGAAAGGATAGACCTCCCAGACTGGCGCAGACGATCCACCAACGCCAACGCGGGCTAGGGCCAGATTATGGTTTTTCGTCATGTTGCAATATACTCGCATATGCCCTAATTGCAATTCTTATACTTACTCATTTTGCTATGGGTAGTGCTGGCGTATAGCATTTTTCGTGCCATGTTTGTTTATTTCTTTTTTGGCACACTTTTTGCTTGCGCCCGAATCAGAGTCAAAATGCTCGTGCAAACGTCCTGCGGTAAAGACCCCCAAAGTGTCATAATTTCACACATTTGGAGTGTGTGTTCGTGTGTCATCGCGCTGGAAGCCTTGATTTCACAGGGCATGGCTGCTAGTTCGAACCCTGCATCGCGCACCATTCGTCATTCCTTTGCTCAACACCACCGCTAATCAGCGAAGAGCACTGTTCACGCTATTGATTCGAATTGATCGATCACAGCTCTTTCTTACGGCTCTCCCTAAACCTGCGGGATCAGTTCGCTTTCGCGCACCACCTTGGCGCGTTGCAACAGAAGCTGCCCCTGCTTGATGGTGAAGAATTCGAAATGGGGATCGACGGCGTCATCGTCGATTTCGCAGCGCAGTTCGCCTTCGGCCTCGCCGAGGGTCTTGGCGACTTCCATGAACAGCTTCAAGATCACATGGTCGCGCTCCATGCCCATCCATGAGAATTCCAAGGATTGGAGGGCCAGATCCACTTCGATGCCCTTCTCGGCGAAGAGGTCGTCCAACTGGTCTGCCTGCTCGCGGGAGAGGATCTTGAAGGTGAAGTAGCCGTCGTAGGTTCTGATTTCGCTCATGCACCGGATGCTTGGCAGCTTTTGTTCAGGAAAACAGCTCATAACTTCCATTCATCTCAAAATTTTTCGTCGTTACGTCGCAGGCAAAGGCATTTCATACGCATCGTTAAAGCATCGAATCATGCTCGTTGTAGTGCTTTGCACTACATGCGTCCTGTGGGGCACTCAGATTTTGAACTTTGTTGATTCTTGGGGTATCCAACAGCCCCCCAACCCTCGCTTTTCGAATTCCGAAAAGCACCCAAAAAAAAATCCATGAGTGCCTCGCTACTCAAAAGGCAGCTTCGTCGCCGTGCCTTTTGCTCCATCCTCCATGCCGTTTCACTATTACCGGTGTTATTGCTGACCCGTGCCAGCGTGGCTGCAGATGCCAGCTGGACCGGCGGCACCGGCACGCAGCTTTGGTCCACTGGCACCAACTGGAGCCCGACCACGGCACCGGGAGCCACCTCGGGCATCACCAATGCAGACACCGCCACGTTCAATACCGCATTGGGTGCGACCACGATCACGATTGATGCCGGACGCAATCTCCGCAATCTGACCTTCACCAACACCGCAGGCAGCACCTTCACGATCGGCAGTGCGGGTGCCAATGCGGGGGAACCCCTGCTGCTGAGCAGCGGCGGCTCTGTGACGATGAGCGCAGGGAACACCGCCACCGTCACGCTGAATGCGCCGATGGTTATTGAACCGGTCAGCAGCACGGGTGCAGGCTCCTACACCTTCAGCAACAGCTCGACCTCCACGCCCTCCAATGATGCCAATCCTTACAAGATGACGATCAACGGCAGCATCAGCGGCGGAGCAACGACCGGCCTGATCACGCTCAACTTCTCCGCCACCACGGGCAACCGCAGCAGCGATCCCTCCGCCAACGTGATGAACGGGCTGATTTCGGATGGTTTGTCCGGCGGACTCAGCGTGAATGTCACCGGCTCAAGCGGTGGGCAGCTCGGAGTCTGGCGCTTCAACAATGACAACAACAGCTACACCGGCATCACGAGCGTCAGCACAGGTACTCTGATCTTCACCAGCATCGCCAATGCCGGAGTGAACAGCGCCATCGGTGCTGGCAACACCCTGAATGTGGGAGGCAGTTCACATGTGAAGTATGTGGGCGGAGCTGCCTCCACCGACCGCGCCATCACCGGCAACGGCCTCTTTTATAACAACGGCACCGGCGCGCTGACCCTGAACGGCACCGTGGCGGCGGGCATCACCTTCCGCGGCAATCAGCACTTCATCGTGAATGGACTGATCTCCGGCAACAGCGGCATTGCGCGCACCGACGGCGGCACGGTGTTCCTGAACAACAACAACAACTCCTTCATTGGGGCCGTCTCAATTTCCGACGGTGCGTTTCAGGCGACCACGATCTTCAACAACGGAACGAATTCCTCCATCGGCAACACCGGGAATCTGAACCTTGGCCAGGCCAGCACCACGGTCGGACGTTTTGAGTACACAGGTGCCACCACCTCCACGAACCGCCTCATCGTCATGCAAAATGGTGCCACCGGCAACACCGGGCGAGGCATCATCAATGTGATGACGGCCGGGCAAACGCTCACCTTCACCAACGGTGTACGCCTGAGCACCGCCAACACCGTCACTTCCAATGCCAACTACTCCGACCTCACCCTGACCGGCAATGGCAATGGCGAGATCCAAGGGCAGATCGGTGGCACCACCGGTAATGCGTCTGCGGTGGTGAACATGCAGCTCATCAAAAGCGGCACCGGCACCTGGACGCTGTCCGGGACCAACACCTACGCGCTGCAAACCACCATCAGCGCAGGCATCCTCAACATCCGCAACAGCAGCGCACTGGGTGCGGCGATTAGCAGTGAAACAGTGCCCTCCGCCGCCAACGCAGGCACCGTGGTAGCCAGCGGCGCCACTCTTCAGTTGCAGAACAACATCAGCGTGGGGGCAGAGGCTCTCACAATCAGCGGCACCGGTGCTGCCGGACAAAATGGAGCGCTCGTCAATGTCAGCGGCACCAACAGCTATGCCGGCGCACTCACCTTCGGCACTGCCAATGTGGCCATCTCCTCAGACAGCGGCAGCCTCGCCCTCACCAGCACCACCGCCATCGTCGGCGGAACGCGCGCGCTCACCCTCACAGGCGCGGGCAATGGCAGCCTGGCAGCCGCCATGGACACCACCGTGTCCGGCCTGACCAAGAACGGCTCCGGCATCTGGACGCTTTCCGCAGCCAGCACCTATACCGGAGCCACGGCGGTGAATGCAGGCACGCTCAATGTCACCGGCTCCCTCGGCAACACCGCCGTCACGGTCGCCAATGGCGCGACTCTGGCCGCTTCAAGCACCCTCGGAGGCAGCCTCACCGTGGCGAATCTCGGCACGCTCAGCATTGGCAATATCCTCACCGCCGGCAGCACCGGCACCCTCACCGTAGGGGGCAATCTGGTGCTCAATGACAGCAGCTTGCTCCTCTTTGATCTCGGCACCGCCAGCGATCTCATCCAGGCCAATGGCACACTCATCACCCTCGACGGAGTTGTCCGCGTCACCACCGGCGCGGGCTTCACCGCAGGCACCTACAAGCTCATCGGCTACACCGGCACCCTGACCGACAACGGCCTCGTGGCCCAAATGCTCGCCGGGTATAACACGAGCATCGTCGTCGACACCGTGAACAAAGCGGTGAACCTCGTCGCCACCGCCATCAGCGCGCAGTATTGGGACGGCACCGACACCGTGGCAGACAACGTCGTTGACGGCGGGGATGGCGTCTGGACCAATGCTGGCACCAACTGGACGCTGGCAGACGGCAGCAATAACACAAGCTGGTCTGCCTCGGTGGAGAAGATCGCCGTGTTCGGCGGTGCCGCAGGTGGCACCGTTCAGGTGCAGGATGCGGTGGCGGTCAACGGGCTGCAATTTGCCCGAAACTACACGCTGGCCAGCTCGGGCGGCCAGATTCAGATCACCAATGCAGCGACTGAATTCCGCGTGGACACCTCTGTCACAGCAACCGTGGCGGCACCCGTCACAGGTGCAGGCGGCATCAACAAAACCGGAGACGGCACGCTGATCTTCACCGCCGCCACAGGTTCCAACACCTATGCTGGCAGTACCCTCATCACTTCCGGCACGCTGAAAATCGGTGCCACCGATACCCTGCCCACCGGCACCGCCGTCACTGTCGGCGCAGGTGTCTTCACGGCCACCTTGGATCTCAGCAGCGCCAGCCAGCGCATTGCCAGCCTGCAGATCGCATCGAACAACGTCAATCTCAGCAGCACCGTCACCATCGGAGCCGGGCAGACACTTCAGGTCAATGGCAGCTTCAGCACCGGCGTTACCAACAATGTCAAAACCGTGACGCGTGCCATCATCACCGGACCAGGGTCGCTGGTGATCAGCAACACGAATGCATTCTTTGATGCCGGGCTGCAGACCGTCACTTCACAGGCCGCCGCCGATCTGCTTCCCAATGCCACCTTCCCTTTCGACAATGGCGCCAATGCGAACAATGTGACGTCTGACTTCACCGGTCTGGGATCATTGGCCGCAAACGTGAAGGAGTTTCGCGTGGGATTCGGAGTCAACGTCAACAGTACCCTCCTGCTCTCAGATACGAGCAACAGCATCACCGCGAACGTGGTGCAGATTGCCAACAGCAACGGGTTGAACTCCGGCACCAGCACCATGATTCTCGGCGCAGGGACCAACACCTTTGTGACGGACACCCTCAACGTCGGCGTCTCGAAGGGCGTGGCCACCCTGAAGTTCGCCTCCCAGACTGCCGGCAGCGCTGGCACCGTGGTCATAGGGGGAAAAACCGGGGCCACAACCGACATCACTGTTGGCGGCACTTTGGGCACGGCCACGGGAGCCCAGCCCACCGGCACACTCGATCTGCGCGGGCACACCGCCACCATCACAGCAGGCGCGCTCATCATCGGCAAACGCAACAGCAGCGGCGGCGGCGGAGCGTTCGGAACCGTGTACTTTGATGGTGGCACCTTTACCGTCAACAGCATCGAGATGGGCACCATGAGTGGCAACTCAGGCACCACTTCTCCGGGACCATCGGGCAGCGGCACGCTCATCATCAGCGGCGGCACTTTCACCGTAAACAGCGGCGGCAGTTTTGTCATGGCCACCTACGCCAACACCAACACCTTCGGCAACGCCAAGGCCGTGCTCACCATCAGCGGTGGTTCCCTGATCTCGAACGTCAACATTGTCGAAGGCGGCGGCGTGGGCGCCACCACGGCCAACACGACCAGCACCATCAATCTCACCGGCGGCACACTGGACATGACCGGTCACAGCATTGGTGACGCAACCAACGTCATCGACGTCCTCACGCTCGAATCCGGCGCTCTCAAAGACGTGCAGGAAATCAACGGGGGTGGTGCCGTCACAAAAAGCAACACGGGCACACTCACGCTCCTCGGCACCAACACCTACACCGGAGCCACCACCATCAGCGCGGGCACCTTGCAGGTGGGCAATGGCGGCACCTCGGGAACAACGGGCTCGGGGAATGTCATCAACAACGCCACGCTGGCCTTCAATCGCAGTGACCTCCTGACGGTGTCCAACAACGTCAGCGGCACCGGCGTGGTGAATCAAACTGGCAGCGGCACCACCGTCGTAAGCGGTGTGAACACCTACACCGGGCAGACCACGGTCAGCGCCGGCAGCCTGCTGGTAAACAATGCGTATGCCGGCGCTGATTCCGCCACCGGCACCAACACGGTGCAGGTCAATGCGAATGCGACTCTCGGCGGCACGGGAAGAATTTCCGGCTCCGTCAATCTCGCCGCGAATGCGATGCTGGCACCAGGTGGCAATGCCGCCACCATCGCCGCTGGCACGACCGGGCTGAGCACTGAAATCGGCACCGTTTTGATCGGAGGTAATCTCAACGTCGGAGCCTCCGCCACGCTGGCCCTGCAATTGAAGAGCGGCGACGCCGGCCTGAACGCCACCTTTGACTCCATCACCAACCGCCTGACCAGCGTCAGCGGCACCGCCACGGATGGCGGCAACGACCGCATCATCGTGAATGGCACCCTGTCCCTCGACGCAGCCTCCACCCTCAGTGTGACTCTGGGATCGAATTTTTCGGGCGGCTATCAATCCGTGTTTGATCTCGTAGACTGGACCGGCTCAAACATTGCGCTGGCCTACTATGAATCTGGCACCGGCATGCGAGTGGGAGGCAGCGCCGACAACGCGGGCTTCGCGCTCGACCTGCCAGATCTCACGATTTACAACAGCAGCTGGTATTGGGATGTGAGCCAGTTTGGCAGCACCGGAGTCATCGCCATTGTGCCAGAGCCAAGCCGCGCCCTGATGCTGCTTGGTGGATTGCTTGGCTTGGGTCTGCGGAGAAGACGGCTGCCAGCGCTCTAAGAATGGAGATGTGCAAGCAGCCCGCTTTGAATCACTTTGAGCTGCGGGTCAGCCGCTTAGGCTTGAAGCGCAGCACGGCTGCTTTGAATTGATCCAGGACCTCGTGCGAGGAACCGTAGCGGCCGGACACATACATGGCGACCAAGGGATCGAACTGCGGTGAGAGATCGGGACGTGCCTCTGCGACGCGCCGGGCAAAGGTCAGCGGACCTTCATTGGGCATCCAGGTTTTCACACCGGCTTTGCCCACACGGCTGCAGGCACGCTGCCACAGCCTCATCCAAGGATCGGCATGACGCGCGGGACGCCGCAGCCATAAGGCTACGAGCAAGACACCCACCACCACGAAGGCGGCACTGGGGATGAGCAGCACGAGCTTGCTCTGGCGCAGGCCGACGCTTTCCAGCAGGCCGCGCTGGGCTTCCTGGTTGTAGTCGATGACCTGGTTTTGCCAGTCGTAGTTGACGCTGTCCCACCACAAGCGCAGGCGCTGCAAGGAACGGCCCCAGAGGGTGCGGCGCTGGCGTTCAGCCTCCTCGGCACCGCCGGCCAGGAAGGCCCGCAGGTCGATGTTCACGCGGTCTGGCGCGAGTGCGCCGGTGGGATCAACACGATACCAGCCGTATTTCTCCAGCCACACCTCCGTCCACGCATGCACATCACTTTGTTTCACGATGAGGTAGCCGCCATTGTGGTCAGAGTATTCCCCACCGAGGTAGCCGACGACGATGCGTGACGGCACTCCCGCCATGCGCATGAGCGTGGCAAAGCTGGCGCTGAAGTGCTCACAGAATCCGATGCGGCGGCTCAGAAAGAAGTCTTCCAGCGCCTGCGGCCCCTTGTACTCTCCCGGCTCCAGCGTGTAGCTGAATCCCATCGTTCTCACGTAGTTGAGCGCGATCTGCACGATCTGCTCATCCGTTTGCGTCACCGATTCCCAGTAGTCGGTGAGCTCCCTGAGTTTGGGCGAGATGTTTGGCGGCAGTTGCAGCGCGGCTTCACGGTGATCCTCCGGCAGCTCACGAAATGGCGGCAGCTCGAAGCGCGAGACCACTTCGAAGCGCTCTGAATTCTGCACCATGAAAGGAGAGACAAGCGATTGATCGAATTCGGGAGACAGCCGCTCGCCACGCAGTTTGGCTATGAGTGGCAGATCCAGCGCGGGCAGCCAGCGTTTGCCATGCGCCTCCAGATCGATGATCTGACGCAGATCCATGCCACTTTTCGGACGTGGCAGCAGGGGCGCAAAGCTGAGACGCTCACCACGCGTCCAGCGCATGCCTTCACAGTTCCAGAGCGTGAGGCAGCGCCAGTAGCGGGTCTCGTTTGAAGGCAGTGTTCCGTCAGGAAAGCGCACACGGAAGGCCACGTCCGAACTCTGGGCCACCCTGGCGATGTTGCCGGGATCGAGAGTATTATCGATGCCGGTTTCACCAAAACGGCTGCGCCCGAGCGCGGAACCCAGATCCAGCAGCCCGCGCGGAAACACAAAGAACAGCAGCAAGGCCAATGGCAGCGCCTGGGCAAACAGCATGCCGGTCACGCGCAGCGGTTCACGCGCCCCCGGAATGCTGCGTCGAAAGCGCACCATGCACGCCGTGATGAACAGGACGACCACAACAGTCCACACAGACCGGGCGAGATGGTTTTCCAGCAGGACTGCGCAGAAGGCGAGAAACCACCCAATGAGCGCAAGCACCTGAAACTCACGCGGAGTGCGGCTTTCCAGCATCTTGGCTCCGGCGAGCACCAGCAGCAGCGCGATGCCGGGCTCCATGCCACCCAGTTCTCCATAATTGAAATACACAGCCGTGGCACCTGCGATGATGACACCAATGCGTACAAGCAAATGCGGCACCGCCATGCGCAGCACCCCACGCCAGATGAGGCACAACGCACACACCACCAAGCCGGACGTGGCGATGTAACCGCGCAGCGGCAGGATGGCGAGAAGCAGCGCGAGACTCAGAAACAGCAGCGGTCGTTTGGGCAGAAAGGTGGACTGCTCAAGACTCAGCACATTGTCCGCCTTGCCCGCCTGCAATTCATCCGAGATGGCAGATCCGGCATCCGTGCCCGACTGCAGGGAGAGCGCATCGAGGCAGCGCCGCAAATGCGCGGGACCATGGCCCGCGCGAATGATGAGCCCGGGCATGCGGAGTTCGTAGGGCTTGCCTTCGTCTTCACAGATTTCCATCCAGCGTGCGATTTGCGCCGCACGGGCAGGTGCATCGAGCGTCAGTGTATTCCAATCGAGCACGATGACTCCTTGAACTCCGCTGCTCCATGATTTGACCATCAGCGGGCCTCCGCGCGCCGCAGAACGCCAGTCAATGTGGCGCGGTGAATCTCCCGCACGCCACTCACGCAGACCGGCAAAATCATCACCGCCCCCCGTATTCCCACGGGAGGAGGATACAGCGATGGCATCTCCCTGCCGTGAGGTTTCTGGCGCAGGCAGTGGCAGATCACCGGCAGCCTCCGGATGCACGCGGCGCACCCACTTTGTCTCAACCAGGCACTCCGCCGAGAAAAGGCCAAGAGGGTAAACACTGCGCACCACCAGCTGCAATGCGCCGCTGGCATGGTGCAGGGGCGGAGGCAGATCGACTACCACCGCGCCACCTGCCGGAACACGCTCGACAAACACGGGCGTGGCGGCACCGACGACGTACACTTCGAGTCCGCATGGAGACACAGCCCCCGTGGCACGCAACTCCACCGGAATGCACTTTTCAGCATCCTGTGCCGCAGGCCTGGCACCGATCAGCCGAACACTCATCCCCCGCAGATTCGCACGCGCATGCAGCCATGAGAGCAGGCCCATCGTCGCAGTGAGCAGCGCGATCAAATGCGCCGCCCCATTGGACTGCGCCTCCGCCGCATACCACATGCCCGCAACGATGGCGAGCAGCGCCAGCGTGTGTCGGTTCCAGCGCACGCGCACTTTCATGGCATCAAGGCACCGGGGTTTCAGCGATCAACTGCCGCGCGAGCTCCACCCCGGTCATGCCATCGGCGGCATGTTCGAGTCGATGTCCCATGACGACTACGGCGACGGCCTGAATGTCTTCCGGCAGCACCATCGCCCGTCCGCTGAGCAGGGCCCAGGCACGGGCGGCGGCCAGCACTGACAGACCGGCGCGCGGAGAGAGCCCGTGCCCCTGCACACGGCTGGCGGCCAGCAGGTCCTGCAGGTAATCGAGCAATGCAGGCGAGGCGTACACCGCACGCGTCCAGGTTTGCAACTGCTGCAATTCGATGAAGGTCATCGCCGGCTGCATGGCGCGCAGCATCTCACGGCGCTCCTGGCCTTCCAGCAGCGCACGCTCAGCGGTGCGGTCAGGCACTCCGAGCGCGAGGCGCATGAGAAAGCGGTCCATCTGCGATTCCGGCAGCATGAAGGTGCCGATTTGTGAAGAGGGATTCTGCGTGGCGATGACAAAGAACGGTTCCGGCAAAGGATGCGTGGAACCATCCGCCGTGATCTTGCCTTCCTCCATGGCTTCGAGCAAAGCTGATTGGGTCTTGGGCGTGGCGCGGTTGATTTCATCCGCCAGCAGCACCTGGGTGAAGACCGGGCCGCGATGGAAATGAAAGGCCGCCGTGTCCCGGTCATACACTGAAGCGCCGAGGATGTCCGCAGGCAGGAGATCGCTGGTGAACTGCACGCGGCGGAACCCCAGACCCAGCGCCTGCGCGAGAGCCTGAGAGAGCATCGTTTTACCGACGCCGGGCTGGTCTTCAAACAGCAGGTGCCCGCGTGCCAGCAGGCAGGTCACCGCGAGGCGCACGACATTCTCTTTGCCAAGAATGATCTGCGACACGCTCGCGATGATGGTTTCGATTTGTTGGGACGCCTGCAGAGCAGTGGCGGCGGGCAGCATGGCGTCGGTGGGGGAATGGGATGCGCGTGAGGACACAAGAGGGAGATTTATACCTTCAAGTGTCGTCGATCTGCCGGCTGGAAAGCAAGCCTGCATTCGCCAGCGCAGACAAATTGATGCTTAGACCAACTCTCAAAATAGGACGGTCTTTTCGAGAACTGGTCTAGATCTGCTGCAGCTTGTTCCGCTCGTTCGGCGTGTGGCAGACGGGGCAGATGGTGACGTCGATCTTGCGCTTGGCCTCGCAGGCATAGGCCGTGCCGCAAATGCGACACTGGATTGCGATGCGCCGCCGATAAACTTCGCGTTTACGATCGCGCCAGAAGCTGTGAAACCACAACACGCAGACGGTCGTGACACCGACCGCCATGAAGAGTATGATCAAACCGCCCAACGGAATGGGAATCATGGCGTGGCAGCCACCTCCCAGCGGAAGGAGATTTCGCCCCACTCGACACGCTTGATCTCTGAAGGGGTGAACCGAAGCGTGCGAATAGCGGCATGCAGCTGCTGCATGATTTCTGCATCCTCGACACTGCTCAGCGGCAGCGCAGTGACAATCTGTCCGGCACTGCCAATGGCGACACGGAACTGCACCCGCGTGGGCTGGGTGAGCTTGATGCTGCTGAGCTCCACATTGGCCGGGCCGCGCTTTGCCAGAGAAGGACTCATGATGGCATGCAGCTTCGCGGCGGGTGGCACAGCTACAGAATCGACTGCACGGCGTGGCACGGGCGGCAGCACATCCGCCGCAGCGGTAAACAGACGCGGCTGATGGATCGCGGCAGTGGCGGGCTCAAGTTCGCGCAGCTTGATTTCATGACCGGCAAAGGAGGGACGAAAGGCCAGCAGCGGACTTTCGACCTGCGCCACGGAGTCGGAGTCGCTCAACAGGGCAAAGCTGCGGTCCTGCGCCCGGTGGATGAGCGCCAGCTCCGCTGGATTCTTGGGATCCAGCGAGATCACATGCTGAGGCGTGACCGGCAGCCGCTGCGTCACCGGATGCACAATGCGGAAGATGAAGAAGAAACCGGACATCGCGGCCATCAGCACCACCAGCGCCCCGACCAGACGCCATAGCGAGTGATCGCGCACGTCCCAGGCGAAGATCAGCCCGGGGGTGTTCGAATGCGATTTCGTGGACATCGTGGTCTGCGGCGTTTCAGGCCTTCGGTGGAACGGTGGAATACGCGACTTCGTAACCGAGCTCGAGGGCGATGTTGCCGATCTCGTTCACGCGTCCATACTGTGCCTGCTTGTCAGCGTGGATGATGGCGCGGCGTTCGCCTTCGCGGTTCGCCTTGAGCTTTTCCCGCAGTTCGCCCGTGGTGATGCGCACCCCGTCAAAATACAGCGCATTCTCCATTCCGGCAGGAACGGTGATGATGTGGGCGCGATCAAAACCCGTCAGCCGCGAGTTCGACTGTGGCTTATCCACCTTGATGCCGGACGTCACCACAAAATTGCTGTTGAGAAGGAAATACACCAGCAGCAGCAGGATCATGTTCAGCAGCGGCACCGTGTACAGCCAGGGGCTTTGCTTGGGCAGATGACTCTCGAGCTTCATGGTTGATACGGCGGTAGGCGCAGTATCGGAGGCGCGAAGGGGTTGGGCCAGCCGAAAATGCGCTGAGGGCGCTTATCCTTTCATCCCGCGGCCACGCGATTTCGTCATCGGCGGCGCGGCTTCCGCCGGGCGGAATTCCACGATGTTGTCAGTGCTGTTGGCGTCTTCGATCAGATTCACGATTTCAATGCCGGCGCGCTCCAGATCATGCATCAGGGAGCGGGCGCGGGCGCTGAGAAAGGCAAAGGAGAGATAAGCAGGAATCGCCACGACCAGACCGAGCGCCGAAGTGATCAGGCTCTGATACACACCGCGAGCCACGTCCGCCTGTGTCGCGACGCCATTGGCGGAGGAAAGACTGGTAAAGCTGTCCAGCAGGCCGATCACGGTGCCCAGCAGGCCGATCAGAGGTGCCGCGTGCGCGATGGCGTTCAGAATGCCGAGAAAGCGCTCCAGCCGGGGGACCTCAAGCTGACCCGCCTCCTGCACGATTTCTTTGAGCTGCTCGCGCGGGGCATGATGCCGGAGCAGCGCCGCGTGGATCACCCGCCCGGCCGGCACCCGCGTGGCCACGCATTCCTGCAGGGCCTCAGCGAAGTTTTTGCGACGGATCAGGCTGGCCAGTCCGGCCAGAAACTCACCGACGTTCATGCTCGCCCGGTGGAAGTAGGCCAGACGCTCGATAAAAATAGCTCCGGCGAAGCACAGGCACCCTATGAGGAGCCATACGAGCGGTCCGCCTTTGGAGATAAGATCTATCATGTGCCGAAAATCAGAAAGAGTATTGGTAAAGAATGGCACCACACGCCAGTTCGGGAGAGACGTGAAATACCTAGCATGTTTTATGCCGAGACTGATAGCTTGTAAACACTGGAAATAAACTGGATGGATGGACGGAGGTCAAGCGGGGAAGGTTCCAGGGCGGTCAAAGGAGGGGCAAGCCTCGTATAAATGACCAAAAAGCTCCTTCCGCCGGGGCGGCAATTCCAGCCCCCTTTCTGACCTCCTGATGGCCTTCCCAAGTGACATTCATACCAAAACCCATCACCTCCCAGCCTTGATTCCCCTCCCCTAACCCGCTCCAATGCCTGCATGAATCCTTTCGATCTTCAGGTCAATGGCTACGCCGGCACCGACTTCAACGGCGACAACCTCACCGCCGAATCCCTCCACCACGCCTGTGAAGCCCTCGCGGAGGACGGGTGCGCTGCCATCCTGGCCACCTTCATCACAGATGAAATCCCCACCTTGGAGCGCCGCATCGGCAAATTGGTCGAACTGCGCGAAAAGGACGAACTGGCCCGCCGAATCATCACCGGCATCCATATTGAGGGGCCGTTCATCAATCCCATCAAAGGCTACGTCGGTGCCCACCCTCCCCAAGCCGTAAAACCTGCGAATGTGGACGATACCAAACGCCTCCTCGCTGCCGCCGGGGGTCTCGCCAGACTCGTCACCCTCGCCCCGGAGCACGACGAAGGCAGCAAGACCACCGCCTTCCTGGCCTCCCAAGGGGTTACCATTTCCGCCGGTCATTGCGATCCCTCGCTTGATCAGCTCAGCGCCGCCTGCGATGCCGGTCTGACGATGTTCACCCACCTCGGCAACGGCTGCCCCATCCAGATGCACCGTCATGACAACATCATCCAGCGCGCCCTCAGCCTGCATGACCGCCTCTGGCTCTGTTTCATCCCGGACGGCGTGCATGTGCCCTTCTTCGTGCTGAAAAACTGGCTCGCCGGCATCGGCCTGGAGCGCACCATTTTCGTCACAGACGCCATCTCCGCCGCCCGCCTCGGCCCCGGCCGCTACACCCTCGCCGGGTGGGACATCCTCATCGGCGAAGACCTCGTCGCCCGCTCGCCGGATGGCACGCATTTCGTCGGCAGCACCGTCACGGTTCCAAGGATCAAGGCGAATGCGTTCGCAGAACTGGGGATGAGTGATGCGGATTTGAAGCAGGTGCTGGATGTGAATCCGCGGTTGGCGATTGCTGGAATATAGGCCAGTCTCTGCAAAGCTGGAGAGACACCAAAATTTGAACTGCCGTGAAAGTAAAAAAATACTCTTACAGAATTCAACACGCATGCTTTGAATGCCGTAAGTCTTTCAAGTTCGAGTACCTATCCATGGAACACCAGCGAAGGACGTGGTTGAGTCAGAAGATTTCAGGCCGCCGAACTGCTACTGAATTTTTAGAAAATAAACACACCTGCCCCCAATGCTCCAAATCGGTCCATATGATGGGAAGAGCGTTCAGAGCGCCAAAATTGGAAGATATCGAAGGATGGAAGGCTGCAGAGCTACTATTTTTGGCCGGTTATCGTTTTTGGTCATCTGTCGGCAAGCTGCCCACTACTTGCCGTGAAGCACTGAAGTTCATCGCCGATAATCCAAAAAAAACTGAAGGCGAACGCCTCAACCAGCGCATCAAATCCAAATATTCTTTGGTCAATATGTGAATCCCCTCCCCTGGCTCGACTCCCATCGCGGACGCTACACCGTCGTCCGCTGGCTCTTCCCACGCTTGCTGGCAGGCATTTACCTCATCGCCTTCATCTCCTGGGGAGTGCAGTATGACGGACTGGTGGGTGAGAGCGGCATTCTGCCAGCGAAGACACTGCTCGAAAACGTCCACGCCTTCGAAGAGCGCGAGCATCAGACGCTGTTCTGGAAGTTGCCCAGTGTGTTTCACTGGCATTACAGCGATGCCTTTGCGCATGGTTGCCTGATCACCTGCTGCGTGCTGGCCATGCTCGTGATCGCCGGTGTGGCGCAGGGCCCGCTGCTGGCGCTGCTGTGGTTTGGGTATCTCTCCTTCGCCACCACGGGAGGCATCTTCATGGGCTACCAGTGGGATGCGCTGCTGCTGGAGGCTGGCTTTCTCGCGCTGTTCCTCGCGCCATGGCGTTTGTGGTCGTGGCGCGGACCGACGGAACCGCCACGCGGCTCGATCTTTCTCCTGCACTGGCTGCTCTTCCGCCTGATGTTCCTTTCCGGTTATGTGAAGATCGGCGGTGGTGACCTGCCGTGGCAGGACATGACGGCACTGCTCTACCATTATGAGACACAGCCGCTGCCGAATGGATTGTCGTGGTTCGCGCATCATGCCCCACGCTGGTTTCAGGTGGCAAGCTGCTGGATCATGTATGGCATTGAGCTGGGGCTGCCCTTTGCGATTTTCCTTGGCCGCTGGGGACGCCTGACCGCCGCGCTGGGTTTCCTCATCCTGATGGCCATGATCTCCGCCACGGGGAACTACAATTTCTTCGACCTGCTGACCGCTGCACTCGCCGTCACGCTCTTGGATGACCGCTGGTTTCCCAAGCGCCTGCGCCACTGGTTGCGCATCGATCCCGAAGCCCCGCGCCCGTCCTTGGCCCGCTGGACGCAATGGCCTGCGCTGGCAGCGGTGCTTCCTGTAATGCTCGTCACCCTGCTGGCCGCCGATTCCTTCCTCGCTGGTCGTATCCCCCATTTCAAGCCGATGCTCCCGGCCGTGCTGCATGAGAAGCTCGATGAACCCATTGCCCACACTCGCTCATTCAATGCCTATGGTCTGTTTCAAGACATGACCGAGGAGCGACCCGAGATCGTTCTCGAAGTCAGCGACGATGGCGCGCTCTTCCTGCCGCTGGAATTTAAATACAAGCCCGGAGATCCCAAGCGCCGCCCGCCATTCATCGCCCCGCATCAGCCACGGCTGGACTGGCAGATGTGGTTCGCCGCGCTCTATCCCGGCTACGATCCGCAGCGGGATGCAAACCCAAACTCACCCATGCACTGGTTTGGCCAGTTCTGCACCGCCCTGCTCCAGCACAAGCAGCCCGTGTGGGATCTGCTGGAGCCACCGCCCTTCCCCATCGAAAAAATCACCCACATCCGCGCCAAACTCTACCGCTACCATTTCACCAGCCCGGAGGTGCGGAACGTCTCCGGGGAGTGGTGGGAGCGCGAACTCAGAGACAATTTCAGCGGAACCATGTCACTAAAGGCCTCTGGAAGATGATTCATTCTATATTCCTCTTGCGTCTGTTCCATCCTGCGGCACTATCGCGACCCCTCGTTCGGTTTCGAATAAGGGAATCAACTTCGGGGCGTAGCTCAGCCTGGTAGAGCGCTTGCTTTGGGAGCAAGAAGTCGTCAGTTCGAATCTGGCCGCCCCGACCATCTAAGATTTAAAATCTCAGATTTTTATACCGACTCATGTCCGCCCTTTACGCCACCGCCCTGAACACCTTCAAGGAAATGGGCTGGCTCTACCGAGAAGTGCCCGAGCATTCCGTCATCGAGGCTGATTTTGAAGCGCACCACACCAAGATCCCTCTGCACGTGCAGGTTTTTGGCGAGACGCACATCATCACCGTCGTCTCAAACTCCACTCAGCAGGTTCCATCCTCCCACCGCCTGCCGGTGTGCGAGCTGCTCATGCGCACGAACAAGGATCTGAACCTCGGCAACTTCGAGCTCGAATGGGAGAGCGGTCAGGTGATGTTCCGTGTCACGAATGTCTTTCCGCCGAACCGTCATGATGCGCGCATCATTGCCAGCCTCGTGCATTCCGCCGTGGCGGAGATGGACCGCCTCACACCGTTTCTTGGCGAAATCATCCAGACGCCCAAAGGTGAACTGCTGCTGCTCAAGGTCGCGGACCTGATGAAACGCGAAGATTTGCTCCCGCCCGTGCCCGAGGCCGAGTGATTGGACGTGACACGGGCAGTCCGCCTGTGCTTTTGTGGCCGCGAACAGGCTTTCCCAATGTCCGCCCGCTACACACTCCCGCAGCACCCGGCTTTCAGCGATCCGCTGTCCAAGGAGGATCTCTACACCCTCGTGGCCCGTGGCTCCCTTGCTCGCGGAGAGATGTGTCTGGATGAGGACACCGGCCATATGCACACCGTGGGGGAACTGGTCAGCGGCATGCGCCGTCCCAGTGCCAGCAGCGGCCAGGCACGGATCGCCCGGCCTATGTATCGTGAGATCAGTCCTGACACGGAACTTCCCGATGAACCGGAGCCAGAGGCGGAAGAAGAAGTGGAGGAGGAAGCCGACGAAGCAGCCCCCGAGGAAGACAAGGATGACGATTTCGACTACTCCCCCAGCGGTGAAATCATCCTGCATCATGCGCATCCATCCTGGCTGGGCTACACCAAGGCGCTGATCCTCTGCCTGCTGCTCACTGTTGCCGGCGGACTGCTATGCGTGATCCAGCTCGAATACGGCATCATCGCCCTGCTGTGCGCCTCATCCACGCTCATCGCCGTCGGTATCGCGCGTTATTCGCACGACTACATTGTCACGCGCGAACGTGTGGAGCTGATCTGGGGCATCATTGGCCGCAGTTCCAAAGAAGCGCGCATCTGCGACATCCGCAGCATCGACGTCTATGAAGCCGGCCTCAAAGGATTGCTCGGCCTCGGCACCATCGACTTCTCCACCGCGGCCAATGCCGGCATCGAAGTACAGTTCAAGGACATGCGCCGCGCCCATGTCGTGAAAGATCTCGTGCGCAAACTGCAACGGGGTGTGGATCCGACAGATGACTGAAAAATGACGAATAACGAATGCGGAATGACGAATGACAGACGCTGCGCCCCAGCGTTTGCCGTCTGGCGGTTTGTTCTGCTTTCCGCATTCGTCATCTGGCATTCGTCATTCGCCGCAGGCGCGCCTCTCTCCCGCGCCATCGACATCCGCATGCTGCCGTATGAGCGCAGTTTGGAAAAACTGCCGGTCGATCTCACTGCCACGATCGGTTTCGTGGAAAGCGGCGGCACCGCTTTTGTACAAGACGACACCGCAGGCACGCATCTGCACTTCAAACCCACGCGCAATGATCTGCGTGTGGGTGACCACGTGCGCATTCAGGGCACCACCACCGCCGGCCTTTATTTTCCCGGGGTCGATGTGGCTGAGCTGCAAATCCTCGGTCATGGGGCACCGCCCTCTGCGGCCCCCGCCAGCTATGATGATCTGGCCACAGGCCGTTTCCATTACCAGCGTGTGATCGTTGAAGGCCTTGGCCGCACTTTGACACCGCTGGATGAAAAACGCTCTCTGCTGCGCCTTGCCATCGGCAGCCGGGTGCTGGAAGTGCGCGTGGATGCACCGCTGGAAACCGCCCCGTCGCTCATTGATGCCCGCCTCCGCATCACCGCCCTCGCAGCAGGTGGCATCAATGACCGCCGCCAGCTCGTCTTTCCCTACATCCGCGTCACGGATTGGAATGATGTGGTGGTCACCAAAGCCGCGCAGCCACTCGAAGCGCTGCCCATTACCTCCGTGGTCACTTTGCTGCAGTTCGGTGCTGCCGACGAGCCCCATCATCGTGCCCTCATTCGTGGCACCGTGCTGGCGGCCTTTTCCGATGGTCGTGTCTTTTTGCGCGATGCCACTCCGCCGCCACCTCCCCGTGAAACGCCAAAGGATGCGCAACCCAAGCCGCCGCAATCGCCCTCGATCGCCATTCGCCTCATGTCCGCAGTCAATCTCACGCCCGGGCATCGTGCTGAGATCATTGGCTTTCCCATCATGGCCGGATTCAGCGCCTCGCTTGCCGATGCACTCGTGCTTGCCACGGAGCCGGATGCTTCACCTGCTCCAGCGGTTGTTTCGCTCAAAGAATTCCAGGATGGTTCGCATGATGCCGATCTCGTTCACCTCACCACGCCAGCGGTGCTCAATGATTTCTTCCGCAGCGCAGACGGCTTCGAGCTCCGCCTAACCTCCAACGGCATACCGCTGCGGGCCTTCCTGCTGCAATCAAATGCGCCCGAGTTCGAAATCGGCACCTCCGTTGAGCTTACCGGCATCTGCCTCGTCGAGTCATCGACGGACAAAGGGTTTCGCTCTCAGGCCGAGCGCGCCTCCCTCCTGCTGCGTTCGGCAGATGACATTCAAGTGGTCCATTCTGCCCCGTTTTGGACGGCAGGTCGCCTTGTCATTGCCAGCAGCATTCTCGCGGGCCTCGTGCTGCTGGCCTTCATCTGGATCGCTGCACAACGGCGGCAGATCGGAGTCCTGAGCAGCCGCATCGTACAGCAGGCCACGCTGGATGAGCGCCAGCGCATCGCGCGTGAGTTTCATGACACGCTGGAGCAGGAGCTCACGGGTCTCTCCCTGCGACTTGATGCCGCGACGACGCGACCGCTTGAAGACAAAGCCCGCACGCTCATCGAAACCTCCCGCAGCCTTGTCTCCCGCATTCAAAGCGAAGCGCGCAATCTCGTGGCCGATCTGCGCGACACCGCCCAGCTGCATGATCTCTTCAGCGCGCTGCGGGAAATCCAGACGCGCATGCCGCCGAATGCACCGGCATTAAAACTCGACCTGCATCCCATTCCGCCCATTACCGGACCCGTGTCCCATCACCTGCGCATGATCGCCCAGGAAGCCATCACCAATGCGCTCAAGCACGCGCAGGCCACGGAGCTCACGCTGCATCTTTCCTCCACTGCTGACATGCTCACGCTAAGCATCTCCGACAATGGCCAGGGTCTCACTGCCAGCGCCGTGACCACCGGCCAGCCCGGCCACTTCGGTTGCATGGGCATCCGCGAGCGCTGCCGCAAAATAAACGCCAACGTTGATTGGCAAAGCCAGCCCAAACAAGGCACCATCGTCACCGTTCGCCTGCCGCTTGAGACTTTGACCACTTGACCCACCTCACCGTGTCCGCCGCCCCCATCACACTCTTGCTTGTCGACGACCACTTCGTCGTCCGCAGCGGCCTCGTGGCCTCGCTGGAGCTTGAGGACGACTTCAAGGTCGTGGGTGAAACCGATCGCGGTGAAGAGGCCTCGGCGCTGTTTGCTAAAAAGAAGCCGGACGTCGTCCTCATGGATCTGCAACTGCCCGGCATCAGCGGCATCGAGGCCACAGCGGCGCTGCTGAGCGATCACGCCAACGCACGCGTCCTCATCTTTTCCACCTTTGCCCGCGATGATGAAATCCAGGCTGCACTCAAGGCGGGCGCACTCGGGTATCTGCAAAAATCTTCCTCCCGCGGCGATCTGCTCGCCGCCATCCGCACTGTGGCCAAAGGCGAGCGCAGCCTGCCGATCGAAATCGCCCAGCGGCTCAAAGACCGCCTCGCGGAACCTGAGATCACGCCACGTGAGCGCGAAATCCTCGCCCTCGTGACCCGGGGCAACGCCAACAAAGAAATCGCCGCCGTCCTCGGCATTGGGGAAGACACGGTGAAGCAGCACGTCAGCCGCATTCTGATGAAGCTCAAAGTCAACGACCGTGCCCAGGCCACCGCCGAAGCGATCCGCCGGGGTTTGGTGCAGGTGTAATTGATTGAACCCTGCACCCCCTCCTCTACGTCAGTCAGATCAAGCTACCCACCAATAGCATTTGGCTTCGCGCTCGGCCTGCACCTCAGCGCGAAAAGCTTCAGCCTCCTGCACGGTCAAACCGCCAGCATTTTGAAGCCAGTCGAGAGCTTGGATTGGTTTTGGGAGCTGGTCCTTCATCTCTTTTCCCTCCTGAAAATATCTGCAATCTGATGCATGACTTCCGGTTTGGAATCACCCTTCAACGGATGATGCATTCCCATGAAACTGGCAAGCGCTTTTCCCAGCCCTCACGAAAGTGGGGTGCCTGAAATGCTGAAAGAGACCGCAAACGAGCGTTGATAGGGGCATGACGCGCCACGTTCTCGCCACCTTCCTGTTCACCTGCCTCGCCTCCGCTCAAAACGACAGCGGCGGCAATGACACCACGGACAAACCGCTGGCGAAGCCGGTCATGCAGTGGCGGTTTGATGACGCGAAAGAGCCCGGCCCGCGCGCTCCGACTTTCCCTGGCTTTACGAAGGACAACACTGCGCAACGCTTCACTGGCGATGGCAAGAAATCCGCCCTCACCATCAAGGACAGCGAAGAACTGCGCTTTGGTCTGAACGAAACCATCACGCTGGAGGCCTGGGTCAAAGCGGCGGATCTCAGCGGCAGCCCCTACATCCTGGGCAAGGGCCGCCTTGGCACCAAGGAATTTGGCACGGAGAATCAAAACTACGCGCTGCGCCTGCAAACGGCAAAAGGCGGCTCGCAGATCGGCTTCCTGTTTCACAGCGCCGATGTGCCTGGCAAGAAGGGCGCATGGCACCGCTGGTGGTCCAAAGACACGCTGCCGAGCGCAGGCTGGCACCACGTTGCGGTCACTTATACTTTTGGCAAACTCAAGAGCATCAAAGGCTACATCGACGGCCGCGAAACCGACGGCGTGTGGGACATGGGTGGCGAGACGGATCGCGCACCTGTCACTGATGGCGACTCGCTCATGCTCGGCAGCGGTTCCACGCTGGCCTCCTCTCATTCGCTGAATGGCTGGCTGGATGACGTGGCGATCTATCGCGGCCCGATCGACGTCGCTGCGCTGAAGGCTAAGTATCAGTTTGTGCCACCGCCACCGCCCGTGGCCAAGAAGCAAGTGCCCGCAGGTCGCGTGCTGGTGCAACTGGCCGAGGAAGGCATGCCCGAAGCCAATGCATGGCCGAGTGAGCACCCCAAGGTGGGCGAGACCTACACGGAGGATGTGTTCGGCTTCTTCGACGTGCCGCAGAAGTATGTGGACACCGGAGTGCGCGGCGAGCGCCATGTCCCCTTCCTGCTGCGTGCGGCTGCCAGCGTGACGTTCCCGAAAGGCAAACACCGCCTGCTGCTGCGTGCGCGTGGCGCGACCAATCTCTACATCGACAACAAGACGATCCTCACCACACCGTTCCCGCCGAATGACAGCGACGGGCATCATCTGGTGACCGACCAACAAGGCTACCTCGATCTCGGTCCCGACTTCCGTTTTGTGCCGCCGGGCAATCGTGAATCGTGGTGCGAGTTTGAAGGCACCGGCAAGCCGCAGTTCATCGTACTGGAGACCTTGGTGGGCAGCTACGCTGGCAAGGCGGCGCGCCGTCCAGAACTCGGCGAAACCGTCGTCGCCTGGTCCCAGCAAGGAACTGAAACCTGGAAACTGATCACCCCCGGCAAACGCGAAGTCGCCTACAACGATGCCGGATGGGCTGCATATGAACAGGAGCGCAATGCCCACTACGCTGAGATTAATACCAAGAAGCGCGCCGAGTTGCGCGCACAGTCCGCTCCATTCTGGGCCACGCGCCGCAAGGCTGCAGAAGGATGGCTGGCGAAAAATCCCGCAGGCGAAGGCAGCATTGATTCATTCATCGCCGCGAAGATCGACAGCGTGAAGTCGCAGGATGCGCACAAAGGCACCATCGACTACTTCAAGGACATCCAGCCCATCCTCGAAGCCAAATGCACCGAGTGCCATCGCGGCGCGAAGGCCAAAGGCGGCCTGCATCTTGACTCACTCGCGGACGCAATGAAAGGCGGCAAGTCTGACGGTGCTGCAGTCGATCCCGGCAAGCCGGATCACAGCTCCATCATCGCCCGCATCACCTCCTCCGATGAAGACGAGATCATGCCTCCCAAGGGCAAGCCCTTGACCAAGGATGAAGTCGCCCTGCTGAACAAGTGGATCAAGGAAGGCGCGCACTGGCCGGACATTCGTGCTGATCATCTCACGCTCACACCGCTGACCGATGATCTCACTTTCCTGCGCCGGGTGTATATTGACACCGTCGGCGTGCCACCTTCTCTCGAAGACATTGCTGCATTTCAAAAGAACCCGGATCGCAAAGCGGCCATCGATCAGCTTCTTCAGGATCCACGCTGGGCGGACAACTGGATGGGCTACTGGCAGGACGTGCTGGCGGAGAATCCGAACATCCTCAACCCAACGCTGAACAACACCGGTCCCTTCCGCTGGTGGTTGTATGAGTCGCTGCAGGACAACAAGCCGATGGATTTCTTTGTCACCGAACTCCTGCGCATGCGCGGCAGCGAGCGTCTCGGCGGCCCGGCCGGATTTGGCACGGCCTCGCAGAATGATGTGCCGATGGCTGCCAAGGGCACCATCGTCAGCACCGCCTTCCTCGGGGTGGAAATGAAGTGCGCACGCTGCCATGATTCACCCACCGGCAAATCGCTGCAGCAGGATCTCTTCGAACTCGCCGCCATGCTCGGCACCAAGGAAATCGAAGTACCGAAAACCAGCAGCGTGCCGATGGACAAGATCCACGCCGGTGGCCGCAAGCCGCTGATTCAAGTGACCCTGCAACCCGGCACCAAAGTGCAGCCGAAGTGGCCCTTCGCAGAATTCTGCGATGAAGCCGCAGCCAAGCTCGCCGAAGATCCCAAGGACAGCCGCGACGTGCTCGCCGCCATGATCACCGCCCCTCAAAACGAGCGCTTTGCACAAGTCATCGCGAACCGCGTGTGGGCGCGCTTCATGGGCCGTGGCATCGTCGAGCCCATCGAAGACTGGGAGAAGGGCAAGCCCACGCATCCAGAGATGTTGAAGTGGCTGGGCCGTGAATTCGTCAGCGGTGGTTATGACCTGAAACACCTCGCCCGCCTCATCCTGAACAGCCAGACCTACCAGCGCGCCACCGATCCCGCCTTGAAGCTTACCAGCCCGCTCTTCACCAGCCCTGCACCACGGCGCCTGCAGGCCGAGCAAATTGTGGATTCGCTCTTCGCCGCCACCGGCAAGCCCTTCCACACCGAGGAAGTGTGCCTCGATATCGACAACACCCGCGACCTCAAGAACGCCATCCACCTCGGCAAACCGTCCCGCAGCTGGATGCTCACCAGCACCAGCAACGAGCGCGATCGCCCCAGCCTCGCCCTGCCCCGCATCCAGGCCGTCACCGACGTGCTCGGCGCCTTCGGCTGGCGTGGTTCCCGCCAGGATCCCATCAGCAAGCGCGACGCTGATCCGAACGTGCTGCAGCCCGCCATCCTCAGCAACGGCACCCTCGGCATCTGGCTCACCCGCTTGAGCAATGATCACGGCATCACGGATCTCGCCCTGCAAAACGAATCCCTCGACCAGTTCCTCGACCAGCTCTTCCTCAAGCTGCTCACGCGTCACCCCACCACCGAAGAACGCGCGCTTTACACCAAACACCTCAGCGCTGGCTTTGATGCGCGCATCCAGCCGGCATCTAAGAGTCAGACACCAGCTGTCACCCGCACCCGTGAAAAATACGTGAGCTGGTCCAACCACCTCGATGGCGAAGCCACCACCGTCCGCATGGCCCAGGAAGCCGCCGCCCGTGCTGGTGATCCGCCGACGGAGAAACTCGACCCCGCATGGCGCAGCCGCATGGAAGACGTGCTCTGGGCGCTGCTTAACGCGCCTGAGTGGGAGTTTAGCCCTTAGTCACCCGCCGCCCGCCATCTGTCCGATATATCTCCGCTCCTACAGACCCTTTTGCTTGCGGAAGAGGGCTGCTTGGCGGCGTGAGATTTCAACTTTATCCCCCGTGGCAAGCGTGGCCTGGAGGCCGCCACTGAACCATTCGGTGACGTCCGTGATGGCGCGGGTGTTGATGAGCTGGGCGCGGTTGGCGCGGAAGAACATGGGCAGGTTCAGGCGCTGCTCCAACGTTCCGAGGGAGCGGGGAAGCAGAACTTTGCCGCCTTCAAAGAAGACGTGCGTGTAGTTGCCTTCGGACTGGAGCAGGTAGATCGAGCGCACAGGCACGAACCATGAACGCTGCTCGCCTTTGAGCAGCACGCGGTCCGTTTCACGGAGAGGAGTTTCATCCTGCGCTTCGGGTTCCGGCGGGGCGGGATCATGCAGTTTATGAATGACGGCGGCAAGCCGGGCGGGATCGACAGGCTTCAAAAGATAGCCGACGGCATTGACCTCAAAGGCGCGCAGTGCGTGGGCATCGTAGGCGGTGCAGAAGATGACCTGCGGTGCGTGGTCGCCCATGGCATTGACGAATTCAAAGCCATCCATCTCGGGCATCTGGATGTCCAGGAAGAGTACGTCAGGCTTGAGCGTGGGCAGCAGGCTCAGCGCGGCATGACCGCTGTCGGCTTCCCCCACGACTTCGATCTCCGGATGCGCCTCCAGCAGCAGGCGCATCTCGCGGCGGGCCATTCGTTCGTCGTCAATGAGCAGGGCTTTCATGCTGGCTGAGGTTGAGGCATGCAGACGGAGGCCTCCACTCCGTCCGCAGTTTGGCTGAGGGTCATGGTGGCTGCGCTGCCGAACAGCAGCGCGAGCCGCTCCCGCGTGTGCGCCAGGCCGATGCCCCCCTTGCCCTGCCAGTTTTCAATCAGCGCTCCGGAATTCCGCACGTGCAGGCAGAGGCCTCCCTGACCGAGGCTGGCCTCGTAGCGCAGAAATCCGGGGCCCAGCCTGGCAGCCACGCCATGCTTGACGGCGTTCTCAACCAGCGTGACGAGCAGCAGCGGTGGCACGAGCGCTTTTTCACAGCCTACACCGACGTGCCGCTCCACCTCCAGCCTGTCGCCGTAACGCGCGAGCTCGAGATCCAGCAGCGCGTTGACCGCCGAGAGTTCGTCGCGCAGGGGGATGAGCTTGCGGTCGCTGGAGGTCAGGGAGGCGCGCAGCACCAGGGAGAGCTGCGTCACGGCATCCCTCGCATGTTTCGGATTTTCATCAATGAGTGCGCGCAGGGTGTTGAGGGAGTTGAAGAGGAAGTGGGGATTGAGCTGCGTGGCGATGGTCTGCAGGCGCGCCTCCTTGATGGCGGCAGCATGGCGCAGAGAGGTGACCTCAATCTGGTGCAGGCGGGTGAAGGCCTGGCAGGCATAGTAAAGCGCGGCCCACATGCCCAGCAGAAAGAGGGCCACGGCACCGGTGGAGACAAGCTCGATGACCAGCCCCCTGCCAGCGACTGCAGAGCCAAAGCCACGCGCGGCGAGGAACCAGCGCAGGGCATTGATGAGCAGGGAGATGCCCGCCGCGAGGCCCACGCAGGAGAGCAGCACCACCGGAGCCAGACGTCTCAGAGGGCGCAGGTCCCAGCGGTGCCTGAGGGAGAGCAGGTGCAGCTGGTGGGTGGCCAGGATGCCGCAGAGAATCATGGCCACGTTTTGAATCCACATCACCGGCTGGAGCGCTGCAAAGGCCCTCCTGAGTGCTTCCGCAGTGGCGGGGGCGTCATCTTTAAAGGCGATGGAGGGCGGCCCGGAAAGGAGGGTGACGGTCACGGTCAGGGCAAACAAGGACCAAAAGCCGGTCTGCATCAGGCGGTAGCCGCGCCCGGCAAAAGGCGGTGTGCTGCTGGCGCTGGTGCTGTGCGGAACCTCGTACATGTCCCCGCAAGTCTGCGCCACCGACGGCGAAAAGCCAGCCTGCAATGACCATCTGCCTCTGTGGGTGATGAACGGCGGCAAAAGCCCATGAACGGCGGCCGCCGCTCATCCGCGCACGCTGCCGCTCATCCTGCTGATTCATCCGCCGGTCTGAATATCGGCGCGGGTGGCGTGGATGGCGTGATGATTGGAGTCATGACTTTCAGCACGCAGCCCCCCTTTTTCCGCACGACGCGGCGCTGTGCCCTGGCCCTTTTCGGCTGCCAGATGCTGCTGGGCTGCAGTTTCATCCCGAAGCTGGACCGCCCGGCGGCACCGGTGAGCGCACGCTACCCGAACGATGGAGACACCAGCGCTGCCAGCAGCGAGCTGGCATGGCGCACCGTGTTCAAGAATGACGCGCGGCTGGTACGGCTCATCGACATCGCCCTGGAAAACAACCGTGATCTGCGTGTGGCCATGCTGCGCGTGGAGGAAGCGCGGGCGCAGTACCGCATCGAGCGCGCGCCGCTGCTGCCCACCGTGTCCGCGGCGGGCGACATGTCGCAGAACCACCTGGCCGGACTGACCACGGAGCAGTGGTCGCTGAAGCTGGGCACCACCGCGTATGAGCTGGATCTGTTTGGCCGCATCCGCAGCCTGAGCGCGAAGGCCCTGGAGACCTACCTGGCCAAAACCGAAACCCGCCGAGCCGCGCAGGTGACACTCGTCGGGGAGCTGGCCACGCAATACTACACGGTGCGGCGGTTTGATGAACTCATCGCCAACACCAGGCAGACGCTGGCAGTGGTGGAGGAAAGCTACCGCCTGAATGAGAGCATTTTCAAAGCAGGCGGACTGCTTGAGCTGGACCTGCGCCTGTCCGAGACGCAGGTGCTCACGGCCAAGTCCAATATCATTTCCTACCAGCGGCAGCGCGCGCAGGCGGAGAACGGCCTGGTGCTCATGCTCGGCCAGCCGCTGCCTGCAGGACTGCCCCAGGGCAGAGCGCTGGCGGATGCGCCGGTGAAAGCGGTCTCCGCAGGGCTTCCTTCGGAGCTGCTGCTGGGCCGGCCGGACATCCTCGCGGCGGAGCACACGCTGCGTGCGGCGAATGCAGACATCGGCGCGGCGCGCGCAGCCTTCTTCCCGACCGTGAAGCTGACGGCCTCTGATGGCACGACCAGCGCGGAGCTGACGAGCCTGTTTGGCCCAAGCACGGCAGTATGGAGCTTTGCGCCACAGATCAGCCTGCCCATTTTCGCCGGTGGCCGGAACAAGGCGAACCTCGACGCCACAAAGGTGCGCACGCGCATCGAGGTGGCAAACTATGAGAAGGCCATCCAGAGCGCCTTCCGGGAGGTGGCGGATGCGCTGGTGGCACAGCGTGCCGCGCGCGAGCAGATCCGCACGCTGGAGGCGCTGACCGCAGCCCAACAACGGCGCTATGACCTGGCTGCCGCGCGGGACCAACGAGGCGTCGCGACCTACCTGAATGTGATGACTGCGCAGCAGGACCTCTTTACCGCGCAGCAGAATCTCATCGGCTCACGCTATGACGCAGTGGTCGCACGCATCAAACTTTATCAAGCCGTCGGAGGCGGCTGGAAATGAACCCACGTATCTTCATCTTGTTATTATTACTGCCCGCCCTAGCAGCCTGCAAACCGCCGGGCGCAGGCACAGCCCGCTTTGAAACCACCACTGTCGGCCGCGGGGATCTGCGTGCCGTGGTGATGGCAAGCGGCACGCTCAGCGCGGTGGTCAGCGTGGAGGTAGGCTGTCAGGTGTCCGGCCGCGTCATGAAGCTCAACGCGGACTTTAACTCCATCGTGAAGCGCGGGGACCTCATCGCGGAGCTGGACACTTCCATCTATGCCGCCAAGGTGAAGGCTGCCGAAGGCGAGCTGGTCGGTGCCAAGGCCAGCGCCATGTGGAAGCGGCAGAACCTCGCCCGCAAGAAAGAGCTGCTCCCCCTGCGAGGAGTCATGGCGCTGGATGTGGAGCAGGCCGTGGCCGAGCTGGGGCAGGCGGAGGCCACCGTGACCATACGCGAGGCCGCGCTCGACCAGGCCAGGACAGACCTCGGCTACTGCAGCATCACCGCGCCGGTGGACGGCATCGTGGTCTCACGGAAGGTGGACGCAGGCCAGACCGTCGTCGCGGCGATGAACACGCCGGTGCTCTTCACCCTCGCGCAGGACATCAAAAAAATGCGCATCAACGCCACCGTCTCCGAGGCCGACATCGGCCGGGTGAAGATGGGTCAGAAGGTGGACTTCACCGTGGACGCCTTCCCGGATGATGTGTTCGACGGCCAGGTGGTGCAGGTGCGCATCTCCCCCACGACGAAGGAGAATGTGGTGACGTATGAAACGCTCATCGACGTGGAAAACCCGGAGCAGCGGCTGTTCCCCGGCATGACGGCGGACGTTTCCATCCTGACGGCTGAGAAAAGCGGTGTGCTGAAAGTGCCGAACACCGCACTGCGCTTCACACCGCCGGAAGGCAGCAAGGTCACCGGTGCCACTGACGCAAAGCTGCAGCGCAGGCAGCAGATGGTCTATGTGCTGGAAGGCGCGGACAAGGAGCAGACGCTGCGCGCCGTCATCGTCACCACCGGCATCACTGACAACAGCGAGACGGAGGTGCTTGACGGGCTGGAGGCCGGCGCACGCGTGGTGACGGCTTCGCTGGGCGGTGCCAAAGAAGGCGGGGACGGGCCGCCACCCTCTATCTAGCCATGAGCCCGACCCTCATTGAGTTGCAGAACATCGAGAAGGTCTACCGCACGGGAGATGTGGAGGTGCGTGCAGTAAACGGGGTCAGCCTGCAAATCGAGCGTGGGGAGTTCGTGGCCATCATGGGCTCCAGCGGCTCGGGCAAGTCCACGCTCATGAACATGCTCGGCTGCCTGGACCAGCCCACCGCTGGCAGCTACCTGCTGGATGGCGTGGACGTGGCGAAGCTGGGCCGTGCCGAGCTCTCCCGCCTGCGCAACCAGAAGCTCGGCTTTGTCTTCCAGAGCTTCAACCTGCTGTCACGCACCACGGCGTGTGAAAACGTGGAACTGCCGCTCTTCTACACCAGCCCTCATGTGCCGCTGCGGGAGCGCCGCCAGCGTGCGATCGAGGCGCTTGAAAAGGTGGGCCTGGGCGCACGCCTCTACAACCACCCGAACCAGCTCTCCGGTGGCCAGCAGCAGCGCGTCGCCATCGCCCGCGCCCTGGTCAACCAGCCTGAGCTCGTGCTGGCGGATGAGCCCACTGGCAATCTGGACACGCGCACCAGCATCGAAGTCATGGGCCTGTTTCAAACGCTGAACGACGCCGGCATCACCGTGGTGATGGTGACGCACGAGCTGGACATCGCCGCGTACTGCAAACGCATCATCGTCATGCGTGATGGCAAGATCATCCGTGATGAGCCCAGCACCCAGCGCATCTTCGCCAGCGACCAGCGTGCCGCGCTGGATGCGTCCGAACAACACGCCAGCCTCTCCTGACTGCCATGCTGCATGCGCTTACATCTCCGCTGCTGCGTGCAGGCCTCACCGCCATGATCGCCTTCCGCGCGCTGCGGCGGAACAAGCTGCGCAGCATCCTGACCGCGCTGGGCATCATCATCGGCGTGGCCTCCGTGGTCTCCATCATGGCACTGGGGCGCGGCACGCAGCGGCGCATCCAGGACCAGGTCTCCTCCCTCGGCTCAAACCTGCTCATCGTGTTCTCCAAAAGCCGGCGGACAAACGCGGCCGCCGCTGGCAGCGGGGACTCCAGCAACCTCACGCTGGAGGACGTGGAGGCCATCCGCCGCGAAGTGCGCAGCGTCCAGGCCGCGAGCCCGGAGGTGACCCTCACGGCTCAGGCCGTCGCAGCCGGGCGGAACTGGAGCACGACCGTCGCAGGAGAGTCGCCGGGCTACCTGCGCATCCGTGACTGGCCACTGGCACGCGGCAGCATGTTTACAGAAAGGGAGGTGCGCAGTGCGGCGCGCGTGGCCGTCATCGGCTCGCGCACGGCACGGGAACTCTTTGGCCCGCTGAACCCCGTGGGGCAGACGGTGCGCATCAAGAACATGCCCTTCACCATCATCGGCGAGCTTGAAAGCAAAGGCGCAGGCATGGGCGGAGCCAACCAGGACGACCGCATCGTCATTCCCTACACCACGGCCATGCGCCGCCTCACCGGCGACAAGTATCCGCGCCTCGTCACGCTGCAGATCAGCAGTGACGGGCTCATGAGCGCCGCGCAGGAGCAGGTCACCGCCCTGCTGCGCCAGCGCCACCATCTGGCAGCCGGGCGCAAGAACGACTTCGACATCGTGAACCAGAAGGAGATCGCGGACACCGTGAACAGCATCACCAGCACGCTGACGTACCTGCTCGGCGGCATCGCGGGGCTGTCGCTTCTAGTCGGCGGCATCGGCATCATGAACATCATGCTCGTCAGCGTTACGGAGCGCACGCGGGAGATCGGCACCCGCATCGCCGTCGGCGCGCAGCCGCGGGATATTTTGCTGCAGTTTCTCATCGAATCCATCACCCTGAGCCTGCTCGGCGGAGCCATCGGCGTGGCGCTCGGCTACGGAGCCAGTGCCGCCGCCAGCATGATCCCGAACTTCCACCCGTCCGTCTCCCTCGGCAGCGTGGTCGTAGCCTTCGGCATCAGCTTCATCGTGGGGGTGTTCTTCGGCTTCTACCCCGCCCGCAAGGCCGCCAACATGAACCCCATCGCCGCGCTCCGATTTGAGTAATTTTGGCCTCCACGGAACACTTCGTGGAAAGCCCCACCTTGAATGCTGGACAAGCGTTTCCCCATGGGAGCCAGCCCGCCACCCCACGAAAGTGAGGTGCTGCAAATAGTGAAAACCGCCTTTATTCAGCGTTTATAACGCAAGATCATGAAACGCCGCTCCTTCCTCACCTCCGCCGCCGCCTTTGGCGCGGCACCGTTGTTTGCGAACAACACGCCCGTCCACATGCCAAAGGGCAAGGCGGAGCATTGCATCTTCATCTGGCTGGGCGGCGGCATGGCGCAGATCGACACCTTTGACCCGAAGAAGCTCGGCAACAACACGGACAAGACCAAGGTCGCAGGCTCGCTCTACAAGGCCATCGACACCACTGTGCCCGGCGTGCAGGTGACCGAGCACCTCAGCCAGACGGCCAAGGTCATGGAACACGTGACGGTGATGCGCACGGTGAATCATCACGTCATCGACGAGCACGCCTTCGCCACCAACATCGTCCACACCGGACGCATGATCTCCGGCAACGTGGTGTATCCCAGCATCGGCTCCATCATTGCGCATGAGCGCGGTGCCGTGGGCGGCGAGGTGCCGCCGTACATCCTCATCGGTTATCCGAACGTCAGCCGTGGTCCGGGCTTCCTGGGTGCCAAAGCCGGCTACGTCTATCTCACTGACACCAACACCGGCCCCGCCGGATTTACACGCCCGGATTTCGTCGATGAAAAACGCGCGCTGACCCGTGAGCAGTTGCTCGCGCCTCTTATGGCCCGTGCGCCAAAGGAGTCCGCCATCGCCGACTACAAGACCGCGCAGGAGCAGGCGCTCAGCCTCTCCGGCCCGAACTTCATGCGCCATTTCAATCTCAAGGAAGAACCCGCCGCCCTGCGCAATGCCTACGGCGGTGAATTCGGCCAGCGCTGCCTGCTCTCCCGTCGCCTTGTGCAGGCGGGCGTGCGTTTCATCGAGGTCTCTCACAACCTCAACTTCATGAACGGCACCGGCTGGGACATCCATAACGAAGGCTACAAAAACCAGCACCTCCTCATCCAGGAACTCGACACCGCCCTCGCTGCCCTCATCCGCGATCTGAAGGACAAGAAGCTCCTCGACAAGACACTCATCGTCGTCGGCACGGAATTCGGTCGCCCACCTGAGTTCGATGGGCGCGGTGGTCGCGGCCACCAAGGCACCACCTTCTCCATGGTTCTCGCCGGTGGCGGATTGAACCACTGCGGCGCCTACGGCGTCAGCGATGAGCTGTCCAAAAAGCCCGTCGAGAATCCCGTCCCTCTTGTGGATTTCCACGCGACGATTCACGCCGCGATGGGCATTGATCCGAGCAAGGAACTCATGGACGGCACGCGTCCCGTGCCGATCACCGATGGCGGCAAGCCGGTTGCGGCGTTGTTTGGCTGAGCCAAGGCTCCAGCCCCTCAAGTTTCGGCTTTCCCTTGCGAAGCTTCGCCCTCCACCGGCGTACTCTTTGCACATGAAATCCGCCTCCCTGCTCTGCGCCCTCGCCCTCACTACCGCGCTCCTTTCCCACGCTGCCGATGACGAAGGCTTCGTGCCCATGTTCAACGGCAAAGACCTCAGCGGCTGGGTGAATGCGAACTGCGCACCTGAGACATGGAGCATCAAAGACGGCGTCATTCGCTGCACAGGCATTCCCACTGGTGCGATGCGCACCGAAAAGCAGTACGAGAACTTCATCCTGGAGTGCGAGTGGCGGCATCTCACCAGCGGCGGCAATTCCGGCGTCTTCATCTGGGGCAGCCCCATCTCCGCCCCCGGCGTCCCCTTCCTGCGCGGCATCGAGGTGCAGGTGCTGGACCAAGGCTACATGAAGCATGCTGACCCCACAAAGCCGCGCTGGTTCACCACGCATGGCGATGTCTTCCCCATCCACGGCGCCACCATGGAGCCGCATGGCGACCACAACGGCCAGCGCAGCTTTCCCAGCGAGGAACGCAGCAAGCCCTCGCCCGAATGGAACCACTACCGCATCACCGGCAACAACGGCACCCTCACCCTCGCCGTGAATGGCAAGGTCGTCAGCGGCGGCGACAAATGCTTCTGGCGCAAAGGCTACCTCGCCCTCGAATCCGAAGGCGCACCCGTCGAATTCCGCAACGTGCGCATTAAAGAACTCCCCTCCGCCGGTGCCACCACCGCCGATTCCGCCCCGCTGGATCAAGGCTGGAAGCATCTCTACAACGGCCTCGACCTCCGTGGCTGGAAAGTCGCCGCAGGCACCGAAGCCCGCTGGAAACCCTCCAACTGGAATCTCAAGCTCGAAGCCACCGACGGTCAGGAATCCACCCCGCTGTGGAGCGAAGCTGAAATCACCAACGGCGAATTCATCGCCGACTTCCAGCTCCTCAAATCCGCCAACCTCAACACGCCCTGCACCGCCTTCCACGTCCGTGGTCAAACCAGCCCCGCCGTCCTCATCGGCACCGGCAAAGCTCCCATCGTCTTCGGCCCGGACAAAGTGAAGCTCGGCAAATGGTATCGCCTCCGCCTCAAACTCGAAGGAACGAAAGCCACCGCCACCCTCACCGAAACACAGGAGGCCAACCCGCAAAGCATGGAAGCCACGCTCGAAGGTCCAGCAAAAGGTCCCGTGGGTATCGCGGATTTTGGCACACCGATGACATTCGCGAATTTCTTTGTGCGGGAATGATTGGAAGATAGGGGTAGGTAGCTGCCTGGGGTGAGGTGCTCTTTGACGGCGAGCAGCCGCGCCTGGCTGTCGGTCTCCGCTACGCTCCGGTTCCTATGTTTACGGCACCATCCTTGCCTGACATACGACCACCAACCACCCCTGCAGACTCCAGCGCAGGTTCCGTGTCTCCACGCACTGGTCCGGCGCTTGCCGCGCCGGGGCTTCGCCATATCGTAGCAGGCTGGCCATTTTGCTATGGCCGAATCGTGCAGATGGCCGGGGTCGCTCACTCCGGAAGATCGTGACGCTTCACAGCGCACTGCGATGGCCACTCCTGCCCGCCGATTCCAGCGTCACCGCAACCTCCCACGTCTGCGCTTGCCCTTAAACCTAAACCGCCAGCCGACGGCATCCGTCTGCTGCGGCGGTGCTAAGTGCCAATTTGCAAACGGTGGATTTCGGCGAAACGCTGGGTGTCGACAGACAAGAGTGTCTGTCGCACTTACTCCTCGCACACCCCAAACCCTCCGTGCTAGGTTCCCCCATGCCGCAAGCATCCCCTACCCCGACCACTACCCGCGAACGACTTGGCTTTGTGCGTGTCGCCGCCGTGTCCCCGGAACTGGTGCTGGGAGATGTGGCGAAGAATGTCGCGATCATCGCCCGCGAGGCGCGCACGCTGGCACAGCGCGGCTGCCGACTGGTGGTGTTTCCGGAGCTGAGCCTCACCGGCTACTCCTGCGCGGATTTGTTTCACACCACCGCTCTGCTGGATGCGAGCGTGAAGGGCCTCGCCGAACTGGTTCACGCCACTCTGGACCTGCCCTGCGTACTGGTCGTTGGCCTGCCGCTGCGCGTGCAGGATCGCCTCTACAACATGGCCGCAGTACTGGCCAAAGGCCGACTCCTCGGACTGGTGCCCAAGACCTTCCTGCCAAATTCGTCCGAGTTCTACGAACGCCGCTGGTTCTCCCCTGCGCACACGCTGAATGTTTCCACGCTGCGCTTGAATGACGAGGATGTGGCCATCGGCACGAAACTGCTGTTTGAGGTGCTGGATGTCCCGGGCTTGGTGCTCGGCGTGGAAATCTGCGAGGACTTGTGGACGGTGATCCCGCCCTCGGGCCATCTCGCGCTCGCTGGAGCCACGCTGCTGGCCAATCCATCTGCCAGCACCGAAGTTCTCGGCAAGGCTCCCTACCGCCGTCACCTCGTGGCGCAGCAGGCGGCACGCTGCCTGGCGGCGTATGTCTATGCTGGAGCAGGCGCAGGTGAATCGACCACGGACGTTGTCTATTCGGGTCACGGCATCGTGGCTGAAAATGGCATCCTCCTCGGTGAAACCGAACGCTTCTCCTTCGAGACACGCGCCATTGTCACCGATGTCGATCTGCAGCATCTGGCGCATGACCGACTGAAGAGTTCCGCCTTCCGCGATGAAGCAGGCAGCGTCGGCTTCCGCCGCCTGACCTTCAGTCTCGGTGCAGCCCTCGGTGGCGATGACAGACTTCTGCGCCCCATCTCGGCGCACCCCTTCGTGCCCTCGGCCAAAGTGGACCGTGCAGCAGTATGCGAAGAGATTTTCGCGATTCAATCCACAGGCCTTGCACGCCGATTGAAACAGGCACGCGCCAAGACTGCGGTGCTCGGACTCTCCGGGGGACTCGATTCCACCCTCGCGCTGCTGGTCATGCTGGAAGCGCTGAAACGCGCGGGCATGCCGATGACCGCTGCGCTGACGGTCACGATGCCGGGATTCGGCACCACCACCCGCACCAAGGGCAATGCCGAGCAACTTGCCGAGGCGCTGAACATCGAACTGCGCACGATTTCGATCAACGATGCCGTGCATCAACACTTCGCCGACATCGGTCATTCGGCCACCCAGCACGACGCAACTTACGAAAACTCGCAGGCCCGCGAGCGCACTCAAATTCTCATGGACCTCGCCAACAAAACCGGCGGCATCGTCGTCGGCACGGGAGATCTCTCCGAAGCAGCACTCGGCTGGTGCACCTTCAATGGCGACCACATGTCCATGTATCACGTGAACTCCGGCGTGCCCAAGACCCTGGTGCGCTACCTCATCGAGTGGTGCGCCGCCGGCCCCTTTGCCGAGAAAGCAGGTGCCATCCTGCTCGACGTCGCCGACACGCCCATCTCCCCCGAACTTCTGCCGCTTGCTGCGGATGAATCACTTCAGCAGAAGACCGAGGACACCGTCGGCCCGTATGAGTTGCATGACTTCTTCCTGTTTCACTTCGTGCGGCATGGCAGCAACGCGGAAAAAATCCGCTGGCTGGCCGCCCAGGCTTTTGCGGGCAAATACGACGACGAAACCATCGCCAAATGGCTCGCACTTTTCTTCCGACGTTTCGCCCAAAACCAGTTCAAGCGCTCCAGCGTTCCGGACGGCCCCAAGGTCGGCTCCGTGGCCCTCTCTCCACGCGGCGACTGGCGCATGCCGAGCGATTACGCCGGTGATTTAAACTCCTGATTGATCCCATGCTTCGATACCTCGCCCTCAGCCTGCTTCTCACCCTGTGCGCCTGCACGCGCAGCAACAAGCTCATCATCGCCACGGACGCCACCTACCCGCCGTTTGAGTTTGTCGATGCCAAAGGCCAGATCAGCGGCGTGGACATCGAGGTGGGGCGCGAGATCGGCAAGGCGCTCGGTCGCGAGGTGGAGTTCCGCAACATCAACTTCGACGGCCTCATCACCGCCCTGCGCACCGGCTCCGTCGATCTCGTGCTTTCGTCCATGACCGCCACACCGGAGCGACGCCAGTCCATCGATTTCTCCGAGCCTTATGTGAAGACGGGCCTGGCAATTCTTGTCGCCAAAGATTCCACGGTGCAAAGCGCCGCCGATCTGAAAACTCCGGGACGCAAGATCGTCGTCCGCCTCGGCACCACCGGTGAAACCTGGGCGCGGGAAAATCTCAAGGACGCCAAAATCATCGCCCTGGATGCGGATGTGTCCTGCGTGATGGAAGTGGTCAACTCAAGCGTCGATGCGTGGATCTACGATCAGCTTTCCATCATGAACCATCACGCCAAGCACCCTGAGAAAACGCGAACGCTGCTCGCTCCGCTGCGCGAGGAAGTCTGGGCCGTGGGCCTGAAGAAGGGCAATGATGAACTGAAGACCAAGGTCAACGAAGTCCTCTCCCGCATGCGCAGCGATGGCAGCTTCACCCTGCTGGCCGAGCGCTTCATGGCCAAGGAAAAAGCCATGATGAACGCGCAGGGACTGCCGTTTGTGTTTGAGCTGAAGTAAGAGCTACTTCGCCAGCTCAAAGCCCTCCGGCTTGAGCCCCTTTTTGAATTCGCCGAAGCCGTACATCGTGGGCTGGTAGTCGCCGACGATGGAAACATCCGCCTTCTCCGGCACTTCCTGTCCGAGGCCCCAAAAGACGCCGTTCACGACAAGGCGGCGCAGGCCTTCGTTGGTGAGGTCGGTGGCGGCGCCCATGGTGGTGGCGAGGATTTTATTTTCGGTACCGGCGTCGTTCTTCACCACGCGCAGCCAGGCCACGGGCATCATGGGCGTGTTCACCTCCTGCTCCACCTTGGAGGCAGTGGCCTTCTTGTAGCTGGCCGGTGGCGTGTCAGCAGTCATGCCTTGGAGGATCTGACCACGCACCAGAATGACGGCATCGGCTGGCGGCGCGGCTTCATACACATCGGTGTTGGCGAAAATGTCGCTCACACCGCGCAGCACGGAATGGTTCGCGTTTGCGGCTTCGATAATGCCCTTGGTGGCTTCGAACTTGTGCTTGCCCCAGTGGCTCACCCAGGTCTCGCCGAGGAATTTCTTGCCCCAGCCGCCCGTGGCATTGTTCCAGTTCCACGCGGCAAAGGGGCTGTCCTTCGCGTAGCCGCTGAAGGCATGGGTGCTGGTGCGCAGGGCGATGATCGGCACGCCACGGTTCACGGCAGCCTCAAACTTCTTGCTGGTGGCCGCATCCCAGTGGCGGAAACGCAGCAGCATCACGATGGCATCGGCGGAATCCAGCGCCTCAGGATGGCTCAGGCTTGCGCCGTTGGTGGGAACGATCGTGCCGTCCTCACCGAGGCTGAAGAGCACCGTGCATTTGAAGCCGTGGCGCTGGCTGAGGATCTTGCCGAGCATGGGCATGGACTCCTCGCTGCGGTACTCCTCGTCACCGGAAAGGAGCACGATGTGCTTTCCTTTCGCCGCACCGGCGGGTTCATAGACGACGTGGTCGGCGGCCATCAGGCCGGAGGCGGCAAGCAAAGAGAGGAGAAACTGTTTCATGTGTTTGGGTTGGAACTGGCGGAGGATGAGACATACGCCAAATAACGCCAGCCATTTCCAATGACCTGCGCCAGACGTAGAATGACGCGACTCTCACTCCCATGATCCCCAAATTCCCTCTTTTTCTCACCCTGCTGTTTGGCGGAGTGCTGGCCTGGCTCTGGGCCACCGATCACGTCTTTCGCTCAGGCGGCCTTATGATTCTCATCCCGCTGTGGCTGATCCTCTTCGGCCTCTGGTGGGCGCTGCATCTGCGCGGAGTGCGGCTTAAGCGGCTGGGCGTGTTCCTTCTGGGAGCCCTTGCCGTCATCGCCACATTTAAGTATCTGATCCGCTACGATGGCTCTGCCGACGGCTCCGCCTTTCCGAGCTTGGCCTGGCGCTGGCAGAAGGCGGAGGTGCTGCCGGAACTTCACAGCGGTGCAGACGCCGCCGCCGTTCCCTCACCCACACCAGCGGGAGTGGCGGACATGCCGCGCTTCCTTGGTGCCAAAGGCGATGGCGTGCTGCCGGAGCCGGACTGGCAAACGGATTGGAAAGCTCACCCGCCACGCGAAGTTTGGCGCATCAAGGTGGGTGAAGGCTGGGCGGGCTTTGCCGTGGCAGGCGGCCGCGCACTGACGCAGGAGCAGCGGGGTGAAGAAGAGTACGTGACCTGCTATGACCTCGCCACCGGCAAACTGCTGTGGGCGCATGCCGACAAGACACGCTTTGACGAGCCGATGGGCGGCATCGGCCCGCGCTCCACACCGACCGTGGATGCGGCGCAAAATGTCGTTTTCACCATGGGCTCCAAGGGCTTGCTCAACTGCCTGGACCTCACCACGGGGAAAGTCCACTGGAGCAAGGACGTCCTGAAGGACGGTGGCAGCACGAAAAGCCCGGAGTGGGGCAAGAGCGCCGCCCCCTTGATCGTCGGAGACAACATCGTGTGCAGCGGGGGTGACAACGGTGCCACGCTCATCGCCTACCAGCGCAGCGACGGACAATTCGCGTGGAAGGCCGGGGATGACGGCGGCAGCTACAGCTCCCCGGTGCTGATGACACTGTCCGGGCGTGAGCAGATCCTGAGCGTGAACAGCAACTCCGTGACCGGGCATGATCCCTCCAGTGGTGCCGTGCTGTGGAAGTTTGACTGGCCGGGCTTTTTCCCAAAAGTTTGCCAACCCGTGCAGGTGACACCTGAGCGCATCCTGGTCACCACCAGCTATGGCTTGAAAAGCAACCTGCTGGAAATCAAGCCTGCTGCCGATGGCAAGCTCACCGTGTCATCCATCTGGGCCGCCAGCGCGCCGCGCACGAAGTTCAGCAGTGCCAGCGTGTTCGGCACCCACGCTTACGCGCTGGATGAAGGCACCTTCTGCTGCGTGGATCTGGCCACCGGTGAGCGCGGCTGGCGCGAAGGGCGCTACGGCTTCGGCCAGCAGATTCGCCTTGGTGAAAGCCTGATGCTCTTGCAGGCAGAGAAGGGCTTCGTCGCCCTGGTCAAAGCCAACCCTGCAAAGCTGGAGGAAGTGTCACGTCTGGAAGCCCTGAACGCCAAGACCTGGAATCCACCGACGCTGGCAGGACGCTGGCTGCTGCTGCGCAATGATCGTGAAGCGGTGTGCTTTGAGCTGCCTGCCAAATGATCCGTGGGTGGCGGCGGACTTCACGCCCGCCCACACTCACCACACGCGGTGGAGAAAACGGCTCACCATGCCGCGCGCCGCATCCGGCTTGACGTAGCGAACGCCTTCACCTGAAGCCACGGCCGGCACCTGCATGGGTCCCTTTTGAGTGATGACCTTGATGGATTTGATCTCAATTCGGGCCACCGGGCAGTCGTTGGCATCCACCGGCATGAGGGAGATGCGCTGAAGGGTAGCCAAGCCGGACACCACCTGGCCAAAAACGGTGTACTTGCCTTCCAGCACGCCGTAATTTCCCAGGGTCACGTAGAACTGCGAGCCATTCGAGCGGCGCTCAGGATTGACCTTGTCCGAGCGGCGCGCCATCGCCACGGCTCCGACACGGTGCGGCTTTTTGATCTCGGCAGGAATCGTTTTGTCTTCGCCACCCGTACCCCACTTGGCACGTGCGGACTCATCTGAAGTCAGCGGATCACCAGTCTGCACCAGAAAGCCTTCGATGGCACGGTGGAAGGCCAGTCCGTTGTAGATGCCACTGTCACAGTGGTCGATGAAATTGTTCACCGTCTGCGGAGCTTCGTTCGGAAACAGCTCAATCATGACCGTTTCACGCGCGCCGCCGAAAGCCACTTCCATCACGGCGATCTTGCGCACCGAATCTTTGGCCCACAGCGCAGGGTCTTCCAGCCGCTGGGCGGGAAGACGCGTCGGGGTGGAGGTTGCGTAAGGGGTGTATTGGGTGACGTCCGTTTTTCCGGGGGTGGCAGTGGTGCCAGGCTTGTCCACAGACTTGAAGAGCGCCTTCTGGGCTTCCTCCGCCAGCTTGTCGATCTCCTCGGTGGAGGGAGACTTGGCCGGGGCGGGCACCACGGGGAGCGTGTTGGACCGGAGGAATTCGGGGGCCTTGATCTGCTGGGCGGTCAATGCGGCATGGCAGCCAAAGGCCAGGAGGAAGGTCAGAAGCGGGGTCTTCACGTGTCGTGCGGTTTTAAAACAGGAAAAAGCAAGTGCCATGCCGCGACTAGCGAAGAGTGGAGGGAACCGCAGGGCTGGCAGGTGCAGCGCGGCTGGGTGCAGGCGCGGGGGCCAGTGCCGGTGCAGGTGCTGCAGGCTCAAGACTCATGGGCGCGGCAGGCTGTTCGGACCGGGCGTTCGCATTGTACTGGTAGCGCATCTTCGGATTGCCACGCGATTTGCGGGGAGACAGCCCCCAGCTCACATCGAAGGCATCCTGCTGGGACACCGTGGGATGACGGGAGTCAACATGCTCAAAGGAACCGCAGGAGACGAGAAGGGTTGAGGCAAGCAGAGCGGCAAAGAGGTAGCGCAGAGATGTCATTGTTTGGCAAAATTGAATTCTTAACGGGACCCGATACTAGGCGGGCTGTCTCTAGCTGGCAAGATCGAAGTCTTAGACGCAGCCACCCTACCTTTCGTTCAGTCTCAAGGCGCGCAGTGCAACTCCACATGGCCTATGCCATGCAGGATGTGTTGGCGCTTTTCATGCCGAGCCCAGTGGGTATGAATTTTACCATTCTACCAGCTCCGACGACTATCCCCTGTCGGCCGAAGCTGCTGCCGGATCCAAGCTCACAGGCGCGGAGGTCTGCTCGGCACGAGCATTGTATTGGTAGCGCATCTTCGGATTCCCCCGTGCTTTGCGCGGCTCCAGGCCCCAGCTCACATCATTGGCATCCTGCTGGGAAACCGTGGGCAGGCGGGAGTCGGCATGCTCAAAACTACAGGAGCTGAGCAGCATGGAGGCAAGCAAAGCAGCAACGAGGAGGCGCAGAGATTTCATGGTTTGGCAGAGTGGAATGCACAGCACGTGCACCAGACAGGCTGGTCCTGACCGGCGAGATCGGGGGTCTTGGACGCCGCCCCCGCCATTTCGTTCACTCTCCACGCATCAGACGCACGGCCACATGATCCGTGTCCGGCAGGATGCGTTTGCGCAATTCCAGGGTCACACCAATGGCTTGAAACTCCTCCAACACGCAGGCCGCCATCTCGGCCGCGAGGGTTTCGATCAGCCTGCGGGGCCGCTCCGCCGCCAGGGCCTGCAGCCGTGCGGCGACGGCTGCGTAGTCGATGGTGGCGGTGATGTCGTCGTTCATCGCCTCGAACCGCCTGCGGATGCGCAGGGTGACGTCCGCCTCCAGCACCTGGCTCCCGGCTCGTTCCTCTTCGGGAACGCCGATGTGCGTGGTCAGTCGCAGGGCTGAAATGCGGATTTCGTCAGGAGGAAGCATGAGGTGGGGAGTTTTTAGCCGGGGCTTGGGATCTGACAATGCGGAAGTCCCCGCAGGCGTTGGAGTCTTGGGTGCATCTTTAGGCACTCCACCCAGCAGCCCCTTCCGCAGGCACTCGTCCAGCAGGATGCGGGTGGGAATGTTCAGGTCCATCTGCAGCGCCTCGGCCAGCGGCAGCCACTGAAAGGCCTGCGCCTCCTCGTTCAGCACCACCTGTGGCTCCACCTCCGCACAGCGTGCGATGTAGTTCAGCAGCAGAAAGTGCGCGGAACGCTGAAACTCCACGGGCTCGATGCAGTCCTGCACCATGACGAATTCGATGTCTTGTAACGTCAGCGCCGTTTCCTCCAGGATCTCGCGCACCAGTGCCGCCTCGCACGACTCGCCGCGTTTGATCTTGCCCCCGGGGATGCCCCAGCGGTGGCTCCACTTGTGCGTGCGGATGAGCAGCATCTCCCCTTTCGAATTCAAAATGAGCGCGCCCACCGTGGACACCGGGTACGCGCCATCGCTGCCGGTCAATGTCCCCAGCAGGGCAGGCAGGCGTGAGAGATCCGGCACCAGCATGTCCGGCGCGGCGGTCATGAGCGTCTCGGCGCTCTCATACCCCGTGCACGTGGCGATGGTCACCACCCCGGCGGCGTGGCCGGCATCAATGTCATGCCGCATGTCGCCGATGAAGGCGGTCTCTCCGGCCGCCATGTCCAGCTCTGCCAGCAGCGTGTGGATTTCCGTGCGTTTGTCGATGACCCCGCAGCGCATGACTTCAAAGGCATCCCGCACGCCCAGCGCCTCCGCCTGGGCCATCACATGCGGCAGCGGCGCACTGCTCAGCACCACCAAACGCCGGCCCGTGGCGGCGGCAAACTGGATGAACTCCCGCGCATGCGGCAGGATCTCGATGTCCGCATGCGCATGGGTAAAATGCTCCAGGTAGAGCTCCTGCAGGCGCTCCACCGCCAGGCCGGGCAGCACCTCCGCGAAGAACTCGGTGTAGGGCAGGCGAAAGCGCCCCTTGAACTCCTCCCGCGTCATTTCCGCAGCGCCTGCGGCACGCAGCATGCCATTCACAGCACCCACCACGCCGGGCAGGTCATCCACCAGCGTCCCGGACCAGTCGAACAAGAGATTCCGAATCATGTGCCGCCCGCCTTAACTGCACGCCAGCCCCTTTGCAAACCATCACTCCATTCCTCCACCACTCCACCACTCCGCCGTCTCACCGCCGCCGACGACGCAGCGACCACAACCCCGCCACGCCCAGCAGCAGCAGGCTGCCCGGCTCTGGCACCGGCACGGGTGCGGTCACAAACTCAATGCCGAAGCTGACCTGGTCGGACCCCTCCTGGATCCAGAACGTGTAGTTTCCCGAAGGCAGCGGGCCGTCAAAGCCAATGCCGGCAAACATTGGCCCGGCATCCAGCAGCGACAGCAGGTCGACGTAGGTGTTCCCAAAGCCATCCTCGCCGTAGCCCCACAGGGTGTTGCTCAAGTGACCCAATGGATCATTGAAGTCGATCGTCCCGCCATTGGCGATCGCCATGAAGGATTCGTTGGTCAGGCTGCCGCTCTGGGCGGAATAATCCACCAGATTGATCCCCGTCAGGTAATAGCCGGCGGCGATGGTGAAATTCCAGACGTCCGCATCCAACGGCCCGGTGCCCCCCAACGAACCCATGGTGCCGGAAAACATATTAACGCCTGCATCCAAGGTGCCAATGAGAGTCGGCGCATTGCCATCGCCAGACAGCTCCCCATTGATCGTCTCGTCCCAAGTCAGCGCCTGCACCGAGCCTAATGGCAGGGCGAGAGCAGCGAGGAGGGCGAGAATGCGAGAAACCGGCATGTTATTGTAATTATATTAAATATCACAGATATTGTCAATGCCACTGATTGTTTTCCAAATCCGAAGTTTCCTCCGCCCCATTTCAGGCTCGCTTCCCGCCTAACGTCCCTCCATTTTGCCCCCATGCGTCCCCCGCTCTCCTTGCTGGCCCTCCTCTGGCTGCCCTCCTGCGTCCACGTCTTCACCACGCATTACGACTACCAGTCCAGCGCCCCGGCACCCACGGCAGGCGGCAGCGCCTTCAGGGTGGAGTTCATCCCCAAGGCCACGGAATCCGGTGTGGCCCTCAGCGCCATGGTCGTTGGCGGGGCACTGGTGTCCGAAGTGGGCCCCTACCAGATGCGCCTGCACGCTTTTGGTCAGCCCGGGGACCAGCAGTGGTTTGAAATCAAAAGCATGCGCCTCAGCGGGAAGGACAACTTCGCAGCTCCCATGGAACCCCGTGGCTTTGCCGGCCGGGCCGAATTCCAGCCCACCCAAACCCCCGACACCACCCGCGCCAGCCTGCTCCTGGGCCCCTACGTCAGCCTCGATGCCGAAAAGCAGCACGACATCATCATGGACGCCGAGGTGGTCGTCAGCCGCCGCAGCGGCCCCTCACGCGGCAGCCTGCGCATCCCGCTCAAGCTCACCAAAACCAAGCGCCGCGAAAGCACCAACGTCATCGCCGAGATCGCCCATGACATCCGCGACCGCGACAAGCCCACCATTCCCGCAGGCCTGCCACCGCCACCGGAGAAGCCGTAGCTCCTTGGAAAACATTGAGATTTACACCGCAGAGGCTGGAACGCCGCAGAGGTTGTTTCAGAAGAACTCTGCGGCGTTCCCATCTCTGCGGTGTTGATCTGATCTGTAGACTCCCGCAGCATTTTGCCGCTTTACAGTTCACGCTCGTTCGCTCCAATGGCGCTCCACCGGTCGCACTGGCCGTCGTGATTTCTCCACAGCAAACCCACAACCACACTCACACCATGGGCAAAATCCAATTCGGTTCCGAAGTCTACACCTGGTTCATGCAGGGCACCGGCAAAGGCTACGACAACAAGCTCGACCACATGATCAAGGTCGCCTCAGAAGCAGGCTTCACCGGCATCGAGCCGATGGTGCTGGAGATCTCCCAGAGCGCCCTCGGCTGCTCCAAGTACTGGCTCGGTGACTTCATCGACCCCATCAAGCTCAAGGACGTGCTGCAGAAGTACAACGTGCAGCTCGCCGGCCTCGCCCTCGTCTGCGCCTGGGACGGTGAAACCGAAGCGCCGAATGAAAAGGAAGCCGCTGACTTCACCCTCAATTTCCTCAAGCACTTCCCCGGCTCCATGCTCGGCACGGTGACCCTGCCAAGCGGTCGCAAAGACAACCTTCAAAATCGCCGCCTCAACATCGCCAAGAACGTCAATGCCGTCTCCAAGCGCGCTGCGGACCTCGGCCTCAAGTGCTCCTACCACCCGAACTCCCCGCCCGCCTCCCTCGTCCGCACCCAGGAAGACTACGACGTCGTCCTCAGCAGCCTCGACCCCAAAGTCACCGGCTGGACCCCCGACGTGGGCCACATCATCCGCGGCGGCATGGACGTCATCGCCACCCTCAACAAATGGCAGCACCTGGTGAACCACATCCATTACAAGGACTACTCCGGCAACGGCGCCGAACCTTGGGCCCAGATGGGCACCGGCAAGCTCGACTTCCACAAGATCACCGAATGGCTCGTCGCCCGCAATTACTCCGGCTGGATCATCTGCGAAGACGAAGCGCATGTGGCCGTCGATGACCCCGATGGTGTGACCATGCAGAACGGCGAATGGTGCAAGACCAACCTGCATCCGATCGTGGCGTAAGTTAGGCCACACGAATCTTTCGATTCACTCGACGCCTTCTCCTGAAAAGGGGAAGGCGTTTTTGATTGATCCGCGAAAGCCTTTCTGATTCGATAGGAACAAGCGCCCAAGCAGAACAAGCACATGGAAATTGTCATCGCTCTCTTCTTCCTCACACTTATACTGCTGGTTATCCTTCCGACGCTTCCGCATTCGCGAAGCTTCAGAGTGATTCTCGCCATCTTTGCCATTCCAGGGATCATCTTCGCGTATCGAGTCTTGGAAATGTTTGCGTCTAGAGGAGCACAAAGTGCGCATCTCGACGAGTTTATCAGAAAATGCGACAAGCTCCTGAGCCAGGGAAAAACCGAAGAAGTGCGGGCGATCTTGGCAGACTACAGGCAGAAGCGCGGCGAACATACCCCCCCGTCATCAGCCCTGGCATCCCGAGCCCATCTGCTTTATCATCTCATCAAGGAGAAAGAGCTCGAGATCGAGTTGGCCAAACCGTCTGAGAAATGACACCCTCCATAGTTAAAACGCCTGAAATGAATGGAACTCGGTCGAGGCAAATTTTCGTACACCTTTCTCCGGCCTGAGGTGGACGAGCACCCTCGCCGCCGCTTGAAGCACCAAATGTGCGACCTATCGCAGCCCAGGGCAAGGCCCTGGGTTTGCCAGCCTCGGTTTCCCGGTTCTATTTGAGAATAAAGCTGCCAGTCCTGACTGGCCTGCACCCTCAACCACCCAGACCTTGATTCATGCACCGCCCCACTGGATTCGAACTGGGCCTTGTTCTGCTGGGAGCTTTCCTGTTGATCACTGGCACGGCCATGATCATTCACCCCACCGAGATGTATGTTTCAAGACCGGGAACGCTCAGAACCCCTCCTCAGACTGAGCATGTGTCGAAAACGGGAGCGCGAGTGGCGGGTGGCTTTTCCGTTCTGTCAGGCATTGCCTTGCTTTGGGTGGTGCTTTTCAGGCGGGACAAATGAGATGCACCATGTTTCAAACTGCCCCATGAAAACCATCGCACACCGAGGAGGCATGGGTAAGGGAATGCAGAACACCCCTGCCGGCGTGCGCTTGGCCGTGCAACATCAAGCAGACTTTGTGGAGCTGGATATAGTCCGTGCTCCACACGGCGGATTCCACTGCGCGCATCATGGGTGGAACTCGAAGTCCGAGCTGCGCGAGTGCCTGGCGGAACTCGGCCCCCACATGTGCCTCATCGCCCACCTCAAGGGCAATTATACCGAGGCAGATCTCATCTGCGTGGCCGAGTATCTGGCGCCGCATATTCATTGGGACAAGGTGGTCTTTGCTTCGCACCGGAGCGGCGTTTTGCGAAGGATGCGGCAGTTGATGCCGGACGTGCGTCTGGCTCTATTTGGCCTGCTTCCCGCGATGGTGGCGCTGTGGAAGCAGCAGCCCTGGCAGTGCTGCATGATCAACCAATCGGTGCTAACGCGCTGGCTCGTGAAGGCGCTGCACCAGCGAGGCTATGAAGTCTTCGCAAGCTGTGTGTGGGAGCTGCGCTCCAGGCGAAGCGTGCAGGAACTGGGGGTGGACGGGGCCTTCGTGAATTTGCGATAGGATAAACAAGGCTGGGCATGAAGGGGAAGGCGGAGTTTCGCGAGTTTAGACGGTCGGCCTCTTGTGCCGCGCGGCAGCGTTTTGGAACCTAAGCGCAGCGGAGGCAGACAGCCGCAGGCTGCCCGAAGGGTGAGCAGAGCGAGCCGAACGAAGTGAGTCAGACGACTGAAAGGAGCCCGCAGGGGTGAGCGCAGCGAATCAATCAATGCGGTCGCGCAGATGCACGGCGCCAGCCTGCCTCGGAGCTACCGCTTTCGCGGGCTGTAGAGTATTCTCCGGCCTTACCCAGCCCTCCGGCCTGCGAAAGCGGCGTCGGAGCATCGGCTCCCATCCCCGCCTCCGCTCTTCTCTCTGCTGATCAACCAATCGCTGCTGACACGCTGGCTCGTGAAGGCCCTGCAGCAGCGAGGTGCAGATCTTTATGAGGACTTAACAATAATTTAGCCCGCACTTAAGCTAAATGATACGACCGTTCATTGGGCGTAATCCGAAGACTTATTCATGATAAGCCCCAACCAGCCAAGCAACAGTCTCTCCACCCCAATAACTCTCGGAGAATTCCAAAGGAAGTGTGACGCGATGGAGGGATACGTGGACTTGGGGTTGCTTGATGAAGCGATTGAAGTGATGAACAAGCTCACATCGGAACTCAACCTCACCGATGAAGGCGGCGAACAGTTCATGAACGTTCTCACGAAAAAGAATTTGCCAGCCCAGCCTGCTGTTGATGAAACAAAAAGCGCCACAGCACCTCTTTCCAATGAGTGAGTCTGGAACCACGATGCGCGCACAGCGTCCAGAGCCATTCAATATCTCCTGAGGCTGGCCAGCCCGCCCAGACCACCGCCTCCCACCGCGCGCGTATACCCTGGCGTTGAATGAGTGGAGTTTGTTGCGTTTTCTCCACGTGGGGGGCCGGCTTCCCGCTCCTGTTTTCGCGATTTTCCATCGCGTTCCAAAAAGGTTGGACACCCCAACCTTGTTTAAGATAGCTTCGGAGAGCACTCCCTGCACGATTCCGCCCATCCCATGAAGTCCCTGCCCGCTGTTGCTTCTGCCCTGTTCCTTCTCGTCATCCTCAGCAGTTGCTCCTCCGCCCCCAAGCCCCCGGTGGATCCCTATGAATACCTGACGATCTCCGGACAGATCGACGGCAGCGAAAAGTTCACCTTCACCCAAGACGGTGTGAAATGGACGCACCTCCACTGGTCCGAGCCCGATGACATGACGTTCAAGGGCAAGCCCTGGAACAACCCGCGCAAGACACCGGCCCAGTGGGCCGAGTTTGCCAGCCTGGACCTTCCCCATGCCACCATCGTCAAGCGCCAGGGCCGCGACGTCGTGGCCCTGGAGCCCACCACTCGCGGTTTCATTCTCTACTTGGCCGACTCCCCCAACGGCGCCGGACACTACTCCGTCACCATCGCCATTCCCAAGCAGCCGAAGAAGTGAGGCCACCCGGCAAGCTTTCGGAGGAGTGCCTGCGGACGAAAAACGGCTCTCCCTCTGAAAGCCGCTTCTCTTGAGAAGACAGCATGAGCCCACTGCGGCCTGACATTGCATTGCAGCGCGTTTTGTTGCAAGGCTTCGCAGTCCGTATCACTCACGCATGACTTCATCCCCCCACAGACTTCCGGTGCTTGATGCATTGCGTGGCATCGCGGCACTTGCCGTCTGCTGGTATCATTTCACCCATGGCAGCGAGACTTTCCTGCCCGGAGGCCTTCTCAAATCGTCGGGAAGCTTCGGCTGGCTGGGAGTGGAGATGTTTTTTGTCATCTCGGGCTTCATCATCCCCTACGCCCTGCATCGCAGCAGCTACCAGACCGCCGATTACGGCAGGTTTATCCTGAAGCGCATCATACGGCTCGATCCGCCCTACCTTGTCGGCCTGCTCATCGTGATCGTGCTGGGTTACACTTCGGCAGCCACGCCCGGCTACCGAGGGGGGCCCTTCGAGCCCTCGTTCACACAGGTTGTTCTGCACCTCGGCTATGCGAACGTTTTCTTCGGATACCCATGGCTCAATCCCGCCTACTGGACCCTCGCCATCGAGCTGCAGTACTACCTGCTGGTGGGGCTGCTTTTTTCCGCCGTCGCGCATCGCGCCCTGTGGGTGCGTGCATCAGCCTTCGCGTCCATGGCCTGCCTCGCCCTGCTTTTCCCTGCCGATCAATACCTTTGCCACTGGCTGTTTCTTTTCATGCTGGGCATGGCGGCATTTCAGCTTCGCGCAGGCATCATTGAGCGTACGCAGTTCTTGGGGTGGATCATCCTGCTCGGTGTGGGCGCATGGCATGTGGGCGGCCCGGCCATAGCCATCACGGGCATCGTCACCGCCCTGCTGCTGGGGCTCCTGGATGCCCACGTCAAGCCGCCCCTCTTGTTCTTCGGACACATCTCCTACTCCTTGTATCTTCTCCACGTGCCTGTGGGTGGCCGCGTCATCAATCTCAGCCTGCATTTCCTTCACCACACTCCCGGGAAGATTGTCGCCCTCGCACTTGCCATGTCTGTATCGATCGCCTCAGCGTGGCTTTTGTACCGCTATGTGGAGCTCCCCGCCCAGCAATGGTCTTCGAGCATTCGTTATCGGAAGAAGTCCTCGACTGCGCCCGCAAACGCGCTTTCCCAGCAACCGTCTGCCCCAGCAGAAACCGCCCCCTTGTGAATCATCCAGCCGCGAGGAAGGCAATGACGCTCATGAATCAACCAAAGTCCTATCATCGATGTGGAGAACCAGGCGGACCTTGCTGCCCGGTGGGAATTCTTCCGGTCCAAGTCAGAAGCGCAAACGGAGATTCCGCAGCGGCTGAATTGCTCGATGCCGGCCCCCATGCGACGGAGACGGAGCTACTGCGCACAGTGGCTTCTCGTTTGGGAGTTCAGTGGGGCCACGACGAATTTGGCTGGTGGGCGGCGGTCCGAGGCAGCGATTTCCCCAGTTGGGCCGTCTGGAGACAGGACGACTCCGGCAACAAATTCTTGGTGGAAGCCAATCTCACTGAGCAAAAGGCACAGTCCGTGGCCGCAAGTTTCGAGGCCAAGGGACACAAACAGACCTACTGGTGCTCCAATGAAAAGGTCGCCTGATCATGCGCTGCTGCAGGCGGCTCCATTCGCAAAGACAACTCGACCTACACCACCGGCCCCGCCACATCCTTCCACTTCGCGTGCCATTCCTTGAAGACGAGGGGCGTTAAAGCGTTGGACATCATCGGCCGGTTTGAAATATCCTGCGCCACTGCCTCCCATCGAGCCCCATGCCCCCACGTTTTCCAGTCTTTTGGGTCACCCTGCTGCTGTTCATCTTGGTAGCAGCGTCGACACGGGACGCTTTAGTCGGCGGCGTCCACCTCATCATCATCCTGCCGTTGGTCATTTTGGGCCAGGGGTGCGTGCGCTGGGTTTTCCGCCGCTTTCGTTCCCCGGTGTGGCTGCGTCGCAGCGCCATGCTGCTGCCTGCTCTTGTCCTTGCAGCCAAACTTTTCATCGCCGGCGGAAGAGACACCCAGGCTCTCAGAGTCGCATTCGCAGGAAACATACCTGCCGGAATCCAAGATCTCCACATCGAGGAAGACGTGTGGACCGACTATGTGGTGACCGCCTGCTTCCGCTGCGATCCCGCGAGCCTGCGCTCCATTCTTGAGCGCCCGCCCTTCGCCCGCAGCAGCTACCAGCCTGAGCATCTCTATTTCAGCGCAACCGAATTTCCGGGTCTTGACGCTTTGCCTGATTTTCACGGCATCATTACGTTTGAGCGCACCGACTTGGATAAAGACACCGGCCACTGCGAGTTGCAGACGAATGCCACCTACAGCTTTGTTTGCATCGTCTATGCCGTTGATTGAAGAATGCCTCAAGCAGCATCAGGACGCCGCAGTGGAGCGAACCTGAAGGTCGTCCCACTGGCTGGCATCATGGCTCGATCAGAACCGATTCTCCTCACACCACCGGCCCCGCCACATCCTTCCACTTCGCGTGCCATTCCTTGAACACGATCGGTGAGATCTCGCTGGGCTTGATTTCGCTGCGGCCGCCCCAGAACACATTCGTGTATTCCAGCGGGATGCCTTCCTCGGCCAGGTGCTTGTCGATGGCAGCCTTGTGGGCCAGTACCATTTCTTTGTCCGTGCCGTGGATGACACCCATGATGTTCACGTTGGCAAAGCGCTCACCACCTTCACGCCAGTAGGCGTGGGTCATGATGGTGTGGCGGCCCACTTCGCCGCCTGCACGTTCTTCCATGCCCTTCGGCACCTTCCAGTGGAAGAGCGCATTGAAACGCGTGACGCGCACGCCCGTGGCGCTGGGCTTCACATGCTCCAAGAAAGTGGAGAAGCGGCCAATGACGCCTTTTTTATCGAGCTGTTTGGCGACTTCACAGAATTTCTCAAACGAGACACCCGCAGCCTTGGCTCGGCCTTCCCAGGGATTTGGGCCCACTTCGTCCACGCTCAGATCTCCCTTGAGATGCAGCAGCACGTTCCACTCTTCCTCATCCAGTTCGGCGATGTTCGTGGTCATCATCACGGCAGGCACTTCGGCGCGCTCGCCGGGCTCCAGCGTCTTGCGGCGCACATGGCCCACTCCGAGGGCGAAGATGCCGTGGGCCTCCATGGTGTAGTAGCTTTCAGCACCGATCAGCTTCGCCAGCACATCGCAATGCTGGTTGATGTCATAACCCTGCGGCACTTTCAGCGTGGTCCACAGGCGGTAGTCACTGCCGCTCACCTCGCGGTCCGTGGAGCGCAGCACCACGTGCCCGCTGAAGGGATCCTGCTTGAAGAGGAATTCAAACGCGCCTTCGAGCTTCTCTGTCGGCACCTTCCAGGCCACCAGCGCACCTTCGGCCAGCTTGTTCGCCAGCAGGGTCTGCCGCACGCGGCGGATCACCCCGGCCTTCAGCATCGCCTGGATGCGCTCCACAACGGTCTCCAGCGGCAGGCCGCTCAGCTGTGCAATGTCCTGAAACGGCGTGGGGGTGAAGCCCTTGATGCGGTCCTCGCTCACGGCGAGAATCTGCGCGTTGATCGGGTCGGTATGGTCGGTGGGGAGAGTGTCGGCGGACATGGCGGTTGGTCGGGGGGAGGGCATCTTTAGCGGCGGCCCGCCGGAAATGCGAGATTTGAAATTTGCGATTTAGCACCCGCCAATTGCCGTCTAGGGTGCGCCCATGGACAAACGCAAGCCCACCGCCGCCATGCGCAGGCGCCACAACCTCATCTCGGCCTGGCGTGGCGTGGAGGACGGGCCGCTGATGGACCTGCCCACGCTCAGAGTGGGAGACCTCGCCACGCAGATCATGGCCAAGGCCGGCATGGCCAACCGCGTGAAGTTGGAGGACATCCTCGCCGCATGGCAGGAGATCGTCGGCGCGTTCCTTTTCAAACTCACCCGCCCGGACACCTTCGAGCGCGGCATCCTCAGCGTCCGCCTCATTCAGCCCACGGCCCACCACGCACTGATGCAGGAGAAAGTGAAAATTCTCAAACGCCTCCAGGAGAAGCTGCCCGATGCCAAGATCAAAGACCTGCGCTTCCGCCATGGGTGAATGAGAAATGAGGAAACCGAATGAGGAATTGTTTCCAACCGCACCTCCCGTGACGTAATCACGGGCCATTCGACCTTCCATCTCCTACGCCTTCCCCTTTGAACTCCCACCAACAAGCCGCCCTCATCATCGTCGGTCACGGTTCCACCACGAATCCGGACTCCAGCTCCCCGACGCACCTGCACGCCGACTCCATCCGCCGTCGCGGCCTTTTCCGTGAAGTCGCCTGCTGCTTCTGGAAAGAGGAGCCTAACATGCGCGAGGTGTACGAGATGGTGGACAGCGAGGTCATCTACATCGTCCCGAATTTCATCAGCGAAGGCTACTTCTGCCAGCAGGTGCTCCCCCGTGAGCTGCGGCTCGACGGCCCCATCACGCAGCGCGATGGCAAAACGATCCACTACTGCGATCCCGTGGGCATCCACCCCAACATGACGCGCCTGCTCATTCAGCGCGCCGATGAAGTCGCCCCCCATGTGCCGCGTGATCAGACCAGCCTCGTCATCGTCGGCCACGGCACCAGCCTGAACGAAAACTCCACCAAGGCCATTCAGGATCAGGTCGCCCTCATTCGCGGCGGCCACTACGGCTTCGCCGAAGTCATCGACGCCTACATGGAGGAGGCACCCTTTGTGAAGGACTGGGCCACGCTCACCACCGCGCCGAACGTCGTCGTCGTCCCCTTCTTCATCGCCGACGGCCTGCACAGCTTTCAAGACATCCCCGTCCTCCTCGGCATGCGCGAGGACGTCGGCGAGGCGCTGAGCGAGAGCGGCGTCTTCCATCAAAACCCGCACCACCTCCAGGGCCGCCAGATCTACTACAGCGGCGCCATCGGCACCGAGCCCCTCATGGCAGATGTCATCCTCGATCAGGTGAACGACTTCGATGCCAAGCACCAGGTGCAGAACAAAAAAGGCATGCCGAATGACGAGGTGAAATCCTCACTCGCCTACTGGTTAAACTCCGGCATCGATGAAATCGGCGAGATCGTCATCACCACCAACCCCGACGGCACCTACTCGCTCAGCCACATCGCCGATCGTGGCAAAGCCGATCTGCAAGTCCATCACGAGGCGCACGATGCACTCTTCATCGCCCGCAATGACGCCAGCGGCACCTTCCGCCCGCTGCACTCCGCCCCCACCTTGAATCGCGGCTGGCGGCTCGATCTCACCGACCTCGACGAACTGCGCCTCGCGCTCGATTTCTTCTACCCCGCCGCCATCGGCATGGCGCGTGCGCTTGAGCAGGAAAAGCTCACCGCCGTGCCGCTGCGCGATCTTCTCGGCCGCCAGACCGGCATGTACCGCTTCGTCAACACCATCACCGATGATCAGGCCCACGCGCTCATCGGCAAGACCTGCGCGAATACCAAGTGCCTCCGCCGCATCCTCTGGCCCCTCACCCCCGCCCAGCCCATGGCTGGAGCCGCCGCCGCCAAAACGCAGCCCAATCACGCCCACAACGCCATGCCCCTGCTCTGCATTGAGGCATGCACGCATGTCGTCTCTGCAGCGCGCAAAGTGGCGCGGGAGAATCATGAGGCGAATGCGGCGAAGAGTGCGGTGTGAAAGTTGTCCAGTTGCGCCGCTCAACGGCTCACGCCTTCTCTGCGGCCAATTTACAATTCTCAGTTTTCAGTTCTCAGTTTATAATCTCCTGCCGGTCTGCACTTGCCCAGCTTTGCTGAACTTCCATTCAGGACAGCCTTCCGTCCATGCTCCGCGATTGACAACCGCCCCCCCTCGCTCTATCCCGCCCCATGCGCATCCGCTCATTCAAAGGTCTCGTCCCCACCCAGAAAAACGCCCCCGAAGTCGCCGCCGTTCCTTACGACGTGGTGAACCGTGAGGAAGCCGCCGCCCTGGCCAAGGGCAAGCCCTTCAGCCTCCTGCATGTGGACCGCGCCGAAATCGATCTCGACGCAGAAATCGACCCCTATTCCGCCCCCGTTTACGCCAAGGCCCGCGAGAACTTCGACCGCCTGCAAAAGGACGGCATCCTGGTGCGCGAAGGCAAGCCCTGCATGTACCTCTACCGCCAGGTCATCGCCGGCCACAGCCAGACCGGCCTCGTCACCGTCTGCCACACCGAGGACTACGAGAAGGACATCATCAAGAAGCACGAAAAGACCCGTCAGGACAAAGAGGACGACCGCACCAACCTCGTCGATGCCCTCAACGCCAACACCGGCCCCATCTTCCTCACCTATCGCCAACGTCCCAGCATCAGCGCTCTGATCGAGAGCTTCATGAAGGACGAGAAGCCCATCAATGACTTCACCGCCCCCGATGGCGTGCGCCATCAACTCTGGCGCATCTCGCTGGGTCTCTGCGTGTCCCTGACCGGCCTGTTTGAAAGCCAGGTCCCCTGCGCCTACGTGGCCGACGGTCACCACCGCGCCGCCAGCGCCTTCCGCGTCAGCAAACTTCGCCGTGAGGCCAACCCGAACCACACCGGCGAGGAAAACTACAACTGGTTCCTCAGCGTCCTCTTCCCCGGCAACGAGCTCAAAATCCTGCCCTACAACCGCGCCGTCAAAGACCTCAACTGCAACGACCGCGAAGAGTTCCTCAAGAAGGTCGGCGAAGTCTTCACGATCAAGCCCACCACGCTCAAGTCCCCCACCAAAGGCGGCCAGTGCTGCATGTACCTCAAGGACCAGTGGTATGAGCTCACCTGGGAGGCCGCCAAAGACGCCAGCCCCATCGACCAGCTCGACGTCAGCATCCTGCAGGACCGCCTCCTCAAGCCGATCCTCGGCATCGACGACCCGCGCACCAGCAAGCGCATCGACTTCATCGGCGGCATCCGTGGCACCGCTGAACTGGAAAAACTCGTGAATGGCAAGGAACACACCGTCGCCTTCTCCATGTTCCCCACCACCGTCGATCAGCTCATGGCCATCTCCGACGTCGGCCAGATCATGCCCCCCAAGAGCACCTGGTTCGAGCCCAAGCTCCGCAGCGGCCTGTTTGTGCACACGCTGGAGGGCTGAGCCAAAGCAGTTAAGAACTTTAGTTCGTTCTGGATAGCGTGCGTTCTTCCCAGAATCCAGAACGAGCTAAAGCTAGTGAGTACTTTCACGCCCCTACTCCACCCACATCCGCTTCGCCTTCCGTCGCAGGTGCCTGTCCCCCGGCAGATTGATCTTCGCCCCTCCGTCCGGCGCCAGCATGCCCAGGGCCGCTTCAATGACATCATGCTCGATGCCCGGCAGCTCCCACGCCTCGCGCAGCCACAGCGCAAACACCCGTGACGACACCGCCGGATGCAGCGCCAGCAGCTCCGGCGTGATCACCAGTGAGCGATCTTCCTTCACCCGCCCCTCCGCCATCAGAAACGCCAGGGCCTGACGCTGCAGCGCGTCATCATCCTGCTCCGCCAGCGAGCCCAGCCGCAGCACCTGCGGCACCACGTCACGGTCAAAAATATCATTCAGCAACGGCAGCGCCTCATGCCGCAGCCGGTTCCGACGATGCTTCGGCGAGGTGTTGCTCGAATCCTCCCGAAACTTGAAGCGCTTGGATTTCAGATACGCATCGATCTCGCTGCGCCGCACCTGCAGCAGCGGGCGCACCAGATGCAGGCCCGTGTCCAGCCGCTGCACCGCATGAATGCCCGCCAGCCCGGCCAGCCCCGTGCCACGGCACAAATTGGCAAAAATCGTCTCCGCCTGATCTTCCGCATGATGAGCCAGCAAGACCACCCACACGTCGTATTTCTCCGCCATGCGCAGCAGAAACGCATGCCGCGCCTCACGCGCCGCCGTCTCAGTGGAGGTGCGGCTTTTTTCCGCCAAAGCCGCCACGTCCTCCGTCTCGATCTCGCATTTCAGCGCATGCTTCTTCGCCAAGCGCCGCACAAACGCCGCATCGTCGATCGATTCCTTGCCGCGCAGACCATGGTTCAAATGGCAGAGAATCAGCTGGGTGAACCCCGCCTCCCGCAGCAGGTGCAGCAGCGCCACCGAGTCCCGCCCGCCAGAGATCGCCAGAAGCACAGGTTCAGCAGGATCACAGGCAGCAGGCAGATTTAAGAGGATGGCAGGCACGGTTGGCATCCTTAACGATTTAACCTCGACCGCCGATCAGTAAAAGGGAATCCGTCATCCATCCTTGCAGTAAGCCGTGGTTTCGACACCTTGAGCGCCCCCTTTCCCACCATGGCCACCAAGAAAACCACCCCTGGCATCTGTTATCTCGTCGGCGCCGGTCCCGGCGATCCCGGACTTCTCACGCTCAAAGGGAAGGAATGCATCGAGGCCGCTGACGTCCTCGTTTACGACTACCTCTGCAACCCCGAGCACCTGCGCTACGCCAAGGACGGCGCGGCCAGCATCTACGTCGGCAAGAAGGCCGGCGACCACACGCTCTCGCAGGATGAAATCAACAAGCTCATCGTCAAGCTCACCACCGAAGGCAAAACCGTCACGCGCCTGAAGGGCGGAGATCCCGTGCTCTTTGGCCGTGGTGCCGAAGAAGCCGCCGAGCTCTACGAAGCCGGCGTGAAGTTTGAAATCGTCCCAGGCATCACCTCCGCCATCGCTGGCCCTGCCTACGCAGGCATCCCGGTCACGCATCGCTCGCACGCCTCCCAGCTCACCATCTTCACCGGCCACGAAGACCCGACGAAGCCCGACACCTCTCTGAACTACGCCAAGCTCGCGCAGGCAGACGGCACCAAAGTCTTCCTCATGGGCGTGGAGCGCATCGAAGAAATCACCCGCGAATTCCTCAAGCACGGCGCCAATCCGGAAACCCCCGTCGCCCTCGTGCGCTGGGCCACGCACAGCCACCAGCAGACTCTTGTCGGCACCCTGAGCGACATCGCCGCCAAGGTGAAAGCCGCAGGCTTCAAAGCACCCGCCGTGGCCGTCATCGGCGACGTCGTCACCGAGCGCCCGCAGTTGAACTGGTTTGAAGACCGCCCGCTCTTTGGCAAGAGAATCGTCGTCACCCGCACTCGCGCTCAGGCCAGCGTGCTGAGCAAGCAGCTCTCCGTGCTCGGTGCCAACGTCATCGAAATGCCCACCATCCGCATCGCCCCCGTGGAAGATCAGCTTTCCTTCGGCGAGCTCGTGCAGGACTGCCACACCTACGACTGGATCATCTTCACCAGCCCGAACGGCGTGGATGCCTTTTTCACCATGTTCGACAAGCTCTACAACGACGCCCGCAGCATCGGCGGCGTGCGCATCGCCTGCATCGGACCCGGCACCGCCGAAAAGGTGAAGGCCCGCCACCTCGCCGTGGACCTCATGCCCGACAAAAAGCACTACGTCGCCGAAGGTCTCGTCAAAGCCTTCAAGGACCATCAGGACATGGACAACGTCAAGGTTCTCTGGGTCCGCGCCCAAGAAGCGCGCGAAGTCATCGCCAACGAACTCAGCGGCATGGGCGCCATCGTCGATGAATGCGAAGCCTACCGCACCATCGCCGAGACCGAGGACAACCTCGAAGCTCTCGCCCGCCTCAAAGAAGAAGGCGCCGACATGATCACCTTCACCAGCGCTTCCACCGTCGAGCATTTCCTCAACCTCAAAGTCGCCCTGCCCGAAGGCATCAAGATCGCCAGCATCGGCCCCGTCACCAGCGCCGCCATCAAAGCCCGCGGTCTCAAGGTCGATGTCGAAGCCAAAGAAAACAGCATCCCCGGCCTCGTCGCAGCGATTGAGAAGTTTTGGAAGTAGAGCGGAGAGTCCAGATCAAAGCCGTGGCGCAGCTTGTCTGAGACTCGTCTCTGACCTCATACTGGCCGCGTGGTTTATTGCTCATATGCGAGTCCTTTTTTTCGCAGATAAGCTCGTGCGGAGTCCGCCATCACCACCATTCCCGCCCCCAACATGATGATGTCCTTGATGACCAAACGCCCGCGCCCGCTGAGATAAGGAAAGCCACGCTCGGTGTCTCCTAAAGCAGGCACCCAGTTCTCGGGCGTCGTGATGAGAAAGCTGAGCGTTGTGAGGGACATGATCACCACCAGAAAGCCACCCAGCGCGGCGATCTCCGGCCGCCACGGATGAAGGCCGAGCATCACCCCATAGAGGACGATGACCGCACCGAGGCCATAAGCGAATAGGTAGGTGCGGTTCTCGCGATGCCACTCCCGATTGGCCGGGACCAGCTGACCTTCGGCGTTCATGTGCCCTTTGTACTCCGGCGCCGGGTGTTTGTAAAAGAAGCCCATCAGCGGGCTGTTGGCGACGAAGGGCACGATGCCATCCGCCTCATACTTAAATGCCTTCAGCCCCCCGATCCAAAGCAGCACAACCATCAATCCGATCCGTGTAACGATCACACCCAGATGTTCGGCCCGTGCGGCAAGTTGAAGAAGTTTGGCAATGGTATTCATGCCTGAGGTTTAAGGCCTCCCCAGGGCCGGCACAATGGACGGAAGGCGTCACTTCATGGACAGATTGCGCCCGCCTCGAATCGTCGTCTCAAACTCCCGGAAGGCGGTGGGAGACATGCCCGTGGCTTTTTTGAACAGCCGGCTGAAATAGAACTCATCGGCAAAGCCCGCCTCCCACGCCGCCTCCTTGACCGGACGCAGCGTGTGCAGCAACTGCCACTTGGCATGCTTCAGCAACCGCTCGCGAATGAGTTCCGTAAGCGTCCTGCCCCACTGCGTTTTAACCTGCCTTCCAAGTGCCTTCGCACTGATGTGCAGGAGCGCTGCATATTCGTGGGGACTCCGCTTCGTTTGATAATGCTCTTCAATAAGCTGCGTGAGGCGCACCAGCACAGGCGGGCTGCTCTGGGATGCTCCGCTGGATTCAAGCTGCTGCTGCTCCAGCTTGAGCCGCGTCGCTTTGATCAAGAAGACTTTCAAATAGGAAACCAGAATCTCCGCGTGAGCCAGGCCTGTGGTGCGAAGTTCCAGCGTCATCTGAGACAGGAGATGCTCTACTTCCGGCACGAGGCCCGCAGCCAGGCTGACGAGGGGCTGGCCATGGATGTCATTGAACAAAATCCCATTGCAGCCGACCGCTTCATGATAAGTCTCGATGCAGAAAAAATTGGCATGGAACTGCAGGCTCACGCCATCGAGCGCCGACGCCGGCTCTAAAAAGAACGTTTGATAGGGATTGAAGAACAGCAGTGCCGGCCCACGAAAATCGTGGCTGGCGAGGTCCGCGTGGAATCGCCCCCTGCCATTCCGAATCCATAGAACCGTGAAATAATTGCAGCGCTGAGGCTGCAAAAACTCCGACCCAGCGCGGATCGGCTCCAGCTTGAACGCCGCCCCGCCCTGTCGCGGATCGAACAAGCGTAGAGGAATACCATTCGCTGGCCTGTGGTCATTCATGTGGGGGAACTGGTCGGACGAGAAGCCGTTCCACGGCTTTAGTCTAGATGAATTCTCCGTCATTGAACTCTCAAGGTCGATGTCGAAGCCAAAGAAAACAGCATCCCCGGCCTCGTCGCAGCAGTGAAAAATTTTTGGAGGTAAAACAAGCTGGCATTGCACGGGAAACTCCGCATAAGGAGTGAAAAGCAGTCTGATTGCTTTCCCCCGATGAGCGACCCAGCAGATCCAACATCCAGCAGCCAGGCAAGCCTGCATTCGCCACTGCAGGCGGCGGAGCGGATTTTTAGCACCTCGAGTCTGCGATCACGCGCGTGCTGGGTGGCGGCAGTTTATGCGTTCTTCGCGACGCTGTGGGTCTGCTTTTCCGACCATGCCCTGCGCGCGCTGATCCCCAACCCGGAGTGGCTGCTTCAGGCGCATGTGTACAACAAGCTGGGGTTTGTGGCAGTGACCTTTCTCCTCCTCGGGTTCATGATGCGCTGGGCGCTTGGTGAGATCGAGGACGGCTACCAATCCCTGAAAGCGCATGAAGTCGAAATCGAGCGCCTCAAGCGGCTGTATGCCGCGCTCAGCCAGATCAACCAGGCTATCGTATGGACACCGCAGCGCGAGGTGCTTTTCAAGAAAATCTGCTCGGTGCTGATAGATCATGGCGGCTTCCTCATGGCATGGATCGGCTGGAATGATCCGGAAACGAAACGGCTCATGCCAGTGGCGGAGTGCGGCGACGACAACGGCTACCTTCAGAACATCCAAATTTACACCGACGAGCGGCCGGAGGGCCTGGGACCGTCCGGCACGGCATTTCGTGAGGGCAGATCCTACATCTGCAATGACATGCTGAATGACCCGGTCACGCAGCCCTGGCATGCAGAGGCCAGGCGCCGCAACCTGCGTGCCTCCGCCGTGTTTCCCATCCGGCTGAAGGGCGTGGTGTGCGGCACCCTCAATGTCTATGCTGCAGAGCCGGGCTTCTTCCAGGACAAGGAGGTCGCGCTGCTGGAAGAGGCGGCGCTGGATATTTCCTTCGCGCTGGAGAATCTGGAGCGTGAAGAAGAACGGCGGCAGACACAGGCGGACGCAGACAGCGAAAGGCTGTTTATGGACACGATGATCGAGAGCATGCCAGGCGTCCTGTATTTCTACAGCGAGCAGGGCAGGTTTTTGCGCTGGAATCAGAACTTCTCCACCGCCTCAGGCTACAACAGAGCTGAGATCTCACAGATGCACCCGCTGGATTTTTTTGAAAGCCCTCACAAAGAACGGGTCGCTCAGCGCATCGCGGAGACGTTTGAAACAGGGGCATCTTTTGTGGAAGCGCCCTTCCTGGCCCGGGACGGCAGCAGCAAACCGTATTTCTTCACGGGTCGGCGCGTCGTACTTAACGGGGTCAACTGCCTGGTGGGCATGGGCATCGACATCTCAGAGCGCAAAGCCGCAGAGCTGGCGCTGCAAAAGAGCGAGCAGCGTTATCGCAGCACGCTCGACAATATTTTGGAAGGCTGCCAGCTCCTCGACTTCGACTGGCGCTACCTCTATCTCAACGACGCGGCATCCACCCAGAACCGGCGGGCCAACGAGGACTTGCTAGGGCATCGCATGCAGGACGTCTGGCCGGGCATCGAGCACTCCAGAGCATTTGCCCTGATCCGGCGCTGCATGGAGGAGCGCCTGCCGTTCCATGAGGAAACAGAGTTCATTTTTCCTGATGGAGACCGCGGCTGGTTCGATGTGCGCGGCCAGCCGGTGCCGGAGGGCGTGTTTTTACTGTCGATCGACATCACCGAACGTCACCAGGCCGAAACGGCTCTGCGCGAGCTGAACGAAAGCCTGGAAGCAAAGGTGGCCCGGCGCACCACCGAACTGGAGGCCGCACGCGTGCGCGCCGAGGCGGCGGACCGGCTCAAATCAGCCTTCCTCGCGACCATGTCGCATGAATTGCGCACGCCGCTGAATTCCATCATCGGTTTCACCGGCATTCTGCTGCAAGGCCTGGCAGGCGCCCTGAATCCGGAACAAAGCAAACAACTCGGCATGGTGCGCACCAGCGCACGCCACCTGCTGGAGCTGATCAACGACGTGCTCGACCTCTCCAAGATCGAAGCGGGCCAGCTCGAACTGCGCGCCACACCGTTTGACCTGAGGGCCTCCATCGAACGCGTCACCGCAACAGTGATGCCGCAGACCGAGGCCAAGGGGCTGACGCTCACCACCGTCCTGTCCCCGGAGCTCGGCGCAATGTTGAGCGATCAGCGTCGCGTGGACCAGATCCTCCTCAATCTCCTGAACAACGCCATCAAGTTCACCGATCAAGGTCACGTGACACTCACCGCCGAGCCGGCGCAGAATTTCCACTCTTCACCAGACCTGCAGCCGCAGCCTGCCGTGCGGTTCTCGGTGACGGACACCGGCATCGGCATCAAGCCCGAGGATCTCGACAAGTTGTTTCAGCCCTTCCGCCAGATCGACAGCGGCCTCACCCGCCAGCATGAGGGCACGGGCCTTGGGCTGGCGATCTGCCGCCGCCTCACCTCGCTGCTCGGGGGAGAAATCTCCGCCGCGAGTGAATGGTCCAAAGGCAGCACCTTCACCGTCATCCTCCCGCTGCAAGCACCCGCCTGATCCATGAGCCGCACCATTCTGTTGATCGAAGACAACGAGCAAAACCGCTATCTGACCACGTTCCTGCTGGAACAGCACGGCCATCAAGTGGTCTTCGCACCGGACGGTCTGCGAGGCATCGAACTCGCCCGCACCCTGGTGCCTCATCTCATCCTGCTCGACATCCAGCTGCCCACCATGGACGGCTATGCAGTCGCCCAGGCGTTGCGTGACATCGAGTCGTTGCATGACATCCCGATCATCGCCGTCACCTCCTACGCCATGACCGGGGACCGCGAGAAGGCACTCGCCGCCGGGTGCAATGGTTACATTGAAAAACCGATCAACCCAGACACCTTTGTCGCGGAAATTGAACGCTTCATCCCGTCAAAAACTCCACCTCCAGGATCACCATGACCCACGCTCTGATCGTCGATGACAAAGAGGAGAACCTCTACTATCTGGCAGCCTTGCTCACCGGACACGGCTGTGAGGTCAGCACCGCGCGTCACGGTGCCGAAGCCCTGGTCAAAGCGCGGCAGACTCCGCCTGACGTCGTCATCTCAGACCTTCTCATGCCGGTGATGGACGGCTACACGCTCCTCCGCCACTGGAAGGCAGACGCGCAGCTCAAACACGTCCCGTTCATCGTTTACACTGCCACCTACACAGAGGCGGAGGACGAGCGGCTGGCGCTCAACCTGGGAGCTGATGCCTTCATCCTCAAGCCTGCTGAGCCGCAGGACTTCATTGCCCGCCTGATCGAAGTGCAGAGCCATCCCTCGGCGGCCCAACCGCCCGAGCCCCGCGCTCCCGTAGGTGATGAAAAAGCCCTCCTCAAAGTTTACAGCGAGACGCTCATCCGCAAACTCGAAGAGAAGACTCTGCAACTGGAGGAGGCCAACCGCACCCTTCAGAGGGACATTTCCAACAGCCGGCAGATGGAGGCCGAGATACGCCATGCGAGCAATCTCCTCCACGCCATGGCGGACGGCATCCCTGACGCAGTCTTCGTCAAAGACCTGCAGGGCCGCTATCTGCTTTTCAACCAGGGGGCATCCCAATTGGTCGGCCGCAAAGTCGAAGAAGTGCTGGGGCAGGATGACACGTCGATCTTCAGCCCGGAAGACGCCCGTGCTGTGATGGAAAACGACCACGAAGTGATGATCTCCGGCCAGACCCGGATGGTGGAGGAAGTGCTCACCGCCGCCGGTGTGACACGCACTTATCTGGTGTCCAAAGCCCCGTACCGCGACAGCCAGGGGAACATCATCGGCCTCATCGGCATCTCCCGTGACATCACCGAGCGCAAGCAGGCGGAGACGAAGATTCACGAACAGGCCACCCTGCTGGACAAGGCGCAGGACGCCATCCTCGTACGTGATCTGGATCATCGGGTCCTCTACTGGAACCGCAGCGCCGAACGGCTCTATGGCTGGACGGCCCAGGAGGCCATGGGACGTTCCATCAAAGAACTGCTCTATCAGGATCCGACCCCTTTCCTGGCCGCCACGAACGAAGCATTGGAGAAAGGCGAGTGGGTCGGGGAGATTCAGCAGTTCAACAGGGATGGACAAACGCTCATCATCGAAGGCCGCTGGACTCTGGTGCGCGATGACCAGGGCCGCCCCCGCGGCATCCTCGCCATCAACACGGACATCACCGAGCGCAAAAAACTCGAGCAGCAGTTCCTGCGCACCCAGCGCATGGAAAGCATCGGCACCCTCGCCGGCGGCATCGCGCATGATCTCAACAACGTGCTGGCCCCCATCCTGATGTCCATTGAGCTGCTGCGGCTCCAGGAAACAGACGCACGCAGGCTCGACATCCTCAAGACCATCGAAAACAGCGCCAAGCGCGGGGCGGACATGGTCAGGCAGGTGCTCTCCTTTGCACGTGGCGTCGAAGGCAGGCAGGTGGAGGTGCAAATCGGCCACCTGCTGCGCGAAATCGAAAAAATCGCCAACGAGACCTTCCTCAAAAGCATTCGTGTTCGTTGTGACATTCCCTCCGGACTGTGGACCGTGGTCGGAGATCCCACCCAGCTCCACCAGGTGCTGTTAAATCTCTGCGTCAATGCGCGTGATGCCATGCCGCACAGGGGATGCCTCTCACTCTCCGCCAGGAACCTCCAGGTGGATGATCAATACGCGAGCATGAATCCTGAGGCCAGACCCGGCCCGCATGTCGTCATTGAAGTCGAGGACAATGGCTGCGGAATGCCGTCGGAGGTCATCGAACGCATCTTCGAACCTTTCTACACCACCAAAGAGCTTGGCAAAGGCACCGGGCTGGGACTTTCCACCACCCTGGCAATCATCAAGGGACATCGCGGTTTCATTCGCGTGCAGAGCGATCCAGGCATCGGCACCAAGTTCTGCGTCTTTCTGCCGGCCCAGACCGTGGCAGGCCAGACCCATGCCATGGCAGAAAACGAACTGCCACGCGGCAATGACGAGCTGGTGCTCGTGATTGATGACGAAGCCGCCGTGCAGCAGATCACACGGCAGACCCTGGAGATCTTCGGCTACCGCGTACTGATCGCTGCCGACGGTGCCGAGGCCGCTGGCATCTATGCCATCCGGAAAAATGAAATCGACGTCGTGCTCACCGACATGATGATGCCGGTCATGGACGGCGCGGCCGTCATCCAGGTGCTGCTGCGTATCAACCCGGGCGCGCGCATCATCGCCGCCAGCGGCGTCAGCACAGACGGCATGGTGTCAAAGGCCGTCAGCGCAGGAGTCAAATTTTTCATCCCCAAGCCCTACACCGCCGAAACACTGCTCAAAACACTGCGTCAGGCCCTGCAAGCCCCTGCTTGAGAGCATCCAAGGCTCCACACATCGCGTGTACTGCACCTGTCAGTACCGTCAAGTCCCCGCATCCCCCTGCCCCAGTCGCTGCAGCAAAGCGCTCAACTCAGGGCCGATTTGACGCAGTTGCTCCCGGTGCATGGATGAAAGCTCCTCCAGCATGCTCTCCCCACGCACGGTGAGGCTGATGTGCACCTGCCGCCGATCCTCTGCCGAGGCATCCCGCTCCACCAGATTCTCCAGCACCAGCCGGTCGATTAGGCCGACGGCGCTGTGATGCTTGATCTGCAGCCGCTCCGCCAGCTCCCCCACCGTCACGCGGTCACGTCCGGGAAATCCCTTGATGGCCAGCAGCGCTTGATGCTGTTGCGGTGTCAGCCCCGCCTCACCTGCGGCATCTTCACTGAATCGAAGAAACTTCCTCAGCGCGAAGCGAAACGCCGCGAGGTTTTCATACTGAGATTTGGAGATCGGTTTGCGTCTGGGCATGCCTTCGTGTGCAGCATTTTCGGGGCCATCCTTGTTTGACATATATCGCACTACGATACTTATTCCCAAAATGCCAGTCCAACCAAGCCTGACAGTCGATATTGTGTCCCCAGGCCCGGACACAAACGTCGTTGCGGATCATTCTCTCTCCCGTTCTGCCAAAGGCTTCATCATTCGAAGGCTGTCAGCCAATCAGAGCTGAAGCGCAGCCATCCCCCCTTCCCCACCATGCTGCTCATCACCAAAGCACTGCTGATCAAGCTCCTCATCGCCGCGAGTGCCGGCGGTGTCATTTACGCCCTCTGCTGACATGCCACGTTTCCACTACTTCCGTGATGCGCTGTTCCAGACCGCCTGCATGGCCTACGGCATCAATCGCTGCTTCATCAAGCCCCATGCACTGTCGGGCTTCATGATGTTTCACTTCAATGACCTCTGGCTCATCCCCTGCGCGCTGCCGCCCGTGCTCTGGCTGCATCACCGTCTGGGGCTGCGTGCGCAGAATGGGCCACCGCAGCCGGGCGAGATCGCAGGACATCTCGTGTTCTGGTCACTGCTCTTCGAATGGATCATTCCCAAACTCACCCACGCATCAGGAGATCCCGCCGATGTGGCCGCATACGCCCTCGGTGCCATCATCGCCGGCTTGTGGTGGAACCGTCACCGCTGGCTCGCAGCCACCCGCATGGGCCTCTCCTCCCCCTGCCAATCCTCCATCACTCCTTCCCGATGAAAACACCTTCACCCACCGCTTTGCCGCCTGCAGAGAGTGCCTCAGAAGACACCGACGCAGAGGCCTTGCTCGCCTGGCTGCCCCATCTCGCAAAAGCGCAGGAGCTCGAAGACGAGCCTGCAAGCTTTGCCAGCCCGCCATGTTTTCTCGCTCAATTTTCCGACGTGGACTTCGCTGACGAAACCGCCAAATAAAAACGCCCCCGTCAGTGCCCACTCCCAAACTGCGCCAATGGCTCGGCATCGAGCTCATCGAAGTCAGCATCACTGAAAAAGCCGTCTCCGCCCTCGGCGGCGGACTCGCCATTCTGGCGCTGATTGCCATCTCCACATGCGCCCTTCCAGCAGGCGGTGCCGCCGCCCTCATCACCTCCATGGGTGCCAGTGCCGTGCTGCTCTTTGGCGTGCCTCACGGCCAGCTTTCCCAGCCGTGGCCGGTCATCGCAGGGCATGGTATCTCCGCGCTCATTGGCGTCGCCTGCGCGCAGATCATCCCTCATCCCGCCATCGCCGCAGCCTGCGCAGTCGGCTTCTCCATCGGGGCCATGCAGCAGCTCAAGTGCATCCACCCGCCCGGCGGTGCCACCGCCTTCACCGCCGTCATGGGGGGCAGCGCCATCCACCAGCTCGGCTTCAGCTTCGTGCTCTTCCCCGTCCTCACCAATGCCCTCGTCATGGTGCTGCTCGCCGTGATCATCAATTACGCCTTCCCTTGGCGGCGCTACCCCAACGCCTTCCACCATCCCGCGCAGAAGCCCAGCGTTCCCACGGATGACTCACTTCCCACTCACGAGGAAATCATCGCCGCCATCCGCTCCCTCGACTCCTTCGTGGACATCAGCGAAGAAGATCTCCTCCGGCTGCTGGAATTGCTAAAATCTCATCCCGGCACATCCCCAAAACCTTCATAAATCCCCCAAGGTCACACCTTATTTCCGGCCATGTTTGTCAATCCACACATGCGGCTCCTTCCCCAGGTCCTCGCCCGTCTTCGCTCGTAGATAATCAATGATGTCACTGACTACCCGCTGACGCTCACGTTCCACCATTCTGTCCAGACTGCTGCCAGCTTCCTGCTTGGTTCCAGACGGGTAGTAGGAAACGACATATTGCAGGCAGCCGGCAGCCTCACTCGGGGTCGTTTGCAGGGCGCGCAGGCGCATCTCTTCGAATAATTGAGTCTGCTCGCCCGCAAAGGCGACTCTGGTCCTGAGCCATCCATAATTCCAAAACAAACAGCTCACCAGAACCACCATGCCGGTGCAAAAAAGAGCGAGAAAAACAGTACCGCGTTTGCTGGCTGGAATGTGCATGGCGCAAAGAAGTGCCACTCCCGATCATTCACAAATCCACCGTCGTGTCACTCTCATTCCTCCTCTGCGTCATCATCGTCACCACCAGAATGAAGAAGCACATCACCACGGAAAACAGCGGAAACTGCAGCGCCGCAGGCAGGCTGTAAACCAGGGCCAGCGCAGGGATCCACACCAGCCAGTTCGTGATGAGTACCGTCGGGCAGGTGCGGGTCCAGAATTCACGGTTCAAGGTCGGCCGCGTGCGTGCCCAGGAGCCGCCCAGCTCCACCCATCGCAGGGCGATCACATACGTGGGCACAAACCAGATCGGGCTCATGATGAACTGATCCACCAGCACCTTCTTCACCAGCGTCGCGGCATCAGGCGCATCCCCAAACATCCAGGTCTGGAAGTGATAAAACAGATCGATCTCCATGCCCCGATACCCCCAGAACAGCATGAGCAGCAGCAGACGCTTTCCTCCCCCCTGCTTCGGCAGCGTGCCCATGATCCGCTGAATGCCCGTGGGCATCAGCGCCGCGGCAAACATGGTGGAGACACAGGAAAAAGCGAAGGACCAGTGCGTCTTGAACGCGCCCAGCGACTCCCAAAAACCCGCCAGCGCCGGCACCTGATAATAGCTGACCACCAGGGCCACCGCGAACGCATTCAGCACCAGGCATGGCACGCGATTCTGCCGAAACACCACCAAGATGGTGGCGAAAATTCCAAGAGAGGATGTGGGAGTGGCGGACATGCGGCGCGTCCTTGTTTCATGTCTGCGGAAGGCCAAGATGGCAAGCAGCTTGATCACACAGCCTGATCAGCACCCAGCAAAAGAGCGACAGCTTGAGGCCGTCGCTCTTTCGTGAATTCAAAAAGGGCAGACCTTACTTGTCCTCGCCGAAGTACTTCTTCCGCAGCTCGTTGCCGGCACCTTGTTCGGTGAGTTTCAAGAGGCCCTGGTTCAGGCTCTCACGCAGTGTGCTGTCCTGCTGCAGGGCGAAGGAGTAGTTCTGTTTCTCAAACATGGGGCCGACCATCTGCAGTTTTTCGTCATTCAGTTTGCCGGCTTCGTATTGCAGCACGGGTGCATCGTAAACGACGGCATCCACATCTTTACCCTTCAAGGCGGCCACGCATTCGGTGACGGTGGCATAGGGCACCACTTTGACCCCCTTGGTGGTGAGCAAGGTTTCAGTGGTGCTGCCCTTCACGGTGGCCACTTTGCGGCCGGGAAGATCGTCAGGGCCATTGATGTCGCCCTTGAGGGTGTTGACGGTCAGGGTGGTGGTGAAGGAAGCGGTGAGCAAGGAGACCAGCACGATGCTCAGCAGCATCCAAACGATAGCCACGATACGACCACCGACGCCAACGGGGCCTTTGTTGTCAGCGCCACCGACGAGCAGCGTGCTGATCGTCCACCAGAAGGACTCCAACATGCCCTTCTTGTAATCTTCCGGCCATTGGTCGCCGTTCAACGGATGCTCAAAACGCCAGACGAGGTGGGAGATGATGAGCATCGTCACCATGAGCAGGGCGAATGCACCGATGAGCTCGACGTTAAAGAGATTACCGATGAGGGAGAAGATGCTGTCAGCAAAGCTGCCGCTGCCGCCATTGACCAGCACCTGCAGGCCTGACTCATAGAAGGGCTGGGTGAAGTCGATGACCTCTTCGCGCTTGGCCGTGACGCTGATCGCCCCCACGCCCACATCCGCCGTTTTGTTCTTCAGCTCCTCGATGATTTCAGCCGCGGTGTTCACCACCTTGACCTCGTAGTCCAGCTTCGTCTCACGTGCCAGTTGGTCCCACAGCTCCGCTGCATAACCCAAGCGGCGGCCATCTTTGTCGAACGAGAAGGGTTCAAGATTGCGGGTGACGACGCGGATTTTAGCCGCCGGACTGGTGGCCGTAGGCGCGGCAGCTGGAGCCTGTGCAGCGGCCTCCGTGACAAAACCGATGATCGAAACAGTAGAAAGGAGCAGTAAAAGGGTACGCATGTGAGGGGTGTCGACACTGCCGCGCCACCGAGTTGAGTCAATACAATCCCTCGACTTTGCCAGCTTGCGACGCCGCCCGCTCTGCCCATTCATGCAGCATGACCGCCGAGTTCTTCCAGCAGATCACCACCCACGGAGCCGCCGTGAATCTTTCCTCACGCGCCAAGATCCGCCTCACCGGCGCAGACCGCATTCGCTATCTGAACGGCCAGGTAACCAACGATATGCGCCAAGCCAAATCGGATGAATCACTCTATGCCTGCGTGACGGATGTGAAGGGCCGTATTGCTGCAGATGTGTTTGTTCATGCCGAGGGCGATTCACTGCTGCTGGACGCCGAACCCGATCTTCGCGAGACACTGGGCATGCGACTGGAACGCTACATCGTGGCCGATGACGTGGAACTGTCCGATGTCACCGAGGAGTGGCAGCTCTGGCATGTCTGGGGCGGTTCAGACGCCCCTGCCCGCATGGAGTGCCTTCATTGCTCAAATGAATTCCCTCATCACTCCCTGCGTTCATCGCGCTTCGGCCCACCAGGCCTCGATTTCTGGCTTCCAGCAACGGCGACCGCTCCCACGTTCGAATCACTCCCCCTTCTGAGCGATGCCGACCTCGAAACCTGGCGCATCCTGCAAAAAATCCCCCGCTGGCCGCACGAACTGAACGCCGAAACGTTTCCACCGGAAGCAGGCCTCGAAGCCAGGGCCATGAATTTCACCAAAGGCTGCTACATCGGCCAGGAAGTGCTCTCACGCATCAAAACCACCGGCAAAATGCCACGCGAGATGATCGCCTTCGAATCCGACGTGGCTGTGAATGCAGGCGACGAACTCTGGATTGAAAAGGCCGTCGGGAAAGTCACCAGCGTGACCAAGCATCCCGCCACCGGCCAGACCATCGGACTCGCCATGATACGGCAGGGATCAGCTCAGGACGCTCTGCATGTCGGCAGCAGCACAGGGCCGCTGCTCACAGGGCCGCTGCTCACAGGGCCGCTGCTCACAGGGCCGCTGCTCACAGGCCCCTGACCACGGCAGCCGCCATTCGTTGCAGGCGGCTCACCCATAAAAAAGCGCATGGTCCGGAGACCATGCGCTCAAAATTGTTTCAGGAAGAAACTCTCAATTCGAAGGATTATTCTTCGCAGCAGCCGCCGTCGTCGCAATCGGCAGCGCCGTCGCAATCGTCGTCGTCGCCGTCGTCTTCTTCTTCCTCTTCTTCATCTTCGTCAGCGTCTTCTTCGTCGGACTCGCCGTCGCCGTCGTCGTCGGTGTCTTCTTCGTCGCTGACGCCATCGTTGTCGTCATCTTCATCTTCTTCGTCGGAGATGCCGTCGCCGTCGTCGTCGTCTTCACAGTCAGCCGCTTCGTCAGCCAGGGAGTCGTCGTCTTCGTCATCCTCTTCCTCTTCCTGCTCTTCATCGATCTCTTCTTCGTCTTCCTCGTCTTCTTCCGTGGCGGATTCTTCCTCGTACGTTTCCACAGACTCCTCATAGGAGGAGACTTCAGTCACGCTGATGGAGGTGCTGATGGATGTGCTCTCGTAATATGAGCCGTAGTTGGAGATGCTGGAGTCATAGTAGTTCCAGCCGTCGTAGTAACCCCAGGCCGAACCACCGAAGATGGAGGCCAGCACATTGACGAAAGGAGTGAGCTTGCCCCATGAGGACTGGTAGTAGTCCGGATAGTAGGACCTTGAGATGTTGCCATAGGCACCCATCGAGTTTCTCAGGCGGCCGGTCTGATACTGATACTTCGCATAGGTGCCGCGGTCCGTGCCCTGGATGCCCAGGATCTTCGTGGCCAGGCTGATGAGGTCGGCGATCATGCGATGCTGGTAGGATTTTGGCTTCGCAGCAGATGCAGCCTGCTTCAGGTTGCCGATGAGCTCTTCCATCTTCGGGCCTGCGCCCTGAATTTCAGCGAGTTCAGCGTCAGTGAGCTTGCCCTTTTTGCCGCCTTTTTTCAGGATGGCAACGGAAGGGCCGTAATGACTGAGGTACATTTCATAAGCAGCATCAAGGGATTTCACACCGCGGCCCACCTGGGACTTCGGATGTCCACCGCGGATGATGGCCCAGGTGGTGGCAAGCTGTGTCACACCTTCGCCGGTGAGATCCAGTCCTTTGAGCATCTCGGGGCTCTTGTCGGCAATGCCTTTTTCAAGCTGATCGAGCCCCTTCGCAGTGGACTTCAAAGCGGAATAAAAGGGAACGGCCTGCTTGGACTTCGGACTGATGTCCTTGGAGTTTTTAGCGATGAAGGCGACGGAGGCCTTCATGTCTTTCACCAGCGAGGCGGCCGTAGGCGCTGCCCCTTTCTTGTTTTGGGCAGGCTTGCCTTTGGCTTTGGCCTCTTGGCCCTGAAGTGGCAGACCTGAAACGCCTAAAAGGCTGAGACTGGCGATAAATGCGATGGATTTAAACAATGGGAGTCGGGATGTCATAGGCAGAGGCATAAAATCTATACTAGCCGAATCTTTATGACACTGTTTTTTGCGTTTTTTGAAAGAACTCTGTTCTTAAAAACGCACATTTAGCGAATACGTGGCGGCGGACACCACACAATCACTTAAGCCTATTCTCCCTCACATGCTTCAGCGCCGCCGCCTGCATGAACTTGCTGGCCGCTGGTGTGTTGGTATGCCCTGCGAGAATGTCATTGTGAATTTCCTTGGGAACCGTCAGGGCGTTGTAGGCCGCATACACACTGGTTGGCGGGCAGGTCGTATCGATGAAGCCCACGGTCACCACCGCGCCTTTGCACTTCGCACGGATGGCAAAGTTGACGTTGTCAAAGTAGCGCGACGCCTGCAGTGCCGCAGCGTTCGGCCTGCCCTCCGCATCATTGGGCACGATCTTCGGCCAGCCGCTGATGCGGTTGGCCTGGCTGCCGGTGTGGTCACAGCCCGCAGGCACGCCTGCGCAGATGAATGAGACCCGTTTATCCAACCCCGCCGCCGCAAACGCCTGAAAGCCCCCCTGGCTGGACCCATACACAATCAGCGTCTTTCCATCCCACTCCGGCTGCGCAGTCAGGAAATCTATCGCACGGATCAGGCGCAGGAACATGCCTTTGAAGTAAATCTTTTCTCGATCCTGCGGGTTCGCGTTCGGATAGCCCTTCAGTTCACCCGCCGTCAGCGCGTCATAGAACTCCTTCGGCTTCCCATTGGGCAGGCCGTGCGCGTTGATGTCCATCGACAACATTCCGCCTTCGTTCAGCGCCCAGGAAACGCTGCCGAGAGTCGAACTGCGCACGCCAGCCCCATGCACATGCAGGATCGCCGGCAGAGACTTCGCCTTGGCTTGCAGCGGTTTGCCAAAGTAACCGCTCACCGGTTTGCCCACGCAGTCGATCTGCACATCAAAGGCCGCCACCCCCTTCGGCACCCCCGTCGTCACGGGTGTGAGCACCGCCTTCGCCGGCACCTGCGCCAGCGCCGCCTTCTGGGCATCCCAGAACGCATCAAAATCTTCCGGCACAGGCATGCTGGGCTTGAGCAGCAACGGATCATAGCCTGCGCCGGCCATGGTTGATGCCTTGTCACTCGTGGCACGCATCAGCAGAAAGCCGGGTTCATCCAGCTTTCCGATGAGCGTTGCCTTGCCGTCCTTCACATTCAGCGTCTGCGGCGGTTGCGGCTGCACGCCATCCTTGGAAAGCACGCACACCACCTTGCCATCCGCCAGGGGCTTGCCGTCTTGCAGCACCTCAATCGTAAAGGTCGCCGTCTCACCCACCTTGTACAAGGCATCGGGATGATCCGTGCTGGCCTTCAGAGTCAGTGCCGGAGCGGGTGTCTGCGCCTGCAGACCGAGGGAAATAACAAGCCACAATGCGGAGAACAGTTTCAATTTCATGCGTGTGGAACTTGTACAGGCATCGCTGCGAATCAATCTTCATTCATCTGGCTGACATCGGCTCTTGATCGTGCCTGACTGTTCTCCATGCTGCCCCACCCCCATGATTAGAAAACGCGGATGCCTCAAGCTGCTTCTGCTGCTCGCCCTTGCCGGTGCGCTGCTGGCCTGGCTTGCCGGTGAGGTCTTTTTCAATCTGAACAGCAATGTCGTCGCCGTCAGCGTGCGTGATTCCAAAGCGCCGCTCCAGATTCTCACCAAACGCGGCGAATGGAAACCCGCCGTCGCTCTCACCGCTGGAGATCTCGATGCCGCCCTCATCGAGCGCCATCGCGAGACCGGCATGCGCTGGGCCACGCTCAAGGTCCGGCGCGCAGGCGGCACCCTGGCCAGCATCGCCCAGCGTGTTTTCGGGGCGGAGGTCCAGGTCGTCACCCTCTCCGCGGATCGCTTCGATTTCATGACCACCTTCCAGCCGAAGTTTGCCCTCACCACCGCACGTGAGCGCATGGAGGATGGCAATCTCTGGTTCTCCATCACCGCCAATTTCCGCGATCCAAAAGGCCGCCCCATGGGCTGGGTCTACCATGAAGGCCGTCAGGTCAATCAGCCCTTCGGCGACTGGAGCGGCTGTTTCTTCGTCAAAGACGGCCGCCCTTGGTGCGGGCCCAAGTCGCTCCTCAATGAAGTTCCCGGCCTCATCCAGGAAGGCTGCCAGGTCTATCCCTCCGTGATGAAGAACCACACCACCTTCGCCTACGTGGACCTCAAGCCCGATGAGTTTTTCGACGGCTCCAAAATCAGCTACCGCTCCCTCGTCGGCATGCGCAGCGACGGCACCATCGTATTCGTCCTCTCTGGCGACGGCGGTGTCATGAACGTCAGTGAAGTCACAGAGATCGCCCGCAAGCTCAACGTCCAGCACGCCACCCTCCTCGACGGCGGCCGCGCCCTGCAATACTCCATCCGCACCGACGACGGCCCCTGGCACTTCCACGCCTTCAACACCGAGCTCCCCTTTCAACACAAGTGGCTCGAACGCCAGCGCTCCCCCGTCTACATCGGCGTCCGCCGCAAAGCCCCGGTGATTATCGATGGTGCTTCTAGTTTCCTGTCTCCGCCTTGAGCCTCTTCACCCAATCCGGATGCTGCTTCTTGTAGGCCTGAAACGCCGCATGCTCCTCCGTTGAAATCTTCCCGTCCTTGCTGGTGTCGATGAAGGGAAACAGCCATTCCCATCCCGGCTTTGCTTCGCTCCAAGCCTCCTTCGAGTCCCACTCTCCAGCCTCCACGCCTGCATGTCGGACCGCAGGCCCGCTCCAAGCCAGTATCTGTCCACGTTTCAGCAGGCGGCTGCGGAGCTTCGTTGCATCAATTTGCTGCACCGGCACTCCGGCATGGATGGACTGAGCAGCAGCGACACCGGCAGACTCCCCCAGCACGCAGAACACCGGCTCCATGCGTGCAGAAGCATACGCGATGTAGCTGGCCGAGAAGCAAACGGGCACCAGCAGATTGCTGCAATCCTCCACCTTCGGCGTGATCGCCCGATACGGAATGGGATAAGGATGCCCCGTGCCCTGCGAGCCGCCGACAAACATGTTTCCCTCCGTTGCCACGCCCATCTGCTCACTGCCAGGATCTGCCACGGCGTAACGACGAACTGGATAGATGTCCACGCCGTAAAGCGCCAGTCCCACACTATCCTCCACCTGTGTCTTGTTCCACACATCCGCCAGAGTCAGAACATAGGGTCCCTGCATCCGCCGTGAGATCCGCACATAGAGCTGATTCGGCCAGCCCTCGGTGTCGGCGTGCATCGTTTTGTCCAGTCCGAGCGCCGCAGTCTCGGCGCGAAACTTCTCTGGCACGCGTGAATCCGTGCTCAGGAAGTGATGCAAACCGCTGAGGTAGTCCTTGTGCTGCCTCCAGATGCGAGACTTTGCCTCCCAATTCCCATCTTGATAATACCGGCTCACACCCAGCAGCGAGATGGTGACCAAGGAGTCTCGCTTGTAGTTGTACTCGCCGCTGTTGAGCCAGCCGGGAAAGATGTCCCGCAGCCGCTTGAGCAGCTTCTCCTCACCCTCCGTGCCGCGAACAATGTGCTCCACATAGCGCCCCACAAATTCAAAATCCTTCGCATCATAACCCGCCGGTTTTTCAAAAGCGCTCCGCTTCGCCGCATCACGCGTCACGTAGAAGCGATAGTTGTAAGCCTGCGTGTAATCATCCGCCGCTCCCTTCGGCAAGCCATGATCTGCATCCACCAGCGACAACAAGCCACTCTTTGCATCGCCCGGCACCATGTAGGGATCAATGGGCGTCCAGTTTGTCGTCGGCCCCACGCCTGCGAGTTCCTCATTGAAGACCTCCTTGGCTTCGCGCCCCACGGCATAAGGCACCGCAGCCGCCGCCATGACATCTCCCTCATAGCTGGCGTCGATAAACACCTTCGCTTCGACCACGGCCGCATCGGTTTGCGCAGCCTTGGGTGCAGGTACGCCGTTTTTGTCCGGCGGTGCGAGCTCCAGCACCAGTTTCGTGATCGCATTGCCCGTCTTTTCCACCATTTGCACGCGATGCTCAAAGAGCACCGGAATCTTCTCCTCCTCCAGCCAAGCCGCGAAGGCCTGGCGGATGGCGGGAGGCTGTTTCCCCAGCTTGAAAACACGGCTCGTCGTCAGTCCGCCCACCGCCTGCGGAGCCGCGCAGTCCTGCATCGGCTTGATCCCCGCGCCGAGAATGCCTCCCACCCAGCGGCTAGGCTCCACGATGAGAACTGAGCAGCCCTCCTGCCGTGCCGTCACCGCAGCCAAGATGCCTGCGGGCGTTGCGCCATAGACGCAGACATCCACTTTCTGCGGAATGACTTCAGCATGCGCAGCATGCAGGACCAATAGGGCAATCAGGAAGGAAACAAGACGCAACATGCTTCTATCTGGCCACAGCTTGAGAGTCTGTCACCCGCCAAATGCGCTGGATGGCACTCCCTGCGCACCGGGGCGACAGACGAAGAGGCGGCCGGCGAGGGGCTCGCTGAAGCCGGGCTTCTTGCCGGTGGTGATGTAGAGATCGCACAAATCGGGGCCACCAAAGGCACAGGCGGTCGTTTCGACGCAGGGGAAGTCGATCTGCATCTCCTCCTTCTGGGTGGCGGGATTGAAGCAGACCACCTTGGCACCGTGGCAGAAGGCGATCCAGAGACGGTCTTCGCTGTCGATGGTCATACCATCCGGAGAGGAGGGATCGGCGCTGGTGTCCCAGATGACGCGCTCGTTGGTGATGGCGCTGGTGGCGTTGTCGAAGTCGAAAGCGCGCACTTTTTTGCTAGGCGTGTCGATGTAGTACATCGTGTTTGCAGCACGGTTCCAAATGATGCCATTGGAGTTGGTGACGGGGCCGAATTTCTTTTCGACGCGCAGATCGGTATGAAGGCAGTAAAGTGATGCATCAGGGCGCTTCTGGAGGCAAATGGTGCCAGCCCAGAGGCGGCCGGCTGGATCGCACTTGCCGTCGTTGAAGCGGTTGTCAGGGAGGTTGGGCTCGGGATCGGCGATGGGGGTGCTGATGCCGGTGGCTTCATCGAGGAAGAAGAAGCCGTTGTCCCCAGCCCAGACGAGGCCGCCGCTGGCGCGTGGAACGACGGTGCCGACACGTTGGCCCACGTCCCAGATCTTTTCTTCACCTGTCGATGGGGTGAGGGAAATGATCTTATAGGTTTCAATATCAACGTACAACAGGCGGTCGCCGTGCCAGATCGGGCCTTCGCCCCATTCGGAAACGTGGTTGGAGATGAGTTCGGGAGTCATGGGGTGGGGCGCTTGGGAAGGGTGATGAAAGCTTCGGCGAGGTAGTGGGGGATGAGGGGCTGGGAAATGAGGGCGGCGAGCTCGTCGGCAGGCAAGGATTGGACGATTTTGGCGAGCTTGGCGGCGTCCGGCTTGGCAGAACGGAGGGACAGGCCGAGCGGACACTTGGCGTCGAACGTGTACACTATTTCGCAATCGGCGGTGCGTTCGCGGGCGACTTCGGCGGAGACGATTTCGAGGTCGGGAAGCAGTCGGCCATTTTCGACGCGGGCCAGGTAGAAGCTTTGGCGGCGGGCATCGCCGATGATGTCGTAACTGGCGGGAGCATCCAAGTCCGGCGCGGCGAGGGAGGACCAGCCGACGCACCAGACGTTGCGGGAAAGAGCAATACCCTGGGCGGCGGCGATGGCGATGCGGACGCCGGTGTAGGAGCCGGGGCCGTTGCCGATGACAATGCCGGTGAGTTGATCGCCTGCAGCAGCGAGGGCTTCTCGGAGCGGGGCGAAGACCTGGGCGTTGTGAGAGCGCTCGGATTGGAAGGTGGAGCGGAAGAGCACGTCATCGCCCCGCACGACGGCGATGCTGCCGTGGGCGGTGGAGAGGTCGAGGGCGAGGAGTGTGGTGGGCATCAAAGGTCCGATTTGGACAGGATTAACAGGATGGCAGAATTAACAGGATTTTCTGAAGGGGTTTCAAACACTACTTCAATGCCGAGATTTCAAATCACGACGACCAAATCCTGTCTGAAACAGCCTCATTTTCACGAGGCACGCTCAACCAAGGTGCGCGAGCCGTCTGGCTGGGGTTCGATTTGGAACCAGCGGGTGTGGGGGGGGAGGAGGTCGGGGAACATGTCGGCCCATTCGACGATGATGACGCCGGGCTCGGTGAGGAACTCGTCCCAGCCGATGCCGATGACTTCTGCGGCGGAGTCCATGCGGTAGAAGTCGAAGTGGAAAATGGGGAGGCGGCCATCGAGGTACTCATGCACCAGAGTGAAGGTGGGGCTGGTGACGGCGGACTGTGAATTCATGCCGTCGACGATGCCGCGGGTGATCTGCGTTTTGCCTGCACCGAGGGTGCCGCAGAGAGCGATGACATCGCCTGCGACGAGTGTCGGCGCGAGTTGGGTGCCCCAAGCGAGGGCGTCGTCTGCGGTCTGCAGGGTGGTCATGCGTCAGCACTCAGGGCGAAGTGGTCCCAGCCGGTGCTTTCGAAGTCGGGGGGGCGGCCTTCGCCGGGGAGGACGAGTTTGCCGATGATGGTGAGGGGGAGCTTGGGAAAGGCGAGGCGCCATTTTTGCAGCAGGGACTTCACGCTGCGGGGATTGACGGCGAGTAGGAGCTCGTAGTCTTCGCCATCGCCCCAGGCTTGATCGAAGGTGCAACCGGGGTTGCAGGGAAGAGAGGCGACATTCACCTGATAGTGCGTGCCGCTGGCGAGGGCGAGACGGGGGAGGTCTTTGGCCAGGCCATCGCTGATGTCCATCATGGCGTGTGGATGGGCGTTTTCGGAGAGCCAGCGGCCTTCTTCGAGGCGGGGCTGGAACTTGAGATGCTTGCCGGTGATGGAGCCGCCGAGGCGACCGGTGACGAGGATGACATCGCCGGCCTTGCCTTCGCTGCGGGAGAGCCAGCGCTTGGAGGGGACGGTGCCGCTCATGGAGATGGAGAGCATGAGCACGAGGCCGCGCGAGGTTTCACCGCCGACGATGTTGATGCTGTACTCTTTGGCGATAGCACGCATGCCGCGATAGATCTCGGTAAGGAACTCGACCTGCATGCTGGGCGGAGCCACGAGGGTGATCATGGCATGGCGCGGTGTGCCGCCCATGGCGGCGAAGTCGCTGACGACGCGGGCGATGGCCTTGCGCCCGATGAGCTTGGGCGGGGTTTCGAGGGTGAAATGGACGTCCTGCACGAGGGCGTCGGTTTTGAGCAGGGTGTGTTCGTCCTTGGTGCTGCGCACCACGGCGCAGTCATCCCCTGCCCCGGCGATGACATCGCTGTCGAGCTTCACTCCGCGCATGAGTTTGCGGATGAGATTGTCTTCTCCGATGTCGGCTAGGGTGGGCATCAGCGGAGAATGACGAATGACGAAATAATGACGAAGGCCGAATGAGGAAGGCAGACGGAATGCCTTGGGCTGGTCGACGTGGCTGGGATCATTTGGTTTTCAGTCGTCATGACTACTGCTTAACGACCACGTTGGTGCCGTCGAAATGAAGGAGGCGGTTTTTGAGGCCGCGAATGGCCTGCTTGTGGATGTAGACCTCGGTGCCGCCGATTTGATGGCGGTGCTCGGTGGGGGCCTGTGCGCCGCTGATCCAGGTGAGCTGGCACCATTCCTGGCCGCTGAGATCTCCCTGGCTGCAGCGCACGTAGTCGAGATGCAGCACATCCCCCGGGTGGCCGATGGACTCGATGTTGTGCTTGGACTCCAAGAACTCGGCGAAGGCCTGCGAGTAGATCAGGCCGGAGCGGAGGCGATGGAGGACCATGGACATGATTTTAAAGCGACAAAGCGCGGGACGGGGTGACCGTTCCGCGCTTTGTGAGAAGACGAGATCGTCAGGAAGCGGGGAATCAGCCGAGGGCGGCGGTGTAGTTGGCAGCGACGGCGCTCCAGTTCACGGCGTTCCACCAAGCGGCGAGGTAGTCAGGGCGCTTGTTCTGATACTTGAGGTAGTAGGCGTGCTCCCAGACATCGCAGCCGAGGATGGGTGTGCCGCTGCCGTCCATGAGGGGGTTGTCCTGATTCGGGGTGGAGGTGATGGCGAGCTTGCCTTCCTTCACGACGAGCCAAGCCCAGCCGGAGCCGAAGCGGGTCACGCCAGCCTTGACGAAGGCTTCCTTGAAAGCGTCAAAGCTGCCGAAGGTGGAGGTGATGGCCTCACCGAGAGCTCCGGTCGGAGCACCACCGGCGTTCGGGCCCATGATGTTCCAGAAGAGAGTGTGGTTGAAGTGACCGCCGCCGTTGTTGCGGATGGGGGCCTGGATGTCTGCAGGCACCTTGGAGATGTTTTTGCAGAGGTCTTCGATGGACAGCGCTTCGAGGTCGGCCTTGCCGGCGAGGGCGTTGTTCAGATTGGTGACGTAAGCGTTGTGATGCTTGCCGTGATGGATCTCCATCGTGAGCTGGTCGATGGTGGGCTCAAGCGCGTTGGTGGGATACGGCAGGGGGGGGAGGGTGTGGGCCATGGCAGGGTGGGTGGGGTTGAGGTTCTTCGGGGTTAGTATCGTGAATACGGGCGCGGGCAAGAGGAAGGTTGTGCCTAGTTCGCACTGCGAGCCAGGGAGAACGGGAACCATTCATCACGCAGTGCTACGAAGGGCAAGCGGTGGGAATTGTAAACTGGGAACTGAAAACTGAGAATTGCAAATTGGCCGGCACTTCGAGGAAGGACGAAATAGGCGGGGACGGACAGACGTTCGTATGCCACCAACCTCTCTCATGAAACGTGCCCTGCTCCTCCGCCTTGCTCTTGGCCTGATTTTGACATCCGTCCTGCCTTCCTGCGGGTTTGCGTTTCGGTCTGCGTGGAAAAAGGCGCCGGTCACTTCCGGAGTGGAGGGGAAATGGGAGGGCACCTGGCTCAGTGATGCCACCGGGCATCAAGGCACGCTGCGCTGCGTGGTCGGAAAACCTACACGTAATGGTATAGAGATAGGTGCGGCTGGCGAAGATGTCGGATCGGTCCCTGCTGACCGCATTTTCTTCTACCAGGCCACTTGGAAGAAGATCCTCAGCGGCAGCTACAAGGCCGTACACATCGTGAAGAAGCAGAAGGACGGCAGCTACACCTTCAAAGGTGAGCACAAGATGCCCAACTGGGCTGGCGGGTTCTACCAGTATGAGGGGACCGTCAAGGGGGATGAGTTCAAGGCCTGCTACCAATGTTCCATGGACAAAGGCACGTACACGATGAAACGCGTGCGCTGAGCAACCAAAGGGCCGGACGCGGGGTTCATTCCACGTTACTTTCGTGACATTCCCCCATGAAGTGGTTCCACAGTTTTCGCGCCAAGCTCATCCTGACTGTGTTTCCCGTCGTGGCGGGGATCACCATCGCCACGCTGGTGCTGGCGGAGTGGAAGTTCATGGAATCCTACCGCAAGCTGTTTGAGGAGCAGTTTGACTCGCAGATCGGGAACTACTCTTCGGCGAAGAAGAAGCGCAGCGAGGCGCTGTCCAAGGTGCTGGACAAGATCGCCAAGCAGCCGGACCTGCTGACGGCCATCGGCAAGAAAGATTTTGGAGAGGCCGGGCGGATGCTGCGTTCGCAGCTGGAGACGCTGACCTATGACCGGATCCTGAGTGAGCTGCCGGGCGCACTGCGGCCCGCAGTGGGAATGCCACCGCATCTGCCCCAGGCGCCAGCGGGACGCATGAACGGCAGCGACAAGGAGAAGGGCAAAGACAAGGACCGAGAAGGTGACAAGGACCCTCAAGGCGCGCGACTGCCGCTCTCGCAGATGCCGTACATCGCCCTCATCGACCCTGAGGGTAATTTCCTTGTGTCACCGAAAAAAAATGTCTCGGGCGGGCGGGATCTTTTGCCACCGCTGCGGGCCAAGGAGAGCGCCACGAGCGCGGAGTTTCGGCGCAAGTCCGGCAAACTGCAGTGGCTGGGAGGCCGCAAGCTGGAGGACATCCTCAAAGAGCAGGAGGTGGGCTATCTGCGGGTGGAGTATGGTGAAGACAACCGCAGTGAGCAAGTGAGGGAGGTTTACATCACTCCGCTGCGTGAGCCGCAGTCCGGCCAGTTTCTTGGAGCCATTCTTTTCGGCCTGCCGCTGCAGGTGCTGGCGGAAAAAGTGCTGTATGAGCAGACGAAGCACTCGGATCTGGGCGAGATCATGAGCGGCGTGTGGGTGGAAGAGGGGCTGGTGAGCACGACGATTCCCAAGGAGGAGCGGGAGATCGTGGCGGCGCACATTGCGGACTCGATCCGCCACACGCACAAAACGCAGCGCGGCATGGCGGTGCTGATCCACGGGGTGCGTCATCAGATCTACTACCGGGTGCTGAATCCGGGCTCCCCTTTCCCGCTGGCGGCACAGGTGAACCTGTACCCGCTGGAGGCGATGGACCATGAACTGGCGGAACTGCGGTGGGATGTAGGGGTGCTGGGTGTGGTGTCTTTGCTGATCGCCCTGGTGGCGGTGCTGTACATTTCACGCGGGCTCTCGGGGCCGATCAGTGAGATTGTCAGCGGTACGCACCAGATTGAGCGTGGGAACTTTGATGTGCGGGTGCCGGTGCGGGGGGATAACGAGCTGGGCAAGCTGGCGGCGTCCTTCAACGAGATGGCGGCGGGGCTGGCGCTGCAGGAGAAGTACCGCAGCGTGCTGAATGCTGTGGCGGACCGATCGGTGGCGGAGCAGTTGATCACCCAAAGCGGAACGCTGGGCGGTGAACTGCGCCATGTGACGATGCTGTTCTGTGACATCCGCGGCTTCACGGCTCTGACGGAGAACATGCCGCCGGCGGATGTGATCGACCTGCTGAATGAGCATATGACGGCGCTCACGGATGTGGCCTACCAGCATGGGGGCATCGTGGATAAATTTGTGGGGGATTTGATCATGGTGCTGTTTGGCGCGCCGCAGAGCACGGGCGAGGACGCGGTGCGTGCGGTGCAGTGTGCGCTGAGCATGCTGCGGGTGCGGCGTGAGCTGAACGAAGTGACCCGGCACTCGCTGGAGGTGGGGATCGGCCTGGCGACGGGATCGGTGGTGGCGGGGTGCATGGGCTCGGACCAGCGGCTGAGCTACACGGTGCTGGGCCACCGGGTGAACCTGGCGTCAAGGCTGTGCAGCATCGCGCAGGCGGGGGAGATCATCATGGATGATGAGACGTATGCGGATGCGAAGAGCTTTATTCATGCGGAGCCGATGCCGCCGATGCAGCTGAAGGGGATTTCGGAGGCGGTGCATCCGTGGCGGGTGGTGTCTGGATGCTAGATGCTGGGGACCTTTTTCCGCAGGAACAAGGCTACTTTTCCTGTCTTGGCGGGGGCTGAAAGCGTATGAATGAGGGAGGACGCTGGATGGACCTGATGGACTGAATGGACAAAATGGACCACTCTTTGGGTGCCTCTCTTCGTCATTTGTTATTACCAACGCATGTCCAACGCCCGCCAGAAACCTGATCTCATTGCCAAGCTGCGTGATGTGCCGCATGTGCCGGGGGTGTACATCATGCGGGACCGGATCAATAATGTGATCTATGTGGGCAAGGCGCGGGATCTGCGCAAACGGCTGGCGAATTACTTCACGCCGGCGCGATCGAAACTGGCCGACCGGAAGACGCGGGCGCTGATCGCGAGCATCTGGGATTTTGACCTGCATGAGGTGCGCAATGAAACGGAAGCGCTGGTGCTGGAGGGCAAGTTGATCAAGGAATTCCGCCCGCGCTACAACGTGAGCTTTCGCGATGACAAACGCTACTATCTGGTGCGGGTGCATATGGGCGATGCCATGCCCCGGCTTTCCACCACGCGGCTGCGGAAGGAGGATGGGGCGCGCTACTTTGGCCCCTTCCCGCATGGGATGGCGCTGCGCACGACGCTGAACTGGCTGAACAAGAAATTTGGCCTGCGCGTGTGCCGCCCGCTGAGGCCGGGTGAGGCGGATTACAAGCACTGCTCCAACGACATCATCAAGAACTGCTCTGCGCCCTGCATCCTGCGCATTTCGCTGGAGGACTACAAGAAGCGCGTGGAGCAGGCCTGCGAGTTTCTGGATGGAAAATCGAAGGATCTGGTGACGGCGCTGGAGGAGGAGATGCTGCATGCGGCGGCACGGATGGACTTTGAAAAAGCGGCCGAGCTGCGGGACATGGTGGAGGACTTTAAAAAGACACTGATCCCCACGCGGACCTTTGAGCGCGGGGCGCGGGCGCGAGTCATTCGGAGCATCAACCCGATGGCGGATGTACAGGAGCTGAAGGAGCTGCTGCATCTGGAAAAGGCGCCGCTGGTGATGGAGTGCTTTGACATTGCGAACATCGGTACGGCGCACTGCGTGGCGAGCATGGTACGCTTTAAAAACGGGGTGCCGGACAACTCGAACTACCGGCGGTACCGCATCAAATCGGTGACGGGTCAGAATGATTTTATCAGCATGGCGGAGGTGATCCGCCGACGCTTTTCGCGCATCCTGCTGGAGGGCCGAAAGGTGGCGGCGGATGTGGCGGAGTTTTCACAAGAAGCGCCCGCTGAGGCCCTGGAACGCGTTGCTGCTACCAGCAACAAATTTGTGACGCTGCCGGATCTGGTGATCGTGGATGGTGGCAAAGGGCAGCTGGGGGTGGCGGTGGCGGAGCTGCACAAACTGGGGCTGCACACGTTGCCGATCATTGGTCTGGCGAAGGAGCACGAGGAGGTCTATCGGCCGGGAGAAAGCCATCCGGTGATCATTCCGCATGAACGCGGGGCTTTGAAGCTGCTGCAGCGCATCCGCGATGAGGCGCACAGGTGGGCGAATGGGTACCATCAACTGCTGCTGGGGAAGCGTGTGGCGGAGAGTGTACTGGATGACTGCCCGGGGATCAGCAAGACGCGCAAGGCGGCGCTGCTGAAGGCGTTTGGCTCGGTGACGCGTCTGCGGAAAGCGACTGTGGAAGAGATGGCGGAGGTACCGGGGATCAGCAAGGTGCTGGCGCAGGGAGTGAAGGAGTTTTTGGAGAGCCGGTGAGGGGTGGTGGATGGGCGAGAGATTCCAGAAATAGGACAGATAGGGCTGATAGGACCTATGCGGGAATTGGGTGGCGGGAGGACGAGTAGGGCTTCGTCATTCCATCTCTTCGCCGGGATCGTCGAGGGCATGGGCTTTAAGGTCTTCGAGGTCGACCCATTCGAGGGCGGATTCGTGGGTGGCGGAGAGGGAGACGGGCGGAGCGCAGCCGGCATCGAGGGCCTCTTTCCAGCGAGTGACGCAGAGGCACCAGCGATCGCCGGGTTTGAGGCCGGGGAAATCCCACTGGGGAGCGGGGGTGGAGAGGTCGTTGCCGCTGAGAAAGGAGAAGTTCAGGAACTCCTCGGTGGCCTCAATGCAGACAGTGTGCAGGCCGACATCTCCGGGGCCGGTGCGGCAGTAGCCATCGCGGTAGAACCCGGTCATGGGTTTGCGGCAGCAGCAGGTGAGTGGTTTGAGAAGGACGTTGGTGCGCATGAAGAAGATTACTTTTTCCAGGAAGGGCCGGTGGGTTCGGAGGCGGGAGGTGGCGTGGTGGAGGGCTCGGCGGTGCCGGTGTGATTGTCCTTCATGGTCACGCCTTCCGCTGCACATTTGATTTCAAAGGCTTCTCCTTTGTTGGTCTGAATCGTGTTGCCGCTGATCTTGGTTTCAAGTGGTGGGAGAGTGGCTTTTTTGTCGCCGCTCATGCCGATGAGGATGTTGTGTTGGCAATTGATGAAGGTGTTGCCGATGACCTTGGCGCGTTTGACTTGGAAGTAGCCGTTGGGGACGGAATCGGGGATGCCGAGCATGATGCACAGGGCGCTGCGTTCGTTGTCGCCAGTGAGATTTTCGAAGCGGTTGGCGGTGACGGTGTGGTCTTCGCCGATGATGCGGACGCCGCCGGCGCCTTTGGCTCCGTCGCCGATGAAGGTGTTGTGCTCAACGGTGCAGCCGTTGCCGTGGCGGAGGGTGAGGGTGCCGGAGACGCCTTTGAAGGTGTTGAGGCGGTAGAGGTTGCCGCAGGATTTGTTGGAGATGCACTCGGCTTCGCCGTCGCATTTCTCGAAGAGGTTGTGCTCGACGATGCAGGAGGCGGTTTGCATGGAGGTCTTGCTGTCGCCGAGGCGGATGGTTTCGCCGCCGTTCTTGCCGAGCTTCTGGCGGGGGCCGAAGTGATTGTGATCGATCTGGTGTTTGCCCTGGTCTTGGGATTCGTTGGAGAGCCAGACGACCATGGTGGTGCCCTGCGTGGTCTTGCCGGCGATGTAGCAGTGATCCACGCGATTGCGTGCGCCGTAGATGGAGACGAACTGGAAGGAGGCTGTGGAGGTGAGCTGGGTGTCGTTGGTGACGGCGCAGTTGGTGATGCGGGAGTCGGAGGCGAGCTGCTTGGAATCTTTGCGGAGTTCGATGACCTGCTCGGCGGTGGGGTTCTGAAACCAGAGGCCGTCCACGATGATGTGGGAGCCGCCGACGGAGATGCGGGAGGTGCCGGTGAAGATGACTTTGCCGGGGGTTTGGGCTTTGATGGTGACGGGTTTCTCGGCGGTGCCTTCGGCGTGGAGTTTGAGCTGGGCATCGGTCCAGGTGCCGTCGTTGAGGATAAGGGTGTCGCCTGCGTTGATTGTTTGAGCGGCGGCGGCGAATGCGGCGGCATCTGCGATGGGGATGTCTCTGGCCAGAGCGGGAATGGCGAGTGCTAAGGCGAAGAAGGTGAGGCGCATGGGTGCATAGGAGACGGCGGGCGCTTGACGGCAAGGTTGTTTTCCTTCTCTTGCTCATACGCTTTCAACAAATCCGTCGGTGGCAACCCAGCTACAAACCTCGCAACCCGTTAAACATCTTCTATGTTCCGCCAAGATGAATACAACGCTTTTACCATGGCCATTCGATCAAGCGCCCAATGTCGTGGCTGTGACATCCACCCACATTACAAAACAAGGACTTCCGATCCTGTTGGTGACCCACTACAAGGATGATGAAAGTTGGGGATTTCAGTCAGGATTTCCAGTAAGCATAGCAGATGCCCAACTCGTAGCCATGAAGACCATTGTGGGCATTGATCCTTCAGTTGCCGAGGTGGCGGACATGCTTCCCGGCCACTCTGCAGAGAGGATGTTTGTTGGCGGGGAGTGGAAGATCACAAAAGATGCATGGGCGGGCGATGAGCAATAACGTGTGGGACGTCCACAAGGCCTGTTTGCTTGGCATTCAGGTGCTTGAGCCTGGTGAATTTATCCGCATACTTCCACCGCCATGAGTTCCATCACCATTCATGTTCCTGATTTTCTGCGCCGCCAGATTGAACGATTGACGGCGCAGGATGGTTTGACTATGGACCAGTTCTTCACGACTGCGGCCTCGGAAAAAATTTCCGTGATGGCAGCCGTGGACTACACCTCCAAGCGGGCAGCTAAGTCTGACGACCAGGCCTTTTTGGAAGCCATGTCACGCATCCCGGCGGCTCCTGTCGCGGAGTCATGGGATCAGCTCTGAAGACTGCATTTGCACCAGCACCTATCCCTATTAGAAGAGACGGCGGGGGCTTGACGGCAAGGTGGTTTTCCGGCTCTCTTGCAGCATGACTTCCCTGCCTGAAACTCATGCGCGCACGAAGCTCCGCCAGTTGATGGTGGAGACGGCGGACTCGCATGAGCCGATTCAGATCACTGATCGCAGCGGCAATGCGGTGCTGATCTCTGAGGACGACTGGCACAGCATTCAGGAGACTCTGCATCTGCTGGCCATTCCGGGTATGCGCGAGTCGATCCGCAAAGGGATGAGAGAGCCGCTGTCCAAAGCTTCCAAGAATCCCGGCTGGTGAACTGGACGGTCGTCTATACCAAGCAGGCGCAGAAGGATGCGAAGAAGATCGCCTCCTCGAATTTGAAATCGCAAACGCAAAAGCTGCTGGAGGTTCTGGCGAAGAACCCGTTTTAAACGCCACCGCCTTACGAGAAGCTGGTGGGAGATTTGGACGGTGCCTATTCAAGGCGCATCAACATCCAGCATCGCCTCGTCTATCAAGTGTATGAGGCCGAGCATGCCGTGAAGGTGCTGCGTATGTGGACTCATTATGAGTGACCGGTGAGCGGCATCTAAGAGAACGGTTGCCGGTGGCACGCCAGCACGGCACAATCGGCTCTATGAAACCCAACCTTGTGTGGTTTGACATTCCGGCGGTCGATCTTGACCGGGCGATCCGTTTTTATTCAGCGGTGCTGGGGAGGGAGATCAAAGAAGAAAACTTTGGTGGCGTGCCCACGGCGATGTTGCCGACGGCGGATGGAAGGCAGCAGGGGTGCGTGGTGGTGGTGAAGGATTTCAAGCCTTCGGCGGACGGGATCATGATTTACTTTGATGTGAACGGGCGGCTGAAGGAGGCGGTGGCTGCGGTGAGGGCGAATGGGGGGACGGTGCAGCAGGATGTGCATTCGATTGGAGAGTATGGGTTCCGTGCGGAGGTGCTGGATTCCGAGGGGAACTGCATTGCGCTGCATGCGGAGACGGAGGGGTGAGCAATCATTCGAGGGAGGGACGTCCCGGCTTCAAAGCTTCGGTCCCTCAGCACAACTTTTGCCTGATTGCATCTGCTGGTGCCTTCAACTTGCTGAGTGATGCATTCAAAATCGCAAAACGGCAAAAAAAACTGCGCATCAGGGCATTCACATTCTAACCTTCGGCAGGATTCACATGACCGCCCCTCTTCCCCCGAACGAAACCAAACGGCTCGCTGCGTTGCGTCGCTATCAGATTCTCGACACTCCGGCAGAGCAGGCTTTTGATGACTTTGCCTTTCTCGCCTCCAAACTGTGCGGCACACCCATCGCGCTGATGACGCTGGTGGACAGCGACCGCCAGTGGTTCAAGGCTCGCATCGGGCTTGCGGCCACCGAAACGCCGCGCGAACATGCCTTCTGTGCCCATGCGATTCTCGGCACGGAGGTCATGGTGATTCAGGATGCGACGGCGGATGAGCGTTTCGCGCAGAACCCGCTCGTCACTTCAGACCCGCATATCCGCTTTTATGCCGGAGCGCCATTGATCGACGTGGAAGGCAATGGACTGGGCACCTTGTGTGTCATTGACCGTGAGCGCCGGCTGCTTACCGCTGAGCAAAGCGAGACCCTGCAAACGCTGCTGAAGACGCTTGCCCGCCAGATCATTTCGCAGCTGGAATTTCGCCGCACCGCGGCCGATCTAGCAAATGCGCTCAGCGATCTGAAGACGCTGCACGGTCTGCTGCCCATCTGTGCGCACTGCAAGGACGTGCGCAATGACACTGGCTACTGGGAGAGCGTGGAAAGCTATGTGGAATCCCACTCTGAGGCTGATTTTAGCCATGGCATCTGCCCCGCTTGTATGAAGCTGCATTATTCAGCCTTGCTTGGGGGCAAGGCGGCTATCGGAATGGCATAGTGGGGTGATGAAATGTTCGGCGGGGCTTAGACAATGATACCGCTTTTTACAACGACACGCCGCGCTTCCAGGGGAGGAAGTCGTCCTGGCCGAGGGAGACAGCTTTGGGGGTGTAGGTGCCGCTGGCGGTGGCGATGACGAGTTCGAGCATGTCTTCGCCCATTTGTTCGACGGTTTTTTGGCCGGAGATGATGGGGCCGGTGTCGAAGTCGATGAGGTCGGGCATGCGCTTGGCGAGGTCGCTGTTGGTGGAGATTTTGAGGGTGGGGCAGACGGGATTGCCGGTGGGGGTGCCGAGGCCGGTGGTGAAGAGCATCATGTTGCAGCCGCCGCCAGCGAGGGCGGTGGTGCTTTCGACGTCGTTGCCGGGGGTGCAATAGAGGGTGAGGCCGCCGTGCTGGCGGATGGGCTCGGCGTAGTCGAGGACATCGACGATGGGGCTGGTGCCGCCTTTCTTGGCTGCGCCGGCGGATTTGATGCCGTCGGTGACGAGGCCGTCGCGGATGTTGCCGGGGCTGGGGTTGGCATCGAAGCCTGAGCCGCAGGCCTGGGCGGCTCCTTCGTAGGCGCGCATGAGGCCGACGAATTTGTCGGCGAGGGCGGAGGTGACGCAGCGATCGCTGAGGCTTTGCTCGACGCCACAGAGTTCGGGGAATTCGCTGAGGACGGGTGCGCCGCCGAGTGCGGCGAGGAGATCGGCGGTGTGGCCGATGGCGGGATTGGCGGAGATGCCGGAGAAGCCATCGCTGCCGCCGCATTCGACGGCCATGATGAGATTGCTGAGGGAGCAGGGCTCGCGCGTCTGCTCATTGGCGGTGGCGAGGTGGAGGAAGGTGTCGCGGATGGCGCTGGCCATCATTTCGCGCTCGGATTTGCTCTTCTGCTGTTCGTAGATGAGGAGGGGTTTTTCGAGCTTGGGATAGAGAGCGGCCATCTCGCTCTCGAGGAGGCTGACCTGGGCGTGCTGGCAGCCGAGGCTGAGGATGGTGGCACCGGCGACGTTGGAACTGTGGATGTAACCGGCGAGGAGGCGGCAGAGAGCCTGGGCATCCTGGCGGGTGCCGCCGCAGCCGAGGCCGTGCTCGAGGAATTTGACGCCGTCGATGTTTTTGAAGACGCGTGCGGCGGTGGCGGAGGTTTCGGCTTCGAGGGTGGCGGCTTCGATTTGATCGCGTGAGGCACCGGAGCGGTGGAGATCGACGAGGCGCTGGGCGAAGCGCTCGTAGGGGGAGGTTTTGCCGTAGCCGAGGCTGCGGGTGAGGGCCTCGCGCATGAAGGCGAGGTTGCGATTTTCACAGAAGACGAGGGGGATGACGAGCCAGTAGTTGGCGGTGCCGGCAGGGCCGACGGAGCGCTTGAAGCCGTTGAAGGTGCGGGTCTTCCATTTGGAAACATCGGGGGGCGTCCAGGTGTAGTCGCTCTGTTTGCCGCTGAAGGCGGAGGTGGCGTGGACGACGTTGTGAGTGTGAATCAGGGCACCGGTGGCAATGGGCTGGGTGGCTTTGCCGACGGTGACGCCGTACATGGTGACGATGTCGCCGACGGCGAAGTCATGGGCGGCGAATTTTTGCTTGGCGGGGATCTTTTCGCGGAGGGTCCAGGAGCGGCCGTTCAGGGAGAGGGCGGTGCCGGCGGAGAGATCGGAAAGGGCGACGATGGCGTCGTCGGCAGGGTGGACTTGGAGGATGGAGGCCATGGTTGCGGAGGAATAAAGCGTTGGCGGACGAAGGGAAGGCAGAATTTTGAACTTTGCTCTTTCTGCCAGACCGGGTTAGATCGGGAATATGCTCGAAATCAACAATCTCTCCCACGTTGTTCCCGGAAAAGGCAAGGAGCCGCTGCGCGTGCTGGAACAGGTCAGTTTCATGGCTCCGGGCGGGCATGTGCTGGCGCTGATCGGGCCTTCGGGCAGTGGTAAGACTACGCTGCTGCGAATCCTGGCGGGACTGACGGAGCCGGAGGCAGGAACGATCACTTTCGGAAAGCGTGATCTTATCAAGCAGCCGCTGTATGCCAATCAGCTGGGCTGGGTGCCTGCGGGAGACGACAATTTGATCGAACACCTGACAGTGCGCGAAAACCTGATCAGCGCGGCGATGCTGCGCGGAGCTGGACGCAATCGGGATGAAGTAATCTCCCGCGTGTCCCATGTGCTGGTGACGGTGGGGCTGGAGAACATCGCGACGGAGCGCACCTCCGCGCTAGCGCTGCCGCAGCGCCGCCGCCTGAAGCTCGGACTGGCGCTGGTGGCGGACCCGGTGATCGTACTGTGTGATGATTTCACGGTGGGGATGGATGTGCGCAGCGAGCGTGAGTTTGAGGCGCTGCTGAGACTGGTGGCCAGCGACCGGCCTGACCGGATCGTGATTCACGCGACAGACTCGCTGGCGAATCTGGGAGCGTATGACACGGTGGTGGTGATGCATGAGGGCTATGTGGCTTTCCACGGTCCTGCACGCGCCGTGCCGCATTACTTTACGGTGCCGACCTATGATGAAGTGTATGCCCGTCTGGCTAAGCGCCCCGCGCAACGCTGGGGTGACTCCTGGATGAAGCACCGCGATGCGTACTATGCGGCGTTCAAGCTTGGGAGTGGCGTGGCGGAGAAGCTTTCTGCAGCCGAGGAAGATCCGGGTGATGAAGACCGCACGATCATCATGAAGCAGAAGGGCGGCGAGGATGAAGAGGAGGTCAAAAAGCCTGAGGAAGCCGAGGTGAGGCCGATCATTCCGCTGCCGGGCATTCTCAGCCAGGCGCAGCACTTGGTGAAACGCCGCTGGTCGCTGCTGCGTCGCAGCCCACGCGAGTGGATCGTGCATGCCTCGTTGCTGGTAGGCGGGCCTGCCGTCGCGGCTTTACTGCTGCTGCCCAATTTAAAAGGCCTCAAGGAAATGCGCGGTGGCAGCACCGCTATTGAAGTGGTCTGGCCGGCGGCGCATGCGGTGTCGATGATCGTCCTGATTCAGATCCTGCTGGTGATGTTCATGGCGCTGCGCCTCGGCGCACGGGAGATCGCCGGACGACGTGCGATCTATGAACGCGAGCGCATCGGCGGTGTGGCACCCTCCGCATGGCTGATCGGTTCCCTGCTCTTCATGCTGCCCATTATTCTGGTGCAAAGCATCTGGATGGAGATGTTTCTGGACATCGTTTCCGGCTCCGGCGTGCTGCCGGGCACGGGAATGGCCAAGCTGATGCTGCCTGTCCTCTCGGGTGCTGCATTTGCCGCCCTTTGTCTGGGTATCTCCGCCAACTCCGACAGCAAGGAGCGTGCGCACAGCGTCTCGCTCACGCTGCTCTGCGCGAACGTCCTGCTCTGCGGTGCGCTGCTGGGCTTCCCGAAGATTCTAGGCCATCTGGTGCATCCGTTCATCACGGCGCATTATGGGTGGTCGGGCATCATCGATTCGCTGGAGAAGACGGCCTACTTCACACCCATCGACAAACTGGTGAAGACTTGGTTTGCGACACCGGATATTGCGATGAGCATGCTCGGGGTGCATTTCCTCGTGGGCGTGGTGCTGGCGTTTGTGGGCTTGAAGCGGAGGGCGTGATGCTACGAGTTCAAGACGAGTGCGTAGTCATGGTGAATCATCGTGTCCGCGAACGTTCTAGATCACGACTCTTGACCAGTTCCTGACCTCCGGCTTTTCTCTCCCCTTCCCCATGCTCAATTTTGTTCGCTTCAAGCACGCCCGGTTTTCCGCCCGTTTCCCTGATACTTTTCGATACTCGCGCTCTCACTACTGGATGGCGCCGGTGGAGGGGGAGACGAATTTGTGGCGCGTGGGCTTCACGAAGTTCGCAACGCGGATGCTGGGTGAACTGGTGGACTGCGAATGGAAGCCTGCTGAAGGCGGTCCCGTGGCTCCCGGCGACAACATCGGCTGGGTGGAGGGCTTCAAGGCGGCGTCTGACGTTTATTGCGTGATGAACGGCGCGTTTGCGGGTGGGAACCCGGAGCTCAAGGTGGATGCGTGCATTGTGCGCAGTGATCCGTATGAGCAGGGGTGGCTTTACAGCGTGCGTGGGGAGCCTGAGGCGGAGAGCATGGATGTGAATGGATATATTGAGCTGCTAAGCGGGACCATTCAGAAGATGGCGGAAGAGGGGCATGGGGAAGAGGGCGCGGATGGGGATTGAGGGAGGGGCTAGCCTCGCACGAGGGATTGAAAGCCAGCGTTGAGTGCAAGCACGGTTTGTCTCACCGCTACGCGGTTTGCCAGAGGCCGGCGATCTGGAGCATTTTAAATTCTGACGCAGCCAGTCAGAAGACTCTGTTTAGTGCGATGGACATGGCCCGTCGGTCTGGGGTGATTGGGCAGCGCTGATCGACAGACAGGAGTGTCTATCGTACTTCAATCCATCTGCTCAGACACAAAGCGTGGCTTCTTGGGCATGCGACTATCGAAGCTTCCCTTTCGATGGTTTCGTGGAATGCGTGTGCTGTCCGGCCTGCGGAAAGCGGTAGCTGCGCTCGTTCCTCGCTGCGCGACCGCAGTCCAAAAATGAAGGCTGTTGCGCTGCTTCTATGCCGTCTTGATGAAGCAAGGACTCCCCTGCCCTCTATTTCCCGAGGAGGAAGGCGAGGAGGTCGGCCATTTGCTCTTTGGTGATGGCGGCTTCGAGGCCGACGGGCATGAGGGTGTGATCGAGGGATTTCATTTCCTTGATGGCGGTGCGGGCGATGGTTTCTTTGGCGCCGCCCATCATGGCGAGGACGATGCCGTCGCCGGTTTCGCTTTGGATGAGGCCGGAGAGAGTGCGGCCGTCTTTGGTCTCGACGGTGTAGGCGCTCCAGCGGGCTTCAAACATGCGATTGGGATCGAGGATGTCTGAGAGGAGGCCTTCAGGGGGCTTCACTTTGACGTCGGAGAGAGGAGGGCCGACATCGACACCGAGGCTGCCGTGCTTGTGGCAGGTGATGCAAATGGTGGCGAAGACCTGCTGACCTTTTTTGGCGTTCCCTTTCGTGGTAGTGGCGACCATGTAGTCTTGGACGACTTTCGCGCGGTCGCTGCTGGCTTCGCCGAAGAGCTTCTTGGCAAGTGCGGGCATCTCGCCGGTGCCGCGCTGGTAGCGCCAGCGGGTTTCGACATCGACCCAGGCGGTGGGGAACTCGCCCTTCTCCATGCGCTTGAACAAATCGAGCGCGGTGGTGGCGTTGGCGGTGAGGACGGGGACGAGGTCGCGCTTCAATGCGGGTCCGGCTTTGGGCAGGAGTTCATAGATGAGCGGCGAGGTGGTGGTGGCGGGGTATTTGCGCAGCAAGGCGAGCGCGGCGAGCGAGAGCTCCGGAGGCTGGCTGGTGGTGAGGAGGGTCTTCACGACGGGTTGCACGGCATCCCATTTGCGCTGGCCGAGGAGAGGCATGACGGCGAGGCGCTGGTCGAGAGGGGATTTGTTGTTGGCGATGATTGCGTCGATCTCGGACTGCAGAGTGGCGATTTCTTTGGCGGCGTCTTCGTGGCCTTTGGGCAGCTTGGCGAGGCCTTGCAGCAAAGCGGGTTTCCACCAGAGGAGTTTGCCGGGCTCTTTTTGCAGGAGGGAGAGCAGTGCGGTCACGTCTTCTGCTTCAGCATCGGCGATGGCCCCCAAGGTAAAGGTGCGGATGGTGGTGCTGCGGATTTCAGAGAAGGTCTTGAAGAAGTCATCGCCAAGGGAGCTGAGGATGCGGCCCATCTGCTTGCTGGCGGAGGAGGCGACCATCTTTGCCATCCATGGGTCTTCGGGATACTTCGCGATGAGAGCGCTGAGCTTTTTGGCATCGGTGATGGTCTGAGCTTTGAGGAAGGCAATGCGCTCGGGGTTCTCAGGTGGGACTTCGCCCCAGCCGACTTCGGGAATGGCGTGGTATTTGCCGGGGGTTTTGGTGACGAGTTTTTTCGTACCCTTGGGCACGACGCGCCAGATGCGGCCTTCGTTTTCGCCCTGGCGCATGTCGTGGGTTTTGACGAACTCCTCGGGGAAGAAGCGGGCGTGGTCGATCCAGCGGCGGTAGATGTCGCAGATGTAGATGGCGCCGTCGGGGCCGGTGGTGAAATTGACGGGGCGGCTCCATTCATCGCTGCTGCGGAAGAATTCGGTGCGGTCGCCAACACGGGAGGCTTTGAGGGATGCGCCGTTGGATGTGATCTTGTAACGGGTGACGAGCTGGCCGGTGGGATCGGGGACGAAGACGTTGTTTTTCAGAGCAGGCATGAGCGAGCCACGATAGACACCCAGGCCGGAACAAGCGGTGTTTGTGCCGGCATGGGCGTCTGCGGTGGTGTGGGTGATCTGCAGAGGGAAGACACGGGTGTCTGCGCCGAAGGGGGCGATGTCCTCGAAGTTCTGAGTGATGCCTGCGTGGGGATTGTGCAGCATGGCCTCGTAGGGCATGACGGTGAACATGAGGGGATTGCGATTGGAGCAGTAGAAGTGATGGCCGTAGTCGTCGAAAGCTCCGCCGTACTGGCCTTTGCCGCCGGTGGGGGTGATCTTGTCGGTGCGGGGGTCCCATTTGAAATTGCTGCCGGGGATGTTCACCACATCGGCGGGTTTGTCGGCGGGATAGATCTCGCGGGCATCTAGGCCGTTGTTGAAATGAATGCAGCCATCGGGACCCCAGCGCGGTGCGCTGACCTGAAGCTGGGCGTGCTTGGGATTGAAGCCTTTGATGAGGGATTTGATCTCGTCGGCCTTGCCATCGCCATCGGTGTCTTTGAGGAAGAGTATCTGCGAGCGGGTGGTGGCGATGAGGCCGCCGTTGTAGGGGAGGAGGCCCTGCACGTTGTCCATGTGATCGGCAAAGGTGACGGCTTTGTCCATGCGACCGTCGCCGTCTTCATCGGTGAGGAGTTGGATGCGGGAGAGCCAGGGATCTCCCGCGACAGGGGGGCCGAGGGGGTAGTCGCGCATGTCGGCGACGTACATGCGGCCCTGCGCGTCCCAGGTGCATTCGACGGGGTCGAGGACGAGGGGCTCAGCGGCGACGATCTGGACTTCGTAGTCGCCGTCGAGCTGGATGCGTTTGAGGGATTCTTCGGGGGAGAGGGCTTTGGACTGACCATCGCGCACAGCGCCGATGTCGCTGCCGCCGCTGGCCTGGATGGCGCTCCATTTTTCTTTGAACTCGCCAAGGGGATACAATTCGTAGCGGCGCACGAGCATTTCTGCGCCTTCGGTCTGGAGGAGGATTTTGCCTTCGGCGGGTTTGCAATCGAAGGCTTCATTGACCATCGCGCCATTGACGAAGTATTGCAGGGTGTCGCCTTTGGCGATGACTTCGAGGCGGTTCCACTCGCCGGAGGGGGACTCGACATCTTCGCGACCGCGGAAGCCGACTTTATCAGCCCAGTCCACATCGCGGTGTTTCCAATTGATGCGGCCTGCGGTGACGGTTTGACGGGGCTCCCCTTTCTTCCAGATTTTTTCTTTGTCGCGATCGAGAGCGAATTCGGCGGAGAGGGAGGTGGTGAGCTGGGTGCCGTCGGCGAGTTTGGGTGAGAGGACGAGGATGTCGCCGACGCCGCCTTCGATGATCTGGGCTTCGATGCTGGCCATCCAGGTGTCGGAGTAAGCGCCGTGCGGGCCGTAGCCATGGAGGAGGATGCCGTTGTCCTTGGCGGCTTTCTCGCGCTTGCCCCAAGTTTTGGTGCCCCATTTGAATTCGAGCACGAGGTGGTAGTCGCGGAAGTTTTCCTTGGTGGCGACGTAGCCGTAGCCGCGGCCACTGATGTGGAAGGTGCCGTCTTTGTCGAAGGTCCAGACGTCCTTGGGGGCGTCATGGAAGTCCGCTTTGGGATTGACGTGGTAGTCCACGTTGCCGGATTTGATGACGTCGAGGAGGTTGATCTTTGCTTTGACGGGTTCGATGGCAGGCAGGAGGCCGGCGGAACAGATCGACAGCACGGAGAGTAGTGAAAGGATGCGCATGGAGTGTATACGGCGAGGGTGAGCGTATCATTACGGCGTGGCTGTGCATGATGCAGACACGATTGAGGCCAAACTTGGTGCTTTTGTGACGGGAGGGGGGGGATGGGGTGGGTGTGTGAGAGCGGAGGGGACGCTTGTGCTGGCATCGCTACGCGATGCGAGAGCTTGGATGGGTCATTTGCGCGAGACGAGGGGTGTCGCTACGCTCAACCCCTCGCTACAGGCTGAGATGGCTACGCCATCGACGAGGTGTTTTAGTGGTCGCTGGGTAACGCGACCGGAACCGGCTGAAGCCGGGACTACAATACGTGTGGTGTGGACTGCGGAGCGATGGAGCTGCGGCGTTTCCAGAGCGAGCTCAAGCTCGGCAGTACTTTTATCCAGCTCAGGAGAGCTTGTTGCGGAAGTCGGGGTAGCCGAAGCGGCGGACGACGCGGTATTCCTGAGTGGCGGGATCGTAGATGGCGATGTCGGGATGGGGGACGCCGTTGAAGGTGGTGGTTTTCACCATGGTATAATGTGCCATGTCTGCGAAGACGAGGCGCTGGCCGATGCGCAGGGGCTCGGGGAAGGAGAAGCCGCTGAGGACGTCTCCGGCGAGGCAGGAGGTGCCGCCCATTTTGTATTCGTAGGGGTGCTCGCCTGGGAGTCCGGCACCGAAGATGTGGGGGCGGTAGGGCATCTCGAGCGTGTCCGGCATGTGAGCGGTGGCGGAGATGTCGAGGATGGCGGTGGGTGTGGGGGCCTCGATGATGTCCTGCACTTCGGCGATGAGATAGCCGGTGTTCAGGCCTGCGGCTTCGCCGGGCTCGATGTAAACGTCCTTGCCCCACTTCTCGCGGAAGGTGCGGAGGACGCGGATGAGAAGGTCCACATCGTAGTCTTTGCGGGTGATGTGGTGGCCGCCGCCCATGTTGACCCACTGCACCTGCTCAAGGAGGCGGGGGAAGCGGCGCTCGACGGCGGCGACGGTGCGCTCAAGGACGTCGGAGTCTTGCTCGCAAAGGGCGTGGAAGTGAAGGCCTTCGATGCCGGTGAGGTCTTCGTCTTCGAGGAGGTCCGAGCGAATGCCGAGGCGGCAGCCGGGGGAGCAGGGATCGTAGAGGGAGACTTCGACTTCGGAGTGCTCGGGGTTCACGCGGATGCCGGGGCTGGGAGCGTGGCCGGTGGCGGCTTTGGCGGCATCCAGCATGGGCTTGAACTTCCGAAACTGCGCGAGGGAATTGAAGCTGAGGTGATGAGAGATGGGGATGATCTGCTCCATCTCCCGCGGTTTGAAGGCGGGGGAATAGACGTGGACTTCCTTGCCGAATTCCTGGGCGAGCAGGGCCTCGTTCAAGCCGCTGGCGCAGCAGCCGCTGAGGTATTCCCGCATGATGGGGAACACGCTGAACATGGAGAAGCCCTTCAGCGCGAGGAGGACGCGGGCACCGGATTCACTCTGCACGCGGGCGAGCTTTTCCATGTTCTTCCGCAGCAGCGCGACGTCCACCACGTAGGCGGGTGTTTCGATGGCGTTGATGTCGAAGGCAGGAAAGGGCTGCTCGTAAACGTGGGGAGGAGTGAAGAAAGTGGAGGCCATTCAGGGAAGGAGCTGGGGGGGAGGAATAGGGAACGATGGGGGGAAGAGGCAAGGGACGAAAATGACGAAGTAATCCGAAGGCTCCAAGCATGACTGGCGCTCAGTTTAGTCTGTCATCAAGCGCGTATTCGGCGGCTGTGTGGATTGTAAACTGAGAACTGAAAACTGAGAATTTCAAATTTGCCGGAGGTGGAGCCGATGAAGTTTGGCAGACACTCAGCTTTTGATCACATTTAACACAGCGAATGATTCTTCGGCTGGTCTTTCCTTACCTCTGCACCTTGGCGTCTCCGCCTTCGGCGAGCTTTTGGACTTCGGGGAAGGTGGCCATGCTGGTGTCTCCGGGGGTGGTCATGGCGAGGGCGCCGTGGGCGGCACCGTAGTCGACGGCTTTTTGGGCGTCGTTTTCCACGAGGAGGCCATGGATGAGTCCGGCGACGAAGCTGTCGCCCGCGCCGATGCGGTCGAGGATGTCGAAGCGGGGGTAGTTGCGGCTGCGGTGGAAGCTGCCTTTGTGCCAGCAGAGAGCGCCCCAGTCATTGACGCTGGCGGTGTGCACGCGGCGCAGGGTGGCGGCGATGGTGTGCAGGTTTGGATACTGCGCGGCTAGCTTTAACATCATGGGGCGCAGCTTGGCGTCTTCGGTGGAGAAGATGTCGGCGGGATCCGTAGGCGTGGTGGAGGAGACAGGCGGCTCGTCGCTGAGGACGCCGATCATGACATTGACGTAGGGGGCGAGCTGGCGATTGAGCGCCTGCGATCCGGCGAAGCCGCCGCGCTCCTGCCACAATGAGGGGCGGTAGTTGAGATCGTAGCTGACGGTGACGCCGTGTTTTTTGGCGGCTTCGCAGGCCTGAATGGTGATCTCGGCGGTGGATTCGGAGAGGCCGGCGAAGATGCCGCCGGTGTGCAGCCATTTGCAGCCGAGGGTGCCGAAGAGGTGATCGAAGTCGAAGTCGCCGGGCTTGATCTGCGAGGCGGCGCTGTGGCCGCGATCGACGCTGCCTTTGGCACCGCGAACGCCGAAGCCGCGCTCGGTGAAGTTGATGGGATTGCGGACGCGTTTGCCCATGCCGTCATAGGGCACCCATTTGATGAGGGAGGTGTCCACGCCGCCCTGGAGGATGAGGTCTTCAATGAGGCGGCCGATTTCGTTGTCGGCAAAGGCGGTGAGGATTCCGGAGCGGAGGCCGAAGCAGCGGCGGGCGCCGCGGGCCACATTGTACTCGCCGCCGCCCTCCCAGGCGGTGAACTGGCGGGAGGTGCGCACGCGTCCCTCACCGGGATCGAGGCGCAGGAGGACTTCACCGAGGGACAGGAGATCGTAGGCAGGTTGGGCGGACATGGAGGGGCTAGATATGAAGCGCGACGGGGCAGTGGCAATAACTCCTCGCTGGAAAATGTGCCGGGATGAGTTTAAGTTTGGGGATGATTCGATTCCTTACCTGCATTGCCTGCGCGCTGGTGGTCTCCACGACGGGCTTCTCCAAGTCCCCCGTGCCACCTGTGGAGCTCAAACCCTGGGACAAAGGTGCCATTGAGTTTGAGACGGGCATGCTGTGGAAGGTCGGCGGAGACACCACCTTTAACTATCGCATCATCCCCTTCATCGTTTCGTGGCGCACGCCGGAGTGGTTTGGATTCCATTTCCGCAATGGCTCCGCCTTGGTTGTGAGGCAGAAATTTTCCGCGATGGCCAATTTCATCGAGACGGGTTCTGAGAACCGCTATCTCGGGTTTTCCGGCGGTGGGGTCATCGAATGGTGGAACCCGAGCGCGACGTGGAATATCTTTGGCTCCGCAGGTGGTGGGGTGGGCTGGATTGATGCACAGAGTGCGCCCGGTGGCCAGGGCCAGGATTTTACACTGAACTGGTACAGCCAGCTCGGTGTCTCGCACACGCTTACCGAGAAGTGGTCCGTGAATGCGAGTGCGATGTTTCAGCATATGTCCAATGGCGGGCAGACGAATCCAAATCCGGGGCTGGATGCGCTGGGGGTGCTGATTGGCGTGCGCAGGAGTTTTTGAGCGGGGCAAAATGAAGCTGGCCAGATGACGTGGCACATTTCATGGTGATGGACCATGAGCTTTCGACTTCTGACCGCCCTTGTTTTCGCCACTGCTTCGCTGCACGCTGCTGATGTTTATTTTCCGCCGCCTGACAGCGAGGGTGGCTGGCGTGAAGCGAAGGGGGAGAAGGAATGCCGCGAGCTGGGTGGCATGGATTTGGTGAAGCTGGAGCCGGCGTATACGATGACGGAGCGCTCGACGGGAAACGGCGGGCTGGTGGTGGTGCACAAGGGGTATCTGGTGTTTGAGAAATACTTTGGTCGTGCGAGCCGCAACAGCAATCCGGACATGGCATCCACGGGGAAGGCTTTTTGCAGCATCGCATGCGGGATCATGCTGCATGAGTTTAAGGACAAGATCCCTGAGGGGCTGGACACGAAGGTCTTCACTGAGAAGTATCTGCCGGAGGCTTTTCCGCTGAATGATCCGCGCAAGGCGGAGATCACACTGGGGCAACTGCTGTGCATGACCGGCGGCTACTGGGGTGAAGGGCAGACGCCGACGGGTTATGTGAAAGGTGACCCGAAGGCGCAGCAGCTCAAGCCGGTGCCGGGGCAGAACATCAAGGACTTGGACAAGTCATCGCTCAATGTGCCGCTGTGGACGAATCCGGGCGCGGGGTATTCGTATTCCTCCCCTTCCCCGCACATCGCCAGCATCGTGCTGCGGCATGTGACGGGCATGGAGCTGAAGGATTACATTGATGCGCGGCTGGCGAAGCCGCAGGGCTGGGGCGCGTGGGACTACTGCCTGCACCGTGGTGACTATGTGATGCCGCACGCGAATGGCGCGGGGAGCACGGCGCTGCATGCCACGGATGCGGTGCGCATGGGCTACTGCCTGGCGCATGGTGGCAAGTGGAAGGAGCAGCAACTGGTGCCGGCGGATTACATCAAGAAGTGCCAGACGTGGAGTCCGCACAATCCGCACACGCCGTTCTCGCTGCAGTTTGAGCACAATGCGGACGGACACGTGGCGGGTGCGCCGAAGGATGCGTTTTGGAAATCGGGCGCGGGTGGTTTTTGTCTCTACGTGGTGCCGTCGCTGGATCTGGTGATTTACAAGCTGGGAGGCAAGGACGGGCAGTATGACCCGACGCTGACGCGGATCCCGCAGCCAGAGCAGAAGCATGACCGGGACAACTGGCAGTCGATTCCGGGGAATGCGTTTATGGAAGGAAGCGGTGCGGCTTCGCTGAACCGGGTGCTGGAGATGGTGTGCGCGGCGGTGAGGTATGAGTAGGTGACAAGCGGGAAGATGCTCCAGTTGCGGCGCAACTGGGCTACTTTGCTGGCGCTCTCTTCGGCTGGTTTGCGGCTATGCGCAGGCGAGGGAGATTGCGGGGGCGCTGGTCGACGGGCAGGAGTGCCCATCGTACTTTTGGCAAGGCGTACATGATTGACAGATAGGGCGCGCGACGCCTGTTGTGTGTTTCCCATGAAGTTTTGCTCGTTCCTTGCCTTCCTGTCTCTTGCCACCTGCTTGCTCGCTGCGGACAAACCTGCGAAGCCCAAGGTGGCGGACGCGCCTGCTGCGCCATCGCCGTGGGGGGATTTTGTGGAGAAGGATTTCCCGTTTTTTAGCAGTGTGCTGGATGCGCGGGAGGTGGGTGAGGGTTTCCCGAAGGACAATCTGACGCCGCGTGGGATTGTTTTGAATCTGGGGCACAATCTGTGGGCGTGCTTTGACACGGATCTGCTGCGCATCGCGTGCATCTGGGAAGGCGAGGCTGGGAAGCCGCCGGTGAGTGCGGATGCGCTGGCGCCGGGATCGTATCATGTGGCGGGGCAGAAGACGAAGGATGGACAGGATTTTCTGCCGAAGCCGATTGGCAAGGTGTGGCTGGCGAATGGGATTTATCCGGGCTGGCAGGTGGGGGAGAAGCCGAGCTTTGTGGATCCGCGTGAGGCGACGGCGAGTCCGGAGGAGGTGGGGAGAGGGCCGGTGGCTGGCATGCGATTCAAATCTGTCTCAATCGAAAAAGATGGAGGCGTCTCGCTGAATTATGAGATCAACGGCGTTGAAATCCATGAGACGCTGGCCGCAGTGGAGTCCTCCACTGGTATTGAAGTTGCACGAAACATTACCGTCGCTCCGCATGCGGAGCCATTGATCCTGACGGCTGGCATCGGCCTCTCCTTCAGCAAAGTATCCAAAGGAGAAACCACTCTCGTCGAGCGCTGCCTTTGCCTGCAGCTTAAACCCGACAAAGCCACTCAACGAATCACCTCAGGCGCACGGAATAAAGAGTCAAAAAAATTCAATGGTGAGGCTCGTGGCAAAAACGATTGGAGCAATGTTCAGAATACTGCCGCCACTCTTTCCACCAAAGCGGACGCTTACGTTAATGATGAGATTCCCATGCCCCTTGAGAATCCGTGGAAGAGGAATGTGAGACTGGCGGATGTGGCGTTTTTGAATGACCAAGGGGATGCGGCGGGGGTGACGTTTGATGGGGATGTGTGGCTGATCTCGGGTTTGAAGGGGGATTTGGAGAAGGTGACGTGGAAGCGGTTTGCGAGCGGGCTGCATGAGCCGATGAGCATCGTGGTGAGGCGTGCAGCCGGAGATGGGAGATCGAAGGTGGGAGATAGGGCGGACAAAACCAGCCCATCTGCTATCTCCCATCTACCATCTGCCGAGATCCTTGTTTTTGATCGCAATGGGATCTGGAAGCTGGTGGACACGAATGGGGACAAGGAGTGCGACCGGTATGAGATGTTCTGCAATCTGTTCGCGCAGACGGCGGAGACGCGGGAGTTTCCGAATTCGATGAAGCTGGGGCCGAAGGGGGAGCTGTATATTTCGAAGGGCGGGCAGGAAGGGACGACTTATGGCAAGCACAATGGGACGGTGATCAAGGTGGCTGCGGATGGGAAGTCGATGGAGGTGATTGGGTATGGGTTGCGGCAGCCGTTCATCGGAGTGAATCCGAAGACGGGGCTGGTGACGGCGAGCGATCAGCAAGGGAACTATGTGCCGTCCACACCGCTGCATATCATTTCGGATCATCACTTCTACGGGCATCTGCCGACGATCGCGCCGAAGGAGAAGTATCCGGAGACGATCACGGAGCCGCTGACGTGGCTGCCGCATCCGGTGAATCCGAGCGGGGTGACGCAAACGTGGCTACTGGATGCAAAGATGGGGCCGGTGAATGGGGAGCTGATCCACATCGGCTACAACCGGCCGGAGCTTTTCCGGGTGCTGATGAACTCGCACTTTGAAAAGCCGCAGGCGGCGGTGGTGAGCTTTAACCGCAACTTTGATTTCCCCACGCTGAATGCGGTCGTGAATCCGGCGGACGGGCAGCTCTATGTGGTGGGCTTCCAGGTGTGGGGCACGGTGGTGAAGAAGATCAGCGGTCTGGCTCGTGTGCGCTACACGGAGAAGCCGCGGGTGCTGATCAAAGAAGTGACGCCAACGGACAAGGGGCTGCTGCTGCGCTTCAATGCGAAGCTGGATGCGAAGCTGGCGACTGATCCGGACAGCTTCAATGGGGAGCGCTGGAACTACAGGCGCACGTTTGATTATGGCTCGCCGCATTTGAAGCTGGATGGCAGCAGCGGTCAGGAATGGATGACGGCGAGCAGCGCGTACCTGAGCAAGGACGGCATGAGCGTGCTGGTGGGCTTTCCGGACATGAAGGCGGGTGTGCACCAGATGCGCATCGGCTGGGGGCTGAAGAGCGTGGATGGTGACAAGGCGGAAAACACGGCGTACTTTTCACCGTGGGAGCTCATGACGTTTGATGCGAAGAAGGAAGGCTTTGATGAGAATCTGAAGGTGGATCTGACGCCGCGCAAAGCGGCGGCAGTTGCCACGGTGAAGGCGACGGCGGAGGAAGGCGAGCGGCTGTATCAGATGTATGGCTGCATGGCCTGCCATAGCACGGATGGGACGCTGGTGGGCAAGGTGGGGCCGAGTTGGAAGGGGCTGTATGGCAGCGAGCGGGAGATCGCGAAGGGGCAGAAGGGCAAGTTTAAGGCGGACGAGGCTTACTTGCGTGAGTCGATCACGGCTCCGAGCGCGAAGGTGGTGAAGGGGTTTGAGAAGTTTGATACGGGGATGCCGATTTATAATGGCATTCTCAACGAGGGGCAGATTGAGAGTCTGATTTTGTATATCAAGAGTTTGAAGTGACCCCAAGGGTGGCGAGGTGCCCATCTCCAAGGTGACGGGGTCTCCTGACCCCGTCTGCATTTCAAGGATTGGAGCGCGCTACACGGTCCGATCTTCAGAAAAGACGGGGTCGGGAGCCCCCGTCACCTTGGTTTAGTTCATGCTGCGCAGGGCTTCGCGGATGAGTTTGTCGGCGGTGTCCATGCCGGGCTGTTTGGCCAACTCGTTGACGGCTTTGATGGCTTCGGACTGTTTGTAGCCGAGGGCGATGAGGCCGAGGACGGCGTCGGTCTGGGCTTCCTGTTTGGGGTCGTGGGCGCCTTTGGCGGTGCGGGAGGCCTGCCAGGCATCTACGACGCCGACTTTGTCCTTGAGCTCGAGCACGATGCGCTCGGCGGTCTTGCCACCGACGCCTTTGATGCGGGAGAGGGATTTCACATCGCCGCTGATGACGGCGTCTTTGAAGGCGGCGACGGGCATGCCGCTGAGGACGCTGAGGGCCATCTTGGGGCCGATGCCGGAGACGCGGTCCATGAGGAGGCGGAAGAGATCGCGCTCGTCTGAGGTGATGAAACCGAAGAGGGTGTGGTCGCGGTCGGTGACGTGGTAGTGGGTGAGGAGCTGCACTTTTTCACCGGGGTGCGGGAGCTTGTCGAAGGTGGTGAGTGGGATGAGGACGAGGTAGCCAACGCCGTTGACGTCGATGGTGGCACGGTGAGGGAGAGCTTCGGCGAGGAGGCCGCGAAGAAAGGCGATCATGCGGGCATGAAGGCGGGTGGGCGCGAAGGTGCAAGCGGAGGTTTGGTTCTTCGCGCGTGATTACTTGGCGCACTTCATTCCATGCGCGTGAGGTCTGATCCGAGCCCCGCACTCGGAGAGTGCGGACCACGCCACACTGGGGCCTGCGGGTCGTGGGGCGATTCCATACGCTCGCAGACGGGCGGGCTGTCGCCACACCCATCTACGTTGTGCATGCGGCGCTTTTGGAAGAATTAGGTCTTATGAGCCGCTTTAGAGCGTCTCGTGGCGGTCACAATGTGACTGGTCTGCGAACAATCGCAGGGTCCCGAATTCGAATGCACCAAGGAACGCAAAAGCCATGCATCCCGTCGAAAGCGGTAGCTGCGTTCGTTCCTCACTGCGCAACCGCAGTCCAAAATAGGGCTGCGGTTGCTTGAGTGTGAGATGAGTTTTGCGATGCGCTGACTTCTGCTATTAAGCGGAGAGCTTTTCCATCAGCTTCTGGGTGCGCTCGATGATGCGCTGGGGCTCGTCGAGGAGACCGGCGGAGAGGAGGGCGTTGTCGAGGATTTGCTCGGTGATGAGACCGGCGGTTTCGGGGTCTTTTTCGCGAAGGACGGAGAGGTTGCGGACGAGCTGGTGACGCGGATTGATTTCGAAGATGACCTTCGAGCCGGGCATGTCGCCGTCTTTGCCCATGGCCTTCATCATCTGGCGGATCTGCGGGCTCATTTCGCCTTCAGGGGTGAGGACGAGGGCGGGGCTGCCGACGAGGCGCTTGCCGGTGCGGACGGTTTCGACCTGCGTGACGAGGCGTTCCTTGATCCAGTCACAGAGGGCGGTGGCGTCAGCTTCTGGAAGGGCTTCACCTTCGCTGGTGTCGTCGCCGAGATCGATGTCGGGGGCATTGACGGACTTGAGGTCTTTGTCTTCGAACTTGCTGAGGCTGGAGATGACGTATTCGTCGATGTGCTCAAACATGTAGAGGACTTCGAAGCCCTTGGCCTTGAAGGCGGCGACGTAGGGGCCGCTTTCGATGGTGCTGCGGGAGGTGGACACCTGGTAGTAGATCTCCTTCTGGTCCTCCTTCATGCGCTTCACGTATTCGGTGAGGCTGACGGTCTCGCCGGGCTCAGTCATGCTGGATTCAAAACGCAGCAGCTTGGCGATGGCGTCGCGATTGGTGTGATCGGTGGCGATGCCTTCCTTGAAGAAGCGGCTGAAGCTGGCGTAGAATTCGTTGTACTTCTTCGGATCTTCGACGGCTTCCTTGTCGAGGTGCTTGAGGAGACGCTTGGCGACGACGTCGCCGAGTTTACGGACAAGGGCGCTGTCCTGCATGGACTCGCGGGAAATGTTCAGCGGGAGGTCTTCGCTGTCGATGACGCCACGGACGAAGCGCATCCATTCAGGGAGCAGCTTCTTCGGTTTCGGATCGATGAGAACCTTTTTGCAGTAGAGGCCGACGTTGGGCTCCATCTGGCCCATGCCGTAGGATTCCATGTTCTGCGTGGGGGTGAAGAGCAGCGCATTGATGGCGATGGGGGACTCGGCCTGGAAGTGCAGGCGATAGCTCGGATCATCGAAGGCGTGGGCGGCGAAGCGATAGAACTCGGTGTACTGCTCTTCGGTGATGCTGTCCTTGGATTTGAGCCAGAGGGCTTCAACGGTGTTCACGCGCTCGGTGTCGAGAATGACGGGGAAGCTGACGAAGTTGGAGTATTTTTCCAAGACCTGCTTCACGCGATGCTTCGTGGCGAACTCGGCGGCGTCTTCCTTCAGATGGAGCACGATTTTGCAGCCACGGGCTTCTTCGGTGGAGTCATCAATGGTGTAGCTGGTGCTGCCATCGCTGGTCCAGACGAGGTGCTCGCCGTCGTTGCGCCAGGAGTGGGTGTGGACCTCGACTTTGTCAGCCACCATGAAGGCGGAGTAGAAGCCGACGCCGAACTGACCGATGAGGGAGGCGTCGTTTTGCTTGCCTGCGTTCTTGAGGGCAGCAGCAAAGGCTTTGGAGCCGGAGTGGGCGATGGTGCCGAGGTTTTCGACAAGCTCGGCGCGGGTCATGCCGATGCCGTGATCGGCGATGGTCAGGGTGCGGGCGGCTTCATCGGTGGTGATGGTGACTTCCAGCGCGGCGGAGGCGTCGAAGACGTCGTTTTCCGTGAGCTGGGTGAGGCGCATCTTTTCCATCGCGTCGGCAGCATTGGACACGAGCTCGCGAATGAAGATCTCGCGGTCGGTGTAGAGGCTGTGGATGACGATATCGAGGACTTGTTTGACTTCGGCCTGGAATTCGTGGGTCTGGCTCATGGTTGTGTGGTTTTTCGTGGGTTTGGGGGTGGAGAGAGTAGCGGATGGGGGTGGGAGGTCAAGTGTGCTACGCTGCCATTGGCACGTGGTGAAGAGGGGGTATGAGGAATTGAAAAGTGGGAGCTGAAAACTGAGAATTGCAAATTGGCCGGAAGCCAGGAGACCACCGAGGGGAGAAAGGACGCATGGAGCAGCCTTGACTTTACCAGCCCCTCCCCCACACTCGCCGCTCCTATGGGACTTTTCGATTCACTCGCCAAAAACGCGCTGGGCAGCATGCTCGGCGGCTCTGCCAAAATGGACCCCGCAGCGATGCTCTCCGGCCTTCTGAATGAAGCGGGTGGCTTGAACGGCATGATGGCCCAGTTTGAGAAAGCGGGCCTGACTGAGATTTTTTCCTCCTGGGTCGGAACAGGAACGAACCTGCCGATCAATGCCGAGCAGATGAAGGCCGCGGTGGGAGAAGAAAACCTGCAGGCGCTTGCAGGCAAAGTGGGCATGCATGTGCACACGGTGCAGCCGCTGCTGACGCAGTTCCTGCCGCAGATCATCGACAAACTGACACCGCAGGGGCACATCCATGACAACAATCCCAGCGGCAGCCAGATTCAAAGCGTGCTGACCAGTGTGATCAGCAGCGGACTCGGCGGATTGTTTGGCGGAGGGCGCTGATGGCTGCGCCACAGCGCGAATTGCACACGTAACATCTGCCATGCTCCGCCTTGCTCTGAAAATGCTGTTTGGTGACACGGCGAAGTACCTGATGCTGGTGGCAGGTCTCGCGGTGGCGACGTTTTTGATGGCGCAGCAAACGGCGGTGTTCTGCGGGCTGATGAACTGGACGAAGTCGACGCTGAAAAACGTTCCGGCACCGATCTGGGTGGTGGAGGAAAAGGTGGAGCAGGTGAATGAGACGAATCCGCTGCTGGACACGGATGTGGCGCGGGTGCGCAGCGTGAGCAGCGTGGCGTGGGCTGCGCCTATCTATTCAGGCATCCAGCGCGTGCGGCTGGAGAACGGGAACTTCAAGATGATCCAGCTCATTGGCATTGATGCGAACACGCTGGCAGGAGCGCCGGCAAAGATGCTGGAAGGCAACCTGATGAAATTGCGACTGCCGCATTCGGTGATCATTGATGATCTGGGGGTGACGCGGCTGGCGCAGAAACGCGGCGCCAAGGTAAAGGTGGGCGATTTGTTTGAGATCAATGACCAGGAAGCACGGGTGGTGGGCATCGCTGATGCCGCGACGTCTTTTACTGGGGGTCCGTATGTCTGGACGACTTATGAGCGTGCGCTGCAGTATGTGCCGGCCCAACGCAAGATGCTGCAGGCGGTGATCTGCGCGCCGCGCGAGGGTGTGAGCCTGGATGAGGCGGTGGCGGACATCAAACGCGAGACAGGACTGAAGGCGTTTGTGAACCGCGAGGCGAGCTTTGGTGAATTCTGGGAGCAGCGTGGCGACAAAAAGACGGACAACTTCAATGTCTCGACCGTGTGGTGGTATGTGAAAAACACCGGCATTCCAATTTCCTTTGGCACCACTGTCATCATCGGCCTGCTGGTGGGGATGGCGGTGAGCTGCCAGACGTTTTACTCGTTTGTGCTGGAGAACATGCGGCACCTCGGTGCGCTGAAAGCGATGGGTGCGTCCAATGGCACGCTGTGCCTGATGCTGACCACGCAGGCGTTTACCGTAGGCCTCATTGGTTACGGTATCGGCCTGTTTTTCACTTCCGGCTTCGCGATGGCAGCGCTGAAGAACGAGCAGCCGCCATTTTACATGCCGGAGTTTGTGCCGTTTGCGGTGCTGGGCGTGGTGCTGGGGATTTGCACGCTGGCGGCGCTGCTGGGGATCTGGCGCGTGAGCAAGCTGGAGCCGGCGATGGTGTTCAGGAGTTAACGGAGGGAGCGGTGGGGAGCTGAGTGCTGGCATCGCTACGCGATGCATGGATGTGAAGGAGCAAAGGCCCTGTGAACAAGGGGTGTCGCTGCGCTCAACCCCTTGCTGCAGGCTGGGATGGCTACGCCATCAGGATGCAATGAAGGCGATGCCTTTGCTGCTCTGACGAGCGTGGGGGCCTTGAGAGTCTGGGATGATTGGAAAGCGCTGGCCGACAGGCAGGAGTGTCTGTCGTACTACTCCAACTGGAGCTTGGCGAGGGAGCCGTAGAGGCTGCCGGGTTTGGCGACGAGTTCGTCGTGGGTGCCGCGTTCGAGGATGGCTCCGCTGGACATGACGAGGATCTGATCACAACGGCGCACGGTGCTGAGGCGATGGGCGATGATGATGCTGGTGCGGTTTTCCATGAGCTTGTCGAGCGCGTCCTGAACGAGGCGTTCGCTTTCGGCATCAAGGCTGCTGGTGGCTTCATCGAGGATCAGGATGGCCGGATCTGCGAGAATGGCGCGGGCAATGGCGATGCGCTGGCGCTGGCCGCCGGAAAGCTGGGTACCGCGATCTCCCACGAGGGTCTGATAACCTTCGGTGAGACTGACGATGAAATCGTGTGCGTTGGCTTTTTTCGCGGCGCTGATGATCTCCTCCTCAGTGGCCTCGGGCTTGCCGTAGGCGATGTTTTCTTTGATGCTGCCGCCGAACAGCAGCACCTCTTGAGGCACGAGGGCGAGATTGCGGCGGAGCGTGGTGAGTGACATGTCGCGAATCGGCTGGCCGTCGATGCGGATTTCGCCGGTGGTCGGATCGTAGAAGCGGAACAGCAGCGAGACGCTGGTGGATTTGCCCGAACCGCTGGGCCCAACGAGAGCGATGCGCTGGCCGGCTTTTGCCTGCAGATTGAAGTCACGCAGAACGATGGCTTCAGGACGTGTGGGATAGGCAAAGCTGACATCGTGCATGTCGATCTCACCTTTGAAGCGCATCTTGGAGGCTCCGACGGTATCGTCTGGCTCGGTTTGATCACGCAGGATTTCGCGCACGCGCTCGGTGGCGCCGAGTGAACGCTGGAGCTGGGTGATCAGTTCGGGGAACTGCACGAACGAAGCTGCGATCATGCCGCTGAGGCCGGCGAACTGCGTCAGTTCCTCCTTGCCGATGCCGCCGTCGTTCAGCATGCGCATGGCGTACCATGTCACAAGAATCAGCGCCACGCTGAAGGCGAAGATGATGAAGGCGATGAACGAGGCCCGTGGCACCGCCGCACGCAGCACGGTGCGCAGGTATTCGCTGAGGTTTTTGTCATAGCGGGCCAGCTCATAGGCCTCATTGCGGAAGGCTTTCACGCTGACAATGCTTTGCAGGCTTTCATCCACCACGACCTGCGAGGCGGCGAGGTTGTCCTGCGCGCGCTTGGTCAGCTTGCGAATGCGCGAGCCGAAGATGGCGATCATCACGATCACCACGGGGATGGTGCCCACCATGAACAGCGACAGCTTGACCGACATATTGAGGATCAGCACCAGACAGAGCGACAGCATCACCGTGTGGCGGATCAGCATCGGAATCGTGACCACCAGCGTTTCGCGCATGGCCTCGACATCATTGGCGAGGCGAGAAGCGAGTTCACCGACACGGCGCTGGTTCAGCGTCGTCATGGGCAGACGGATGATGCGGCTGAAGGTATCTAGGCGCAGGGCGGCCAGCGCACGCTCGGAGGCTTTGGCAAAGAGCAGGATGCGAAAGAACGCGATGAAGGCCTGGGCCGCCACAATGGCCACCAGAAACCATGCACTGTGATTCAGCTCAGCCATCCACTCCGGTCCATGGGCACCACCGATCCCCCGCCCTGCCACGGCGGCGAGCTCCTTGATAAAAATGATCGTCATGCCGCCTGTGATCGCCAGCGCGATGAGCGCCGGGATGAAGACGTTGTAGTGCGGACGCAGGTAGGTCAGGAAAAAGCCAGCGTCTTTCCACGCTGCACGGTCCCACAATTTTTTACTCGCTCGTTCTTCAGCCATGTTTGTTTTCTTCTACTCCACGCGCACTGTCCAGCGCTGCGTGGGTTTATCGGTCAATTCCAAGACGCTCAGACTTTCTGCATCATCCCCCTGCCGCCTGCTGCGGGTGAGAAAATAGTCACGGCCACCCCCATTGAAGCGGACGTTCAGACCCAGCTGGCTGTTGCCATTCCCCAAAGCCCATTCGTGGCGGTAGAGATAGCTTTTTGGCAGTGTGATGGTGAGCCTGCGGCCACCGCCAGCGGAACTGCTGAGTGACGCCTGGATTTCTTTCGGCTCGAACACCGCCGCATAACCGCTGCCAAAGGCCCAAGGCGCAATCGGATCGACTGTCGCATCGCCATCGGCCGCTTTGCCGGTGATGCGCAGTGCTGACGTGGCCCCTGGAGTCTGTCTTTCGCCATAGCTGCGAGCGTCGAGGTTCAGCAGGAGTTCAAACGCCTTGCCGGAAGAGTCGTCCACGAGACTGACCCCAGTCAGATCGAGGGTGAGGAAGAGCTTCATGCTGTCGGCATCCGCCCGCAGAGTCACGGCGCTCTCCTGGCCATCTGCCGCAGTCAGGGGCACCGATTCTTTGAGGCCCATGTTGCGGGTGATTTCAATGTCGCGGTCGAAAATCTGTCTCACGCCGTTGGAGTTCAACGCCAGCTTCAGCGGCAGCACACGGCGCAGGGGCAAGCGCCCCTCGGCCGGCAGTGGCAGGGCCAGCTTGAGAACCTCCGAACCGTCGGCCTCCAAAGCGATCTTGCCTTCCTGCGATTTTCCGCCCCAGTTCGACTCCCATGAGGCCGAGAGACTGGCACCGGTGCTGTTTTCGACTTCAAGTTCAGGCGAAAACTCCGTTTCTTGATTGAAGGCAGCGCGCGCATTCCAAGTGATGCTGAAAGGACGCAGGGTCACCGCGATGTCTTCGATGCGCGATTGTTTGCCCGCGATCACGAGCACGGGCAGGCGCATTTTGCCATCGGTCAGCGGCAGATAGCGGGTGTCGGTGATGGCGTAGTTCAACAGCACCGTCTGCTTCGCACCAGCAGCCAGCTGGAGTTCGGGATTCGTGTCCTTGGGCTTTAACCCGGCAGGCACCAGCGGCAGCAGAGTCACATTCAGGGGTTCGCGCCGGGTGTTGGCCAGTTCAAATTCCAATGTCAGCTGCCCCTGCCCCGCCAGCGTTGCCTTGGCGGCGCTGATCTTCCATGGGACTGCGGGTGCGCCCTGCATCACGTCCTGAAACAAGATGCGCCCCATCTCTGCGTGCATGCCGGTCGTTGGCGTCATCACGCCTAGGGCGGGGAGGAGATTCAGGAGGCTTTGATACTCCTGCATGAGCGCCGGGAAGATTTGATCCGCCCCTTTAGCACCTGGAGGTGTCTCCAGCAGCCGGGACAAATCTCCCAGGTCTGAGAAAATGACATCCGCCCTGGCACAGGCTTCACGCAGCACGCTGGAGGGTCCGCGTGTGAGTGCCAGACTGGCCTCCTCCGGATCTGCCGCCTGCGGAATGGGTCCGGCGACGATGACTTCGAGACGTTTGCCGCGAGCGGTGTCCAGCAGACTGCGAAAGGCCACCGCCACATCTGCGGCAGACACAACAGCCAGCCCGTCTTCCAAGCCCTGCGCCACCAGAACGACATCCGGCTGGCCTTGAAAGCCCACCGTGGACAGGGCCGAGGCCGCCGAGATGATGCTGGAGGTTTGCACCGGCTGGATCAAAATTTCAGGGCCCATGACCATGGATTCCTTGGCGCGCAATTTGGCGCCTGGGCGAATCACACGTACGCCGCCTGTGTAGTAAAACTGGGCCGCGAGCTTTTTAGCGAACACTCCGGCAAAGCTTTTCAGCACCGGGTCCACGCCGGGCTCGGCCTTGGCACCATCGAGGATCGCATCCCCCAGCACCACGATCTCCACACGTTCACGCCGGGTGAGTTTCAGCAGCGTCTGCGGGAGAAACTTCCGCCAGCGATCCCGCTGCACGGGAGTAAGATCGAAGTAGGTCTGGGGCAGCACGGCCGGTGAGGGCAGCTTTTCTTCAACGGCGCGCGCCGCAGCCTGCAGCGCCGGCAGGTCCGGCACCGTTTCAGCAGCAGGCGCAGGGGCCGCCGGTGCGGGTGCAGCCGGAGCCTGTGCCCGGAGACCGGTCACGCCCAGCAGCGCCAGAGCGCCGAGGTGGAGGAATGTCTTGCGGTTGGAAAACATGCGGACGCTATCTCAGCGAGACCGGCGATGCCTGCAACCGGGGAGTGGAGTGATGAATGAACTGCCAGCGCGCAGGCGCAGGCATGGCAGGCAGCCGTTTGGAGCCCGATTTCCCGCCACTGGCCAGCTCTTCAGTCCTGATCTGTCACTTCTCGAAGCCTTTCAGCGACTTCATGAAGGCTTCAAATTTTTCGCCCTGCTCCTTCGGCAGCGAAGCTGGATTATCCAAGACGAAATTCGCGATGATCGAGCGATCCTTGCCGGCTTGGAAGAGAACCATGATGATCACCACAGGGCTGTCTTCAACCGTTCCGGCATAGGTGGCAGTGTAGCCGGTAAGGCCGTCCGAGGTGTGCTCCTTCGGAGCTTCCACTTCCTTGGCATCCTTGAATTCTTTGACCATGGCCGGAAGCATGATTTTAAACACCTCCATCGAGGCCTCAGCCTCAGTTTCGCCGAAATTGATTGAAACACGCTCGTCGTCGGAATTGATGGAGATGCTGCCATCTGCAGGGTCCACCTCGGTCGTCCACTTGGCCGGCACCTCGTATTTAAGGACGGGGGCTTTGGCCGGATAGCTTGCCCCATCGGCAGCAGATGCCGGAAGAGGGGAGAGGGCGAGGAGTCCGGCAAAGAGGCAGAGGGTGTGTTTCATGAGGTAAGCGAATAGATTTAAGCCACCACGGAAGCAGCAGGCTGGATGGCCAGCTTCGGGCACGGCCAAGTCAAAGCAAGCTCTACCGGCGCAGGTTAACTCCCCGAACGAATCGCTTGCCCGCAGGCCTGAATGCTCTCTCATCCTGCCATGTCCACCCTCGCCCCTGCCGCCGTTTTGTATGAAGCCAAGCAACCCTTGCGCATCGAAGAGGTGCGTGTTCTTCCTCCGCAGCAGGGTGAAGTGACGGTGCGAATGAAGGCCGCAGGCGTGTGCCATAGCGACTTGCATGTGATGAAGGGCGACCTCTCCATGCCGATGCCGATCATCCTCGGGCATGAGGGCAGTGGTGTGATCGAAGCGGTGGGTGAAGGTGTCACCTCAGTGGAGGTGGGGGATCATGTGATCCTAGTCTGGCGCGGCTCCTGCGGGAAATGCGAGTATTGCAGCAGCGGACGCCCGGCGCTGTGTGACATGGGCACGGCGATGCGCTTCACCGGACTGATGCCGGATGGCACGACGCGGTTTCAGAACTCCGCTGGCGAGAGCATCCGGCATTACGCGGGAGTTTCGGCCTTCTCCTCGCTGGCGACGATGCCGCAGGCCTCGGTGGTGAAGATTCCGAAGGAGTTCTCTTTTGAAAAAGCGGCGCTCATCGGCTGTGGTGTCATCACAGGCGTGGGCGCGGTGGAACGTGCGGCGAAGGTGCAGCCGAACAGCACGGTGGCCGTGATCGGCTGCGGCGGCATCGGTTTGAACATCGTGCAAGGCGCGCGCATGGCAGGCGCGCGGCAGATCATCGCTGTGGATAAATTCAGCCGCAAAGAGGGCGATGCGCGGCAGTTCGGGGCCACGGATTATGTGGACATCAACGCGGGCGATCCCGTGCAGGCGATCAAAGACCTGACGGATGGCAAGGGCGTGGACTATGCGTTTGAAGCGTTCGGTTCTGGGAAGACGGCGGAGCAGGCTTTTGATGCGACGAAGAAGGGCGGCATGTGCGTGATGGTGGGGATCACCAGCGCGGCGGATCGTGCGTCCATCAATGTGAACCAACTCGTGTATGCGGAGAAGACGCTGCGTGGGAGCCTGTATGGCAGCACGCAGCCGCGCACGGATCTGCTGCTGCTGATTGGCATGCATCAGTCCGGGAGGCTGATGCTGGATGAGCTGGTGACCAAGCGGTATCCGCTGGAGGGAATCAATGAGGCGTATGATGCGCTGCAGAGAGGTGAGTTAGCACGGAGTTTGATTGTGTTTGAGTGAGAAGTACTTTGATCTAAAAAATGACACGCGCCACACTCCAACCTCCTGGTTCTCTGCATCGATGCATTCATGAACTGGCGGCCAAGGATGGTTAATCGATGACGCAGTTTCTCATCACGGCAGCAGCGGAAAATCATCGGCGATTGCACGGAGGATTATTTTACAAAGAGAGCCAAGAGGGCTGATCTCACCACGTTTGATCGAGTTATGGAGCAAGTGCCTCAGGTGAGGCCTGAGAAAGTTGATGAGTTTTTGTGATCGATGGCGCTCAGTTAAGAGTGTTGATAAGGCAGCAGACAATGAATTTCATCTCCGCCTCCTTTGCTCCTCTGCGGCCAGTCGAACGGCCTCATGCCCTCCCAACAGGAAATAAGTTTTGTAAACTGCTCTACCGCTGATCCACGGGCAGCAGCCCCAATCCTGCAGGCCTTCCCTACGGCTTCACCAAAAAGAACGCCCGGAAGCCATCCAGCAGCGGCAGGTTCGTCACCTCCAGGCCGGTGGTTTCATCCACCCACTGGGACTGCGGGTTGAGCAGGTAGTTTTGATACACCGCCGTGGCAGGATCGGTGTCACCGCTCCACAGGCGCAGGCGGGAGCCGATGGCGAATGGCTGCGCACCCGGAGCCTGAGCCGTGGCCAAACCAGTGCCGAGCAGCGCGGTGCCTGCGCTCTGCGGCAGTGCGAGTGCGGCGCTGCGGACTTCACCCAGGAAGGTCAGTGTGGCCGGCGTGCTGCGGATCTGCACCAGCATGCCTGTCTGCGGTGTGATGATGCGGGCGGCATCATTTGCGAGTGCGGCATCGCCATCACTCACCCACTGCGCTCCACCGTTGGTCGCAGTCTGCAGCCAGTCGATCTGGAACTGACCGCTGGCGCTGTCAAAGAACATGAGGCGGTCTGCCGTGTCCGCCGTAGCAGCAGGCTGCAGGCCGGAAACCGGCAGCAAGGCGCCAAGCGTCCAGTGCGGACGGATGCGGATGCGTGCACCGGCCAGCGCGCTGTCCGCGCTGGTGGTGAGGGAGATGCTGCTGCTCGCAGAAGCCGTGGTGTCGAGATCGAAGGTGCGGCCGGTCAGCGCACCGCTGAGCACTTCCACGTAATAGCTCACGCCATTCTGCAACTGCGTGCGGATGTCGCCGCCATTGGTGTTCAGCACCACCGTGCGGCCACTGACCGAAACGACCTGACACGTGTAAACGGCTGGAAGCAGCAGAGGCATGGACAATGACTGACGACCCACGGCAAACTGCATGCGTGCCCAGCCCTGCGCACCCGTGGTGGCGGTGGCTTCAGGCGTGCCATCGAGATTGGCATCCAGCGTCACCTTGATGCGCAGGTAGCCACGTGCCGCACCACTGAAGGCGGACTCCACCGCACTGTAGCGCAGCGTTTCCGTCTGATCCGCGTTGGTCGTGGTGACGGGTGTAAGAGCCAGCGCTGTCCAGGTTGTGAGATCATTGCTGCCCTCAAGGAAATAGCGCAGGTCTGCATGCGCGCCCGCAGGCCGTGTGAGCACTGCGTCGATGGCACCCGAGACAGAGTTGTTCACGAGCGTGAAGCGCGACACACCCAGGCCGTTGCCACCCGCCGTGCCCAGCGCGTACTCCAGCAGGTTCGTCTGGCCATCCGCATCCGGATCATCATTCGGACTGTTGAGTCCGCTCAGGCTGTTCTGCGTCTGCCATGCCGTGAAGGTTGTCGCGGTGGTCACCGTGCCGGGATTGGTCACCAGATTGCGTTTGACCTCCACGCCATTCGGCGAGCCCGCACTGCCCAGGAAGCCAAAGTCGACGGTCATCATGCCGGATTCATCCGCTGCATCATCCATGAAGGACTGGAAGCCATTTTCACCTGTGGCGGCGGTCACGCTGCTGTTCAGCGGCATGGTGCCGTAGGCCAGATTGATGATGCCGGAGGAGATGCCCGTGGCAGAAGGCTGGGTGTCGTCGCTGCCATTTTCATCAAAGCGGTCATCCTTGCTGGTGTCCGCATTGGTGGTGAGCTGCACATTGCCCGTGCCTGCCACCGAGGTCATGCCATCAAGCGGCGCGCCCGTGGCAAACATGCTGGCAGGAATGTGAACGTAGTAGGCCGCAGGTGAGGTGGCGTAGAGCATGTAGGTGCCGTCTGCCGCAGTGACAGCCTCAGACACCGGCGTGTCCGTCACGGCCTGTGCCTGCTGGAAGAGCTGCACGGTGACATTGGCCATCGCCACATCGATGCCCGCCTCATACGTGCCGTTCGCATTCGCATCACGGAACACCAGATTGCCGACCATCAGCGCCTTCGCCTTGAGCCCCAGGTCGATGCTGAGATCCATGTTGGAATCGTCATCATTGTCACTGGCCTTGTCGAATCCGGCTTCACGGCCATCCGTGTCCGTGGGCAACGTGCCCGCCATCAGCGTGAAGCCGGCGGTCACCACTCCCGTCGTTCCCGGATCGGCCGCTGGCTGCGCATTCTGGTTCAGATTGTCGTCACTGCCGTTGGTCGTCAGCGTGCTTGGCACCAGGAAATTCAGCGGACCGGCGGCATTGAACTGCGTGGCGGGGATGCGCACATAGTAGGTCTGCGGAGACACCGCCGGCGGTGCGTAGAACAGGTACTTGCCGGTGGTGTCGGTCGTTGTTGTGCTCACGACATTCTCCACACCAGCGCCATCATTGTAAACGAGCTCCAGCTGAATGCCCGCGAGGCCGCTGTCCACGCCAGCCTGGTATTTGCCGTCTGCATTCGCGTCCCGGAACACCAGATTACCCACGCCCAGACGTGTGGAGAAACCAAAGTCGATGGTGAGGTCGGCGTTGCTGTCATTGGCATCATCTGAAGTGCCCTGGAATCCGCCTTCCTGCGCGCCGGTCGGTGCGGCATTGGCCGTCAGTGTGACCGCCAGCGCCGTGATGCCCACCTGCTCAGGACTCTGCGAGTCAATGCCGTCTTCACCCAGGCTGTCATCTCCTGCGGTGGTCGTGGTCTGATTACCACGCAGAGACATCATCTTGTACAATGGTCCCGGACCCACTGGACCGCCGTTGATGCTGATGGATGCCTTGAAGTTGTCTGCGGCCACATGCACCGTGTAAACGCCGGGGCTCAGATTGGTGAAGAAGTAGCGGCCGCTGGCGTCCGTGGTGGTGCTGCGGATGAAGCTGGTGGACCCCGCCGTGCCGCTGCCGGCATACAGCAGCATCCAGACGCCGGGCACACCTTCACCTGCATCCGCCACGCCGTTGTTGTTGGCGTCGTTGAAGACCAGGTTGCCGATGTTCATCAGGTTTGGCAGCGAGCCGCCGCTAAAGCCCATGTCGATCGTGAGATCCACATCCGCATCATTGAATTCGTCCATCGAATTGAGGAAGCCCGCCTCACCCTGCGGCTCTGTGCCATAGGCGAGAGAGAAGGCTGTGGAGCTCACGCCCGTGCTCGTCGGATTGGCTGCATCCTGACCGTTTTCATCCACGTCGTCATCCTGGCCGTCGTCACTGCCGACACCAGACACGGAGGTCGTGCCAAAGAGTGCGGCACCGCTCGCAAACTGGGCGGCTGGGATGCAGAGGAAGTACTGACCTTCCTCATAGGTGTTCAGCAGGTAGGTACCGTCGATGCTGGTCGTCGTCTCCATCACCGGCGTGGCGGTGGCAGGATTGTCACCCGCCTTGAAGAGGCGCACGTTGACCCCGGCCACGCCGAAGTCCGCGCTGTCATAGTGACCGTTCGAATTCACATCACGGAAGATCAGGTTGCCCACGCTCAGCGGCTTGGGCGCAAAGCCGAGATCGATCGTCAGGTCCACGTTGGCATCATCAAAGTCATCGGACTCGGAGTAGTAGCCGGTTTCCGTGGTGGCTGCGGTCGGTGATTGGGCAGGCACCAAAGTGAAGACCGGCGTGCGTGCGCCATCTGTCAGCACGGAGCCTGTGGTGTAGCCATCCTGCTTCGTGTCATCATCTCCTGCGGTCGTGGTCGGCACGGCTGAACCCGCCGCCACCGGCTTCGAAGGCACCAGATTTGCCAGCGCGCCACCGTCCTGGAAGTTGCTGGCAGGAATCTTCACATAGTAGCTGCCCGGCGCCACGCTGAAGCTGTAGAGACCGCCGCCGTAGGTCGTGGTGCTTCCCACCGCCGTCGTCGCGTTCGCTTGATTGGACCACAGCTCGACGGTGACACCATCGATGCCGTATTCATTACCGGGATCAAAGAGGCCGTCGTTGTTGAGATCATTGAAGACCACGTTGCCAACGCCCGAACGCAGCACAAAGCCGAGGTCCACAGTGAGATTGGTGGAGGCATCATTGATGTCATCGCTGGAGCCCTGATAGCCGCCTTCCTGGCTGCCGGTCGGTGCATTGGTCGGAGTCAGATCAATGACGGCGGTCTGGATGCCGTTGATGGATGGGTTGCCATTGTCGAGGCCGTCTTCTCCCACACTGTCATCACCGCTCTGCGTGCCCAGGATGCTGGCATAGCCATTCAGCGGTGAACCAAAGTCAAACTGCCACGATGGCACGCGCACAAAGTAGCGGCCCGGTGGGAGATCGGCGAAGAGATAGGTGCCGTCCGTGTTCGTGGTGGTGGTGGTCACCGGTGCGTCAAACGGAATGAACGCGCCTTCGTTATACAGCTCCAGTGTGACACCGCCCACGCCTTCACCAGCGTCCGCACGGCTGTTGAAGTTCGCATCCAGGAACACCAGATTGCCGACTGCCACGGAGCGGAAGAAGCCGAAGTCGATGGTCAGGTCCGTGTTGGCATCGTTCGCATTGTCTATGAAGGCATTGCTGCCAAACTCTCCGAGAGAATCGGTCGGCTCGTCACCCGGTGACAGGTGGAACTGCGCGGACTCGACGCCCGTGGCGGACGGATCAGCCACATCGATGCCGTTTTCATCCACATTGTCATCCACGCCATTGTCACCGCCGTCGCCGGGCAGCGAACGCCAGCCGGAGAGAGGTTTGCCGGCGGCGAATTCGGTGGCCGGGATGAAGATCTTGTAGTCTCCCTCCACCAGATTGCTGAAGATGTAGCTGCCGCCGTTGTTCGAGATCACCGTGGCGATCGGACTGGCGACATGCACATCCGCCGTCGCGTTGAAGAGCTGCACCTTCACACCGTCGATGCCTTCACCTGAGTCATAGACGCCGTTGCCGTTGAGATCCACGAAGACCAGGTTGCCCACGCCGACGCCGTTCGGATTGTTCAGTTCAAAGCCGAAGTCGATGGTGAGATTGAAGTTGTCATCATCGAACGAGTCGATCGTTTTGAAAGCGCCGCTCTCACCGTTGGCATCGGTCGGCTCCGCATTCACCGCCAGAGTGAAGACCGCGCTGCTGATGCCGTTGAGGAATGGGGACGCGTCATCAATGCCGTTCTCACTGTCAGGCACGTCATCATCCAGATCCAGGGAGGCGCTGCTGGCTCCCGTGAGGGAGGAGAGGCCATTGAGCGGACGCCCCGGCTCAAACTCTGTATACGGAATGTGCACCACGTAGTCGCCCGCAGGCAGCGCATTAAAGAAGTACTGGCCGCCATTGTTGGTGATGGTGCTGAAGAGCGGCACACCAAAGCCGGGTGTCTGGCTGCTGCGGTAAAGCTCCACCGTCACACCGTCCACGCCTTCACCCACGTCAGCCTTGCCGTTTTGGTTGGCGTCGATGAACACCAGATTGCCCACGCCGACCGGTGTCTGGAAACCGAAGTCGATGGTCAGGTCGATCGCCGCGTCGTTCTGGTCATCGGACGTGTATTCAAAGCCGGTCTCACCGCTGTCATTCGTCGGCGAATTGCCGGGATAAAGGCTGATCACCAGCGACGACACTCCGTTGTCCGCTGGCTGGCCGTCATTGATGCCGTCTTCACCCACGTCATCGTCACCCACGAACCCTTCAAGAATGCTGATGCGCTGATACAGCGGGCCACCGGACTGGAACTGCGTGGACGGGATGTGCACCACATAGTTGCCGGGGCGCAGGAAGTTGAAGCCGTAGCGGCCTGCCGCATCCGACGTGGTGATGGCCAGCGGATTGTCCACTTCAGGGAACTGCGTGTCGGTGTAGATTTCGACACTGACGCCGGACATGCCCTCGCCCGAATCATAGTGGCCGTTCGAGTTGTTGTCCGCGAACACCATGTTGCCCAGCGCCACCGGACGGTAGAGACCGATGTCCTCCGTGAGGTCGATGTTGATGTCATTGAGATCAGTGGAGGAGTCAAAGCCGGTTTCAGACGTTGTATCCGACGGTGCCTGATCACGCACCAGATTGATGATGCCGGTGCTCACGCCTGTGATCCACGGCGTGTCCGTCGGCAGCGCATCCTGGCCGGTGTTGTCGTCACCTGCAGTGACGACGGGCAGGCTGTAGAGACCGCGCAGATTGCCGCTGGACTCAAACTGATAGGCCGGCAGATGGATGAAGTACTGCCCCTGCCACAGATTGCTGAAGAGGTAAAGACCGCCATTGGAGGTGACCGCCGTGGCCACAGGCGTCGTCACTCCGGGGGTGTCGCCCCAGCGATAGAGTTGGATGGTCACATCATCACGGCCCTCTCCCACGTCGAAGCGGTTGTTGCCGTTGTCATCGACGAACACCAAGTTGCCGATGCCCATGATGCCGGGCTCCACAAAGCCGAAGTCCACCGTCATGTCGCCGTTGGCATCCACCGTGTAGTTGTCGAGTTCGCCACCACGGCCAAATTCCGCGCCGGAGGAGCCGTTGCCCACAGGCTCGGCACCGGGGGTCAGCGTGATCAGCGGGCTCTTCACCACCGTCTTCGGACCACCGGGCTGACGACCGCTGTCATCACCGTCGATCTGGTCATCCACATTGGACGAGATCGGGCTGCTGTAGCCGCTGCCGGCCAGCGGCAGACCGTCCACAAAGTTGGACTCAGGAATCTGCACCTGATACACGCCCGGAACCTGGCCGGAGAAGTAGTAGAAGCCCTTGTTGTCCGTGTACGTCCAGCCCACGAGGAACTCAGCGCCATCGCCGGAGTCGCCGTTCAGATCCTGCCACAGATCCACGCGCACGCCGGGGATGCCCAGCTCGGCTGCATCCTGGATGCCATTGGCATTGTCATCATTCCACACCAGCGATCCGATGGCCACGCTGTCTGGCAGCGGCGCATACGGCCGCCCGATGGACAGGTCACGCGGACCGGACCAGATTTCAAAGTTCGGACCCGGTGGCCGTGGGATCGGCACTTCATACACATTGACCGCACCATTGGGAGCACCGGTGATGTCGACACTGATCAGCGCACCGCTGTTGTAGCTGCCGGCATTGACCGGCTTGCCCCAGCTATAACCGGCGATGTAGAGATTGTTGTTCGATGGATTGAACTCGATGTCACGTGTGTCCACCTCACCCTTGCCTGCGCTGGAGAGAGTGGCGATGAGCTGCGGCAGCCCAGGTGCGGCTGGCGTGCTGAGATCAACGCTGAAGACTTCGCCATCGGAGCGGTTCACGCCGTAGAGCGTGCTGCCTTCGATGTCGATGCCCGAGATCAGCGCGATGGACTGCCCGCCCGGCACCATGGCCATGAGCTGGATGTCGGTGACGATGGTGTTGAGAAGCGCGCCCGTCGTCGTGCTGTAGCGGCGCACTTCGCGGATGTCGTTGGTCTGCACCACAAGGTAGAGGTTGCCATCCGGGCCGAAGTTCATGTCTTCCACACCCGCCTGTGTAATGAAGGTGTAAGGTGCTGCGGCACCGATCGGCTTGCCCGGAATGGCTCCCAGCTGTCCCTGGAAGCGGACGATGCGGCCGCCGTTCACATCAAACACATAGAAGTTGCCGTCCGGACCGATGGCAAACTGCGTCACCAGGCTCATGCTGGTGGTGCTGTTGTCGAGCACCGCGCCGAGGTCGGTGCCGGTGGGGCTGATCTTGCGCAGGTTGCTGGCACCATAGTGGGCCACATACCAGTTGCCGTCCGGCCCCTGCTCCATGCCATAAGGCACGTCGCCGTAGTCCGCATTGCCCTGGCTGAGGCTGGTGCCAAACGCAGGCACCAGGGAGCCGGAGTAGAGTCCCGTGCTGGAATTGAAGGCCTGGATGCTGTCCGCCTGCGTGGCGGACACATAGATGCTCGGCGTCACATTGACGAAGCCAAAGTCGATGGTCGTTTCGTCATAGGTGCCGCCGCCGGTGCCCGGTTCATCTGCGGCAGTCAGCGTGATCACAGGGCTGTTCACCGCGCCACCGCTGAGCTGCAGTCCGTTGTCGTCATTGTTCACGCCGTTGTCTGCAAAGGTGGTGTTGCTGCTGGAAAGCGGCTGTGCGACCGGGGCACGCGGGATGCGCACATAGACTTTCAGCGGCGGCACCGAAGTGAAGAGATAGGCCCCGCCTGCGCTCGTGGTGGTGGTTCTCAGCAGCACATCATCCGTGCCGCCGATGCTGCCGTCCGCGCCTGCATTCCACAGCTGCACCGTGACGCCGTCGATGCCCGGCTCACCGTTGTCACGGAGTCCGTTGTCGTTTGTGTCCTGCCAGACGAGGTTGCCCACGTTCATGCCGCGGAAGAGGCCGAAGTCGATCGTGTTCTCCGTGTCCGCATCGCTGTCATCCACGGTCGGTTCGCCACCAGTGACGAGAGTGACGACTGGGGAGAAGACCGGTGTGCCGGGACCGCCGGGCTGTGAGGCGGCGTTGTTATCGTTGTCCACGCCGTTGTCGAGGTTCACCGGATTGCCGCCGATGATGTTCAGCTCGGAAGGCATCAGCACGCGCATGAAGTAGGTGCCGGGCTGCAGATTGATGAAGGTATACTGCCCCTGCCCATTCGTGGTGGTGCTGGTGTACATCAGATCGCTGTTCGGACCACTGCCACCGATGGCATTATCCGCACCAGGCTCCCACAGTTCCACCGTGATGCCGCTCAGGCCCGGTTCACCCAAATCGCGCAGACCATTGAAGTTGCTGTCTTCATACACGGTGTCACCGATGCTCAGCCCCTTCACCAGCAGCGAGTAGGATTGCGTGGCGGAGCAGTTGTAAGCGTCCGTGCTGCGCACCGTGAAATTGGCCGTGCCATACACCTGGGCCGAGCCTGAAATCAATCCGCTGGACGAAACCGTCATGCCCGCAGGAGGAGAGCCCGCGATCACCGCATAGGTGTACGGTCCGGTACCCCCGCTGGAGGTAAGCTGCTGGCTGTAAGGAATGGCGTAGTATGCGCTCGTCAGCGAGGTGGGTGTGACACTCACAGACGGGCAATTGACAGCCAGCGTGTAGAGCTTGGAGGCGGAACAGTTGAACGAATCCACCGCCTGCACCGTGAAGGACGCCGTCGTGGCCTGCGTCGGCGTGCCGGAGATGAGGCCGCTGGCACTCATCGAAAGTCCGGCTGGCAGTGAACCACTGGCCACGCTCCACGTGTAAGGAGCGCTGCCGCCTGAAACCGTCAATGAGGCCGTGTAAGCCGTGCCCACCACGCCGTTCGTCAGCGTCGCCGGAGAGATGTTCATCGTCGGGCAGACGATGGTGATGCTGTAAGGCTGCGTGCCCGGTGCGCCGTTCACATCCAGCGCCTGCACCGTGAAGGAGTAGGTGCCGGGAGATGCCGTGGTGGTGCCGGAGATCGCGCCTGCGGTGGAGATCGACAATCCCGCGGGCAGGCTGCCGGTCAGCTTGCTGAAGGTGTAAGGTGCGGTACCACCCGTGGCGGTGAGCTGTGTGAAGTAAGGCACCAGACGCGTGGCGTTAGACAGCGTGGACGGCGTGATGAAGATCGGCGGATAGTTCACCGTGAAGGTGTAGGAAATCGTCGAAGAGCAGCTGTCCGCATCCGTCGCACGCACCACAAAGGTGAAGCTGCCCAGGCTCGTGGGAGTGCCGCTGAGTACTCCACCAGTGCTCAGGGTCATGCCGGTAGGCAACACGCCGGAAGCCAGGCTCCAGGTGTAGGGAGACGTGCCATTGGCCGCCGTCAGCGTCTGGCTGTAGGAGGCATACTGCACTCCCGCAGGCAGCGTGGCCGGAGTGATCGTCAGCGTCGGACAGGCGATGACGATGGACAGCGACTTGGTGACCGAGCAGCTCACCGAATCCGTGGCACGCACCGTGAAATTGTAAGTGGCAGGCACGGACGTCGGCGTGCCGGATATCAGACCGGCGGTGCTCATCGACATCCCGGCAGGCAGAGCCCCGGAGGCGAGGGTCCAGTTATAAGGAGAGGTGCCGCCGGACGCGCTGAGCTGCTGGCTCGGATAAGCCACATTCTTCGTCGCGCTCGGGAACGTCGGCGCCGTGATGGTGAAGGACGGGCAGTTCACCGTGATGGCATACACGCCAGACTTGCCGCAGCCGTTGGCATCCGTGGCGGTGACGGTGATGTTGTAGGTTCCCGGTGCGCTGGAAGGCGTGCCGCTCAGGATGCCGCCGCTGCTCAAGGTCATGCCGCTGGGCATTGTGCCAGTGAAGCTCCAGATATACGGGCTGGTGCCGTTGCTGGCGGTCAGGGTCTGCGGGGAGTAGGCCGCATACTGCGTCGCCGCTGGCACCGTGGTCGGAGACAGCGAGATCGCCGGACAGGTGACCACCCAGGTGAAGGAAGTGTCGAGCGCGCAGCCATTCGCATCCGTGGAACGCACCACAAACGTGTAAGTGCCCGGTGCGCCCGTGATGGTGCCGGAAAGCAGGCCGCTGCTGGAAAGCGTCGCGCCGGTGGGCAGCGTGCCGGAGGGCAGCGTGTAGGTGTAGGCCGAAGTGCCACCCGTGGTGGTGAACTGCTGGCTGAAGGCCGTGTTTTGCGCCACCGAGGAAAGCGTCGTTGGGGAGAGCGTTAGCGTCGGGCAGACCACGCCCACCGTCATCGCCTGCGTGGCGGCGCAGTTGGAGGCGTCCACCACTTTCACCGTGAAGCTGTAGGTCCCCGTCGCTGCCGTGGGCGATCCACTCAGCACACCAGCGCTGGACAGCGTCAGCCCGCCCGGCAGCGCACCGCTGGTGATGCTCCACACATAGGGTGAGTTGCCGCCGGCTGCGCTGAACGTGGCGGAGTAAGCCGAGCCCTTCAGCGCATTCGTCAGAGTCGCAGGCGTGATGTTGATCACCGGGCATGAGCGCAGGCCGAAGTCGATGGTGTTTTCCGTGTTGGTCACGCCGCTGCTGCCGGGCTCACCGCCAGGAGTCAGCGCAAACACCATGCTGTTGACCACCGAACCCGCACCACCCGGCTGCGAGCCGTTGCTGTCATTGTTGACGCCGTTGTCAGCGGTGACGACCGTGTTGCTGGCCAGCGAGTAGGCGGCAGGCGGCGTCAGGCGCACGTAGTAGTTGCCGCCGGTGTAAACCTTGAAGCTGTAGGAGCCGCCGCTCAGCGTGGAGATCGTCTGCAGCACGGTGTCTGCATTCAATCCGCTGCCGCCCACGGCGTTGTCCGCGCCGGGATTCATGAGATCCACCAGCACGCCGCTGACTCCAGTTTCCGTGGTGTCCTTGAGTCCGTTGTTGTTGACGTCATTCCACACCAGGTCACCCACGGTGATGCCGGTGAAGAGACCGAAGTCGAGGGTGTTGTTGCCATTGGTGCCGTCGCCATCCACGCCAGTGGCGGGTTCCATACCCACTTGAAGATCGATCACCGGACCGTACACAAACGTGCCTGGACCACCCGGCTGGCTGCCGTTGTTGTCATTGTCCGCGTCGTTGTCCAGCGTCACCACCACGCTGCTGACACCCGGCACGCTCACCGTCGGTGTCACACGCACATAGTATTTGCCCGGCACCAGATTGCTGAAGGCATACACCCCGGTGCTGCTGGTCAGCACGCTCGCACCCACCTGCGTGTCCGCATTCGCGCCGCTGCCGCCCACGGCATTGTCCGCACCCGGGCTGAAGAGCTGCACCGTCGCGCCGCTGATGCCGAGTTCGCCGACATCGCGCAGGCCGTTGCTGTTGGCGTCATTCCACACCAGGTTCCCCACGCTCACCCATGGCGAGACAGAGCAGGGCTCCGTGGCGATGGTGAACACACCCGATGGATCGGTCACGAAGAAGCCTTCCGTGGCATAGCTGAATGCGGTCAGCGCGCCGTTGCTGTCATAAGTCGGTGTGCTGCTGAGGTCCACCATGTGCAGCTCGATGCCCGTGGCGCCGCCCGTCTGGATGCCTTCCCACGTCGCGGAATCCACCCCCATCGCGCTCCAGTTCGTCGCGTTGTTCACGCGGCTCACATCGATCACGCATTGGAAGCGCACGCTGCTGCCGGCCTCAGTGACCTTGTTCAGCATCACGTCCCCTGCCGTGCTGTTGCCGGACGCCGTGCTCACCATCAGGTTCGCCGCCGTCTGCCAGCTCTGGTTGCCCAGCGTCGCATCATACTTGTAAATGGTCACCGTCGGGCTGGCGCGCGTGATGCCGTCCACATACACGATGGCATGATCCGCAGTCGCAGGATTCCCGCCCGTGCTGACCAGAAACCACAGCGCGTCCACCTTGGAGGCACCGATCTGGTTGAACGTCAGGTCCACATTCAGACGGCTCAGCGCCGCATCATAGATCACATCAGCATTGTTGATCGTGGCCACTCCGCCCTGCGTGTAGTTGAAATCATACGCCTGCACCGGTGTCCATTCCGTGGCTCCGCTCAGCACGCCGTCGGCGTTGGAGTCCATGGCCAGGAAGTGATAGCAGCCCGTGGCGCTCGGCCCGCTGGACTTGAAGCCGAAATCAATGGTCATGTTGCCATTGTTGTCATCGCTGTCGTCGAGGGTGTTGAAGGCGCCGCTCTCACCGTTCGTGTTGATCGGCTCGCCGCTGTCGCTCAGGGAGATCAACGAGCTGCTGATGCCGTTGGTGGCGGGCAGCGCGTTGTCGATGCCGTCGTCATTGCCCACGATGTTGTCATCCACGTCGTTGTCGGACGAGCTGGATGGGAAGATGGAGATCGTGTTCACCAAGGCCTTGCCGGTGGCAAATTCGGAGGCGGGCACACGCACATAGTAGGAGCCTGGCACCACGTTGGTGAACTGATACCGCCCGCGCACGCTGGAACTGGTGCTCGTGGTCGTGCTCGTCACAAACGAACCCGCGCTGTTGAGCAGTTCCACGCGCACGCCGCCGACGCCTTCGCCCGAATCATAGACGCCGTTGTTGTTGGCATCCTTGTACACCAGGTTGCCGATGCGGCAGAGAGTCGGACGCAGGCCAAAGTCGATCGTGTTGTCGAGGTTGCTTCCAAACGGTGCCAACAGGTTGCCCGGCTCCGTCAGCGCCGAAAGCGTGATCATCGGCGAGTAAATCGGCGCGCCCGTGGCGGACTGCGTGATGCCGTTGCTGTCGTTGTCGATGCCATTGTCCGCATTGCTGCTCGTCGTGCTGCGGCGCGGATGCGTGATCGGCGGCGTGAGCTTCACATAATACTTGCCCGCGTTGAGTCCGCTGAAGCTGTAAAGACCGTCGCTCCCCGTGGTGAAGGTCGTTCCCACCTTCACGTCATCCCCATTGTTCACCGTCGTGTCGGTGGAGGTGTAAATTTCCATCTGCGCACCTTCGACACCGGTCTCACCCACATCGACAATGCCGTTGTTGTTCGCATCCGCAAAGACCAGGCTGCCCATCGTCATCGCGGCGCTGAAGCCGAAATCCACCGTCATGTCCTGGTTGCCGCCGCCGCTGAAAAGATTGCCCGGCTCCTTGCCCAAAGCCAGATTGATCACCGGGCTGGACACCGCCGTGCCAGATCCACCGGACTGAATGCCGTTGCTGTCATTGTCCACGCCGTTGTCCAGATTCACGCTCGGAGAGGCCACCGGCCACATCGCGTCAGGCGTTGGCAGACGCACAAAGTAATTGCCCGCCGACAGGCCGCTGAAGAGGTAGTAGCCGTTCGCATCCGTGGTCGTGGTGGAGACCAGCATGTCATCCCCCGTGTTGGCCAGCGAGTCAGCGCCGGGGCTCATCAGCTGCACCGTGAGGTTTTGCAGCCCGGGCTCACGTGGGTTCTTGATGCCATTGCCGTTCGTGTCCGCCCACACGAAGTCACCGATGGCCAGCGTCTGCGGATTGGTGGTGGCACTGCCCTGCAGCAGGATGTTGTCGATGTCGATGTACCCGGAGCCGTCACCGCCCCAGAGATAGACTTCGATCATGAAGGACTTGCCCGCGAGCTGCGCTCCCGTCGGCAGCGTCGATGCACCGCCGATGGAGTTGGTCCATGCCAGGTTCATCGAATACCACGAGCCGGTGGCTGCAAGCTGGAAGACGTTCGTCGTCACCGTCTTCAGGGTCGCGCCTTCCATCCAGGAAAGGAACACCTTCCCCTGCACCGGTGCGGTGCTGCCCACACGGTACACATCAAACAGCAGGTTGCCGATGTTGCCCGTGGCCGTCGGGTCCATGTCAAACCGGATCCACAGGCTGTCAGGGCGCTGCACCAGCGTGCTTGGCACGGCATCATAGCCCGTGTCATACGCCGCATCCCAGTCGCGCATGCGGCGTGAGAGCGCACCACTGCGGATCGGCCCGTTGTTGGTCGGCTCGCTGATGTCCTTGAGGCCGTTCATGTCGTCCTCGATCTGGATCTTCGCAGCATTCACCACCGCAGAACTCTTCAAGCTCGGCGGTGCAGGCAGACCGCCGCTGGCGCTGTTCAGCTCGTATTCGAGCAGGTTCGTGAGGGAGGCAGGCACTGCGCGCAGACCAAAGTCGAGGGTGTTGTCCGCATCGATCCCGCCCACCACATCGCCCGGCTCACGGCCCACTGCGAGCGTGACGATCGGGCTGACGATGGCGGTGCTCACACCACCGGCCTGCACGCCGTTGTTGTCATTGTCCACGCCGTTGTCCATCGCGACCTGCGGTCCGGAGGAAAGCGGATACGCCGTCGGCGGCGTGGCGATCTTCACAAAGTATTTTCCAGGAGCGAGCCCGGTGAACGCATACGCGCCGGTGCCGTCCGTGGTCGTCGTGCCCTGGGACACATCATCCCCGTTGCCGATCACGGCATCCGTCGTGGCGAACAACTGCAACGAGACGCTGCCGATGCCCTGCTCGCCCACATCCTTCGTCCCGCTTTGGTCCGTGTCCTGCCACACCAGATTGCCAAGCGTCAGACCATTGATGACGGCGATGTAGTCCCGCGTGCCGGAGCATGTCGCGCTGTCCTGAGCACGCACGGTGAAGCTGAAGCTGCCCGCCGCCGTCGGGGTGCCGCTGATCGCTCCGGTGGTGGTGTTCAAGGACACGCCCGGTGGCAGGCTGCCGGCAGTGACGGAATAAGTGTAAGGGCTGATCCCGCCGCTGGCAGTGACCGTCTGGCTGTAGGACACTCCGCGATACCCCGAGCTCAGGCTGCTGGGGCTGAGGCTCAGCGTCGGACACACCACCGTCATGCTGATGGTCGTCGTGCCGGTGCAACCATAGCTGCCGCGTGCCGTCACCCCAAAGCTGTAGCTGCCGGGTGCCGTGGGCGTGCCGCTGATGACGCCCGTGGGACTCAGCGCCAGGCCGGACGGCAGACTGCTGCCAGACTGCAGACTCCAGGTGTAAGGAGCCGTCGCGCCGGAAGCCGACAGCGTCGTGGAGTAGCTGGTTGCCACAGTGCCGTTCGGCACGCTGCTCGGCGTGATGGTGATCGCGGGGCACTGCAGCGTCAGAGAGTAGGCCGAAGTGCCAGGGCAGTTGTTTTGATCCATCGCCTGGATGGTGAAGTTGAAGGTGCCCGCCGTATCGGTCGGAGTACCGCTCAGCAGACCTGCCGGGCTCAGTGTCATGCCCACAGGCAGCGCGCCCGTCTTCACCGTCCATGTCTTCGTGCCCACACCACCTGTGGCGGTAAACTGCTGCGAGTAGGCCGTGCCCACCGTCGCGGTGGTCAGGGATGAAGGCGAGATGGTGATCGCCGCGCAGTTCACGCCCAGCGCCAGCGCCTGCTGCACCACGCAGCCGTTCAGATCGCTCGCCTGCGCTGTGAAGTTGAAAGAGCCCACCGCCGAGGTCGTGCCGCTGATCAGACCTGCGGAGGAGAAGGTGATGCCGGATGGCAGTGCGCCGGAGGCCAGCGTCCAGGTGTAGGGCGAGGAGCCGCCGGTCGCCGTGAGCTGCTGGCTGTAGGCCACCGTCGTCGTGGCCTGTGGCAGCGTCGTTGGCGTGATGGAGATGACCGGGCAGCTGAAGATGATGCTGCAGGAGCGCGTTGCCGTACAACCCACAGAGTCCGTCGCCGTCACACTGAAGGTGTAGGTTCCTGGTGCCACCGTCGGTGTGCCACTGATGAGTCCGCCACTGCTCAGAGTCAGCCCCGTTGGCAGACTGCCGCTGGCAAGCGACCAGGTGTAGGTGGAATTGCCACCGCTCGCGGTCAAAGTCTGGCTGTAGGCCTGATACTGCCTGCCAGCAGCCAGCGTGGATGGGCTGATGGTGATCGTCGGGCAGTTCACATGCAGCGTGTAGCTGCGTGTGGCGGAGCAGCTCGCGCTGTCCGTTCCCTTCACCACCACCGTGTAATCTCCCGGCACCGCCGTGGGTGTACCGCTCAGCAGACCCGCGCTGGAAAGGCTCATGCCCGAAGGCAGCGCGCCGCTCTGAATGCTGAAGGTGTAAGGAGAGCTGCCGCCGGTGCCATCCAGCAGCACGGAGGAGTAGGCGGCAAACTGCTGCGCATTCGAAAGTGTGGAGGGAGTGAGAGTGATCGTCGGGCAGATGACTTTCACGCTCAGCGCCTTCGTGCTCACGCAGTTGTTGGCGTCACGTGCACGCACCGTGAAGGAGTAGGTTGCAGGCGCGGAACCCGGCGTGCCGCTGAGGACACCGGCGCTGCTCAGGCTCATGCCCGTAGGCAGCGCACCGCTGGTGATGTCCCATTGATAAGGAGCCGTGCCGCCCGTCGCGGTCATCGTCACCGCCGTATAGGCCGCATACTCCGTGGCATCAGCGAAGGTGCTCGGAGAGATGCTCAGAGTTGGGCAGCCCACCGTCAGCGAGTAGCTGCGAAGACCAATACCGCTGTAGGAATCCGTGGCGCGCACCGTGAATGGATAGCTCGCAGGCACCGCCGTGGGTGTGCCGCTCAGCACGCCGGTCGTGGTGTTCAGCGTCAGCCCGGCAGGCATGCCGTTGTTGCCGGTATTGGTGACGGAGTAACGTGCCAGCGCCTCAACCGAGCTGAGCGCGCGGTTGTAGAGCACCGGTTCATCCAGCGCGCCGTTCCACGAAGTCGCGGCGGTTGCACTGCCACCCATCACCAGCGGCTGGGTCGAGTGATTGATCGCCGTGGTGAAGGCCTTCGAAGCGATCTGCACGCCGTTGACATAAATGCGGATGTTGGTGAGGTCATACGTGGCCACCACATGGCTCCAGCTGCCCACCGTCAGCGTTGCATCGACAAATTCAGACGTGCCTGCCACCGAGCCGGTGCCATTGATCCAGAAGCGCACGGTGCTCGTGCCGCTGCGCTGAATCAAACCGTAGCCGTTTGCCGGAGCGGCCGCGCTCGATGTCTTCGCGATGAGAACCTGATCTGCCGCAGGTGCAGCACTGGCCGGACGCACCCAGGCTTCCAGACTGATCTGTGCCGGACGCATCACCGACTGATCCGCCACCTGCAGGTAGTCATTCACACCATCAAAGCTGAAGGCTTGTCCCACCAGACCGGCGGTGAAGGCCACGCCATTCATGAGGGCGCCGTTGTTGCCCGCGACCACTTCCGTCGCGCCGCTTTCACCGGGCCACCATGCGGCGGCTCCGCTCAGTGCGGAAGGCCCGTAGCTCCAGGCGTAAGGCGCTGTGCCGCCCGTGGCTGCCAGATTTTGCGTGTAGGCCGCATACTGTGTCGCCGCAGGCAGAGTGGCCGGATTCACCGTCACGATCGCATTGCTCAGTGTCAGCGTGTAGTTCTGCGTGCCGGAGCAGCCGATGCTGTCCGTGCTGCGCACCGTGAAGTTGTAGCTGCCAGGAGCTGCCGAGGCGCCGGGTGTGCCACTGATGACACCGGCGTTGTTAATCGTCATGCCATTCGGCAGAGCACCGCTGCTGATCGCATACACATAGCCACCCGAGCCACCGCTGGAGGTCAGCGTGAGCGGATTGTAGGCCACATACTGCGTGGCCACCGCCACCGTGCCGGGGGTGATGGTGATGGTCGGGCAGCCGCGGAAGCCGAAGTCGATCGTGTTCTCCGTGTTTGAATTGCCAGAGCTTCCCGGCTCGCCGCCAGCGGTCAGCGCGATCACCGGGCTTATCACCGCCGTGTTGATGCCACTGCTCTGGATGCCGTTGCTGTCATTGTCACGGCCGTCATCCAAAGTGTCCACCACACCCGAGGCCAGCGGATAAGCCGACGGTGGTGTCGGCACACGCACGCGGTAGTTTGCTGGCTGATACACCGTGAAGCCATACACGCCGGAGCTGTTCGTCGTTGTGCTGGCGATGACCGTGTTCACCGTGCCATCGAGCAGTTCCACCGCCACTCCAGCGCCCACGCCAGTTTCGGTGCCGCTGCTGAAGGCGCCGTCATTGTTGGCGTCGATGAAGAGCTGGTTGCCAAGCTGGATGCCGGAGAACAAACCGAAGTCGACGCTCAACTCCGTGTCAGGATTGGTGTCACCATCGTTCGACGGCTCCGTGCCGCTGGCCAGCGTAATGACTGGGCCGTAAATGTACGTTCCCGGCCCGCCGGGCTGGCTGCCGTTGTTGTCATTGTTCACGCCATTGTCCAGCGCGACAACGTTGCCGCCGGTCGCGGGGATGTTCGAAGGCGGCGTCACGCGCACCACGTATTTGCCATCGGCCAGTCCGGTGAAGTTGTAAGCGCCCGCCGAGTTGGTCGTCGTGTTGGCGATCAGCAGGTCATCGGCGTCTCCTGCGATGTCATTCGTGCTGCGGTAGAGATCCACCACAACGCTGCTGATGCCGATCTCAGGATTCGAGCCCGTGTCACGCACGCCGTTCTTGTTCGCGTCGTTCCACACCAGGTTGCCAATCGTCAGCGTGGCCGTGGTGTTCACCTGGCAGAGATACACAAGGTCAGCCGCCACCGCATTGGTGCTGCTGCCGCCGGAAAGCGCCAGCGTTGCGGTGTCGATCTGTGACGGCGTCGCGCCATTGGCCACGCGGAAGTGATAAGTGAACTGCCTCCACAGCGGCTGCGTGTTGTTCGCGCCCGCTTCCGTCCAGTTGTTGTAATCCGATGCGCCAAAGGCCGAGTACGAAATCGTGCCACCGTTGTATCCGCAGCACTGGCTCACGCCCGGAGCAGTGGCGCTCATTTCACCCTGCGGCACCGTGTAGTATTGATACAGGCCCGGCGTCGCTCCGGTGATGATTTGGAAAATCTGTGCATTCGCTCCGAGATTCCACAGGATCGAAGCCGCACCTGACGTGGCGCTGGAGGCCCACACGCTCAGCTCGTATTCCTTGCCCGGCTGCAGCACGCTGCTCCAGTTGCCGCCGCCCGCAGGCATCAGATTGACGGCGGAGTTCGTTCCCTGCAGCAGCACCATGCGCTTGCCGTGCCGGCTCTTCACACTCTCCATCCATGAAACCTTGGAGCCGCTGCTGCCCACGGCGATCTGCACACGCTGCACCGGCTCACCGATGCCGCTGGTCCCATTCGTGCCGCCCAGCCACTGGTAGGCATTGATGCCGGAGCCAAACGTGGTGCCCGTGCCATCATACCCCATCACGCTCGTGGCGGTGCCCGTCACATTCGGCAGGCCCAGCAGTTCAAAGCTCGGGTTGTCGATGAGGTTGGTGATCTGACATGGATTCGAATTCGCAAAGCCGATGTCGATGCTGCTGTCGAAATCCGTGTCGTCCCCATCCACGCCAGCGCCGGGCTCTGTGTTGGGATAAAGGGTTATCAGCGGCGTGACCACAGCGAGTCCGGAAACTGCCTGGATGCCGTTGTTGTCATTGTTCACGCCATTGTCCAGATTCACCTGGCTGGTGCTCACCTTCGGATAGAAGGTCGGCGGTGTGGGAATGCGCACGTAGTAGATTCCTGGAGCAAGGCCGCTGAAGAGATACTGACCATCCCAGTCGGTGGTCGTGGAGGCCACCAGCACGTCATCGCCGCTACCGTTGTTCACCACGCCATTGATGCCCGGAGCCCACAGTTGCACAGGCAGATTGGGCACGCCGCTTTCGGACGAGCCGCGCAGGCCGTCATCATTCATGTCCACCCACACCTGATTGCCGATGCCCATTCCTTTGATGTTGAAGGTCACCGCAGTTGCGGTGCTCTGGCAGCTGTAGGCGTCCGTGACACGGACGGTCACGGTGTAGGTGCCCAGCGTCGTCGGCGTGCCGCTCACGCTGCCATTGCTGGCCAGGCTGAGTCCGGGTGGCAGGCTGCCACTCACCAGCACAAACGAATACGGTGCGGTGCCGCCGCTGCCGGTGATGCTCTGGCCAAAGCTGGTGCTGAGGTAGCCATTGGCAGGCGTGGTGCCTCCCACCGCAATCGCCGGGCACACCGGTGTGAGAGTATAAGACCGTGAGCCCGTGCAGCCGTTCGCATCCGTGGCAATGAGCGTGAAGGTGACCGGCGTGCTCGCTGTGGCCGTGCCGCTGAGCACCCCCGTGCTGCTGTTGATGCTCAGCCATGCAGGCAGGCCCGTCGCACTCCAGGTCAGCGGTGTCGCGCTCGTACCGCTGCTGGTGATCGTCTGCGAATAGCTGAGGCCAAGGTAAGGCACAGGCAGCGTGGTCGGACTGATGGTGATCGCAGGGCAGACCTGCACCTGATAAGTCGCGGAACCCAGGCATCCTGTTGAATCCGCGATCCCCACTGTGATGCTGGCGCTGCTGCCATTTCCCGTCGCCGCAGTGCCGCTGAGGACGCCGTCGCTGGAGAGCGTGAATCCGGCTGGCAGTGTGCCGCTGCTCAAAGTGTAGGTGTAGGGTCCGGTGCCACCAGTGGTCGCCAGGGCCTGCGAATACGCGGTGCCCGCTGTGGCGCTCGGCAGCGTGCCCGGTGTCACGGCGAAGATCGTGCAGCGTGGGTCCAAGGTGTAAATCTGCGTGGCCACACAACCGTTGGCATCCATGGCGCGAACCGTGAAGCTGCCCGGACTGTTATCAGTCGGCGTGCCAGAGATCTTCCCGGTCGTGGCGTTCAGCGTGCACCAGGCTGGCAGGGTTCCGCTGACGACGCTGTATTGATAAGGGGCCGTGCCACCCGTGGCCGCAACCGTCTGCACATACTGCTGTCCCACCGTCGCCGGTGGCAGGGTGGCAGGCGACAGGCTGATGGCAGGGCAGATTTGCAGCGCCGGCCAAACGCGGGAGCCGACGCAACCGTTCGCATCAGTGGCGGTGAGCGTGAGGCTGATGCCGACGCCGTTCGCCGTTGTCGGTGTGCCGCTGATCACCCCCGTGGTCGCGTTAAGCGTCAGTCCCGCAGGCAGGACGCCGCCCGAAATTCCCCAGACATAATCCAGCCAGCCCGTCACCGGCTGCAGCGTCAGGCTCGGGCCGGACCAGTACAACTTCATCGTCGCTTCACCCGCGGCTTCATAATACTCCACACGGACAGGCACCATGACCCCGGCGGTCAGGTTCACCGTGGCGGTGTAGTTGGTGGCGGACTGATCCTGCCATTTGTCGATGACCAGCGTGTTGTTCACCCAGACGCGCACGCCGTCATCGCTCGTGCTTTGGAAAGTGTAGGTGCCCGTGGTCGCAGGGCGGATGAAGCCGCTCCAGCGCGCCGAAAAGCGGTCCACCGGCACCAGCACATCCGGAGAGCCGGTGGTCCAGGTGTAATCGATCGACGTCTCCTGGCGTGTCAGCACCAGCGTTTTGAAATCTGAGCCCGAAAAATACTGCGCGGTCAGGCCAGATGTCGGAGAGGCGCTGAACGACTGGCTGTAAGGCACCCCCACCGTGCCCACTGCTGGAGTCGCTGGAGTGATGGTCACGGCAGGGCACACGGGTGGCAGCGTGTAAGTCCGGGATGCGGAGCAAAGATTCGCGTCCGTCGCGGTCACGGTGAAGGTGACGGCGATGGAGTTCGTCGGCGTGCCTGACAGCACCCCGGTGCTCGCATTCAGATACAGCCATGAAGGCAGGCCCGTGGCGCTGTACACCACCGGCGTGGCGGTCGTGCCGGACGTCGTGATCGTCTGCGCATAAGGTGAACCAATCACCGGTGAAGGCAGCGTGGCGGGGTTCACCGTGATCACCGGACAGATCTTGATCTGCAGCGCCTGATCTCTGAAGCAGGTGTTCGCATCCATGGCGCGCACGGTAACGGTCGTGCCGTTCACCCCGCTGGTCGAAACCGTCGGCGTACCGCTGATGCTGCCCGTGCTGCTGATGCTCAATCCTTCCGGCCACGTGCCTGAGGATGTGCTCCAGGTGTAAGGTGTCGCGCTGCTGCCGGTGGCGCTCATGGCTTGCGTATACGCGCTGCCCACCAGGCCGCCGGTCAATGTCGTGGGTGTCATCACGATGACCGGGCAGGAGCGGAAACCAAAGTCGATGGTGTTTTCAAAGCTCGTGCTTCCCGCAGCCCCCGGCTCCGTGCCGGTGGCCAGTGTGATCACCGGACTGATCGCCGCCGTTCCAGCTCCGCCGTTTTGCGAGCCGTTGCTGTCATTGTCCACGCCATTGTCAGCATAGACCGTGAGCGTGGCGGACGTGTAGACAGCAGGCGGAGTAGGAATGTTAACGCGATAGGTGCCGGGTGCCTGGCCGCCAAAGAAGTACTTGCCACTGGCGTCGGTCGTCGTGGTCAGCAGCACGTTGCTTGTGGTGGCGTCCAGCAGTTGCACCGTGATGTTTGCCTGACCAGATTCGGTGCTGGACTGATAGAAGCCGTCGCCATTGAGGTCGGCAAACACGAGATCGCCCAGGCTCACTCCATCGCTCAGCGCAAAGTCCACGGTGAAATCCGTATTGGTGTTGGAGTCGCCATCGTTGACCGACTCCGTGCCGGGGATCAGCGTGATCATCGGGCTGTAGATCGGCGTGCCGGGACCGCCGGGCTGCATGCCGTTGTTGTCATTGTCCACGCCGTTGTCCAGCGCCACCACCACACCGGAGGTCATCGGCAGTGAGGCCGGTGGGATCACCTGCACGTAGTAGCTACCGGAGGGAACGTCGCTGAAGACATAAACACCGCTGCTGGAGATGGTGACCGGGGTCGAAATCTCGTAGTCCGCATTCACGCCGCTGCCGCCGCGCACGCCGTCCGCGCCAGGATGGAACAGATGCACCACCGCGCCCACAGCTCCCGTTTCGCCGTAGTCTTTGATGCCGTTGCGGTTCGTGTCCTGCCACACCGCATTGCCCAGGCACAGCCGCGTGTCAGCCACATCCACCTTTTGGAAAACCATGGAATCTTCCTGGCCGTAGGGATTGTCGCCGAAGACGCCCATCGTCTTGCCGTCGGCGGAGATGCCGTCACCACCATTGTAGAGGTTCCAGAAGGAGTAGGTGCTGTCCTGCGCCACATGGCCGTCGGAGACGAGCAGGTCGGAGATGCGCGTGTACAAATCCTGCGGCGTGTCCCACATCACCGCAAAGCTGCCCGTGGATCCGCTGCTGTAGATCGTGCCGAGCACGCGGCCCGTGTCGCTCACCGCACCGACGATGCCGCCCAGATTGTCCTGAGGCAGGATGCGTGGCAGATTGGTCCGCGTGCTGGTCTGAGTGTCATACACAAACGGTGTCGGCACGCCGGAAAGGCGCTGGCTGCTACCAATGTAGCGTCCGTTCGGGCTGATGCGGCCCGCGTTCAACGAACCTCCGGTGAAAGTGACCACCACCGTGCTGTAGCCTGCTGCAGGACTGCCGCTGAGCACCTTGCTCACGCCGCTGCTATCCATCACCAGAAGCTTGGTGCCATCAGCGGAGGCATCGACTACATCACGCACTCCGGAGATCGCGGTCCAGACACGGGTGCTGAGATTCCAGTAGCCGCCCTGCGCCAGCACCGGGCCGCCGGGGCCGTCAGGATCCACGGTGCCGAAGGCATAGGCGCTGTCGCTCGTCAGCGCAGATGGGATGGCGCTCATGCTGGCGTTCGAATCAAACGGAGTCAGCAGCCGCACCGTGGTGCCGCTCGTCTGGCTGTAGAACCAGGGGACGATGCTCAGCTTGCTGCCCACCGTCCATTTCTCATAACCGACTGCATCGCCGCTGTCGTTGACATCACGACCCATGGCATATGGATGTGCCGGATTCAGCAATGGCACGTTCAAATTCACATTCGTGAGCGTGTTCATGAGGAAGCCGTAGGAGTTCTTGGCCACGCGGATGCCGGTGATCCATCGCCCGTTCGGCGACATGTTGTAAAGGCAGGTGCCGATTCCGTTGTTTTCACCGCCGAGCACGTCACGACCGAGACGAGTCACCAGGTAGGCGCCGCCGACGCTTTGATTGAGCGGCGTGGGGCAGTTGGAAGTGACGGCGGCGGAAATGGTGATGCTGCGCGTGATCGTCGTCTGGCAGTTGTTGGCATCGGTGACTTTCACCGTGAGCGTGGAACTGCCCGCGACAGTCGGCGTGCCGCTGATCGCGCCGGTGGAGGTGTTGAAGCTCAGGCCAGCGGGCATCGAACCGCCTGTGATCGCATACGTGTAGGGTGCAATGCCGCCTGCGGTGATGAAAGTCTGCGCATAACTGGAGCCCACCATGCCCACGGCCAGCGTGCCGGGGCTGACGCTGATAACGGGGCACTGCGGTGTGATGGTGTAGCTGCGCGTGCCCACACAGCTGTTCGCATCCGTGGCGCTGATGACAAAGGTGCGTGAAGTCGAGCTCGTGGGCGTGCCGCTCAGGACACCGGTGCTCGCATTGAAGGTCACTCCGGCTGGAAGCGTGCCACTGACAAATGTCAGGACATACGGCGAGGTGCCACCGCTTGCGCTCAGCGTCTGGGACGAGGTCGCGCCCACCGTCCATGAGGTGGTGAGGGGGGACAGGGAGATGACGGGGCAGATTTTGAGGCTGATGATCTGGTCCTTCAAGCAACCGCTGGCATCCATGCTGCGCACCGTGAAGCTGCTGCCAAGTCCATTGGCAGTCGTGGGCGTGCCGCTGATGACTCCGCTGCTGCTGAGCAGCAGGCCTGCGGGCAGAGTGCCGTTGCTGATGGAATACGTGTAGGGCGAAGTGCCGCCGCTGGAGGCAAGGGCCTGGCTGTAAAACGTGCCGACCTTGGCTGCCGTCGCCGTGGTGGGCGTGATGCTGATGGCCGGGCAGACCTGCAGGGTCCAAGTCTTGGAGGCCTGGCAGCCATTGGCGTCCGTGGCGCGCAGGGTGAGGCTTGTGCCCGCCGCATTCACCACCGTGGGTGTGCCGGAGATCACGCCAGTGCTGGCGCCAAGCGTGAGACCCGTCGGCAGTGTGCCGCTGGTCAGGGCCCAGGAGTAAGAAGCGCTGCCACCACTGGCCGTCAGCGTCTGGGAGTAGGCAGTGCCGACGACGGCCTGCGCCAGTGCTGAAGGCAGGATGCTGATCGTTGGGCAGACCGGTGCAAGGGTGCAGGCCTGCGTTTTAGCGCAACCATTGGCATCCGTGGCACGCACGGTGAAAGCTGCGGTGGTCGTGCTGGTCGGTGTACCACTGATCACACCTGCGGAGCTCATCGTGGCCCAGGCTGGCAAAGATCCACTGGCCAGCGTGAAGGTGTAGGGGGATGCACCACCGCTGGCGGAGATGGTCTGCGAATAGGCAACCCCCACCGTTGGCGTGTTCAATGTCGCAGGCGCGAGCGTAACCACCGGGCAGACTTGCAATGAAAGTGTCTGCGATCCCTGGCAACCATTGGCATCATTCGCCCGCACGATGAGGGAGCTGGCCGGACTGGCTGCTGCCGTCGGTGTGCCGCTGATGACGCCGTTGCTGGAATTAAGCGTGAGACCTGTGGGCAGCGTGCCGCTGATGAGCGTCCATGAGCTGTAAGGAGCCGTGCCACCGCTGGCGGCCAGTGTCTGCGAGTAAGCCGTGCCCACGGTGCCTTGCGTAAGCGTTGCGGGGCTGATGGCGGTGGTGGCGCAGCCCGGTGTAACGGTGTAGGCACGCGTGCCGGTGCAACCGTTCGCATCGGTGGCGCGCACCGTGAAGGTGGCCGCCGTGGTGGTGGATGGCGTGCCGCTCAGCACCCCTGCACTGCTCAGTGTGGCCCAGGTGGGCAGCGAGCCGCTGGCCAGCGTGCAGGTGTAGGAGGCTGCACCACCGGAGGCGGTGATGGTCTGCGAATAAGCCGTGCCCACGGTCGGGGCGGTCAGCGTGGCAGGTGAAAGCGTGACGACCGGGCAAACTTGCAGCGTGAAGGTCTTGGTGCCGGCGCAGGCGTTGACACTGTCCGTGGCGGCGATGGTCACACTGACTCCGCCCGCATTGCCCGTGGTCGGCGTGCCGCTGAGGACGCCCCCGCTGCTCAGTGTCAGACCCGTTGGCAGCGTGCCGCTGGTGACTGACCAAGTGTAATTTCCTGAACCGCCGGTGGCTGCGAGCGTCTGTGAATACGCGCTGCTGACGGTGCCCAGCGGCAGCGTTGCCGTGGAGATGGTAATGGCCGGGCAGCCCATGGCGAAGGTCATCGCCTGCGTGCCCTGGCAACCATTGGCATCCGTGGCGCGGACAGTGACGTTGCCGCTGGTCTGTGAAGAAGGTGTGCCGCTCACCACACCCGTGCTGGCATTGAGTGAGAGACCCGCTGGCAGCGTGCCGCTGACAACCGCATACGTGTAGGCGGCAGAACCACCCGAAGCGGTGATCGTCTGCGAGTAGGCGACGCCCACGGTACCCGTGGCCGGAGTGGTGGGAGAGAGGGAAATAACCGGGCAGATTTGCAGCGTGATCGCACGTGAGCCCTGGCAGCCATTGGCGTCATTCACGCGGAACGTGACCGTGGTCGCAGGACTGGCGGAGGCCGTCGGCGTGCCGCTGATGACACCCGTGCTGGCATTGAGCGTCAAGCCCGCTGGCAGCGCACCACCTGTGACAGTCCATGTGCTGTATGGCGCGATGCCACCGCTCGCGGCGAGCGTCTGCGAGTAAGCCGTGCCCACCGTGCCTGCGGGCAGCGCCGAGGGTGTGATCGAGATCGTCGGACACTGAGGCGTCAGCGTGTAGGCCAGCGTGGAGGTGCAAGCATTGGCATCCGTGACACGCAGGGTGAAAATGGCTGTAGTCGTGGTGTTTGGCGTGCCGCTGAGCACACCGGCGGAAGTCAGCGAAGCCCAGGTGGGCAGCGTGCCGCTGGCGAGCGTGAAAGTATAAGGGCCGGTGCCGCCGCTGGCCGTGATCGTTTGAGAATAAGACGTACCCACCGTCGCCGTGGCCAGCGTGGTGGGTGAGAAAGTGACGACCGGGCAGATTTGGAACGTGATCGCGCGCGATCCCTGGCAACCATTGGCATCATTCACGCGGACCGTGACGGAGGTCGAAGGGCTGGCGGAAGCCGTCGGCGTGCCGCTGATGACACCCGTGCTGGCATTGAGCGTCAAGCCCGCTGGCAGCGTGCCTGCGGTGACGGTCCAGGCACTGTAAGGCGCGACACCGCCGGTGGCTGAAAGCGTCTGTGAGTAGGCGCTGCCGACCGTGCCGGTGGCGAGTGATGCAGGCGTGATGGTGACCGTCGGGCAGACCGGCGTGACGGTGAAAGAAAGCGTCGTGGAGCAGCCGTTGGCATCCGTGGCCCGCACGGTGAAACTGGCTGCCGTGGTGCTGTTTGGCGTGCCGCTGAGAACGCCTGCGGAACTCAGGGTGGCCCAAGTCGGAAGCGCACCGCTGGCCAGCGTGAAGGTGTAGGATGCGGTGCCCCCTGAAGCGGTGAGTGTCTGGGAGTAGGCCGTGCCCACGGTGGGCGTCGGCAGAATCGAGGGCGAGATCGAAATGATCGGGCAGATTTGCAGCGTCACCACCTGCGTGCCCTGGCAGCCGTAAGCGTCATTCACACGCACCGTCACGGAGGTCGAGGGGCTGGCGGAGGCCGTCGGCGTACCGCTGATGACGCCAGTGCTGGCATTGAGTGTCAAACCCGCAGGCAGCGTTCCGCTGGTCACGGTCCATGTGTTGTATGCTGCCGTGCCGCCGCTCGCGCTCAGGGTTTCCGAGTAGGCGGTGCCCACCGAGCCCGCATCGAGCGTGCCCGGCGAAATGCTGATCGTCGGACAGGCAGGTGCGACGGTGTAAGCCTGAGTGTCAAGACAGCCAGCCGCATCCGTGGCACGCACCGTAAAACTCGCTGAGGCGGCGCTGGTGGGGAGACCGCTGATCGTCCCATTGCTCGTGCTCAGAGACAGCCCCGAAGGCAGCGTGCCGCTGGTGAGCGCCCATGTGTAGGGTGAGATGCCGCCCGCTGCGCTGAGTGTTTGTGTGAAGTTGGTTCCCACCGTCGGTGTGTTGAGCGTGGGAGGAGTGACAGCCACCGCCGGGCAGGTCGGCGTGATGCTGCTGGTCAGCGTGCCGGTGCAGCCTTTTGCATCGGTGGCACGCAGTGTGAAGCTGGTGGCGCTGGAGCTGGTGACGGTGCCCGAAATCACACCCGTGCTGGCATTCAGCGTGAGCCCCGCAGGCAGCGACCCGGTGGCCACCGCGTAGGTGTAGGGGCCGTTGCCGCCGCTGGCAGTCACCGTCTGGGAGTAAGCGGTGCCCACCGTGGGAGTGGGCAGCGTGCCCGGAGTCAGCGTGATGGTGCTGCAGGTCACATTGAACAGATAGTCTTCCACCTCACCCGGGCCGCTGGCACCCGAATGGCCGGGATTGGTCACGGCAGTAAGCCGGAAACGTGCACCGAGAGCACCCACCGCAGCCGTCGCCGGCACATTGAAGGTGTAGTTCTGGCTCACATTGCTGGTGCCAGAGGGGATGGTGACGTTGGTGATGATCTGATCGCCGCTGTCCGTCAGAGATCCATTGTTGCCGAAGTCCACCCAGCCATTCAGGAAGGCCGGAGCACCGGAGGTGTTCGTCACCTTCACCGTCACACTCACGCCCGTGGCTCCCTGCACCACGCTGGCTGGCAGCGTCACGCCGTCTTCGTCATCCGTCCATGCCAGGTCGTCCGCATTCGCCGCCGTATTGAAGGCCGCCGGAATGTCGTAATCAACGAGCGAACCCATCAGCAGCGAGCTGAACACGGTGTCGCGGGCCACCGAGAATCCAGAGTAGTCGCCGAAGTCATCCAGCACCTGTGTAAACTCATAGCGCATCGCACCGCCGGAGATGGCGCTTGCCGCGATGCTGGAGTTCACGGTCGTGGCCACGCCGGTGGTTTTGTCCAGCGTATACAGCGCCCTGCCCGCCTGCGCATACAGCGTGCCGTAGCCATCCGTGGAAAGACCGAACACATCGGCAATGGCCGCGCCCCCCGTGGTTTTGATCTGCCCCACAAGCTGTGTGGCCGAGCCGCCTTCAGGCACTTTGTAAAGGTAGAAGGTGTTGAACCCGCTGCCGGCCACCGCGTAATACAATTCATTGCCGATCCATGCCAGGTCACCTGCGCTGTTGAGTGCCTCTCCATTCGGAACGGTGGACGGTGAACTGTAGACCCGGGTCAGCGCCGTGGTGGAACTGGTGCTCAGCGAGGACAGATTGAAGGTGTAGATGTCGCCGTCGTTGACGCTGCTGATGTAGGGCTTGCCAGCCGAGTCAAACACCAGGCCGTTGAGGCTGTTGCCAAAACTTCCCAACCGCGTCAAGGCTCCAGTCGTCGGATTGATCTGATAGATGTTGTTGAAGTCGATCCCGTAGAGAATGCCCGAAGGTGACCACGCCAGGTCCGTGAGGTAGCGGGCGCTCGAATCCTTCGTCTGACCGACGAGCACCTTGGCTCCCGTGGAGACATCGTACGTTTCAAGATAGCCGGTGCTGCCAGTGCCAGAGCTGACGTACAACAGGCTGGAGTAGCTGGTGCCTGAGGCCACCGTCATGAAATAGGACTGCGAGGCGGTGCACCCGTAGGCGTCAGTGACCTGAACTGCGAAACTGGAGGTTCCCTTTGCCGTGGTCGTGCCGCTCAGCACGCCCGCGCTGCTCAGGGTAAGTCCCGCTGGCAGCGTGCCCGACGCCAGTGCCCAGGTGAGCGGTGTGTTCACAGAGCCCGTGGTCGCCGTGGCCACCATCGTGACATTGACCGCCGTGGACAGATCCCACGAACCCATGGCGAACGGTGAAATGACATAGCTCGTGCAGGCCGGAACAAACGTGTAGCTGCGTGTGCCAGCACAGCCGCTTTGATCCACTGCCTTCACCGTGAAAGTCGCGGTGTCGCCGGAGGTGGGAGTGCCGGTCAGTGCGCCTCCGGAGCTCAGGGTCAGCCCGTCTGGCAGCGTACCACTGCTCACACTGAAGCTGTAAGGGGATGAGCCGCCGCTGGCGCTGATCGTCTGCGAGTAAGCAGTGCCCACCGTCGCAGTGCCCAGAGTGGTGGGACCCACCGTGATGGCCGGGCAGATCTGCACCAAATAATCTTCCACCTCACCATTGCCTTTCAGACCGAGGGGCGTTGGAGAGCTCGTGGAAGTCAGGCGCACGCGCACGCCCACATTCCCAAGGGTGGCGCCGGACGGCACAGTGAAGTTGATGGTCCTGTTGGAATTCGAACTGCCATTGACGATCGTCGTATTCGTGGCGATCTGCTCGCCTGAGTCAGTGAGCGAGCCGTTCTTGTTGTAGTCGATCCACGCATTGAGGAAGACGGTGGCACCACTGGTGTTCGTCACATTCACAACGATGCTGCCTGACGTACCCGTGACCAGACTGCCCGGCAGTGTCACACCGTCTTCATCATCCGTTCCCGTGTTGTCATCTCCCGTTGCGAGGGAACTGGCCGTGACCGAAGGTTCACCGTCAGTGGTGGCACCAATCCTGATGGTGCTCACCATGGTGCTGCTGGCATTGCCGAAACTGCTAAAGTCCCCATAATCCGTCTCGGCAAGTGCCCCCACCGCCGAAACCACAAACAAGCTGATACCGGCTGTCAATGAGCGCTGGCCCCGGGCACAGCGCCTCCTCAGCCACGCGGCAGCGCGGAGAATCGAGGCAGTCGACTCGCCTGTTTCTTTAGAAACATTCGAGGAACTGCTGTATTCCAGAGGAAGACCCATGTAATTTTTGCGAATAAAGTCAGTTTAACAATACTCATTATAATTTCAATAGAAAGAACGCATTTATTTAACTTTTCCTAACCACCCGCTTTTTACTCCCCGCAATTTCGTAAAAAAGGCGCACTCCGGCGCTCGACACACCTTCGATTGCCCTTATTCTCCGCGCCCCCCTCAAAAAAGCGGTCAATCATGAGCAAAAAAATCGTTCTCGCATACTCCGGCGGCCTCGACACCTCCGTCCTTCTCTCCTGGATCAAGGAAACCTACAACGCCGAGGTCATCGCCTTCTGTGCCAACGTCGGCCAGGACGATGAGCTTAAAGGCCTGAACGCCAAGGCTAAAAAGACCGGAGCCTCGAAGATCTACATCGACGACCTTCAGGAGGAGTTTGCCACCGATTTCATCTACCCGATGATCCAGGCCGGAGCCATCTACGAAGGCGAGTACTTTCTGGGCACCAGCATCGCCCGCCCCCTCATAGCCAAGCGCATGGTGGAGATCGCCAAGGCTGAAAAGGCCGGCTTCATTGCCCATGGCGCCACCGGCAAGGGCAACGACCAGGTCCGCTTTGAGCTCACCGCCGCCGCCCTCGCCCCCGAGATCGAAATCATCGCCCCATGGCGCGACGAGCGCTTCCGCACCGAGTTTCCCGGCCGTGCCGAGATGATTGCCTACTGTGAAAAGAAGGGTATCCCCGTCCAGGCCAGCGCCAAGAAGCCCTTCTCGATGGACCGCAACCTTCTGCACATCAGCTATGAGGCCGGCATCCTCGAAGATCCTTGGTTTGACGCCAGCGATCCGAAGAACAAAGGCTACTTCAACACCCTCTCCGTCTTCCCCGAAGACGCCCCGGACAAGGCAGAGACCGTCATTCTCGAATTCGAAAAGGGCAACTGCATCGCCGTCAACGGCAAGCTCCTCTCCCCTCTCGGTGTCATGAAGCTCCTCAACAAGCTCGGCGGCAAGCACGGCGTCGGCCGCGTGGACATGGTGGAAAACCGCTTCGTCGGCATGAAGAGCCGCGGCGTCTACGAAACCCCCGGCGGCAGCATCCTGCACTTCGCCCACCGCCAGATCGAAAGCCTCACCATGGACCGCGAAGTCATGCACCTGCGTGACAGCCTCATCCCGAAATACGCCACGCTGGTGTACAACGGCTTCTGGTACGCCCCCGAGCGCCTCGCCCTCCAGGCCCTCGTCACCGAGAGCCAGAAGAAAGTCAGCGGCACCGTCCGTGTGAAGCTCTACAAAGGCAACATCATACCCGCCGGCCGCAAGAGCGTCTTCAGCCTCTACAATCCGCAGATCGCCACCATGGAAGCCGACCCCACGAAGGCCTACAATCAGGACGACGCCACCGGCTTCATCCGCCTCAACGGCCTCCGCCTCAAGACGGGTGCGATCCGGGACCGGAAGAAGTAAGCTCCGGCTGCTCCATCCAAGGTGTGGGCGTCTCCCGCCCCCACCTTCCCTGCCAGGACACCGCCTCATATAATCAACACGCCGAAGAGCATCCCTCTTCGGCGTTGTTTTTGAAAAAAGACTGCCGACTCATACCACTGATAGCTGTAACCAACGGGCTCGCAGCTCAAAGAAACAAGAATCAACCAGATGGTTTATCCTCAATTAAAGTTCGATCTGGCGGCAGCCAAAGAGCAGCCTTTCTTTGATCTTTGTGAATCCGTCTGGAGTTCGATTACTGATGTATGCGCCCAATCAAAATTCGGCCTCGACAACGAATTTTACGCCTACCTCCTTCCTGAACCATGGCGTATAGCATATGCGGTACATGAAATGGCAGGCTATGTACTTGGAGGCGGCTTTATTTCCTTCTTCGATACACACACCAAACTGCTGCATCACGACGCTTTGAATGGTTTCAATTTGATCGGAGCAAAAAAGCACCACGAAATTGTACGGCAGGCGCTCGAATTACAGGGCGATGAAGAAGCACTTAGAGAACTCGACAGCCTGTTTTACGATTACGCAGAGAGCGACCCAACGCAACTCTTGGCCCAATACATCATTGATCATTTTGACGCTTATAGGAATCCAAAACAAAATCGACTGACAAGGATCTGGCGCATATTGAAACTCCAGTTTCTTAAGCTGACAAGGCAGCTTTAGTTCCAAGGAATAATGCCTGGCGTTTAATACGTATCGCTCCGCCCATCCAGCCCGTTCGTTTTTTCCTCACCACTCTGAAGCCTTCAATCTCAAATAAGAATTTGTCGCGGGAACACCGGCCCTAAATTCCCCGCTTGAGACTCAATCACCTCACCTCCAGGAGCCCTCCACGCGGTTTCTCGTCCTCGGCAAAAAAACGACGTCAGCGATCAAGACTTCGTCCGTAAGCCAGAGGTCCTCGAATCAAAGAAGGCGATGGGGCGGTTCAATGACGAACTCCGCTCCGCAGGCGCCCCACCTCACCACAGCATAAACCCCGTCTCACCAGCGCGGCGGATACGGGGGCTGAAGAGCACAAACATCGCTCCGAGGGAATAGGTCAGATTCGCCAGCCCCACCCAAAGTGGAATCACCGAATGCGGCACCAGGGCAGCTCGTGGCTCCGTGGTGTCTGGCAAGACGCGGCTGAGGAAATACAGCCCCGCACCTGCTCCCGCCAGAAACACCAGCGCCAGCAGCCAGCGGCAGCACCGCTGCCCGTTCATGAAGCCATACATCACCACCAGACTAAGCCCATACCAGACCAGGGATCCGGCGAACCAGCGAAACACCTCGTGAAATAAAAACAGCGTGATCACCACCGCTCCGAAAATCAGGTGTGCCCACATGACCTTGCGCGTGAAGTCGATTTCTTCACGGCACTTGGCGCCACGGCGGTGCTGCACATCAAGCATGAGTCTTCAGGGGTCTGAGGGGGAAGTTTCGTCCAAATTGTTTTTGATCAGGACACCAGACTTGGGCTCAAAGGCAAGCCAAGCACTCTTCTCAGCAAGTTTACGACCACAATCCAGACATAGATTGGATGTCACCAGCACATTTTTCACCTCTCCGGTGCTCCACACTGCGGCGGTGGACAACCCGGAAAATGTATTCCCATTGAGGATCAATCCATTGACCCCACCCTCAATCAGCACCCCGGTTCCTGCATCGATCCCCATCGGCGTTTTCGCCTCGGCGGGGCGCTTGTCCTTTCCTGCCCCGATGTAGGTGTTGCAGAAGGTGTTGCCACTGATCGTATTGCGCTCGGAGTCCTTCCCCACCCGCACCGAAAACTCATGCGCCAGCACAAAGGTGTTTGCGCTCAGCGTGCAGCCGCAGGCATCCCGCAGATCAATGCCACCCTTGAGATGATGGGCGATGACGTTCGCACTCAGGGTGATCCCATAGCAGTCGCGGTCCAGGATAATCGCCGTGCCATTGCACTCCTCGATCATGTTGCCGCTGAGCACCGAGCCGTAGGTGTTCTCAATGATCACGCCGTTGCCCAGGTGGTCGTCGATGTTGTTGCCGTTCATGCACAGGTTGAAGGCATCGATGCAGCGCAGCCCGTCCCAGTTCTCTTCAAAGTGGTTCGCGTTCACCACGATGTCATGCCCGCCGAGGATCTCGATCCCGCTCTTCTTGTTGTAGGTGAGGATGCAGTCCGCCACGCGCGGATCTTCCGTGCAGTTCACCATGTGGATGCCATGGCCGCCATGGTGATCCACGGACACGCCTTCGAAATAGATCTCCTGGATGCCTTCGGCAAAGATGCCGTCGCCGCTCTTCTCATTGCCGCTCACTCGCAGGTCCGCCATCTGCACGCGCCAGAGCTGCGCCTTCTTGTCGGTGTCGAGAGTCGGTGGGCGGAGGATGAAGGCGGGGGCGCCCGCTTCATTCTTGTTGATGATGTGCGTCGCGGTACCGCTGCCCACGATGCGCGTCTCTGCGGTCTTCACCCGCAGCGGCTCCGTGATCTCATAATTCCCCGGCGGGATGGTGACCAGCCCCCCGGCTGCCGGCAAGGCATCGAGCGCGGTCTGCAGATTTGGGTATTTCCCAGCATCAACCTCCATCGGAGTGGTGGTCTGCGCGTGCACGACAACAGCAAGCAGACAAAGCGAGCAAACAAGTGATTTCATCCTATCACCTACGCGCCCTGTTCTTTGCTTTCATCGTACTTTCCACCTGCAAAAGATCTCTATCACGCCACGTTTGCCTCATCCACCCATGATCAAACGCCTCACGCTCCTGTTTGTCGCTGCTCTCTCGCTTTCCGCTTACGCGGAGCCGAAGAAGCTCCTCGTCGTCACTGTCACCACTGGCTTCCGTCATTCCTCCATCGAAACCGCCGAGAAAGTCCTCGCCGAACTCGGAGCCAAGTCCGGTGCCTTCACCGTCGACTTCGTCCACCAGCCCGAAGGCCAGCCGAAGAATCCCGGCAAGGCACCCGTGCGCGGAGAAAAGGAATCCGAAGAGTCCTTCAAGTCCAAGGCAGAAGCCTTCAGCAAGGCCTCCGCAGACTTCAATGAAGCCAACAAGATCTGGGGCGACAAGATCAAGGCCTACATGGCCGACAAGATGGCGCTGGACAAAATCAAAGGCTACGACGGCTTCGTCTTCGCCAACACCACCGGCGACCTCCTCCTCCCTGACCGCGACGGCTTCATCAAGCTCATCGAAGGCGGCAAGGCCTTCATCGCCATGCACTCTGGCTCCGACACCTACCACCCCTTCCGTGGCTACATCGACATGCTCGGCGGCGAATTCGAAACCCACAAATCCCAGGTCGAAATCCAGCCCGTCGTTCACGACCCCGCGCATCCCATCACCAAGACCGTCCCCCTCGGCTGGAAGGTCTATGACGAGATCTACATCATCAAGACCTTCGACAAAGCGAAGGTCCACGGCCTCCTCGGCCTGAACTCCCATCCGAACCTCGAGCAGATGCGGGCTGAAGCAGCACAACGTAAGGAAAAGAAGATCGAAGACCCCAAGAAGGATGCCGACCTGAAGGATGTCGAAGCCCAAAAAGGCCGCTACTACCCCGTCTCCTGGTGCAAGGAAGTCGGCGCAGGCCGTGTCTATTACAACTCCCTCGGCCATCGCGAAGACGTCTGGGACCCCACATGGAAAGCCGACACCAAGGACCGCAAAAACAGCCCCGAGATCGCCGAGACCTACCAGGAAATGATTCTCGCCGGCATCAAGTGGGCGCTGAAGCTCGAAGAAGGCGTTTCCACTCCCGGCAACATTCCTTGAGGATGAAGTGAGTTTGATTCAAGCCAGGGCGCTGTGGAAACACAGCGCCTTTTTTTGTTTAAACTTCCAGCCTGACAGAACGAGCGAAAGCTCATCACTAAATGATGCCCCTCCGCTATTCCTGCCTACGCCAGCTCAAACTGAACGTGGTTGTAATCCAGCACCTCAGGACACCCCGCATCAAAAGGAAACGGACGCGCGGCGGTGATGGCAACGACATCGCTGCCAGCGCGGCGGCCGGCCTCGATGCCTGCGGGGGCGTCTTCGAAGACAAGGCATTGGTCCGCCGTGGTGCCGCAGAGCGCGGCGCCCTTCATATAGCCTTCGGGATCAGGCTTGCCGTGCGACACCATCTCGGCGTTGATCATGAGCGCAGGAATGGGCAGACCGGCCGCTTTGAGACGACGCGTGGCCAGCGCACGACTGGCGGAGGTGACGACTGCGAAGCGACCGGCTGGCAGCCGCGCGAGAAGCTCCGCAGCTCCCGCAATGGCGACGACGCCTTCGGTATCTTCAATCTCTGATGCTTCAAGCTTCCGCGCCTCCGCTTCCTCATCCAGACCAGGGATGGCAAACTCACGGACGGTGTCGATGGTGCGCCGCCCATGGCACACCGCCAGCACGGGGCCCGCATCACGTCCATGCCCGGCAGCCCATTCGTGCCAGACGCGCTCCACGGCGGCGCGGGAGTCCAGCAAGGTGCCGTCCATGTCGAATAGGACAGCTTTGTACCGGCGGTCGAGCTTGAGAACAGGAAAGGACATCAGGAACAGGCCTCCGCTTCACATCGTCGCAGCAGCAGCAGCCACTTCCGCACGCTTGTCCTTGCTGAAGCGGATGTCTTCGGCGCGCTCAATGAAGATGGTGTCTTCGCAGATGTTCTTCGCATGATCGCCCACGCGTTCAAGGAAGCGGGCGACGAAGATGAGGTGGATGTAGCCTTCCAGCTCGGCGTGGTGGGACTCCATCACGGTGATGATTTGACGATCCAGCGATTTCTCAGCGGCATCGAGTTCCTTGTCCAGCAGACGCGCGGCGGCGGCGGCATCGGGGTCGGCATTGAGGAAGGCCTGCAGGCTCAGGTCCAGATTGCGATCACACAGCGAATACACCGGCTGGATGAGTTTGACCTCAGGAAACTCAGGCAGGTTGTTGATGATGCGCGCGCGTTTGGCGATGCTCGATGCCTGATCAGCGATGCGCTCCAGATTGTTCGCCACACGGATCGTGCCCATCACCTGACGCAGATCGTGCGCGGTGGGCTGAAACTTCACGAGGATCTGCATGCCGTGTTTGTCCACGCTCTTCTCCAGCTCGTTCACGTCCTGATCAGCAGCAATGGCCGCGTTGCACAGGTCGGTGTCACGCTCCAAAAGCCCCCGCATCGCACTGGCGAGATTCTTGCGCGCCATGCTGGCCATGGCCAGGACGTCGCCGCGGAGCTTGTCGAGCGAATGGTTGAAGCTGGAGAGGATGTGTTCGTGCATGGTTTTTAAAATGACCCAATGTGACGATTTTGCTACATTGGAATTGCGGAAGATTCAGCCAGAGCCGGAAGTTCCTCTTCCACCTCTCCTTTGGGGTCTCGGTGGGTGCGCTCGCAGAATTCGGGGTAGCTGATGATCTCAAAGGTGCCGTCGAGATTCTCCCCGATGGCCGTCATCGACTCCACCCAGTCGCCAGAATTGAGGTAATGCGTGCTGCCCACCATCTTGTTGTCGGCCTTGTGGATGTGGCCGCAGATGATGCCGATGCAGCCGCGCTGCTTGGCCAGATTTTGCAACTGGTCCTCATACTTGCCCACCGCACCGATGGTGGACTTCACCTTCTGCTTCACCCAGGCGCTGAAGGAAAAGGGCTCCTTCCCCCGCAGGCCGCGATACGCATTGTAGAACCGGTTGATGCGCAGGAGAAAATTATACCCCAGCCCGCCGAGTTGGGCCAGCCACGCATGGTTCGAGCTGATGGCGTCAAAGCCGTCTCCATGCACCACGAGGTAGTCGCCCTTCGGCGTGTGGTGGATGTGCTCGTCGGTGATGATGAAATGCTCAAACTGAATCGGGATGAAGCGGTCCAGCACGTCGTCATGGTTGCCGCGCAGGTAGATGATCTCGGTGTTCTCCTTCTCCATCTTGCGCAGCACCGTGCGGATGAAGTTGGTGTGGCCCTTGTTCCAGCCGCCCATGCGGTGCAGGTGCCAGGCGTCAATGATGTCGCCATTGAGCACCAGTTTGTCGCACAGGCAGTTGCGCAGGAAGTGGGAGGCCTGCGCCGCCTTGCTGTCCGGCATGCCCAGATGCACGTCGGAAATGAAGATGGTTTTGAACCGGAGCTTCGACTTGCCGGAGGCGGGATTCAGAACTGGAGCGGCTTCACTCATCACATCAAAACGTTCGTTTTAGGCATCACTGATGCCAGCTCATGCTCAAATTGTTCAATCACCCGCTCCCAGCCCAGATCAAAGGCTGACTGCCGGGCGGCAAAGCGAAGTTCGGCATTCTGCCATCCGGCGGCGGCCACGCGAGTCTGCGCCAGGAAGGCCACCTCCTCATTGAACGGTGCCAGCCAGCCGTTCTCCCCCGAACGGATCAGCAAACGCGGCGCGGCATAATCATACGCCACCACGCCCAGCCCGGCGGCCATGGCCTCCAGCACCACATTGCCAAAGGTTTCCGTGATGCTGGGAAAGAGAAACACATCCCCCGAGGCATAGTGCGCCGCCAGATCCGCCCCCGTACGCGCTCCGGCGTAGTGAAACTCGGGGCGCTCCTCTTTGAGCGACTCCAGGCGCGGCCCATTGCCCACGATGACCATGCGCGCATTCGGCTGCACCTCTTTGAACACATCAAAGGAGCGCACCACCAGCTCCAGATTCTTCTCCGCAGCCACGCGGCCCACATAGATGGCCACCGGGGTGCTCTCATCCGCACCCCAGCTCTGCCGCAGCGCCGGATCCCGGCGAATTGGGTCAAACATCTCCGTGTCCACCCCGCGCCCCAGCACGCCCACATTTTGGATGCCCCAGCGTTCCAGCATCGCGGCTGTGTCTGCGGAGGGGGTCAGGGTCCGGGCGGTTTGATTATGAATGGTGCGGAGCACCCCCTGGGCCACAGTTTCCAGTCCGGGCAGGTGGTAGTCTTCGAGGTAGTTTTGAAAATTGGTGTGAAAACCGGACACCACCGGGATGTCGCGCTTCCCAGCCGCACGAATGGCGGAGATGCCCATGAGCGTCTCCGTGGCCACGTAGAGCACGTCTGGTCGGAAGGCATCAAACAGCTCCAGCATCTGGCGGGTGGAGGCAAAGCCAAAGCGCAGCCCCGGATACCCCGGCAGCGGCATGGAGTGCATCACATGGCGCTGCAGGCCGTTCTCCTCCTCCTCCACGGTGGTGACCACCTCCACCACATGCCCCCGGCGCTCCAGCCCCGCTCCGAGGGTGTACAGCGTCCTGGCCACGCCATTGATGTCTGGCGGGTAGGTGTCGGTGACGATGAGAACCCTCATTTCGGGAGATAATTAACGAAAGCAGGATGAAGCGCATCCCCTAAAGCAGTCCAACTTTGTCACCGTGACGAATCCGTCACGCTTGTTATCTGGGAAGAAAGCTAGACTGTTGCCATGTGACACCTTCGTTGCCATCATGAGTTTGCCGATGGCACGGCCACATCACAAAGCCACTCCATGAGCAAGATACTAATCGTCGAGGATGAATCAGACATCGCGGAACTCATCTCCCTTCATCTCAACCGTGAAGGACATGAGGCGATCTGCATCGGCAACGGTTTGCAGGTCATGCCGGCAGTGCTGGCTCAGCAGCCGGAAATCATTGTGCTGGACCTGATGCTGCCCGGCCTGGACGGCATGCAGATCTTCAAGCGCCTGCGCGCAGACACCCGCACCGCCGCCATCCCCGTCATCATCCTCACCGCCAAAGGCCAGGTGACTGACAAGATCGCCGGCCTCGAACTCGGCGCGGATGACTACCTCACCAAGCCCTTCAGCCCACGCGAGCTCTACCTGCGCATCAGCGCCGTGCTCCGCCGCGTGAAGAAAGTCACCCACGTTTCGGAAATCCAGCGCGGCCGCTTCATGCTGGACCGCAAAAACATGAAGCTCTTTCTGGACGGCACGGCCCTGGACCTCACCACCATCGAGTTCAAGCTGCTCACCACCCTCATGGAAAACGACACCGCCGTACACAGCCGCGCCGACCTCCTGCGCGATGTCTGGGGCTACAACAGCGACGTCGCCACCCGCACTCTGGACACTCATATCAAGCGCCTGCGTGAAAAACTCGGTGCAGCCGGCGAACATATCGTCACCATTCGCGGCACCGGCTTCCAGTTCCAGACGGAACTCGCCGCCACCCAGCCTGCATGACCTCCCTTTCCCTCTTTCTCGCCCTGATGCTTGGCGTATGCCTTTTTGCCTGGGCACGGCGTGAGAAGTATTGGACGAAACGCTGGGAGGGAGTGGCCAAAAACCTCGGTCTGAGAGCACGTGATGCGGACCTGCTGCCGATGCATGCCACCACGGTCTTGCTCGCCCGCCAGCAGGCGGAGCAGCAGGCCGAGCAGCGCCGCGTGTTTGAATCCCTGCTCGATGAGATCAGCCAGGGCCTCGTGCTGGTGGACAACCAACTGCGCATCCGCTACGCCAATGCGCCGCTGAAGAAGCTCCTCCACCGAAAGGAGATCCGCGTCGGACGCCCGCTCATCGAGGATGTGCGCGACCACCAGATCTCCGATCTCGTGCAGGAATCCATCACCGAAAAACGTCACGCCACCCGCCGCATCCAAATGCTCCCCTCAGACGTGGGTGCCGGGTCCAATCTGGGTGGCCGTTACTTCATCATCGAAGCCGCCCCGCTGGGTGCCGATGTGGGCGGCGGCGCCTGGCTCATGATCCAGGACGTGACCGAGTCCGCCATGACCGAACAGATTCGCAGGGATTTCGTCGCCAATGCCTCGCATGAGCTGCGCACCCCGCTCACCCTCATCAACGGCTACATCGAAATGCTGCAGGACGACTCTGCCAAATCATCCCCCACGATGAAACGCAGCCTGGATGTCATGGAAAAGCACGGCAAACGCATCGCCCGCATCATCGAGGACATGCTCGCCATCTCACGCCTGGAAGACGCCAGCAGCTCCCTGAACAAGGAGCCCTTCGATGTACATGACTGCGCCGAGGACGCCGCCGATCACCTCGCACCCATGCTCGAAGGGCGGGATGCCCGCATTGAGCTGGACTTCCCCAAAGGCGACTGCCTGCTCACCGGCGACCGCTTCTACTGGGACCAGATCTTCACCAACCTCATCGAAAACTCCATCAAGGAAAACACCAAGCCCGGCCTCGTCATCCGCGTCTCCGGAGAGTGGCTGAAGGACGAATGCATCCTCAAAGTCAGCGACAACGGCATCGGCATCCCCGCGCACGATCTGCCCTTCGTTTTCAAGCGCTTCTACCGTGGCAACAAGCACCACTCCTCCCAGATCAAAGGCACAGGCCTCGGCCTCTCCATCGTCCGCCGCGCGGTGGAGGCCCACGGCGGCACCATCGAACTCACCAGCTCCCCGGGCATCGAGACCACGTTTACGATGCGGCTGCCTTTGCAGCCTGCGTAAAGGGAACTCAGAAAATTCAATCTCTGCTCCCTCTGCTCCCTCTGCCTCTTTGCCCCTCTGCGGCAAACCGAACGTCCTCATGCCCACCATGAAGGAAATGCATTTTGAGATCCCGCCATAACAGGCAAGCTCCCAAGCGCCACCGCCCCCGTCCAAGATTTTGACTTCATACCCAAGCTTGAGCCGGAGCGTAGTCTGTGGTTAGAACCCCATCCTGTGGAAGACCTCTTCGGCCATCGCATCTCTTACCTGCGCGTCTCCGTCACCGACCGGTGCAACGAACGCTGCCGTTACTGCATGCCCGAGGAGGAGCAGGCCTGGTTCGCCAAGGACGAAACCCTCAGCTATGAGGAACTCCTGCGCACCGTCCGCGTCGGCGCCACGCTCGGCATCAAAAAGATCCGCGTCACCGGCGGCGAGCCCCTCACCCGCCCCGGCGTGGCTGGTTTCTGCGCGGATCTCGCCCAGATCCCCGGCATCGAGGACATCGGCATCTCCACCAACGGCACCCTGCTCGCCAAACTCGAAGACGGCGTCACCATGGCCGAGCGCCTCGTCAAAGCCGGGGTCCGCACCGCCAACATCTCCCTCGATTCCCTCGACCGCGCCACCTATCAACGCACCACCAGCCGCGATCTCCTACCCCGCGTCCTCGAAGGCATTGACGCCGCCATCGCCGCCGGCTTCCAGTCCATCAAGTTCAACTGCGTCCTCATGAAGGGACAGACCGAGCGCGAACTGCCCGCCCTCATCAATTTCGCCCGCGAAAAAAACGCCCTTCTCCGCTTCATCGAGCTCATGCCCGTCAGCACCCAGGACGTGCTGAGCGAGGACAACTTCCTGCCCATCGGCATCGCGAAGCAGCTCGTGGAGCAGACCACCGGCCCGCTCACACCCCTGCCCGATTTCAAGACCAACGGCCCCGCCGCCTACCATCTCATCCCTGCTACCGGCCAGAAGATCGGCTTCATCGGTGCGATGACGAACCTGCACTTCTGCGAGAACTGCAACAAACTCCGCCTCACCTGCGACGGCAAGCTCCGCCCCTGCCTCGGCAGCTACCTCGAATTCGACCTTCGCAGCGTGCTGAGAGGTGATTGCACCGATGCGGAGTTAGCGACGTTTTTCCAGAACGTGGTGGCGAGGAAGCCCAAGGAGCACGACTTCCGCCACAACTACCAGCCCAACCGCCGCATGATCGCGATTGGTGGGTAATTGGGATTGCTATTGGTCAACGCGTGGGTTCATTTTCTCAGGAATAAGTCCTGTCTTCTGGATTGTCATGCCTGTTTTGCAGCCAGTCTGAATACGATATATCAAACGACTCAAAGTGCCCTCTTTTAAGCTTGCGATTAGGCTTTTCAAAAAAGAGTTCGAGGGGGAAGCAGCCAAGAATGAGTGAATCGGTGGCGGAACAGTCGATTGCTATCCAGGACCCAGATGACAAAGATCCAATAGGAAGGCAATTTGTCTCCCGCCATTGCTCTGATCGCTCCATCATCCAATCTTCCGGCCAAACATAGCCTAAATAATAACAGTCATCTTTGATTAATTCTGTCTGAGCGACTGGAACACAACGGCAAAACTCATCAGCATGAGCCCAATTGGGATATAGGGCAGATATCCATTGTCTAAAACTGGCTGATGCCGGGCGGGAGGCGACTCCGAATTTTTCGAGCCACTGGCAATGTGAGTTCGTTTCCATATAAAAAAGCATAAGATGCCATTCATGAACGGCATTTCAAATTTTGAGATCCTATCCTCAAGTCTGGGCAGGATTAACACGATGACAGAATTCACAAAATTCGAGCCATCAATACAATCACGCCCGCCTCCAGCCCGCCCCCCAAATCACAACGCCTTAATCCTGCACAATTCTGCAATTCTGTTAATCCTGTCAAAATCAACCGACCGACCAAAGACACCTCACCGCCTCGCCCACAGCCTCACTCACTCATCGAAGGCAAAATACCACTTTCCCTGCCATCCCCTCATCCCTAGCATCCTCGTCCCATGAGCAACCTCACCCACCTCAACCGCAAAGGCGAAGCCGCCATGGTCGACGTCTCCGCCAAGCCCCCGCTCCGCCGCGAAGCCGTCGCCGAGGGCCGCATCCTGCTTCAGCCCGCCACGCTGGATCTCATCCGTAAAAACCAGGTCAAAAAAGGCGACGTCCTCAGCATCGCCCGCATCGCCGGCATCCAGGCCGCCAAGCAGACCCAGCACCTCATCCCACTCTGCCATCAGATCCCGCTGAGCAAAGTGCAGGTCGATTTTGAAGTGCGGCCCAAAGCCATCCATATCACCGCCACGGCCATCACCGTCGCCCCCACCGGCGTCGAGATGGAAGCCCTCACCGCCGTTAGCATAGCAGCGCTGACGATCTACGACATGTGCAAGGCCGCGGACAAAAAGATGCGCATCGAGGGTGTGAAGCTGGTGAAGAAGACGAAGGGGTGAGGGTGCGACATGTTACCTAAGTATGCGCCGCATGGTCATGTTCGATGAAGGCCAAAGGCCTTCCGTATTTAAGTAAGCCCAGGGTTCTTCGAACACTGGGCTCAACTACAAAAGCCCGTTGGGCTTAAAAACAAAACACGCGATGCCTTGCGGCATCGCGTGCTTGAAACTCACGGCAAGATCCCCGCTTACGCGAAGAGGTTCGTGATCGGCTGCCCCTTGTCGGCAATCGTGAACGGACGCTTGCTCGGGCTGTAGATGACCTGGTCCAGGGGGAGGCCGAGGGCGTAAGCGATGGAGGCGTTGAAGTCCATGATCTTGACTTTGTCTTCGACGACTTCGCGGCCTTCCTTGTCGGTCTTGCCGTAGGTGTAGCCGCCTTTGACGCCGCCGCCAAACATGACGCCGGAGAAGGCCTTCGGATAATGGTCGCGACCGGCGTTCTGATTGATGTCCGGCGTGCGGCCGAACTCAGAGGTCAGCACGATGAGAGTGTCTTCGAGGAGACCGCGATTGTGCAGGTCAGCCACCAGCGTGGCGAGGCCTTTGTCGAGAGTTTCGCAACGGTCGGGCACGGCCACAAAGTTGGCGTTGTGCGTGTCCCAGCCGCCGAGGGAAACTTCCACAAAGCGAACACCGCGCTCCACCAGACGGCGGGCGAGAAGGCAGCCCTGGCCGAAGGCTTCCTTGCCATAGGCAGCGCGGAGCTCTCCGGGCTCCTGGGTCAGGTCGAAGGCCTTGAGGTCTTCGGACTTCATCATGGCCATGGCATCGTCATACATGTCGGCATAGGCCTTCACGTTGCGGTGCGGGAAGGTGGTGCGGAAGTCTTTGTCGAGCTCATCGGCCAGCTTCATGCGGGCCTGGAATTTCTCTTCGGGGCTGCCGTTCTTGATGTTCTTGAGGCCGTTCTCCGGATTGCTCACAAACAGCGGAGCCTGGGCGGCTGGGAAGAAGCCCGCACCGGGATGACGGCTGTCATTGCCGATGAAGACGAAGTTTGGCAGGGTGCTGTTGCCACCGCCCTGAAACACATTGAGCCACGCGCCCATGGCGGGATGGCGGATGGTGCCGCGCATCTCGTAGCTGGTGTGCATCATGTAGTTCCCCTGCTCATGCGCACCCTGGGTGGAGGAGAGGGAATTGATGACGGTGCCGTGGTGCATCTGCTGCGCGGTGAGCGGCAGGTATTCGGAAATGCGCACGCCATCCGCACTGGTCTTGATGGGCTTGGTCGGGCCGGCGGTTTCCACGCCTTCCTTGGGATCCCAGGTGTCCATGTGGGACTGACCACCGCTCATGTAGAGATAGATGACGTTCTTCGCCGTGGCAGCCTGCCGCAGCTTCGAAGAACCCTCAAAGGCCGCGAAGGATTTGCTGGTGAGCGAGTTGCCAAGCAGACCGACTCCGAGAAGGGAGCTGGCAGTTTTAGCGGCGAAATCACGCCGGGTGATTTCCCCCGAGCGGACGAGTTTGCTGGCAAGTTCCTGTTTCATGGGAGGTGCGCGTGTGGTGTTGGGTTGATCGTGTCTTACTGAATGAAAATGAACTGCTGTGTGTTCAGCAGCGAGAACACGAGGTCCTCCATGCTGCTCAGGCCGCTGTCCTGGGCCTTGAGCCAGACGGCTTTTTCCGCGTCGGTGGGCTTGCGCGAAAGCAGCGTCATGTAAACGGCATCCACCTTGTCATCTGGATAAGGCGCTTTGTTCACCGTCAGCATGAGCTGGCTGTAACGGCTGGCGATCTGCGGCAGGAGGCTGCCGTTCATCATCGCCAGCGCCTGCGGCACGCTGGCGTCATTGTTCGCATTCTCGATGGTCTCACGGTCGCTCTGGCCAAATTCACGCAGGTAGTGGCCGCGCTGCGCGGGGCTCTCCAGCTCGGCGGCACGCAGCGTGTTGCGGCTGATCTGCTCGCGTGTGCTGATGTAGTTCCGGCGTTCCTTCTCATTGGTGATGCCAAAGAAATCCGCTTCTTCAGCATAGGCGTCGCGCGCCTTCTGGGCGACGGCCTTCTGCTCTTCTTTGCTGAGTTCTTTGCGGTCATAGCCGGGGATGTTGATCTTTTCCACCTTGGCTCCGTTGGCCATCATCATCATTTCGCCGCCACCGCTCATCATGGCGGGAGACGAAGAATCACCACCGCTGTTCTTGGTCAGGGAGACCATCTGGTAGGGCTTGCCGGTGACTTTTTCGAAGAGCTTCTTCTCCCCGGGGACCACCACCTCGGCAAAGGTGACGCGGCGGCCTTCATTCTGGATGCGGTTGACCTCGGTGCGAATGGCGTCGGCCTTTTTCTTGAGCTCCTCAGCTTTGGCCAGGGCGGCGACTTTTGCGGGGCCTTCGGGCATGGCGTCTGCCGCATCGCGGGCTTCCTTGGTGGCGAGGCGGGCCTCGGCAAAGAGCTTCTGCTGCACATCGGTGCGCTCACGATTCTTGCTGTAGATGTCGGCGGCTTTCTTCAGACCAGCCAGAGCTTCTTCGGGAGAGAGAGACTCTACCCCGTCCGCGATCTTCTTCGCCTGCAGGATGCGCTGCTCCATCACATCACGATTGGCCTGATTGATCATGTCCGGGCTGGGATTGATCAGCGTGACAAAGGAGTCCCACATCTGCTCAGCGCTCATGCGGCGCAGGAGCGGACCGGTGAAGTGATACACATTGCCGGGGGCGTGCTCCTCACGTGTGACCTGCGCCTGATAGGCCTTGGTGTTGTAAAGGACGCGCAGGACGCCTTTCATGTCATAATTCATGTCCACCACGAGCTTTTCGATCTGCTTCTCCATTTCAGGAATCATGGGCACGCTGGTGTCCATGAGCTCATCCAGCGGCTCGATGAGGGCCAGGCCAAACACGCGCTTCCACAGGCGGTTGGCAATGACGGTGGTGAAGCGGGGATTCTCAGGGCTGGTCATCCAGCGCGCATAGGCCTGCAGAGGTGTCTCCCCGTTTTGGGTGATGCACTCATGCCCCATCATCGTGCCGGGTTCGACGGCGGACTTGGGTTTGGCGTCGGTGTACTGATAATCATGCGGCAGCGTGGGCTTGCGTGCGCTGCTGCTGACGGAGGTGTAGCGCATGGTGTCGCGCACATCGTTCATCGCTTCCTGATAGCCGCGCTGCTCTTTGCGAAGCACCTGACGGGCTTCCTCGCGCTTCTTGTTCACTTCCTTCATCTCCGCATCGTATTTCTTCTGCTCGCTGACGAACTTTGCCTCCAGAGCGACTCTTTCCTCCTTGGTCATCTTGCCGTTGAACTTCGGACGCTGCGGGCGCTGCGGCTCCTTGATGGAGGCGCGGAGGGCGTTTTCTTTTTCGCGCATGAGATCGGTCACGCCACTCATGGTGTCGCCGCCGTAGTCCTGAGTCTGCACGCCATAGGTGAAGGCGGCCATCTTGAAGAACTGCATCTGCGACCACTTGTCGAAGGGATGGTTGTGGCACTGCGCACACTCGATGCGGGTGCCGAGGAAGACGCGCACGGTGTTGGCCATGTTGTCCAGCGGCATGCCGCGATCGCGCATGTAGTAACCAATGGCGCCATTGTCCCAGGCCTTGCCCTGGGCGGCCACCATTTCACGCACGAACTGATCGTAAGGCTGGTTTTTGCGCAGGCTGTCTTTGACGAAGTTGGCATACGCCGCGCCGGTGATGGCGCCCGTCTGGTTGCCATTCGAGGTGACGCGCAGCACATCGGCCCAGTAGTTGAAGAAGTGCTGCACGTAGGCTTCTGAGGACAGCAGCTTGTCGATGAGCTTGGAGCGCTTGTTCGCGTCCTTGGAGTTCAGAAACTCCTCCGTCTCACGGGTGGTCGGGATGCGGCCGATGACATCCAGATAAATGCGGCGCACAAAGGTGTTGTCGTCGGTTTGCGGATTGCCTTGGAGCTTGTTGGCCGCCCAGTCTTTGGCCAGAACCGAGTCAATCTGCCTGGCTGCAGCAACGGTGTCCATCTGGCCCGCAGCACGGGCAGAAGACAGCGAAACGAGCGCTAGAAGGGGGAGGGCGAAGAGTTTCTTCATGTTCGAATAAACGTGCCAATTGCACAACCTTTTCACAATCGTGAACAATCTTCACACAATCGACATGGCTGCTTTGCGTAGAATTGGCCTTTACGGAGTGTGCCGCAGCCACGCAAAAAGAGGCCGCCGATTTCCCGGCAGCCTCTTTGCGATTGAATGGATTGCAGCGATCTCAGTCACGCCTTCTGCGACGCAGCAGGATTGCCATTCCGGCAGCTGCGATCAGCACCGCGCCGCCGGGCTCTGGAATCGGCTCGACGGTGACACGACCCATCAATACCGCCTGGCCCGTCTGCCCTTCAAACACGCGGAATGTGTCCTGATCTGAGAGCGAGCCATCGGTGGCGTTCTGATCCACCTGAAACGTCAGTTCGAGGTAGTACTGACGATTGGCCGGATCCGTGAAGGTCAGCAGGCTGGCGGGAGAACCGATCTCCACGATGTCCGCACTGGCTATGGGATCATTGCCATTCGGCGTGTTGAGCATCATCAGCGTGGAGCTGATCATCTGGATGGGATTCTGGAGCTGGGGAGTGGTGAACGTCAAAGCCATGCTGAGATCCACCTGGGAAGCACCGGTTCCGGAAACGATGGTGCCGTTGCGATAGAACAGACGACCAATTTCAAAGGAAGTCTCCAGCGGCACATTGCTTAAAGAGCCAGGGCGGAACCAGAGCGCGCTGGTCAAGGTGTTATTGCTGGAGGCCGTCCCCCATGAAAACGCCGAGGCACCCGCTGTGGCGGTAAAGGGAATCGGAGTCAGCACCGAAGCCACGCCATTGAGCAGGTTGTTGTCGATGACATTAGCAAAGGTGGTGCTGTTGGGCGGCTCAGCCACAGGGTTGGTGAAACTGGATGAAACGGTGCCGTTGAGCAAAGCGCCGGCACCAATCGTCTGGGCAGACAGAGGGCTCACCGCTAGGAAGGCCAGGAATAGAATTAATTTTGATAATTTACTCATAATTCAATCTCACTTTTGAAGTTTCTCGCACACGGAAAGCCTCAGAGATTCAATTCACCCCAATTCGATACACCTCTCGCGACAGTGATTGCCGCTCAATGCATCGAATGTGAGATCATTATATTTTCTGACACTCTAAATAGATACTTAGAGTGAACACAGGAAACCCTCAATATTGAAATTGTATTATTATTGTCAGACCTACTTGGTATTGAAATTAAGCAGTCTTAAACAGTCCACACCCATGAATCATCCCCTGCGAGAGCATCCCCTTCCCTCGACGTTTCGGTTCACTTTTCTTCAACTTCCGCCCGCCGCTTGACCGTGATCTGATGAATACCTTTGCGCAGCGTGCCGACGTTGAAGTTGACGATCAGCCCCGACGTGAAGCGCCCCAGCTTGACCTTGGACTCCAGCTCCTGCTGCTGCAGCGGGGTGATCTCCTCCTGAGAGCGCACCAGCAGCAGCAGTGAATCCCCCACCACAAAGTCCAGACGCGTCGCGGTCTGCACCAAGCGCCCATGGTAGTTGAACTCCAGCGGCACATGGCGTTTGAAATCAAACTCCAGCTCACGCAGCTCGATGGCCAGGCACTCTTCATACGCGTCCTGCGTCAGACCGGGACCAAGGGCGCGGTGCACGTTCATGCATGCCCCGATGACGAGATGCGGCAGATCAGCGGCGTTCATGGCGCAGTGGGCTGCAGCGTGTCTTCTCCCAGGATACCGTAAATCTCCGCCGTGGTGCTCTGCTTGTGCGTGGTCAGCCATTGGTCCAGGGCAGCGGAAAGGCGTGCCTTCACTTCGGGATAGCGCGCTTTCAAATCACGCTCGCAGTGCGGGTCTTCGCGTAGATCGAAGAGGCGCTCGATCGAGTGATTCACCCCGGGAGTGCGGATGTACTTGAAGCGCTCTGTGCGCACGCAGTGCTCCTTGGTTTTCAGCACGGCATCCTGAAACTTGTCCTTGAGCACAAAGTGGAAGTCGAAGTCGGGGTCGATGAACGTGGTCTCATCCATCGGCGGAATGAACAGCGGATCTTCACCCGGAATGGTGCGGCGGAAAAAGAGGTAGCTGGTTTCACCGAAGTAGGCGAGGCCGAGGCTTTTTTTGTCCCCTCGGATCAGCGGCGCGAGACTTGCTCCTTCAAATCGCGGCTGCGCAGGCACACCCACGAGATCCAGCAGCGTGGGCGCAAAATCCAGCGTACGCGCAAGCTGCGCATGCCGCTGCGGTTTCTCCAGACCGGGCACATAGAAGATGGCAGGCACATGATTGGCCTGATCACCGCCATTGAAGGTGGTGCCGTGGCCAAAGGTGCAGTTCGGCTCAAAGAGGTCATCTCCATGATCTCCGGTGACCAAAATGATCGTGTCATCCAGCAGCCCCTGCTTTTCGAGCTCGGCCACCACCCGGCCCACCGAATCGTCAAACATGCGCACGCAGCCGTCATACAGCGCGGTGATCTGCTCCACCTCCTTCTTCGGCAGCTTGCTCCACTTTTCGTTGATGTCCGTGCCACCGATGAACTCGTCCACGTTCAGCGCCAGCTCATGCTTGTGCGGGCCGTCGTACTTCGGGTCCGTCCACATCTTCGCGTAATGCGTGGGCGTCTTGTACGGCAGATGCGTGCAGGAGTAGTAACCAAAGAGCAGAAACGGCTGCCGGTCGCCAGCGCGCTGCTTGATGCGGTCAATCACCTGATCCGTGACCACCTCGGGCGTCATGTAGTTCGCGAACGACTTGAGCTTTGGAAACAGCATGTGCCCCACGTGATTGTCGAAAAACAGCGGCAGGATCTGATGATGCAGAAAGACCACCTCGCTCATGTACACGCGGAAGTTGTCAAAATCGGAGACGATGATCTTCTCGAAGCCCATCGGCAGTTCGTTGAATCCGCAGGCGCACCAGTCGCCGATCACCGCCGTGTCATAGCCCTGGCGCTTCAGCTCCGCGCCGAGCGAGGGCGCTTCCTGATTGGCCCGGTCCACCATCGCCCGGCTCGGGAACATGTGCCGCACCCCATGCGTGTGCGGATACTGCGAGGAAAACATGCTCGTGAGTGACTCCAGCGTGGAGGCGATCGGCGTGAGGCAGCGTTCAAAATTCACCCCCTTCGCCGCGATGCGGTCAATGTTCGGGGACGTCAGTCGATGATACCCATTGCAGGAAAGATGATCCGCCCGCAGCGAGTCGGAACCGAGGATGACAATGTTCTTCGGCCGCTTTTTGCCGCCTGCCAACTCTTCCACATCGGGTGCGCGGTTCACCCCGTAGCCACTCACGACAAACAGCGCCAGAATGCCCGCCACCGCCGTGAAACTGAACAGGAGAGGCCGCGCGGCGCGGGTGAACCAGCGGCGCAGCTCAAAGAGATAGAAACCAGCCGCCGCCACCAGAGCCAACAGCGGAAACACCTGCGTGATCATGGCATGCACGGCATCCTGCACGCCCGTGCCGCACACCCGCCCGAGAGCATCATACCAGCCGAGGAGATAGCTGTAGTCGCCGAAATACGGCTTCTCCAGCATGAGCTTGAAGATGAAAAAGCCATAGAGCAGGCAGGCGAAAAGCAGCGTGCGCCAGACGACGCCCCAGCGTGCAAAGACCCGCACCTTGCCCCACAGCCGCACCAGCGGGTAGATCAGCAGCACATATCCGGCGGCCACCAGCAGGTATCCCTTCAGCACGACCAGATTGCTCCACACGAGGTACCACCAGTGGTGCTGGATGGCCACCTCCGAAAAGCGGTTGTTGAAGCCATAGGAATTGCCCGCAAAGCTCAGGATCGCGCTCAGGTACCAAGCCAGCAACGTGCCGAATACGGTCAGCACGACAATTTTCAGGATGTGACGACGTTGCAGGGATGGAGGCGGCATGCTGGAGGGAACCAAAGTCTACAGCGCTACATACGCTGCTCCACCGGTATAACTCAACTCCTCACATCACTCAAGCCCGCCCCGTCCCCGACCTCACGGCGGCAGCTGATTCGGCGCCGGCAGCTTTCCCTCCACCACATCCACTCGCGCGCCCACCTTCACCCAATGGCACAGTGCGATGATGTCTGCCGATGCCATGCGGATGCAGCCATACGAGGCCGTCGTCTTCAGTTTGGCCTCCTCCGGCGTGCCATGGATGTAGATCGCCCGCTCCAAAGCATGCCTGTTGCGCCACTCCAGCCCACGCAGGCGCAGCACGCGGGTCACGATGGAGTCACGCCCCGGAGCATCCACCGGCACGATCTCACCCGTCTGCTGCCGGGCCTTCAGCCTCGCGCCCACCGGTAGTCCCTGCCCCACGATGTCCACCACTTCCATCCGCCCCAGCGGAGTCAGGTACGTCCCTCGTTTGTCTCCCGTCCCAAACCGCGAAGTGCTCACTCGAAACAGCCGCCTGGGAGTTTCCCCCTCCATAGTTACCATCATCTGCTCCGCCACACTGACCACCAGCCGCTGTGCCGCTGGATCCACCGCCTGCGGCACCTTAACGGCAGCATGTCCGCACGCCGCCAGCCCCAGCATCAGACCTGTCTGGCACACGACCACCGCGAATTTCTTCATGCATTCCCACATAGTGTGTCAGTGAAATTAGCAGTCGGTTTCCAGCACGCCGCTTGTTCAATCAGCCTTCGGCAGCCGAATTCCCGTCGTGCTCTCATGCGGATAATAACGTTCACGATGTGATCGTGTATGCCCCAGAGGGTCAATCACACGCCAGAAATCATCCATCTTCGTCTTGGTTTCAGGGGCGCAGCCTGGCATTAGGCAGCTTCCCAGCAGGATCATCCAGCAGCGCATCACATTCATTCAACGTCACTCTGAGATAGGCTGCAAAGGGGTTCAAGCATTGCTTACAGGCCCATGCTTTAAGCCATCCCACCCTAAAAACCCCGGATCCAACCAACACAGCTTTTCATTTTCGAGCTCTAAAAGCTCATGGGAATCTGCGAAGCTTCGACCGAAAGCGCGGGCGGGATCACGCGACGGAAGTCGTCGAGTGACACAGGCTTGGTCAGGAAGGCATTCATGCCGCACTCGCGACACTCTTCTTTGACTCCGGTGAGGGCATGGCCCGTCATGGCGATGATGGCGGGCTGATGTTTGAGCTGGAAGTTCCCGCGAATACGCCGCGTGGCCTCCACCCCGCCCATGACTGGCATCTGCAAGTCCATGAAGACGATGTCATACCCTCCTTGAGCGACCATGCTGACGGCCTCCTCCCCGTTGTTGGCGATGTCCATCCTCACATAGCCCAGACGCTGGAGCAGCATCGAGGCGATCTTCTGATTCAGAGGCTGATCCTCGACAAGGAGGATTTGCGCCGGGTTCTGGCTGGCGAAGTTGTCAGTCTCCGCCTTGGCAGCCTTGGCGATGGCACGGTTCGTTGCTTGGGAGACATGAATGTCATGGCCGCCAGCAGCAGCGCGTGCAGAACCTTGATTTGAAAAAGACGGAGGCGCGGGAGTCTCCAGTACGGAGGGGGACTCAAACGTGGAAACCATCTGAGGTTGTCCCATTGGCTGTCCCATTGGCTGTCCCATTGGCTGTCCCATTGGCTGTCCCATTGGCTGTCCCATTGGCTGTCCCATTGGCTGTCCCATTGGTTGTCCCATCGGCTGTCCCATCGGCTGTCCCATCGGCTGTCCCATCGGCTGTCCCATCTGGGGCTGGAAGTAATAAGGCGGCTGCGACTGTTGCACAGGTGTGGTGATCGGGCGCAACGAAGGCGCTGGCACTGGAGCCGGTGCCGTGAGCGGCCGCTCCGCGGGTGCAGAGGCAGTGACAATGGGAGAGAGGACCACGCGGCGTGGCATGCGGTAGAGCTCTGCCATGGTGCGCAGGAGCTCACGACGCTTGATGGGCTTGGACAGCCGCGAGTGCCGGCTGCCAGCGGGCGGGCTGAAGCGGTCACGGTCCAGCTTCGCACTGGTGATGGACATGATCGTGATGATGGCGGTGCCACGCATGGCGGCGGCATTCAGCATCAGCACGGCCTCCTCATGCCGCAGGCTGGTAACATCGAGTATGAAGAGGCCCGCTTCTTCGATCACCGCATCGAGTTCAACAAGTGAACGGTCCCGCAGCAGCCGCACGGTCATGCCCCATTGCATGAGTGACTGGTTCAGCACCTGCAACGTGGTGGGATGTGCGCTGTACACGGCGACAGGCCGCGCCTTGACTCCATCGAGCCAGGCCAGTTCTTCCTCACGCGATTCATCATCCGGGGCGACGATGAGCGGCAGCTCAAAGAAGAAGTCCGACCCCTTCCCCTCCTCGCTCACGACACTGATCTCCCCCTGCATCATCTTGATCAGCTTCTTGGAAATGGCGAGGCCCAGTCCAGTACCGCCATATTTGCGCGTGGTGGATGTGTCCGCCTGGTTGAAAGCCTGGAATAGCTGGCCGATTTTTTCCGGCGGAATGCCGATGCCCGTGTCACGCACGGAGAAATGCAGCAGCGTCTTGTCACCCTGCGGTGTCTGGCGTGAAACCTGGCGCACCAGAATCAAGATCTCCCCCTTCTCGGTAAACTTGATGGCGTTTCCGACAAGGTTGACGAGGATTTGTTTGATGCGCTGAAAGTCACCCAGCACCTTGCGCGGCAGCGCGGAGTCGATGTGGACATTGAGCTCAATGTTTTTCTCCGCCGCCTTGTGGGAGAAGACGTCCGTGGTTTCGCCAAGCAGCTTCTCGATGTCCACCGGGAACTTTTCCATGTCCATCTTGGCGGACTCAAGCTTGGAGAAGTCGAGGATGTCATTGATGACGTGAAGGAGCGATTCACCGCTGGAGCGGATCATGCGGATCAGCTCCTCCTGCTCGGGATCCAGCCCCATCTCAATGAGCAGGCTGGTGGTGCCGATGATGCCGTTCATCGGGGTGCGAATCTCATGGCTCATGTTCGCGAGAAAGCTGCCCTTGGCGGCGGTGGCGGTTTCCGCCTGCCGCTTGGCGGATTCGTATTCGACGAGCAGCGTGTGCTTGCGCTGGTCATCCTCCTGCACATGGGAGATCATCGTGTTGAACTCCTCCTGCACGAGATCCAGATCATCATTGCCATTGGCTGGGACGCGGACATTGAGGTTCCCCGCACGCATCGCCCGGAAGGCGTCGACGAGAGCATGGGTCTTCTTCGTGATGCGCCGGCCGATGATGTAAAAGCTGAACACCGCCAGGGCCAGCCCAGCGCAGGCGCCGAGAATGGGCACGGTAAGGCGCTGGGAATTGAAGAGATGCCGCAGCTGCACCAGCGGCTGACGTGCTATGAAAGCGCCCGCCACATGCCCGCTGCGGGAGTATAACGGCGCGGCGCTGATGAGCCAGTGATCCCCTCCGTTGATTTCCAGATCACGACTGTTGCTGGTGTCATCCATCACCAGGGAGCTGCCCGCCATCACGCGGTAGATGAGGTTGCTCATGTGTGCCGCTGAGGGCTCTTCAATGACACAATTCTGGCAGCCTGGAAGGATGACGATGGACGGCGACTTCGCCACCGGCGGGGCGCCGATGCCCTCAGACTGGCGTGGGGCCACCACCTCGACCTGCAGGCCGAGATTCTGCAAGGCTGGCGGGATGTCCACCGTCTGCAGGCGCATCCGCATGCGAGTTTCATTCTCCCAGTTCAGCGGGGCCACTCCGGCCATCTCGCTTTCAGTGAGCGCCTGACGGTTCAGCTCCATCTGGCCCGCCAGCGCCACCGCACCCAGGTAGGAGCTCTGCACAAAACGCAGAGTGATAAACTCCTGCCAGATGAAGCCCGTGGCAGTCGCCCCCGCCCCCACCAGCACGGCAAACATGCCGAGCAGTGTGAAGCGGTTGGCAATCTGAAAGTGAAACCTCATGAGGCAGCACCCGATTTGAAGGCCGAGTAACTTGACTCTGGCACATCTGATTCCTGGACCATGGCGCGACGCACCGCCAGACAGAGGCTTTCGAGATTGAAGGGCTTGTGCAAAACATCCACAAACCCAATCGCCTGGCAAAGATCCTTCACATCCTCCTGGAAAAAACCGCTGCAGGCGATGACAGGCAGGCGGGGATCACAGGCGCGCAGCCATTCAAGCACCTCAAATCCGGAGGCCCCGCCCGGCATCGTGAGATCCAGAATGGCGGCGGTGAAACGCTGCCCCGCCTCCATGCCACCGCGCACAAGCTCAAGCGCCTCCTCGCCGCTGCGAGAGACGACGGCCTCAAAACCATGGGCCTCCAGCACGGCCTTGCCTACCGCCAGCACGTGGGGTTCGTCATCTATGATCAACACGCGCGCAATGGCACGCGAGGCAAATTCACGAGGCAAAAGCTGAGTGGTCTGGGGCATGGCGGTCAAGAGTTGGATGGTTGGAAAAATTTACCCCGCTTACATGGCGGTGTAGCTGAGGCATTTGATCTCATCGAGGGATGTGTGCCCGCCGATGACCTGCTGCAGGCCTTCTTGATAGAGCGAGCGAAAACCATTTTTGAAGGCGGCGGCGCGCATCGCGCTCAGCGGAGCTCCTTCCTCGACGAGGTCGCGCAGTTCATTGTTGACCTCGCAAAGCTCCATCAGCGCCACACGTCCGGCATAGCCCGTGCCATGGCACTCATCACACCCGCGGGCGGTGTAGATGGGCGTGGTGATCGGCTGGGTGATGACGGCCTGCTTGGCCATCAGATCCTGCACGTCCGGGGGCGCCTGCATGGGCTGCTTGCAGTAGGTGCACAGACGGCGCGCCAGACGCTGCGCCTGGCTGAGGGCCAGTGAATCTGCGAGCAGATATTTTTCCACCCCCATCGACAGCAGTCGTGACACCGCACGCAGAGAGTCATTCGCATGCAGCGTGGTGAGCACCAGATGGCCTGTGAGCGAGGCATTCACCGCCGCTCCCGCCGTTTCCGCATCGCGTGACTCACCGATCAGGATGATGTCAGGGTCGGCACGCAGCAGAGAGCGCAGACCGTTCGCAAAGTCGAGTCCGCGCGCATTGTTCGTCTGCGTCTGATTGATCCCTTCAATTTCGTATTCGATCGGGTCTTCAATCGTCTGAATGTTCACGCTTTCATCGTTCACGCTGTTGAGCAGAGCATAGAGCGTGGTCGTTTTACCGGAGCCGGTCGGGCCGGTCACCAGCACCAGCCCCTGATCGCGCTGCATGGTGCGTGTGAGGATGTCGATCTGGCGCTGCGAAAGATTGAAATCCGACAGACGCTTCACCCCGTCCTGCTTGTCCAGGAAACGCATGATGACCTTCTGGAACTCACGCCGCGTCGGCACCGCAGCGACACGGACATCCACCCGGCGCCGGCCGATGGAAAGGGCCATGCGCCCGTCCTGGCACTCCTGCCGGTTCTGGCTCATGCCCGCGTAGTTTTTCAGCAGCGCCACGTAGCGGTTGAGCTGGCTCTCCGGCGCGGTCATGATCGTTTTCATGGTGCCGTCCATGCGTGCACGGAACCTCGTGAAGCTGTAGAATTTCTCCAGATGCAAGTCGGAGGCGCGGCAGCGGATGGCGGTGAACAGGGCCCACTGCACCAGCTGCTCCGGTTCGTGGTTCGGATTCTGCGGATTGATCCGTGCCATGTCTTCCGGGGAAATCTCCACCACGCTGGCATCATTGGCCACCGAGAGTGTCGTCCCATCCATCGAGGCCACCGCGCTGGGGTCAAAGGTGGCCCCTGCACGATTGATCGCCTCACGGATGCTAGCCAGATCCGCCAGCACCGGCACGATCTTCACCGAAGGATTGCCCATGGACAGCCACTCGTCCTCAAAGGCGTAGCAGTCACTGCTCTCACTCAGCAGAAAGACAACCTGTTTGCCGATGTAGAGCGGGTAAACATTGTGCCGCTCCAGCAGCGGGATCGGGAAGAAAGTCTGCCGCTGCGCCTCAGTGGCGCTGTACACGAGAGTTCGGCAGCCACTGACGAGGTGCTGCAGGGCTATGCCCATGTTGCGCTGAACCACATTGAAATGCGTGACTCCCAGCGTCTCCGCCTTGCCCTTCTGCGCCTCGTAGAAACCTTTCAGCTTGGTGATTTCAGCCGGCTCGTAGGGATAGCGTTCGAGCAGCCATTGGAAGGTGCCGTCCAGCCCCAGGTCGGCAAACACCGGCGGCTGCAGCTGCTCCATCGCGTTCGACTGGGAGATCGGCATCTGGCCAAAGCGCTGCACCAGATCCTTGCGGGTGTTTTGATACTGCTCCGGCGTGACAAGCACCCGGATCGTGAGGAAGTGCGGAACGCCCCACAAATCTCCCGCCCTCGGATTGTGATGAGCCATGACCAGCAGCGGTCCGATGGTGCTCACCGGCAGCCAAGGGTCTGCCACATACGGCACCCGGCCCAGCTTCCGGATCAGACGCTCCGCATCCGGCGAGCAGCTCTCCCGCAGCAGAGTCACCGGCAGCATTCCGTGCTGCAGGGCCAGGCCCTCAATCGATTGAATGGCAAGGATCGCCGTCTGCCTCGCCTCAACTATCGTGTTTGGCGGATTACTCGCAGCACCAAAGGATTTTGGTGCGAGCGGGTTCGTCGGGATCTGGAGGGTGGCAGACATGAATGGTAGCGTGGCAGGATCAGCGTCCCGCCGTTTGGAAGTTCGGCGGAAAATCAAATGCCGTGGTGAAGTCCGTACCTTCGAAATTCATCAGCACTCCGGTGCCGCTCTGCCCAGGTTTGAGCAGTTCAAACATCCTCCCCGACCAGCGCAGCCGATGCACGGAGGTATCACTGGAAGAGACCGGATTGTACCGTGGATCCACATAGGGGGAGCCCGGCTGTGCCCGGTTGATGTTCGGATCACGATATTGCAGCGTGCGCAGGATGACCAGTTCGTCCGAAACCGACTCATTCCGGGCATCAAACAGCAGTTCGTAGTTCTGCTGCGCGAAACGTGACAACGCCTGGTTCAGCGTCTCCTGCCGCGACTCGGCCAGCGCATCTTTGGAACCGCCTAAAAATTGACTGAATGTCTGCACCGTGATGCCCGCGAGCACGGACAGAATGCAGATCACCATGACCATTTCCGACATGGAAAACCCACGCTCACTGCCGGCTGGCAGGAAGGTGGTGCGATTTCCTCGATGTAGGGTGAAGGTCATTCCGGAGTGCTTTAGTAATAAATGGTCCCGGTCGGACTTGTGAGCGCGACCTTCGTCATGGAGGTGATGGACGGAGGAAAAGTCACCGAGTAGCCGGACGGCATGTAGGTGCTCAAAGTCGTCTCCGCAAAACTCAGGTAGGGACGCAGCAGCGTGTACTTCGAGTCGGACGATGAGGCTGCGGCCCAGTCCAGCGCAGCCTGTGTCCGCCCGCGCACCTGGATGTAACTTGCCTGCGCCAGATTCAAGGACTCGGCACGTGCGATGGCCAGATTGCGTTCACTGTCACCGCGCATGCGGGTGACGGACGGGATCGCCATGAAGGCGATGATGCCAATGATCGACACACAGGCCATCATCTCCACCAGCGAGAAACCGCGAATGAATGACTGAGATCTTGGAGAGGGGGGGTGCATGATAATGTTCAGCTGGAGACCGGTTTATTGATTGACCAAGTCCACGTGGGGAAAATCGCCTTGCTGCCAGTCTGGCAGTGTCAGGTACTGCTGCGCATTGTACAAAGCAGAGGTTTGCAGTTGATTGGCATTGCTCGTGTACTCAGCAAAATGATCCGCAGTCGTCTGATCTATGAAACCTGCCCGCAGATTCGGATCCGACGATGTCGGGTCGGGTGTCAGCAGCTTGAATCGCAGCTGGCTGCTGGCCAGCGAGTTATAAGTAGTACGCACACTTTCAAGGCCGCGATACTGAGCCGTGTTGCCCACGCGCATCTGCGCCATCACCCATGCCGTCAGTGCTCCCTGCACCGATGCCTGCTGCTGCCGTGCCATGACACGATGCGCATCGCGTGAGGCATTCGAAATCGCTGCCACCACGATCGATGACATGATGCCGATGATGGCAATCGTGAAGATGGCCTCAACAAAGCTGAATCCTGCCCCTCTCTGTTTGCGAATTGTCATGGTCATAACCAGCGCCGCCTTGTTCCCTTTCGAAAAAAAAACGCCGGGGAGTCACCTCCCCGGCGGACGTCAATCGTCCGAAACTGAGTTCAAACCCCAGTGCCGGGCGCGTCAGCACCCATATTAGTAGGTACCTGGATCATACTTGACCTGCTTGTTGGTGTCGTCCCAGCTAAGGTAGGCAGCAACTGCGGCTTCTTCGGTGTCGTTGATCGGACCGGAGGTGAAGGTCTTGTTGGCGAAAGCACCCGTTGTTGGGCTGACGCCAGTCTGAGCCTTGGCCAGAAGGTTGGTGGAGTCCCAGCCTGTGGTGCTGACGCCAGCTGCGATAGCGGCGTTAAGCACGGAGGAGACGGTCTGAGCATTGCGCTTGGCGGCAGCACTCTTCGCGCTGTCGTTCAGGTTGCCGATGTTCGGGATCGCGATGGCGGCGATGATGCCGATGATGGCGATGACGACGAGCATTTCCACGAGGCTGAAGCCAGCTTTGCGGGAGGTGTTGAGCTTGATGTTTTTCATAGTGTGTTGTGTGTGTTTGGCTGTTGGTTTTGCATTCGAGATGATCAGCTTGTGGAGTTGTTCAGCTTCGAATTATGAAAATTGTAATTTATTATGGTTATAACTTCAATAATTATTTTCATATTTTTTACAATTACAACGCAGCTACTCGTCTCTGTTTCAGTCTTTGCAGTGGTTTTACCCAGCTAAAGCCCTGCCTTAAGGACCTTTAATTCGGGCCCTCTTTTTTTCGAATCCGAGCAAAGTTTGAAGCAAATTCCCTTCAATAAGCTTCCGCTTTTCCCCATTTTATGGATCCCATTCAAAACAAAAGCGGATTTAAATCAGCCCATTATTCAGCCATTCAATTCACCACTGCTCATCTATGGTTATTATTATTCATGAATTAGCTTTTGAATGCCATCGACTATCATGAATGGCATTTTCCATACTATTGATAATCTCAAACGCTCTCCCACCCATGCGGGCGCTGTGACTTCCGCTCGCCAACCCGCCACATAGAGGCAACTTTCCGCATTCCATGAATCACCTCCTCATGCCAGCGCTCCTGCTCTTCGGGCTCTGCACGTCTGCCCTCGCAGCCGAGCCTCCCGCCAGCCCCGTGCTGCCACCCGCCGTGGTTGCCCCCCCGGAAGTTCACGATATCGCCCCGGATCAAGTCGTCCGCCAGCTCGTCGATCACCCGGACACGCTGATCATCGACGTCCGCACCGAGGACGAGCGTCACACCCGCGGCTACATCCTCAATTCACTCAACTACGACTACTTCCACGGCCAGAAGACCCTCGATGCCCTCGCCAAGCTCGACAAAACCAAGCCCTGCATCGTCCACTGCGCCATCGGCGGCCGCGCCCAGTCCATCGCAGTCCAGATGCACCAGCTCGGCTTTAAAAACATCTTCCTACTCAAAGGCGGCTTCAATGCCTGGTCCGCCAGCGGCCAAGCGATCGCCAAATGACGGCCTATTCCGCCTTCTTCATCTCCAGCCTCTCCCCGCACCGCATCACACGGCATGGCTGCTCCAGCCTCTCGCAGGCGCTCACAAACTCATCCGGTGTCTCCGTGTTGAACTTAAACATGTCGTAGTGGCAGGGCACCACCAGCCTTGCCTCGCCCACTTTGGCCAGTGCCGCCGCCTCCGTGCCATTCAGATTTCCCGCCACCCGCCGCTCCGGCCTGTTCCCATTGATCGGCAGCAGCATCAGATCGCACGAAAACTGACGCGCAATGCTCACGATGTCATCGTGCCAGAGCGTGTCCCCGCTGTGGTAGATCGTAAACGGCCCGCACCTCACCAGAAAACCCGTACAGTGGCAGTTCTCATCCTCATCACGGATCACCTCATTGTGCTTGGCGATGACCCCGCGGATCTCCCATTTCCCCTCGAAGTACTTGTCCCGGTCCCCCGTGCCGCAGTAGGTCACGGCAGCATCACCCAGCCGATTCTGCGCCTCGGGAATGACCGGATGCGGCAGATACAGCCGAAAGCCAGGATTCGCCTCCGCCAGCGGAACCAGCGTCGCTCCGTCCAGATGATCCGTATGCACATGGCTGGCCGTCACACGGCTGATCCCCGTCAGTCGGCCCGGGTCGATGCAGCGCTCCGTCATCCGCACATGCGGCTTGTCCGTGGCGGCATACTTTTCCGTCAGTGAATCGGAGAGGTAAGGGTCAAACAGCAGCCGCTCCCCTGCCCACTGCACCAAAAATCCGCTCTGCCCCAGCCACCACACATGCAGCGTGTCTTCGTCCAGCGAAGCCGCCGCCATGTCGGCCAGCAGCGCGTCATCTTTTTGGAAGGCCGGGATCATGCGCCGAATTGGATGGCCGCGATTTTTTCCGCCATGTCATGGCTGGCGCAAAAGACCAGCTCCGCCGCCGCCGCACGCGACATCCGCGCATGCAGCGCCACCACACGCCCCATGCTCAGGCCGTCCACATACGCCTGCACCGGACGGTGCTTCGGGTCGATGTTCCGGATCTCCACCGTCGTGTCGGGAGAAAGCAGCGCACTGCGCCAGTGCGCCGGCTGCAGCACATTCGAGCCTACAAGTAACCATGCCGGCGTATCCGCCAGCAGCGGCGCCGCCCCCATGCTCCGCGCATACGCCGTCGATCCGGCCGCAGTCGCCACCAGCGCCCCGTCGCACACCAGTTTGGGAATACGTCGCACGTTATTCACAGTGATCTCCAGCCACGCCGACTGGCTGGTCGCGCGCTCAAGCCAGGAATCATTAAACCCATGCGCCGGGTGCCTGCGCCCCTCTTCATCCTCAAATTCAAGGAAGAGCATCGGCATCTGGCGGAAAATGACATCACTCGGCGGAAACGAATTCGCCGTTACTTGTTCCAGCCCGTTCAGCAGAAACCCCAGGTGCCCCGCATTAACGCCGAAAAACGGCAGCCTCTTCCGCCAGTGCTCGCGGATGCTCCGCAGCATCGCCCCGTCCCCGCCGATCACGTTGATGAAATCCGCCTCCCCCGCAGCCACATGCCCGCTATCCAGCAGCTTGCTCAGCTCACGCACCTTCGGGTTGTCCACATCCGCCTGCAGGAAAAATTTCGCGTCCTCCAGCGTGCCCCGCGCCCAGTTCCCCGGCACCGGAGCCCGGTACAGGCCGTAGCGCGCCAGATAGGCCTCCGCCCGTGGCGGCACCAGATCGCGCACACATTTTCCATGGATCAAATACTCGCGGATCTCCGTGCTGGATCCCTCCACCAGGTGCTCGATCACCTGCGCATGCGGCGGCAGGTCCTCTTCACTCATCGTGTAGCCCGGCCGCTTCAGCACCGCAAAATTCGCCTGCTGCCACAGCTCCAGACCCTGCGCCCACGTCCGCTGGATCAGCGACTCTCCTTTCGCGCCTCCCGTCACCAGATCCGCCCCCACCACATGCCACAGCTCCCCTTCCGCCTCAAAACGCCGCTGCAGCTCATGATTCCGCGTGAAGGTCTCCTGCTCGAAATCCGAAAGATCCACCGTCACCTTCGGCAGCCCGCCAAACACGATGTCCGCCAGCGCCGCACGATACACCGAAGGCACGCTGTCCGTCACCGGCTTGTCCGGCCGGGGCCCGCAGGGGATCACCCGCACCTCGTCAAAATCCTGCGCCAGTCGCACGGCGATGGCGGCATGGTGGTTTCCCGGGGGATTGAAGCTGCCTCCAAAAATAGCGATCCGCTTTGGCATGCCGCACCGTGCCAGTGGTCCAAACGAGTGCAAGCAGCCAGAAGCCGTCATGCAAAGTCAGCCCTGCCAGTCAGTAAAATCTTTATTTTCATGCAGTTTTCCTGACAAGGCAGCACCGGTGCATGATAGTGTGCCACCTTTCTGCTGCCCGTTCGTATCAGGCAGCTTCTTCTTTGATACTCAACGACTCACCATGCGACTTCCCCTCCCTTCCCTGCTGCTCTTCACCGCCCTCACTTCATGGCTGCAGGCAGAAGTCACCCTGGATCCGTGGTCCTACACCGAGCAGGATCTTTACCCCAGCGCCCTCATCTCTACTGCCACCGTGGATTGGAACGGGGACGACCAGGACGCCGAGGACAAGAAGACCGCCGACGATCCCAAGCCCAAGAAAAAAGACATCCCTCTCTATGGAGATGAGAATGGCTGGCTCGCCGTGGATCTCACCGGCCTGCCCAGAAACGCCGCGGTCGAGGTCACCATTACCATCGACGGCTACCTCAAGCCCTCCACCTGGAAAGGCAAGGTCAGCAGGATCACCAAAGCAGGAGAGGCCCGCATCTTCCCGAAAGCCATCTGGGACTATGAAGCCCTGCTGAAAGTGCGCCAGCAGCGCCCGGTGAATGTCACCTTCAAAGCCACGGTTAACGGCGTCGCCATCCCTGAAGCCAATGAGACCTACGTCATGCGCTCCCTCAACGACTGCATGTTCTACGTTCTCTATGACGAAGACAGCGAAGACTTCGATGACTTCTCCTGGCTCTTCGCCGCCTACGTGAATGAAAACCACCCCGAGGTGGACATGATTCTCAAGGAAGCCCTCAAAAGCGGCATCGTCTCGGACTTCTCCGGCTATCAGTCCGAGGAGCCCAAAGACGTCATGATGCAGGTCTTCGCCATCTGGAACGCCCTCCAGCGCCGCGGCATCAAATACAGCGACGTCTCCCACACCACTCCCAGCAAACTCGTCGTCAGCCAGAGCGTTCGCTTTCTGGACGACTCCGTCCGGGCCACCCAGGCCAACTGCGTGGACGGCTCCGTCCTCATGGCCTCCATCCTCAGCAAGATCGGCATCACTTCCTACCTCGTCATGATCCCCGGCCACTGCTTCCTCGCCTTTGACCTCGGGGATGGCGAAGACGCCAAACGCATCGGCCTCGAAACCACCATGCTCGGCAACGACGAAATCAGATCCGTCGAAGAAATCGCCAGCCTCACTGAGAAAGCCAAGCTCACCGAGTTCAAAGCCTCCTACAAGACCTTCACCAGCGCCGTGAAAATCGGCAACGCCAACCTCAAGAAGTACAAGGCCGAACTCGACGACGAGTCCGAAGACGCCGATCCAGACATTCAGCTCATCTCCATCCCCGACGCCCGCGACCTCGGCATCATGCCCATCGCCACGTCCAAAGATTCCAGGTAGCGAAACGCTCGCAGTCAGAACTTTATTTGGCAGCGGAACGTGCGGGGATTGCTTGCATAAACCCTGCGGGAGTGAATTCCGAATCGCTGAAGCTCACACCGTGTTTGACGCTGGCACCGTCCAGTTCCGTGACGGAGCCCTGGCGCAAATCACTCACCGTGAGATTCGCCGGGACGGACTGCTTTTTATCATTGGCGACAACGCGGGTGGTGTCGATGCGACGTACGACCTGCCCTGAAGCAAGGTATTTTTCAACTCGGAGAGGCACATCACGTCGGCGATCCACCCAGGTGCGGACACTGGCATAGATGGAGCGCTGGCCATTGCCAGGTTTGGATTCGAGGATCTCGCAGCTCACACGGTTCACGATTTCCGTGCCGACGATGACCTGCTGTTTCCAGAGGAAGAAGTTTTCAACTGCATCGGCATAAGACAAGTCGCTTCCCAGCAGCGCTTCCTTCATCTGGGAGCTGCCGAGAGTGCGCACGGTGCTGGGGGGAATAAAGATCGCACCAGTGGCTTGATCGCCCGTTTTGCGCAGCAGCACGGCTTCTCCCGCCCGCTCTTTGGGCCAGAGCACCTGATAAACAAGCTCTGTGGTCGAACCGGTGCGGCGTTGCTTGATCTGGAGTTGCAGCGTGAATTTGGAGCTGTTTCGCACTTCCATTTTCAGCCGCACTAAGGACGCGCCGTCCTGCTGTATGGCGCCCAATTTTGCGGCAAGGTCGGTCGCTGGGTCTCCCGCACAGGCGGATACCGCCAGTAGAGTCAGACAGATCGGTATAAGCAGTGTTTTCATAAAAAGTAATGTTGTCAGGGTTCAACCCTGCATCGCAAGGCTCGGTGTCAGGCGCGAACTCCGCCACGCAGGATACAGCCCGCTGATGACGCCCACGACCACGGCCAGGCCGACGGCAACCGCCATCAGTCCCAAGTTAAAATCCGGCTCCAGCATCCCGTGAATGGCAGGAAGCGTCTCCAGCACCTTCACGCCAATCGTGCCGATGATCACACCCACGATGCCGCCAAGAAATCCCAGCAGGGCAGACTCCCACAAGATCATGCGAATCACGCGCCCCGGCTTCCAGCCGATGGCCAGCAGGATGCAGATCTCCTGCTTCCGTTCAAAGACCGTCATCAGCATCGTGTTCATCACCCCCAGCACACCCACGATCACCGCCAGCAGCGAAGTGCCCCAGCTCATCGCGCTGATGAAACGAAACGCCTGGCTGTTGCCCAGATGCTCCCCCGCCACCATCGCTCGTGCTTCCGGGGCGGTGGCATTGATCTTCTCGCACAGCCTTTTCATATCCTCCTCGCTCAGTCCCGGCGCGGCACGAATGTCGATCACGTTGATCCGCCCTTCGTTGCCCGTGATGTTTTGAAACAGCGCCAGCGACAGAATCACCGATCCATTCTCCACCATCGCACCACCATCCACGATGCCGGTCACCGTCAGTTCCTTCGTTTCAAGCTGCAGCGGATCACCCACCTTCTTCTTCAGCGTCTCCGCCGCCGTCTGGCCCAGAACCACCGCCGCCTCCATACCATCATATGGCATGCGCCCGGAGATCAGCTTCAAATTTTGCCAGGAAAATCCGCCCCACTCACGCGCGGACACCACCATCATCGAGGCATCCTCCACGCTCGTCAGATCCGCGTAGATGGAGCATGCCTCCACCACCTGCGGCAGTTTCGAGATGCGGTCGCGCACCTCGGAGCTGAACGGCTTCGGCGCCAGCGCGTTGCCCATGTTGCTCACCACGATGTCCGTGCCCCGCACCTTCATGCCCGTCGCCCAACTCGCCTCAAAGCCGCGCGAGATGCCGACCAGCGCCACCACGGCGCCGATCCCGACGGAGATGCCCACAAGCGTCAGCCCGGTGCGCACAGGGCGTCGCAGCAGGCCGCGTACCACGATGGAAAAGAAGTTCATATCAGTCTTCGGGGGGAGGTGTTTGGAGATCGGCCACGATCAGGCCGTCCTTCATCTGGATCGTTCGTGTGGCCATGCGCGCGATGTTGAGATCATGCGTCACCAGTACCAGCGTCATGTTTTGCTCACGCCGCAGCCGGATGATCAGCTCCAGAATGTGCTTCGAGTTTTCACTGTCCAGATTCCCCGTGGGCTCATCCGCCAGCAGCACCGCAGGACCATTCGCCAGGCTGCGTGCGATGGCCACTCGCTGCTTTTCACCACCGGAAAGCTTCGAGGGAAAATGCTCCAGCCGATGCCCAAGTCCCACGGACTTCAGCAGTTCCACGGCCCGCTCACTTCGCGTGCCTGCAGGCCGGTCCGTTTCAAACATCGGCATCTGCACATTCTCCACCGCTGTGAATGTCGGCAGCAGATGGAACGCCTGGAAAATAATGCCAATCTCGCGGGCGCGATACGCCGAAGGATCAGGCATCTCCGCCATCGAGTTGCCTCGATAGTGCAGTATCCCCGCGCTCGGCACATCCAGCGCACCCAGCATCTGCAGCAGCGTCGTCTTGCCGCAGCCGCTCGGGCCGATGATAACCACAAACTCCCCCTGCGTGATGCGAAAATTCACTCCCCGCAGCGCCTGCACCTGACCGCCATCGTATTCCTTTTTCAGTCCGCGCGCCTCAAAGACAGCTTCGCTTGAGACGTCAGTACTTGCATGGTGTGGCGGTATTTTCATGACTGTTTTGCAGACTTGTGCCATTGCGCGCCCACGCGCGGATCACCCAGACTGCGGAGCACATCCAGCATCGCATGCCGATAGCTCGGAAACGGCGCACGCTCGTCAGGAGTCTGCGGCAGGATCTCATCCTTGCGGTGCGGCAGCTCTGAGTGCGGTATGCCCACATGCAGATGATGCACGCCATGATACGGCTCATGCAGCAGCGTGAAGGCCACCAGCCGCCCCGTCCAGCCCTCGGCCACGATGTGTCGCGTCGCGCTGTTCACCGTGTTTCCGGTCAGGCCCACATGCTCCACATACTTGCGCCAGCTTTGCAGGTTCCCCGCGATGAACGCCGGAGCAAAAAACATCCACCCAAAGTAATACCACACCTGCCAGTATGAAACCGCCGCGATGATCCCCATCCACACCACCACCATCAGCCCCAGTTCCATCCAGATGCGCCGCCGCACCTTCTGACTGCGTATCGGCGATCCCGTACGCAGGAACGAGCGTAAAAACAAAAACGGCGTGTAAAACAATCCGCAGGTCAGTTCGAGAAACGCGACCATCACCCGCCCCCACCTCGGAGCCTTCGTGAAAACAAACGGCCACAGCTCCTCATCACGCTCCGTGGCAAAGTACGCATGATGCGTCTGATGCGCCGCACGGTACAAGCTGAAGCTCATGAAGCTGAAGACGCCCAGCAGCACACCATCAAATTCATTGAAGCGCCGATTCTTCCGCAGCAGCCCATGCGTCGCTTCATGAAAGCCCACCGCCGCCCCATGCATGAAATGGCTTGCCACCAGCACCAGCGGCACCGCCCACCAAAGGGATGACCCGCTGTGCAGCACCGCCCACAGCCCGATTTCAGTAAACAAAAACAGAAAGACCACGATCTGAAAAGCCGAGCGGCTCACCCAGTGCGGTGTGATGGAGGGTTCAGAATTCATCGCAGGGTCGTCATGAGAGCTGCAGTTAAAATCTCAGGCGACTGGCACACTCCGGAAAGCACATCGAGATACATGCGCCCCACCTGTTCAATGTCGGCCAGCGAGAACTGGTTCGCGTGAAACAGCCACGCAACTTCCATCGCCTCCCCTTCCTCGTTGATCTCACAAGCCAGGTTGAAGCGCGCTGTCCCCGTGCTGCGCATGCGCAATTGCAAAGAAAGTCCCGGCACCGCCACATCAGGAATCGGATGATTCTGCAGCGCAAACCGCACCTCAAACAGCGGATTGTGTCCCGGAGGTGTCGTTCCTCCCAAAGCACGCACCAGTTCCGCAAAGGGAATCGCATTTGCAAACGACTCCACCGTCGTCTCATGCACCGCATGCAGACTCTCAGCGAAAGACCGCGTGCGATCAATCTGTCCGCGCAATGGCACAATGCCCGAGCAGTAGCCCATCGTCTCGCGCGCCGCCTGCGTGCTGCGGTTCGCCACCGGCGTGCCGACGACGATGTCATCCTGCCCCGTCCACTTTGACAGCGCGATTTGAAACGCCGTCAGCAGCGTGGTGAAAAGCGTCGCGCCATTGCGTCGCGCGAGCTCACGCACTGCTCGGCCAAGTTCGCCAGACACCTGTGTCACGCAACGCTTCATCTCACCACTCACAGCAGTGTTCCAGAGCCGTGGCGTTCCAGCCAAATGCGTCCTCCAAAACTCCACTCGCGGTGCCAGCACCGCAGGCTGCCAGAAGGCACGCTCAGCAGCGCCCCACTGCCCATACGTCTGCGGCACCGGCGGCAGTGCCGCGTGATTTCCCCGCACCCCCTGCATGTAGGAGGCAAACAGATCCTGCACAAACACACCCAGCGTCCAGCCATCCGCAATCGCATGATGAATCACCAGCACCAGCACATGTTCATCCGCAGATCGTCGAAACACCTCCGCGCGGTACAGCGGCCCCTGCACCAGATCAAATGGCCGGCTCGCTATCTCCCGCGCCAGTTCTTCAATCGCCTCCGGTTCACGCTGCTCGGGCGAAAGTTCATGAAAGCGCAGCGCAGGTGCAGCCGTCCGCCGGATCATCTGCATCGGCTGCTCTTTGCCAGGCAGAATCGAAAGCCTCAGCACCTCCTGCCGGTCCACCACCTTTTGCAGCGCCGCCTCACTCCCTTGCGGCGTCAGCAGTCCACGCACCTGGATGAGCGCGCAGATGTTGTTGGAGACATCAGCGGCTGGCACAGGCGCCGCCTCCCACAGCTCGCGCTGCGGAAAGCTCAGTGGCTGCAGACGGATTTCTCCGCTCGCCAGCCATTGCTTCAGGCGTGCTCGATTGTCTTCAGACATCAGGCTTGAGCCTTCAGCGCCTGGGGTTTGTCATCCGGGAGATCGGCATCATCCAACAGCCGGTCGATTTCTTCATCTGTCAGCGCCTCCAGATCCACGTCCTCCGTTGCCACCGGTTCCGCAGGCTCTGCAGGTGCTTGCGGAGCAGCCGCCGCTCCCATGTGTTCAGAAATCAAAGTCGCAATCTGCCCGATCGTGCGCGCACGCATCAGGCTCGCCGGTGGCAGCGCCACTCCGATGGAACTCTCGATCGAGTTCTCGATCTCCACCGCCATCAGTGAATCCAGCCCCAAATCCGTCAGCGGCTGGTCAAAGCGCAGCCCCTCAGGTTTCACCCGCAGCACAGAGCCCACCACATCACGCACCGCCTGGCCGATCACATCCGCACGCTCCGCAGGTGCAGCAGATTCAATTTTGCGCCGCCAGTCGCTCTTCGCACCGCTCGCTTCCGGAGCGTCCACACCAGCCGCATAGATGCGCTCCAGCAAAGGACTCTCCTGGCTGCCGCGGAATGACTGCCTCCACTTCGACCAGTCCACCCGCATCGCCATCGCCTGCGTGGCTCCGGCATTGAGGTAGGACTCCGTCAAAAAGACCACCTCACGCGGAGACAGCGGCGTGGTGCCCTGACGCGCCAGGTATTCAGCCACGCGTTCATTGCGCGCCACATACCCTTCTCCTCCCAGTGCCCCCCAGTTGATCACCAGCGCCGGCAGCCCCATGGCCGCACGATGATGTGCCAGTGAATCAAGGAACGCATTCGCAGAGGCATAGTTCGCCTGCGCCGAATTTCCAAAGATGCTTGAGACGGACGAGAACATCACGAAGCAGTCCAGGCTCATGCCCAGCGTGCCTTCATGCAGCATCCACGCACCATGTGCCTTCGGAGCCAGCACCGTGCGCATCCGTTCGCGTGTCAGCGCCGCCATCGGCGCATCATCAATCACCATCGCCAGATGAAACACGCCCTTCAGCGGGATCTTCGTCGCGGCAATCTCCGCCAGCAGTCGCTGGATGTCTTCCGGTGCACCGGCATCTGCCAGCACCACCTTCACATCCACACCACGTGCACGCAGCTTCTTGAGGAAGTCTTCCGCCACAGGCGTGCTCGGTCCGCTGCGGCTGCTCAGCACCAGATGCTTCGCGCCACAGTCGGCCAGCCACTCAGCCAGCACCTTGCCAAATCCACCGAAGCCACCCGTGATCAGGTAGCAGCCGTCCGCCTTCACCGCAAAGGCGGGCGTCAGCGGCTCGCCACGCCTCACCACAAACGGTTCGGGGAATGACACGATCACTTTGCCCGTGTGCCTGCCCTGTGCCATCAGGCGGAAGGCCACATCAATGCGGCACGCCGGGAAGGCGCGGAACGGCAGCGCGTGCAGCGCCTTCTTCTCCACCAGCTCGGCAATCGTTCCCAGCAGTTCGCGCGTCTGCTCTTCGTCATCGCTGAAGATCGCATCCATCGCCACCACGTGGAATGAAGCATTCTTCCGCAGATGCCACAGCGGGATGCGGCTGTTTTGATAAATGTCCCGTTTGCCGATCTCAATGAATCGACCTGACTGCGCCAGACACGAGAGCCCCATCGGAATGGCTTCAGCAGCCAGCGCGTTCAGCACCACATGCACGCCTTTGCCATTCGTCAGCTCCATCACCGCTTCGGCAAAGTCGCCACGCCGTGAGTCGATCACATGTTTCACACCCAGCACCGTCAGCAGCGCGCGCTTCGCCGGACTCCCGGCACTGGCGATCACTTCCGCACCCAGATGATGCGCGATCTGGATCGCCGCCATGCCCACGCCGCCCGCACCCGCATGAATCAGGATGCGTTCCCCCGCCTTCAGATTCGCCGCCGTCTTCAGCGCATACCATGAAGTCATGAAGACCACCGGCAGTGTCGCCGCTTCTTCAAACGACAGCCCTTCAGGAATCACACGCACATCAGCCGCACGCGCCATGGAGTACGTCGCCAGTCCGAACACCGCCAGGCCAAACACACGGTCGCCCGTCTTCACATGCGTCACCCCGCTGCCCACCGCTCTCACGATCCCGGCCACTTCATCGCCAAAGACCCGCGCATCCGCCGTTTCGGCAGGATACAAAGCCAGCGCCTTCAGCACATCGCGGAAATTCATCCCCGCAGCCTTCACCTCAATCACCACTTCACCCGCACCACACGGTGGCAGCGCAAAGGGCACCAGTTTCAGCGCATCCAGCAGACCGCGCTCACGCGACTCCAGCCGCAGTGGCACGCTCGAATCCAGCACCTGCTCACGCGGTTGCAGTCCACGGCTGATGCGCCTCACATAGCGCGCCTCACCACGGTAGGCGATCTCACGCTCCGCATCCTCCTGCTGAAGTTCAGTCCACAGCATCCCGTTGTCTGCGGCAGAAGCCTCAGGCGGCAGGTCGATGCCACGGCAGGTGTAGTTGCTGTGCTCATTGGCAATCACCCGCATCAGGCCGATAGACGGCCCCTGCGCCAGCGCCACCTTGTTGTTCCGGCCAATAGCTTGGGCACCACGCGTCACCACATCGATCCGCAGCTTCGCCGCCGGATTCAGCAGTTCCAGCGCCTGCGTCAGGTGAAACAATCCATCCGTGCCCATCATCGCGGCATCCTTGCCAGCCACGGGTTCCTTCTCATCCAGGCTCCACAGATAAACAAACCGCTCCGGCACTTCGTCCGCGCAGGCTTTCAGCAGCATCTGCCAGTCTTCCAGCGACTCCGCACGCAGGGCAAAGGCATCCGTGCCCTCCGGCTCAAAGGCATTGCCACGATGCGCCACCCGGCAGTTCACGCCACTCGCACGCAGTTGTACAGCCAGTTCATCTCCCAGCCCGCCCGCATCCGCCATCACCAGCCAGGATTTCTCCACCGGCACTTCAGCCAGTGCAGGCTCGGCATGTACCGGCTCGCTCCATGGCTTGCGTGCCATCAGACCGATCAAGCTTTCGCCGCCCTGTGAGCGGATCAAACCGGAGAGCGAAACCGTTTCGCTGAATCCCGTCTCACCCAGCACCTCCTGCCATTGCTCACGCTCCAGCAGCGGATGGTTCGGCCGCAGGTCGCGGTCCGTGAAACGCCACCAGCCGCTCGTCAGTCCAAAGACCGCGTTCAGCCACAGATGCGGCGTCGCCACATCCACAAACATCAGGCTCCCACCGGGCACCAGCAGTTCATTGAGATTGCGCAGCGCACTGCGCACATCGCTAACCGCATGGATCACATTCGTGCCAAGGATGATGTCAAACGAGCCAGCTTTGAATTCCTGCTCAGTGCCGGGCTTCTCCAGATCAAAGACCTGATACTCGACTTCAGCGAAGCTGTTCAGCTTCTGCTTCGCCGCAGGAAAGAAGGCCGGTGAGACATCGCTGAATACATAAGTATGCACCCCGCGCTCAAGTCCAGGCAGCACCTGGGAGGCCAGTCCGCCCGTGCCTGCGCCGATTTCCAAAATACGCAGCCCGCGTCCCTCAGGAAGCTGGCGTGCCGCTTCACTCACCGCACAGGCCATCGCCGCCAGCCACGGACTCGTCACGAGTCCGTCGCCGTAAAACTGATCCAGCAGATCCGCGCCACCGCTGGCAAACAAGACCTGCACCGCCTCCTTCTCACCACGCATGATGGGCCCCAGCTCCGCACAGGTGGCCCCGCAAATCAGCGCCTCCGGCAGATGGCCCGGATACAGACCGATGCACGAACTCAGCAGCGCCACTGACGAATCCGCCGCCTTCGTGAAGGACGGTGTTGTCTGATACCCGGCACCTTTGAGAATCAGCAGCTTTTGCTTCACCAAGTTGTTCATCAGCTGCACAAACGAGCGCTGCATCGAGTCGCTCACGCCGAGTGATTTCGCCGTGAATTCCCCTTCCGCACCCATGGTACGCAGACCGCTCGCCACTTGCGCGGCGGTCAGTTCATCACCTGCTGCGCTCGCAGCATCCAGGTTGTTGCGTCCGCGCATGTCCAAGACTTCATCCAGCGCGCTCTGTGCGGCCGCATGCAGTTGGCTCAGTGGCACTGGGGCGGCAGCAGCGGGTTTGTTCCCCAGCGTGCGCTCTTCCCAAGCGATGTGATACGTCACATCCCGGCCTTTGCCGTTTTTGCCAGTGCGCTTTGATCCTTCCACGCTGATCGCACGGAATCCGTCAATGCGCACACACGGTCTGCCTGCTTCGTCATACAAGTCGATGCCGCCTTCCACGAATTCATCATTCGCATTCTTCACGCCCGCACACACCCGGCTCGAAGCGCCCGGCGTGCGCAGAAACAAGATGCGCGAAAAGCGCACCGGCAGCCGCAATCCCGCTGTGCGACCTTCCACAGTCGCCGCCCCGGCGGAGAAGATTTGCAGCGCCCCATCAAACAGCACCGGATGCAGCGGATACTCCGCCGCACGTGGTGCGATCGCAGCACTCAGCGCCACGCGCCCTGCCGACTTGCCGGCACTCGCAGACAGCTCACGAATCGGGCGAAACTCCTCACCATAGCGCAGTCCCATGTCACTCATGTGATCATAGAACGTGTCCAGCCCCACCGCAGGCAGCTTGGACGTCTCCCAGGTCGATGCAGCAAAGGATGACTCGGTGCGTTCACCGCGCATCGCTCCCACCACATGCGTGGACCACGAGGCCCCGCTTTCAAACTTGCTCTGAATCGAGAACGTGCGCTCCGTCAGATCATACGTCAGCTCCATCAGCAGCCCGGACGGCGGATCAGGCAAAATGAGAGGCTTGCGGATCTCGAAGTCTTCAATGACGAAGGCCTTGCCCTCAAACAACTCCACCCCGGCCTCCAGCGCCATTTCCACAAAACCTGCGGCAGGAAAGATGATGAGGTTTTCGACGCGATGATCCTTCAGGAAAGCCATGTGTCGATTGTCCAGCCGAGTGATCCACGTCGGCGTGGATCGCGCCAGTCGGATGTCCAGCAGTCCCTTGCCTCCGGGAGCCAGTCGTCCTTCGCGCATCTCGGCAGATTCATTCCACCACCGGCTCTTGTCCCACGCATACGTCGGCAGCGTCAGATGACGCCGCGATGGCGTCAGCGCCTTGAAGTCCAGCACCACTCCCGCCAGATGCAGATCCAGCGCGGTCTCCAGCAGAGACTCATGCTCGCGCTCACGGCGTGCCGAAGCCAGCACCGTGGCTTTGCCTCCATTGTCGCCCAGGCATTCCTGCATGGATCGCACCAGCGCCGGATGCGCACCGATCTCCAGCCACACATCCGCTCCAAAATTCGCCACCGCAGCGATCGCCGTCGCAAACTCCACCGGCTGCCGCACACCACGTGACCAATGGCCTGCATCACAAGAAGCACCACTCAGACGCTTGCCCGTCACCGTGCTGAAAAACGGCAGCTTTTCAGCCTGCGGTTTCAAATCTATCAGCGCCGCCTTCAAGGCATCCGCAGCGGATTGCATCATCGCATGATGGAAAGGATGGCTCACCTGCAAAAAGCGCGCAAACACGCCCTTCATTTCCAGTTCGGCAGCGATGGCCTCCAGCGAAGTTTTCAATCCCGACAACGTCAGCGAACGCGGCCCGTTGAAGGCAGCAATGCTCACCGCACGGTCATGCTTGGCGATCACTGCAAGTGCTTCTTCAGGACTCATGCCCACCGCCAGCATCGTACCACCTGCAGCAGCGCATTCATCCATGAATCGCCCGCGCAGCACAATGATCTTCGCCGCTTGTTCCAGCGTGAGGATGCCTGCGATGCACGCTGCGGCCACTTCGCCCACACTGTGCCCGACCACCGCCGCAGGCTTGATGCCCCAGGACTGCCACAACGCGGCAAGCCCCATCTGCATGGCGAAAATCGCTGGCTGCGAGATCGCCGTTTGCTGCATCTTCGTTTCAGCTTCAGGACGGTTGAGCTCATCCATCAGGGAAAACTTCGCCCATGGCCGCATGGCCTTGTCACAGTCTTCGATCATCTTTTGAAACACCGGCTCATGCTTCATGAGTTCACAGCCCATGCCCTGCCACTGCGGTCCCTGTCCGCTCATCACAAACACCACGCGTGCTGCTTGCTCGGGCCGCGGTGTGAAGGAGCTGCGCATGCGCGGCCCGGGTTGACCCGACGCAAACGCGCTGAGCTCCTGCACCACTTCGCCCAGCGTCCGCGCAGTCAGCGCCAGACGGTAGGAGTGATGATTGCGCCGCGCACCCAGCATGTAAGTAAGATCCTGCAGCAGAGGCGAACTGCCATTGAGCTTCGAGTGATCATCCACCCATGTGCTCAGTTGCCACGCCGCAGACTGCAGCGCCTTCTCAGACCGCGCGGAAAGTGTCAGCGGCCACGCACGGTTGCTGCACGGAGTCACATGCGCACGCAGTGCCTGCTTCGGTGCCTCGGACAAAATCACATGCGCATTGGACCCGCCAAAGCCAAAGGAGTTCACCCCTGCAAGGCGCAGCGCTCCAAGCTCCGGAAATTCTTCACTGACCACTGGCACGCGCAGCTTCAACGCGTTGAAATCAATGTGCGGATTCGGCGCTTCAAAATGCAGGCTCGCAGGAATGCGCCCGTGCTTGAGCACCAGCGCCGCCTTGACGATCCCTGCCACACCCGATGCCGTCTCCAGATGCCCAAGATTCGTCTTCACCGATCCAATGATGAGCGGCGAATCCTCCGCACGCTCCGCACACAGGGCCTCGGCCAGTGCATGCGCTTCAATCGGATCCCCCACCGCAGTGCCCGTGCCATGCGCTTCCACGTAGCCGATTTGTTCTGGCGCCACGCCCGCGAGCACACACGCATCATGCACCAGGTTGGCCTGCGCTTCCGGACTCGGCAGCGAGATGCCATTCGTATGCCCGTCTGAATTGACTGCAGAGCCAATGATCACCGCATGGATCGGATCACCATCCGCGATGGCGTCAGAGAGTTTTTTTAGCAGCACCATGCCCGCACCTTCACCGCGCACGAAGCCATTGGCCGAAGCATCGAAGGCCTTGCATTTGCCTTCAGGCGAAAGCATCCCCGCCTGTGAAAATCCGATGAATCCATCCGGTGTGATCATCACCGTCACACCGCCCGCCATCGCCGTTTTGCAGCGTCCATCCAAGATGTGCTCGCACGCCACGTGCACCGCCGTCAGCGCGGATGAACACGCCGTGTCCATCGCAATGCTCGGCCCCGTCAGATTCAAACAATACGAAATGCGATTCGCCGCGATGCTGTGCGCACTGCCCGTCGGCGTATGCGCGCTGATGCCTGCCCGATCCGTCGAGGTGTGCTGCAAGCCCTGGTAATCATTGTGCGAGATGCCGACGAACACACCGATGTCCGTGCCCTTGTCCAGATCCAGCACAAGACCAGCATCCTCGATCGCCTCATACGCCGTTTCCAGCAGCAGCCTCTGCTGCGGATCAATGTAAGGCGCCTCACGCGGCGAGATGCCGAAGAACTGCGGGTCAAACTGGTCGATGCCGTCGATGAAGCCCCCGCGCTTGGCCACCGTCTTGCCCACGATGCCCGGCTCCGCATCATAAAAACGCTCCACATTCCAGCGGTCGGCCGGCACATCGCATACCGCATCGCGCCCTTCCTCCAGCAGCTTCCAGAACGACTCCGCGTCATTCACCCCACCAGGGAATCGGCAGCCGATCCCGATGATGGCCACACTCTCCTTGTTTAAGATGGGCAGTGCAGGCGGCAGAGACGGAGTGGAATGATTGAGTGTGGGCATGTGTGATATGGAAAAATGTTTACGGCCCCGCTGCATGAGTCCGTCTTTCACCGCTGACCTACAGCGGCAGTCCCACCTTTTAATCCCTTCCCCCCCTTCATCACCATGGGGTAAAACCCTACCCTTGACCGGTCATGCTTGCCACCATTCAGACGGCCCATGGGGTCTTACCCTACCTGCCCACTTAGCGATTGCTTCCCACCCCCAATCGCAGCAATAACATTCCTCATATGTGTGGCATTGCTGGTATCATGGATTTGGCCGGAAGGCGGACGGTGTCTGATGGAGTGGTCGAACGCATGGCTCGCGCCTTGACTCACCGGGGACCCGATGAAGAAGGCTTCCTCCAGCGCCCCGGCATCTCACTCGCTTCACGTCGTCTCAGCATCGTCGGCCTCGCCGATGGCCAGCAGCCCATGTGCAATGAAGACCAGAGCGCCTACACTGTGTTCAATGGCGAGTTCTTCGATTTCCCCGAAAAACGCGTGGAACTGGTCTCTCGCGGCCATGCACTGCACACCCACTGCGACACCGAGATCATCCCGCATCTCTGGGAGGAAAGCCACGAAGGCATGTTCGAGCGCATGCGCGGCCAGTTCGCCGTGGCCTTGTACGATGTCCCTCGCCACCAGCTCACCCTCGGACGCGATCGCTTCGGCATCTCCCCCTTGTATTGGACACGCCAGGGCGACTGGCTGCTGTTTGCCTCCGAGATCAAAGGCCTGCTAGCTTCTGGCATGGTGACTCCGCAGGCGGATCTGAACGGCATCGATCACATCTTCACCTTCGGCGCCATGCCCGGGCCGACGACATGTTTTGTCGGCATCCATCTCCTCCCCGCAGGCCACTACCTGCAGATCACCCCCGGTCAGGCGGAGCCCATCAAGGAGCACACTTTTTGGGAGATGGATTTCCCCAATCAGGGCGATGAAGACCCCAATGCTGATCAAACCAAACTCGTCGATGAGTTTGAAAGCCTCCTCCTCCAAGCCGTCGAAAAACGCCTGCGCGCCGATGTCCCCGTAGGCGCCTACCTCTCCGGCGGTCTCGACTCCAGCATGATCGTCGCGATGGCCTGCAAGCTCAAAGGCGAGTCCATCAACACCTACACCATCCGTGTGGACGATCCGAAGCTCGATGAACTCAGCGCCGCCAATCTTTCCGCCAAACACATCGGCACCAAGCCCCCCATCGTTCAGGAGTTTCGCGCCAGCGATGCCCTGGACATGTACCCCCAGCTCATCCACGCCGCCGAAGCTCCTGTCATCGACACCTCCTGCGCCGCGCTGCTCATGCTCGCGCGGCGCGTGCACACCTGCGGACAAAAAGTCGTCCTCACCGGTGAAGGTGCAGACGAATGGCTCGCAGGCTATCCCTGGTACAAGATCGCCAAGATCTTCAATGCTCTCGATGCCATCCCCGGCCTGCGCCTCAGCGACATGGCACGCCGCGCCTTTCTCCGCCTCAACAAAGTCCCGCACTACCCCGCCACCAGCCGCAAGATGTGGGAAGACGCCGTCGGCGGCCCCAATGCCTGGATCGACAGCTACGGCGTGCTCGCGCTCTCCAAGCTCCGCTTCTACGGCGAGCCCATGCGCGAAGTCCTCGCCACCGCCCGCCCTTGGGAAAGCCTCGGCATAAATCTCGACCGCGCCAAGCACTGGACCCCGCTCAATCGCAGCCTCTGGGTCGGCGCGCGCGTCACCCTCGCCGGTCATCTGCTTCAGGCCAAAGGCGATCGCGTGGCCATGCACTCCTCCGTCGAAGTCCGCTACCCCTTCCTCGACGAAGACGTGTTCGATTTCACCTCCAAGCTCGCCCCGCAGTGGAAACTCAACGGCTTCCGCGACAAGCACCTCCTCCGCCTTGTCGCTGAACGCTGGCTCCCGAAAGAGATCGCCCGCAGGCAAAAAGTCATCTTCCGCGCCCCCCTCGACAGCTTCCACATCGACCCCGAGCCCAAGTTTGTCGGTGAACTTCTCAGCGAAGAATCCCTGCGCCGCACCGGCTACTTCGACATCGCCCAGGTCCGCCACTGGCGTAAAGCCTTCCGCGAACTCCGCGACGGCTCCCTCCCCCGCCTCTCCGTCGAAATGGGCCTCGCCGCCGTCGTCGCCACCCAGCTCTGGCACCACACCTTCATCGACGGCACCCTCGCCGATCTCCCCACCTCCGCGCCAAGTAAAGTGTAGGTCGATCTCAAACCTCTGCTGCAGCAGCCTGCGGAGCGCGGAATTTATTCCGCAGCACTCCGCAAACACCTGCGGCATGAATGCCGCTCAGTGATTGAGACCTGCATAACAGACTGACATCCTTGCCTTGAAGGCCAACGGCCTTCCGTCTTTCAGCCCAAGGATGCCGAGCTTTAGCGAGTGCTCCCCTGGGTTCTGGCAGCCAGTCTGGGAAGCAAACCCAGCACCCTCTCCACACGACGCCGGGTACCCGCAGCGTCTGCGCCGCCATTGCGCCGCAGGAAGCCGTGTCCCGCGCCCCATGGTCTCCGGCCCAGCTTTCGCCCCCTAAACTCCAAAGGCTACAAAATAATATAAAATACAATAAGACCCCCTCACGGAATCTTCGCCAATTCCTCCCTGCCCAGCGCCTTCACCTCCGCATCATCCTTCTCCATATCAGGCATCGTCAGCCCCTTTGTGATATACTTCCGCGCTTCCGCAGTCTTCCCCATGTGCGCAAACGTCCGTCCCAGCTCGATGAAATGCCGTGGGCGGCGCGGATTGATCGCAATCGCACGCTCAAAGCACTTCACAGCCTCTTCATTCGTGGTCGTCGGCAGCTTGCCGTAGATCAGCCCGCCCAGCATGTGTTTCAGCGTGCCCACATTGGCCAGCACCTGATGCCATCTGCCCAGCACATGCCAAGCCACATCATTGCGCGGATTCAGCGCGATCGCCCGATCCGCCGCCGCTTTGATCAGCGGTGTCGCCGCCACCTGTTCCTTGTTCCCCTGAAACGGCAGCATGCGTCCGTAAGTGATCGCCGGTGAGATCTGCGCATCCGAATCATTCGGCCCCAGCTTCGCCGCACGCTTCCCGTAATCCAGCGCCACCGCACCGATCTTGAGCTTCTCCGCACCCGTGCCCGCATCAGACATCAGATGCCGGTACTGCCGCGCAATGCGCACCAGCAAGGCCACATTCGCAGGCTCCAGCTTCTCCGCCGGCAGATAGTACCGCAGCGCATCTGCCGCCTTAAAATTGACATCATAGACATCGCCGCTCCGCATCAGCTCAGCCGCGCTTTGCGCACGGCTCGTCGTACAAGTAAGCAGCAGCGCTGCAGCATAGACAGTGGTTCGGCACAGGGAGGATAGGTACATAATGTTAGTTTTCGTGTTCAATCAGTCGGCCCGCATTCAAGAGCGCAGCCTCGCTCAATCGCGGACCCACAAGTTGCAGACTAGTCACAGGAGTCGTTTTTCCCTGCGGAGGCATCGCGATCGGAATGGCCAGCGCAGGATTGCCCGCATAGTTCACCGCCACCGTGTTCTGCATCTCAAACACCCGCAGTTCAAACACGACATCAGATCCCCAGAAGGGCATTTTCGGCGGCAATCCCTGCAGCGTCGGCACCGCGATGAAATCCACCCGCTTGAAAACCGCTCGCAGTTCACGCTGCCAGGCCGCCTTGCGTTTCACCGCCCCAGCATAGCCAAAATTGTAATCCAGCTCACCCTTCGCCAGCACCAGCTTCGTCAGCAGGCTCACGCCTTTTTGGTTCGCGTACTTTTGATCGTTGTACCACGCATCCCCCAGCGCCACCACCTTGCCGTCCTTCTCCGCAGCACGCCATTTCTTCTCAAAGCCCTCGCTCAGTCTCACGATTTTGAAATGCCTCGCGATGAGTTCCGCGTCGATGGCCTTGTCAATCGCCGAGTCAGTCCCGCTCAAATAAAGCCGCCCGATGGTGATCTGCCGCGCCCGGGGTTTGTCAGCGACAGCCTCCCGATACTTTTCCGCAAACCCGCGCTGCAGCAAATCCATCCCCTGTGCCAGATCGCCGATGTTTCTTGCCATCGGCCCTACCGTGTCCAGATGCTTCGGCGAGATCGGAAACACACCCTTCGTGGAGACGAGTCCAAAGGTCGTCTTCAGTCCATACACACCGTTGCAGGCCGCCGGCACACGAATCGAGCCCCCCGTATCCGAGCCAAACGCCACGTCCGCCATATGCGTGGCCACGGCCACTGCCGAACCGCTCGAAGAACCGCCTGGGATGACATCACCTTTGCCATCCAGCTGGCTTTTTGGCGTGCCAAAATAGCGGTTCTCGCCTGACACCGTCACCGCAAACTCCGTCAGATTGGTTTTACCCACGATCTGCACATTTCGTTCCCGTGCCAGCGCCAGACACGGAGCATCCCGCACCGCCGGTGCACTGTGCTTCGCCACATACTCCGACCCCGCCGAAGTCACCCTTCCCTTCATGTCGATGTTGTCCTTCACCGCCAGCCGCAGCCCCTGGCCCTGCGCCGGCCAGTAGCTGATGAACGCGTGCTCACGCGCATGTTTCAGCCGCCTTTCTTGCGGCGAAGAACAGCCATCAAAAACCATCAGCACCAAACCGCCAAGGACCAACCCACAAAGACGCTTTTTTATCATATTGATTGCCAGCATGATGCTGCAGCTCCACGAGCACAATGGGGTGAACACTCCATGCTACGGCATAGCGAGTGCAGCCAGGAACCTCTAAAAAGGATGTTGCGATGCTTCGGCAATGTTCATGCCATACCATTAGCTCTCAGTGCAAGCCCCTTATTTTTGATGCTGTGGAATTCCATCCTAATCCAATAGCACATGAAAGGTTTCAAACGCTTCGCTCTTAAGCTAATTACGGGCGGTACGAATGTCCGCGCCCCGTGACAGGGTCAATCTGCACGGTGTAGTAATCGGGAGGTGCAGTTGAGAGATCCGCTTTGTAGCTCTTGGTTGAAATGAGAGTGAGATAAGCCGTGCGCAGCGGCACCCGCAGACTGGTGGAACCGTTGGGATAAAAAATGACACGATAAAAAGTAGCGCCGAGCGTCTGAAAGGGAATCTGCGTGGCCTGCCCGGTGCTGACCGGTGTCTGATTGGTGCTGAACATGGGAGAGAGCGCGCCTTCCACAAGAACCACACTCTGCTTGTTCCAGTAAACTGGGGGCTCGAGTGCGGTGGCCTGATTGGTCGCAGGATTGTAGGAAATCATCTGGATGGCATGGCAGCCTTTGATTTCATCTTCGGTGTAGTAGTAGAAATCCAGGCCGACCGGGCGGTTATCTGTCAAAGCCCGCTGCTGGGCCATGGCGAGCTTTTGCATCAAGGTGTCCCCTGCAGACGTGAGATTGGCAGACTGCAAGGCACCCAGAGTGTAGGGTGTGGCGACGGCAATCAGCATGACCATGATGGCAATAACGATGACCAATTCCACCAGGCTGAAGCCGGCAGGTTGGGAATGCCTGCGCAAGCAGGAGGATGGATGTAGAACTGGAAATAATGTTTTCATCGGAGAAGGCCCCATTTCGAATTACGCATGCTGATGGTTGTTGAAAAAACCTGGTAGTTGAGCTGCTCGGCGCGGAGCATTATCGCCAAGTTTTTGAGATCCTGCTGCTTGTTGTCTGCCAAGGTGAAGGCACCGGGGGGGATCAGCTGAGGCATGGTGTCTGGATACTTCAGCGCCAGTTTGCGGGCGGAGGCTTCATCAATGGCCACCAGGGTCACCGCCACTCTTGGAGGAAGCATATGCTGGGTACCCTGCGGGCTGTCGGTGGTGGCATTGAGAAGCTGCGTGGAGTCATAGGCGTATTTGGGCGCGATCCACCATGGGGTGGTCTTTTTTAGCGCCGCGTCATCGGCGGTCACCTGAGGAGATATGATCAGGGCGAGGATGTTTTCGGCGATGGGCCGGGTGTCCGCAGGCGTGGTGAGAGTTTCACTGGAGGTGATGACGCTGGCGGGTGCCTTGAGGAACCACTCACCCGGCTTGACCGAATAAACCGTGTTCTCCTCCGCTGTAGGGCGGTATTCCCAGAGCCTAAAACGCAGGCTTTGGGTGGTCACATGCCGGGGACGGAAAGCATCATTCCCAGTGTACATGATGAAGTAACCCCGTCCGCACAGAAGCCGGTTGAGTCCTTCGTATCCCACCCGGTCACTCAAACCAAGACGCGCCTGAAAAAACATCGCCTGGGTCACGAGCTGTGATGCCTGCGCTCCGGGAAGCAGGGTCTGAGCCTGACCGGTGACGAATTGGAGCTCCGACTGGCGGATGTATTTTGTGGGAGACTGACTCTGCGATGTGGGAATCGTGGGCTTGTCCCCGGTGTTGTATTGATAGGCCTGGTAGGTGTTCAATATGGCCTGCCTGAGGTTTTCGGTGATGCTGTCAAAAGCCATGCGAGCCTCACGAAACTGCTCGACGCGTGCCACGCCGCGCTTCCAGGCACGCTGAGTCAGGCCAAGCACCTGAACTGAGATGAGCAAGATGATCGAGAGGATCACCATGGAGAGAGACACTTCAATCAGGGTGAAGCCATGCCGCCGTTGTTTTAGATGGAGAGGTTTCATAGGTCAGTATGTGGAGTGTGACTGGATGAGTGCTCAATCCCCCATTTTGGCAATGAGGGCGTTGACGGAACTGATGCGCATAGGGGATGCTGAATTGAAATCAAAAGAAGGATCAGCCGACGTGGCGATGCAGATTTTCACCCGTCGCAGGTAGGACTCTGCGGCGCCTTTTCCGCTGCCGCTGGTGCCTGCGGGGAGGTAAACATCCAGCGGTTTTTGCGGCACCTGAATCGAGGCCACGAAAGCGAGCGTGGAGGCAAGGTCTTCCTGACTGGCGTTGTCCGGAGTCAATTCCCGTCCTTCATTGGTGAAGTAGCGCAGCGGCCCGTAGCCCGTCCAGGTGATCCGGCTCCATGCCATGGACTGCATCTCGCCACTGAGTTTGAGCATGATTTTGGAGCCCACGGACATCTCCGCGGAATTGCGGGCCATGTTGATTCCCTGAGGCAGCAACCCCAGCAAGGTGATGAAGCCCAGGGCGGCAATCGCGACCGCAATGGTCACCTCCACCAGCGAGAAGCCGGCTGACTGGCGGCTGAGGCGCAGAAGACTGCGCTTACTTTTGGCCATTGTTTTCATGAGTTTGATAAGGCAGGAGGTTCAAGGATCGAAACGTTTTTGTGAGAGGATGCGGAAGCGGTGAAGATCATCCAAGGACGGTTTGGAAAGCGGATTGCCGGTGGCGTAATCAAGGTTTTTTGACTTGTCCAAAGCCGGGTCATTGAAGTCGAGATAGCGCTCAATGACCGCCGAGCCACGGTACTCGGAGCCGATGGTGTCAACGCCGGTGACAAACTTCTCGGGATCCGCCGAGCGCGTTTTTCTGATGGTCTGAATGCGCATGTGGATCTGGAAGGTGTTGGAGCGCGTGGTGAGACGCGGATACATGTTGGCATAGGGGCGCTCCTTGAGATTGTCGGCGGTCAGAGCGTGGTTCTCCCAGAAGGCCAGAATGCTGTTGCCAGCGGGTTTGAGCAGAGCGGTGAGGGTCGTGGGCCAGCTGGTTGGCACGAGGTTGTCTGAGGCGTTGACTGGTTTTGGCAGGAGATACATCTCGCAGATCTGCGCGGGAGAAATGAAGGCGAACCCGGAGTTGAAGCGCTCGTCGAACAATTTCAAAGTCGCATCAATGTCGATCTGCCGGTGCCAGTATTTGTTGCCCTGGGCACTGGCATCCTCTTTCCAGAACCAGGACTCCGTCTGAGTTGCCGGTGCACCGCCTGGGCGAGTGAGATAGACGTTTGCATCTTTGACCGGCACGGCGGTAAGAACCTCGCTTTTCATGATTGCCGCCAGTCCCGTGGCGCGGCGGATATGACGGAAAGGCACCATCTGATAGTTGAGATTGATTTTACCGGCCGAGGAACCCGGCTGGCTGATGACGTAGGGCTCGACCATGGGCATCCAGAAGAAGTCCATGAAGAGATAGTCCGGCGGATCAATGCCATGGTTGAGAAGGCCGTTTCTGCCATAGCCTTGGAGCATTTTCGATGCGCCGATGTGAAACTGCTGCCCCTGCTTGGTGCTCCAGGTCTGGGGACGGAACAACAGAGTGCGCCATGGCTCGCGGCGCATGCCACCCGAGCCACCGGAATCTTGGACGCCCGTGGGCAAAGAACCAAACATCCCCGGCGAAGACACCTGCCGGTTGGGTGAAAAGTACGTTGAGCCCCCGAGCCAGGACACCCAGGAATTGGAGAAGTAGGGCACCAGTTGCTGGCCATTGGTGGCGGTCACGCTGTAGGTGTTGCCCTCATCCGGTTTGTTGATGTAGGCCCCGTCGGTCTGATTGGCGATGCCACGGTCAAAGTCGCCATATTTCTGCAACCCGGCTCCAGTGGATGCCGTGTAAGGATGATCAGGGAGGAAGCCAGCATTGTAGGGGGCATCTTTGACCAGACGCCAGCCTTTTTTGTCTTCACCACGGTCAAGACCGGGGCCCTGGCTCCAGTGGGCGAGGACGATGTTATGAGCGAGACGTTGTTTGCCGTAAAGCCGGTGCTGTTCGAACTCGGTGGCTGGCACGACATACTGGCCCATGGTCAGGCGCGGATCACCGTGGCGCAGCACCATAGATTGCAGGGTGTCGTCAGGAATCACCAAATTGCCACGGTAGTAAGTACCGCTGGAAGGAAAATCACCATAATTTCCGATCTCATTGCCAATGTAGCGGAACCTGCCGCCCATGCGGGTGGAGGGGACGGCAGCGATCTTGGTGATATGGCCCGTCTTGTCACGCCCCAAGGCACCATCGGAATGAAACGCCCACCAGTAAGGAGCGGGCACGGGCTGCTGCACCCACCATGTGCCATCGGAATTCTGCCCCCAGTTCGTGTTCTCACTTCTTGTCGCCAGAATTGGAGACGGGAACTGGGCACCAGGGAAAGAAAAGTTGAAGGTCTGAAGCACCTGAGGGTTTGCATCGTTGCTGAGGATTTTGACGACCACAGTACCACCGGAGAACGGAATCGTTCCGCTGTCGCCGCCCGCAACGTCGATGAAGTCGCTGACCAGATTGTACTGGTTGCAGTTCTGCAAAGCTCCTGAGCGGTTGGAGTAATATGAATAGTGAACACCGCCGCTATAGGGCACCTGGCTGTCATTCGCTGGTATGTTGGTGTCATCGAAGAAAATGCTGCCCGCGGTGTAGCCATTCACTCCCCTGCCCACGGCGGGCAGCTTGCGCTCCTGCAGGAAGGCGCGATACGATATCGTGCCTCCGCGCTGATAAACGCCCCAGGCATTGCTCATGTGCTTGAACGGGCGGACCACCGTGATGCCATTATTGACGGGGAACATGCGTTTGCCCCCCGCCATCAGCGAACTGGCATCAATCTCGATGGCAATGTCCGGATTGATGAGTGTCCATCCGGTCGAAGGAGAGAACCACTCCAGCAGGAAGGTGGCCTGCACACGTTTCACATCGGGTGCGAGCGGGGTGTCGGTGTCCAGCGTCCAGTTCCAGTTCATGGGGTTGTAGCCAGGGTGGCCAACCTTGTCCCCATCTTTGCCTTCGAGCTGATGACTGGTGGGATATCTGGATTTGTAGAAACCATTGGTGGGCTTCTGATTGTTGGTGCTCAGAGGTGGGAAGTTGGAATACCAGTTGTTCGACTGATCCCATCCGAGCACCGTGTCGCTGCCATTTCCCCTCCAGTTCGGCGGTGTATAGCCGTTGGGGGCCGGCCCCTTGGGCGTGATCTTGACGGCACTGACTCCGCCGGCCTGGTTGGTGCCCTGGGCGCAGGCAATGAAGTGCAGGCCCGCTTCGCTGATGGTGAGGAAGCGGCCCATGCCGCGGTACACCTGGTCTTTGCCTTTCGGCATCACGGTCGGCATGACCTGGCCATGACCAGGATAACTGTTTCCGTTCGAGTCGCGCATCGGCGTGAAAGTGCCTGCGGCCATGCCGGCGGAACTGGACGTCGTTCGCGCATCGGGCAATCCGGCGATGGATGGATTGGCCCCGACATTCCGCTCCGCGATGTTGTCATCGTACAAATTGGTGCAGCGGATGTAGTCGAAGATTTCCACCAGGATCTGCTGGCGGTTGTCACCGTATTTGGTGAGGAAGGAAGCATTGGAAGCGCCAAAGCCTGGAATGGGCTGGCCCGTCAGATTCATGAGATAGGTGAAGAGCTGGGTATTGCGGGGAATGGTCGAGAGCTCTGACTGGCTGCGAGGGTCCTGCCGGGTGAAGAAATAATCTTTCCCGGCGATCTGGGCGCAGTTCACGATGGAGTTGTCAAACACTGTGCGAGTGCGGGTGGAATTGGTGCGGTTCACCGGCCACATGCTGATCTTGGGATAGCCAAACGGATTGGCCTCGGACGCACGGCTGCGCGTGGTCAAAAACGGGCGCAGGCGCTCCACGACCTCATAGTTTTGCAGTCCCGCCCAGATCTGGTTCGTGCCGAGATTGATCTCATTGCGCTGGCCGTTGCCCTGCGGGGTGGAGCGCAGCAAAAATTCGTCCACGCTGGGGAACAAGCGCTCGCCGAGGGCGTCCTGCACCGCCTGAAAGTTGGTGGGGGAGAAAGTGTGATTGACCGGCACGAGAACGGAACCGGCCTTGGAACCGCCGGGGAGGATTTTGGGCATGAGGTCATAGATCGCCTCCTTGTAGGTGAGGGCCTTGGCGAAGGCCGTCGTGTCTGTGACCAGCGGATTCATGTTTTGGCCGGGAAACAACACCGTGCTCATGCAGACCGTGGCCGGATGTCCGGGATAGCGCTGATACTCGTAGGCCATGGGCTGATACTTCGCCCACTCGCCATCGCGCTCATGATACAGCCGGGGCGTGTCCCAGGGGGTGCCTTCACCAGCGGTGTTGATGTTGATCTTCGTGGATTCATCATCCGTCCAGAAGGCCACGCGAGCGATCATGGGATTGTCCCGGGTGGCAGTCTGCCCACCGCCGCCGCTGCTCACAAATTTTCCACTCGTATCGAGATAGCCTAACGTGCCATCTTTGAGCATGTAGAGCCACTCGACCGGCATCGGCAGACGCTGCTGCGACTCATCGCCACCGCTGGTCGGAGCCACCACGCCGTCCAGGGTCTGGCCTGAAGTGCCATTGGCAAAGGTGCTGTAGCTGAAGGCTTCGACGGAACGGCTCGGGGTCTGTGAATAGGCGCGTGGATCGATGATCGGGAAAAACATCCGGGGTGGGCCGGTGGGATCGCTTGTGTTCAGGCGGGCGACAGGCTCGTTGAGGTCCACGTATTGCGCGGGCTTCTTGTCCCAGTCTGTTGGCGGTGTGTCTGCGGCGATCTCCGCCTCGGTCGTGGCCACCATTTTGCTGTCCGAATAGAGCTTGAGCCCGCGCAGGAGAGTGCCGTCCTGCTTGTACTGACGGATCATTCCTGGCTGGGAGGCCCAGATTTCGACCCCCGAAGAGGCCGTGTCCTGATGCACTCCCTGCTGGATCTGACTGATGGCCAGATTGATGACGGAGTCGGCATGCAACTGCCCTTTGGCAATCTCCACCTGCGCCACGGTGGAGTTGTAATCAACGCGCGTGGCACTGAGCAGCGCGGTGAGAAGAACCATGGCCAATGCCAGCACGCTAAGCACTGTGATGAGAGCCACTGCACGACGGCGGCGCAGCCTGCTGCCAGAGGCCGCAACACCTCCTTGCGATGATTTACTTTGTATGGATGATGTATTCATGATCTGGTCGGATTCGCTGTGATTTTTTTCACAGCAGTTCTTTTGATTGAATGCATTTTGTCCGATTGGATCATTTTTGCCTATGGGGCCGTGGTTGAGGCATGTGTGCATCGTGGGCGTGCAGACCTGCCAAGCTTCATTTTATTTTTAAATACGGCTTTTGCTTACCCTCACGTTTTTACCGGCATCGGCCGAAATTTTCGCCTTATTGCGGGCGCATTGTAATGCAACTGCCGACATATGAGCGCCCTCCTCTTTCAGAACTCACTTAGAAGGACGCTCACGCGGTAAACAAAACATCCGCCGCCCATCCCGACCTGCCGACGGATTTACCATGTATCTTCATCTCCTGCGGTTTTATACCAGCGTGCACGTCTTTTAAAGCACCGGATAAAACCTGCGCGCGCATGATTCATCATGCGCCCGCAGGCTTATCCAACGCCGACTCAACCACCAGACAAAGATCAGTGACGGCGGCGATGACCGCAGAACAGAGCGGTGAGGCCGAAGAGCAGCAGCAGCATGCGCCCGGGCTCAGGGACCACCACGATAATGCCATAGCTGGTGAAGAGGGTCGTGTCATAAAACAGCCCGGAGAGACTCAGATCGGGCAGCTCCAGATCCCCCAGCAGGCCGCCACCACGATAATTGGAAACATCACTGCCCACATTAAAGCCGTTGTTCGTAAGGCTGGACCAGTCGATGAGATTGAATACATCCCCCAGCACCGGCTGGTAACCTGTGCCGCTGCTGGTAAATGCGACACGACCTCCTGCATTCAATGTGAATGAACCGGTGGCCACGAGGCGGTCATGATTGCCGCCGGTCTGCGTGTCATAGAAGCTGCCCTGAGAATTGAGATAGGTGCTTAAAGTCCCCGTCCCCGCGTGCATCGTGATGTTGGCGGCGTCATTGTAGTCAGCCCCATTGGCGGCCCCCATCTGCAGGGTCAGACGATCCACACCGCTGGTGCTGCCCGTGAGCACGACGTTGCCATCCACGGTGAGCACGCCGATGAGGTCTCCCGCAGTGCCGATGCTGGATGGGTCCGAAGACATGCCGGGCCGCAGGACACTGGCCCCACCATTGGTGCCGACGATGAGGCTGCCAGCACCTGTCGCCACGGTGCCGGATCCACTGACGGGGCCGTCGAAAGTCATATCCACCGCATTGGAGTTGGAGAAGTCAAAGGTGGCTCCATTGTTGACCTCGATCCAGCTGGTGCCGGACACCGCCCCGTCTCCCGCCAGCGCCAGTGTGCCTTCGGTGACGGTGGTCTTGCCGGTGTAGGTGTTGTCATTGGTGAAGGTCACCGTGCCGGAGCCCTGCTTGTTCACGCTCAGCACATCCCCCGGTGAGGCTTCAGAAATGACGCCTGAGATCACCACGCCTTTTTCACCGCCTCCTGCATCATCATTCGAGGAGGAGACGAGTGTCAGTTCGCGAATGTTATCCACGCCTGGGAGGGTGGAATGCTGCAGTGTCACATTGCCAGCGAAGTAGGTGGTGCCGCTGGTGAAGGTGCCGCCAAGGGTCGTGCTGCCGCTGCCGTTGGTGTCGTTGATGTCGATGTTATTGAGAATGCTCATGCCACCGTTGCCGGCAAGCAGGACCAGGTTGGCGTCTGCAATGTCCTGCAGCCAGTGCACCGGATCTGTCATGGCGGTGTTCACACTGGTCACATCCGAAGAGGCCTGGAAGAACTGCAGCCCCGCCTGCGTGAGACCGCTGGTGATGGCGATGCTGGAGCCGTAGAGCATTTCACTCGTGGCATCAAAGTCAGCCACGCGGACCAGGTTCATCTGGCCGCAGGTACCATCCACACTGACGACCTGATAGACGCCATTGTACTCGGGATGTTCGCTCTCACTCTTTACCAGAATGCGTTTGCCCACGTCCGCGGCTGTGATCGTCACGCCATCCACCACGGCATTGACATTGAGGAAGGCTCCGGTCCCGGCTCCGCTGGCACCATTGCCGACGGGATCAAAACTGCCGGTGGTCTTGGTGATGAGCGAGCTGGTCGTTGCCAGATAGGCGCTGTTCAGGTCATAGCGCGTGTCTCCCAGTTCCACCGCCGTGGAGGAGAGCGCATTGTTGTCGAACACGCTGATGGTGCCATGACGGATCACGGTTCCACCGTCGATCGCTGCGCCGCCGCTGAGAGGGGTGTAGGGATCCCCCAGATCGTAGCGGCCATAGACGTTTGCAGCACGAAGCTCCACCGTGCCAGCACCGATCTTCACCACATTGGTCGTGGCAAAGGATCCCGCATCCATCACCCTGTCCCCAAATTTGAAGGTGGAGGAGCCATCCGCTTCAAAGAACACATTGGTCGAGATATCCTGATAGAGGGAGACCGTGCCGCCCAAGCCAAAGCCATAGGTGCCGCTGGTCTCGCGGGTGCCGATCACCGTGATGCCTTCGTCATTGCCATCCGTGGAATTCATGGTGACGGAGTTCGTAACGTCAGAGGCGGCACCTGCAAGCAGCAGCTCCACTTTGGCATCCTTCAAACCATTCGCGAGGCCGGGCAATCCCCCGAGATAGATGACATTGCCGGAATCGCCAAGGGCGTTGTTATTGGAGCCAATGAGCGTACCCTGAACCACCACCACGGTGCCCCCAAACGTATTCAGCCCCGAGAGCGTCTGCACGCCACCGCCGACCTTGTAGAAGAAGCTGTCAAAACCGCTGATGGTGCCGGCGAAATCCGCATCGCTGGTGTTGTCACCACCGACTCTGAACGTGGCTTGATCAATATACACCGCAGAGCCAGCCTCGCCAACGAGCGAGCCGATGGTGACATCGAAGCCCGTGCCTGCTTCCGTCCATGAGGGGCTGAGAGTCGCGCCGTTGCTGACGATGAAACGAGAATTAGGCGAGAAGGCGTTGTTTGAGCCGGCATACAAGGTGCCCTCCTGCACAAGCGTGTAGCCGGTGTAGTTGCTGAAAGAGTCAGGGACAGCGCCACCGCCCGTGGCTGCTCCAAACACGGTGTCTCCCGCACCGATTTTCACCACGGTAAGCGCTGCTGTGCCGGTGCCGAAGATCCCGGCAGCCATACCGTCACGCAAGCCGACTCCGACGTCCTGATAGGATGGCCCGGTCTGCGTGCCCGAGTCAAAGGTGATCGTCGCCTCAGTGTCGGAGGCGTTTTCGATGCCCGCCGAAGTCGACAGTCCAGCCCCGCCAGTAAACAGGAAGTTTTTGGTGAAGGTCATGCTGTTTCCAGCGAGTTGCAGGGTGCCGTAGTTGCGGAAGCCGATCGAGCCGCCGGTTCCAAAAACAGTCACTTCGCTCAATCCGGCCTGGTTGCCGATACGCAGAGTGGCATTGCGCCCGAAATTGGCCACAATTCCGGAGTCATTGCCGATGTTCATCATGCCGCTGTAGCCCGAGTTGTCTCCGCGCATCCAGACGGTGAAAGTCGCGCCATTGGCAAGGGCGCCTGCATTGTTACCGTCGAGGTAGAGGGCGTTGGATCCGATGATGTTGCCGGTGATGTCAAAGACCGTCTGCTGCACATGGCCTGTGAGGCTGGTATCAAGGTTGCTGGTATCCTCATAATAGAAGCGGACATAGCTTGATGAACCGCTGCCCACATTGATTTGATTGGTGAAATGAATCGTCGCACTGGAAGGCAGGTAGCCTGCAGCGATGCTGACCAGCTGCTTGATGTTGTCCCGCACGATAATGTCACGGTTGACGGTCAAGTCCATGTTCGGCGCATCGATGCCAATGGTGTTGTTGCCATAGAAACGATTTTCGATGCGCATCTGGATCGCAGAGGTCTGAACCCCAGTCGAATCACCAAAGTAAATCTTGCCGGTCGGGTTGAACATCGCACCGGAGTTCATCTGCAATCCGAGAAAGCCGTCCTGGATGTCGAGATCCCCCGTCCATTCATGCAGCGGCGTGTAGAAGCGCAGATTGCCATCGCCAAGCTTGATGATGTTGCCGGTGCCCATGACACCGCCCTCATTGGGATTGATGAGGAACTCGGAGTTGCCCGTGCTTCCGACGTCGCCATAGCGGTTGCCCTGAGTCTGGAAGGTCAGATCGCCAATGATGTTGAGGATGCCGTCGAAGGTGGGCTGGCGCTGGGTGCTGCCGTCGAAGAGGATTTGATCACCTGCCTGCTCACCGATCTGAAACCACTCACGGAAGCGAAGCTGCCCGGTGCGGTTGACATCTCGAACCATGGAGAACTCGACGGTCACATTGTTCTTGATGATGGTGCCATCCGCCCAGGACTGGGTGGTGCCGAACAGATTATAGTAGGAATTGCTGTTGCCCTTGCCCTGGATGTCCACGCGCATGGCATTGACTCCGTCTCCGAGGATTGTCAGGCCAGTGTAGTTGTTCACCACGCCCAGCAGATCTTCCGTGGTGGTGTTGGAAAATCCGCTCCGGTCACCGAACTGCACCGTGCCTGAGCCCACGATCTGCAGACCACCGGCGTTGGGGTTGTTGGTGCCGTAGGCGGTGATGATGTTACTGGCTTCAGAGGAGAACTGATTCGCCGCTCCACGAATGACCAGGGTGCTGCCCGCATCCGAGACGCTGATGATGCCGTTGTTGCCACCGAGCGTGATGTTCTGCGTGAGCGGGGCGCTGGTGGCACCAATCCCCGAGTAATTCAACGTACCACCGTTGAGTAAGAAGCCTGAGGTGGAACCAAAAGCACCGACATTATTGAACGATACGACAGCCGACCCGGTGATGTGGGTGGCACCGGTGTACGTGTTTGCGGGTGTGTATGATGTGGTGGAGTAAGTCAGATCGTTGGTGCCGGGCCCGGTCACCAGTTTGGTGAGCACAAGAGTCGTTCCATTGGTGATGCTGAGAATTTTCGTGCCTGCGGCGATGCCCACCCCGCTCACGTCCATGCCCGCCGTCAGTCCGGCGGTGCTGCCCACGGTGACAGTGTAGGAATTGTTGACTGTCGTGCTGCTGACCACGGAACTGCTGACGCTGCTGGGCGAAGTGAAGGCGAGCTCGCCGGTGCCGGTGAACACGACGTTTTGCGCGCCGGTGATGGTGCCGTCAAAGTTGACCACGCCGGTGGCGTAGTTGTGGATCAGCAAGTCGATCCCGCTGCCAGCGGTGGTCAGTCCCACGCCTGCAGCGATTGGGGTTCCCCCAGTGTAGTTGCTGGTGATGAGCAGGCCCCCTTCATTCAGGACGAGCGTGCCACTGGTGATCGTGCCCGCCGCTGTATTGAAGCGGATCGAGTTCGTGGTGGCAGCGGTGAGCCCGGCGCTCTGGACGTCCGTCTGCAAACCGGTGCCGAAGCTGTTGGCGGAGTAGCCGGTGTAGGCGACGACATTGCCTGCGGCATCCGTGGCCGCCCAGTCGGTGGCGAAGGCGGCATTGGATGCATTGGTGCCATAGGTCGCGTAGGAGCCGATACGCGTTTTGCTCTTCATGCCGGCATTGGAGAAATTAATGATGCCACCAGCGATGGACTGGAAGTGGATGGTGCCGGCCGCTGCACGGGTGATAGACGTGCCCGCGATGCTGAGGGTGCCAACATTGCTGACGCCATTGCCGATGACGGCGATCGCGTTGCCGCCCTGGTTGAGCTTGAGGCTGCCAAAGTTTTCCGTGAACGAGGCGGTGCTGCCATCCATGGCGAGGGTGCCGCCCGCGAGGGTGAGGTAGGCACCATTGCCCACACGACGGTTCAAGTTCGTGTCATAACCGGCCAGGGCGAGAATTCCGCCCATGACATTCACGCCTTCCACCGTGCTGTCTCCTGCACTGGAGCCGAGCAGATTGACCTGACCGCCGCCGAGCTTGGTGATGGAGGAACTCACAAGGCTGCCACCGTCCACCAGATTCACATTGAGGTTCACTGTGCCACCCGTGGCGGCAAACAAGCCGAGGTCACGGGTGTAAGCCGTGGTCGCCTGGGTGAAGAGGATGCTGCCGTCTCCGGTGCCGAAGGTCACCGTGCCGGTGGAGTTGACGCCGCCGAGGGTGGTGTTGCCGGTGGTGTTGCCTTCACCGTAAACGTAGTTGCCGGCGAGGTTGTCGGGATCACTGGTGTCCACACCGACCTGCCAGGACATCAGGTTCAAATTCGCACCCGCATTGAGCAGAAAGAAGGCCAGGTTTGCCGCGCCGCGGCCGCTGTCAGACGTGAGCGATCTGCCGCCCATCTGCAGGCCGATCATCGGATTCAAGGGAGCGGAGTTCACTGTGGAGGCGGCAGCAGCGGTGTAGAAATCGCCGTTGCCGGAGAAATAAAGCGCACCACGATTAATGTTGATGCGGCCTGCGGCGTTGTACTGCTGGCTGATCTGCACCGCTGATTCATCGTTGTTGGCGGTGACTTCCATGCGCAGAACCTGGGACTGGTTATAGATGTCGATCGGGCCGGTGAGCGCACCTGCCGCGTTGTCCTGCACCACGCCGTTGAGATAGAGCAGGCCGAAGGCACCTGTGTAGGTGCTGAAGATGCGGGAGTCTGTGCGGGCACCGGAGCCAATGGCGGTGGAGCCGCCGTAGATGTTCCCATCAATGCTGGCGACGCCGGTGGTGTTGCTGAAAATGCGCGGAAGGAAGCTGCGTGCGTAGGCGGTGGCACCACCGGAGTCCACATTGTCAATGATGACATTGCCGGCCCAGACGGAATTGTTTTCAATCTGGAGGGCGGTGTTGATGCCGGCGAGCGCGCCGACGTAGAGGTCCACCCCGGTGATGCGCGAGCCGAGTCCTAGCACAAAGGTACCGTAGCCGGCCACGTTTACCTGCGAGCTGCTGCCGAGAGATTTGTCGTGCCGGGCGTAGATAGCGCCATAACTCACGGTGGTAAGTCCCGTGTAGTAGTTGGGAGCGTCCAGGAACAGTGAAGCACCGCCGGACTTTACCAGGCCGGTGGCGTTCACGATGCTGGAGTTCATGTAGAAGTAGTTGTTGTCGAAGTCTGTCGCCCTATAGGCGTTGATGGCGTCTGTGGTGTTGTAGTGCACCCAGATGCTGCCAATATTGAACTGAGCCTCCATGCCGTTGAAGTCCGTGGAACCACCGTTGAGGGAACTGCGGATGTCCATGTTGTTGTTCGCGTTGTAGGCGGCACCGTGCATATTCTGCACGCCGGTGTTGTACATCTGAATCATGCCGGAATTGATCCTGAGCGTGCCGCCGTCTGCGATGATCAAGGAAGTCCAGTTCCCGTTGCCATTAATCCCGCTGCCGAAAGATTCAGACGCAAAGGTCAGGGAGTTGACGACCATGTTGATGCCGCTGGGCAGCGCACAATCCGCAGCCACCGAGCCCAGCGTGAGGAGGGAGTTTTGACGATTGGTAAATTCCCCGCCACCGAGGCTGTCACTGGTCACACCAACGATCTTGAGGTTCTGATCAGCGCTGATGCCCTGGTCCTCCAACTTGATGGAGGTCGTCTGCGCGGTGTCAGGGTTTCCGACGACCTTGTATTCCGAATCAAACAGCGGACGCAGAAAGTGGTCGCCCGCGCTGTTGGTGTCCACTGTCACCAAACGGTTGGAGATGTAGTCTTCATTGAAGATGCTGCCCGTGCCCGCCGCATTGAACCAGTTCGGACGGACACCGCCAAAGAAGCCGACGGCGATGGCAGCGTTGCCGTTGCTGCCGTCACCGGTGCCGCTGAGCGTGGGCAGCACGTCCACCTGAACCACGGCGATGTTCCCATTGGCGTTGGAGGGCACGGCCGCGTTGAAATTCTTGTCGGCAAAGGAAGTGCCGGGATCGAGCAGGCGCAACTGCACGCTGGTGCCGGGACTGCGCACGATTTCTGTGAAGTGCCATCCAACATACTCACCTTTCAGCACCGGCACACCGCCGGAGAGGGTCGCACCCATGTCAATCTCAATGCCGAGCTGGCCACCGAGCACATTGGCGGTGCCCAGCTTTTCAATGCCTGAGAAGACTCCCGCAGGGGCCTCCAAGCGTATGCGGACGTAACCGTCGGTGTAAATCGGCATGTCGTCTCCGAGGCGGCTGCGTGTTTCATCCGCGCCAGTGTTGTCATTATTCAGGCCGAGGAAGCTGTTGCGCTCCAGGGTCATGCTGGCCATGCTCATGATGCGGCCGGCGTCATACACGCGGACGGACCCAGAGGCGTTGATGTAGCTGCCGGTGAAATTCGATTCGTTCGAATAGAAGCGGAAGTCACCCTGGCCAATCTTGATGATGTTGGCGGAGCCGTAGGTTTCGCCACCGCCATTGTTGAGGTAGATGTTGCTGCCGTTGCGCAGGTTGAAGACCGCATCGCTGAGCACATTGATCTGGCCGCGTATGTAGTAGGCTCGCGTGACGCCGGTGTTGCCGGTGACGCTCTGGAAGGTGCCGCCGCCCTGATAACCCTGGCCGTCCAGCGTGAGCCATTCGTAGAGGCCGACATCCGCGTTGGTCACGTTCATGAGCAAAGTGCCGTTTGGCCCGATGTAGGTACCGTCCACCCAGCCATTGTACGTGCCCAGCGCATTGGACGCTGAGGAGGCCAGACCGGAGATTTTGACGGTGCCGTTGTTGATCGATGTCATGGCATTGTAGCCATTGTACATGTTTTCACGGAGCGTGTTATCCGGGGCTCCAGTAAGCACCAGGGTGCCGCCGCCCTCGACAGCCAGACCACCGATCAATGGCCGGGTAAGGTCCAGAGGATCATCGCCTGGGGGCAGGCTGGTGACATCGCTGGTGATGTAGCCATTGATGGTCAGGCTTTTGCCTGCGGCCACATTGAAAGTGGCGGCACTGGCTCCGAGGAAGATGGTGCGCGCGCCATTCAAGGTGATGTTTTCCGTCACGGCCAGCGTGCCGCCATCGATATGAAGATTGCCGCTGTCGAGGATGGCCCAGATGCCCACATTGCCGGCCCCCCCCGCATTGGTGTTGACGTAGATGCCGCTGGTGTAGCCAGAGCCGCCATTGGTCAGCGTCGTTGCCGTCACATTCTGGCTGCTGTTGGTGGTGAAGAGGCCGGCGGCTCCGGAACCGCCACCGCCGCCGATGAAAAAGAGCGCCCCATTGGTCACACTCACACCGGCGTTTGTGCCGATGTATTCACGCACCAGCCGCATGACGCTGCCGCTGATGTCTCCCAATGCCGACTCACTGGAAATCTGCAGCGTGCCGCCATTGATGTAGGTGTCTCCCGTGTAGGTATTATTGCCGGTCAATACGGTCGTTCCGCCCCCGCCGGTCACCAAGTTGACCACACCGGCACCGCTGTTGGTAATGTTGGCCGAGATGGTGGTGATGTCAGTGCCATAGTTGTGCAGGAGGATGTCCCCTGCTCCGCTGCGGGTGAGCGTACCGTTGGTGATGTTCACCGCACCCCCGGCTGCGTAGCTGACAAGCATGCCGCCGTTTTCCACGGTCAGGGTGTTACCGCCGAGATTCAAATCCGCAGCAGCAGCAAACTTGATGGAATTCGTGGCGGTGGGACCCGCCAAGGTCGTCGAGGTCGTCACCTCGGTGTTGTTGCCACTGGCAAAGGTGTTCACATCATAGGCGGTGAATGCTTTCACCCCAGTGGTGCCTTCGCGTGCGGCCCAGTCAGTCACCTGACCGAGTGCATTGCCATAGACAGCCCAGTAGCCGAGGCGGGCACCGTCCGTGGTGGTGAGGCCGGGGGCGGAGATGTTGATGACACCGCCGCCGTTTTCCACGAACGCCATGGTGACGCCAGAAGCAGGATTCAGAGTGATGGTGGAGTTGATGTTCACCGTGGCATTGCCACGCACGGCAAGGCGTGAACCACCTGAATTCAAGGTGAGGTCGCTGAAGTCTTCCTGCGCCGTTCCTGCAGTGGCATCCACGATGAGATAGCCGCCGCTCAGCGTGAGCGTGGCACCATTGCCAACACGTCGGCTGGCATTCACATCATAACCGGTCAGGATCAAGGTGCCGCCGAGCATCTTGAGAGACTCCACCGTACTGTCCCCGGCACTTGAGCCCAGAAGTCTGACCGTCCCCCCGCCCACCTTGGTGATGGAGGAATTCACAAAGTCGCCGCCGTCGAGGAAGTTCACCTTCATGTCCACGGTGCCGCCACGTTCTGCGTAGAGGTTTAAATTGCGATCGTACAGCGTGGTGGCCTGGGTGAAACGTATGCTGCCAGTGCCGGTGCCAAAGGTGATGGTGCCGCTGTTGTTTTCACCGCCGAGGCTGGTGTCACCCGTGGTGTTGCCAAAGCCGTAATTGCTGTTGCCGAGGCTGTTGTCCGGATCCGTGGTGTCCACCCCAACATACCAGCTGGAGAGATTGAAGCTGCTGCCATCATTGTGCAGGAAGAACGAAACGTCCGATGCACCAATGCCCACGTTGCCGTCAAACAACGCCCGCCCGCCCATCTGGAAGCCCGAGAGGTCGCTGTTTGGGTCCTGCGCCAGTGCAGCGGCGTCTGTGTAGAAATTACCGGTGCCCATGTAGCGCAGCACCCCACGAACGATGATGATCCGGCCCGCAGCGTCATACTGCTGATAGAGATGCACGTTGGCAGTGTCGGTGGTCGCCGCCACTTCCATGCGCAGCGCATCATTGAGCGTGTCACCCCCGCTGAGGTTCACCGCCCCGGTGGACTTGTCCCGGATCTGCCCCATGAAGTCCAGCGTGGTGAGGGAGGCACCGGTGTAGGTGGAGAAGATGCGGGAGGTGGCCTGAGCACCGGGCGAAACCACGGTGTCGCCGCCATAAACGTTGCCATCAATATGCATGACGGTGTTGGAGCTCGCAGCCACAATGCGCGGCACAAAATTGCGGGTGATGCCGCCGGCACTGCCAGTCGAGTCCACATTGTCGATGATCACATTTCCACCCCACTCGGTGCCATCACCCTCCGCATAAAGCGCCAGATTGTTGCCGGAGATCTGGCCGACGTAGAGGTCCACCCCCATGATGCGGCTGTTATAGCCAAGGATGAAGTTGCCGCCGCCCGTTATGTTGAGCCGGGTGCTCTGTCCCAGGGCAAGGTCATGGCGGGCATAAAGGTTGCCAAAGTTCACGGTGGTGTCGCCGGTGTAGTAGTTGGCAGCTTCCAGCGTCACACTGGAGGAGCCTGTTTTTGTCAGACCATTGCCGCCCGTATTGTAAATGCTGGTGCGGATGATGGCGGTGGTGTTGTCACCGTCCGTGTTGTTGTATGCGGTGTTGCCGGTTACGTTGTACTGCGCCCATTCGCTGCCGGCGTAAATGATCGCCTCCTTGCCATTGAAGTCCAGATTCCCGCCGATGATGTAGTTGTTGATGTCGAGATTGATGCCTGTGTTCGAGGCGGTTCCCAGACGGTCCATGGTGCCCATGTTGGCGAACATCAGCATGCCGGAGTTGATCTTCAAAGTCCCGCCCTGCGTCATCATGAGATTCACCTGGTTGCCCGCGCCGTTGACGTTGGTGGCGATCGCATCGGTGGCAAAGGTCACGGAGTTGGTCTCCAGCACCGTATCCAGCGTGAGGATGGAGTTGATGCGGGAGGTGAAGCCGTGGCCGATGGCGTCATCCGTGATGCCGACAAAACGCACGTTCTGATCCGCATTGATGCCTGCCGTGGTGAGATCCAGCGGTCCGGCGGTGGCAGCGGTGGTACCGGCGTCGTTGACGATCTTGTAGTCGGTGGAACCGGGGGCATCTGAAAGCGGACGCAGGTAATACACCGGTGCACCCGTGATCGGATCCGTGCTGAGCACCGAGGTCATCAAGAAGCGTGAGGTGCGGTCTTCGTCCCAGATGATCCCTGTTGTGGTGTTGAGGAAATTCGACGGACGGGTGCCGCCGAAAAAGCCGGCGATGATCGCTGTGTTGCCATTGGTGCCATCACCCGTGCCGCTGAGCGTGGGCGCGTTGTCCACCAGCACGAGCGCACGGTTTGCCAGATCCGTGACGCCGGAGGAGATGTCCATGCCGGGGTCGAAGTTGCGCACCATGACGACCGAGCCGGGAGTGCGCACGATGTCGGTGAAGTGCCAGCCGGCATAGTCACCCTGCAGGCGAATCGTGCCATTGATCACATCTCCGCCCAGGGCAAATTCGATGCCAAACACACCGCCGGTCACATTGGCGACGCCGACTTTTTCCGTGCCGGAGAACACGCCTGCAGCGTTTTCGATGCGCATGCGGGTGTAGCCATTGCTGGTAATCACCAGATTGTCATTCATACGATCACGGAATTCATCAATGCTCGTGCTTCCGCCGCTGTACAAGAAGAACGTATTGCGATCCAGTTCCATGCCTGTCATGCCCTGCAGGCTCGCTGCCCCGGTGACACGACTGGTGCCGCTGCCACTGAGGAAGCGGCCGGTCCAGTCGGGCGCATTGACATAAAAATTAAATTCGTTGGCCCCGGTGCGGAGGATGTCACCGCTGCCATAGAGTGCGCCTCCCTGCTCACCCAGACGGATGTAGCCATAGGTGTTGCTGGCGAGATTGAAGAGGGTGGGGCTTGTCACCTCCATCTGGCCGTTGAGCCGCACCACACGCCCGGTGCCCGTGGTCAGCACGGCACCACGCCCTTCATAGCCGGTCCCGCTCAGAGTGAGCCACTCGTAGATGGAGGGATCGGACGTGGTGGCGAATTCCAGCGTGCCATTCGCACCGATGATGGTGCCGTCGCTCGCCGAACGGTTGGTGCCGAGAGCGCCTGCCGCAGAAGTGCCTGCGCCTGCGATCTTGATGGTGCCTTCGTTGATCCAGGTGATGCCACCGTAGGTGTTGTACATGTATGAGCGGACAATGTTGTCTGGTGCCCCCATGATCAGCACGGTGCCGCCGCCTTGAATGATCAGATCCCCGATGTCGGGATTGCGGTCGCTGGCAGGCTGGTCGCTGCCGCCGATCTGGTCGGAGTAGAGGTATCCGTTCGCAGTGGTCACCTGGCTGAACTCGCTGGTGATGTAGCCGTTGATGGTGAGGTTGCTGCCGGCCGCCACGTCAAGCGTGCCGCCGTTGCCCCCCAGATAGATCGTGCGGGCTCCGTCGAGGGTGATGTCATTGGTCACGGCCAGCGTGCCGCCATCGAAATGCAGACTGCCGCTGTTCATGAGGGCCCAGATGCCAGCGTTGCCGGTAGTATCCGAGAGTGTGTTGACATACACGCCGCTGGTGTAGCCAGAGCCGCCATTGGTCAGTGTTGTGGCCGTCACATTTTGGCTGCTGTTGGTGGTGTAGAGACCAGCCGCTCCTGAACCGCTGCCTCCGCCGAGGAAGTAAAGCGCAGAATTCGTCTTGGACGCGCCATTGTTGAAGCCGGCGTAAACGCGTGCCAAACGGTCAATGCTGCCGTCAATGGCGCCAAGCTGCCCCTCGCTGGAGATCTGCAGCACACCACCGTTGAGGTAGGTGTTGCCGGTGTAGGTATTGGCGCCCTGAAGCACCGTGGTGCCGCTGCCGGCATTGACCAGATTGACCTTGCCGGCATTATCCGTGATCCCGGCAGAGATGGTGGTGGTGCCGGTGCCATAGTTGTAAAGCATCAGATCACCGCTGCCGTTGGTCCAGCCGCTGGTAAGTGTACCATTGGAGATGTTCACGGCACCTGTCACCGCCGAGGGAATGAGAATGCCTCCTTCGTCCACCGTCAACGTGCCGCCGCCAAGGTCCAAATTTGCCCCGGTCGCAAAGCGAACCGTGGCGGTGTTGGCGCTGGCACCCAGTGTCAGGTCGCCGGTCAGATTCGTGTGAACACCCGCACCTACGGTGTCATCGGTATAGCCCGTGAAAGCCTGCACATCGGCGGTGCCCGCCCGTGCCGCCCAATCCGTAATACCTGTGGAGCTGCCATAAACAGCCCAGGAACCCAGGAACTCACCAGCTGTGGCGCTCAGGCCCGTGGCGCTGATTTTGATCGCACCGCTGCCATCTTCAAGGAAAGCCAGCGATGAACCGGATCTGCGGGTCAAATTAGCGGCGGCGTTGCCGAGAATGAGCGTGGTGTTGTTCTGTGTGTTGATGGAGCTCGCGCCATTGAGCAGCCAGATGTGGCTGTTGAGCTGCTGACTGACTGCTATCCCCGCGGCATCAAGCACCAGACCACCGCCCCCCCAGGTGGACTGCCCCACAAGTGCATTCGTCGAATTGCCGGCGAACTGATCATTGCCCGTCATCGAGCTCCAATGCGCCTCACCCCCCATGAAATTCCAGCGGTCAACGCTGGAGTTGCCGATGGCGTTACGGTTGAAGATCACCGTGCCAGGCCCGACAATGGAAATCGAGGAGTTGAAGCTCTCAGGGGTGGCGTTTTCATCCGCAAGCCGGCCGTTCCAGACCAAGGTGCCTCCGCGCACCTGAAGGAAGCGCACATCACGTTCGGAAGTCTGGTTGGTGATCTGCATGCTGAAGTTGACCGAATTGTCTCTGCTGCCGTAATACACGGATCCCGAGGTGTTCTCCCCGCCGATGGTGAGGGTGCCGTTGCGGTTGTCATTGTAGACGTAGAGATACGGCGCATTGAAGACCTGGTCCGTACGCGTGAGCATCAGGTGGCTGTGATAGGCGTTGGTGGTGTTGGTGCCATCCTGGCCGAGCACTGCACGCGTAAAATATTCGTTGGCCGTCGTGATCAGCGCACGGGCTCCATCGGTGTAGAATCCTCCTGTGCCGGAAGCGGTGGTGGGATCGTACATGACACGGAAATAGCCCTGGCGCAGGTCGAGACGTCCGGTGGCATCCCACTGCTGGAACACATTCACATTGCCTTCATCATGGCCCGTCATCTGAAAGCGCAGTGAGTGATTCGCATCCAGCCGGGTGGCGGAGTCACCGGTGCGGTAGATGGAGGTGATGGCGGAGTTCGCCGGGTCCGTGCCCAGATTGCCGGTGGCAACGTCACGGAACTGCCCGCGCAGATTGAAAGTGTAGGACTCGCCGAAGCTGGTGGTGACAATGGGAGGATCCGCGTAGGCGTCACTGTCCGTCAGACTGGCATTGTTATCGGTGTAGATGTTTCCATAAAGCGACAGCGTCCCGTTGTTGCGGGCGGTGATGGTGTAGGACTGAAACTCTGAGCTGCCTGCTGCGTCGGCCACATCCAAAATCACATCTCCACCCCAGGTGCTGTGCGTGGCCCCCTCTGCGCGCAACAGAGTGGCAGATCCTTGGAACGTGTTGGTCGCCCGCAGATTGATGCCACTGATGTTGGTGCCGTACTCGAGCAGCAATGCCGCTCCGCCGCCCACCTGCACCTCGCGGCCGACACCGCCCGCGCCCAGCGCCCCAGGATTGCGCACGTCGAGCGCACCCTGGTCGCTGATGTAAATGTTTCCCGAGATCGTATTCCAAGTGTCCATGTACAGCGTGTCACGCCCAGTTTTCACCAGATCGGTCGTGTTGATGATGTGAGAGCGCATGTAGGAACTGTTGCCTACTGTGAAATCATACCAGTTCTGCGAGTCACGGTCGGTGTCATACCATCCGGCCGAGGAATTGATCAGCGTTGGGCCGCCGTTCATGTCCAGAAAACCACCGCGGATCACGCCCTCCATGTTCGCGCTCGTAGCCTGTACAAAGCTTGCGAAATTGATCACACCTGAGTTGATTTTCAGCGTCTTGCCCTGTTCGATGATGATATAGTCCTTCGTGGTCGTCCCCACCGCCTGGCCGGAGATCGAGTTATCAAAGCTGATGGTGAGTGAATTGATCGCGGTGTCAGCCGTGACATTGCGAAACGCGTAATTGTTGGCATCCCCATAGTTTTCCACCCCGGTGATCCCGGCGACGTAGCGGTTGACCAGCCAGTTCGTGCCTGTGGTCGGGTTGATTCCTGTGTCATACTCGCTGGCGGCAAGGGGGCGCAGGTAGCCGTTGTCATAGGTCATCAGGCCCATCCCGAAGCCGCTGTACATCAAGCTGCCCTGCGCTGATTCAAGCGGGCGGGTGTTCGTGGAAAAGGTGGCCGTCGCCAGATTGGGCATCACCCCGCCAAACAAACCGATCACGATGTTCTGGGTTGTTGTTCCGGGTGCGTTCGCACCCATTGTGACCAGGCCAGTGGCATCATTGAGCGCGATGCGATCATCCCCTGCCCCAATGCCCCAGGTGTGCGTCGGGTTGGTGTCATAAATCTTGAGCACGCCGTTGTTATTGCGCACAAAAGTCTGGAAAGAGCCGTCAAACTGTCCGCCCGCACGTGTGTCGAGAAACAGCATATTGGTGCCGTAGTCCGCCACCACATTGCCAAAGTTTTCATGATTGGCGACGGTGGTGTCCGTCTCCAGCAGCAGAAAGCCGTTGCGCAAATTGGTGAACCCGGCGTCGTTGATGCGGTCATCATTGTTCGCGCTGGCATACACCGTGTTGGCTGAGTTGTTCAGCAGCGCCAGTGAACCCCAGCGGGTGATGGTGATGGAGTTTGCCTGGTTGAAGCTGCCATTGGCACCCGCCAGAGACATGTTGAAATACACCGACGCCGCCTGGCCGCCATTTCTGACGTCAAAACTGTTGGAGACCCAGCGGTAGGTCGGCTGCTTGATGAGGATGTCGCCATTAAAATTTGCACTATTGCCTGTGACACGCAGCTCACGGGAGCCCCGGACCGTAAAGCCCGTGCCGGCGTTGACACCGGTCGTGTTGTCAAACACACCGTCAAACTCCGTCACCCCCGGATGGTCAAAGGAGCCGCTGGTGGTGTTGTAGCCGCTGGAACCGCCATTGAGATCAAACAGGTTGCCATTGCCCATCGCATCCGGGGTAATGCCGCCGCCCACGAGGTTGATCGTGACGTTCGTGAAGATGTGGTCAAACGTGCGGCCGGCCTCCCCGTTGCCCTCACGCTGAAACACCCCGTTGTTGAAGTTGAAAGTCATGCTGTCAAAAGTCAGCGTCTCCTTCGTCTGCTCCGCCAGGCCACCTGTTCCTGTGACACCCTCACCCCAATACGAACCAACGGAAAAGCGCGCATCGATCACCGCATTGCCCTGAAGGGCCGTCTGGTAGATGTTGTTGCCATAGAGATCAGTGGTGGTGCGGCTGCCATTGGCCAGATTAACATTGTCATAAGGATTCCGGTTGTACGCCAGGTTCACTGTCAGCCCGTCCAAATTGAGACCCAAAGATGTACCAGTCCCACTGAGCAACCCGCGGGATTCGAAGCGAACCTCCCCTTCGTTAACCGTCAGCGATGCACCATTCGCGTTCAACACATCGACCCCGCGGATGATGAAATCTCCGGCTCCGATCTTGGTCAAATTCTTGGTGCCAAAATCCAAAATGGGCGCGATCCCTGCCGTGCCCGCAGTATTGAGCCGACGCTCCAGCACGATCGTTCCCTGCGAATCCAGCACCGCATCATCTGTGACCACAAGGTGGGAAAGGAACGCAGTGCCCGCCGTATTGCGCAATGCGCCAAGGCCGTTGGGCCCGCGACCAGCAATCATGAAGATTTCCGTGTCGTCGGACTGATAGTTGAAATCCTGGTCGCGCAAATCGATGCCGCCTTCACCCATGGCAATGGTCTCATTGCCCACGCCCCGGGCTCCGGCTGCGCGCGGGTTCGACTCATAACGCAGCAGGCCCGAATCGACCACCAGCTGGCCCTGAAAGGAATTTCCGCCATTATTCAGATACAAAAAGCCCAGTGAACCATCCGCACCCGGCGCCGACAGATCACTGAATTTTATGGTCACAAAACCGGTGGTGCCTCCCGAGATGACACCGGTGAGGAGCAGTCCCTGAGCGTTGGAGGTGTCGATGTGCATGATGTCGAGCTCATTGTTGAGCACGATGGCGGAGGAGATGGTGTCATTGCCACCGCCGTCGGTTTTGGTGATGATCGAGATGCCGCTGGCGGAATCAAAAGTCAGCGTCCCACCTTGAATGGTGTAGCTGTTATTGCCAGTGGTGTCCCCAATGCTGAGCTCCCCCAGAGTCACCGGCACATCCAGCGTGATGGTGCGATTGGCTGTAATGTTGATGGTGCTAAGGTTCGCAAAAGCGTCCTGGCCGCTGGGGTAGTCGGTGTCAGGGTCCAGATTGTTCCAGTTGGCTGTCAGGCTCCAGTTGCCATTGTTGTTCAAGTTCCACTGCCCGTTGGAGCTGTGCATCGTCTGGGCATTGACCTGCGGAAGCACCGACAGCACGAAAAATCCGACCAGAAACGCCATGAGAGAGCGCCCGACCCGGGGAGCCAGCACTCCAGCGTCGGAGCGAAAATAAATGCCGTGGGAGCAGTTTTTTTGTAGTAACAGTGCATTCATGAGTGGGGACGAGGTTGGAGCGGAGCTGCCGGGCACAGTTCCGTTATTTGCCACTCATTGTGACTGAATGATTATTTCTGCCTATTGGGACGTGGCTTGTGCATTGATGCAGTTTGTCCGTGCCGCTGATTACACTAATGGCATATCATCAACTGAAGCTTTTGCTTATGCCTCGCGAGCCGGTGGAGTTTGACCTGAAAACACACTGTTTCGTGATGCGAATCCGACAATAATTGAACGTTTTCTAACGTTGGGTTCAGAGATTTAGTGTCGGTCATCCAATGACATTCAGGCATCTATCATCCAATCTCTTTCGCAGTATCAGCCCCCCGCATGCATCCCTTTTCATCGCCTGATTTTGTCGTTATTCACGGTCGAAAAAATCACCTGACGCATTTCATTCATTCCATTGCCTGGATTTCGGCCGTCATTCCGCTGCTGCTGACCTTTCCGAGTGCGGGGGCTGGCGCCGAAGACGGCTCTGCCCTGCCTCAGAATGAGCTTTACACGTGTGCCAGCGGGCCGTGGGGGCGGGTCAGCTACTATTACTTCTACCTGGAGGCGCCGGACTATGTGGTGGAGAAGTTTCCGCTGCCCAACACGACGACGAAATGGGTTTTTAACCTCAATGAGTGGGACAAAATCGAACCCTTGCTCAAGAGCGCCGGCATGCCGCAGGAAAGGCTCGATAAAATCCTGGCTCCACGACGCGTGGTCAAAGACACTCAGTATGCCTATGTCTTTCCCTCCACCACCGACCTGGAAAGCCTGACCCCGGAAAACAGAGCGATCATTTACACGAGTCTGGCACGCATTCCTGCCAATGTGTTTCAATACTCGCCGGTGTTTTTTCTGACAGATTCAGTGGAGGAATGGGCGCAGGAGTCCGGCCTCGCCCCCTCTGTCGTCAGCAAGATTTCAAGCCTGTCCTACAAGGCGGGTAACGCTCTGGTGTTCGCGGACATTCCACTGCTTCTCAGTCAGGCTGAAAATGTGGCTGAAGCACGTTTCATCATGCAAAAACTGACGCGGGTGCGCACGCTGATGGCCCAGTTGGAGTTGTCGAAGGAAGATTCCATCCCCGATCTCTTGAACTATTGGTCCACCGGCCTTGGTCTGCGCCAAAAAGAGCTGGAGCCGCTGATGGAGGCCATTATTCATACCAAAGGCCTCTCACATCTCGACATCCTCCACCTGGTGCCGCCGCTGCCACGGAAACTGCTCTACACCTACCCTGACATCAGCTACACGACCGAAGGCCGTCTGCCCGACTGCCATTGGACCAGCCTGAATTTTTTCAACCTCAACCCCCAGCCATTCCTGCTGGACATGCGCCTTGCCACAAGCCTGGTGAAGCAGGATTTCGACAAGGTGGAGCCGCCCTATCGTTATGGTGACGTGCTCATGTTCATCACCCCGGATGGGCGGGCCGTGCATTCAGCCACCTATCTGGCAGATGACATCCTGTTCACCAAAAACGGCTCCAACCTCCTCACGCCCTGGCTGCTGATGCGGCTGCCGGATCTTGCAAAGCTCTACGACGTGGCACCCGGCAAGGCGCGCATCGTGGGCTTCCGGCACAAAAAGTAGAGCGGCAGCTCAGCCTTGTCCGAGCTTGCGTGACTCCACCCAGCGGATGGCAAACCGTGTGACCGCAGCACCATCCTCAAGCTTCATTTTGGTGCGGATGTTCATGCGGTGCACGTCCACCGTTTTGGGGCTGATGCGCAAAGATTCGGCAATTTCATGCGTGCCGCGGCCATCCCCCATCATTTGGAAAATTTCAAACTCACGGTCGGTCAGTGCATCCAGCCCGCCCTCCATGCGAGGCTTGGTGCCGCTGGTGTACGCTTTGAGAATCTGCTCTGAGACCACGTCACTCAGCCAGCTTCCGCCGGAAGCCACCTTGCGCAGCGCGGCTTCATAGAGATCATAGCCCATGTTTTTCATCATGTAGCCTTTGGCTCCGGCCTTGAGGGCACGGTGCGCATAGTAGGCCTCGTCATGCATGGAAATGACCAGCATGATCAAATCCGGGTGCACTGAATGCACGTCCTTGATGAACTCCAGCCCGTTGCGGTCCGGCAGGGTGATGTCCACCAGAAGGATGTCCGGCATGTCCGACTCCACCTTTTCGAGCGCCGTCTTGCAGTCCGCAGCCTCCCAGCAGCATTCGAAATCCGGCAGGCTGTCGATGAACACCTTCATGCCATTTCGCATCATGGTGTGGTCGTCCAGAATCGCCACACGTTTGCGGGATGCGCCATGTGTTTCAGGAACTTTGGGTTGGAAAGTACTCATGATGGTTTGAAACTTGATAAGTCAGCGGCTTGCAAGTGGCATTTCACAGATTGCCAGCGTCCCGCCCTCCGCCACTTCACGCGTTTGAAAGGTCAGAACCGCACCCAAAGCATCCACTCGCTGACGCAGCATGTACAACCCCATGCCCTTGTTTCTCGCGCCTTCCACCGGATTGAAACTCACACCGTCGTTGGAGACTTCGAGGCGCAGGCAGCCGAGGGCAATCCGCAGACTGATGTCTATCCACGTTGACCGGCCATGCTTGGCGGCATTTGTGGCCAGCTCCTGCAGGATACGATAGATGAGCGCTGCTTCCTCGGTCTTCAACACGTGCGAAACCTCTTCGCACTCTATGTGGCACCGGATGTTAAAAGCACGCTCCAGGAATTTGCGCAGATCGTCCAGCGCGTCCGGGAGCTCCTGCGGTCTTACAGCCACGGGGGCCAGCCCGCGCGCATAGCCGCGCGTGAGTTCAGAGGCTTCTGCCAGCTCGCGCGCCACGTCAGCCGCCAAAGCAGACTGCGAATGACCTTCACGTTTCAGAATGCCGCCCAGCACACCGCTTTTCAACTGAGCGGCAGCCAGACGCTGGCAGACATCATCATGCAAATCCTGCCCGATGCGCCTGCGCTCATTTTCCGCTGTTTCGATCAGGTGCTTTTCCATTTCTTTCTGCTCTGTGATGATGCTCGCAATGCCGGCCACCTGAAGCTTTCCAGATTCTGCGCAATGTCTCATGGTAGAAAAACCACGGCAGCGCAGCCATTCGGTTCTGCCCCTGACATTCACACGTATTTCGATTTCAGCCTCGCCGGGTGTGATGCGCAATCGGCGCAGCATTCTCAGTGCAACGCTGCGGTCTCTGCGGCCCATCGTTCTCAGCCAGTCCCAGTGATGTGTCAGCAAAGCGGATACAGGCCGGTCGAAAAGCTCCTCATAAGCTTTGTTTACATAGACCGGCTTTGTGGGATCGGGAGGCGCAACCCAAAACACATCCTGCATGTTTGAAGCGATCTGACTGAAGCGCCATTCTGAATCCTGCAGGCGCCTAGCGGCATCTGCAATGCTTCTCGAAATCGTCTCGAGTTCATCCCCTCCATCAATGGGTTTGAGTATCATCTCATCGGGGCCGATGTGCTTGGTCTGCTCCACGATCAGTTTGACACGCTCTGTGACCAGGAGCCTCAGCAGAGACCACAGCAGCAGGCAGCCCCCTGCAAGCAGGCATGCCTGGACCAATGACTCATGCATGGCGTGATTCACCGCCGCCGCAAAGACAGCGCTCAAATCATACTCCAGAATCACGAGGCCCTGGCTCATTTCCCCCATGACATCCCGGAATGGGAAAATGGCGGTCAGTCGTCCGTTCTCCAAATCTTCATCGAGCACCCCTTCCGGCGTTTCTTTGGACTGCTTGATCACAACCGGCGAAACACCCAGCGGGCAGGACCAAAGAGAGACTCCACGCCACTGTTTCCGCGTGGCATTGCGAATGATGTCCTTCCCGTCCACCACCACTCCAAGTCTGAGGTCCGGCTGGACCGAGGCATAGCTGATGGCCAGATCCGCAGATTGAGGAAGCCGCCGTCTGAAAAAATGCTGTGACAAACCGGCCAGCCGCGTTCCTTCCTGATAGGCGTCCAGACGCACCTGCTGCACATGAGACTTAACATCCCGGTCATATTGCCTGAGAATGGACATGCCGATCAGCAGAAGGCCAAAAGCAAAGACCAGCGCCGAGAGACGGAACTGCAGGGAATGGAATATCATGATCTGCTTCTTTCGACAAAGGTGGAGTTGAGCAGCGGTTCGATTTTAAATTCATGCGTTAACAACCCATTCCGCCTCATGTCTGCCGCCATTTTTTTCAAGCACTTCACAAGCCCGCCGCCGGCTGGATTCATCAGCCGCAAGTTCTCCTCAGCATCCGGCGCATGAATCAATTCCACAGCCCTGTGCCACTGATCTGGCGTCAGGTTTTCACGACGCAGCATGACATCCAGCCCTGCTGAGCCTGCATCCATTTCCCCTGATTTTAAGACATGCTTGAGATGAGACGACACAAGGGTTTGAACCTCTTTGGAATACATTTTAAGAGAGTCCTCACTGACAACCAGCACCCTGCTGAGTTCCAATCCCACCGCCTTTGAATCATACAGCACCACGGCACCCTTGTCTCTCAGCCGGGTGCTCCATGGATCCGCTGTCACCACCACATCCAGATCTGTGTCATCATACGCCGTTTCAGTTTCCGCCTGATTCAATGGCACCACCTGAATGTCCTTCATCGACATGTCGTTCTTCGTCAATGCATGCAGCAGCAGGTGCTCGCCTGATGATCTCAGTTCCACTCCCACTCTTTTCCCCCAAAGGTCTGAAATGCTTTTCAGTCCGGGGCGCCCCAGAATGGTGTCCGAGCCGACGGAAACCCCCAATATTAAAACCGCACGCGGCCTGGCCCCGTCATCCTCCAACCGCAGAAGTTCATCCAAAGTGACGATCGCAGCATCCGCCACGCGCAGGCGAAAGGCCCCGGTGGCGGCGGACGACCAGGACATTTCCACAAAATTGATTCTCTCAGTTTGCAGTCTTTTCGACTGACTCGCCATCAACATCGCTTCCATGCCCGGCCAGATATTAACCGCCACAGTGAATGACTTTTTGTCTTCGGAAGATGACCAGAACATGCCGGCAGCGCACATCAGCACTCCAACAATGAAAGTCGGAAGAAGTTGATATATTGCGGTTTTTTTCATTGTCCCCATGGTCTTATGAATTTGGAAGGCAGACAAGAGTCAGCTGTTTTTTCCACCACTCATTCGAGAGCACCCGAACAAATCACGGAAACGCAATTTAAATCCCATCGTAAACTGTAATCGATTGTCTGAGATTGATCTCCTCTCCCAAAAAAGGCAATCGCGAAGCCGCTGACTTGGGCGTTTTTCTCGCCGGGTATTCGGAGGATCATGTGAAAATTCACCTCAAGGGGTCACCGCCGTGGTGCTGGCGCATCCGTGCCTGTCGGTCCTGTGGTTGCTACAGCCGGACAAGTTGCGCGAGCTGCAAGAATCTGCCGCAATGAGTGAAAGCGGACTGATGCCGCGCTTTCTAATTGCCGAAACAAAAGCAGAACCACGGGAGGAACCGGAGGAACGCCATTGTATTCCTGAAACAGTGAAAGCGGCTTGGTCTGGGCTGATTCACACGCTGCTATCCATCGAACCGACTTCACACGGCCAACAACCAAGAATATCAAAAGCAACGCACCTCCGGCCACCGCCTCGTCGCCCACACCAAGACATGGGCGTCTTACTCCCAGGCATGGCTGGAGACCCAGAAAAAGCGCATCCCCAAGCCCCTCTCCCAGAAGACCTACGACAACTACCGCGGCCCGCTCAAGAGCTTCAATCGATGGCTCGGTAAAGACACCTCCTTGCCCATCGCCGCCATCACTGGCGACCACCTGCAGGATTGGTGCCGCCACGGCATCGAGGCCGGACCATCCCCCGGCACCATGCTCAATGCTACCAAGCTCCTCACAACCATCTTCCAGCGTGCCATCGATGAAGGCTTCTGCGCCCGGAACCCCGTCAACCTCATCTCCCGGGAAACCGGCAGCTCCAACAAGCGCGCTCCCTTCACCCTGGAACAGATGGACCAGGTGCTCGATCACCTCCGCAAGACCAAGCAGCAAGACTGGCAAAACCCTGCGCATTCCCCTCGTCGAGCCCCTCGCCTCATACCTCGCCGCCTTGATGGCCAAGCCAGCCTCCAGTCTCTTTCTTGCCCCTTCCCTGGCCAATACCGAGGTCGCAGGCTCCGACGGGCTCTCCGCACAGTTCGCGCAGATCCTCGTTGATTGCGGCATTTATGGTCACAGAATTGAAGAACAGGGCAAGGGCCGTGCGTTTTACAGCCTGACGTTCCACAGTACACGCCACACCTACAACACCCTGCTCGACAACGCCGGCATCCCGTTCGAGGAACGCAAGCTCATCACCGGCCACGCCGATCGCGCCACCATCATCACCTACACCCAACTCGACGACGCCACCAAGGGCAAAGCCATCACCTAGGCCTTCAAGCGCAGCTCGCCGAAAAGCCGTATCCGATCAAGTGAGATAAATTTGTCCGAAAAAGTCACATGAGGCTGTTGACTCCGGAGGCTGCTTGGAGTGCCGCAGCCAATGAGACAGGCCATGATTAAGCAAGGTCTCAAGATGTTTGCCTTCCTTAGCCAGATACATGCTAGCGGTTCAGGGGACAGCTTTAATCAAACGCTCGGGGTCGGAATCCCGCCCCGGCTGCCGGGTATGCATTCCAATTATTCAACATCGTGCTCGAGCGAGATAATGGGCTGTGATTCCGAAATTCTGAACCAACTTCTAATAAAACAGGCTGCCGGTTGTTAAGTCTGCGTACGCCTTCAACCTTCATGCGTTTTCGATATTTATGGGTCTCCTTGGCAGCGCTCCTCGTCGCTGCGCTCTATTTCTGTTTTTTGATCGAGCCTGCAAACAAGGCGGCTCCGATCATGCCGGGAGTGGCCAGGCCACAGGCGGCAAGGGCAAGTACGCGCGACCGGCTGCCTGAGGTGGAGGCGGCCACGCCAGCGCAGGAGGCGTTGAAGGTTTCTGAAAAGGTTCTGTCGAAGATTCCGGCAGAGGGGGAGGTGACGGCGTTTGCGTCATGGAGCCAGAGTTACCTGGCGGCGGATCCAGCAGAGCGCGCGAAGATGGTGAAGGAGGGCGTGAAGCTGGCGGAGGCGCGCAGGCCGGTGATGAAGGCACTCATCAAGCAGGATCCACGTCAGGCGCTGGCCACTGCGGTGCCCATGGTGGTACGGCAGCAACTGCCAACGCAGGTGCTGCAGCAGCTGGAGCGCCGGGTGAACCAGCGCATGGCGGTGACGGTTTTTCAGGGCACGCCGCCACCGGGATCGCCGCCGCTGGCTCCCGGCGAGACGCTGACGCACCGCATAGCCCAGAGTGTGAACGACGGGGCTTTCAATCTGTATGTCTATGGGCGGCGCGCGCAGATTGTGATCAACACCCCCAATGCGGCCATCCAGGGCATCGGCATCGACCGGGAAATCGCAGCGTATGAGTCGCCGCTGCGCGTGCTGGAAGTGGGAGAGGTTCCCGATCAATCCAAGCAGCAGGTCACCGTGTGTCCGATCAGCGGGATCAAGACGGCGAACGATGACCAAACGGCGCAGCCCGTGGAAACGGCCCAGGCGGACGCCGTGGTCGAGACACCGGAGGAGGTGGTGTATCTGTGCGGCGGTTATCACCGGGATACTTATGCACAGCAGCTCATCTATGCCGAAGGCTCCACAGGCGGTCCGCTTAGCATCAGCGGGCCGCTTCCTGCGGCGCCGACGCCGGCGCTGGGGCAGCTCAAGGTGCTCTACATTCCGCTGACGTTTCAGGATCAGAACGCCGTGCCCTCCACTGAGGCGGCGAGCTATCAGGTGATGCGCGATGTGTCGAACTACTACCTGCAGTCCTCCTACGGCAAGCTCACGACGCTGACGACGGTGACGCCGCCGGTCAAGCTGCCCAAAAACGAGGCGTGGTATGTGCAGAAGGACACCTCCAATGGCGGCGATGTGGACGGACTGTCCCTGGAGATGACCCATGCGCGGGAGGAGGCGCGGCGCCTCGGCTTCGACTACAATGACTACGACGTGACCGTGGTGCGCCTGAACGGTGGCGCGCGCCCGACAGGTGGCTGGGGCGGCGGGGGCAATGTGTGGGTGTATGCGGACAGCGTTGGCATTTGCGCGCATGAGATCGGGCACTCCTTTGGCCTGGGGCATGCGAACTACTGGGATACTTCCGGCACGAGCTCGATCGGCCCGGGCACCAATGCGGAGTATGGCGATCAATACGATGTGATGGGCAGCGGCGGCGTGCCTGTGGACCAATACAACGTCTCCGCCAAGAGCCAGATCAAATGGCTGCCGGACAGTTTTGTGCAGAACATCACCACCAGCGGCTTGTACCGCTTGTTTGCCTTTGACCAGCCGATCCTCGACCCGCGCAACCGCTATGCCCTGACGATCACCAAAGACTCCACGCGTGTTTACTGGGGCGAGCTGCGGCAGCAGTACACCGGCAGCTCTTCCCGGCCCTGGGTGGACCAGGGCATGCTGCTGGGATGGAAGTTCCCGCTGGGCGCCTCCGGCAGTCTGCAGCTCATCGACTCCACGCCGGGCTCTCCGTACGGCAAGGATGACGCCCCCATCGCGCTGGGGCAAACGTTTGGAGACACTGAGTCGGGCATCTACATCACGACGGTGGGGGTGAGCAGCACCACGCCGAAATACGTCGATGTCCAGGTCAACATGGGCGACTTCAGCAGCAATCATGACCCCACCCTGACGCTCGCTTCTTCGGCGGATTCGATCCCGCTCGGTGGTACAGTGACCTTTACGGCGACGGCCGCCGATGTGGACGGCGACACGCTGGCCTATCAATGGCAGCACTGGGGGGACACCTCGGTGAAAATCGTTTCGCCGAATGCGGCGGTGATCACCCGCACCTTCCCGACGACGGGCACCTACGTGGTGAGCTGCACGGTGAGCGACATGAAGGGCGGCAATGTGACGCGGGAGAAGATGGTCACCGTGGGAGCGTTCACCACCAAGTTCAACATCGCGGGTCGTGTCACGGCGGGCGGCGTGGGGCTGCCGGGAGTGCTCTTGAATGCAAACGGTACGAATCCGGTGATCACCGACCAGGACGGCTACTACACCATCACCAACCTCGCCGCGAACACCTATGCGGTGACGCCGCTGCTGTACGGCTATTCGTTCAATGAGCTGTTCAACAACGCGATCACGGTCGGGCCAAGTTTCACCGGGGCAAACTTCAATGCAGACGGACTGCCGCTGGTTTCCATCAGTGCGCTGGACAACTCTGCGACCGAAAACGCCGGTGCGGCTGATACGGGGACGTTTCGCCTCACGCGCACGGGCGACACCTCGCTTGATCTCATTGTGAGCGTGACGACGGCCACCGGCACGGCCAGCACGGGAGACTACACCCTGTCTCCGGCGCTGGCGGGGGGCTCGCCTTTCAGCACGTTCACCATTCCGGCCGGCAGTTCGAGGCTGGATGTGGTGCTGACGACGGTGAACGACGCCATCGCCGAAGGGCCGGAAACGATGACCCTGGTGGTCGCCAGCGGTTCAGGCTACCTCGTGGCCACCAGCACGGCTGCGGCGACGGTGACGATCATTGATGATGACACGGCGCTGCCGCAGGTGGGTGTGGTCGTGACGCCGGCGGCCATCGTGGAGAACGGCTCTGCTGGCACGTTCACCTTCACGCGCACGGGGGTGACGACCAACCCCTTGAGCGTGGCCTGCACGATCAGCGGATCGGCGACCAACGGCACGGATTACTCCACGTTGAGCGGCACTGTCACGATTCCCAGCGGCGCCTCCAGTGCTACCGTGACGGTGACCTCGGTGGATGACTCACTGGTGGAGTCGATGGAGACGATCATCGTGACGATGCCGCAGGCGGCGGGCTACGTGCTCACCTCCGGAAAGTCCACGGCGACACTCAACCTCATTGATGATGACACACCGACGGTGACAGTGGTGGCAAGTGATCCCAATGCAGCGGAAGTCGATCTGTCGCAGCCTGGCGCCATCGCCGACACCGGTACCTTTATGGTGACGCGCACGGGTGCCACCACCCAGCCGCTGACGGTGTACTATTCGGTGGCGGGCAATCAAGGCACGGGTGCACCAGCGCTGAACGGCGTGGACTATGAAGGCTTGTCCGGGGTGGTGGTGATTCCGGTGGGATCCACCTTGGCGAGCATCACGATCATCCCGCGCTGGGACAATCTGGGGGAAGGAGCGGAGCAGGTGACGCTGCAGCTCGGCGCGGGGCCGACCAATTATCTGGTCGGCGCTTCGGCGTCTGCAACGGTGACCATCGCGGACGCCTCCGCCAACACGCCGGACATTGAAGTGGAGAACACCTCAAGCGCCGCCGAGCCTTCGACGAACGGCGTTTTCCGCTTCACTGTGCGCGGCGGGACAGGGGCACCGGTGACGGTGCATTACACGCTGTCCGGCACCGCGACCAATGGCACGGACTACGACAACCTTGCGACCTGGAATCCGCAGACGTCGGGTGTCACCAACGCATTGCTGGGAGTGTGGGGCAACAGTTCCTCAAGCCTGTGGTCGGTGGGGGATGGCGGCACGATTTTGAAATGGAACGGCACGGCGTGGAGCGCGCAAACTTCGGGAGTGGCGACCACGCTGCGCTCGGTGTGGGGCGTGGATGCGAGCAATGTGTGGGCCGTGGGTGACAGCGGCGTGATCCTGCAATGGAACGGCACGGCGTGGACCGCCCAGACCTCCGGCACGGCGAACGCCCTGCGCAGTGTCTGGGGCACGGATGTGAACAACGTGTGGGCCGTCGGGGATGGCGGCACGGTTTTGAAATGGAACGGCACGGCCTGGAGCGCGCAGACTTCGGGCGTGGCCACGACGCTGCATGGGGTGTGGGGAAGCTCGGCATCGAGCATCTGGGCGGTCGGTGCCAGCGGGGTGGTCAGGTTCTGGAACGGCAGCACCTGGTCGGCGCAGACTTCCAACACGACGCAGACGCTGCGCAGCGTGTGGGGCAGCTCCGCCACCAGCATCTGGGCGGCCGGCACGGCGGGCACCATTTTGAAATCCACCGGCTCCACATGGACCGCACAAAACTCCACGAAGACGCAGGATCTCTACTCCATCTGGGGTTCAGACTCGAACAATCTGTGGGCGTCCGGCAACAACGGCACGGTGCTGCGCGCCACCAACGGCAGCAACTGGGCCTCCCAGGTCTCCAATGCTGCGCCCGCGCTGAACTGCGTGCGCGGCACCGACGGGAGCAACGTGTGGGCCGTGGGCGATTCAGGCACCATCGTGAACAACACCGCGCTGGCGCTCAATCCCTTCACCGGCACGCTGGTGGTCCCGGCGGGAGCCACGACGTATGACCTGACGGTGCGCACGATCGATGACGCGATCGCCGAAGACATTGAGACGGTCGTGCTGTCGGTCACCACGGATGCGGCCTACCAGACCTTCACCCCCACCGCGAGCGCGTCGATGTGGCTGCGCGACGGCACCCAGCCGACCGTGTGGGTGGATGCGCAGATCAACACGAGCGGCAGTGTCGTCAACCGCATGAATGAAAACTCGTCCACCTCGCCGCGCAAATACTACATCTCGCGCACCGGGGCGACGACCTCGGCGCTGACGGTGAATTTTGCGATGCAGGGCACTGCAACGGCGGGCACGGACTACAGCATCGTCACGAGCGGGACGCTGACGTTTGACAATCCCTCCAGCACGGGCGTGCTGACGATACCGGCGGGAAGCAGCGGGGCGGACGTGACTTTCAACCTTACTGACGACGCCGTCTTTGAAGGCACGGAGACGATGATCTTCCGCTTCAACACTGGCGCGTATTCCAAGACAGCTGACGCGCTGATCTACATTGATGACAACGAAACGAGCACGCAGACCGTGCAGTTTGGCAGCGTCGGGGTCGGCTCAAACGGTGCCAGCGGAGCGGAGAGCGTGACCAGTGTGAACGTGCCGGTGACGCTGGCGAGCGCGGCCACCGCGCCGGTGACGGTCGATTACATCGTGGACTCGGGCACGCGCACCTCGACCGCCCAGGCAGCCAGCACGACTTTTGCACCACCGTACTGGGTGCGTGTGGTGCGCAATGGCAATGCGCTCAGCAGCTTCTTCTCCAACGACGGCGTCACCTGGAGCCAGTCAGGCAGCACGCAGACCATCAGCTTTGCGGCCAACAACTACAGCGTGGGTTTGTGGGCCGCGTCCAACACGACGTCCGCTACCTGCGTGGCCACGATCGACAGCGTCAGCATCACGGGACTTGATGCCGGCGTCACGCCTGGGTCGCTGGCTCAGCAGACCATCGGCACCTCCACCCCGGCCAGCAGCAGCAGCGGGCCGGATGTGAATGGCGTTTACACCATCACCGCAGGCGGCCTGGATGTGTCGCAGTCCAGCACCACGGACGTGTGCCGCTACCTGTCCTTCCCGATCACGGGCTCAGCAGGTTGCACAATCACGGCGCGCGTGGCCTCAATCACCGGTGGCGTGAACTCTTCCAAGGCGGGCGTGATGATTCGTGAGAGCACGGCCAACACCTCCAAGCACATGTCCATGTGCGCTGAAAAGATCGGCTCCGCGCGTGCGGTCTATCGTGTGACAACGAACGGCGCAACGGCCACCAGCGTGGTCATGCGGCCCTACTGGGTGCGCCTCACCCGCGCAGGCTCCAGCTTCAGCGGCTTCTACTCTATGGACGGCACCACCTGGCAGCAGGTGAGCAGCACGCAAAACATCCCGCTCAGCACCAAGCTGCAAGTCGGACTAGCGGTGAGCGCACGCAGCGACGGGCTGCTGCAGACAGCTACGTTTGACAATGCAACCATCAGCACCGTGCCGACACTGAGCCTCGTGGGGCGCACCATCGGCTTTGTGAATGCGCAGGGCTCGGATGTGCTGAACGGCGGTGTTTACACGATCATCGGCTCGGGCTCACAAATCGGCGGCACGGAAGACGAATGCCACTTTGTGGCCATGCCGGTGACGGGGGACTTCACGCTCACGGCGCGGGTGCTCTCGCAGAGCGGGGGTGCGGTGAACGCGCAGGCCGGGGTGATGATCCGCGAATCCAACACCTATCGCTGCCGCAGTGTGTACATGGGGCTGGTGCAGAACGCCCTGGGCGAATTCATCTACCGCAACACGACGGTGACGACGGCCTTTGGCGAAGGCCTTGACTACACACTGCCCAGCGGGTCGTTGAGCTTTGGCATTGGTGACCAGACCAAGAACATCGCCATCGCCATCAACAATGACGCGATGCCGGAGAATGATGAAACGATCACCCTCGTGATACGTAATCCCAACGGCGCGACGCTGGGCACGAACCCGACCTACACCTACACGATCATCGATAACGACACGCCGCCTGCACTGCCCAGCGTGGGCTTTGCCTCCACCACGGGCAGCGTCGCGGAGAATGCCGGCACGGGCTCCATCCTGGTGTCTCTGAGCGCGCTATCGTCCTCCAGTGCCAGTGTGGACTACAGTGTGAGCGGCGGCACGGCGACGGGCGGCGGCGTGGACTACACCCTGGGCAGTGCCACGCTGACGTTTGCTCCGGGGGAGCTGGTAAAGGCGATCCCCATCGCCCTGGTGGATGACGCGCTGATCGAGGGGCCGGAGACCGTGGTCGTGGGACTGGCGAATGCGGCGGGGGCCAATGCGGGCTCCGTGGCGGTGCACACGCTGACCCTCACGGACGATGATTTTCCGGTGGTCAGCATCGCGGTGACAGACGCCAGCGCGGCGGAGGCCGCGCTGGATCCGGGGACCTTCACCGTCTCGCGCACCGGGCCGACGACGGCTTCACTTACGGTGTCCCTGGCGCGCAGCGGCACGGCGGTTTCGGGCACGGACTACAGCACGATCGCCACGCCGCTGAGCCTGGTGATTCCTGCGGGCTCCGCCAGCGCCACCGTGACTGTGACGCCGATCCAGGATGCGCTCATCGAAGGACCGGAGACGGTGATCGAGACCATCAACACAGATCCAAACTACACGGTGGGGACTCCCGCGAGCGCGACGGTGACCATCGCCGATGATGACCGCAGCACGGTGAGCCTCGTGGCCAGCGTCGCCACAGCGAAGGAGGCTGCGAGCAGCGCGGGGCAGTTCACCATCACGCGCACCGCGCCGAGCACGGCCTCGCTCACCGTGAATTTCACCATCGCCGGCACCGCCACCAATACGACGGACTACGCCGTCATCTCCAGCAGCATCACCTTTGCCGCCAATGAAACGAGCAAGACCATCTCCGTGACGCCAGTGGATGACGCCGTGACGGAAGGCGATGAAATCGTGATCCTCTCGATCAACACCAGCACGAACTATGACATTGGTTCCAGCGGCTTTGACGCGGTGACGATTCAAGACAACGACTACCCGCCGGTGGTCTACATCACCAGCCCCGGTGGCAATGCGCCGCTGGTGGCCAGCGGGCATGGCGTGATCGTGGGCGCCAGCGTGACGGATGACGGCCTGCCTCAGCCGCTGACGATGCTCTGGACGCAGGCCAGCGGCCCGGGCACGGCCACGTTTGGCACGCCGACGCTGAGCAGCACACCGGTGACGTTCAGCGCGGACGGCGTGTATGTGCTGAAGATCACGGCGACGGACGGTCAGTTCACCGTGAGCGACCAGGTCACGGTGATCATGGGCAGTGCTGTCAATGCGGCGGACTACATCGCGCAGGACATGAGCCCCACCACGCAGCAGCGCGGTGCCAGCTGGAAGATCGGCAGCAGCTGCATCCTCACCGGCATGGGCCCGGGCTATGCCAGCACGGCCTCCGATGGTGCGCACCTCATGGCACGGCAGGTCAATGGGGACGGCAGCGTGGTGGCACGCCTGACGACGCTGACCGGCCCTGCCACCACGCCCCTCGCGGGCGTGACGATCCGCGACAGCTTTGCGCGCTCGTCCAACCGCGCTGTGCTGGGCTACAGTGCGGGCGCTCTGCAGTTCCGCACGCGCACGACCATCTCCACCACGGACACGGCCGTCACGCAAAGTGGAGTCACCCTGCCGGTGTGGGTCAAGCTGGACCGCACGGGCAGCGTCATCACCGCCTCCTACGCGCCGGATGTGGGCGGCGCGCCGGGGACGTACACGGTCATCGGCACGGCCACCACCATCACCATGGCGGATGCGAACACGCAGATGGGCCTCACCGCCACGGGGAACAGCAGCACCGCCGGGCAGGTCTGCACCGCCACCTTTGACAATGTCACGCTCACCCCCGCCTTCACCGCCGGCAGCCCCGCCGTGGTAGCGGAGAACTTTGGCACCACCACGCCCACGGCCAGCACCTTCAGCGTGAATGCCGGCACCTATAGCATCGGCGGCAGCGGCAGCATCGATGGCCAGGGCGCCTTCTACGGCTGGCAGTATTATGGGGATGTGATGGTCACCGCCAAGCTCCTGACCGCATCGTCCTCGGCGCTCAGCGCCATCTCGGGCATCGAGCTGCGCGAGAGCATGGACAGCACTGCGGGGTACATTCACATCGGGCGCAAGCCCTCCGTGGCCTTTGGCGGCTTCCAATGGCGCACGCTGGCCAGTGGCGGCACCGGCAGCGTGCCCGCCTTCAACACCGTCCCGCGCTGGCTCCGCCTGGTGCGGCAGGGGAACCGCGTCACCGGCTATCATGCCGCCGATGTCTCCGGCAGCCCCGGTGCCTGGACGCAGCTCGGCCAGCCGCAGACGATCATCATGCCCGCCGCCGTGCTGGTGGGTTTTGGCGTGGACAACAACGGCGGCACCGCCGGCGTGCTGAACGCCTGCACCTTCAGCAATCTCAGCATCGTGCCGCTGAACAGGGCGCCCACCGTGGCCTTTGCCAGCATGGCCACCTGGCCGCTCTCCCCCGTGGCCATCCACGGCAGCGTGACGGATGACAACTTCCCCGCCCCCGTCGCCCTCAACAGCCTGTGGACCCTGGTCAGCGGGCCCGGCGCCGTCACCTTTGGCAGCGCCACCACGCCGGACACCACCGCCGTGCTCGCGCAGCCCGGAGCCTACGTGCTGCGCCTCACCGCCAACGACAGCAGCGCGCAGACCTTCAAAGACCTCTCCTTCACCGGCTACGCCAAGGCCTACGAAGTCTGGCAGGCCCAAAACTGGACCGCCACCGGCGGCTACAGCGACCCCAATGCCGCGCAGTCCTTGGACCCCGACTTCGATGGCCAGGCGAACCTCCTGGAATACGCCTTCGGCACCGGCCCGCTGACCGCCGGTGCCTCCCCGCTGGTCTTCGACACCGCCACCGTCAGCACAGACAAATTCCTGCGCCTCTCCGTGCCCAAGAGCGCCGCCGCCACGGACGTGACCTTCACCGTGGAAGCCACCAGCGACCTCAGCAATTCCGCTAGCTGGAGCAGCGCCGGCCTCGTCACCGAGCAGGACACCAGCACCCGCCTCATCGTGCGCGATTCCCAGCCCATGAGCAGCGGCGGCCCGCGGTTTATGCGCGTGAAGGTAGTGCGGCAGTAGGGCAGAGGGGAAGTTGGCAATGCTTTACCGCAGAGCCAGAGGTGCGGTCGCGCGCTCAGGAGCACGAAGCAGTCCGTCACCCACACCCAGCGCCCTCTCCCAACCCCAGGCGCTGATCCTGACCGCAGGCACCGAGGCCGATGTGGTGCATGCCCCCGCTCTGCTGTCCTGGCAGACCAGTGTCCTTTTGAGACTTGCATAATCTTGGCCCCGAAGTCTTCCATCACAGCGTTGAAGCCTGCAAGGTGCCGGTGATCGGGAACTCAAATGCCGAGGGACACAGGCATTTGAGACAGTCCGAAGGACTGCCCCGCAGGGGGGGAGTCTGCGGGGAGCAGACGAATCAACCACTCAGAGGAGGGCAAGGCAAAGCGCTCAGGTGTTTTGCTAGGTAATGGTCAGGTTTTGCTCTACTCCGTCAAAATCGTTGTCACGGCCATGAACGATTCTCAGCCGCAAGTGTCAAAACTCCGACTGCGAAGAACTCATGGCAATGCTTCCAAAAATAGGAGGGCTCAAAAACCGAGCTGCGAAGCCCGTCGAAGGAGGAACGTGTCCTGATTTCATGGTTCCAAATAGGCTGGTACGTCCCGCGCTCTTGGTTGGCTCGTGGGTTCATTTCATGATTGCAGCTTTCCAAGGTCCCGATAGCATCTAGGTAGTGTATCAGTCATTTGCGATAATGCCCCCTTGACGTCCCCCCCGGACGGTAATTCTGCCCAAAAATCATCCGTGCGAAACATTCACCAATCCGCATGCATTATTAGAACTCAAAACCACATTTCGCAATTGGTGACAAACCATCTTCAAAACCGCCGCACACCGACAAGCGCCGGCTCGGTCTTGCTGGCTGTGTTGTGCCTGGTGGCCATGCTTTCGTTTATAGTCATCATGGCAGTGTCCGTTTCACAGCAGCATGGCGAAATGCAGCAGGCACGATACGGTATGATACGCGCCCGCCAGCTTGCGGAAATGGGGGTGGCTGTGGCAGCCCATCCTCAACTCAAGGCTGGGGATCCACTGCTGCGGCGGAGTGTTTCCGGCGTGGAGCGCTTTGAAGTCAGACTCGGCACCGAAGAATGCCGGTTGAATCTCAATGCATTGCTAACGGACCAGCATCTTCCCGTGCTTGAGCGGATGTTTAAATCCTGGGGTATGTCGGCGGCCGATGCTCAGGGCATCGTGGCTACTCTGATGGACTGGACGGACGCCGATGACTTGAAGCGCCGGCCTGACAGTGCGGAAAAGCTGGATTACGATCATCTTGGATATTCAGACCGGCCGTTCAATCGGCAATTCAGCAGCCTCAGTGAAGTGGACCTGGTGGCGCGGGCAGACGAAATCCAGGCGGCGAGACCAGACTGGCGTTCCTTTTTCACGCTCCGGGGCACCGGCCAGTTGGATGTAAACATGGCCTCGGCCGAAGTACTGGCTGCGGCGACAGGAGCTTCACTGGAGAATGCCAGCCGGCTGGTGCAGCAGCGCAATGGTCTGGATGGTCTGCAGCAGACCGAGGATGACCAGCCGCTGCAAAGTCTGAACGAAGCACTGTCGCTGCTTGGCGTTGCCGGGCAGCAGGGCGCGGACATCACCCCCTTGCTCACGCTTCAGGGCGCGACACTGCGCATTGAAAGCATCGGCACCGCAGGAGATTCACGCTGCGGCATCGCGGTCATCATGAATAAGAATGGCGGCATGCCACGCATCACCGAGTGGCGCGAATTCCCTGTGGGAGGAGCACACCGGCTTTGAAATTTATGGCATTGCAACGTCCATCGCAGCAGGTGCTCAGCTTTCCGGGAGAGGAATCTCGTGAAGCCTGGCAGTGCGGCGCCGATGGTGTTTGGATGCCTGTAGAGCAGGCAGGCAATGACGGTCTGATGGCGGTCGAGGCACTCGCCTTTGACAGCGCACCATTCTGGTCTCTGACTCAGGAGGCACTCAATGAAACGGTGGATCTTCGCTGGGAAGCTCTTGGGATGAGAAACGAAAGCGGTTCGTGTCTTTGGCTGCACTGGCCGGTGATGCGAAAGGGCAGGCAGACACTGGTGGGCACTCTGGCGCTGGCAGAGGATTTTTCCGGCTGGGAGCAGTGCGTTCATGGTCGGTTTGAGCCCAGCGTCCGCATGCTCCCGCTGCCTGACAATGGCATAGCCCTGTGGAAGGAGCTGGGCCGCCATGTCGTCGCCTTCACCCATGAAGCAAAACTGCTGCATCTTGGAGTGCTGACTTCACGCAGCCTGGATGTGGACGCGGCCTTTGAAATTCGTGACATGTGCGCCACGTTGCAAACACACGGCTTCATCAACTTTGCCCAGGTGGACACCATCCACGTTTGGACGCACGGTGAAACCGATTTCGCCCCGCAGCTCGCCTGCCTGTTTGAAGCCGCCGCCGTGATCAAGGAGAAGCGTCCTGACCCGCGTCCTCCTGCGGAGTCCAGCGGCCTGCTGCCAGTACAGGTCGCGGTGCGTCGGCAGCAGCAAAAGCGCCGCCAAAACAAGATGTTGATTCTAGCGGCAGCGGCGCTGCTGTATGTGTGTTTTTTTGGTGCCTGGTGGCTTCGGCTGCAATGGCGCACATCGCAGTTGAATCACGCGGATGTCGTCATGAGCGCCGCTCAGCCGGAGATCGATCTCGTGCACGAGGCGCAGAACCGCTGGCAGGAGATGGAGGCCGCGATCAATCCGGATTTGTATCCGGTGGAGCTGTTTCATCTGATCGTCTCGCTGCTGCCTGCGGAAGGCATCCGGCTGAAGGAATTTCAGATCGACGGCGACAGGCTCATCGTCAGTGGTGAGGCCACGACGGTGAATCAAGCGCTCGCCTTCAAAGGCCAGCTGGCCGCATGCATACCACTCCAGCGCTATGCCTGGAATTTCCCTGTACCGGCCATTCGTGAAGACAACCGCGCGGAGTTTCGCGCCGAAGGAAGATTCAATGGAGGGCTTGTGAATGAAGGCCAGTGAACTCAGGCTGCTCATGATTCTTGGCGTGCTGGCCGCACTGTCCGGCGGTGCTATCCTGTCACAGCGTCTGCTGCGCCAGCAGCATGCGATTGAACGGCGTGAACAAACCCTCGAACTGCGGCAGATGGAAATGCAGTCGATGCTGACCGAGGTCGAAATGTGGAGGCAACGCCTCGATTGGCTGCAGGCGACTCAGCCAACGATGACGAGTGAAAACCAGGCCAGTGAACAACTGCTCGAAACGCTGCTGGCCACCGCCGCCACACACGGACTGACAGTGCAGAAGAAACAGCTGCATGAGCCGGTGACTGCAGCTTTTTACCGTGAAGTGGGAGTCACGCTTACCATCAGAGGTCCGCTGCCTTCCGTTTTCCGCTGGATGCATGGCCTGCTTGCTCCCGCAGCTTTCAGGGTGGTCCCCCAGTTGAAGATCACGCCAGATGCCGCCAATCCGGCAGACGTCGTTGCCATCATTCACATCAGCCAGCTTAATGCACCCGCCGTGGCGCAGGAACCATCCCCGGAGGCTGCTGGCTCATGAAACATGGCGGCCTTATAATCCTCCTGCTGCTGATGGCGGTCCGGGCATACGCGCAGCAGGAAGCAGTGATCTTCCAGCCGCCCGTCCCACATGACGTGCAGCGTTACGAGGCTGGCTGGAACAAGAATCCGTTCACGTTGAAAACAGTGGCTCCCGTCGTGGAGCAAGTCTCCTTCGCAGCGGATCTCACCATCGGAACCTACTTTGGCGACTCCGCAGATCCCACGATCGTCATCGTCAATACTAAAACGAACGAACGCATCAGCCTCAAGCAGGGCCAGCCCGCTGCCAACGGCATGAAACTCAGCAGTGTCAAATTGGGCACAAGTCGCAAGGACATGGTGGCCCAAGTCACGCTCGGCACGGAAACAGCCGCCATCCGCTACAACGACAGCTACGTCAAACAGATGGCCGCCGCCGAGATGTCCAAGGCTCCTCCAATGCAGCAGTCCCATCAGCAGCCCGGCACCCAGTTGAAAATTCCGACGCCCCAAAATCCCTCTCAGCCAGGCAGGGGCTCTGCTCCCGGTACCGCACCTTCCACCGCGCAGACTACTCCCATAATTCCAGGCCGGCCAGGCTTCGTTCCGCCTTCAGGCACACTCAATGCAGTAAATCCGCCCCCCTCCACACCTCTTGTGTCGCAATCGGCTGATGCGCAAGGCGCTCCCCCAATGCCAGTGCGCCGCAGGCTGGTTGGCCCAGCTCCCAATCCCCCAGTCATTTCGCAGTAATCATCTATTTCCGACTCCCATGAAATTGTTCTGCAAATTTGCTCTGCTTTGTTCTGCCTCGTTGTGCCTCGTTCCAGAATTCTTGGCGGCCCAGAATGCCGCTGTCCCCCCGGCACGAAACCGCCCGCTCTTGACTGCGCCTGTAAATCCTCCCGCACCCACGCCCCCCCCATTCAACGTACCTGCACCAGGTCGCTCATCAGTGCCAGCTCCCACCCCGCTGCCGCCTCCTGCCAGCCCCTCCCCCGCATCACCAGCGTCACCACCATCCTCCGGCAAAAACATCATCGGTTTCACAGCCACCCCGCTCTCTGAGGTCATTGGAGAGTATTTCCGGGTGACTGGACGCCGCGTTCTCAAAGACCGTGGTCTGGAAAACGCCACTGTCACGATTGAAGTCCCGGGTGAGTTCAGTGACGAAGAATACCGCACCATCATCGAGAAAGGGCTGCTCATGCACGGCTACGTGCTGGTTCCCAGCGGGGACAATCTGTTCAAACTCATCGCTGCCGAACAGGGCACCAGTCCCTCCACCCAAGGCGTGCCGCTTGTCCTGCGTTCAGAAGATCTGCCGACCAACGACCAGGTCGTCTCCCATGTCATTCAACTCAACTACCTGCAGGCAGAGGAGGCCTCCACCGCCTTTCAGCAGCTCATCCCCCTGCATCCGTATGGGAAAATCCTGGCCGTGGCCAACGGCCAGTCATTGATCATCACCGAGGCGTCGCAAACCATCCGCGCCTATCTGGAACTGGCCCAGCAGGTGGATGCACCACCCATGGAAACCATGCATAAAACGGTGCGGCTTGAGCGTGCAGAAGCTGCGAAAGTGGTGGAGCAGCTCAACAGCCTGCTTGGCTTGAGCGAGGGTTCCGGCAGTCGTCCTGCCACCGCGAACCCCGGCGGCACAGCCAGGCCAGCGGGCGCCCCAGGGTCTGCTCCAAACGCTCCTGTGTCCGCCTCCATGGGCGGCGGAGGAGGTGTCACTCCGGAGGCATTTCAGCCGGTCATCGAAGCCATTGAGCGAACCAACAGCCTCATCATCGTCGCTCGCCCCGTGGACATGCGGCGCATCGACAGCTTCATCACGGACTTGGACGCGGAATCACCCGCTTCCCGTTATTATTCACGTCGGCTCAAATATCTCGACCTCACCGTTTTCCTCAGCCTCGCCGAGAAGGCGTTGCAGCGGACTTCGCAAAACATCGCCTCCAGCGGCCTCGCCCAGCAGAGCCCATCCTCCCCCCCGACAAATCCAATCAACAACAGCTTTGGTGGCAGTTCCGGCTCCAGCTCTGGATTCGGTGGCAGCTCGGGAATTGGTGGCAACTCGGGATACGGCGGCAGTTCGGGGATGGGCAGCGGCGGGATGTCTGCCAGCAACTCCTTTGGCACTGGCAACAGCACGCCATTAGATGTCACCAAAAAAACCATCAGTATATTGATCGGCAGCACCTTCGTCATCGCCGATTCCGCCAGTTCCAAATTCATCGCCTCCGGTCCGCCCGATCAAATCAAGGCACTGCAGGAACTCGCGGATGAAATGGATGTGCGTCCACGTCAGATCCTTCTCTCCGCCATTATTGGGGAGTTCACGCTCGGCGATAACTTCAACTTTGGCCTCGATTGGATTCAGTCACTCAAAAAAGTCGGGGACAATGGCTTGGTTGGCGGCGTGCTCAACACGCAGGGCACCGCCTTTGCCAACCCTGCTAATTTGAAGGACGTCGCCGGCTTTCTGGGTGCTGGCGGCCCCGCTGCACTCGGGGGGCTCACCGCCTACGGCCAGATCAACAAAAACCTCAACATCTTCCTGCAGACGCTCGAAAGCACACAACGCTTCCATGTCCTGCAGCAGCCGACCATCACCGCGCTGAACCACCAGTCCGCCAGCATTTACATCGGCCAGCAGATTGCCATCGCCGGGCAGAGCTACACCAGCGGCGTGGTTGGCGGTGGGTTCACCTCCACCACCCAGTACATTCCCGTGCGTCTTCAACTCGACATCACGGCGCACATCTTCAACGACAACGAGATCATGCTCGAATTCAAGCAGCAGAACAACGATGTCTCCGGCTACACCACCATCAGCGGCAACCAGGTTCCCAACATTTCTGAGCAGGGCATGCACAACAGCTTGATCGTCCCCGATCAAGCCACCGCCATGCTCGGCGGCCTCATCACCGAGCGTGACGTCAACAACAAAGGCGGCCTGCCGTTTCTTGTTCGCATCCCCGTTCTCAAGCACCTCTTCGGCAACACCAACATCAAAAAAGAGCGGCGTGAGATGATGATCTTTGTGCAGCCTCGAATTCTTTCCGACTCGGCCGACCACATGCTGGAACAGGCAAAAATTGGCGATAGCATGAGCACTTATACTCAAACCGAACAGTTCGCCAGCATGCCAGAAGATATCGTCCCACGCGCCATACCGGCTCGCGAAGGCAAGCCCAACGATCTCCTCCCGCCGCCGCCGGATGTTGCCGCAGAACCTAAACAGGGTCTCTTCGGTAAAATGAAGGGCTGGTTTCAAAAGCCGAAAAAGTGATGTTCGGTGTCGTCTTTCACAGCACTCGCGTCATCACTCCATCCTTCGTCTTTGTCGGTGATTTTTGAGAAGACCAGACTGATGGTTTGGTCAAGTTTTCCGGTGTTCGGGCCTCGGCACTGCGCAGCAGGGATTTGCTCTTGCTCCAAATCTTCTCGATGGGATTGAGGTCGGCTGAATCGGTGGGCAGGAACTGCACCTCAGCTCCTGCGCCTGCACGCGTCCATTAAAACGGCCTTAATTATAACGCTCTAACTTCCGCCAGCCGTAAAGACCAGCCGGATGAAGCGCCGGTTCGGATTGCCAGTCGCAAGGGGATCCCGGGCGCGCCAGGTTTGCACCGGTCCGTCACTCACAAGTTCCAGAGTAATGGGAGTCCATGAGCCAAGGCTGTCGGTAGATTCGGCTGAGTAGCTGACGTCAGGCAAATCTTTGGGTCGCGTGAAGCTCAAGGTCAGACCATTGGCATCCGCGATCGGAGCGGGAGAGGCATTGCGCACCCACGGATCGGTGCCGAGTGCGTACTCGGCCAGATTCTTCAAGCCATCGCCATCGGGATCGACATCATCGGCGGCCCAGCCTGCGGTGGTCTGTGTGGAGGTGAAGTGCTGCGTGCGCCAGCTTGCTGCTGCCTGGCCCCTGATGGTCAGCGTGCCGCTTGCCGTGCCGCTGTAGTTTGCGTCGTTGATGCTGGCGGCAATGACATAGCTGCCATGATTGGTGGGCGCTGTGGAGGACCCGTCATAGGTGATGCTCACCGTGAGTCCGGCCGGAGTGGTCGTGGCCGTGGCGGCACGTGGCGTGTTGTTAAATGTCTGCGCCAGACCACCCAGCGAGACCGTGGCGGCGGCTTTGGCAATAACGATGCTAAAATCCTGCGTGGCCGCCGTGCCAATGCCATTGCTCGCGGTCACCGTTCCAGTGAAGGTTCCCGCCGCCGTCGGCGTCCCCGTGATCACTCCGCCCGTGCTCAGGCTCAAACCCGTGGGCAAGGCTCCCGAAGTCACAGTGAAGGTCGGTGCAGGTGTGCCGGTGGCCGTGTAGGCAAAGGGGGTGTAGGCCGTGCCAAACACGCCGGAGCCAGACAGCGGCCCATTGGTGAATGCAGGCGCCTGATTCACCGTGATGCTGAAATTCTGCGTGGCCGCAGCACCAATGCCATTGCTGGCGGTCACCGTGCCCGTGAAGGTACCAGCTGCCGTGGGTGTCCCTGAGATCACCCCTGCAGTGCTCAAGCTCAAGCCGGTCGGTAACGCTCCCGAGGTGACACTGAAGGTCGGCGCAGGAAATCCGGTCGTGGTGTAGCTGAAGTTGTAAGGCGTATTCGCGAGGGCAGCCGGAGGCAGGGAACTCGTGATGGCAGGGGCTTGATTGACAGTGACGCTGAACGTTTGCGAGACCGTGCCGCCATCGAGATCCGTCGCCGTCACCGTCACGTTGGTCTGGCCGCCAGCGATCGCATTCATTTGCACGTTCGTGCCGCTGATCGTGGCACTGGCCACGGCGGAGTTAGTGTTTCCCGTCACCGCGTAACTCAAGACCGCCACCGGCGCCGCCGAGGTGATCGAAACCACTTTGGTGGTATCCATGGCAGCGCTCGCGGAGGTCAGCGGCCAGCTGTCCATGCTCGTGGAGGTTCCTCCCAGATTCACGCTGTAGGTTGCGGTTGGAAGATTGCCGATGGCGTCGGCCACCGTCATGCCGTTCCCCGCCACGCGCGCGAACGCGGTGAACCCTCCGTTCGCATTCGGGCTGCCGCTGTCGCGGTCCAGGTTGCTGCTGTTGTTGCCCAGGTTCACGAAGAACTGGTTCGTGGCGCTGTTCGGATTGCCGCCAATCTTCGCCATCGCCACGGTCCCGCGCAGATTCGAGATCCCCGGTTCGTTGGTCGGGGAGGCGCTTGTCGGCGTCACGCTAAAATTGTTCGGTGCAGACTGTACTTTGAAAGCGCCACCCTGCGCCACGAAGCCGGAGATCGCACGATGGAAGACCGCCCCATTGTAGTTGTTCACCCCTGCAGTCACATAACTCAGGAAATTCGTCACGGCCTGCGGAGTGGCGGAGTTGAAAAGAATAAAGTCCATCGTCCCGATGTTCGTGACGATGCGCACGGCGGATTCGGAGTCCGGGTCAGCGAACTTGTCCCCCAGCGCCACGGAAGTGTTCCCGCCAGCAGTGAGCGTCTGCGTACCGATCGTCATCGCGGGCACTGGCGCTCCGGGCGCTCGTATCACACGCAGCTGCAGCGTGTTGCTGGCCGTCCACCCGTTCGCAAAAGTGGCGGACATGGGACAGTTGAAGGCCCCCGTGACCGTGGGCGTGCCGGTGATTGCTCCCGTCGAACTGTTAAAGGTCAGGCCCGTCGGCAAACCCGTAATGCTCCACGAAGTCCGGGCGGATCCGGTGCTGACCACCGCCTGATACGAAAACGCCTGATTGAAAAAGATGGGCGGCGCTGTGCCGCTGGTGAAGCGCTCCGGCGTCGTGAAGGAAGCAACGGATGAATAAGCCGAATACGCTGTGGGATTCGCCGCCGCCCCCTGAAAACCCCTCACCCGAAAAAAGTAAGTCGTGGAAGGAGCAAGTGTGCTGATGATCTCCGTGAAGTTAGCACCTAGGCTGCCCAAAAACGTAAAGGGGCCGCTGACAGCGGTGGAGGTTTCCACAAAGTAACCTGCCTCCGAAAAGGCGTTGTCCGTCCACATCAAGATCATGCTTCCATCCGCTTGAGCCTTGGAAAGAAGGTTGCCAGGGGTACCAAGCGCGGCAAAAGTCACATTCACGATGTTCGACAATGACGAACCCGAACCATTGGTGGCGCGGATTTGGAATGTCGCAGTGCCTGAGATGCCTAAAAGGCTCGTGCCTATGGTTCCTGTACCAGGACTGGCACCTAATGCGAAAGTATTGCTACCTGTTCCATTGGCATTGTACACCAAGTCAAAGCTGGTTTCATCCGTCGAATTATCATCCCAGATCAGCGTGAAGGCATTTGAGGCGGTGACTGCACATCTCAGGTTGGTCGGTGCATTTGGTGCCGCCACCGCAGCACTAGTAAAAGCCAGTACGAGGAAGCTGAGGATGCATAGGCGGACAGCCCGGAGAGAAAAGGAACATGAAGCCATTGGCATTAGACAATCTGGGAAGCAAAAAAGCGGCGAGGGTAGCGAAGCAGCCTGCTGGAGTCAATCCTGTAAGAGGAGGCAGGCTTCGCGGCCCTCTAAAAGACACCCCAGAGGGAATTTTGTTCAGCAAAACGCTCGATCAACGGCGGGCTTCATGCAAGACGATGATCGAGGAGGCGAAGCTGCCGCAATTCAACAGGACACCAAGCAGCGAAACGGTTGTATGGCATGGGTGAAGACGAACTAAAGCCCCAGAGGAGGGACACGCACCTCGGGAAGCAAGCTCACCGGCTTCTTCGCACGCCGCGTCCACCAGCAGCCTTTGTCACGCACTCACGCCGCAGTGATTGGCGAACACCGCCACACATTCAAAATCCACGATCAATGCCTTAGCCGAGTGCCTTCGTGCTGAGGATGAATGATGTACCCATATTAAGGAGGGATTCCACTTCAGCCAGCCTCTCGGCCCGTCCATGATGTTCTTGCGGAGGTGCTTGTCCCGTTGCCTTATCAGACAGAAAATCTCACGTCTTGTCATGCAATCCCCGTCCCCGTCTAAGCCCGAGATCCCGGAAACGGACATCGAATCCTTGATTCCCAAAAAAGGCGGCAACCTTTCTTGGTTTGCCATCCTGGGCTGGGTGATGATTGGCGTGGTTTTGCTGGGAATCACTGTAGTGGCCTTAAAAAAGTTCGACGTCGTTAGGATGCTCCAATCCAGCCACTACATCACCAAGGCAAGGGAGGCCTTGAACGCTGGAAATCTGCCAGAAGCACTGAGTGCGATTCAGCAAGTGCAGGGCCCCACCCGCGACACACCAGACTTCCTTCGGCTTATTGCTCAATACCTGCAAAAAACCTCTGCTGAACCAGCACTTCTGGCGGACACCCTTGAAAAGCTGGCACAGGCGGGGAATGTGCAGCCAGACGATGCATTGTGGCTCAGTCAGGCACGCTTTCTTGCCGGAGATATTCGGCGAGCGCGAGCAGCTTGGGACCGCCTCTCATCCTCCCAGCGTTCCGGCTTGATGGCGATGAAGCTCAACATCGATCTTCTCCGCAAGGAAGGTTATTTCCACGAAGCGGCAGAGCTTGAGCTTCAGCTCTTCCAGCTATTTCCGGACGAGCCGGAGGTAGCGTTCCGCAAGGCAGTCAAAGACCTGGATGGCCCCTTCCCTGAGATCAAGGATGCGGCATGGAAGGTTCTCTTCAAAATGGCCTCAAAGGGAGGCCGGACTGGACTCGATGCATTGAGGGCCCTGAGCCGACGAACCGAACTGACATTGGCCGAGGCAGAACACCTGCTGAAACTGGCGGCAACGCATCCCGACATCTCGCCTGATGACCGGCTGATGATCGTTTCCACCATCATGCGCCTGAACCCAGCACAGCGCGCGGAAAGGATCAGGGCAGAAATCGAGCGCTACCGAACCGCAGCTCCCGCCATCCTGACACAGGTGGCTGCTTGGCTGACCAGGGAGAAGGAATACGCCAGAATTCGGGAACTTGTGCCGGAGGACATCCTGCTCACTTCGCCCGACCTCTTCCCCCTGGTCGCCCAGGATCTGACGGAACAACAAAAGTGGCAGGAATTGATGGATCTGCTGAAAAAAGGAAAAAAGCTCCCTGTCTCAAATGCACGCGCCGCCACCTGGCGGGCGCTTGCGGCACGAAACCTGGATCCTTCGGACATCAAAGCCGCCCGTGCTCATCTCGAAGAAGCCATCCAGCAGGGTCTTTCGGAAAGAAATGCCCTGGCCCTTTTGGGAGCCGCCACTCTCGCCGAGTCATGGCATCTGACCGGGCTGGCGCTGCAGGCCTACCAGGCGCTGGCGCAGCCTGGATCACCCAGCGAGCTGCAGATGCTCGAGAAATGCTGGGAAATGGCCTCCATTCAGAACGATTCCGCGTTGCTCGTCCCACTCGCCAGCAGGCTCCTCAAGTTAAGGCCCGACGACCTTAGGTATGTCCGAAGACACGACTACCTCTGCCTCCTCCGTGGAGTGGAACTCGAGACCACATTGTTGGATGGCTCAACAACCGCCAAAAGTGCTTCCGACCATCTGCTGGAAGCTCTCAAAGCCTACCGACTGCATGACTTGGCATACGCTTCCGTCGTCCTTCACAAGGTGGTGGACACAAGAGACTTTTCTATGGGTGAAAAAGCCGTTTATGCCGGCCTGCTAACCTCGGCAGGCGGTGAAGTCTCCAAAGCCTACCAGATCGCCGAAAAAATCCACACCGAAGGGCTGCTTCCCGAGGAAAGGGTGTTTTTGGAATTGGCCCAGTAAGCATTGATTCCCGAACCGTATCCGGTGTTCATGCCCCGTTGCATTGCGCTTGATTTTGCCGGTCAACTACATCGGCAGGACGGCTGACTGAGCCATTGCCTGGCGCAATGCCTCCTGCTCTGCGGCCCAGACTTTGGGTGTGCGCCGATGAACGGTTCGATTCGTCTCGTGAGCAGGCATTTGAAGATGTCCGTCAGATACGCCTCGGCATTGATGCCCTGCCGATGGCAGTTGACGATGAGCATGTAGAACGTGGCGGCGTGGTCAATGAGCCGACTGATGCCCCCGGCAAAAAAACGATGCCCCACAAAAAAGCCTGCATTGATGCAGGCCCTGATTGAGAGAAATGAAGACCGAGATTACCGACGGCGGCGAAGGGTGATCAGACCAAGGCCTAGAACCGCCAAAATTGCGCGGCTGGGTTCTGGGGCGGCACTTGCTCCTATAGTCAAGCTTGCAGAGCGAATAGGGTCGGCACCAGCAAAAACACTGCTGTAATTAACCACACCAGTTGATTGCAAGGTAAACGCTGCATTGGTGAAGAAACCATAGCTGTCATTGTTTGCTGCGGTAGAGGTTGGCAACCACAGAAGGCCAAATTTATCACCCGCCACAACTCCCGAGACGCCATCGCCCGTGGTTGGAACATTGGTAGCAGTGGTAATTCCGCCACTTCCAGCTTCATTTCCGGTGAAGAATGGACCCGTCAAAGCTTGAGTTGATGTTCCTGTTGCGAAATAATAATCGGTGGTTGCTACTCCGCCGCTGTTGAGGAAGCCTGAAACACTGGGGTTAAACGTATCGTAACTACCACTCGAAAAACTAGCACTGGTGGCGATCACGACTCCCCACAACATTCCATTGGTGGCGGTGCCAGCGGCGTTCGCAAAGTTAGTCGCACCAGTGGGGCTCACAGAAAATTGCAGTGTTGTCGCGGCTCGCACTGATGAAATAAAGGCTATTGCGAGTATCAGCGATAACAGTTTGTTCTTCATAAAAGAGGGTGTGCAGTCGTATGGATTTGGCAACATGTTTCGCTGATTGCCTTATTGCAAATAACCTTGCAGATTTTGCCAGACAAAGTTTTGGGGGCTGGAAGTGCCTTTTGCACGATAGATCATGGCGTTGCCTGGCTGTAAGATGGTTGTTGAGGTCACTTCAGCAAAGGTGACGGAATTGTACCACAGGCCAGCAAAGTAAACCAGTAGCGTTGCAGGAGCTTTGTTTTTACCGGTAGCCGAATTGTCAAAAAGATACAGCTCATCATTGTCCTGAGCCCCCAAGTTCACGGCGCTAAGCGTAGTAGGAACAGGGCTCATGTAGCCAATGATTTGGTCTTGTGCTGTGTTCGCTGCAAGTGTGCGCAAGACAAGACGGTTAGTGGCCATTGGCACAGATCCTGTGATGGGGACCGAAACGGGGCTGGCCGAGTTATTTCTTAGGATGAAGCCGGCCCCAAACAGCATTGGCCTATTGGATTGGTCCGTAAACCCAACTGTTTCATACCAGCCGAAACCTACGAAAAACTGAAGCAATGAGGTTGGAGAAACATTTTGCCCTGCAGTATTGTTGTCAAAGGCAAACAATTCTGTGCCATCGGGAACACCACTGATCAGAGTGGATGGCGTCCAGTATGGCATGATGTCTATGTGATCTCCCAGTCCTACACCATTGACTGCTTCCGTTTTAACAGCGGCAAGGCTGTCACCAGACCCGAGTTGAACAGTCAGAGTATTGGCGCCGTTGGCCGTAATTTTTGCGGTCATCCCTTCATTAGTGCCCGTTGCAATCAAGACAGCATAGGTGTCAGTTTGCGATGGAATGGACTGGACGAACGCATTGGAAGTCCAGCCTGGGGAAGTGCCAGCAATAGTCAATACACTGCCTGAAATGGACTGAATGACACCTTTGAAAACCGAAGGCCGGTTGAGTGGCGCAGTAACAATAGCATCTGAATTAGCAGGTACTGTCACGTTGACAAACCCCACTGCATCAGTCGTGACCTGCGCATGGGCGGCAGCCCCCAGAAGGGCGCACATGATTAGGGAAAATGTCAGCTTTTTCATGGCTAAAGTATGCATGTATAATCAGATTGTGGGCGGCGGGAAAGCAAAATATCGAGCTTTTGACAATATTGCTCAGGACTGGGGCCCGGAAATGGGTGGACAATGATTTATACCCCAACATGCGGATTTAGTTACATGAACACTGTGAAAAAATGTTGAGGAGCTTGAAAAAGGGCCGAGAGCGCCTCTCAAATATGAGAAATCACGAAGTGGGGCTTGCAAGGTGGCGCTGCGACTGCCTGACCGCGACACAGAGCATCCCGCTTGCATCCCAGACAACTTCACGATTGCACATTCTGATCGTTTCCGATATACGTGATTCCCCGTCCGGGTTTGCGGCCTGAGCGAGTCCTGTCAGTTTTCTTCATTCGAGAGCAATTCGCATTGTGAGAATAATCCGTCGCTTGCACAGCTGGCTCCACAGGATGCACCATTGATGCTCTCCACAACTCTTGAAACCGCAGGCTCAAAAAAAACCAGAGAATGATGTCGGTGCCGGCACTCGCCACGATCTGATCATATGATCTCCATCCTCCAATCCAGCGCCCAAGCCGCAGGAGTCATGGACGCCGACATCCAGGCCGCGCTCAACACCGCCGCCGGTGGTGGCATCTCCCCCGTCCTCGCACTCATCGAGAGCGGGGCCGTCGATGAACGCCTCTTCTCCCGACACCTCGCCGACTCCCTCGGCTGGCCCTGGCTCGAAACCCCACGGCCCGAACCCGCCGACGCCGCAGAACTCAAGCGCCTCATCCCCGCACGCTTCGCCGTCCGCCACCAGGTCTTCCCCGTCGGCTTCGGCCACGGTCGT